>PPCM01000009.1_pt1 | contig 640591 bp, 577 predicted proteins | sample 1555541 | NCBI WGS metagenome assembly PPCM01 (sample SAMN05284479, study PRJNA326546) | Marine sediment metagenome, whole genome shotgun sequencing project. | isolation source: marine sediment | place: Germany: Wadden Sea | collected 2012-09-05 | reverse complement strand
GGAGGTCGGTTTTTTCATGGCAAAATATAGCTTTGAATTTAAGAAAAAGATTGTAAAAGAATACTTGGAAGGAAATACAGGCACACCTCACCTTTCAAAAAAATATGGGTTGGGATCAAAAACGCAGTTACGTCAGTGGGTTAACGCATATCGCGAATACGGTGATGAAGGCCTGATGCGTTCTAGAGAAAAGCAAAGCTACTCTTTTGACTTTAAAATACATGTGGTAGAATCATATTTATCAAGTGAGGTCTCTTATCAGGAGTTAGCCTTATTACAAGGAATAAATAATCCAACTCTTCTATGTAAATGGGTAAATGACTTTAGAATTGCTGGACCTGATGCTCTGAGGCCAAAGAAGAAAGGTCGGAAGAAGTCGTTGGATACAAATAATAATAATAAGAAGAAGCAAATGCAATCTATATCGGACACTGCAACTGTAGATACAAGTGCTGAACATGTGAAACAACTTGAAGATGAATTATTAAAATTACGAATAGAGAATGCTTATTTAAAAGAACTGAGGAGGTTGCGTCTAGAAGAGAAAACTCTTCTGAAAAAACAGCGAGAATCATCCACGCCCTCCGAAGAGAATTCAAATTAAAAGATATTCTCGCATTTACAGGTTTTCCAAAAGCCACGTACATGTATTGGCAAAAGAGATTCGACCGTGAAAACCCTGATCAAGAAATAGAAGATAAGATTCTAGAAATTCGAAAAAAGCACAAAGACTATGGTTACCGTAGGATCTATGGCGAGTTACGGACTCTTGGTATTGTCATAAATAAGAAGAAGGTTCAACGTATAGTACAAAAGCTCGGCATTCAAGTGACTTCATTCGTTAGAAAGAGTAGGAAGTATAGTTCTTACAAAGGTAAAGTTGGCGAGGTTGCACTAAATAGGTTAAACCGAAGATTTGAAACGAATATTACACATCAAAAGATTACTACCGATACCACTGAGTTTAAGTACTATGAATTAAATGATCAAGGCTCATTAGTGATTAAGAAACTCTATTTTGATCCTTTTATGGATCTTTCGAATCGTGAAATTATAAGTTATGGTATTTCACAGCGCCCTTCTGCCCAAAGTATAATGGATGCACTGAATAAAGCTATAGAAGTAACATCCGACTGTAAATACAGAAGAACCTTTCATTCTGACCAGGGCTGGGCATATCAAATGAAAAGTTACGTAAGAACTTTAAAAGAACATAAAATATTTCAAAGTATGTCTCGTAAAGGGAATTGCCATGATAATTCTGTTATGGAAAATTTCTTTGGTATATTGAAGCAAGAAATGTACTATGGCATTATTTACAAAAGTTTTGATGAGCTAAAAACTGCAATCGAAACGTATATTAAGTATTACAACGAACAAAGAATTAAAGAGAAATTATGCTGGATGAGTCCTCAAGAATATAGGATTAACATCTTAGCTGCATAAAAATAGCGTAACGATTTTTTAAAATCGTTACGCTAAAGTCTAACTTTTGGGTGTCACATCACTTTTCTTGTTTGTCTTAAGTTATTATATCTTCAATGTACAAGCAACCCAGAAATACGAACATTTAGAAAGTATTTTTTTTATATTGACGATTAAAATCATAGAATGTATAATTGTATACAATTATACGAATGAGGAGTTGGGGGAATGAATATGAAGAAATCTATCACATATAAGATTATTGAAAAGAATTTGGTGGAAGGGACAATTCGGGCAGGAGAAGACATTTCTATTCAGGTGCAGCAAACATTAACTCAAGATTCCACGGGGACTATGGTTTACTTGGCACTGGAAGCGATGAATCCTGATAAGGTGAAAACAGAAAAATCAGTGGCATACATTGATCATAATACATTGCAAACGGGATTTGAGAATGCTGATGATCATGTCTTTATTAGGCATGCCTGCGAGAAATATGGCATTACTTATTCAAAACCTGGGAACGGAATTTGTCATCAATTACACTTGGAGAATTTTGCAGTACCAGGCAAAGTGCTTATTGGTTCTGACAGCCATACGCCGACTTGTGGTGGTTTAGGCAGTTTGGCTATAGGAGCAGGGGGCCTTGATGTCGCAATCGGTATGGCCAAGGGAATATATTCCTTAAAAATGCCGAAAGTCTTAAATGTAAGATTGTCTGGGCAATTGAATAAAGGAGTGTCGGCAAAGGACATCATCTTATTCTTATTAAAGCAATTAAGTGTCAAAGGCGGCACTGGTTATATTATCGAATATTCGGGCGAGGGTCTTGAGTATTTATCGGTTACTGAGCGCGCGACAATAACGAACATGGGTGCAGAGCTAGGGGCAACAACATCAATATTCCCAAGTGATGCACAAACGATGAAATACCTAAAACAAAATAACAGAGAAGGGGATTTCAACTATCTAGAAGCGGATTTAGGAGCGTCATATGATCATCAAGTGACCATAGAGTTAGATGAAATCACTCCACAGATTGCATTTCCTCATAGTCCGGATAATGTTCATGATATTGAAGCTGCTGGTCATATCAAGGTGAATCAAGTTGCAATCGGTAGCTGTACAAACTCCTCTTATAAGGATCTGGTTACTGCGGCGAACATTTTAAAAGGAAAACTTGTCCATCCAGAAGTGAGTCTGGTAATTTCGCCAGGGTCAAGTACAATTTTGAAGCAGTTGAGCAAGGATGGTCATTTAAGTACATTTATTGAATCGGGGGCGAGAATATTGGAAAATAGTTGTGGTCCATGTATTGGTATGGGGCAAGCACCTCAGACAGATGGTGTATCCCTGAGGACCTTTAATAGAAATTTTAAAGGACGTTGTGGTACAATATCTGGTCAAGTATACATTTGTAGCCCTGCAGTAGCAGCAATTAGTGCAATTGAAGGGGTAATCAGTGATCCGAGAGTATTAGATGAAGGTTATTTTGATGTTGATGAACCAGAAACGTTGGAAACCAATGATGCTTATTTCATTCCATATCAAGGGGATGCAAGCCATATCATTGAAAAGGGCCCGAATATCAAAGCGTTTCCAGTTGCGGTTCCGCTAATGAATGAGATTAGCAGCCAGGTGTTGTTAAAACTTGGAGACAATATTTCGACAGATGATATTGCACCATCTGACGCAAAGTTATTACCGCTTAGATCCAATATTCCAGAGCTTTCAAAACATTGTTTTTCAAGAGTTTCCGATGATTTCTATGACAAAGCACAAAAGCAAAAGCGTGGTATTGTCGTTGGCGCAGAAAATTATGGTCAGGGATCAAGTAGAGAACATGCAGCGATTGCACCGATGTATCTGGGCGTTCAGATCGTACTTGTCAAATCGTTTGCTAGAATCCATAGAGGCAATTTAATTAATTATGGTGTACTGCCATTATTGTTCGACTCGCACAAGGATTTTGATGGGATCCAAACAGATGACGTCCTTACGGTTAAAGACTTATGGTCGGGATTAAAGGGTGGTGAAGTAACAATTCACAACGAGACCCAAGGCAATGCATTTACTGTAAAAGCAGATTTGTCCATAAAAGAGCTGGATATTTTAAAAGCTGGTGGGAAGCTTAATTATTACGCATAAATTGCAAAGGGGGAGCAAAGCATGAAAGATGTAGTCGTACTAAACGGGGATGGTATTGGTCCAGAAATTATGAAAGTGGCAACAGACGTCATAGAGTGTTTTAATTTGCCTATTCGGTGGCATCATAAGTTAGCTGGTATTACAGCACTTGAACATGAAGGGGCACTCATTCCAGAAGATACAATCAATGCGATTAAAGAGTCTAAAGCAGTTCTAAAAGGGCCGATGATGACGCCTGTAGGGAAGGGCTTTCGAAGTGTTAATGTTCAGATGAGAAAGCTGTTTAATTTGTCAGCGAATATCCGTCCAGCCTCAACCAAGATTAGATTGCACAATAGATATGAGGATTTTAATATAACTGTTTTCCGTGAGAATACTGAAGGATTGTATGGCGGGGAGGAATATTTAAGAGAAGACGGTGCTGCAATTGCAGAGAAAGTCGTAACTATTGAAAAAACAGAAAAAATAATGAAAGCAGCTTGTGACTATGCTATTGCAAGCGGCATTAAAAAAGTGACGATTGGGCATAAAGCGAATATTTTAAAGTTGGCTGATGGCATGTTTTTGAAACATGCACTGGCGATAGGTGCAACGTATCCTATGCTAACGATGGAACCCCTCATCATCGACAATTTATGCGCTAAAGTAGTCTCTAAGCCTGAGGACTTTCAGATTATTGTAACAACCAATCTTTATGGCGATATTTTATCGGATCTTCTAGGTGGCATGGTAGGCAGCATTGGCGTTTTACCAAGTATGAATATAGGTGACGAAATTGCTTTTTTTGAACCTGTTCATGGATCTGCACCTGATATCGTCGGAAAGTCATTGGCAAATCCGGTTGGTGCAGTTCTCTCAGGTGCTATGTTACTAAAGCATTTAGGGTATGTTGAAGAGGGCAAGTGTATAGAATCATGCGTGTATGAAGTAATCAATGAGCAAGGGATTAAAACAGGAGATATCGGTGGCAAAGCGTCGACTGATGATTTTTCATCGACACTGATAGCAACGATAAAAAATACTGAAGGGTGGGGTGACACATATGGAAAACTCAGAAAAATTGAAGGAACTGGTACATCTAGCGCAACAAAATAATACCATTGCACCACATCACTATAAGGAAAAGAATATCAAGCGTGGGTTGAGAAATGCTGATGGTACAGGCGTAGCTGTTGGATTCACTCAGATTGGCGATGTAAAGGGATACGATCTAGTGGATGGCAAGGTGTTTCCAACCGAGGGGCAGTTGTATTATAGAGGCGTCAGTGTTGAGCAACTGGTTTCTGGTCTAGAGAAAGAAAAACGTTTTGGCTTTGAGGAGTCAACATATTTGCTTCTCTTTGGTAAGCTGCCAACTGTAAAAGAGCTAGAGGACTTCAAGGCACTGCTGGACGAGTACCGGGTATTGCCACCACAATTTACTGAAAATATGATACTGAAAATACCAAGCAGAAGTGTGATGAATAAATTGCAACGAAGCATTCTCGTCCTTTATTCACATGACGACAACCCAGATGATACATCTATTGACAATGTGTTGTTACAGAGTATCCAGTTGATTGCTCGTATTCCTACGATAATTGCCTATGGCTACCAATCCATGGCACATAATTTTCAAGGAAAAAGTTTATATATTCATCAACCGCTAAAGGGTAAGAGTACTGCAGAAAATGTATTACATTTATTGAGACCCGACAACGGATTTACGGCTATCGAAGCTGAGACACTTGATCTATGTATGCTTTTGCATGCGGAACATGGTGGGGGGAATAATTCGACTTTTGCTACCCACGTCGTTACTTCCAGCGGGACTGACACGTATTCTGCCATCGCTACGGCAATTGGCGCTTTAAAAGGCAGCAAACATGGTGGTGCCAGCTATAAAGTGAAAGATATGATTGACCACATTAAGGAATCGATCGATACCATGGATGAAGTTGTCCTGGAAGCCTATCTTAGAAAAATTATGGATGGACAGGTTTTTGACGGTGAAGGATTAATCTATGGAATGGGCCACGCAGTGTACAAACGTTCAGATCCAAGAGCGGTTCTGCTTAAGCGGAAGGCCAAGGAATTGGCAATAGCTATGAATCAACTGGAATCCTTTGAGTTATATGAGCGAATTGAAAAGATTACAAGAAAGCTATTCAAGGAAAAAAGAGGCGATCAGTTTGAAATTTGTGCGAATGTTGACTTCTACTCAGGTTTTGTTTACGAATTGCTGAATATACCAAAGGAACTGTTTACTCCAATTTTTGCAGCCAGTCGTATAGTTGGATGGTGTGCTCATCGAATGGAACAATTACTAAGCGATCAAAAAATAATGAGACCTGCCTACAAGACCCTTGGAGAGGAAATCGAGTACATTCATTTAGAGACGAGATAAATAGCATTGAAAAATGCTATTTTTTTTGCATTTATGCTTGAAAGGTAAAAAAAATGGTAAAAATCAAAAAAGAGAGGCTGGTGAATTAATGATATATCAGAGCTTTGGCACGTTGCCATTATTTTCAAGTAAAAGTATCATTATGCTTTTAATCGATCCATCTACAGGTGCTATTGTCGATGCCAACAAAGGTGCATTGGAGTTTTACGGATACACCATGGACGATATGTTAAAAGTGAACATACATGATATTAATGTCCTGCCTCATGATGAAGTTCAATTGGAAATGGAAAGAGCAAAAAAAGAACGTAGAAATTATTTTATGTTTAGACATCGCAAATCAAATGGTGCCGTCGTAACGGTAGAGGTTCACACTGAACCCATAAAGGTTAATGGCAAAGAGGTACTGTTTTCGATTATACAGGATATGACAAAACATCAGAAGTTGATGAGCAATTATGTAGATGTTCTTCAGCGATATCAAACTATTTTTAATCATGTTGGTGACATGATTCTTTTAATTAAAACTGACGAAGCTTATCACCCACAAGAGATAATTGAGGTAAATGATCGCGTTTTGGAAGTCCTAAAATATTCGGAAGAGGAACTTTTAAATCAACCAATTTATCAACTGGTGAACGCTGGGACTGTCGAGAAGTTTTCTCAAATTGGAAGCGAATTGAAACAAACTGGACAATCCTCTTTTTATTCAGATGTTATTGACAAATACGAACGGAAAATTCCTCTATATATAACAACAACCCTTATGCAATATTCTGGGGAGTCGGTTATCGTAGCTGTCGCTAGGGATCTGTCGGTGGAATTTGAACTACAAACAGACTTGGACATACAGGTGAATTATTACCGATCGCTGTTTTCAAAAAGTCCAAGTGGGATTTTTTTGATTGATGAAAATTCTAGAATATGTGATTTTAATACATCGGTTGTAGAAAATTTTCCTTTTAGGAGTGCTCACTTAATGGGACAAAGTATCCTTGAAGCGATTGAGCAATTGAATATTGAACCAGAGAAATTGGATGCCGTTATCGAAAGAGGTTGGCAATCCAAGGGCGCTAAAGAAATGATTGTGGGAAAGAAGGAAAGTCAGAATCCATCATATGTGGAAGTAATTATGATGCCTTTTGAATTACCTGATAAGTCTAAGAAAAGCTATGTTTTGTTGAATGACATAACAAATTCAATCGAAGAATCTCAAAAAATCAACATGCTCTCGGCAGTATTCTCAAACAATAATGAAGGTGTCCTAATAACAGATGCAAATCATCGGATTGAATGGGTCAATCATTCATTTGAAAAGATTACTGGATTTAGCTACCATGAAGCGATTGGTCAAAAAACCAGCATTATGAGATCCAATAAACACAACCTGAAATTCTATGAAAGCATTTGGGAACATGTTCATCAAGAAGGATCCTGGATAGGTGAGATTTGGAATCGCAAAAAAACAGGTGAAGTATATCCTGTGCAATTAAACTTGTTTGCCATGGAAGACGAAGTCAACCATCAACAAAAGTTTATAGGCATTCTCAGTGACATTGGCATGCTGAAAGCACAGGAAGAGAAAATACTGGAACTTATCTATTTGGATTCCTTGACACGATTGAAGAACAGATCTTATTTTGTCAATGAATTAAAAGAAGCAATCGAGCTATCAGCTGTAAATGAGGAGACATTCTCTATAATTTACATGGACCTAGATAATTTTAAGATGATCAATGATACAATGGGCCATTCATTTGGTGATGAAGTACTTATAAGGTTTTCAAAGTATTTAAGCAAGATATTTGACCCAATCGGTGTTGTAGGTAGAATCGGTGGAGATGAGTTTACAATATTGCTAAAAGATGTATCCCATGAAATGATAGAAACATATCTTAAGCATTTCACGGACTTATTGAAAGAGCCCCTACTGATTAACGATAAGGCCATACGATTGGTTTATAGTGCAGGTATTGCTCAGTACCCTAGTAATGGGAAGTCTGCGGAAGCCCTGCTTAAAAATGCCGATATTGCTATGTATAAAGCCAAAGAAATTTCGGGTAATAGCATTAAGTATTACGAGGATCAGTACTCATGGCACATGGCAAGGGAGTTATATATTGAAAACCTGGTGTTTACTGGAATGGAAAATGAAGAATTCTATCTGGAGTATCAACCGATTGTCTCAAGACAAACGAAAAGCATTGTGGGTCTTGAAGCGCTCGTTCGATGGAATACTGAGGAGAATGGGGTGATACCACCCTTTGAGTTTATACCTATTTGTGAAAAAAATGGTACAATTAAAGAATTGGGTCGATGGATATTGACGAGAAGCATAAAAGATATACTTGAAATAAATGCTAAGTTGAATAGGGGACTGTTTATATCGATAAATGTATCGCCAGTCCAATTATTGGACAAGCAATTCGTAAAAATACTATCGGAGTTACTGACTGATGAGGGAATAAGTCCTGAACTAGTTGAACTAGAGATAACAGAAACGTCATACATTGAGAATTTTGAGGCAATGCGAGAGATTCTTTCTTGCATCAAAAGACTTGGGGTAAGGATTTCTATTGATGATTTTGGAACGGGTTATTCTTCTTTTAATCAATTGGTAAATTTAGAAGTTGATAAGCTGAAAATTGATCAAAGTTTTCTTAAGGAAATTTCAGTGTCACACAAGTACCGTAATTTAGTAAGTAGTATGTTGTCTATGGCAAATAATATTAGTTTAGAATCTGTTTGTGAAGGAATAGAATTCAATGATCAACTTGAGAGTATGATTGAGATGCAGTGGACCCTCGGTCAGGGATATTTGTTTTCAAAACCGAAATCTAAAGCATGTTTATTAGATGAATTTTTCGTAACCAACGCAGCGTTGGAAAATCTGTTACGCGAATCGCAGAACTAGAACAACTGTACAGTATATATGATAAGGAGGGATACCATGACCGCGCTAAAAATGCAGCAAGATTTTTGGGGAAATTTAGAACAAACCATATCAAAAGGTATTCGCTTTATTGAAACAAAAAATTATAAAGGGCTGGGAATTGATTTTGGTTGTATTGAATATGATAATGAAACGTTAACCACATGGTATGGTCAAAACAGAACAGCGAAACCGCGATTGATGATGTTGTTAAAAGGATTGGAATTAGAAGTACATGTACTTATTGAATTTACCGATGAGGAATGTGCAATAATATTAACGGATTATCAAGAACAGGGAATATCTGTGGAAATATTGAATGTACACGGCAATAGCTGTATTAACAGCAAAGACAATCCTGTGTTTGTTCGCTCCTGCGAAGTGTATCGAGAAAGTTTCAATCAAACAAATCAGTTGATTGCTATCTTGGATAAGGAGCTGCACTTAAGATATGCCAATAGAACATTATTGAAGTATCTTAATATGACAATGAATGATATACTCGGTATTCCTTATTGGGATCTTCCTGTTTGGAGTCATTCAGCTGAATTGCAAAATAAAATTGTCTTTTCAATTGAACAGATGCATTTAGGTAATGACGTACGGTTTGAGACAACTCATTTAGGACTTGATGGCCAATTAAGAGATATTGATTTTATCATCAAACCGATTTTTGATCAAAACAATGATGTTGATTTGTTGATTGCAATGGGGTATGACGTTACTGAATCGAAATTAGCGGAAAGTGCGCTAAAGCGAACTGAAAAAGAATTAAAAATGTTTTTTGACTACTCTGTAAACGGTTATTTCATCAACCGGCTGAGCGAAAGTGTCTATTTGGATCCAGAAACATTAGACCAAGTTTTTGGTTATGTTCAGCGACACGAGAAAATAATTACTTACAACAATGCGATACTTCAACAAATTGATATACCGGCAACGATATTTGAAAATACAAAGATATTTGACCTTTTGCATATTTCCCATGAAGAGAGCATAAAAATGTGGCGTGAAATGGTGGAAGAAGGTTATATCAGATATGAGGCAGATATAGAAGTGGCAGGAGTTAGAAAAATTCTGGATTGTACTTTTGTTCCTATTTTAGAACATGGCAATCGTTACTCAGGTAGTTTTGGTATTATTAAGGATCAAACTGAAGAAGTATTGCGAGAAAGAAAAATGGTTTATCTGGCTACTAAAGATTCGCTCACAAGTACCAATAATAGACGACATTTTCTGGAAAGTGCTTGGAATGCTTTACACGAACTTGAGGATACGACTATCTCTCCATCGGTAATCATGCTGGATATTGATGATTTCAAAAATGTTAACGATACCTATGGTCATGATATCGGGGATAAAGTGCTAGTCGAAATGACTGAAAGATGTGAGTACATCCTAGATGGTAAGGGAATTTATGGACGAATGGGTGGAGAAGAGTTTGCAGCATACTTGTTCAATGAAGATGGACAAGGTGCATTGCTGGCTGAGGAACTAAGAGCAGCTATTGAAGCACTTGTTGTCAAAACGGAATTAGGCCCATTACAGTTTACAGTGAGTATCGGTTATACTGAAATACAAAAGGGTCATACCATGGAGGATGCTCTTAAACGCGCAGATAAAGCTTTATACAAAGCTAAAAGATCCGGTAAAAATAAAGTGGAGACAATACTTTTTTAATATATTGTAAGGTAACTGTAATAAATTATCTGACAATTTTGTTGTATGATGAACGTAGCGAAACATTTCGCATAAAAAATAAGGAGGTCGTTTCAATGAGAAATTACACAGATTGTATCACGATGAATGTAACCAACAATTTAAAACAAGATTTAATGAACGGCCTGTGCGATAGCTTCTAATAATTATTAAATGAAGGATTTTATTGACCACAGGTACTGCCTGTGGTCTTTTTGTACATTTTTTTAGAATTGTAGCTTAAAGTATGCCACGCGAAGCGTGGTTTTTTTGTACCCATGGGCAGAAGACGTATTTACATGACAAAAAGAGGGGGACAAAATGAGTTACAACACAGACATATTAACACCTTATAAGGGGTTACCAAAAGAAGTATATGTATTATTCTTTTCGAAAATGGTCGTTGCAATAGGAGCCTTTGTGTATCCGTTGCTGACATTATTATTTACTAAAAAAATTGGATTGAGTCAATCTGAAGCTGGTAAATGGGTCGCATTGATTGGCCTCGTATATATTCCTGCAAGTCTATTAGGTGGTAAGATTTGCGATAGTTTCGGTCGTAAAAAGGTGCTTGTCATCTGTGATACTTTAGCAGCTATATGCTATGGTATTTGTGGATTTCTAGAACCGTCGATGAACATGCTTTATTTAATTGGATTGGGTGTGTTTTTCTTTGGAATTTCAGATCCGGCACATTCATCTATAGTTGCAGATGTAACGACACCAGAAAACAGAGATGGGGCATTTTCCTTAACCTATTTAGGATTTAACATAGGTTTTGCAGTAGGGCCTTTAGCTGGTGGACTGTTATTTGAAAACCACCTAAAATGGTTTTTTATTGGTGATGCAATCACTACGTTGTTGGCTACAATACTGATCGCCATATTTATTAAAGAGACTATACCTCATGCGGAAGAAGACTTGGATGATGATAGACAAATGGAACAGAGACAAGAGGGATCTATTCTATCGGTTATTATTCAAAGACCACAGATACTGATTTTCGCGATTGTTTTTTTCGGTTACAATTTTGCCTATTCAATGTGGGGGTTCTTAATGCCACTACATGTAGAAAGTGTCTATATTGGCAATGGCGCAGCGATTTATGGGAAATTGGCTGCCCTTAATGGATTGGTTGTTATGTTATTTACACCAATTCTAACGAAGATCTTTGTTAAAAATAGTCATATCCGAAAAATGGTTTACGGTGGGTTTTTATATTTTATAGGATTCGGCTTATTAGGATTTGTTGATCATATTACGGCTTTCATAGCTTCGGTGATGATTTTTACCTTAGGTGAAATTGTTTGTGCTATTAGTTCAATGCCTTATATTAACAATAATACACCGGCTTCTCATCGAGGAAGAATGAATGCTTTGTTACCAGTTTTATTTGGTGCCGGTTATTCGATTGGACCACTAATTATGGGCTCAATACTTGAAAAAACGAATATTGCCTACACATGGAATATAGTGTCAGCAATCTTGATGGTCAGTGTTATTGGTATGATTATATTAGATCGTGTAGAAGGGTTAAAACAAGTACGAAAAAGAATTGGCGCCTAATTGGGCGTCTTTTTTTCGTTGTTTATATAAAAAATGTAAGGGTAACAATAGGATGCGATAAAAATAATGTTTGAAGATGGTATAATAAAAGTTGGACTGTCGGTTGAATGTTATGATTTTGATAAAGTAGTTCAAATCATAAAAAATATAAAAGAAAAATAGTGCTCGAGGAAATATGAATAAATACGATGGATGGCATCTTGCGATAATTGAAGAAAGAATACTTGAAGTGACCCCATGTGAGGAATCATGGATAGATTTAAAAACAAAATTAAAGTTTTGTGAACGTTACGCTAAGGAACAACAGTTGGCTTTACAGTTTAAAATGTATTCCAACAGAGACTTGGATGGGCTGGACAACATGTTGAAGATTCAGCATTATGCTCTCGTACAGTCTCAGTTGCTGATGGCACGAAAGGATATGGCTGTTTTAATGATGCGCAATCCCTACGTTTCGATCAAGCTATATGAAGCAGAGGACGAGGCTTTTAAAAAACAGAGAAAGGCATTGTCCCTTGAGAAAATAGAAATAGGTGATCGGGCTTGTTTTTGTGAATTGTTTCAGGAAAATATATCAGTAGGGATTGCTTATGCGACAATCAAAAATGGTAAAATGGGTATTTTTAACGTAGCGGTTGACGCAAATCATCGAAATCGTGGATATGGTGAACAATTAATTCGTGTATTGATTCACTGGGGCCGGGAGAATGATGCGACAACAGCCTATTTACAAGTTGCGTCTGATAACACCGTAGCGATACATCTCTATAAAAAATTAGGCTTTCATGAAGAAGCGAAAAGTTGGATTCGTAAAAAGATATAGATTTAGTTTTGTTTATATTGGGTATAAAATAGATAACAAAATTTAGGAGGTTATGTATGAGCATGAGATCTCAATTGAAGATAGATCAGCATTATAATCTCGATGAATCTGACTGCTATAAAGTCTTGATAGTTGATGACGAAAAAACAATTCATAAAATAACAATGATGGTGCTTTCCAAACTGAAATTAGACGGGAAGCATTTGGAATTCATTAGTGCTTTTTCAGCGGCAGAGGCAAAAAACATAATGGAGGAATCTGGTGACATCGCAGTTATTTTATTAGATGTCGTCATGGAAGAAGAAGACTCGGGTTTGAAGCTGGTTAAGTACATTCGCGATGTGCTTAAGAATGTAAAAGTGCGTATTATACTTAGAACTGGTCAACCAGGTTATGCGCCTCAAAAAGAAGTCATTATGAATTATGACATCAACGACTATAAAGAAAAGAATTTATTGACATCAAGTCAATTATATATAACTGTTATTACCGCATTAAGATCATATAGAGATCTAGATGAGCTGGATATTCGTCAGGAGAAATTGGTCAGAGCATTAAATGCTACATCAAGAGTTGTATCTTCGGATGACATTGATGAAATGGCGTCACAGTTTTTAGTGGAAATACAAGGATTTGCAAGATTTACAAATGCGTTTGCATTGATTACAACTGCACTGGAGAAAGAGACATTAGAATATAACGATTTGATTGAAAACAGCAAGATCTATGGTGTTGGAGAATACGGTGAGATAGATGAAAGGGAAATCGGAGAAATTTACCTACAAGGTATCGAGGTGTGTTTACATTATTCTCAACAGACAAAAAAAAGTTTTAGCAGTCATAACGAATTGTTGGTTACAATCAACAGAAAAGATGGTTATCAAAACATGATGTACCTCTATTTTGAGGAAGATTTAAGCACCAATGATAGACATCTTGTCGAGATGTATAGCAGAAATGTATTAACTGCTATTCAAAATACTCTGTTTAATCAAAAAATACTGGAAAAGCAGATTGAGTTAAATAATAAGAATATAGAAATAATCGAGACTCAACAAGAAATGGTGATGAAACTCGGAGAGGTTGTTGAGTATAAGTCTAAGGAAACAGCAAATCATACGCATCGGGTTGCGGAGATGGCTGTTATTATTGGTGAGGAAATGGGACTGCCTGAAGAGGAAACAAGTTTATTGAGATTTAGTGCCCCTATGCACGATATCGGTAAAATAGGAATAGAGGATAGACTTTTGAACAAACCGGGCAAATTGAGCAGGGAAGAATATGCGTTAGTTAAAAACCATTCAATTATAGGATATGAACTTTTTAAAAATTCTAAGAGACGGTTATTGAATACATGTGCGATTGTGGCGCTTCATCATCATGAAAAATGGGATGGAACAGGCTATCCTAAAGGGTTGTCTGGTGAAAAAATACATCTTTTTGGACGGATTGTAGCCCTTGTTGACGTATTTGATGCGCTGACTCATAATCGAGTTTATAAGCCTGCATGGAGTGTGGAAGACGCTAAGGCATATATTATAGAGGAACGGGGTAAACATTTTGATCCAAAAATTGTGGATGCGTTTCTTAACTCCTTGTCCAGAATCATAAATATTTTAAATGAATTTCCATCATAACAAAACACAATAAAAAAAGCACGTTGTCAGACGACAATGTGCTTTTTAGATTTCTTATAAAATTTCAAGAACTTTTAATTTAATCTCACCATCTGGTGTTTCAACAACAAATTCATCATTTACTTTTTTACCTAGTAAGCCGCCACCGATTGGTGATTCGTTAGATAACTTATCCTCAAACGGATCAGATTCAATTTTGCTTACAATTTTAATAGTTTGCTCATCGTTATCGTCAACATATAAGAAACGTACTTCTGAATTCATTGCAACAACATCTTTGCTATCGCTGTCTTCAGCAAGCTCATGGTTTTCAATAAGTTCAGTTAATCTCATAATTTCAGTTTCATTAAAAGATTGTGCTTCACGTGCAGCATGGTACTCAGCGTTTTCAGATAAATCGCCAAAAGCACGTGCTTTTTTTATTTCTTCGCTGATTTCTTTTCTTTTAACAATCAGCTCATCTCTTTCAGCATGAACTTTCTCAAGAGCAGCTGCAGTAAGAATGACTTTTTTCATAGGTTAATCCTCCTTCAAACATAATAATATATTACCATAAAATTGGTTTCATTTGTCAATAAAATATATTAAAATTATAGAGTATTTAAAGATTCTTGTGAAAGGAGAAAGAGAAGATGTCAACAGTAAACAAAATTAACAAGAAAGTTATTATTGCAGACGTATTGCTTGTTTTGGTGGCACTTATATGGGGAGGTGGATTTGTCGTTATCAAAGATTCATTGTCAGCGATGACACCACTTTTTTTAATGGCCATTCGGTTTGATCTTGCTGCAGTCGTAATTGGGCTCTTGTTTTTCAAGAAAGTAAAAGCTATAAATAAACAGGATCTGAAACCAGGTATTCTAATAGGCTTCTTTTTATTTATGGCTTTTGCTGTTCAGAACATTGGACTTAATGAAACGACCGCTTCTGCCAATGCATTCCTTACTGCAACTAATGTTGTGTTTGTACCATTTCTTGTTTGGGCAGTAACGTGGAAGTTACCGAAAAAAACAGTGTTTCTGGCATCCTTTATGACTTTGGTAGGTGTGGGATTGATGACATTGAACAGCACGTTGTCTATGGGAAGAGGGGATGTACTTTCACTACTAGGAGCAGTGTTTTTTGCAATACATATTGTGGTTGTCGGAAAATATGCAAAGGAAAAGGATCCTATTGCATTAACATTCATACAAATCGCTGCTGCCGGAGTGTTTATGACTATAAGTGCATTTGTATTTGAACCAAGGCCTGAAACAGTTGCATCAAAAGTATGGATAGGAATGATTTACCAAGTGTTTTTAGGAACGGTTGCTTGCTACGTCTTACAGAATAGCGCTCAAAAGTATACCTCTTCAAGCCATACGTCAATCATTCTTTCTTTAGAAGCATTCTTTGCCACGATAATGGCTGTAATCTTTCTTAAGGAGCAACTGACGGTTCAAATGATTTTAGGGAGTGGCATAATATTTGCAGCAATTTTACTGGTAGAACTTGATCCGTTTCAAAAGAAAGGAATGGAGTCGTCAAGGGAGACCATACAGGAAATTTAATTTTATATATAGAAGAAACGCCAACAGTTTGATACCTGTTGGCGTTGTTTATGACTACTAATCTTTTGTTTTGAGAATTTCTTCTTCCATTTGATAGAGTTTGTTTATTTCTTTTTGTGTTAACTGTTTTAAGATTTGCTGACGATAGTACACGCCAAGTTCTCTTTTGCCCTTTACTTCTGCGGTTCGAACTTGATCCCAATGGAGTTTTTTCTTTTTGGCATACAAGTCATAATCACAAATCCGTTCTTCGTCGTCTAGATATTCCAAACCAACAAGTATTTTTTTGATTTCTAGTGGATCCTTAAAGGTAAAGAAGCGCACTTTGTAGATACCCACGGTTTGGAAGACGCTCGCAATATCCTTGCCCCAGGTTTCGCCTAGAATCATACCCATTTCCAACTTTTCTAGGATGTATCGCATTCGGTTGTAGTGAAGATCAAATCGCCCATATGCGTCATAAATCTTAATTTTAAGTTCATACCAGTCATTGTTGTCTATACCGATATTTAGGTATTTTAAATTTTGGTTTCTCAAGAATCTTAGTATAGTATAGTAAGATGCAGTCGTATGGATACATTTATCATAAGTTGATGAAAGGTGTATCGGTTTATGTAATGCATTATTCGAAAAGTAGATCAGGGATCCCGATGAGAAACGGTCCATGGCATGGTCAGAAGGCTCAATATCACCACTGATATCTTTAGCGACTTCAGTGATTACTTTTTCAATATCACCAACAGTTCTGAGAATAAGAATTCTAGGACTCATTCTGATGTTGCAGATGATTGGTGATGTAACGCGGTTGTTAATTGCAGAAGCAAGTAACTGCTCCAACTCTATTGGCAGTAAAAAAAGATAGATCATATCATCTTCCGTGATGGTATGTTTCATTTTATTGGTTACTATGATGATGACATTTCCTTCTTGAGATTCTGCAAAGATATCATTCAGGCGGTCTTCTGTATAGTCTCCATGCATAGTGATATCAAATTGTGTAGAAATAAAATTGATGAGTTTTGGAAGGTCTTGAGTTTCAATAGTGGCGACTTTGCATGAGCCACGGACAAGATTTAACATAAAAATCGCTCCTTTATAACCCTTTTCTATAGAGTATTAGTCGGCTTTCTTTTGTGCCATGGGGATAATCAAACGTGATTATTTCGCCTGTATCCAATCGTATGAGTGCAATTTTTTCAATACCGTTTAGATATTTTGGTGTGCTGGTGTAGTCACTATACTTTTCCAAGTTGTGTCCGTAGAGGATGAAATCCGCATTTTTAGGACTTATGTCAGCAATATTGTGTCCAGCACCATAAGTATAAGGACCATAGGAAAACTCGGAGTAAACAGGGAAAACATGTCCTTTGTGGCTGTACTTCTTCACGCTTTCTAAATGGTCGTGGTTGCCCATTACATAATATACTTCACGTTCACCGCCCTCAAGCATTCGGATAAGTCTTTTCAGATAGCGTTTGTAACCTTCTAAAGAGGATGGATAGAGCTCAAGTTTTAAATTGTCGACCAAGTCGCCGGTATGTACGATAATCTTTGGCTGAATTTTTTTTATTAAGCTGTCAATGGAGCCAAAAATCGAACTGGGTGTATCGGAGAGATGCAACAAATAAGGTGCATCGAAAATAAAGTCGTCCGGTATATATATCTTCCCAAAAAAATTATAAATTGAGGCTTTGATCATGATAAGCTCCTTACATGAAAATATAGGCATTTCCTTTACATACTATTATACAGAAAAACTTTATAAATAACGAAAAATTTAGGATTTTTATTGTCGCTTCTGTGTTACTATTTAAGATAGAAAATAACGTTGGAGGGGTCTATGCAGGTATTACTAAATAAGATTGTCGAGGACAGCAAAAAATATACGCAAGACGGCAAAATAGCAAGTTATATACCGGAGTTGTCGAAAGCTAATCCAAAGCACGTAGGTGTTGCCATTGTGCAAACAAATGGAAAAATCAGATGTGCTGGAGATTTCGAAACAAAGTTTACTATACAGTCAATTTCAAAGCCGATTGCCTTATTGCAGGCTTTAATGGACAATGGGGAAGAGGAAGTGTTTAGTCGCGTTGGAATGGAGCCTACTGGAGATCCATTCAACTCAATCGTACGATTAGAGACATTTGATGGGTCCAAACCGCTGAATCCTATGATAAATGCAGGTGCAATCGCCGTGAGCAGTCTTATAAAAGGCAAGGACAATGCAGAGAAGTTTGAGCGACTATTAAACCTTTTTAAGCGGTTGTCGAACAATCCTAATTTAACTGTGAATGAGGATGTCTATAGATCTGAAAAGGCGACTGGTGATAGAAATCGTGCCATGGGATATTTCATGAAGGATTTAGGAAGCATTGATGGTAATGTGGAAGATGTGTTGGATTTGTATTTTAGACAGTGTTCGATAGAAGTTACTTGTTTGGATATTGCTAATATTGGAGCGATTTTAGCAAATCATGGTAGGGATTTTAAAACAGGTGAGGAAATTGTTCCAATGCGTTATATGCATATCGTAAAAACTATTATGATGACTTGTGGTATGTATGACGCCTCTGGAGAATTCGCTGTAAATGTAGGCGTGCCGGGTAAAAGTGGCGTTGGCGGCGGCATTATGTGTGCAGTTCCAAATCGTATGGGGATAGGTGTTTTTGGACCATCTCTAGATAAAAAAGGGAACAGTATAGCAGGACTTAATGTACTTGAAGAATTGGCGAAAGAACTACAGTTGAATATCTTCTAATATTTGTATAACTTAAAGAATTTTTATATAATAAAAGAAAAAGAAAGCTGCTGGGGTGTAAATATGGCAAGTAATAGTAACATTGGCGAAATCATAAAAACGCTAAGACTATCCAAAAAAATGACATTAAAAGAATTAAGCGAGAAAACGGATTTATCCATAGGTTTTTTATCTCAAGTAGAACGAGGGCTGACAGCTCTTGCGATTACTTCTCTTGAGAAAATAGCAGATGCTTTAAATGTGGATTTGTCTTATTTCTTTCCTATAAAAAAGAAGAATCATGGATCGGTAATGCGCTCTTATGAAAAAGAGGTCTTTCAAATCCAAAATAATAGATTTATTACGTATCATCTGACAAATGATGTTGGTGGCAAAAAGATGCTTCCTCGTATGATCGAAATATTACCTTCAAAAGAAAATGAAGAAATCGTTCAGTATCAACATGAGGGGGAAGAGTTTGTCTTTGTTCTTGAAGGTGTATTTACACTGATATTGAATAATGAAAAACAGGATTTATATCCAGGAGACAGTGTACATTTTGATTCGAGAATTGTACACAACTGGGCGAACTACACAAATAAAACCGTTCGAATTTTATCAGTAAATTATCCAAATAACTTTAAATTTGAAGAAGTTGAAGAAGTGTAAATACAAGTACTATTGGTTGGAATTTAGCCAATAGTATTTTTTTGTCTTTGGCGGGACACAAAATAACACAGAAGAAAAATATTGACCCGCGACGTTTTTTTCTATATATTTAAATTAGACGTTGACAGTTTGAGTGTTTGGTATTTTTTCTAAAAGGATTGGTAAATATGAACGAATTTCAGTTTAAAACAGTTGTTGATGAACTCTCGAAAGAATTAGATTTGAAAATCTTGATGTTTGATGGCGATGGTGTTTGTATGAATGGTGCAAAGGATATCCGTCTAGATCAAAAACAAGTTGAGACAATAAAGCAAGAAGGTTATTTGGTGCATAATGATGCCTGCTTCAGTGCGGTCTCGGATGTGTCGAATGAGTGGATTATTGGCATTAGCAGTGCAATAGCTGGTGCAGGTAAAATATTGAAAGTCGTTACAATGACTTTAGAAAAAGAAATCAAAAGAGATGATTACACGCAAAGTGGTTTGGAAATGCTCTTTTTTAATACAGTTCCTGTAGAAAAGCGAGAGTATATCATCAATGCACTTAATATTCGGGAAAGTACTGATTATCGTGTCCTGGTCGTGAAGTACGAGGAAAAGAACATCAAGATATTAACCGATAAAGCGCGGTTGCTGTTTCATAATTGTGAAACGGTATCACTTGATGGCAACTTACTGGGGATTTTTATCCGTAATAAGAAAGACATTCACCAGACTATTGAAAATTACCTAGAAGATATAACATCAAATGAGGGTATGCACATCAAAATAGGTGTTGGTATTGCTTCTAAAGGGTCGACAGGGATCCATGAATCTTTTAAAACGGCCTCAAATGCACTACTGGTAGGTAGAGCGCTCTTAAGACTTTCAAAAGTATATTACTTTGAAGATTTGATTTTACCGATGCTTGTATATGAAACAGGCGAGGGTGAAGTGAGAGAATATATGAAAAACACTGAAGACGGTATCTTTGAAATTTTTAGTGATCAAGAATTGTTGGATACAGGTCGAAACTTCCTGATAAATAACTTAAATACGTCTGAAACGGCAAATAATATGTTTGTCCATAGGAATACACTCGTTTACCGATTAAACAAAATAGAGAAGATTTCTGGGCTGGATATTCGACGTTTCGAAGATGCACTTAAGTTTTACATTAGATATATTGCATGGCAGTTAGAAAAATAATGAGCATATAGGCGCATTATCTTATATACAGAGTATGAATATAATACGAAAAGGCTGATTCCGAGGAATCAGCCTTCTTTATGTTCTAGTATAGTGTTTTATAGACTTACTTGTCTTCTTTAGTTGGAAGTAACTTGATTAACTCTGGAATAACAGCATTTAAGTCACCAACAATACTTAAGTCAGCAGTGTCGAAAATAGGAGCTGTGTCATCTTTGTTAATTGCTACGATATACTCAGATTCTTCCATACCAGCTAAATGCTGAATAGCGCCTGAGATACCACAAGCGAAGTAAAGATCAGGTCTAACAGTCTTACCAGTTTGACCAACTTGCTGTGCTCTGTCTACCCAACCAGCGTCAACAACAGCTCTTGAAGAAGATACTGTTCCGCCTAATTTAACTGCTAAGTCATCTAATAAACCAAGCTTAGAAGGGTTACCGATGCCTCTACCTGCAGATACAAGTACGTTCGCGTCTTCAATCTTAACTTGCTCATGTGTATGCTTAACAACTTCAAGAATTTCAATGTTTGCATCAGCATCTGTGAATGCAACTTCAACTTCTGTAATTACAGAAGCCTTCGTTTCATCTTTGTTGATCATTGGCATAACGCCAGGTCTGATTGTTGTCATTTGAGGTCTGTGCTCTGGACAGATGATTGTCGCCATGATGTTACCACCAAATGCTGGACGTGTCATCATTAAGTTATTTGTTTCTTCATCTACAGCCAAGCTTGTACAGTCAGCAGTAAGACCCGTATCCATTCTTGAAGATACTCTAGGAGCTAAATCTCTACCAATTGAAGTCGCGCCGAAGAATACGATTTCTGGCTTTTGCTCTTCACAGATTTGTGTGATTGCTTTTGTATAAGGCTCAGTCATAAACTCGCCTAAACTGTTGTGCTTAACGATGAATAACTCGTCAAGACCCCAGTGGAATAATTCGTCTAAGTTATCGTTCACTTCATCAATAAGAAGTGCACCTTTACATTTTACGCCTAAAGTATCTGCGATTTCACGGCCTTTTGAAATAAGTTCTTTAGAAACTTTTTCAACGATACCATCTCTTTGTTCTACAAATACTAAAACGTCTTTATATTCGCTAATATTCATTTTTCAACCCTCCCGAAATTAGATAATGTATTTTTCTTTAAGATTATCAAGAATAATTTGTGCTGCTTGAGCTGCATCTACGTCGTATTTCTTTCCTGGTGCCTTTACAGCTTTAGTGAAAGACTTTTTAACGCGAGTAGGAGAGCCTTTTAAACCAAGTGCAGCATCGTCGATTACGATGTCAGCTCTTGTCCAAGTTTGCACTTCTTTTTCTCTGTACGCATCCATAACACCTGCAACTGACATGTATCTTGGCTCATTAAGCTCAGCTAATGTCGTAATTAAGCAAGGCATCTTGATTTTGATTTTGTGCGCTCTGTCTTCGAATTCTCTAGTGATGAATAAGTGATCGCCATCTCTGTCTAATTCTTTTACATAACTAACTTGTGGAAGTTCTAATTTTTCAGCAATTTGAGGACCAACCTGTGCAGTATCACCATCGATTGCTTGACGACCAGCGATAATTAAATCGTAGTCAATTTTTTTGATTGCAGCAGCTAATGTCATAGACGTTGCCCATGTATCCGCACCTGCAAATGCTCTATCAGTTAAAAGGATTGCTTCATCAGCACCCATTGCTAGCGCTTCTCTTAAAGCCTTGTCTGCTTGAGGAGGTCCCATTGTTAAAACAGTAACCTTCGCATCAAATCTATCTTTAAGCACAAGTGCCGCTTCTAAACCAGCTTTATCATCTGGGTTGATAATACTTGGCACACCATCACGAATAAGTGTACCAGTTTTTGGATCTAATTTTACTTCGTTAGTATCTGGAACTTGTTTAATACAAACAACTATATTCATTTTCATATACCTCCCTTATTTTAGTAAGCTTGCTGCGATTACCATTCTTTGAACTTCTGAAGTACCTTCATAGATTTCAGTAATCTTTGCATCTCTCATCATTCTCTCTACACCGTATTCTCTAGTGTAGCCGTAACCACCGTGTAACTGAACTGCCTTTGTTGTAACTTCCATAGCAGCTTCAGCAGCAAATAATTTTGCCATAGCAGCTTCTTTAGAGTAAGGGATCTTAGCGTCTTTCTTTCTAGCAGCTTTGTAAACTAAAAGTCTAGCAGCTTCTGTTCTAGTGTCCATATCCGCTAATTGGAACTGTGTATTTTGGAATTTAGAAATAGCTCTTCCAAATTGCTTTCTTTCTTTTACATATTTAACTGTTTCGTCAAGAGAACCTTGTGCAAGACCAAGTGCTTGAGCAGCGATACCGATACGGCCGCCATCAAGTGTCTTCATTGCAACTGAGAATCCTTTACCAAGTTTACCTAGTAAGTTTTCCTTAGGTACGATACAGTCTTCCATGATTAATTCACAAGTAGCCGAACCACGGATACCCATTTTCTTTTCTTTTTTACCAACAGAGAATCCTGGGAAGTCTTTTTCTACGATAAATGCAGAGATACCTCTAGTTCCAGCAGACTTATCAGTCATTGCCATGATGATATAAATATCAGCATAGTCAGCATTTGTAATGAAAATCTTACTTCCATTTAGTACCCAGTGGTCACCCATATCAACAGCTCTAGTTTGTTGACCAGCTGCATCTGTACCAGCGTTAGGTTCAGTAAGACCGAATGCGCCTAACTTATCACCTTTAGCAAGTGGTACTAAATACTTTTGCTTTTGTTCTTCTGTACCCCACTCATAGATTGGTGTAGCACATAAAGATGTATGTGCAGATACGATAACACCTGTAGTACCACATGCTTTAGAAAGTTCTTCTACAGCCATAGCATACGCTAAGTTATCAGCACCAGCTCCACCGTATTCCTTAGGGAATGGAATACCCATGAAACCGTAGCGCGCAAGTTTCTTTACTGTCTCAACAGGAAATCTTTCTTCTTCGTCAACTTCCTCAGCAAGTGGTTTTACTTCAGTCTCTGTAAACTTTCTGTACATTTCTTGAAGCATTAAATGTTCCTTGCTTAAATCGAAATTCATAATGATCCTCCTTCTGCGCTAGTAAACAAACAAAAGTCATCACTTCTCATCAACCATTTTGTCGCGGGTGAGTATGTACGATAGTCACCACAATAGCTTTTGTTAGGGCTTACTAGCATATTCTAATTTTGTGTTTGGGAGCAACCCCGTTATTATTTTAACACAACGAGCAGGAAATCTATACGTATTTTTAAAAAAACATTTTATTTTTTATGGCTTTTGGAATACAAAGATTTTTTTTGTATGAGTTTGAGTTTTTGTGAGTTATAGTGGCTTACAGAGCGTTTGCTATAATGGAATACTTGTGAATGATATACAATGCTAGAAAAAACCTTATTTGAATTGAACGAATATTGAAAGAAAAGTTGTTATAGAATTGACAATCGTTGATGTATTATCCCTTGTGTAGGGGTTTCCAACTTTAGTATAATGATATTGGAGGCTATAGAATGAGAACAGGAATTTATTTTTTATTAGGAACAATTGGTATTGCTTTGGTGGTTGTGATGTTGATGGCAGTCATGAGTATGTCTGATGTTGGTAGACAAAGTGAGGACATTCACATTGACAACACACTAGAAAGTTATTTGCCGCTGGAACCATCCGTTTGGGAATATAGCAATAACGAAACATTCAGGAAATTAATGGTCACTGAAGAAGTTTATAGAAGCGACAAGTTTACAAACGTAATTGTCAAAGGGCAAGAGGATGACAGCAGTATCAAATCCTATCGGGACAAGTATCAGTTTGAGTATGTGTATAAAGCAGACGATGAAAAAATTGTGCGGACATTAAAAGGAAATGTACTTATTGATCCTTACGTTGAAATAACGCTTCTTCAAAAACCTCTAGAAAAAGGTCACTCGTGGACAGATTCTTGGACTGCGTTAGATAATCAGACATATTCAATAAAAAGTACAATTGAGGATATTCTCGATGATGGCAATCAGATTGTCGTTAAGTCTGTCAGTAAAGATAACGCCTTTACCATTATAAGAATCCTTGAGAAGGACAAAGGCGTGGTTCAGGTTCTAGTACAAGAAACATATGATGACATTGACTTTGAAACTGGATTTCAACTATTAAACTTTAAACCGTTTGAATACGAAGGTTTTGATAATTATATGGCTTTGCTAGGGAATGAGAAAATAGGAACGGTGATTGAACCTATCGCCGAGACTGCCGATGAGGCGACCTATTCTTCTAGTAACGACACGACTTCAGAGGAAACAAGTCATGCTACTGATGAATCGGAAAATATCTTAGAAGCATCGCAAATTCAGGAAGATGATGAAATAGATCTAGTAACTAAAGAAGCTATAATTCAAAGTGTGCAGTTATTTAATGACAAGTGGATTGATTTCATAAATACTGGTGACATGTCTATTATGGAGGCAACAGTTCCAGGTGGTAGTGTTGAAAAGATCATTCAAGCGTATATGAATAAAAACATGACACAGCAATTTCTGGCAATGGAGTTTAATAAAGTCGTTGTTAAGGGAACTGTTGCTAACGTTTATGCATATGAGGAAATTGAGCGCACTATGAACGGTGTAACTGAAGTACTTATCTATAATTGGATCTATGAAGTTGATAATATTGATGGTGTATGGCTTGTAGAAGGGTATATTGAAAACAAAACACCATAAAACATGAAATAAGCCTATAGAATAGGGTATAGAGTGTGTATAGATGCTAATAGAGAGAAAGGCATAGGGGGAATTGTAGTGGCAGATAATAATGATTCTAATAAAGCACTGTCGCCTGAAGAAATAGCAGCACTTTTTGCAGCTAATGATAGTGATGATGTTGAAGAAAATCAAGAAGATAAAACTACAACTAAAGATGATAATAATGACGCAGAAGCATCTGCGACAGATTCAAATAAAGCGCTGACAGCAGAAGAAATTGCAGCGTTATTCGCTGCGCAAGAAGATGATGAATCTGAAGAGGAAGAAGCTGTTGCTGAGGAGCCAGCTATAGAAGAAATACCAGAAGCACCAAGAGATCCAAACAAAGCCTTGGACGCTGACGAGATAGCAGCCCTGTTTGCAGCGCAAGATGAGGATGAACCTGAACCTGAAGAAGCACCATCTGAAGAAGCTGCTGCTGAGGAGCCAGCTGTAGAAGAGACACCAGAAGCACCAAGAGATCCAAACAAAGCCTTGGACGCTGACGAGATAGCAGCCCTGTTTGCAGCGCAAGATGAGGATGAACCTGAACCTGAAGAAGCACCATCTGAAGAAGCTGCTGCTGAGGAGCCAGCTGTAGAAGAGACACCAGAAGCACCAAGAGATCCAAACAAAGCCTTGGACGCTGACGAGATAGCAGCCCTATTCGCAGCGCAGGATGAACCTAAGACTGAAGTTGAAGAAACGCTAGCTGAAGAGCCAGCTGTAGAAGAAATGCCAGAAGCACCAAGAGATCCAAACAAAGCCTTGGACGCTGACGAGATAGCAGCCCTGTTTGCAGCGCAAGATGAGGATGAACCTGAACCTGAAGAAGCACCATCTGAAGAAGCTGCTGCTGAGGAGCCAGCTGTAGAAGAGACACCAGAAGCACCAAGAGATCCAAACAAAGCCTTGGACGCTGACGAGATAGCAGCCCTATTCGCAGCGCAAGATGAGGAAGAAACTGTAGCGGTAGAAGCCCCAGCTGAAGAAGCCCTTGCTGAAGAGCCAGCTGTAGAAGAGACACCAGAAGCACCAGCTGAAGAAGCCCTTGCTGAGGAGCCAGCTGAAGAAGAACCTCAAGAGCAACCAAGAGATCCAAACCAAGCCTTGGATGCTGATGAGATAGCGGCCCTGTTTGCAGCACAAGATGAACCTGAATCTGTAGCGGAAGAAATGCCAGCGGAGGAACCTATTACAGAAGAGGAAGAGGTTATTGAAGAGACTCAAGGTGGTTTGAGTGAAGATGAGGTAGCTGCGTTATTTAACGAAACCGATGTGCTAGATGAGACTGTTGAAGAAGAAATCTCGGAAACAGAAGGTGGTCTAAGTGAAGATGAGGTTGCAGCTCTTTTCGATGAAAGTGAAGAGGAGGATATCTCGGAATCTGATAATCTTCTTACGCCTGAGGATATAGATCAATTATTTAATCAAGCTGAAAATGAAGAAGTAGAAGAGGAAGCTTCCATACTATCTGATGAGATAGAATCATTAAAGACTTCAAGTTTCGAAGATGAATTAGACGATGCGTCAGAAAAAGTTGGTCTTGAACTTGACGAAACTCCGGATTCAGAAAAAGAAATGGATGAATTTAGTGAAGATGTTGATGTGTCCGATGAAGAGGAAGATTCGAAAAAGAAGAAGCAGAAAAAGAAAAAAGAGAAAAAGAAAAAAGAGAAAAAGACAAAGGTTATAGGAGAAAAGAGCAAGAAAAAGATAATCATTATAGTTGCTATTGTTCTGTTGGTAATACTTTTGTCTATTGGAGGATATTTCTTGAAAACATTTTTAGATTCAAGAAATGCCGATGGCACAGAAGAGGAAGGTTTCAATATTTCGATGCTTCAAAGTGAGGTTGTTCCTCATGACAAAATCAAGAGTTTATTCAGACGTTTAGGACTTGAAAATGCACCTTTGACGGAAGAAATTGCTCAAGTGATCTTAAAACAATACGAGGAGCAGTTAGCTTTAGAATTATCAATGGACGAATTAGAAAATCGATTGGATGAAGCCGAAAACGATTTAGAAGATGCCAAAACTGAAATACTCAGAAAAGAAGTTATTGATGAGAGTAAACTGAAGCAAATTGATTTATCAAGAACAATTGTTGAGCAAGAAGCGGGTCAAAACGTACTTGACAGAGTCAATGGATTTCTAAGTAATAAGTTAGCGTCTACTTATAATGTATTCGAAAATGAATATACAAATACATTCGAAAAAGGTACTTATGTAGAAGTCAAAAAAGGAAATATTAATATCTTAAGTCTCCATGCAAGTGATCGAGGAAAAGTTGATTTAATTTTTCACAGTAAGATTTATGCGTATAGTGAACCGTTAAATTATTTTGCCAAAGCTTACTTTGATGAGGACGCTAATGCAGAGGAATTTGTAAGCAAAATACAATACCTACTGGGTAATCAAGAGGAGAAAAAGACAGATGAATGGGAAGGTGTTATAGAGGATAAACTCATAACGGCTGTTGTAACGCCTTATCGTGTATATATCCAATACGACGTGTTGTTTGATAAAGATGAAGTTCAAACGGATGCTCAAGAGAATATAGAGAATTAATAAGAGGATGCCTAGTGGCATCCTCTTCAATATTTTTGTATGAATTATTCTTGATTTTCAATTGGTACAGCTCCAATGTAGGATATTTTATTTCGTCCATTTTCTTTTGACTCATAAAGCCCTTTGTCGGCACTTTCAATAAGATTGGTCATATTATCTCCATCCCATGGATAAGTAGAGACTCCAATTGAGACTGTAAAATGAGGATTTTTAGATTTTTCAACAGCTTTTCTAAATGTGTCCCCAATTTTCAAAGCATCTATAGGGCCTGACTGAGGTAATATGATGATAAATTCATCACCGCCATATCGCCCTACGATATCTGATTTTCGTACAGTAGTTGTCGCTGTCAAAGCAAGGTGTTTTAAACACTTATCACCGATAATATGCCCATAAGTGTCGTTGATAGCCTTAAAGTTATCAATATCAAACATTAGAATGGAGAACTTTTTGTTCTTCCCTATTAAGTTACTAAATTCATATACCAAGCCAGCTTTGTTGAGAACTCGTGTTAAGTTATCAATCCTAGTTTTTTCAGCAATTTGCTCCTTCTGTATCTCCATGTAAAAAGTTCTTTCTGCCGCTTGTTTTTTTACTTCATATTCGAAGTCTTCACGAAGTGCATCCACTTCCTGTAATTGCATTTCATAGTTGAGTGTACTGAACGCTCTAAATTTAATCAGTAATCCTATAGCGCCAACAATATAGAGTATGTTGCCTAAAAATAAGAACTCATCGATACTTTTGAATGAAGTGGTCAGGATACCGATAAAAATTAGACCAGCGAACTTCCAAATGTGCTCCATCTCAGATTGAATCAATAAAAAGATGGAGATGCATAAACTTAAGATCATGACAGTAATAGGAACAGCAGTCCCTAATAAGGCATAAAAAGTTCTATCGAGTCGACTAATGAGAATCAATCCAATAACTGGTATGTAATAATTCGCATAATGGTAGTGCTTGCTGGGAAAGAAGCTGAGACTAACCGTCGAAATAAGTAACGTAAAGGCAAATGAGTAATTACCGAATAAAACGAGTTCGTTAAATGTTGAGTCTGGTGAAAATGTATTCCCAAAACCCACGATGACAACAAGAGAAGAAAATGCAGTTCCAAGTATTTTGTGGCGATAACTAACATTTTTATCACATATTGTAAAAGCAAATACGGAAAAACTACTGAGTAATATCAGTTTTATCGTTAAAGAATTTAAAATATAATATACCATTTAAACACCACCTGTATTCATTGAATATATTATAGCATAAAGTGTGTCCTAAGGATCTGAAAAATCTTTTAAATTTATGTCAAAATGTGCTATAATACTATGACATTCGTTATATTGGATAACAGGTATTTAATACCCAAATAGAAAAATATATATAGAGAAAAATAAAAACTAGGAGGGAACAACATGAAAGCAACACACGTTAAGGAAATATTTAGAAATCCTGAAGCCTTTGCTGGCAAAGAAGTTGTTGTAAGTGGCTGGATTAGAACACTTAGAGCATCAAAAAACTTTGGTTTTATTGAGTTGAATGACGGGACGTTCTTTAATAATATTCAGGTAGTATTTGAGGAAAATCTTTCGAATTTTGCAGAAGTTTCGAAATACTCAATTGCTACGTCAATTATTGTAAAAGGTAATTTAGAATTAACACCAGATGCGAAGCAAGCCTTTGAGCTTAAAGCTACTGAAATTATCTTAGAGGGGGCTTCGGACCCGTCGTATCCACTTCAAAAGAAAAGACATACAATGGAATATCTTAGAACGATTGCACATTTAAGACCAAGATCAAATACTTTCTCTGCAGTATTTAGAGTAAGATCGGTATTGGCTTATGCAATCCATAAGTTCTATCAAGAAAAAGGTTACGTATATGCACATACACCAATTATCACAGGAAGCGACTGTGAAGGTGCTGGTGAAATGTTTAGAGTAACAACTTTAGATTTGAACAACGTTCCTAAGACTGAGGAAGGTGCAATTGATGAAACAAGAGACTTTTTCGGTAAAGAAACAAATCTTACAGTTAGTGGTCAGTTAGCAGGTGAGACATTCTGTATGGCCTTTAGAAACATTTATACATTTGGTCCTACGTTCAGATCTGAAAACTCAAATACTGCAAGACATGCTGCTGAATTCTGGATGGTTGAACCTGAAATTGCATTTGCAGACTTAAATGACAATATGGATTTAGCAGAAGAAATGGTTCGTTACATTGTTAAATATGTAATGGATGAATGCCCAGAAGAAATTGATTTCTTTAACCAAAGAATCGATAAAGGACTTAAGGATAGACTAAATCATTTATTGAGTTCTGATTTTGAAAGATTGACTTATACAAGAGCAGTTGAACTATTATTAGAAGCAAAAGTTGATTTTGAATTCCCAGTTGAGTGGGGCATCGACCTACAAACGGAACATGAAAGATACTTAACTGAAAAAGTATTCAACAAGCCTGTATTTGTAACAGATTATCCAAAAGACATCAAAGCATTCTACATGAGAATGAACGATGACAACAAAACTGTAGCTGCAATGGATTTACTAGTACCGGGTGTTGGTGAACTTATCGGTGGTTCTCAAAGAGAGGAACGTCTTGACGTTCTTGAAAGCAGAATCGAAGAGATGGGTATGGACACAGAAGATTACTGGTGGTATTTAGAACTTAGAAAGTTCGGTGGCACAAAGCATGCTGGCTTTGGTCTTGGATTCGAAAGAATGATTATGTACATGACTGGTATGGCGAATATCAGAGACGTAATCCCATTCCCAAGAACAGTGAACAACGCAGAATTTTAATTTTAATATTATTAAATAATGAAGATGTAGAATCGAAAGATTCTACATCTTTTTTTTATTTGTGTGATAAGCAAGAAGAGCACGTCAAAACTACAACCACAATGGAGAATATCTTTTTCTCCATAGTCGATATCGCTTATTATATATTGGTAAAAATTATGTAAAAAATAGTTTTATTTGAAATTCTAATATGAGATTTTTTGAAAAAATCTTGTGCTATAATTTGAAAAGTGTTGAAAAATCAATAGTTTAGGAGAATGTTTAATTATGGTTAATGTAATGGTCGAATTTATAAATACATGACCTGGATGTAATGAATTCGGTCGAATTGTGGAGAGTGTTTCAAATAAATACCCTGGTCAAGTGAATTGCAAAATTTATTATGCCGGTAAAGATTTTGATTACATAAAAAAATATGGAATGATGATGCGTGGTACTTTGATTATAAATGAAGAAAAGCGAATTGATATGTTATCGAAAAAAGTAATTGAGGATGCAATAAAAAATGCTGTAGAAGAGCAAAGTTGAGTGGGGGAGTCTAAGTGTTTAATTTTATCAAAAGTATTTTATTATCAGCTATGGATATATTAAATGGCGCTTCAGTATGGTTAATCTTTAGTTTTATATTAGCTGGAGTATTGCATGAGTTTCTGGAACCTTCAAAATTTCAGAATATGCTTGGTAACACGAAATTGAGCTCTATTATAAAAGCAACTCTTTCGGGAATGTTGTTGCCGATCTGTAGTTGCGGCGTAATTCCATTAGGATTAAGCATGTACTTTTCAGGGGCATATTTGGGACCTACGTTAGCGTTCATGACAGCAACCCCTATTATTAATCCAATAGCGGTTATACTATGTTTTGGACTGTTAGGTCCTCAAATCAGTCTGATATATATTGCTGCGGGCTTTTTTTTACCAATTCTAATAGGTGTTGTAGGCAATGCGCTTGCAGGGGACGAATTGTGTATTACATTGGAAGAAGATGTCGCAGAGCGAAGAATATTGGAAGGGGAGCATAAAACTGTTGTCGAGAAATTAAAGTTGGGCATGTATTGGGTCATGAATGACATGGGGATGGTTGTTAGCAAGTACGTTATATTGGGGATGCTGGCTGCAGGCTTTATATTGACGGTTTTTCCAGCAGTAATTATTGAACAGTACTTAGGAAATCCCAGTGTATTGTCGTTAGGAAGTATTGCAATATTGTCAGCAATTATGTACGTATGTGCAGTTGGGCATATTCCATTTGTAGCGGCGCTAATTGCCAGTGGTGCGACACCTGGTGTTGCGGTCATTTTCTTGATGGCTGGAACTGCTACCAATTTACCTGAACTGATTAGTATACATAAAATAATAGGTAAACGTGCAATGATCATTTATTCTGGATTGATTACGGTGAGTGCGCTCATCATAGCATGGCTGACTAATTTCTTTCTAGTGCCTACTTTTAAGCCGGTAATCAGTTACAATCAGACAACTCATTCAATTGAAATGGCCAACAACTTTTTGATGGTTGCGCCAACTAGTGTGAAATATTTATGCTCAGCAATTGTTTTTGCCTTATGCTTAAAGTCTTATTTGCCACGAGTTAATAACGTTGTTCGTCAAATCAAAAGTAGACTGTTGACAGAAAAGGTGATGTGATGAAGAAATTAGGATTGGTTATTATTTGGATGATGATTTTCTTTTTTGGTTATAGAAGCTACTTACTCAATGTCAATCAACAAAATGTAGGTATCCAACCTGAAGAATCAGATGTTATGGATGTATTTATGAGTGAAGTTGAGTATAAAGAAATTCTAGCGTATGCGACTGATCAGTTGAATGAGGATACATTAGAAGACGCAGTTGTTATTTATACACTAAATGATAATAGTAGACGCTTTAGTGTGGTTTATTCATTGGAAGGGGATTATTGCATCAGTGGGGAGAAAGCTGCACCTGTAGATAATCAAAAGATTGAAGTGAGGAATATTGATGATGAAATTCCTAAGGAATTCATTATATCAGGTTCTAAAAATGGCCATTATGGTTATTCTATTTTCAGGATAGAGGATTCTGAGGTTGTTGATATCTTTGGTGAAGGTATGGACGATTGTTGTTAGTTTAGATATCAAATATTTAGTTAATATTGATAATAAAAAAAGAAAAATTTAGGGGTGTAAAAATGAACAAGAAAAAGTGGTTAGGTGTTGTGGTTGCTACTATGATGTTAGTAGGGAGTTTGTCTGGGTGTTCGACTGAAAAAATAGCGAATGCAGAGGAACAGGTAGTTGATGATTATAAGATTACGTTGGGTTATTATAACTGTGATCATATGACTGGAGCAGCGATTGGTGAAGGTGCAGGAATCTACGAGGCATTAGGATTGAATGTAGAGATTACCGGCAACGGAAAGGTACCTCAGGCGATGGCTGCGGGTCAAATGGATGTCGGATACATAGGGACTAGGGGATTTATGGCGTCGGTCGCCAAAGGATCGCCGATGGTAATGGGTGCAGATAATCATATTGGTGGATCTATGTATCTAGTTGTATCAAATGATATTGAGAAGCCAGAAGATTTACTAGGCCAACCTGTTGCGTTTGGTAATATTGAAAAAAGCGAAGGCTGGTTATGTGGTTATGCCCAAATTACTGGGTTACCAACAGACCCTGAAAGTTTTGAACTTGTGACAATGGGATCTGATGCAGATAAATATTTAGCGCTTAAAGCAGGTCGTATAAAAGCGTTTACATGTTGTGATCCATGGGCTTCCTACGCTGAGTTCGAAGGAACGGGTAAAATAATGGCTACATATTATGAAATGGATCAGGCGATGGGCGAGTGTTGTGTTTTGGCTTTGAATAAAAAATTTGTAGAAGAGCATCCTGAGTTGGCAAAAAAAATGGTTCTAGCGCATACAAAATCTCTAGAATACATCTATACTCACCCATATAACGCAGCAGAGATGTTTGCTGGTTATTATGACGTACCGGTTGAAGTGGCACTAAGAACAATTTACAAAAAGACAGTGGATGAAGGACGAACACTAACGTGGAAATTTGAAAGAGAAAGATTTGAGCATGCACGGGCAACTTATGAAAAGTTCAGCTTAATAGATGGTGAAATACCAACATATGAGGATGTTGTATTAGAAGACATGCAGTTGGAAAGCGGCGCCAAAGATTTTGATCAGTTTATCAGCGAGGAAGTAGATTCATTATTCCCTATTGGAATGCCATATGACGAATGGGTAGATAAAGCGAAAGCGATTGATGGAAAATAAAGTGACATATATACTAAGTATCATTATCTTATTGATAGTGATACTTAGTAACTTTGGAAGTAAAACATCTTCTGATTCAGCTGTCAAAATAGGAGTCAGCGATGATATGTCAGGTTTTGTTTTGGATTACATGATTAAAACGAATCATGGATCTAATGATTTTGAAGCCTATTTTATCAAAGATTGTTGCGCTAAAACAAGTCAATGGGCACTAAGCAGTGATTTGCTGGATATGAGTATTATGTGTGTAAGTGCGGCAAGTGCATTTGTAGAGAGTAATCCATCATTTGTTATATTTTCTCCAGTTGCAATGAATACGGATGTCTTTCTAGTAAAAGCAGATCCATTGTCTAATATAGGGATGACACAAAACAGAGCATACCAAAAAGAGTTGATAAACAAAAGGTTTGGAGAAACTGTCAACATTGTTCCTATGGTCAGTCAAGGGCTTCCTTATGCACTAGAAAAAAAAGAATTACAGGCAGCGGTCATTGATGTTACGAAAGCAATGTTGTTAGATGGTGATATATCACCCGCCAATGTAAATGGTGACTATATCAGTTATGTATTGGTTGTAAATAAAGAGTTTTTAAAAAAAGAGGTATTTAAGAAATATGTTGCTGAATTCAATGAAGCTACGGATGCTCTCATGGGGAATCAACTTATCTATGACCAGCAGTTGGCTGAATATTTAGGCAATGTAAAATTTGATGAAGGGGTACATAGAAAGTGGAAAGTAAAGCTATTATCTATAGAGGCAAATTAAAATATTCCAGTATACAAACCAAGCGTTCTAGACAAGAACATCTATACCGTAGTCTGATGTTTATGGTTTTAATTGGTATATGGCAATTGCTTGCAATGAAAATTGGTATACCGTTATTGTTACCAACTCCTTTTGAAACATTAAAAGCGTTTATTCACTGTTTAACCAGTGAGGAAATAATGAGCAATATGGGGATTACATTGATGCGAGTGCTAAAGGGATTCCTTTATGCCATGGCTATTGGTGTTCCTATAGGTTTTGTTATGGGATTTTCTGAAATGGTAGAAAAAGTAATTGGTGGACTCATAGATTCCCTTAGACAGGTACCTATTATGGCCTGGGTTCCTTTGACGATTATTTGGCTGGGTATAGGAGATGGACCTACTTTGTTTATGATTGCTTTTGCAGGCGTATTCCCGGTAATATTAAATACAATTCAAGGGGTGCGCGGTATTTCGAAAGATTATTATAATGCAGCTAGAAGTATGGGGGCGGGTCCTGTAAGTATCTTTACCCACATAATTGTACCAGCTGCTCTTCCAGATGTTTTAACAGGGGCAAGGATAGCAATTAGCAGTGGCTGGATGTCGGTTATTTGAGCGGAGTTTATAGCAACGAGTGCCGGGATCGGTTACTCTATGGTAGAAGCTCAGACGAGAATGCAAACAGACGTTTTAATTGCTTTGATGTTTATGGCTGCCTTTGTAGGCTATGCTATAGATAGAATTATACAGCTCATCAACAAAATGTTTACTAAGTGGAGGTTTGTTGACTAATGAAATTAAATTTAGTGAATATAAGCAAAAGTTTTCAAAACAATGGTGAAGAGCTTCAGGTGTTAAATGATATAAACTTAAGTGTTGGTGATGGTGAATTTGTTACGCTTTTAGGACCGTCGGGATGTGGAAAAACAACATTATTAACAATTGTCGCAGGCTTTCAAAAAGCATCAAATGGTAAAATCCTTATCAAAGAAAAAGAAGTTCATGGTCCAGGTCCTGATAGAGGGTTTGTATTTCAAAATTATGCTTTGTTTCCTTGGATGACAGTTCGGGATAATATTTTGTTCCCTATGAAACAAGTCAAAATGGATAAAAAGGAACGAGGTCTTTTATTGGATGAACTATTGGAGGTTGCGCATTTAAAAGGAAAGGAAACATTGTTTCCTCATCAGATTTCAGGTGGGATGAAACAAAGGACGTCGGTTGTACGCGCTCTTGCTACAAAGCCGGATCTTTTATTGATGGATGAGCCCCTTGGAGCCTTAGACTTTCAAATGCGAAAGAATTTGCAAAAGGAAATCGAAGGCATTTGGTTAAAAGAGAAAACAACGGTGTTAATGGTAACACATGATGTCGATGAAGCAATATATTTAAGTGATCGTGTAATTGTGATGTCGACGAATAAAGGTGAAATCTTAATGGATTTAAGAATTGAACTTGATAGACCAAGAAATAGGTCGGTGGATCTGTATAAAAAATATGGTGATGTTCTGACAGAAGTATTGAGTAAAGCACTGTAAAAAGGGAGCGGAAAATGAAGGATGCATTAAATATAGTAAGTATTGATGAAAAACTATCAAATGATGAAAAAAAAATTAGACGTTATGTCATGAATAGTATAATTGATAATCAGCAAGTATTTAATATACAAAAAGAAAAAGAACTGCTATGTAATAGATTGAATATTGATGGAACAAAATACGATGAATTAATCAATAGCTTAATTCAAAAGAATGTTATTGCCACTGGTGATGGTCATATTAATTTTATTTATCCAGTTTCTGGATTTCCAACAAATCATAAAGTATCTTTGATGGATGGACGTTCATTTTCAGCTATGTGTGGAATAGATGCGATGGGAGCTGCGTATGTGTTCAAATCCAACGTAACTGTTGATTCTTGTTGCGCAGCATGTGGGGAACCTATAAAGATTCAGGTGACTGATGGTAGGCTTGAAGATTATAGTCCTCATGAAGCTCAAGTACTGCATGTGGATTTGGATAAACATGATAATTGGTCTGGGAACTGCTGAAATATAATGAATTTCTTCTGTATGAAGAAACATTATGATGAATGGGTAAAAGAGATGAATATAGCAACTGAAGATGTATTTGGACTCTCCATACTTGAAGGTCACCAAGTGTCGAGAAAATTATTTAGTGTGACGGATATTTAAGGGTAAAAAAATTAGAACGAGCAATGCAGTAAACTATCTGTATTGCTCGTTTTTTAGTATTTTAATATTCGGTTGATTGAATAGCCTTCATGTGATCGTGTAAGTTCAGTTGCTTTTGCTTCTTAGGATCAAAATTGTGGAATTTGAAAATAAAGTTGACTATATATCCACCTGAAAGAGCGACAAGAACAGTTCCGAAACCAATTTTGCCACCGAGCAAATAACCGGCAGCGATAGCTGAAATTTCGATTGCTGGTTTGATATAGGTCGCATTTAAACCGCTTATACGTATAAGACCGACCATTAATCCATCTCTAGGACCCGCACCTAATCCACAACTTAAATAGACATACAGGCCGTAGGAAAATAGAAATAGGCCTAAAATGAGCTCGATAAACTGTAAGGGAAATGAGTTGAATTGAGGAATGATGTGAGCCCCATTGATAATATCTACTAGAAAGCCGATAAAAAACATATTCAATATTGTGGACACGCCTGGATAAACTTTGATAAAGAGTCCAAGAATAATGATGCTGATTCCTGTCAACTGACTTGCTCTGCCAAAGGTCATACCGGTTTTTAGCGATATACCTGAATGGAATGTACCCCATGGATTCATGCCTAGATCAGCTGTAAGCATCAATGTAATACCGATGGATATAATTAGGAAACCTAAGAATAGTTTTGGTAGTCTTGCAAGGATTAATTTAAGTTCTTTTGTCATGTGTACACTCCTATGTTTATATTCCCCATTAGCATATCCTAAAAAATATTAAATAGATACTATCATTTCAGTGTATCGATAAAAAAAGAGGATATAAATATAATAAGGATATCGTAACCATACAAGTATATGAAGGATGGTGTTTTATATGAAGAAAATATTAATAACAGGCGCCTTTGGACAAATTGGAACAGAAATATCTAAAAAATTACAGGATATCTATGGAGATGACAATATTATAATCAGCGGTAGGGAACATAGTGTTAAGGAAAAGAAAATAGATGGGATTTTAGAAGTAGTCGATGTTAGAAATGGTAATCAATTGCTAGATGTTGTTAAAAAACATCAAATAGATTCAATTATTCATTTAGCGGCTCTTTTATCTGCTACAGGAGAAAAGAATCCTCAGTTGCTTTGGGATGTCAACATGAATGGTTTATACAATATATTGGAAGTCGGACGTATTTCGGATGCTTCGATTTTTACACCGAGTTCGATAGCGGCTTTTGGGTCGGATACACCACCTGACAATACACCTCAAGACACTATTCAAAGACCATCAACCATTTATGGGGTGTCTAAAGTGAGTGGTGAATTATTATGTGATTATTACCACTCGAAGTATGGTGTCGATACAAGAGGGATTCGATTCCCGGGGTTGATATCAAATACAGCTCTTCCAGGTGGTGGTACGACGGATTATGCTGTACATATCTATTATGAGGCGTTGCGCAGCAAATATTTCGAGTGTAATATTGGGGCAGGCACATACCTCGACATGATGTATATGCCAGATGCAATCAATGCTATTATCCACTTGATGGAAGCAGATCCTAAAAAGTTAATTCATAGAAATGCCTTTAATATTACAGCGATGAGTGTTGATCCTGAAGCTATCAAAAATGAAATACTAAAACACATTCCGGACTTTGAGATGATTTATAGAATTGACCCTGTTAAGCAAAAAATTGCGGAGTCGTGGCCAAATAGTTTGGATGATTCTGCAGCGAGAAAGGAATGGGACTTCTCTCCTGAATACGATTTAGCAAAGATGACAGCGGATATGATAAATGCACTAATGAAAAAGATATAAATAATTAAAATTCGTGTAGATTGTATAGGGTGAGTGTAGTAAAATAAAAGCGGTAACCAAAAGGTGCCGCTTTTGTATCGTTTGGGAATCAAAACTTATTAGTTGACTGGCTACCAGTCCTAAAGAGAAGGAGAGAAGCAATGAAGACAAAGGGGAATATTGTTTTAAAAAACGCTTCAGAATTGGTGACTTGCAGTGGATTTGAGAAAAAACACGGTAAGGACATGGGTGACTTGCATATCATTAAAGATGGTGCAGTTGTCATCAAAGATGGTGTCATTGAAAAAGTTGGCACAACTGAAGAGGTGTTGAATGGTTTTGATGTTACAGGCTACGAAGTGGTTGATTGTACAGGCAAAACAATTACACCAGGTTTTGTAGACTCACATACACACTTGGTGTTTGGTGGCTACAGAGATGAAGAGTTTTCATGGAGATTACGTGGTGATAGTTACGTGTCGATCATGGAAAGAGGCGGTGGAATCGCTAAAACTGTTAATGGTACTAAAGAGGCCAGTAAAGAGGAGTTAATTGCTTTAGGGATGAAGCGCTTAAACTCAATGGCAAAGTTTGGTGTAACAACAGTTGAAAGTAAAAGTGGTTACGGCCTTGATGTTGAAAATGAATTAAAGCAGCTGGAAGTGACAAAAGAACTGAATGAAAAACATTCATTAGATTTAGTATCGACATTTATGGGTGCACATGATATTCCTAAGGAATACAAAGGGCGTTCAGGTGATTTCATTGATTATGTTATTGAAGAAATGTTACCGGTAGTGGCTGAAAGAAATTTAGCGGAGTACTGTGATATCTTCACTGAAGATAAAGTATTCTCAATAGAAGAAACAAGAAAACTTCTGACAGCGGCAAAAGCACATGGATTTAAGTTGAAGATGCATGCTGATGAAATTGTAAGACTTGGTGGTGCAGAACTTGCAGCTGAAATGGGTTGTACTTCTGCAGATCATTTATTGCAAGCATCTGATGAGGGATTGATTGCGATGGGTAAGGCGGGTACTGTGTGTACATTGTTGCCTGGTACTGCTTACAGCTTAAAAGCTGACTTTGCAAGAGGTCGTTTTATGATTGATAACAACTGTGCAGTTGCGATTGCAACAGATTTCAATCCAGGTTCTTGTTTTACTGAGTCAATTCCGTTAGTGATTTCTTTAGCGACACTCTACATGAACATGAGTATAGAAGAGACAATTACTGCGTTAACGATTAATGGTGCAGCAGCACTTGATAGAGCAAAGGAAATCGGTAGTATCGACGTTGGGAAAAAAGGTGACGTCGTTGTACATGAGTTCCCTTCATATCATTTCTTGACGTACCACATTGGCGTTTCCACTGTAGAAAAGGTAGTTAAGAACGGTAGAATGATATACGATACGACAAAGAACGAAGTTCAATAATTATAAATTGGAGGATGACCTTATGTTAATAGATTTAAATGTAAAAGAATTTGTAAATGAAACTGCTTCAAATAGCCCGGTGCCAGGTGGCGGTAGTGTAGCTGCCCTTGCAGGCGCTTTAGGTGTTGCTCTTGCAACAATGGTTGCCAATTTAACTGTAGGAAAAGAAAAATACGCAGCTGTTGAATCAGAAATGCAAGAAATCATTAAAAAAGGTGATGACATCAAAGATAAATTGGTTGAGTTGGTAGACCGTGATGCAACGTCGTTTGATGGCGTAATGAAAGCATTCAAATTACCTAAAGAGACAGATGAGGATAAAGCTGCACGTTCAGCGAAAATTCAAAGCGAGTATAAGTATGCTGCATCGGTACCGTATGAAACGGCAGAATTATCGATGGCGATTATGGATTTAGCTGAGGTTGTTGTTGAAAAAGGCAATCCAAATGCAGTAACAGATGGCGCTGTGGCAGCAATGATGAGTAGAACAGCGGTATTAAGTGCCTTATTAAATGTAAAAATAAACCTAGGATCGATTAAAGATGAAACTTTTGTAACAGAAATGACAGAAAAAGTTGCAACGCTTGAGAAGAAAGTTGTTGAAAGAGAAGTAGAAGTTTTAGCAAAAGTAAAACTTTAATAGGAATTGTAAAAAAAGTTTAGGAAACCTTCGGGTTTCCTTTTTTTATTATTAAAATTTAAAGGGAATGGGGATAACGTTTTCACAGAAAAAAGTAAAGACTAATTAATTTTTTGCAATAAAATTAAAACACATTAAAATAATTTCAAAAAAATAAATGATTCTTATTGTGGCAATATGGGTAAAATGTTATGATGTAAGAGATTATTTTGAATCAAATTATTCAATTTTTAGGAGGGTGTTTTTATGCACAAACGTTTATTTATTCCAGGACCAGTTGACGTTGCAGATGACGTGTTACAAAAAATGGCTACACCGCAGATCGGACATAGAACGAAAGATGCATCTAACTTACAAAGATCAATTTGTGAGAAGTTAGGTCAATTAATGTATACTAAGAATCAAGTTCTTCTTTCTACTTCATCAGGAAGTGGTATTATGGAAGGCGCTGTAAGATCATGTACAAGAAAAAGAGCTGCAGTATTCTCTGTAGGTGCTTTTGGTAATAGATGGTTCGATATGGCGAAGCACAACAATGTACCTGCTGACAAGTTTGAATCAGTATGGGGCGAGCCAACAACACCTGAAATGGTAGAGGAAGCATTAGCAACAGGTAAATATGACTTAATTACTGTAACGCATAATGAAACTTCTACAGGTATTATGAACCCAGTTGCTGAAATTGCAGAAGTTGTAAAGAAATACCCAGATGTAATTTTCTGTTTAGATACAGTTTCATCTCTTGGTGGCGCTAAGATTCCAGTTGATGAGTGGGGCGTAGATGTTTGTATCGCATCAACTCAAAAATGTTTGGGTCTTCCAGCGGGACTTGCTGTATTCTCTTTCTCTGAAAAGGCTAAAGCGGCTGCTGAGCAAGTTGAATTTAGAGGTATGTACTTTGACTTATTAGCACTTTCTAAGTACTCAGACAAAAAAGATCATCAATATCCTTCAACACCTTCACAATCACATATGTGGGCGTTGGACTATCAATTAGATAAAATGGTAGCAGAAGGATTCGATAATAGATTTGCTAGACATGCAGAAATGGCTAAAGTTGTTCGTGAATGGGCAAACAAGCATTTTGAAATGTTAGCAGAAGAAAAATATGCTTCTAACACTTTAACAACTATCAAGAATACAAAAGGTATCAGCGTTGCTGATTTAAATAAGGAATTGGGCAAGCGTGGCTTCATGATTTCTAACGGTTACGGCGATTTAAAAGAAAAGACTTTCAGAATTGCTCATATGGCTGAAACACAAATGGAAGATATCAAAGAAATCCTTGGTCAAATCGAAGACGTCTTAGGATTATAATAGGAGGGCACTATGCTTAGAATATTAGCAAACGACGGTATGGACGCATCAGCTGTTAAGCATTTAGTTGACTGTGGTCACGAAGTGGTGACGGATTTTTATGAGTTAGATGTATTGAAGGAAAAAATCAATGACTTTGATGCTTTAATCGTAAGATCCGCTACAAAAGTAAGAACTGAATTAATCGATATCATGGCTGAAGGTGGCAAGTGTAAACTTGTTGTTAGAGCTGGTGTTGGTATTGACAATATTGATCATGTTTATGCTGAAGAAAAAGGCATTGCAGTAAGAAATACACCAAATTCAAGTTCGGCATCTGTTGCTGAATTAACAATTGCTCATATGTTTGCAATCTCTAGATTTATCGGGATTTCAAACTTTACAATGAGAAATGGTGAGTGGAATAAGAAAGCTTACAAAGGTGTTGAACTAGCTGGTAAGACATTAGGTCTAATTGGTTTTGGTAGAATTGCAAGAGAAGTAGCTAAGCGTGCAAATGCATTAGGTATGGATGTGATTTACACAGATCACCTTGGAAGATTAGATGGATTTGATGAATTCAAGTTTGTTGAAATGGATGAGTTAATTAAATCATCTGATTACATTTCGCTTCACATTCCGTTCATTAAGGAAATGGGTCCTACTTTAGGTACAGAACAATTTGCAGCTATGAAAGATGGCGTAAGAATTGTAAATGCAGCTAGAGGTGGCGTTGTTTCTGAAACGGCATTACTTGAAGCTTTAAACAGTGGAAAAGTTGCTGCAGCAGCTCTTGATGTATTTGAAAAAGAGCCTACAATGAACACTGAGTTAGTAAATCATCCGAATGTTTCTGTAACGCCTCATATCGGAGCGTCAACTGCAGAAGCACAAAAGAGAATTGGTGTTGAAACTTACCGTACGGTATTAAGTTTCTTCGGAGAATAAGGAGGACGAATAAATGGCAATAGTAAGACCTTTTAAGGGAATAAGACCAAAAGAAGATTTAGTTGAAAAGGTAGCATCTTTACCTTACGACGTAATGAATAGAGAAGAAGCAAAAGAAATGGCAAAAGGCAATGACCTTTCTTTCTTACACGTAGTAAGACCTGAAATGGACGTTGACGAGTCTGTAAGCATGTACGACAAGTCTGTATATGAAACGGCTAGAAAGAACTTAGACAACATGATCAAAGATGGTATCTTAGTTCAAGACGGCGCGCCAAAGTATTACATCTACAGACAAATCATGAATGGTAGAGTTCAAACTGGTATCGTAGGTTGTACGTCAATCGACGAATACATGAACGATACAATCAAGAAGCATGAGTTTACAAGACCACAAAAAGAAGAAGATAGAATCAACAACTTTGATCACTGTGACGCTAACACTGCGCCAATCTTCCTAACTTATAGAAAGAACGACGAAATCAACACAATCGTTAATGACTGGATCAAGTTCAACATGCCTGTATACAACTTCATTTCTGAGGATGACATCACGCATATCGTTTGGACAATTGATACACCTGAAACTGTAGAAGCAATTCAAACCCTTTTCAACACTATTGAATACCTTTACATTGCAGATGGTCATCATAGATCAGCATCTTCTGTAAAAGTAGGAATGAAGAGAAGAGAGCAATTCCCTAACTTTACTGGCGATGAAGAATTTAACTTTTTTATGTCTGTAATTTTCCCTGACGAAGATTTATTCATCATGGATTACAATAGAGTTGTAATGGACTTAAACGGAAATTCTTCTGAGGAGTTCATGGCAAAAGTTGCTGAAAAGTTTGACATCGTTGAAGCTGAAGGTTCAGAGCCTTACAGACCAATGGCGAAGCAAACATTCGGTATGTTCATTGATGGTAAGTGGCATGTACTTACTGCTAAGCAAGGTACTTGGAATGATGCAGATCCAGTCTTAAGACTTGATGCTTCTATCCTTCAAGAAAACCTTTTAGCCCCAATCTTAGGTATTGATAACCCAAGAACAAATAACAGAATTGACTTTGTTGGTGGTATTAGAGGACTTAAGGCATTAGAAGAAAGATGTGCTAAGGATTGTGTGGTTGCATTCTCAATGTACCCAACTACTATGGAAGACTTAATCGGCGTTGCTGACGCTGGCGAAGTTATGCCTCCTAAGTCAACTTGGTTCGAGCCTAAGTTAAGATCTGGACTATTTGTTCATAGATTATTTGACTAAGGTCCGCGATAAGCAAGAACAGCGACTATAAAAATTGAAATGCCAGAAATGAGAGTGATTTTCTCTCATTTCTGGCATTTTTTATTTTTATAGTCATTGTCGCGGCAACGCGATGAAGCAATTCGTGGGATGAGAATTGCTGAAGCTGTTCGTATTGTCTATTATGTGTAGAGAGCAGCAACTCGTGCTGTGGAACTTGGGTGTGTTTAAGTGGTTTTGGGGCTAACTGATTAATGTATACATAATTAATAAAATAACGATTATTGATAACTATTCTCAGTTGTTGCATAGTAGAATTACAAGAGAGGAGTGGTTGTATGAAGAAAACTTTTAAGAAGTATCTAGACAATTATAAAGCGGAAAGAGAAGTACAACAATTGTTAAAGGCTTATGATGAGTTAGAGAGTTATTATGAGATAGAACTGAATGAAATCATTGATAATCAGAAGGAATTGCAATTGTTGAGAACTGAAATATATATGGATACAACGCTAACGCCAAAAGAGCGGCGGGTGTTTCCGGAAGTGATAAAGTCCTATTATACTTATGTGACAGAAGATGAGTTGCCGGTACATAAGGGACTGACGAAGGGTCAAAGTACAAAACATTAATAGAAAAGCCCGGTGCTTGAAGCACTGGGCTTTGGTTTTGATATGACTAGTCGCGTGTAATGCTTTTTACCAACTCCACGCCATTTAACTCCATGTTATAAAGTGCGAATATATTCATTAAATCTCCGTAGTGATTGTTAAGATCCAGGTGATAAGTTTCTACTCCGTCTATAGGCACGATGATTTTAGATGTCTTGTTGTGCTCGTTATAATAGGCTTTTAAGGATAAAGCAAATTGTAAGATGCAAATATCGGTACAATCACCAATGAGAACATACTGATTGTATTTATCTTTGTTCGCATCAAACCACTGCTTGAATGCAGGGGCTAAAAATCCATTTGTTGAATTTTTAGGGATTACGGTTGATTTGTCGTCGTAGAGGCTTTTTAATTCGTCGATGACTTCTGACTCATCGCCGACACAATGCGGCAAATAGGCCTCAAATTCAGCAGCGTGTTCCTCATGGGTATCTGCAACAAAGAGTTTTTCATATTTGTCAAATAGAGTTGTTGTCTTAACAACAGAAGGAATGATTGCTTCTATTCTATCTGAATAGAGATTGCCATTTTTCGCAAAACCATTTACCATGTCGATCACTATTAAAGCTGTCGATTCCCTGTCTAGTGTGCTGATTGCAAGTGTTGTTCTATTATTCAATTGTTTTATTATTAAATCTAATTCTATCATAATACCTCCATGTTTACATCTGACATTACAGCTGTCCTACAGGTATTATACATTGTTTGCCGAAGGGATACAATGTATAATACCTGAAAAGTGACACCGCCCATCGAGGTCGCATGTCTTCTTAACGCAAGAAAACCACTTGCGTAGCATATAAGTAAAGCTTCAATCAAAAGATTGAAGCTTAAAGGGTCATGCTTATGAGTCGTGATAAGACTTAAGGGATTGTACATATTTCTGATCTTGCTCGAGTATGTGATGTTGTAGCCAATCAATTAAGAAATTATGGAGACCTACAATATCAAGGGCGGTGATTTTACGCGCAAATAGGGTGTTAATTTTTTCATTTAAATCCAACTTAATTGCATTATGGATTTCCTTATGTGCATCTGTTTCTTCGTAACTTGCTTTGTCGAAATAGTATTCCTCTGTCTCAAAATGGATATTTACATATTCCATTAAATTTTCTAAAACATCTTTGACAATTGTTTCAAACTCAGACGCCTTCGAACAAGACTCTAATTCTATAATTAGATCAAACAATTTCTTGTGTTGTTCGTCGATTTCTGCAATTTTTACTGAATATTCGTCTTTCCATTCAAATATCATAAAAAAACAACTCCTTCTAATATGGTATCTTAATCATACCACATTGAAGGAGTTAGAAACGATTTTCTATTTTCTTAATGAGATTTCTTTTAGTAGTGCGTCTGGATTTCTTTCTTCGACTTTTTTAATGGACCACTCATTTTGGAAAATAAGTGCTGGGTGCCCGTCTGCATCTTCGACAATCATAGTATCCATTGTGATTTTGAATTTTCTATGATCATAGCCATCCATTTCTACCCAACGAACATACTTGTAAGGTAGACGTTCGACTAATGTGTCTACACCATACTCATTTTTCAATCTATATTCTAATACTTCAAATTGAAGGACGCCTACAACACCGACAATCAGTTCTTCGACACCGCCGATATTTGGACGTTTATAAATCTGAATAGAACCTTCTTCTGAAAGTTGTGTAACTCCTTTGATGAATTGCTTTCGTTTCATGGCGTTTTTAATCGTAACCTTAGCGAAATGCTCTGGTGCAAATAAAGGAATACCATCGTATTGAACCTTCGACTTATCTTGGCACAATGTATCGCCAATTTTGAAAATACCTGGATCGTGGATACCAATAATATCCCCAGGGTAAGCATCCTCGACAACTACTCTGTCCTGTGCGAGGAACTGCTGAGGTTGTGCGAGTTTAACTTTTTTGTTTTCCTGAACATGGTTGACATTCATGCCTTTTTCGAATTTACCAGAGCAAATTCTTAAGAAGGCGATTCTATCTCTATGTGAGGGATCCATATTCGCTTGGATCTTGAAGATAAACCCTGTGAAGTTTTCAGACATAGGGTCGATTTCGCCTACGTTACTCGGACGGCCTTTTGGAGCCGTTGTAATATCAAGAAACTTTTCTAAAAACGGTTCAACACCAAAGTTTGTCAGTGCACTACCGAAGAATACAGGCGTTAGTTCACCTGAGAGAATCTTATCTAAATCGAACTCGTCTCCTGCTTCATCTAGGAGTTCTATTTCTTCTAGAAGTTGATCATGTAAATGATCCCCTAATAACTCTCTGAACTGCTCATCTTCAATATTGCCTTTGATTGAAGAGGTCTTTCCTTGCCCGTGGTTACCACCATCAAATAATTCAACTTGACCGTCGTGGCGATTGTACACGCCTTTGAAATCTTTACCGATACCAATCGGCCAGTTCATCGGGAATGAACGAATCCCAAGCACATTTTCAATTTCCTCCATCAGGTCAAAAGGATCTTTACCCATGCGGTCTAACTTGTTGACGAATGTAAAGATAGGAATACCACGCATCTTACATACTTTAAATAATTTTTTTGTTTGTGCTTCGACACCTTTTGCACAGTCGACAACCATTACAGCGTTATCAGCAGCCATTAGCGTTCTGTAAGTATCTTCGGAGAAATCCTGGTGACCAGGAGTGTCCAAGATATTGATACAGTGATCAGCGTATTCAAATTGAAGGACTGATGATGTAACTGAGATTCCTCTTTGTTTTTCGATTTCCATCCAGTCAGAAACTGCATGTTTGTTTGCTCTTCTTGATTTTACCGATCCGGCTTCACGAATGGCGCCACCGAATAAAAGTAATTTTTCTGTAAGTGTTGTTTTTCCGGCATCTGGATGAGAAATAATCGCGAATGTACGACGGCGATTTACTTCTTCCATAAAACTATAGTTCTTTTTTGACATAATATCTTCCTTTATAAATTCAATTTATTCCGCTTTGGAATTTGTCTTCTTATATATTATCAACTTTTAAATTTTATCTAAGTAATGTAACCTTGTCAATAGATGTTGTATAATAGGAAGAAGAATTTGATTATAAGGAGATGAAGAGTTGACCGGATTATATCTACAGGGTGGTGGTGCAAAGGGGGCATTTCAAGCAGGCGTTCTTTGTGCACTGAATGACAGAGGTGTTAAATTTAATGTAATTTCTGGAACATCTATTGGTGGCATAAACGGCTATTTTGTTTTGAAAAACGATTTTAGTGCACTAAAGGATGCGTGGCTCAATAAAAAAGTGCAGCTTGAAAGTATAGATCTTTTCTCGCCAATTATTGAAAGTAGCGGTGCACTTGAAATGTTATCGGATGTTAAAAATAATCCGGATTGTCCATGGGTGGACCATTTTTTTGTTAACTATGTACCGATTGTCGGTAGGCGGCTGACCCATAGTTGGTCTGATCTTTGCCCCTTGGATGAAGAACAGCGTTTTGAACGTCTGAGACATTCCTCGCTGTTGCCTAAAGGGAAGGGGATTGACCCGTTTGATGGTAGCTATAGTTTGAGTGAGGCTGAAGAGCAATTTAAAGTGGATTTACATAAAGGGGTATACGATGAACATGTGCTTGATGGTGGACTGCTTAACAATCAATTTTTAGAACCGTATTCGGAGGTTGAAGTCACTAAATTAGTGATTATCGTTTTTAAGACGACATTTGAAGTGCCTGATTATATCAGGACGATTTATCGGCCAGAACAACTTATTGTTATTGCGTCGGATATTCAATATGAAAAGACAGATGTAATGAATTTTTCATCCGACTTTATCAAGAAAAATTACCATAGAGGTTATAAAATGGGTGTTGAAGTGACTATTTAGTTGTTTTGTGCCTTAATATAGACAAGATAAGCGCTGGCCACCATCGAGGATGGTCAGCCTCTTAACACGTCCACTAGGGCGCGATGTGAAAAAACAGGCTACAGCAATTGCTGTAGCCTGAAATATTTGATGCACATGTGAAATGCTTGCGTTAAGTGGGCATCGGATCTCGATGGCTGGTGCTACTTTTATAACAAGTTTTGTTTGTATGTTGCATAAAGGTATTTTAATTGAGTCATGTTTTTCATCATTTCCACTTGGTTGTCAGAAACTGATGGATGATCTTTTGCAGCGATACCTTCTCTTATTTTAGAGAATAGAGATTTATTTGCTAAACTGTCTTTCATTAAAAAATGACGTAGGGAGTTGCATTTTTCCCAATTCACAACATCAAGATCCGTGATGTCGTCAGCACCGTGTAGTTTGCTATATTTTCTAATGATTCCCATGTTGTTAGGGATGATTCTTCCACTTAATTCTGCTCTCCACTGCCCCATGACAGATGCTCTATATGAACTAATCAGTGTATCTGTAAATACATTTCCATCAGTTAAAACAGACACCTTTCCAGGATGATTTTTGAATGAACTTACATTTTCAAATACTGTTTTTGGTGGTTTTGCGAACAATGTGTTGCGTTCTTCTTCGGTGAAATCTTCAAATACGTCTTCCTCAGATCTGTATTCTCTTTCCGTTTCTAAGTAATCTGCAGTTTCGCCTGATTTCTTGTTGATTTCTGCTTCAAGTTCTTCTAATGACTTCTTGTTTGTAATCGCATATTTGATACCATCTAACATACCTTGGTAACATGCTGCAGTAGTAAGGTACGTATTCGAGTTTGGATTTGGTGATCTTAACTCAAAACGTGTTGCTAGTGGTGCGTTTATATCTCTTACAAGACCAACTAAAACTGTTCTATTTCTTGATGGATTTTCAGGTGAATGTCCCAATGAAGCAACTGTACAAATAGGTGCTTCGAATCCAGGTTTTAATCTATTGAATGCGTCATTTGTCGATGTAACAAATGGGTTAATAACTTCATAGTTCTTTAATACGCCCATTAGTGCACCCCAACCAAATTTGTTCAAGAAGGTCGCAGTCATATCTTGTGGTGCAAATAGGTTTTTCATTTTACCGTTCTTAAGTTTTAATGCTACTCCTAAATGGTGGTGTTCACCATTACCGGCAACACCTTCAACAGGTTTTGCCATAAATGTAACATCTAGACCCAGTCTTACGAAAGTGTCTTTAATGATATCTTTAGAGAATAATTCATGGTCTGCAGATTGCATGGCGTCTGAGAATTTCCAGTCGATCTCAAGTTGCTCCATGATGTGTGTGTATTGGCTCATTCCAATTACTTTTGCTGGTACGCCACCAACTTCTTTATGGCCCATTTCCGCAACGAAACCAAAGTTGTCCAACTCGATAAGCGCTTGTTCCATAGCTGTTCTTACTGGACCAACTGTTCTTTTCCAATACTGCTCTTTTAGAATTTGAGAAGTTGTCAATTTTTCTTCCGATGTTCTGTTGTCAGGTGTTTTGACCCAGAATTCCACTTCTGTCGCCATTGTCATTTCAATATCCTCAATATCTTCAATTGAGTCAATGCCAACTTCAGCGAGTGTTTCAGGATGCTCTTCTAATAATGACTTGATAGAAGAAGAAAAATGATCGACAGATCTTTGAAGAATCGATCTTGAACAAACCATTTCGCCATCATGTAATAAGAAAGATGGGATTAATAGTGTTCCTAATGGTTCGTTTTCTCCTCGGTCGTTGCAATATGTGTGGTTATAATCCACTAGCCATTTAACTGATTTATCTGGAATGATATCGACTTTTGCGTTATTGATTTCTGCAATTTCTGGTAAGTTTACGCTGGAACCATCAGTTTGCACTCCGTTTTTCAACATACCCTCAATATCATTTATAAACATTTGCATTGGGATTTTCTCATCTGTACTATTGTTTCCTAAATCAACAGCAACAAGTGAAACAAATTTGATCTGTGGCTGCTGTTCCAATTTTTCCTTGATTGAATCATATGTTTCCTGCTTTGGGTCGATGAAATAAAGTAGTTCCGACATAATTACCTCCTAAAAGTTTAATGACACTATATATTGTATACATGAATTTATGAATAATTATAACATAATCGAAAAAAATGTAAACATTTTTTTTGATATTTTTATTGGACAAAATCCAGTAATAAGAACAAGTTGATATACACGAATAATATGTGTATAAAAAAAGCAAAAACACGATTAATGTTCGTGTTTTTGGGAAGATGTTAATATTTTGTAGCTTTTTATAATTGTGATGGCCGATAATGGACCGAGGATGATGCCGAAGACTCCGAAGAGTTTTATGCCGGCATACATTGAAGACAAAGTGATAATTGGGTGAACACCAATTTGAGTACTGACGATTTTAGGTTCCAACATTTGGCGTGTCAAAGTTGCGATTAAATACAAGATGCCTAGAGCCAGTGCGCCAGAATAATTGGCAACAAGAATTCTAGCGATGATCCATGGCGTATACACAATAGCAGGTCCAAACATTGGGAGTGCGTCGATAAGTGCAATGATGATTGCGATCAATGGTGCGTATTTAATCCTGAGTATTGTCAGACCTATGAATGAAATAACAAAAGTAATGCTCATCAGTATTAATTGGGCTTTTAGATAGCCGATGATGACGGTGAAGATGTTGCTTCGCACTTCGTGGTAGAGGATCTTGCTATTTAGAAAAGACATTAGCTGATGAATTATCGAATCAACTTTCTCAAAATCTCTTGTGACGAAATACGTTGTCAACAAAGTAAATACCAAAAAGAATACAATGTTCGGTAAAAAAGTTAGGCCATTGACAACATTAGTTGCCAGGGATGCTGCAAATGTACCAAGTTGACGGATCAATGAGTCAATACTATTTGTAACAAGGCCTTGCCAGTTGTCGGGTATTAAATTGAAATAGCTGTGATAAGATGTAAGAGCTGTTTTATAGAATGCATCTAATTCAGAAGTTGCTTGTGGTAAAATAGCTGCCAGCTGTGTGACACTAAATAGGATAAATTGTAACAACAAAAATCCTGCAATTGTGATAAATCCAATTGCCAGTAATACGGATAATAACGATATGATACCTCTTGGAAGTGGCGAGTGGTCATCTAAATGTTTTATGATCGGGTGCATCTTATATGAGATAAGTAGCGCAAGTAATAGAGGTAGCACAAGTGTTGTAAGTGCACCTATATATCGAATGATAAGATAGACAGTGAGCGACAAGGCTAGAGCTAACCCAATTTTTTTATAGGTTGAATCAAACATAAACATCCCTCTTTCCTATTAGTATTTATATCCTTAATATCTCATGTTGAATAATATTTTTAAAGATGAAAATGTAAATTTACGTTATAATAGAAGAGATGAAACATAGAAATTAGGGGGTATTTGGATGAAGTATGTAGATTTTAGAAGCGATACTGTAACACAACCTACTGATGAAATGCGTCAAGCAATGGTAAACGCAATAGTTGGTGATGATGTATATGATGATGACCCAACTGTTAAGGAACTAGAACGTTATGCAGCTGAGTTAACTGGAAAAGAAGCAGCTCTTTTCGTACCGAGTGGTACTTTTGGGAATCAATTGTGCGTGTTGACCCATACTAAAAGAGGTGATGAAGTAATATTAGGGGATAATAGTCATATACTGATGCATGAAGTTGGCAGTAGCGCTGTTATTGCAGGTGTTCAACTGAGAAGTGTTCCAACTAGAAACGGTTGGATGGATCCTCAAAAGATCAAAGACATGATTCGAGAAGAGGATATACATTATCCTGACACGGGACTCATCTGTCTTGAAAATGCACATGGCTGTGGTGCTGTTGTACCACTTGCAAATATGAAAAAAATCTATAACATTGGACAGGCTCATGATGTACCGGTTCATATGGATGGTGCTCGGCTGTTCAATGCGACTACAGCTCTTGATATCAGTGCGAAAGAATTATGTAGTTATGCAGATACAGTAACTTTTTGTATTTCAAAAGGTCTTTGTGCGCCGATCGGTTCCATAGTAGTAGGAACGTCGACGTTTATAGAGAAAGCAAAAAAATACAGAAAGTTAATGGGTGGTGGCATGAGGCAAGTGGGATTCATGGCAGCGGCTGGATTGATTGCACTTAAGGAAATGATTCCGAACCTTGCCGAGGATCATAAAAAATGTAAATATATGACTGAGAAGCTTGCGCGATTAGATAATGTTAAAATCAAACATCAGCGCAATGACATCAACATGGTATTTCTAGAAGTAAAGAACCCAAAAGCTGATGAAGAGGCGGTTATCGCTGGAATGTTGGAAAAGGGGATAAAGATTGGCGGTACAGAAGAAGGAGAGTGGCGTTTCGTTACAAATTATTGGACTTCTTATGAAGCAATAGACATGCTGGTTGAGGAATTTGCAGCTTTAATTTTATAATTACTTTGTTTTTTTTTTCACGATTCTTGAAAAAAAAAAGAAGTTTCTATATAATGTTAGGAGCTGGTACTAATACTAAGCAAACAAGGAGGAGTCAGATGGCACTTTTAAATAATAAAACACTTGTCGTTATGGGTGTAGCAAATAAGTGGAGCATTGCGTGGGGCATTGCTAGGAATTTTCATAAGCAAGAAGGTAAATTAATTTTCACTTACTTCGGAGATAGAAGTAAGAGAAGTCTTGAAAAATTATTGGATTCAGAAGGCATGACAGGATGTGATTTAATTAGTTGTGATGTTACAAGTGATGAAAGCATCGATGCTGCATTTGCCGAAATTCAATCGAAATACGACAAAATTGATGGCTTGACACATTGTATTGCCCATGCAAAGAAAGAAGAATTAATGGGTAATTATTACGACACATCAAGACATGGTTATGCGATGGCACAAGATATTAGCGCTTACTCATTAGTGGCTGTAACAAAAAGAGCTGTTCCACTAATGAAAGAGGGTGGCTCGATTACAACATTAAGTTACTTAGGTGCGGAAAAAGCGATTAAGAACTACAATGTAATGGGTGTTGCAAAAGCAGCGTTAGAAGCAAGTGTAAGATTCCTAGCGGTTGACGCAGGCGCCCATAATATCAGAGTGAATGCTATTTCGGCTGGGCCTGTTAAAACATTGGCTGCAAAAGGCGTCGGTGAATTCGAAAAAATCGCTGAACGTTATAAAGAAGCAGCGCCAATGAGAAGAATGGCAACTGTAGATGAAATCGCAGGGGCAGCAGTATTCTTGGCAAGTGATTTAGGATCAGGGGTTACAGGGGAAGTGTTGCATGTTGACTGTGGATATAATGTAGTTGGAGTATAAATATTTGAAATTGGAGCACCTTGATCAAATTGTTCAAGGTGCTCTAATTCATTATAGCTATATTTTATTATCAATATTTGGTATAATATCTTTAGACTGTTTTCTGGGGGTAAGTGATGTTAGAGAAAATAAGAACATTGAAAAGACACGTTTTAGAATTGGAAGATTCTTTAAAAGAATGTGAGCAAGATAAATTTAAACAACATGCAAATGATATTCGTCAGATTCTGAATCAACTAGAAGGCGAATTCAATACGAGTATTCAAGCTTTTGGAGAATTGTTTGATACTGATAATATTCAAATAGAGTTAGCAGAACCACCTAAGGAACAAGTGGAATTTAAGGATTTTGATATAGAATTGGATGTTGAGTATAATCCTTCGACAGGTACGGTTATACATACCAACAGAAAGTTTGTTTCTGAAGTCATCAACGAATTGAATTTCCTGTATAAGCCAGTTGACCGCGTTAACGTGTTTGAAGGCAGGTATTTGGAAATGTTTGCTCAAGAACGTACGGATCAATTGATGAAATCGAGGAGTATCAATCAGCACAATGAGTTTTGGAAAATGCATCAAACCGTTCGTGGCAACGTTTATGGGTCTGTTCCATCAGAGCTTCTAGCGCCTGACAATGTTGAGACTTTGAAGCGCTTTGGTTGGAAAGACGTTATGGTCAAGATACATGATTTTGGTGTATTGAATGTAGATCTGGATGAACTGGTCAACCATATCGAAGAAACGTATGAGTATTTTATTTTATTGTTTGAAGAAGAGACCAATACACATTTAGTATTAGAATATGCAATATAAAAAGAGTGCATTAGGTTTACCTAGTGCATTTTATTTTTTCGGTGCGCCTTAAAGGACGTACTTAAAAGGCTGATCATCTTCGGTGGTGGTTGGTGATTGTTAGTTGCACAAGATGGAGGACCTTTGGTATGTTAGTGGATTTTAATCCAGATAGTTTGATTTATGAAGTGTCGATAGAAGAGGCTGGATTGACAGTTAGTGAGATATTATCTGCTAAGATGAAATTATCCAGTCGCGGTATAAGGCGGGCAAAGTCTAAGAAGTTATTGACGAAAAATGGGAAAAAAACGACGGCCAGCGAATTGGTTTCAACAGGGGATTGTATTCGGGTGGGCTTTGAAAAAGAAAAGAATATATTCGAACCTCAGAAGAGTATTCCTATCGAGGTCGTTTATGAGGACTGTGATGTTCTAGTGATTAATAAGCAGCCATTTGTAGTGGTACACCCTACTAAAGGACATCCCAACGGAACTATAGGTAACGGTGTTGCGGCTTATTTCATGTCATCTGGCGATAACAGAAAGATTAGATTCATCAATCGATTGGATAGAGATACATCCGGCTTGATGCTTATTGCCAAGAATTCCTATGCGCAGCAAGCTATATCGGATCAAATGATTAATAACACTGTGAAAAAGGGATATCGTGCAATTGTTAAAGGGGTAATGAACGAACCCGAGGGCACAATGAATTACCCTATCGACCGAGAAAATGAAGGGGATATCTTACGAAAAGTGTTGCCTGATGGTTTACCTTCGGTCACGCATTATAAAGTGCTTAAGGCGTTCGAGACGTATTCATTTGTTGAAATATTGTTGGAAACGGGAAGAACACATCAAATTCGTGTGCATTTTACTCATGTTGGACATTGTTTGATTGGTGACGAACTTTATGGAGGGAATCATGAGTTGATTAATCGCCAAGCGTTACATTGTTATGAAATGATTTTTAATCAACCACGAACAGGTGAAACGATTCATTTGACATGTCCTTGTCCGGAGGATATGAAGGATTTATTAGGAGGGTGGAAAGAATAATGAGATTTTGTGAAGATATTGCGATTACAAAAACCATTGTGCATGTAATTGACGGAAACGGGGATGAACCATTACTTGGTGCAAGTTTACTTGAACTAGATGAGGAAACATATATGTACTTGCACAACCATATTCACAAAGCGCTGAATAGTGATGGCAATGCACGTGGAGAATTTTTGATTAACACAAGCCTTGTTTATACAGAGTTTATCGGTATGATGGGCGAAAATGATTTTATCGCTTCATCAGCGAACATTGCGAATCACTTATTTAAAGTAGTGAAGAATACACTCGGGGCACCTTCGGGAGATCTTGTAGTGCTTGAAATAGTAGCTGAAGGTAAAAAAGGTATAGGGGTACTATTTATGGAATACAAAACGTCTTTTGTTCACGATATTAAATTCGAGGACAGTGCGTTTAAAGTAGAGTTAAAGCCACAAACGATAGCACTTCCTGCAAAAGGGCAGCGACTTGGAAAATTCGCGTTTTTTGGTGAAAGCACAAGTCATGAATCCCCATATGAATTGATTATGATGGAACGTACGACGCTGGATGAGAATGGGGAGAAGGTTGAGTTTTTTATAAGTGATTTTCTTCAAGCGACTGTCGTGTTAGACTATTCTGATGTGACGAAGCTGTTTAGAAATCAAACTGAGAAGTGGTTGCGTAAAAACATGAAGGAAGATATCGGTAAAGCCATCGATGTACGTTCCGAGTTAGATGAGCAGTACGTAAGTAATGCAGAAATTAATATTCAAGATACGGTAAATAGTGTAATCGACAGCATAGAGGAACGAGAAAAGTTCATGATGACACTGGAAAAATCAGGTGTTGATACTGATAAACCATTTGAAATCGATAAAAAATGGGTTGGAAAGAAGTTTAAAATGAAGAATCTTAAGACGGACACCGGTTTTACGATTAAAGGTGAATTCGATATATTTGAGGACAGCAGCCGCTTTGAAGTTCAGTATAATGGCGATGGAACAGTCAATTATATTATAAAGCAAGTAAGAAATATTCATCAGACTTAAGTGAAAGTCTAGCAAAATAGAGGATTTTGGAGTATAATAACAGTAAGAAGCCTGGAATGTTTGTCGCGGGCGAAAAATTAACCACTGAATTTTCGCAGGGAGCACGCGTTTCATTGCAGATGGTATGCCTTCTCAGAAAGGACATCAGAAGTAGTGAATAGTCCACCCACTTATAAAGGGTGTGGTGCTAATTTTTTATGAGTGACGGCATTCTGGGTGTTTTTTTACGTAAAAAACCTGTTTTGTATCAAAATTGGAGTGAATTATGGAAAAATATAAACAAATTCCACTGGATAGAGAATCCAAAGAACATTTATATATTCAATTGTCAAATGGTATCGAACACATGATTGTCAGTGGTGAACTGACTGAGAAGGATAAGTTACCACCAATTCGTAAATTGGCAGATGCCTTGGATGTAAATACCGTGACTGTTGTGAATGCTTATAAGCACTTAGAGCAAAAAGGAAGGGTGTTTAAGAAACTCGGGAGTGGTACGTTTATTGTTCCTTTGGATAGAGAAGTAGCTTTTGATGACGAAGTATCACAGCCTACTGTAGAAGGATTCGATTTTTCGTCGACATCCCCAACGGGTAATATGTTTCCTGTAACGGCGTTCAAGAAAGCGATTAATGCAGTGTTGGATTCAGAAGGTGGAGCGGCATTTAGTTATCAGGAAAGTAAAGGGTATGAGCAGCTAAGAGTTGCCATTACAGAATACTTGGAAGAATACGAAATACAAACAACTGCAGCGGACATCCAAATTGTATCTGGGGCTCAGCAAGGCATTGATATAGTCACAAAGAGTATTCTTGAATACGGTGATTATATTTTGGTGGAATCACCAACATATGCTGGTGCAATTGCAACCTTTAGATCAAAAGGATTAAACATAATAGAAATTCCGGTTACGCGTAACGGCCTGCATTTCGAAAATTTAGAGAATATTATAAAACGTTTTAAACCAAAACTGTTTTATACGATGCCGAATTTTCAAAATCCAACGGGCTACACCTATTCGGATGATGAAAAGAAACAACTGTTAGAGTTGAGTAAAACATATGACTTTTTTATTTTGGAAGATGATTATGCAACAGAACTGAATTTTTCTAGTGAAACAATCCATAGTATAAAAGCGATTGATACAATGGATCAAGTTATTTATATTAAGAGTTTTTCTAAAATATTTATGCCGGGGCTACGCTTAGGATTTATGATTAGTCCTAAGAGGATTGCAAATAAAATTATTTTGGCTAAACATACGACAGACATTTCTACTTCGGGTCTCATTCAACGTGCCTTCTGTTATTACTTGAATACTGGTGACTGGAAACACCAGATTAGTAAAATCAGATTGATTATGGGTAATCGATGTAAGGTTGCTTTTGAATCCTTGGAAAAGCATATGCCTAGAGAAGTGACTTATGAAAGACCAAAGGGTGGTATCATCATTTGGGTTCGGTTGCCACAAACGTTGGATGCTTCCAAACTAGAATTGGTCGCTAAAGAGCGTGGTGTTTCTATCGTCTCGGGCGATGTGTTTTATGCGACGAAGACATTGACAAACGAATTTAGAATTAGTATTGCAGCAATTGGTAAGGACCGTATAGATGAAGGCGTACGTATTTTAAGTGATTGTGTACGGCTTTTGTTGGAAGATGAAAATAATCAAACGCTGGATCGATTAACAACAATATAAGAAAAGGCTATTCCGATGGAATAGCCTTTTTTAATGCACTTATGCAGTTTTTTCATTATCGTTGTTGTTATTGTTTCGACGATTTTTTTTGGAAATCTCTTTGGTGTCCTCTTTTTTATCATCTTCTTTCGTCTTAGATGGTTTGCCGAGGTTTTTAGTATTGATATCGCAATTTCCTCTAAATGAGCCACCCTCTTCAATAATGAAGCTCATTACTTCAATGTTTCCATCAAGTAAGCCGGTTTCATAGATTTTTAATAATCCGCTTGATTCTACATCGCCAACTATATGACCTGAAATGTCAATATTTGCACCTTTGAGATTGCCAGTCACCTTTGCTTCTGAACCAATGATAATATTTCCTTCGGATGTAACGTCTCCAGTAACTTCTCCATCAACTCGAACGGACCCTTTTGAAACGACATCGCCATTAATATTAGACTCTCCACCAATAATAACATCAAAATTAATTGTTGCCTCAGTCGTACCAGATAATTTCTTTAACATTGTATAGCCTCCCCATGCTTATAGATCTAAAATATTCATTGGATTAATTTGAACGCCATTGTAATGAACTTCAAAATGTAAATGAGGTCCAGTGCTACGTCCGGTATTACCGACTTCAGCAATTAATTGGCCTTTTTCTATTTTATCTCCAACTTGAACTAAATTAGTTTTGTTATGTGCGTAAACAGTTTTATAACCGTATCCGTGTGATACAACAATTGTTTTTCCGTATCCACCATTTGTACCAGAGAAAGTTACAATGCCTGATCCGGCTGACTTAATCGGTGTGCCTCTATCAGCGCCAAAATCTAAACCGTCATGCATCGAACGTCTTTTGGTTAAGGGGTGTATTCTATAACCAAAATAAGAAGTGATTTGGCCAACAGTCGGTGTAAAATCAGGTCGGCATTCTAAGTAAGTCAACTGATTTTCCACATCTGTTACGAGTTGAGAAAACTCCTCAATCTGTTCCTCCATATATATAGAAAGTGCATCCTCATCGTCATCTGTAACAAGTTCTTTATAAATATTATCTTCCTCTGTTGATTCCAGTGGGTTGAAGACCTCATTGTTACGGTCAAATGAACGACTGACAGGTATGTTAATATCCGAATTTGTAGATTTGTTTAATGCTGCGACCAAGGTTGTGACTTGACCTTGCAATTCGTTAACTTCTCCCAATTTATCATTGAAGTATTCTGCAGAATATACCAATTTATCTTTTAAGTCAATTATCTCTTCAGATTGTTGCTCGTTAATGGACTGTAGCGATCCTATTTGATCTTGATGTTGTAACAACTCTTTGGACAAGGCGATATTTTTACTAAGTAGATTGTCGTGATCAAAGAAGTAGTAAACGGTCATGACACTAATTGAAAATATTAGTGTTAATGTCAAAATAGCTGCACCAAAGAATTTCCAACTGGTGAAGCTGAGTTGTTTCGTATTTTTTGAAGCATCTCTCAAAACAACAAAAGAAATTTTGTTGCGTTCTGCATGCTTGAATTTTACTGATAACGCTTTAAGATATGTATGAATATTCTTCAAAGCCATTCCCCCAAAAACTTAATTAAATCATTAACATTATACCTAAAATAGTTGAAAGAATCAAGAAAACGAGAATTTTTCTATTGCTTTAGTGACATCTATATTAAATGGACCAAAATTATAATATAATAAGAATAATGCTTAAGTAGGGGTTGAAATACAGTAATGGAAAGAATAAATAATCGATATCGGATAATTGAATATATAGCAGAAGATGCGTGTGGTCATATTTATCGTGTAAAGAATATGATTAACAACAGAACTGAGCGCTTAAAAGTATTTAACAATAAATTCTTCAAGGAGAATGCGATAAAGCTTTTTGCTGAGCGATTTATTGAATTAAGCACAATTAACCACCCGAATATTGCAAAAGTATATGAGTTTTCAAGTATCGACACAATAGATTATCAAAAAAGTCATTCTAGTAAGTACTTTTATACATATGAGGATTTTCCTTATGGTGAGGGTGTTGATTATCTTTCGTTAAGTAGAGAAGATAGTCATAGAGCGATACTAGAAATATGTAGAGGTCTTCAGTATCTCCATTTCAGAAATGAATGTTATATGTATTTGAACTTTGATAATATAACGTTCTATAAAGTGGAGGGTGAGTTAAGTGTTAAATTCAATGACTTAGCGCACATTATCCAGTATAAATATCTTGCAAAATACAACTCCAAAGAAGTCAATCAGTTTTTATCGCCAAGATTAATTTGGGCGGAAACCGTAGATACGTCAGCAGATTTATATTCCTTAGGGATTGTGTTTTACTATTTGTATTATAAATATGATTACAAAACAACAAATTTATCTCTTGAAACCTTAGAAGACAACGGGATTCATAGGGCGATTTACCACTTGACAACAAATCTGAAAGAAGACGCCTATGAAGATATATCGGATTTTATAAGTGCTTTAGCCGATTTGCTGAGAATGCCATATGAGTTTTCAGATAAAGCTTTTTATGAGCGATTAAATTTTAAGAATCGCCTGGTCGGTAGAGATAAGGAAATCAATAGAATCATTAGAATGGCTGAAAAGTCTTTGAATCTTGAATGCAATGAAAACAGTTATTTAATATACGGTAGAAAAGGCGTTGGAAAAACCAGGTTATTAAAAGAGCTTGGCTATAGATTTCAATTCTTGGGATACAACATACTTCGAAATGATGTAGGTGATAGTATTGACAACTTTGCGTTCTTTAAGAAAGTCATATGGGAAATTGCATTTACTGAAGTTGTAGACATCAACCTTATCAGAAAATATGGTGTTGAAATTGGGACTCTATTGCCAGATGTTGCAGAGCATTGGAGAATTTCAGAAACCATATCAACCGTTGAGGAACTGGGGAATTTAAGGATCGCAAATCGTATCTTCAAGTTTTTGGAGGAATATGTAAACAACAAGCAGTTGATTTTTATTATTGATAATTTAGATGACCTTAATATATATGATAGAAAAGTATTAGAATACTTAGTTAATAGTGAAAGAGAAATAGCGATGTTTATCGTAGCTGGTGTGGAAGTTGAAGAGCATCATACCAACAATGCCGTTGCGGAGTATCATGAGAACAAAGTTGTTCAAATGAATATCGTTAATTATAGTTACGCTGAAACGTCAGAATTCATCAGTACATGTCTCGGAAAAGGCGAGGAGGATATTAAGTTCGTTTCAGCAATAATGAATCGCACCAATGGTAATCCAGCTATGATTATACGCGCCATAGAGCGTCTGTTCAATTCAGGAAAAATCTATGTTGATGATAAGCGGAAATGGGATTTTGCCAAAGTTACAACATTTAAAGACGTTGATTTAGAGGATCCGGTCGTTGAAGTAGCAATTGATATAGAGCAATTTCACGATACACATCTCAAAGTAATGGAATTGCTTTCTATTTGTGATATTCCTTTGTTGGATGAGATAATTGTTGAAACGCTGGAACTACCAATACCGGAGTTCGAAGAAGTTATTGAAACGCTGAGAAATGACGCTCTAATTAATTCAAAGTTTAGTGACTGGGGTTTTTCGTACTTCATTGAAAATACATCACTTAAATCATTTTTGAGTTTAAGCCTTTCTGAAACGGTGATTATCGAGTATCATAAAAAAATTGCGGATTACTTGGAATCAAAATACAGAATTGATGAGAAGTTTTTGGATGACCGTTTGATATATCATTTAGAGCAGAGCATGCAACATGAAAAATGCGCAGAATACAGCTTGATATATGCGGAACGTCTTAAAAATTTCAGTTTAAAAGAGGCGCAAAGTCTGTTGTATTACAACAAAGCACTTCAGCACGCTTCTGAAATTGATGACTATCTATTTTTAACCAAGATCCATATGCAAATTGGTGATATTTATCAGGATATTGACCGTTTTGAAGATGCTATGGATCATTACGAACATGCTAGATTAATTGCTATTGAGCAAAACATGAGAACATATGAAATAGATGCACTCAATCGAATTGGTCAGATATCTTTGAAACGGTTGAATTATGTTGCTTCGAAGGAAATATTGCTACATGTCAATAAAATATCGAGAGAAGAGGAATACCTCTTAGGTGAGTTAAGGTCCAGTGTACATCTAGTAGATTATTATCTTGAAATTCAAAAGTACAGACAGGCAATTATATTAATTGATCATTATATACCTAAATGTGATGGCCAACAGTATCGAAGAATGTTGGCAGACTTGTATCATCGAAAAGGCAGTTTGTACTACTTTAATGATAAATTTTATGATGCGAGAGAATGTTTTGAACGTTCAATCGATATTATTGGGAACCACGGAAATGAAGAACTGAAATCCATTTGCCTAAACAACTTGGGTGTTATTGAAATGGAGTTTATAGGGGACAACAAAAAGGCCTTGGAATATTTTTTAGAAGCCGAGGAATTGAATATTCGAAACAATGTTTATACAGATTTGTCAATTTACAAGGTAAATGTAGGTGCGGCCTATTTTAAGATGGGGAAACATAGACAAGGATTAAATTACTATGATAAAGCCATTAAAATAGCAACAGATTCCAATGACAAACGGGATTTTTTCACAATATCCACGAAAATAATTCGTGACCTGATTGTTTATGGTGCTTATGACAAAGCGTATTCCATGCTGAAGAAAATTGAAATTGAATACAGCAATGTCATGGATTTAAATAAATATTCGAGTCAATACGCATTCATGAGTATGGAGTACTTTTTAGCCTTCGGAAATTACGAAGTGGCATATAAGTGGTATACAAAAATTAAAGCGGGTCAAACAGAAACGGCTCAAAGAAGTTTTGCAATTAAATTGATGGAAATCATATTTGATGAGAATAATATGCATAATACAGAAGAAGTTTCGGAAAGTTTGCTTTGGCGCTTGACCCAACTTAAGGAATCGGCGGTTTCGGTTTTGGATTTCCAACTACTTCGAGGACTTATTATTAGGGCGGTTAAGCAGTTATTGACATCCAGTAATTTTATCCTGATGCATAAGTTTATTGAGTATGACAAACAATTAATAGAAAAATTTGATTGCGTATTCTTAAGGTTGCAACATGAAACATTGGCTGCAGGATTTTCTGACAATAGAATAGAGAAATACGAAGATATACTAAAGAGATATGAAGGTGCCGAATTTAATACTTCAAAATGGATAACACACAAACTATTAGGAGATGAGTATCACCAGAGTGGGAATTATTATGAAGCGATGCTTCATTATACGACAGCCTTGGACATGGTGAAAAGTATCGCTATGTTACTTCCTGAAGAATTGAAGCGAGCTTTTATAATAAATGATCCTTTAAAGTTGCAACTAAAAAATCGACTGTTAGAGCTATCGGGAAAGATATTGCATGGTCGTAGCACTGACAGTATGTTGATGATTGAATCTGAAATCAATTCCGTTGACGAATTCTTTAATATCAGTGAGTTACATTTATTGTTTAAAAATGATCGGTTTATCCAAGATGTCTATGAAGCTCTTTTTAAGGACAAGTTTCCTAAAATGATGTCAATCGAGGATATTATTGATGATATGCATCACGACGATGAACAGAATATCTTAGCCATATTGACCTATTATGTGCAGATATTGTGTGCAGATTATGGTTGTATTGTTTTTAAAGATGATAGTAATGGCATCGAAAAGCGTTTTGAAATGGGTGAAGCACCGACCAATAACCTGGAAATGGTAAAACATAGCTTATATTATGAAAATGAGGGGCTTTATGTCAATGTTAATGAGGAAAGTCTGTATACCTATTTACTGAAAGATGGTAAAAAGGCTATTCTCTATATCCCTATTTATGAGAAGATATCTCAAAAGGAAATGGATGATTTTAATGACACACTCCACGAAAATGAAATTGGCTATATCTATCTTGAATCAAGTAAAGTACTAAATAATTTTAATCAGGAGAATTTCATTAAGTGTCGATTAGTTGTGAATTTAGTGAAATCATTCCTTGAAAATTATCGATTAAGAATATTATCGACAGTCGACAAATTAACTGGTGTTTACTTGAGAAAATATACTGAAGAACGATTTGGATTGGCTCTACAAAAGGCGAGAGGTACTAATGAATCTTTGGCAGTAATCATGTGTGATATCGACAAATTCAAACATGTCAACGATACGTATGGTCATCGAAAAGGCGATGAGATTCTTAGAAATCTCGGTCGAATTCTAGTGGAGAGTTTATCTGATGTCGGATTTGTCGGTCGCTATGGTGGTGAGGAATTCTTAATCATTTTACCTGATGTCGATAATAAAAAGGCTTTTGAAATCAGTGAAAGCATTAGGAGTCGAGTACAACAGGAAATTAGAGTTGAAGCCAGAAAGAATGTCACAATAAGTCTAGGTATATCCTGTTACCCTTCTCATGGATTAAGTGAGGATGAATTAATTGAAAATGCTGATAAGGCCTTATATTATTCTAAAAACACTGGACGAAATCGTTCAACTGTTTGGAGCAAAGAGATATCTAGTGATCAATATAGATTTGATAGATTAGCGGGGATTCTAACGGGTAATAGTGCTGTTGACGTAACTAATATGCAAAGTATCGTCGAAGTCATCGGTATGTTGAAGTTAAAAATCGGTAAAGAAGGTAAATTGTTAAAAGTATTAGAAAACCTTATAGATATCACTAAAGGTGAGTTGGCCTATATTGTTGAGTGGGGGGATGGAGACAACCAGTCCACCTACATGAAAGAGAGAGGTTCTAATAGGTTGAATACCGCATTTATACCGGATTTAGAGTTGCTAAATCGTTTTGTTAATTCAAAAAATGGAGACTATTTCGTGAACTGGGACCAAACTAAAAAAAGTGACGATGATCAAAATAATCTGGATTGGAAATCAATTATCGTCTCGCCATTATTTGATGGTGAACGATCAAAAGGCCTGGTTGTTGTAGAGGTGCCAATATCAGAAAGAGAATTTGATTTTAGTAACTATAATTATGTTAACTTAATGAGCGGACTTATTTCCGCAATTATATAAAAAATGGAGGTGCACTTATGGCGGTAACCATCAAAGACGTGGCAAAACTTGCCAACGTGTCTATATCAACGGTTTCAAGGGTAATTAATGGATCGAAACCGGTAAGCCCTGAAATTGCACAACGTGTAGTGGAAGTGATTAATGAAACGGGGTATATACCTAACCCTGTTGCAAGAAGTCTTGTTATGAAAAAAAGCAGATTGATTGGCGCTATTGTTCCTGACATAGCAACGTTCTATGTAGGAGAGATTTTAAATGCAATGGAGGAAATTGCTAAAACATATGATTATGATATTTTATTGTTCAACTCCTACGGTGATGTTGACAGAGAAATAGAAATGATTGAAAAGATGGTATCAAAGCAAGTTGAAGGTATTGTGTTGATGTCCCATTTTCCTGATGAACGACATTTCAAGTTGTTGAATGATAATCATATGCCATCAGTTTTAATAAATCGTAAAACAGACAATACGGATGCATTATCAGTTGTCATTGATCATAAAGCGGCTACAAAAGTTGCAACGGAGCATTTGTTGGAGTTAGGTCACGAGCACATAGCATTGATTAGATGTGACAGTTCGGAAGAAACATTTGGTAATGACCAGTTTATGGGGTACAAAGATGCCCTTTCTGATAAGGGGATCGCTTATAATCCTGAACTTGTTTTAGAAGGCAACTTTAAGGCGGAAGAGGCATATCAAGTAGTGACTCAGTTATTACAAAATGAACCTATTCCAACTGGAATTGTTGCCACGACAGATGATATGGCTATCGGTGTAATTAATGCAGTTATAGATTGTGGTTATAAAGTGCCTGGAGACGTATCGGTTGTTGCTTTCCAAAATACGAGAATTGCTAGTTTATTTAGACCAAAGTTGACAACACTAGCTCAACCAGTATATGATATGGGGGCGATAGCACTTAGATTGCTTATAAAGAAGATTCAAGGTACAGATACGCCTGACGAACCTGTTGTTGTTGGATTTGATTTCATACAGAGGAATTCTAGTCAGCGTAGAGAGGAATAGAGGAAGTAAATGATAGTTAAAGATTTTTTGCCTGTTTCAAGACAAGACATGGACAAGCTTGGCTGGGACAGGCTTGATTTTATTTTAGTAACTGGAGACGCTTATGTTGATCACCCGAGTTTTGGGGGTGCGGTTATTTCAAGAGTATTGGTGGATGCTGGTTATAGAGTAGGCATCATCGCTCAGCCTGATTGGAAATCAGTTGATGATTTCAAGAAGTTAGGACGTCCTAAGTATGCGTTTTTGGTGACGGCTGGAAATATTGATTCCATGGTGAATCATTATTCGGTCAGCAAGAAAAGAAGAAAAAGTGATAATTTTTCGCCAGGTGGAGCAATGGACAAACGTCCTGACCGTGCGACGATTGTTTATACCAACATGATCAAACGGGCTTTTAAGAAAATCCCGATACTACTTGGTGGTATTGAAGCAAGTTTAAGACGATTTGCACATTACGATTATTGGGATGATAAAGTCAGACGATCGATGTTGTTTGACAGTGAAGCCAATATGTTGATGTATGGTATGGGTGAAAAAATCATATTAGAAATCGCAGAGTACATGAAAGCTGGTATTGATATAAAGGATATTACACATGTTCCAGGAACATGCTATATGGCAGATTCTTTGGACAGTGTATATGATGCCGTGGAAATACCGGGTTTTGAAGAGATAACTGAGAACAAGGATGCTTATAATGAAGCGTTTAAAATACAGTATGAAGAACAAGATCCAATTAGAGGAAAGAGAATTGTCCAAAAGCACAGAGACAGCTATCTTGTTCAAAATCCTCCGATGATGCCACTAACAAGAGAGGAACTGGATTGGGTTCATAGTCTTCACTATATGCGAGATTATCATCCAATGTATGAAAAAGCTGGTGGCATTCCTGCGATTAGAGAAGTGAAGTTTAGTATCATCAGTGAACGTGGTTGCTTTGGAAGTTGTTCATTTTGTGCACTGACTTTCCACCAAGGACGAATCGTTCAAAGTAGAAGTCATGAGTCTATTGTTGAGGAAGCAAAACAAATAACAGGGGACAAAGACTTTAAAGGCTATATTCATGATGTAGGGGGCCCTACGGCAAACTTTAGATTTCCATCATGTGAAAAGCAGATGAAGCATGGCACATGTAAACATAAACAGTGCTTGTTTCCAGAACCATGTGATCAATTGAAAGTAGATCACGAAGATTTGATTCAAATGTTGAGAAAAGTACGTGAATTACCAAATATCAAGAAGGTGTTTCTACGTTCAGGCTTAAGATACGATTATATTATGGCCGATAAAAAGAAAACGTTTATGAGAGAACTTTGCGAGCATCATGTTAGTGGTCAATTAAAAGTTGCACCTGAACATATTGCAGAAGAAGTTCTTGAACATATGGGGAAACCTTGTGGACGTACTTATGATGATTTTGTAAATCTATATAAAAAGACAAACAAGGACATTAATAAAGAACAGTATATTGTACCGTATCTAATGTCGTCCCATCCAGGAAGTACTTTAAAATCAGCAATTCAATTAGCTGAGTACCTTAGAGACATCAATTACACGCCAGAGCAAGTTCAAGATTTTTATCCAACACCTGGAACCTTGTCTACAGCAATGTTCTATACAGGAAAAGATCCATTGACTGGAAAAAAAGTGTATGTTCCAAAGGAATTTGAAGAAAAACTGATGCAGCGTGCACTCTTGCAGTTTAAAGTGCCAAAGAATTACGATCTTGTAGTTAAAGCACTTAGACTGGCGAATAGAGAAGATTTAATCGGTGATGGACCAAAGTGTCTTGTTAAGGATCGAAATGCACGTGGCGGTCACAAGAAATATGTAAAAGGCTCGTCAGAAGGACATAAAGGCAAGAAGAGTAAATCTACTTCTAGTGACAAGAGAAATACACAAAGTAGAAACGGTCAATCTGGTAGTAAGAAGAAGTCAGTTAGTACTTCCAACGGATCAACTAAAGGACCACGATTCAAAACTAAAGACAAAAAACGTTAGGATTAGTAACATTTAATCACTGAACATGTATACGCTAATTAATTGCAGTCAATTACTGTGCTTGATTAGCAAAAATAACACCCTCAGGAAAAGATGTAAGATATTTTTCTGAGGGTGTATTTATATGATTCCCATCGACCAAACTGTCGGGTAGTTTCATAGGATTTATTTGGTCAGAAAGAGTGCATTTTCACTACTTTAAATTTTCTGATGAATTTGAAACATTTGTGCTATAATTGTAGTTGATGAAGATTTTATAGAAAGGGTGTTTTAGTATGTCAAAGGTTTATATTGACGGCTGTAGCTTAACGTTAGAAGACTTTATTAACGTTGCAAGACACGGTCATCAAGTAGAATTAACTGAGGAAGCTAAAGAATTGGTTTTACGTTCGCGTAAAGTCGTAGACGACTTAGTTGATGAGAAAAAAGTAGTTTATGGAATCACAACAGGGTTTGGTAAATTCTCTGATGTGACAATTTCAAAGGATGAAGCTAAGGATTTACAAAGAAATTTAATTATTAGCCATTCAACAGGTGTTGGGAATCATTTTAGTGAGGAAGTTGCAAGGGGAATTATGCTTTTAAGAGCTAATGCACTTTCAAAAGGTTTTTCTGGCATTCGTATTGAAACATTAATGACTTTGATTGAAATGCTTAATAAAAGGGTATATCCATTAATACCAGAGAAAGGCTCTTTAGGGGCTAGTGGTGACTTAGCACCATTATCTCACATGGTTCTTGTAATGTTAGGTGAAGGGGAAGCCAAGTTTAATGGCGAGCACTTAACAGGCGCTGAAGCAATGGAAAAAGCAGGTATTCCAACAATTGATTTAACATCAAAAGAAGGACTTGCTTTAATTAATGGTACACAAGTAATGACATCGGTCGGTGCGATTACTGCATATGATGCAAAGCAAGCAATGAAACTTGCAGACATTAGTGCGGCCTTGACGTTAGAAGCCTTAAATGGTATCACTGATGCTTATGACCCTAGGTTACACAAGGTTAGACCTCACCCAGGTCAGTTACGTACAGCAGAAAACTTATTAAATATTACTGCTGGTAGTAAGGCTACAACGAGACAAGGTGAAATTCGAGTACAAGATGCTTATACATTAAGATGTGTACCTCAAATCCATGGTGCTTCTAAAGATGCTTTACAATACGTATTAAACAAATTAGATATTGAAATGAATGCTGTAACAGATAATCCAATTATCTTCCCAGAAGATAAAATGGCTATTTCTGGTGGTAACTTCCATGGTCAGCCAATGGCGCTTGCTTTTGACTTCCTGGGGATTGCTGTTGCAGAGATTGCTAACGTATCCGAAAGAAGAATTGAACGTCTTGTAAATCCTCAGTTAAGTGGATTACCGGCATTTTTAACACCACATGGTGGATTACACTCAGGCTTTATGATTGCTCAGTACTCTGCAGCATCATTAGTGTCTGAAAACAAAGTGCTTGCACATCCATCAAGCGTTGACTCTATTCCTTCTTCTGCGAACCAAGAAGACCATGTAAGTATGGGAACGATTGGTGCAAGAAAAGCTGGAGAAATTTTAGAAAACGCGATGAATGTTTTAGCGATAGAATTATTATCATCAACTCAAGCAATCGACTTTAATGATAGTACAAAGCTAGGTAATGGTACTAAGGCTGCATACGATGTTATTCGTAAGCAAGTTGATAAATTAGTAGAAGACCGTGTTATGTACAAGGATATCAATAAGGTATATGACATTGTCAGAGATCACAGCATCGTTGAAGCTGTTGAGAAGGAAATTGGTTGCTTAGAAATAAATTAATGGAGTGACTAAAGTGTTAGGAAAAGAAAAATTAGATCGACTGAATTTATTGGCAAAAAAGGCAAAAAATGAGGGGCTTTCGCCTGCGGAAACTAAAGAACGTGACGAACTTCGTCAGGAGTATCTTAAGAATTTTCGTTCAGCATTCAGACAGAAATTGGAAAACATCGAAATTGTTGATGAGGAAGATCTAGAAAAGAAAAATTAAGGAGGTACGTCCATGGCTGAAAAACAATACGTTGTATTTAAACTGGGTAATGAAAAATATTGTGCAGATATTGCGAATGTAGGAAGTATTACTGAGTTTGATACGATAACTAAAGTTCCAAATACGCCATCGTACATTGAAGGTGTGATCAACTTAAGAGGGGAAGTCATTCCTATCGTAAGTTTGAAGAAACGATTTAATGTATCGGAGGCAAATGAGTCGGAAGATGCAAGAATTATCATCATTACTTATGATGGTAAAAATATTGGTTTCTTAGTTGACGATGCATCACAAGTTATTAGAATTGATGATGAAAACATCGAACCAACACCTGCAATTATCGCTGGAGAAGATAGAAAATATATCTCGGGTGTCGGTAAAGTAGATGGAGCCATTGTCGTTTTACTGGATCTTATTAAAATATTAAGTGATAGTGAGATGGATGCTTTGGATGCCATCGATAAGAGTTCCTTATAATCAGACGAGAAGAGCAATCTTAGGATTGCTCTTCTTTTGCGTTATATAGGAACTATGCTTGCAGTTTTATCAAAAAAGGCGTATGATGGAGTTAGAAAAATTAATTTTTATGGAGGATCGGACAATGGCAATGAAAGAATTTAAAGAACAAGTATTACTTAAGTCAGAGAGCGCATGGTCACAAATAGATAAAGCTGAAACGGAAGCTGTATTTAACTTCTCTGAAGGGTATAAGAAATTTATCGATGAAGGTAAGACTGAACGTGAATGTGCTCGTTACATGGAAAGAGAAGCGAAGGCAAAAGGCTACAAGGACATTGTTGACGTTATCGCTGAAGGTGCACCAATCAAAGCTGGCGATAAGATTTATGCCAACAACAGAGACAAATCAATTATTTTATTCGTCATTGGTACAGAAGATATTGAAAAAGGCATGCATATCGTAGGTGGTCACATTGATGCACCAAGAATTGACTTGAAGCAAAGACCCTTATATGAAGACGCAGATTTAGCCATGTTAAAGACGCATTACTACGGTGGTATTAAAAAGTACCAATGGGCGGCATCTCCACTTGCAATTCATGGTCGTATTATTAAGGCGGACGGTGAGGTTCTTGATATTAGCATTGGTGAAGATGAGACAGATCCAGTTTTTATGATTACTGATATTTTACCGCATCTAGGAAAAGACCAAGCGGCTAAGAAAATGGGTGAAGGTATTACTGGTGAAGGATTAAATATTTTAATCGGAAATATGCCGATTGATGATAAAGATGAAAAAGATAAAGTTAAATTAAATATCATGAAGATGCTTAATGACAAGTACGGCATTATTGAAGCAGATTTTGAAACAGCTGAAATTGAAATTGTACCTGCTGGTAAGGCGCGAGATCTTGGTTTTGATAGAAGTATGATTTCTGGTTATGGACATGACGATAGAGTGTGTTCTTATGCTGGATTCGAATCTATCCTTGAAATTGATGCACCGAGCAAGACAGCAGTGGGTATGTTCATGGACAAAGAAGAAGTTGGTTCTCAAGGGAATACTGGATCTGAGTCATTATACTTTGAACACTGTGTTGCAGAACTAATTAACTTACAATCTGATAAGTACAGTGAGTTGTTAGTTAGACGTTCATTAGCAAATACACAAGTATTATCAGCAGATGTTGGTGCAGCTTTTGATCCAAACTTTGCAAGTGCATATGATCCAAAGAACTCTGCTTACTTAGGTAAAGGTCTTTTAATCATGAAGTACACTGGTTCAAGAGGTAAAGGTGGCTCAAGTGATGCAAACGCAGAGTACCTATCAATCGTTCGAAGCATATTCAACAACAACGACGTTGTGTGGCAAACAGGTGAACTTGGTAAGGTAGATCAAGGTGGCGGTGGTACAATCGCTTATATTCTTGCAAACGCTGGTGCTGAAGTTGTAGATTGTGGCGTACCTGTATTGTCAATGCATGCACCTTATGAAGTAATCAGTAAAGTCGATTTATATATGGCATACAAAGGATACAAAGCATTTTTAAATAGATAATCATTGAATTAAACACTCAGAATAGTGTATTCGTGATATAATGAACAGATAAAATGTAAGATCTCACAGAAGTCATTTCTGTGAGATCTTTAAATTTACAGAAATGTTAAGCGACAAATAAAGACTAAAAGGTGGAAAAATGAATAACAATGATCGACTAAGGTATCTGAGCAACGCACTAGCATTAACTCAAGAAGAGATGATAGACATATTTAGCCTAGGTGGACTGACTGTAACAGAAGAACAAATAGAACTGTTAAGAACGGCTATTCCTGAAGAAGAAGTTGAAGGAACTGTTGCAGTAGAAAAATGTGACTATCCAATATTGGAATCTTTTCTCAATGGGTATGTTACTTTTAAACGTGGTGAACCTACAACGACTACAGGGGAAAGTGAAAAAAGACCCTTAACAATGAATGGAAAAAATGTGAATAATGTAATGATTAAAAAGTTGAAGGTGGCATTGTCTTTGTCAAACGAGGATTTAATTGACATTTTTGAAGAAGCAGGAATGAGCCTCACAAAAGGTGAGCTTACACCGATATTTAGAAAAGAAGGTCATAAGCATTATAAAAAATGTAGTGACAAAATGATTATGTCATTAATCGATGGTATTGGCATTATAACAAGAGATGGATTCTAAAAAAGCCGATACAGCGATGTATCGGCTTAATTTCTAATGTCTACTTAATATAAAATCTCTAAACGTCCTTGCTAGTGGTGATAAGGCCCGCTTCTGGTGATAGACAAAATAGAAATTACGTTTCATGAAAAAATCTTTGACTTCAAGTGTCTTTAATAATCCAAGTTTAATCTCATTTTGAATTGAACGATTGGAAACGAAACTGAGTCCAAGCCCTTTGGCAACCATTTTTTTGATGGTTTCATTGCTTTCTATTTCTGCGATAATCTTAAAATTATCCAATGAATACTTGTAGGACTCTATTTCCTTCTGAAAACGCTGACGTGTTCCTGATCCACTTTCCCTCAAAATGAGCGGATAGCGCTTTAACTGTTCGAACGTGAGTGTGTCCATGCGTTGATATTGGGCAGTATTAGGTGCTATCAACACAATTTCATCATCGAATATTGGAATGAACTCTATATTGTTCATTTCTTTTTTTGCGCCGACAATTCCAAAGTCGATTTCGCCTAAGTTAATCTTGTCCAATACTTGTTTGGTATCATATCGCTTTAGTCCAAAACGAACATCTGGGTAAGAAATATGAAACTGACTGAGTATTTCCGTTAAGTAGAACTGTTCTGGAATGGTGCTGGACGCAATTTCAAGAACGCCTTCAATACGTCCTTTGAACTGATTTAATGAAAAAAATGCACTGTCTCTTTTGTTCAGGATACTGATGGCGTATTCATAAAGAATTTCTCCACTTTCTGTTAAGGTGATTTTTTTGTTTGTTCTGTTGAATAATACTGTGTCTAGTTCTTTTTCAAGTCCTTGAATATGATTGCTTATTGTTGGTTGAGTTAAAAAAAGTTTATCTGCAGCCCTAGAAAAACTGTTTAACTTTGCGATGCTGACAAAACTTTCTAATTGCTTAAAATCCATGTTAACGCCTCCTGCATAACTATAAATATTACAAATACCCCTATAGAATTATTTTATAAAACATCGATTCATTTGTCAACATTTGAACAACTTGTTAACGAATAATGAATTTTGTCGACTTTTATGACGTGAAGCGGGTATATATCGTATAATAAAGCTATATTGGAGGGCCAGATGAATCTACAAAAATTAGAATACCTTATTTCGAGAGAAGAAGGCGAAAAATTAGATTTTAAAGAAGTAATGGATATTACAACACAATCTGGTAAAAAAGAGCTCGCCAAAGATATTATTGCAATTGCTAATAGTCACGGCGGTAGAGGCTATATCATCATTGGCGTCAAAGACAAATCCAAAGAGATTATTGGATTGATGACAGAAAAATTAAATGAAGAGCGTATTCAGCAAATCTTAGGTCTTCGTACGAATCCCCCAATTAATGTACGCGTAGAATATTTTCTAGTTCAAGAAAAAAAGATATGCGTGATTACCATATTCAGAAGCTTTAATAGACCCCATCAAATGCTTCAGAATGGCGCTTTCTACATTCGTAGAGGCTCGACAACCGATGTTGCGAGGAGAGAAGAAATCGCGGACATGTTTCAAAATGGAGGGTTGATTAACAACGAACAAATTCCGCTCCTGAATATGTCTATTGATATTTACAGTGATAGAATTATGAAAGACTATTTGGATAGAATGAATTTAAATGGTCAAGAAAATAACCACAGCTTATTGTGCACACTAGGGTTTATGCATTATGATAAGTATGAGGATAAATTATGTCCGACAATCGGTGGTATTTTGTTGTTTTGCGAAAATCCACAGCGCTATATACCATCGCTGGGTGTAAAAATTTTTGATAGGACTTCAGGTAAAAAGAAAGTCTATCAAATGGAAGGCAATATATTCGCTCTAATTGATCAGACAATGAACCATATTGCACCACATAAAGAGTATTATCCTACAGAGGCAATTGAAGAAGCATTGTGTAATGCATTGCTACACAGAGATTATTTTGATATGACACGAAGTGTTGTGATTCATTTAAGAACTGATAAGGTCATTATAAGCAACCCAGGTTCTATTTTTGGGAACGAACGTATTAGTAATTTATACCACCAGTATAATCCAAGACGTCGAAACGGATGGCTTTATGAGAAAGTAATACAGATTGATGATCATGATCGTTTTCTGAAACAAGAGACGGGGATGTCATACATAAAAAAATTGTGTAAAAATGTCGGATCTGTTAGATACATCAACATGAAAAAAATAAATTTATTTAAGGTGATATTACCTGGAATAAAAATTGAGGAGTGAAAATATGCTAAGAGAGAAAAACATATTAATAATTGATGATGACGAAAATATTGCAGGCTTAATTGCTTTATATTTAAACAAGGAAGGTTATGATACAACTGAGTGCTATTCAGGTATAGAGGGACTAAAGAAATTTAATGACGGTGATTATGATTTGATTGTACTCGATGTCATGTTACCACAGATGGATGGCTATGAAGTGCTTAGAGAACTACGTAAAGTAAGCAAGGTACCAGTTATTATGTTGACTGCAAAAGGGGAAACAATCGATAAAGTTCTTGGTTTGGAATTAGGGGCAGATGACTATCTGGTTAAGCCATTTGAGCCAAAGGAGTTAGTTGCCAGAATCAAAGCGGTCATTCGTCGATACAATTGTATAACAGAAGAAACATCTAGCAATGTGTTGACTTTCCCGAATTTAGTCATTAATATGGATGACTTCAATATCAAATATTTTGGCGAACGTGTTGAATTGCCGCCTAAAGAATTGGAGTTATTGTTCTATTTAGCAAATAATCCAAATCGCGTCTTTACTAGAGATCAATTGCTTGATAAGATTTGGGGATATGAATATATTGGTGAAACGAGAACAGTAGACGTTCATGTCAAACGATTAAGAGAAAAGCTGAACCGTGAAGGCAATGGTTGGGAAATAAAAACCGTGTGGGGTGTAGGCTATAAATTTAGTTTAGATTAAAAGGTGAAGAAATGCGTAAATTATTTGGAAAATTACTATCGTACCAGGTAATAGTATTGGTCATCGGTTACATTTTCGTTGTAATCGGGGCCAATGCTATTTTAGAGAACTATTTTGTCGAGCAGCGGACAGCAACATTGCTAAGCCATGCCCAAGATTTTCAGGAAATATATACTGAAGGATTTGAAACAGGATCAATAGATGTCAAGAAACTGCAACAAGACGTGAGCAATCTGAGGAAGTTTACAGGTGCTGATTTGATGCTTGTCAATAAAGCAGGGCAAGTCCTTGTTAGCAGTGGATATATGGATTTGAACGTTTTTTCGGATCAGTTGACTCAAGATGACTTTGTGACAATCTTTAGTGGTCAGCATATCAGTAAAAAAATATATGCACATCAAGAAAACGGTCCAGAGCAAATATTAATTGTTGGTTCACCGATTGCCTATGACGAAGAGACAGAATTTGCATTGATGTTATCAGTGTCAATGCCTGGCATCAAGAAGAATATCAAGGAAATATCGACAATAACTTTGAGTGCCTTGGTAATTGCTGGCGCTATCGGAGTTGTTCTGCTGACATTCTTTATGGCGGAAATTAAAAGGGAAATTGATGAATTACGCGAAGCGGTAGACTACGTTGCAGAAGGTAATTTTGATAAAAAAATAAAAGTACGAAATAATGATGAACTTGGAGAGTTGGCACATCGCTTTAACGATATGGCAGACGAGTTGGCGAAAAATGAGGAAATGAAAAGGAAGTTCATTTCCAATTTAACACATGATCTAAGATCCCCGCTAACGTCTATCTCAGGATATACGAAAGGGATTCTTGATGGGACTATTCCATACGAAAATCAGGATAGATATTTAAAAATTGTGCATGACGAAAGTATTCGCCTGTCGAAAATGATTAATGACGTATTGGATTTAAGTAGACTTGAAAGTGGAAAGATGCTAATCAACAAATCGGATTTTGATATAAATCATATTATAGTTGAGACATTGGATAAATTTGAACAACGCATCGTGGATAAGAATCTTCGTATGGATATACATTTGTTTGAGGATAAAGCTTTAGCCCATGGAGATGCACAGGCAATTGGAAGAGTTGTGTATAATCTAATTGATAATGCTGTTAAATTCATTGATCCAGAAGCAACATTATTTATTCGAACGGAAATAAAAAATGACAAAATTCTTATCGGTATTCAGAATACGGCTCCATTTATTCCAGAAGATAAACTTAAAAATATCTGGAATCGTTTTTACAAAATGGATAACTCTAGAGGACAACAAAAAAATTCAAGTGGTTTAGGATTGTCCATTATTAAAGAAATAGTGAAAGCACATGACGAAAAAATCGAAGTATACAGCAATCAAGATATTGGGGTTTTATTTGTATTCTCATTGCCAGTAAAATTGTTCAATAAATAATTACCTCATTTAACAGTTTGTTCATAAATTATTTAAAAAAATCCTATAAACTTATAGCATAGGAGGTGGTTTAATGAAACTTTCGTTTCAGAAGAAACACTTAATAAAATCTCCTTCACCTAGAAAAAAGGTGATGATGGAAAATTTTTTCGACGATTTTTGTGCGTCCCAGGCAAAAAGTTCTATTGTAAAAGAAAAGTTTGATATGACCTCTTTTATTTTGGATGTTGCTGATAAAGGTAATGGATATGAGGTTATTGCCCAGTTACCAGGTGTTAAAGAGAAAAATATAGATGTAACATACAACGATAAGCATTTGACGATATCAGCTTATAGGAAAAGTGACACAATTCAAAAAGGGATAAGTTTTTTACGTCAAGAAAGATGCTATGGTCGCGTTTCGCGTAGTTTGTTTATTGATTCTATTGATGAAACTTCTATTAAAGTTACATTTGAAGGTGGCGTGTTAAAGATAACCATGGAGAAATTAAGTAACGAAGAGGTGAACTAATGAAAGATGAAGCAAATAACAGAGATGTGAATTTTGTACTCGATGAAGCAAACGAAGAGGCAAATGCAAAAACCGGTGTTAATGAAGGGACGCCAGAAGTTCCCGAAGCATATAGACGTGAAACTGTCTTTGAAAAAAATGTCGAGCATACGAGAAGAGCTCCAATAACAGAAACACCTGAATTAGAGGAGCGACCTCATACTTGGGATAGACCGAAACCAACAAATCAGAAAATCAGAAACTCCCATCAAGGGTGGACGCGTTTTTTGGTGGCGGTAGTTATATTATCTCTTGTTGGTGGGAGTGCTGCCGGTGTTGGTTATTTTATGGCGGAAAGATATTTTGGAAGTAGTGTTCCCTTCAAAGCGAACAATTATTATGAAGCCAATACAGGGCTGGATAATTCCAAGGAAATTGCTGCTTTTTATGACGGAACAGAAAAAACGATTGTTTCAATAGCTGAGGAAGTTGGACAATCAGTTGTTGGTATAACAACAAAAATAAGTTATCGAGATTGGTTTAATAACGTTACCACCGTTGATGGCGCCGGATCTGGAATCGTCTTTAAAGAAGATGAAAAATTTGTCTATGTGTTGACCAATAATCATGTTGTTGATGAGGCCGATGAATTGTTGGTTGAATTTAATATGGATCACCTTGTGAAGGCTGAAGTTCTTGGAACAGATGAAGCGACGGATGTTGGAATTATCAAAGTAGCGAAAGTGGATATGATGCAGAACGCTGTTGGAGAGGTCAAACCAGTTGTATTTGGCAACTCTGAAAATATTAAAGTCGGTGAAACAGCTATTGCAATTGGTAATCCATTAGGATACAAGAATACAGTTACTGTTGGTGTAATCAGTGCGCTTGACAGGAAACTTGACGATGCAAATATTCTGAGCTTGATTCAAACAGATGCTGCGATAAATCCGGGAAATAGTGGTGGTGCACTCGTAAATAGCCGTGGTGAGGTTATTGGGATGAATACCATCAAGATTGCTGATACCAAGGTTGAAGGTATCGGATTCGCACTACCGATAAATGAAATAAAACCCATAATCGATGATTTACTTGAATATGGTTATGTATCTAAACCGGCTCTAGGCATTGCTGGAAGAGATATTGACGAAGAATTATCTGAACTTTACGAATTGCCTATTGGAATAGTCGTCATGGGTGTTTATGAAGGTTCTGGTGCGGCTAAGGCTGGTGTTCAACGTGGTGATGTCATTATATCGATAAACGATGAGCATATGAGCACAATCAAACAACTTTCGGAGTACCTTGTGAACTTTGAATCAGGTGATACAGTGACCGTAAAGATTGTCCGGGATAATAACGAAAAAATAGAGATGCAAATAGAGTTAACTGACAAGAGTCGGTTAAAGGAATTGATTAAGGGTAATTAAATAGAATTGATAAGCTACTGTTGAAGCGTGTATTTAACAGTAGCTTTTTTTCTGTATCTGGTTTATTATTGGGGGTATGTCTGATAAAATAAGGTTACTTGATTAGGAATGAGGATTTACAATGAATTTTACACTTATGATCTGCGACGATGAGCAAATTTACAGAAATGCAATCATAAAAGAACTGTCAACAATAATAGATCAATACGCGATGCACCCTAAAATTGTTGAGGTGTCAGATGGATTTGAAGTATTGGAATATCTTGAAGAAGAGTCTGTAGATGTTTTGTTTATGGATATAGAGATGTGCCATTTAAATGGTATTGATACGGCCAAAGCAATCAGAAAAAAAGATGAAAATATGTTAATTGTTTTTATAACAGCCCACGCTACTTTTGCACTTCAGTCTTATGATGTGCAGGCATTCGACTATATATTGAAGAATAAACTGACACAACTACCTAAAAAATATGACCGACTTATGGATGCGTTGGAAGAAAAAATTAATCTAAACAGCCACTCAATAATCGTTGGAATGAAAAATGAAGTAAAGAAAATATTGGTTAGAGATATTTATTATATAGAAGTTGATGCCCATAGATCAAAAATATACTTGAAGGATAAAATGCTATTACACGGAGAGAAAGTATCTGTATTAGAAAATGCCTTGAAAGAAGAAAAATTTATTAGATGTCATAATAGCTTTTTAGTGAATTTGAATAGGATAGAGGGAATAGTCATAAGGGAGAACATCAATTATTTTGAACTTGAAAACGGTGAATTTGTAGAAATTAGTCGAAGAAGAAAAAAAGAAGCGATGGAAGCTTTTTTAGAAGGTAATAGGAGAGTATAATGGGGTGGTACGGAGTAGAATATTTAGTTAACTTATTCGAAATGTTTTTATTTTCGGATTATATTGAAAAAAACAAAAGGCGACAATTATCCGCCTTGATGAAAATGCTGATTTTGTTTCTTGGAAGTATTTTATTGATGACAATTAATGTCCTTGGTCAAAGTAATTTGCTAATTGCTCAGAATACATTTCTTTTTGCAGCGGTCATTTTATTTATGATTCATAAGTTGTTGATGCGTCAATCAATAAAACAAGCAATATTTGATATTATTCAGTTCTATGTCATATTACTGTTGTCAGATATCATTACGGTTGGGATTATGGGCACATTGGCTAATGTAGAAGTTGCCTCGATATTAGAACAATCCTCAGATCGATTAATTGCGATGGTCTTTTCAAAGACGATCACATTGTATTTAATTCGTGTATTCAAAGGTCTACGATCACCGAGAGAATTAGAAAGTAAAACATCTGTGCTGGTTATATACACAGGACTTTTTGTAATCAACACGATACTGTCGATTACCATGATCTATCTGTTCCATTGGAGTGCTGGACATGAACAGTTGGAGCTTTATATATTTTTAGGATCTGTAGGGATTCTTTCAGTAAATATATTCATTTTATTCTTTAGTAAGTTCATGGAAGACTCCAATAGGAAAGAACAAGATAATTTTAGATTGGCCCAACAGAACATGTACTATGAAAAATATATTGAAGATGTAGAAGCCTCTAGAGAGGCGTTTCATAAGTTATACCACAACTACAAACATGATATCCAGTGCATCAGTGGATTGACAATAAGTGAATCCTATGGGGATTTAAGAAAATACATTGCTTCAATCAACAAGAGTCTTGAGGAAACAGAGTTCATCAACTACTCTTGTCCGATGCCTCTGAATGCACTGCTGAATGCAAAGATGGATAGTGCAGAACGTAAGACTGTCGAACTCGACTTGGATGTGTTCATGCCCGCAGAAACCGAAATAGACGACTATGATTTATGTAACGTAGTCGGAAATATACTGGATAACGGTATTGAAGCTTGTGCTTATCTTGAAGATGGCCAGAAATCATTGTCTCTGGAAATTTATATTCAGAAAAAAATGTTGTTTATCAACAGTTCAAATCCGATCGGTAATGAGTTGATTTATGCTCAAAACAAAATTTTGACAACTAAAGACGATAAGATCTTACATGGCCACGGATTAAATATTATTAATGATATAGCGACTAAATATGGTGGATACTCCATTATTAATTCGAAAAGTAAAATATTTGATATACTTGTAGCGATTCCTTATAAATAACCTTAAATGAAAAAGTAAGTTCCGCATTAGAGGACTAAACGGAAGTTAGTCTTGCAAAGAGGAACTTACCTTTGCAAGGGCAATTTTATATACTAATCATAGATATCTATCCTGTATAACAGGAGATTCACTATGTTAGAAAAACCAAATACAAAGGGTAAGCATTTAACAATTCATGATAGAACATATATTGAGGATGCTTTAAATATTGGCCATACCCTAAGAGAAATGGCTTTGCATTTAGGGAAAGATACCACCACTATTTCAAAGGAAATCAAAAGAAATAGAGTTTTCAAGGAAAGCAAGTTTGAACTTAAAGGTGGTTGTTCAAATCGCAGGACATGTCAAAAGAAACATCTTTGCAACAAAGAGTGTAATCGTTTATGCAAGAAATGCACGACACTAAACTGCTTCAGATTTTGTGCTGATTTTACAATAAAGGATTGTCAGCAAGTAAAGAAATTTCCTCATGTTTGTAATAGCTGTGAAACTAAAACAACGTGTAAGTTGAACAAGTACAAATACAGTGCTAAAGTTGCTGATTCAAGTTATCAGGAGCAATTAAAAACATCACGAAACGGCATAAATATAACGAGAAGTGAACTAGAAGCTTTAGATAACTTAGTATCCCCACTTGTTCATAAAGGACAGCCAATAAACCATATATATGCCAATCACAAAGAAGACATCAAGTGTTCTGAGCGTACACTATATCATTACATCGATATGGGGCTTCTAACAGTAAGAAACATTGATCTGCGAAGAAAAGTTAAATACAAACCAAGAAAGAAAAAGAAAAAAGGCATTAAGAAAGCAACACACCGTGTCGGTAGATCGTACGAGGACTACTCTGCTTACATCAGTGAAAATCCGCATCAAGAAGTTATACAAATGGATACTGTTATTGGCAAAAAAGGTGGAAAAACATTGTTGACACTCTTTTTTACAAACAGCTCCCAAATGATCTGTATTCTACTAGACAAGTGTACTCAAGACTCCGTTACTAAAGCTTTTGATAAAATATATGATGATATTGGTCCAGAGCTTTTCAAATCAACTTTCCCGATATTGTTGACAGATAACGGTTCTGAATTCCTTGATGTTGAAAAGATTGAGTATGATGCTGATGGCAAGCGCAGAACAACGATGTTCTTTTGTGACCCAATGGCCTCATATCAAAAGGCACATTTAGAAAAGAATCACGAATTCATCCGCTATGTAATTCCAAAGGGCACATCAATGGACCATTTGTCACAAGAGAAAATAACTTTGCTTATGAACCACATAAATAGCGTTTCTAGGAAAGGTCTAAACAATACAACACCTTACAAACTGGCTCAATTACTAATAAATAAGCAGGTGTTAAAAGCCTTTTCATTCAAAGAAATACATCCAGATGATGTTCATCTAAAAGAAGAACTGCTAGATTCAACAATCGTTAAAAAGACTTTATTAGACATTATAAAATAAAAAACCAACTAAAATAATGGATAGATATCGCCGGAAGTTAATACTGCAATAAATAGACCGGCGGAATTTACCTCTGCAATGGACTTTCCTGTGGTCGTTTTCCTATGCGAAAAAACTATTATTATTAGTTGATTTAGATTCATTATACATATTTTTGTGTGTATTATATAGATATTTTTGATTTAAAAACTGCATTTAGTCTTGCAATTGCAAGACTTACAAAAAAGCGGAAGTTAGTTTTTCATTCAAGCTATCTAAAGCAAACTGGAGTACTCCGGATATAATGCTGTTAAAATCGACATTATCAGAAATAGGATTACCAGTTAAATCAAAATTACCCTCAAATGAATTTTTTGAATACCTAACTGATAAACCCAAACTTTTGGGGCGATTATTTAAAGATATACAAATGGATGGTTTGGTAAACATTGAAGAGTTCCAAGCTCCATTATTAAAAGGAGTAGAAAAACTTTCAAAATTACAAGGTGAAGAAAAGTATGTTGTTGATACAGTTGTAGGCCAATTAGAATTATCAAATGTTGAATATAATACAAGAGATATTCAAATTTCAATGATTCATCATTATCTATTAAATACTGCATACATGAGAACGGATGCAAAAGTAAATATGTTTGATTTTGTTGTAGAATTGTTATCAAATTTAAAAATGATGAATATAAGCGAAAGTGTACAAGAGGCAGAAACAGTTGAAGATGTTAGTGTGCAAAAGATGGAAGTAGCCGAAATTATTGTAGAAGAACAAAAATTATTTAATGTTGTTTATGTTGATATTCAAGAACATGTAACTAAAATAGTAGCTGTAAAAGAAATTAGAGGTATATTAAATATTGATATTAACAGTGCTGCTAAAATCATAAACAAAAAGGGAACTGTTCTCAAAAAATTACTATCAATAGAAGAAGCGGAAGAATTCAGAAATAAGTTTGTTGATGTTATAGTTGAAATACAATGATATGATTTAATTAAGAAATCTCTGCGAGACATTTGCAACATATGTTGAGCATATAAATAAAGTAAATCCTTCCCAATAAATTGAAATTTGTTATGTAGGTTCGCGATATGTTATCCAATGCTTTACGATTATAAGTAAAAGAATGTTAGTCCGGAAAATGGTCGTTTTTCGGACTTTTTAAATTTTGCATTTATCAGAGAATGATATAATGGCTTACGCATAAATTCATGTGAAAAACAAAGTGCCAAAATAATATTTATAAATGAGTTTTAAGATAGTAAGGATGCTTGCGTTAGACACATTTTTTTCTTTATGCTAAATTAAAGGGGATAAACTTGTAGCAAAGGAACTTTGGGTAAGTGGGGTGATAGCATTGAAAAAAGAGGGCAATAAAAAGGTGAGTATAGCTGAGCTTTTAGAGGAAAGAAGCAACTTGTGTAATATTTCTTATTTAGAGTTATTAGATATTCTTGAAAATATCAAAGAAGGTGTCTATGTTACTGGTAGAGATACTAAGCTGATATATATGAATAAGGCTTCAGAAGATTTATATGGATTCACACTTGAAGAAATGATTGGCAAAGAAAATAGTTATATCAATAAAAATTTTGAGTCATGGTATCCTTCGGCACTTGTTGATGTTTATGGGGAAAAGAAAACTTTTACAATTGAGCAGAAGGCAACTTATAGTGGTAAAAGAATTTTGACAACTTTATCTCCTGTATTGGATGAGAATAATGAAGTCAAACTTGTGGTTTGTCTTTCAAGAGAAAAATCCTATGGTGTAGATGTAAGTTATTCTGACATGCAAGGCGAAGCGAAAAGTGATGATAATAGTATTGTTACTGACGCGCCTCAAATGATGGCTGTTCTTGAAAGTGCCCAAAGTGTTGCAAATATTGATACAACAGTATTATTGACAGGAAAGACTGGTACAGGTAAGAATAAACTGGCTAGATACATACATGAAAATAGTCATCGGCGCAATGGACCTTTTGTTATGGTGAACTGCGCCGCGATTCCAGCAAACTTAATAGAATCAGAGTTATTTGGTTATGCACCATATGCATTTTCGGGTTCTAATCCAAAGGGGAAAACTGGCATAATAAATGCTGCTGAAGGTGGGACTTTATTCTTAGATGAAATTGGAGAAATGTCACTGGAGTTACAGCCAAAAATATTGGGCTTTATACAAAATAAGAAATATATGCAAGTTGGTGGTCGGGAAGAAATTGAAAGTGATTTAAGAATCATTACCGCAACCAACAAGAATTTATTTCATGAATGCCAGGAGGGTCGTTTTAGAGAGGATCTGTATTGGCGATTAAGTGTTATTGAGATTTACATACCAGAACTTAAGGAGAGAGTAGGCGATATAAAACTACTGGTGGATACATTTTTTCAGATGTATTGTGAGAAATTTGGATTTACGAAAAAAATCGCACCAGAGACCTATGCTATTTTTGATGCCTATGATTGGCCAGGTAATATTCGGCAGTTAAGAAACTATATGGAGAAGTTAGCTGCCACTGTTCATGGAGATGCTATAAAACCTGAAGATGTTGCTTTTTTGGAGCGTAGAAATGTTGAAAAGAGTAAAGAAAAGTTTCATGCTCATAATGAAAAAAAACATACTGAAGAGATGGTCAAAAACACCTGCATATCATTGGAAGAAAAAAAAGAAGAACTTGAAAGAAAATTAATTGTTGAGGCCTATGGGAAGTTCAAAACTTGCAGATTAGTCGCTAAAAATTTGCAGATTTCTCCGACTAAAGCCCACAGATTAATTCATAAATATTGTGTAGTGGATGACTAATTTTGTTCCGAAAACAGAACTAAATGCGTTCTGAAATCGAAACAAACTTGTTCTTGTTTCGGAACACATCAAATGAATTTATGGATTTAAAACCAAATTATAGCTTTAAAAAAAGAGTAGAATAAAAATTTTCTACTCTTTTTTTGTGTGAAATTACAAGGGTTTGCATAAATGTGTTTCTCGTTGAGCGTATTTTTAATTGATAAGTTGGCACATATTTTGCTTTTATTTTAGGATGATGATAAAAAATCAAAACTTAGGAGGAGAAAAATGAGAGCATTAGATGGAATGAGGGTACTTGATTTTTCTGTTGGTCATGATGCCAGTGCTGCAACTATGTTACTGGCTGATAATGGAGCTGAAGTAATCAAGGTTGAAGATTTATCGGCTGGCGGTGATATAGCTAGAACATGGGCACCAATTCGAAATGGGAAGAGTGCATACTTTGAACTATTGAACAGAGGTAAAAAGAGTGTTGCATTAGATTTTTCAGATTCAGAATCCTTGAAGATTATTAAGAGAATGATTAAAGACGTTGATGTCATAGTGGAAAACCTACCTATTGATGATTTTAAAAATATGGGTCTTTCATATAAGCAAATCAAAAAAATTAATCCTAAAGTTATATATTTGAAGTTAACGCCATTTGGCATGACTGGTCCCATGAGAGATTATCCTTTAACAGAGTTTACAACTTTTGCAATAGGTGGTTATTTACAAGTAACTGGAATGACGGATGATATGCCTTCTATGGCAGGCTATCCAATTATGGGTTATTCAATAGCACATTTAGTTGTGGCAGCAATTAACTCTGCATACTTATCAAGAATGATAACGGATAGAGGGCAAATGATTGATATGGCTATGGCAGATTGTGCGACATGTCTGTTAGAAGATCGTTATGCATCTTATCAACACGAAAAATTAGACTCTATTCGAGTGGGGAATGCCCACCCGACGATTACACCTTATGACACCATTAAGTGTAAAGGTGGCTTTGTAAGTATTTCACCATCTACTCAAAAGATGTGGGAAGACTTGTGCGATATATTAGGTTTCCCAGAGTTAAAGCATGATGAAAAATATGCTGATATTCAATTGCGACAAGAAGAATATTTTAGAGGGACTTTAAAAACAAGAATCGAAGATGCATTGTCCAATTACACTGGACCGGAAGCAACTAAATTACTGAATGATGTTGGTATACCCGCAGCACCGGTATTTACACTAGATGAAGCTTATAATTGCGAGCAATTTAAGGCGAAAGGCACTGTTGTCGAGAAGTATGATGATGTATTAGGACATTATGCAGTACCTTCTGTGTTTGGTGCAATGAGTGAAACACCAGCAGATGTAACTCAAGCTGCACCAGCATTAGGTGCTGATAATAATCGCATATTAAACGATATTATGTGTGTTGAAGAAGAGGAGCAAGCAGTTTAATAGATATTGTAAACAAAGGAGGAAAATAGCATGAAACCATTAGAGGGTGTTAAAATACTAGACTTTACACATGCATATAGTGCAGTGTATGCTGGACAAGTATTGGCAGATTTAGGGGCAGAAGTTATTAAAATCGAACCAAAGGGTGGTGAGCAGTCACGTCAATGGCCACCATTTTCAAAGGATTATGATAACAGATCTTGTTATTATGGGACGTTTAATAGAAACAGAACAGCTATCTCTATTGACTTGAAAAAAGATGAAGGAAAAGAGATTGTACATAAATTATTAGAGGATGCAGATGTATTGTTGGTTAATATGCGTAATGGTGCTATGGATAAGCTTGGCTTTGGTTATGAGGACTTAAAAGTGAAGTATCCTAAGCTGGTTTACTCAACGTTAAACGGCTATGGTTCCAAGGGACCTTTCTCGCCATTAAAAGCGTATGATAATATTTGTACGGCATACAGTGGTATTATGTATAGTACTGGTAGGGATAATCAACCACCACAAAAGTTAGGAATTTCAATTGGGGATAATTATTCGGGCTTAAACATGTTATCATCAGTTTTGACAGCATTAATTTACCAACGTAAAACGGGTCAAGGACAGCTTGTAGAAATTGCCATGCAAGATAGCTTGTTTGGTCTAGTGGATAAGCAAATTCTTGAATACTCTATGACAGGTGAAGTGCCTGGTCGTCCAGGTAATGCCTTTACATCTTATGCGCCAGAAGACGTGTTTGCTGTAGATGGTGATGATGATTATGTGGCTTTATCCATTCATACAGAAGATCATTGGGCTAAGTTCTGTAGCTTATTAGGTAAAGAAGAGTGGATCAGTGATGCTAGATTTAAAGACAATGCAGCGCGTAAAAAAAATTATAATGTCTTACGTCCACTTATTGCAGAGATTTTTATTGGGATGAAAAAGAACGACATTCAAAATTTGATGTTAAAGAATGGAGTCCCTTGTACAATGGCGACGAGAGTATCTGACATATTGACTGAGCCACAATTCGTAGAAAGAAACGTTGTTCGTTATCAAACAGACTTCCAAGTTGGCCCGTTACTAACGTCAGGGAATCCTATGAAGTTTAGTGATACACCTTGTGAAGATATTGAATCTTCAAAGTTCCCAGGTGAAGATAATGAAGATGTTCTGATGGATATTGGTTATTCAGAAGCGCATATAGAATCATTATATGAATCAGGCGTTTTATACAAGTACAATCGTTAGTTATTTAATACTAAATGAAATAAAAGGGGGGGAAACCTACTCAAAGAGAGTTAGGTTGATGTTATGAATAAAAGTAATATAAATGTTTCAATTACGGTGATTAGTTCAGCAATTGTACTTATATTGGGGATGTTAGTAGCTGTTTTTCCAGAAAGTACGACAGCAATTGCCAATAGTATGTTTAATGCAATTTTGTCAGGACTAGGTTCAGTATTTCTATGGATAACCCTTGCAAGTTTAATCTTTTTAGTATGGCTTATGTTGTCCAAGTACGGTAGCATCAGATTAGGTAATGAAGCACCAGAGTTCTCAAAGCCTAAAATATTTGCAATGATCTTCTGTGCTGCATTTGGTTCAGCTACAATGTACTGGTGTTTTACTGAAGTAATGTATTATTATAATTCTCCACCATTTGGTATCGATCCAAGAAGTGCATTAGCTGCAGAGTGGGGACTTGCTTATAACTTCTTCCACTGGGGACCATCAGCATGGTCGCTTTATACAATATGTGCTATTCCAGTGGTGTATAGTTTCTACATTAAGGGAAACAAGCAATTTAAACTAAGTGCAATTTGCTCAACTACTTTTGGGGAAAAATGGCCAAAGGGCATGGCGAAGGTTATTGATATCTTATTTATCGTAACGGGTTTAGGCGCAGTTAGTATTACACTTGGTTTAAGTATTCCTATGATTTCAACTTGTATTACGACAGTATTTGGGATTGCACCAAGTTTTGGTTTAAATATTATGATTATACTTATCATATCAGCTATCTTTACAATTAGTTCTTACGTGGGCTTAGGTAAAGGTATGACATTAATTAGTGATATGAATTTATATTTATGTTTGTTCTTTTTAGCTTTCGTATTGGTCGTTGGAAACACTATTTTTACAATAGACTCTGTGACAAATGCTTTTGGCTTGATGCTTGACAATTATATCAGAATGAGTTTTTGGACTGATCCTGTAAGTCAAGGTGGTTTTCCACAAGCATGGACAGTATTCTATTGGGCCTATTGGATTGCATTTGGTCCAGGTATGGGTGTTTTCATTGCGAGAATTCTTAAAGGTCATCGACTTAAAGATGTTATTGGTTTAAGTTTAGTGGCAGGTACTGTAGGAACATTAATTATGCATGGTACATTCCAATCTTATACAATGGGCTTGGAGCGTGCGGGCGTGGTTCCAGCTGCTGATATGATAGCTAACGGACAATCCTCTGAAATGATTGTAGCGGTGTTAGGCACATTGCCTTTTCCTAAAATATTTATAGCATTATTTGCATTGATAGCAATTCTATTTATGGCAACAACATTAGATAGTAACTCGTTTACTTTAGCTTCAGTGGCTACAAAAAAATTAAGTGCTGATGGGAATCCGTCACCAATGTTTAGACTATATTGGTGTTTAATGTTATCTTTCTTCCCATTGATCCTAGTAATGGTCAACGCTGAATTAAATACGATTAAAACTATCGCCTTAGCCGTATCTGTACCAATCGGTTTCTTGTTGGTACTATTGAATATACGAGCCTTCAAAGGTATTACAGGCATATTTGGCAATATGACCAAACGTGAAATCGATCAATTTAATGATTTTGGGGATGTGTACAATGGGACTTCAAAAGACGAGGTAGCTGCATATGGCAATCGAGATGATGTTGTGATGCAATCAAACAACTAATTATATCTATTGTTAGTTTGATTCTATTGTGATTTGAAAGCATAATTCTAGTAATCATGAGTATTTATTTTTGGGGGACTTTTTGGGGACCGTCTTATCATAGAAGGCCATAAATCACCAATTATTGAGTAGTTTCAAGTTGGATGATACGCTATGATAAGCATTGAAAAATAGAGAAATCTATTGTCCCCAGGGACTTTAGTAGCGGACTTCGAACCAGTTGGTTGGGGGTTCGAGTCCCTCATTCCGCACCAATAAAAAAGGATTCTACGGTTTTCGTAGGATTCTTTTTTATTGTGTAAAATCAGGACTCGAACAAGAGCATTTCACCGAGCGACTAGCGAGGAAGAAGAACTGTGATCGGCGTGAGAGTGAGCGGCGCGAACGGAGCGAGTCCCTCATTCCGCACCAACGAAAGAACGACAATCTTTGAATAAAGATTGTCGTTCTTTCGTTTTTGTATATATGGACTAGAAAGGCGTATTTCACCGAACAAGTCGTATAATCAGAAACGGCCATCACTTGTATAGTATCAAATCTTCAAGTTCGTAGTGGAAGGTGCCATGGTGTTCCAGTCCTTTTGAGTACATCTGGATAATCCTAGCCACCCTATTATCTTCGAAGTGCCCATCATAAGCAATAAGCAATCTAAGGAGCTGAACTTTTTTCAGTAGATACTGGAAAGAGTCCATTTTGTTATGCATGCTGATGAATGGGTAGAGGTCTTTGAACATCTGGTGGATTAGATAATTGGACATAATCCTATCAATGCTAGAGAGCTTATCTAGGTTTTGCTTGTCATAGTGAGAGTCTTTGATACATGCACAAATCAGATCATCCAGTTCATTGTGCCCTGATTTTCCGACCTTCTTTAGGAAATCTATGAGCTTCTTATAGATACTTTCATCAATGCCTATGGTCGTCTTCTTACTACTAAAGTCATAGGATTTTAGAGTTGCCGTAAGCTTGTCTTCGTCCATTCCCTCAATGTACTCGTGAAAAGTCATGAGCAGCCCTAGTTTTTCATCAAAAGTGTGGTATTCACTTCTGATAAGCCTGAAAATGAGTTTCCTGAAATCATAAAGGAGCCTAATACCTGAACCCTCATTGTCACTAGCCTGTGTGTCTATAATTTGCAAGGCGATATCTCTTTTAGGTCCTCTATCAACTTCGATTATTTCAAGCGAATCCCCTAACAACAATTTCTCAGTCGCCTCTATACAGGCGAGTGACAGACTCTCTTCGTAGACACCATCCACAATATTGTAATATCTAGGATATAGTGCACATACAGTGGAAAGTCCACCTTCCCCTCTTTTTTTTTGTAGATTACATAAATCATCTCTATCTAAAAATGGACACCTACCATCATTTGTAAGGCTTATAATTCCATAGTTTATATTTGGTATGAATGAATTGTCATTGATATATGCATATTGATCCATAGTTTTTCTGAAGCTTGGGTCCTGCGATAGGTTTTCATAAGTACCCTTATCAAGGGTAATATCCCACCCAGTACAGCAACTATCTATACACTTGCTTCCTATACACTTGAAGTCCATTCCTTGCTTAAATAATCTTGTCAGCATATATCTCCTATTAAATCTGCGTCTTTAGCTACGCTTGTCTAGAATAGTCTAATTAATTAAAAATAGACGTACTTTCCCTATCATTTTACTACAAAATGACAATGTAAGGACACATTCCAAGTAAAATTATACTTATGAAATTGATGAATTTTCAATAGAGGGTCTTCTATTTTTTCTACCAGTTATTATAACAAGGGAAATTTTAATTTTTTCATCTAAGTGTGTTCAAATATAGTGAGATATAGTAGGATAGAGAGTGGTGGATTTATATTGAGATTTCAGGGAATAATAGGAGCTTTATGAATGAGTAATTTATATACCGTCGGCTTAATGTTAGTAATTTTGTACTTTCTTATGGGAATTGATGATTTTATATGGGATATTATTACTGTATTTAAACGTCTAGGCAACAATAATAACAAATTGAATTTAGAGAATCTAGAGAAACAACCGCCGAAAATATTGGCAGTAGTAATTGCGGCATGGCAGGAAAGCAATGTTATTGAAGATGTTATTGATAATTTTATTGAGTCTACTCAGTATCCTAAGTCAATGTATCACATTTTCTTAGGTGTATATCCTAACGACGACTTAACCGTTGATGCAGCAAAGGCATTATCTAAAAAGTATTCAAACGTACACACAATTATTAATGGTACTCCAGGGCCTACTTGTAAAGCCCAAAATCTAAACTATGTGATATCAAAAATAAAAAAATTCGAGATAGATAAAAATTGGCGTTTTGCCTCAATTAGCGTACATGATTCAGAAGATGTTGTACATCCATATGAATTAAAAGTAACCAACTATCTGATCGGTAAATATCCAGCTTTGCAGTTTCCTGTATTTCCGTTAATGCAAAAACCTACTTTTAGGAACTTTTTTAAAAATTTGACAACATCGACTTATGCCGATGAATTTTCAGAAAATCACTTTACAACAATGGTCAGTAGGTGTAGAGCGGGGGCTTTTGTACCATCTGCAGGAACGGGGTTTGCACTTTCTAGAGAGACGATTGATTCCTTTGGAGATGATGATGTATTGCCTGAAGGTAGTTTAACAGAAGATTATCGATTATCTCTTACTTTATATCAAAAAGGGATTTCTATGTTATATGTTTTGGAACGTCTACCACGAGTGACAGACGATAATAAAATAGTTTGGGATTATATTGCCACACGATCAATTTTTCCTAATACATTCAAAACTGCAGTAAAGCAAAAAACTAGATGGATTTTAGGGATCACTATGCAATCATTTAGTTTTCGTGATATTTTTAGATCCAAAGATTTGGGATTTGTAGGTAAATATTCACTATACAAAGATTCAAAAGCGAAGATAGGAAATTTGGTCAATCTCCTTGGATACCCGTTCTTAATTTATTTTTTGCTATCTTTCATTATGGATTTACCTGCTATATACCCTAAATATACTTTTTCTTGGTATATGAGTCTTGTTATAACGATTATGATGATTGAAAGACAGCTTTTCAGAGCATTCGCCATATATAATGTATACGGCGTACGAAGTGTCTTTTTTTCATGCTTGTTTCCACCACTTATTCCAATACGGTTTGTGTGGGGGAACATTATAAACTTCACTGCAACAGTAAGAGCGTATAATCAAAGTTTTAACAAAAGAGGGCCTATAATTAAGGCTATAGAGAAGATAAAAGTGAAAGAACTGTTTAAAGCTAATGGGACTAGTAAGAATTTAAAAAAGAAAAAGGTATTCGCATGGGCGAAAACGGATCATGCATTTCTTGAAAAAGATATTTTGATAAGATATCATAGAAAAATTGGTGACATCTTATTAGAAAAAGGCTATATTGCGCCTGACAACTTAAAACTTGCATTGCAAGAAAGTGTGGAATCAAATGTAAGTATTGGAAACGTTCTGCTTAAAAAGGAATTGATAACGGAAGGCCAATTACTGTGTGCATTGTCAAGTGTGAAACAAATTCAATACATTGAGATGGAAAGTCTTCAGTACTATGAATTTTCAAAATATAACCTTGAGTTTAATCAATCCTTGTTAAAGGAACTGTTAATCTTCCCACTCTTAAAAACACCTAAAGGTTATGTTGTTGTGTTTTGTGACGATAGTCATCTATACGCGCAAACATTTCTAAAAGAAAATTATAATATAGCCATAAAGCCTGTGTTTGCATCACGTGAAGTAATTGAGAAGGGCATAGAAATGATTTATTCAAATAATCAAAATACACCTTCGAGTTCGGTGGTTTTGGATTTATACCATGAAAATAAAATCAATTATGAACAAGTGATTATTTCAAATAATTATATTAAGAGGATGGGTGCAGAAAAACTGATGGCTTATATGGGACTGGCAAAATCAGGATCACGGGAGTATTCGCTGGAGTTATTCACTGAGTCAGCTATGTAGACTAGTCGGCAAAAGTTCGATATACAGAGGCAAAATTTGAAAAAGAAAGCGAAACATGTCATTAGCAGAATAAAAAAATAACGTTGGGTATTCATCAAGCTTATAAATGTGTATAAGCTTGATGGGTATCTTTTTTATTTATCCAGGTAATCCGATGGTTTAAAAACGGAAGTAAGAAGATTTTTATTAAAATAGTAGGATAGAAACATAGTATTATGTTTGTCCTGATACAAACTTAATAATTTCATAATTTGTAGAATGTATTACAATGAATTAAAATAGGTGTAGAGTACACAGGAAGTACATAAACTTGTGTTATTTTTAAGTGTATCTTGTACAAAATGGGGGGGTGAGAATCATAGACGAAGTAATGATTAAAATTGATGGTGTACGCAAAATATACAAAGTAGGTTCTGAAAAGGTAATAGCATTAAATTCGATATCCCTAGAGATAAAAAAAGGTGAAATTTGCTGTTTTTTAGGCACATCAGGTTCGGGAAAATCAACATTGCTTAATTTAATGGCAGGATTAGAAAAGCCGACTAAGGGGGTCATCGAAATTAGGGGTGAGGCCATCAGTAAAATGAATGAGAAGAACTTGGCAAAATTTCGACAAAAACACATAGGTTTTATATTTCAGTCATACAATTTAATACCTACGTTGACTGCAGTAGAAAATGTTAGTTTACCATTAACTTTTAGGCGTGTACATAAGCAAAAAAGAGATGAAGAAGCAAAGGGATTACTTAAAGCAATTGGATTAAAAAAACATATGCATCATAAACCGTTGCAAATGAGTGGTGGACAGCAGCAGAGAGTGGGGATAGCAAGAGCTTTTGTCGGAAAACCAGCGATTATTTTTGCTGATGAGCCCACAGGGAATTTGGATTCAAAAACCTCTGAAGAAGTCATGGAAATAATGTTGCAAATGACAAGAGAGAAGAATCAAACATTTGTTATTGTAACTCATGATAAGGAAATAGCAAAATATGCAGATAAGGTCGTTTATATTTTAGATGGAAATATTGAGAAGATCGAAGAAAGAACAGATGATATCAGGAGGTACGTGCACAATGAGCAAGAAACGTAATTTTATAACATTATCATTAATAATGATAATCGTGTTAATGGTTGGAGGTGTAGTGAGTTTTGCTGGTTCTACCGATGTATATGTTACAAAAGCGGTTGTTAGTGATGGAACTACATTGGTAAAGAAAGGCGATGTTTTCAACTTTGAGATCTCGATAACAAATAAGGGAACAAAAGTTGTTGATAATGTCAATTTGGAAATCAGCTCTGACAATTTTAAATTTGACGATGGTGAATATTCTAAAGCCTTTGCAGGTGGTGGTGATGCTGGTAATATTGGAACTGGTGGAATTTGGACGATTAATCCTAAAATCAGAAAAATTGGAACAGGCAATACTATTACCATGGTATTAACATGGAAAGAAGATGGAACGGATGTTAGTTATTCATCCTCCCGAACTGTGTCAATAGACGAAGCTGATGAAAGTATTTCAACTGTTACGAAAGACAAACCCATTATTGCGATTCTTAAGGAAAAAGAATTTGGGTCATTGATTGCTGGAGATAAGTTAACACTTGAAATTCCTCTTGAGAATAGAGGGAAACAGGCTGCCTATAATTTGAAATCAACGGTAGTTGGTTATAACAAAGACGGCATCCGATTGGTTAATGATATAAACTCAAAAGTCATTGGGGGCTTGTCAGCAGGTGGGGAGGAATCAATTTACTACGATATTGAAGTGTCTCCTAAGGCCAAGAGTGATACGTACGAATTAACTGTAACAAATGAGTATACTGATACGAATGGAAATAAATACAAGGCAGATTCAAAGATTTATATTCCAGTTGAAGGTAAGGACAGTGCAGCAATTGAACTTGAAGTAGATAATCTGAATCATAATCATGTCATTACAGCTGGCAATGACATGGATATCACTTTTGACATTAAAAATAATGGCATAGTAGATGCTGAAAAGGTGATTGTGAGTATCCGGTACCCTGGTGACTTTATTCCAACTTCAACACCTAAGCAAATCATTAAGAATTTGAATGTTGGAGAAGTGGAGTCACTGAAGTTTGATTTCAAGTCAAAGACTGATTCAAGTACGCAGTACAATGATTTCTTTGTTGTATTAGACTATTATGCAGATGCAACCAGCGATGATACAAGTAAATACGAAGAGTATTTTGGGGTGATGGTTGAGGGGAAAACTTCACTTGGACGTCCTAAAATAATCGTTAAAAACTATGCTATCGAAGATGCTGACGTCGCAATGGCTGGTCAGGAATTTGTCATGAACGTGGATTTGTATAATACAAGTTCTAGTGATGAAATCAAGAATATCAAAGTGAAAATGGAGTCGGATGATGGTGTCTTTAGTCCGGTAGATAGTTCGAGTTCTTTCTTTGTCGAGTATTTAGGACGTCAAGAAACCAAAACTATCCCGTTGAAGTTTAAGACTAAAGTAGATGCTGGGGTAAAAGTATATAACATTACATTAACGATGGAATATGAGGATGGAAAAGGTAATGCCTACGATTCTCAAGAACAGCCGTATAAAGAAGTTGAAACGTTAGGTATCCAAGTGTCTCAGCCTATCAGACTGGAGTTATCTGAACCGACAATTCCTTATGATGCCATGGTTGGAGTGCCTTCGGATATTGAAATGGAATTTTTCAATATGGGTAAATCCCCAATGTATAATATGATGGTCAAATTGGAAGGAAACTTTCAAGTACAGGGCTCTAATTACTTTGTAGGAAATTTTGAAAGTGGAAGAAGTGAATATTTTGCTGCAACAATCATTCCAGAAACAGAAGGGGAGGCCGTTGGAAAATTAATTTTTGAATATGAGGATGCCCTCGGAAATATTGAAAAACTTGAACAGGAATTAAATTTCTTTGTAGCCAACGCTGGAGAAATGGGCAACATGGATGAGTTCGCTGAAGGAGATTTCACGAACGAGTTTCCGGAAGGAGAGTTCCCTGGCGATGAAGAGAAGAAACCTTACGATTGGAAACTGATTTTAATCGTTCTTGTTCTTGGGACAGTCGTTGGTGTTGTAATTTACAATAAAAAACGGAAAGCGAAATTGTTGGCTGAAATGGAGGACGACGATGAATAGTATAGACCTAATTTCAATGGGTCTTAAAAATCTTTGGCGTCGAAAGGCCCGAACGTTTTTAACTATTCTCGGTGTTATCATAGGGACGGCATCTATTGTTATCATGATTTCCTTAGGGATTGCAATGAATGTAAATTTCGAAAAATCCCTAGAAGATATGGGTAGCTTGAACCTTATTGAAGTGCGACCCAAAGGTGATTATTCTTATGATCCTGAGAGCGATGAAATGATACGTAACACGAAGCAGGCTTTTTTGACAGAAAAAGCTGTCGAGCAAATAAAAAAAATGGACGGCGTCGATGCTGTTATGCCGGAGATGAGATTTTGGGGGCAATTAAAAGCGGGTAGATATATATCTTATGCGAATCTAACGGGCATAGATATGAGTCTCTTGTCCGAGTATGACTTTAAATTGGCCGAAGGGGAGTTGCCAAGCAAGTTCCCCAAGAACGGATTACTTTTTGGCTCAACAACGACTGAGGAATTTAGAAATCCCCGATCACGTAATTGGAGAGACACTAAAACGGTCGATGTTATGTCATCGCGATTGCAATTGCTAAATGATAGATCTGAGGATTCTAGAGGCATTAATGTGAAAGCGCTTGGTATTTTAGAGCAAACCGATACTGAGTACGACTGGAATATCTATATGGATATTGAAGATTTAAAAAAAATCAAATCAGATCAAGAAAAACAAGATCGTAATAATGGCAATAGACGTGACAAAGATAAAAACGATTATGAGACAGTAAAAGTAAAAGTTATGGATATCGATAAAATTCAAGGTGTTCAAGAGCAACTTCAAGAAATGGGTTACGAGTCATGGAGTTTGTCCGATATCTTATCTAGTATGAAAGAACAATCCGCAGGACTAAGAGCTGTCCTTGGTGCTATTGGAGGTGTATCTTTATTTGTTGCAGCTATTGGTATCACAAACACCATGGTCATGTCGATTTATGAACGAACCAAGGAAATTGGTGTGATGAAAGTACTAGGTGCGGAATTAAGAGATATTAAACGGTTGTTCTTATTTGAATCTGGCATTTTAGGATTTTTTGGAGGCCTATTAGGATTGGGCTTTAGTTATGGCATATCCTACTTGCTAAACACGTCAGGGTTTGATGTTATGGGGAGTGGTATGTATTGGGGCGACGCTGAACGCGTCATGTCGGTTATCCCTGCTTGGTTATCAAGTTTATCGCTTGTTTTCGCTATCGTAGTCGGGGTGGTTTCGGGATATTATCCTGCAAGGAGAGCGATGAAGCTTAGTGCCTTAGAAGCCATTCGAAATGAATAAAAAGTAGTGTTAATTATAAAAAAACCAGTTTAGATTATCATTCTAAACTGGTTTTTGCGCATAGGATAAAAGTGGACTGACTTATTCCCAAATGATCTTGAAGGTGATCTAATGAATTCTTAATCATTGTTTTTCCTTAAAGCTCTGATACAATAGTAAGGAAAGATTAAAGAGGTGACTTATGAAGAGAGACTTATATATCGATTTTGATTCGACGATTGTAAATTCGGACAAAGCGATTTGTGAAATTTATAATGAAACATACAAAGGCTATGAAGGCTTCAAGCCGGCGGACTGGCGTAAACATGAGAACTGGGCCTACAGAACAATCTGTCCATTGATACACCAACATGAGGAAAATCCAGTACAAGTGGTCAAAGATTACTTTGGCTCACAGGCTTTTTTTGATCATCTGGAATTTTACAATGATGCCAAGGAAGTGATCGGCAGGTTAAAAGACAAGTACAAGGTGATTATCTGTACGTCGGCATTTCCGATGAACGCTTCACGTAAGGTGTTGTGGATTGAGGAACATTTACCTGAAGTAGATGAAATCATTATCCTAATCAACAAATCGGGGAATGGATATGGCAAAGAGCGAGTGGCCATGATGGAAGAAGATGCAATCTTTATCGATGATCATCCGAAGAACCTTCATTCGACAAAAGCGTCTCAAAAGTATTTGTTCAAGTTTAAGGAGACAGATTACAACGGTGACTGGGATGGACCGGTTGTCTCTAGTTGGAAAGAGGTAGAATCGCTACTCTTATAAATGTATAAGACAAGCACTTGGTTAAACGAAAAGTTTAGCTAAGTGCTTTTTTATTTCACAAAGAATGCTTTTAACAAGAATTAAGGTTGCTTTAATAAATCCAGCAGGGAATATTAAGATGCTTTCTATAGAATAAACCTATCAATAAGACAAGTTTAGAAAGTGGGAGAGAATAATATGAAAAAGTATATCCTAACGGTACTGATGATTTTAATGTTGGTTGTAGCAAGTGGGTGTAGTGGTGGAGAAGCCTATAGGGACCCAGATAAGTATGATGTGGAAAACTATATTGGTGCGGCAGATGTGCCGTCGTATTTGGTAGACGAAGTTGGTATTACAAGAGAAGAAATGTCCAACTTTACAATAGATGGGGACAAAGCGATTATGTCAGGTGTCATCAGTGAAGACACCATCAGACAGGTAAAAAAATTGATAGCAGAGTATCCAGCGGTTAAAACCATTGTGATGAAAAATGTTGAAGGGTCTGTTGACGACGTCAGCAACCTTGAGGCTTCTCGATTAATCAGAACAGCAGGCATTGACACTTATGTTCCAAGTGGTGGCTTTATCGCATCTGGCGGAACGGACTTCTTCTGTGCAGGTGTTAAGCGTACAGTGGAAGAAGGGGCCAAAGTAGGGGTACATTCTTGGGCAGATGACAAAGTGAACAATGCGGCGCTACTGTCTAAAGACTCGGAAGAGCACAAGAAGTACATCGCTTATTATGAGGAGATGAAGATGCCAAACCCTGAAGGTTTCTACTTCTTTACAATTGAAGCGGCGGTTGCCGACGACATGTATTATATGACGATGGACGAATTAGCAACCTATGGCTTAATATCTGAATAGACAAAAGTGGATAAATGAGTAATGAAGCGAACTGCATAATGTGGTTCGCTTTTTTGTCATCTTCCTGTAACCTAGCCCACATACTTTCACATAGGAAAGGTGCATTTCTCCCATATTTCTATCTTATACTGTGTTCATAGCAAAGCACAACCAGCTAAACAGTCAGTAAAGGAGAGGATAAATACATTGAATAAAAGGGTCAACGTCACACAGCTGTAACAGCACACACATAGTTTCACACATTTATGAGTAATTTCTCACACACTTTGAAACTATACTAAGACCATAACAAAGAGGAAATAGTTGGACACAACTAAAATAGAAAATTTTAAGGAGATGAATATTATGAAAAAGATTTTAGCAAAAGGATTAACAGTAGGGATGATCGTAGCAATGATGGCTTCAAGCATGTCGTTTGCAGATGCAACAGTAGAGGGAAGAGGTATTCCTTCGGATAGGCTTGAGCAAGTAAAAGAAAAAATGGGTGGCAAGTTCGAAGGTGCAAGAGAAGGCATGAAAGTCAAGATTGAAGGCTTCAGAGAATTAACGGCTGAAGAAAAAATTACATCTTTAGAGGAAAAGTTAGCGGATACAAACTTGACTGATGAAATGAAAGAACGTATCCAGGATCAAATTGATGGTATTGAAGAAAGAGCAGAATTTCAAAATATGATGGATGATTTATTAGATGGTAAATCAGATGATGAAAAAGTAGATGCTTTAGAAGACCTATTAAACGGCAATGATTATGATGAGCGTAGAGTAAAGCGCATCGAAAGAATGATTACACGCTACACGGTAGGTGAAGACACTATGGACGCTATTAAAGCAGCCCTTGAAGGTGTTGAAAAAGAAGATAGAATGGATGCCGTTGAAGACTTAATCAACAGTGGCGATTATTCAGATGAAGCAGTTTCTTTTTTAGAAGAAATGCAAGAAAGAATGGTTAAAGGTGAAGAACTGAGAGCTAAAATGGAAGAATTGAGAGCTGATTTTGAAGGCTTAACTAAGGAAGAACGTGAAGCAAAGATTCAAGAAATGATTGACTTTGGTGATTACGATGACGAATTATTAGAAAGACTTCAAAAAGGTCCTGGAAAAAAGGGTAATGGTGATGAAAGAATGAAAAAAGATGGTGGTTTCAAAGGTCAACGTGGACCACAAGAACAGGAATAGGACTATGCAACACCTTTAACAAGCGGACGACTATGCAAAGAAAAATGAAACGCTCTTAAATCAGCTGATTTAGGGGCGTTTGTCGCTTTTGAATACTGGTTTAATGCATTGCGGACGCTTGTCGTAAACCCGTAAATATATCCACACACTTTCACATATTCTGGTGAAGGTTCTCACATACTTTAAGCCTATACTAAGACCATAACAAAGAAGCAGTTGTTGGGGAAAGTTTATAATTTAAGGAGATGAATGAAATGAAAAAAATGTTAACAAGAGGATTAATAGTGACAATGGTTGCGGCGACGATGGTATCGGGATTGTCTTTTGCGGATACGACTACAGAAAGAAAAGGGTGGACACCAGAACAAATTGAAGCGAAAAAAGCGCAGTGGGAAGAAAAATTCCAAGAAAAATTGGAACAACGTAAAGAAAAATTGGACGTGTTTAAAGAGCTTACAGATGAAGAAAAGATCACGGCGTTAGAAGACAAACTGGATAATGACGAATTAAGCGATGAAATTAGAAGTAAAATCGAGAACCGCATCGCGACTATTGAGGGACGCATTGAATTCAATGCTATGTTGGATGTCTTGCTTGATGAAAAAACTGACGCTGAAAAAATTAACGCACTTGAAGCACTACTTGAAGAGGGTAGCTTAGACGAGAAACAAGAGACAAGAGTGGGGGCGATGATTATCAAAATACAAGTTGGCGAGGAAGTTATGAGTGAAATCAAAGCTATTTTGGAAGGTGTCGAAAGAGAAGATAGATTGGCAACTGTAGAAGATCTAATTATCAGCGGTGATTATTCAGCAGAAGCCGTGTTCTTTCTAGAAAAGATGGCTGATAAAATTGCAGATGGTGAAGCTGTCAGACTTGTGATGGAAGAAATCAAACTAGAATTGGAAGGATTGTCTCAAGAAGAGCGGGCAGATGCGATACAAGAGATGATAGAGTCAGGTGAATATGATGAATCTGTTACTGAGAAACTGCAAAAACAATTAAATAGAAAAGAAAAATTAAGTGAAATCAGAAATGATATCAAAGAATCGATGAAAGAAAAATTTCAAGAAATGAAAAAAGAGCGTGAAACAAACTAGATAAAGAAAATCCTTAGATGTAATTATCTAAGGATTTTTTTAGTATTTTTATTTAACTTCTACTACATCATACCCAGCATCTTCAACAGCGTCAGTCAATGTATCTACATCTAGATCACCAGTGAGTTCGACGCGTACTTCTTTTGTTTCGAGATTGACAGAAGCGGATGCAACCCCGTCTAATGCTGTTAATGCCTTTTCAACCCTAGCAGAGCAGTGTCCGCACGACATACCTTCAACGATCATTAATTTTTCCATAAAACCCCTCCGTTATTCTACTTGATACTACTAGTGTATACCATACAATTGAGAATCACAATCAGAGAACTGTGAACATTTTATGAATAGTAAGGTTGGGTAAAAATTGATATAATAAGTATGTTGGCATAAGAGGAGATGACAGGAGGGGTTCAATGAGATATGAAGGTCGGGTGTTTAGACCACCAAGTGAAGGTCGTAGTTTAATTGTTCAGGCGACCATTGGATGCGCACATAATGAATGTGTATTTTGTAGCATGTACAAAGAAAAGCAGTTTCGTCCAAGAAAAACAGAAGAAGTTATAGAAGATATCAAAGAAGCAAGAGACATGTATCCCTATGTGAAGCGTATTTTTATCGCAGACGGTAATGCGTTAGCACTTAGTATGGAAAGATTAGTGCCAATTCTTAAATCCATCAAAGAAACATTCCCTGAGTGTGAACGCATTGGTGTTTATGGTGCGCCCATGGATATTAACAGAAAGTCAGAAGATGAGTTAAAAACCCTAAAGGAGCTTGGATTGGGGATTATCTACTTGGGACTTGAATCTGGTAGTGATCAAGTGTTGACCCTTATGAAAAAAGGCGTTACTGCTGCCGAAATGATCAAAAGTGCTCAAAAGGTGAAGTCGGTGGGCATTCCACTTTCTGTAACTGTTATATCGGGTCTTGGCGGTCAAAAGTATTCTGAAGAACACGCTAGAGATACGGGGGCGGTATTAAGCCGTATGAATCCAGATTACATTGGGGTGTTGACCTTGATGATTGATGAAATGGCAGAAATTCATGAAATGATTGAAAACGAATCGTTTAAATTACTGTCATCAAAAGAAGTGTTAGATGAGTTATATGAGATTGTAGCAGGTATTGATGTAGAAAAGTGTATGTTCAGAAGTAACCACGCGTCAAATTATTTCTCTTTAGCTGGTGATTTACCAATTGATAAAGAACGCTTGCTAAAGGAGATTCAAATGGCTCAAAACGACGAGGTGATGTTAAGAGCAGAGGGCCTGCGCGGTTTGTAAGATAAGTATGGTAGTGACTTTGTTAGGAGGGAAGGAATGGAAGCTGTAAAAAAGAATTTGGAACGCAATGGATTTGAAGTAGAAATCGTAAAAAATGCCGACGTTGTCAAAGAAGCCTTATTGAAGGAGATTCCTGAAGGTGCTGTCGTTGGTTTTGGTGGCTCGGTAACGGTACGTGAAACTGGTATATACGAAGCTCTTGAAGCAAGAGGGGATAAAGTTCTTTGGCATTGGAAAACAGAGCCTGAGAATCGCGGAGAAGTGTGTAGACAAGCATTGTTTTCGGATGTGTATCTGTCGAGTGCGAATGCCCTCCTTTCGGAAGGTGAGATTTTAAATATTGATGGCAACGGCAATCGCGTTGCTGCTCTGTTTTATGGTCCTAAGAAAGTTATTCTAGTGGTTGGAAAGAACAAAATTGTTGATGGTTACGCGGCTGGTCTTGAACGCATTCGTACAGTCGCATCGCCGATGAATGCGCGACGTCTAAACAGAAAGACGCCTTGTGCGACGTTAAATCGTTGTACGGACTGCGATTCTCCAGATAGAATGTGTATGGTGACTTCTCTTATCGAGAAGAAACCACCGACAATGGGATATAAAATTTATCTTGTTGATGAAGAATTAGGTTATTAAGAAATCTTTTGGGGTAAAAGGTTAATATCAAGGGAGGCGATTGTATGATGTATGACTTTAAACCAATGACAGAAGAATATGGTGATGTCGTAGTTAGTTGGAAAACACCATTTCGTTATGCTTGCTTTGATGTTGAAAACCACGAAACCACATTAGATGATCTTATAAGTTCTGCTGAATTCGATAGTTTTGTTGCGCTCACGCCAGACGATGAATTAGTCGGTTTTGTAGAATGTACGTTTATTGATGGAGAGATGCGTGTTGGCGTCGCATTGATGCCAGATTTTCATGGGAAGGGCCTTGGATTCGATTTTGTAGAGACAGCGATTGAGTATCTTCAAGATCATTATGAATATATGGATGGCACCATAACAACAACCCTGATACCAGATGATCATCATGCGATAGAAGTGTTTCAGCGAGTGGGTTTCACCATCACAACAGAAGATCATGAACATGTTGAATTAGAATTAGTTATATAGCTGGGTTTATTCCAGCTATTTTTTTTGGTAAAATGGTCTAAAGGAAAGGGTAATATCAGTCGATAAATAAAATGATAGGTGAGAAGAAATGAAAAGAAAACACACAAAAATAATTTCGCTTGCAATTGTTGGAGTAATGGTGTTCTCATTATTTGCATCAGCATTCTTAAGCAGTGCAGCATTATTCTAAAATGGAGATAGTATGAGAAAATTTATAGCGTTTATCGTATTCATCATAGCTGTCAGCAGTTTTTATTATTTTCAATTTAAAAACCCGCTGAACCAACAACAGGGCGAGCAACTTTTTTACTATGAAGATTCTTGTGATCGATTAGATGGTGACTTTTGGTTTGTCGGAGAATGGTTGACAACTTTTGATGGCTCACAAAAGGTAGACGTGAAAAATGGACTGTTGACCTTGCCTGTTGATGATGTCGACAGAAGTCCGTTTTTATTATCGAGGGGAATCCCAGTTAAAAAAGGGGATATCGTAACGATTAAACGTCGTGTAAAAATGCACTATGGCAATGAAAAATTTACTGGCGGTCTTGCACTGGTTCAAACGGATGCACCTGAATTACAACTGGTTACAGGTAGTGAGGGGTGGAGCCGTAGTTTAGGTGAAGCGATTGCTGTAGTGGAATACGTCCATAATTATGACGAAACATCCGAACGACCAGGGCGTCATATCTTCAGAGTGATGTCACCACTTTGGGAAACAGACAACGAGTATGCCTTGTTACAGCCTAAGTTTGACGAATGGTTTGAAGAAGAATTGATTTATGACACGCGTAATTTGAAGGTGACCTATAAATTGAACAATGAAGTGGTTAAGATCAACACGCTGTTATTGGACAAACCATATGTAAAAGTGTTTATGCACTCTTATGGCCAATTTACAGGACACTACACCAAGATGGATAACTTTTCAATAGAAGTGATCAAAGGATATACGAAATAATGATTGGTAAAATTACAGAAGTAAAATCTCAGATAAAATCTAAAGAACGCGTCTCGATATTTATTGATGGCGCGTATCGTTTTTCTGTCCATATGGATGTGCTTATAGACTACGGTCTTTCTGTAGGGTCGGAAATAACGGAAGAACTGCTGGAGCAAATTCAGTCAAAAGACGAACTGAAAAAAGCTTATGCAAAAGGCATCGATATCGTCTCTAGGCGTTTGCATACGGAAAAGGAAATAAGGGATAAACTCAAGCTTAAAGAATACGCACCGTTGACGATTGAGAAAACCATTGAGAAGTTAAAGGAATATGGCTATGTGGATGATGAGGTGTTTTTAGAACACTATCTATCGTTCAAAGGCGGTACTCAGGGTCCAAGAAAACTCAAATATGATTTGATCAAAAAAGGCGTTGCCGAGTACTTGATCGATCAGGCTCTTGAAGGCCTTAAGGATGACGAGTACAACACGTGTCTCGAGATAGCGACAGGGAAACTGTCTTCTATGAGCGAAACACTTGAAATGTCCAAGAAATATAGCCGTCTTGCTGGATTTCTACAGCGTAAAGGCTATGGCTTTGGCGTGGTCAAAGAAGTGCTCCGAGACCTTGGATTAAAACCCTACGACGAAAGATAAATTAATAAACATATTAAGCCACCTGCTGTTGCGTCGAGCAATTGCAGGTGGCTTTTGTTATTGAACAAGCAAGTGGTTTGCTTATGTTAGTGGTTTGTTTGTGTTAAATGTTATAAAAGCCCTTTTTCTTTGCAAAGAGAATAGGATAAACTACGAATCTTATCCGGAAATTCAATGGTGATCACATCATCTTTTAGGTCCGTAACATAACCGTTGCCGAATTTTGCATGGCTAACGGTATCGCCGACCGTTATTTCGGCCATGGAATACTCAGGGGCTTCGATAACATGTTTTTCAAAGGTCAGCTGTTTGCCTGCAAGTTTTTTGAGAAATTGAAAATAGGCCACTTCCTTTAGGTAAGCCCCTTCCTCAAAACGATGATAGAGGATGTTCAAGGTATTTTTAGCTCTGGTCATGGCCACGTAGAACAAGCGCCGTTCTTCTTCCTCCAAGAGTTCTGTCTGTTGGTTTGGATCTTTTTCGAGCGGGTCTATAATAAATACCGTGTCGTACTCGAGTCCTTTGGAAGAGTGAAACGTTGAAAAACTAACGCGGCTGTTGTAATAAGTCGTTCCGCTTAAAAGAACTTCTTTAAAACTATTGACTTCGGCGATGAACTCGGTGATGGATCCGCAGTTACGGGCAATGATTTTCAATTGGTTGATAACCCGCTTGATGCTGTCCGACGAAGTGTCATATCGTGAAGATATCTTTTCTATGCGCTGTAGATACCCTAAATCACGCTCTATTTGACGAATGACTGTCAAGGGTGGTGTTGATGACATATTGCTTAAAACATCCTTGTAGGTGATGATTTGGGTTCTGTTTTGTTTTGAAAGTTCTTTGCACTCCAAGACAGTTTCGAAAACATTTCGTCCGCGGTTATATGCTCTTACGTATTCGACCACACTTGGTGGTATATAAGCATTTGTTCGTTGTGCAATTTTCTCAAATGCATCCACGTCGTTATCCGCCAGCGCCAGTTGCATAAAATTCATGATGTCTTTGGCTGCAAAATGATTAAAAAATGAAATCGCCTTGTCTTTGATATAAAACTCGATGTTCTCTTTATGCAGTAAATAAGCGAGCCCTATAGAAGAACTGTTATTTCTGAAGAGGATACCGATGTTTTCCTTATCGTCATCAGTTGCCATGATGTGTTTGACGATGTAATCGTTACGACTGGTCAACTCTTCAAATTCCCGTAAATAGACAGGCGTTTTGGTTAAGTGATTGTTTTTTGGAGTCATTGATTTTTCATAACGCATCTTATTCAATTGAATGAATTCATTGCTTATTTGGCAGATCGCAGGGGTTGATCTGTAGTTGCTGGACAAATAGTAGGTCTGGGCCTCTCCAAAGTGTTTGTCGAATTCAAGAAGGTTCTTAGGATTGGCTCCGCGGAAGGCATAAATACTTTGGTCATCGTCTGCGACCATAAATATATTGGGGGTGCTTCCGCCCAACAATTTAAGAAGCTCAAACTGAATATTCGAGGTGTCCTGTGCTTCATCGACTTGGATGTAACGGTATTTGTCCTGGAGAAATTTCAGTGCTGGCGCCGAGGATTTTAAAATATTGTAAGTCATGGTCAGCATGTCATCAAAATCGATGAGTTGATGGGCTTTTTTGTAGGTTTCGTAACGGTCATAAATCTTATCGAATGATTTATGGGTGGTGTGTTCCTTGAAATCCTCCTTTGAAAGCATCATGTTTTTGACATAGCCAATTTCGTTGATCAATTGTTCAAGGGCCTCGTCGCTGATCAACTCACCGGATAAATCGGCGACAATGTTTTTCAACACGACGAATTTCGAATGACCACTGCTGTCAATCAACTTTAAACTGAGCTTATTTTTCTTTTGATATTGCTTTAAAATGCCAAAACAAAAGCTGTGAATGGTCATAAAAGATGGAACGCTTCCTTTATAATAAGGGAAAATTTCGCAAAATCTGCGCTTCATATCTTCTGCTGATGCTTTACTGAAGGTCATGGTAAGAATATTTTGTGGTAAAATATTGTGTTCCTTTATAAGGGTCATCGTTCGCATCATCAGCAGGGTGGTCTTTCCGCTTCCAGGCACAGCAAGGGTTAGACCGGGTCCGGCGAGATGTTCAGATGCTATTTGTTGTTCGTTACTTAGCTGAATAGCTTTCATTAATATTATCCTTTGTTAAATTTATTGATATATGTTATTTACTTTTCTAATATAATGATATAATATATTTTGAGGATATTATAGAGTATCGGAACCAAAAATTAATATAAAGAAGTTTTTAGGAGGAAGTTTAATGAGCTATAAAGTTCTAAGCAAAGAAAATAATGAAGTAAAATTAAGCATTACATTAGGAGCAGATGCTTTTGAAAAAGCGACACAAGCTGCGTACCTTAAGAATAGAGGAAAGTTTAACCTTCCTGGTTTCAGAAAAGGTAAAGCACCAAGAAAAATGCTTGAAGCACAATACGGCGAAGGTATCTTCTTTGAAGATGCATTAAATGATTTACTATCAGTAGAATACCCTAAAGCTGTAGAAACTTTAGAGTTAGATGTTGTTGATAGACCAGACATCGACGTAAAAGAATTAGAAAATGGAAAAGACATCATTGTTGAAGCGACTGTAACAGTTAAGCCAGAAGTTAAAATCGCTGACTACAAAGGTGTTGAAGTAGAAAAAGTAGAAACAGTTGTAACTGACGAAGACGTTGCTACTGAAATTGAAAAGACAAGAGAAATGAATGGCCGTCTAGTAGTTGTTGAAGATAGAGCTATCGAAGATGGTGACACAACTATTATCGACTTTGCTGGAACAATTGACGGTGAAGCTTTCGAAGGTGGTTCAGGCGAAAACTTTACATTAGTAATTGGATCAGGACAATTCATTCCAGGTTATGAAGAGCAATTAATCGGTAAGAACGCTGGTGAAGAAGCTGAAGTTAAGGTTACTTTCCCAGAAGATTACCATGCAGAAGATTTAGCTGGTAAAGAAGCTGTATTCGCTACAAAGATCAACGAAGTTAAGGTAAAAGAATTACCTGAATTAGATGATGAATTTGCTAAGGATACATCAGAATTCGATACATTAGAAGAATTAAAAGCAGATACAAAAGTTAAGTTACAAGAAGCTGCTGACAAGAGTGCAGAAGCTGCAACAAGAGACAGAGTAATCGACGCTGTCGTTGAAAAGTTAGAAGCAGACATTCCTGCAGCTATGATCGAAGGCGAAGTTGATGGTATGATCAGAGATCTTAACCAACAATTACAATACCAAGGTATGAGCTTAGACATGTACTTACAATTCTCAGGTCAAAAGATTGAAGACATGAGAGAGCAAATGAAAGAAGACGCAACTACTCGCGTTAAGACGTCATTAGCATTAGAAGAAATCACAAAGTTAGAAGCTGTTGAAGTAACTGAAGAAGAAGTGGATGCTGAATTCGCTAAAATTGGTGAAGCTCAAAAGAAATCTGCTGATGAAATCAAGAAGTTATACGGCGAAGATGGTATCGAGTACATCACAGCAACAGTTAAGACGAGAAAAACAGTAGACATTTTAGTAGACAACGCTAACTTTAAATAGGTTGGAGGGATTAGATGGCATTAGTACCAGTAGTTGTGGAGCAAACAAACCGTGGTGAACGATCATATGATATTTACTCACGTTTGTTGAAAGATAGAATTATCTTTTTAAGCGAAGACGTCAATGATGTAAATGCAAGCTTAATAGTAGCTCAGTTGCTCTTTCTAGAGGCAGATGACCCAGACAAGGATATTAGTTTATATATCAACAGTCCGGGTGGCTCTATTACAGCGGGTATGGCCATTTATGATACAATGCAGTTCATCAAGCCGGACGTTTCAACAATTTGTGTTGGAATGGCTGCAAGCATGGGTGCGTTTTTATTAGCAGCAGGCGCAAAAGGTAAAAGACTAGCTTTACCAAACTCTGAAGTAATGATTCACCAACCACTAGGTGGTGCGAGGGGTCAAGTTTCAGATGTTAAGATTCAAGCGGAACGACTGATCAAAACTAGAAACACACTAAACACTTTACTAAGCGAAAAAACTGGTCAACCACTAGAAACTATCGAGCGTGATACTGAGAGAGACAATTTTATGACAGCCGAAGAAGCGATGGCATATGGCTTAGTGGATAGAGTCATTGCATCAAGGTAAGTAGTAGAAAGAGGTATATGACGTATGTATGATGAGAAAAAGCAATTACAATGTTCTTTTTGTGGGAAATCACAAAATCAAGTAAAGAGGTTAGTTGCAGGTCCGAATGTATACATTTGTGACGAGTGTGTTGCTTTGTGTCAGGAAATAATTCAAGAAGAGGGTTTGGACGAATTCAACTTTGATTTTAGTGAATTGCCAAAGCCAAAAGAAATTGCAAGTATTTTAGATGAGTATGTAATCGGACAGGACAGAGCAAAAAAATCTCTTGCAGTAGCGGTTTATAACCACTACAAGAGAATTTCTTCAGAAGTTGTAGAAGGTGATGTGGAATTACAAAAGAGTAATATCATGTTAATCGGACCGACTGGTTCTGGTAAAACATTACTAGCTCAAACACTTGCAAAAATATTGAACGTACCGTTTGCGATTGCAGATGCGACGACATTAACAGAAGCAGGGTATGTTGGTGAAGATGTTGAGAATATCCTTCTTAAACTGATTCAAGCAGCGGACTTTGATATTGAAAGTGCACAAAATGGTATCATCTATATTGATGAAATCGATAAAATTACAAGAAAATCTGAAAACACATCAATTACGAGAGATGTAAGTGGTGAAGGTGTTCAGCAAGCGCTTCTAAAAATTTTAGAAGGAACTGTTGCAAGCGTTCCGCCTCAAGGTGGTCGTAAACACCCACATCAGGAATTTCTACAAATAGACACATCGAATATTCTTTTCATTTGCGGTGGTGCATTTGATGGTCTTGAAAAGATTGTCATGGACCGTTCCGAGAAAAAAGCACTAGGATTTAGTGCGGATATTCAAAGCAAGAATCAAGCTGGTAAGACGGAACTTCTGAAAAAAGCTCAAGCAAAAGATCTATTGAGATTTGGATTGATTCCAGAATTCATTGGTCGTGTGCCGGTAATGGTTGCACTACATGAGCTGAATGAAGAAGCTTTGGTACAGATTTTGTCTGAACCAAAAAACTCGTTGGTGAAACAATACATGAAGCTGTTTGAAATGGATGGCGTAGAGTTAGAATTCGAAGAAGATGCACTTCAAAAGGTTGCCCACATGGCTTACGAAAGAGGCACGGGTGCGAGAGGCCTTAGAAGTATCATCGAAGCGATTATGACGGATATCATGTATGACATCCCTTCACGAGATGACATCAAAAAATGCGTAATCACAAAAGAGGCGGTTGAAGGCAACCATGTGCCCAGATTGGTATTAGAAGAAGAAAAGACAGTAACCAGTGAAGAAGAAACTGCTTAGTGGTTTATAATGGATAAGACAATCACCCCCAGATTTCCTGTATTTCTGGGGGTGTGTTTTATAATGGTTGAAATGTCTAAAAAATTTATATATAATTTTAATATTGCAGATTATGGGTATCTACAGTATTAGATTGATTGCATTCGGCAATCGATAAAACAGTGAAACGAGGAAATTTACGAGGTAAGGAGATGAAATAGATGATTAGCAATAAAAGTATAGTAGAAATGCCTCTCATTCCTTTACGAGGACTATCAGTTTTTCCACATATGGTACTTCACTTTGATGTTGGAAGAGAGAAGTCTATAAAAGCATTAGAAGAAGCGATGATCATCGACCAAAAGATCTTTTTGACAAGCCAAAAGGATATGGATGTCGATACGCCGACAGAAGATGATTTTTATGAGTTTGGTACAGTGTGTAAGATTAAGCAAATGCTTAAGTTGCCAGGCGACGCCATTCGTGTATTAGTAGAAGGAATTAACAGAGGGAAAATCAATCAAATAATTTTTGATGAACCGTATTTCCGTGCGGAAATCACAAAGTTTGAAGAAGAAGTTGTTGAAAATGATCCTGAAATAGAAGCCTTAAAAAGAGGCTGTTTAACGGCATTTGAAAAGTATGTTGCCATCAGCAACAAAATTTCACCAGATGTATTGATTTCAGTGTCTACAATTACGGAAATCAGTCGATTTGTAGATGTGTTGGCATCAAATATTACATTGAAAATTGATCAAAAACAAAAGCTTATCGAAACGATTTCTGTTAAAGAACGTTTGGAAATTCTTTATTCGTTATTGTTATCAGAAATTGAAATTTTAGAAGTTGAAAAACAAATTAACGATAAAGTGCGTCGTCATATTAATAAAATGCAAAAAGAGTATTATCTTCGTGAACAATTGAAAGTTATCAAAGAAGAACTTGGTGAAGAAAATGATCATGACGATGAAATGGCAGAGTTTTATGAGCGTTTAAAGAAACTTAAACTGAACAAGAAGATTACAGAAAAGGTATCTAAAGAGATTGACAGGTTGTCGAGATTGTCGCCGGCTTCGGCTGAAAGTGGCGTCATCCGTAATTACATTAATACAATTTTAGAATTACCTTGGAATAAGCAAACAAAAGACAAGATTGATATCAAACGGTCGAGAGAAATACTGGATGAGGATCATTATGGTCTTAAGACGGTTAAAGAACGTGTTCTTGAATACTTGGCTGTTAGAGAACTGACGAAGAGCATGAAGGGTCCAATTATTTGTCTTGTTGGTCCTCCAGGGGTTGGTAAAACATCTATTGCGAAATCTATCGCTAGATCTTTAGATAGGAAGTTCATCAGAATGTCACTTGGTGGTGTTCGTGATGAAGCTGAAATCAGAGGACATAGAAGAACGTATATCGGTGCGATTCCAGGTAGAATTATTAGTAATATCAAGGAGTCGGGATCAAAGAATCCAGTATTCCTATTTGATGAAATTGATAAACTGAGCAGTGATTTTAGAGGGGACCCAGCGTCCGCTTTGTTGGAAGTGCTTGATCCAGAACAAAACAAGGAATTTACAGATCACTTCCTTGAAGTACCATTTGATTTGTCGAAGGTAATGTTTATTACGACGGCGAACTCATTATCGACTATTCCGCGTCCACTTCTTGATAGAATGGAAGTTATTCAAGTGTCTGGATACACTGAATACGAAAAGTTGAATATCGCGAAGAAATATTTAGTAACAAAGAAATCTAAGGAACATGGTCTTGATAACTACGGATTTAATTTAAGTGATAAGACACTTACGGATATCATCAACCTTTACACAAGAGAATCGGGTGTTCGTGAATTAGAAAGAAAGATTGCAACTGTATGTCGTAAGGCAGCAACAGTTATTGTTGAAAAGAACAAAAAAACAGTTCGTGTAAACGGACAGAACCTTTCTAAATTCTTGGGTGCACCACGTTATAGAATTGATGAAATAAGCTTGAAAGATGAAGTTGGTATCGTTACTGGCCTTGCGTGGACAGCAGTTGGTGGTGAAACATTATCAGTTGAAGTGACAACAATGCGCGGTAGTGGTAAATTGGTTCTTACTGGACAGCTTGGCGATGTTATGAAAGAATCGGCGCGTGCAGGCTTAAGTTATGTAAGAACGAAGATTGAAGAGTATAATATTCCAGAGGATTTCCACGAAAAACTGGATATTCATATTCATATCCCTGAAGGTGCTATTCCTAAGGATGGCCCGTCAGCAGGGATTACGATGGCAACTGCAATGATTTCTGCACTTGCAGGTATTCCTGTTGATAGAAAAGTCGCAATGACTGGTGAAATCACTTTAAGAGGGCGTGCACTTGCAATTGGTGGATTTAAGGAAAAATCTCTTGCTGCTAAACGTGCTGGCATTAAGAAAATACTATTCCCTAAAGACAATATCAAGGATTTAGAGGATATTCCAGAAACAGTGAAGAAAGAAATTGAGTTTATTCCTGTTGAGAACATGGATGAGGTTTTAGCTCATGCATTAAAGAAGGATTCAAAAAATGAAAATTAAACAAAGTAGTTTTGTAACAAGTGCAGTCTGGAAAGACCAATACCCGGAGGAACCATTACCGGAAATTGCTTTTGCAGGTCGCTCCAATGTTGGTAAATCTTCGATGATCAACATGTTGATTAATAGAAGGGGACTTGCAAAGACAAGTTCAACACCTGGTAAGACACAACTGGTCAATTTTTATGACGTAGATGGTCTTTTCAGGCTAGTTGATTTACCTGGGTATGGATATGCACGTGTTTCAAAGAGCAAAAAAAGTGAATGGGGTAAAATCATTGATACGTATTTGTCGTCTCGTGAAAATCTGATGGAAGTATTACTTCTAGTAGATTGTCGTCACAAGCCGACTGAAGACGATAAAGAGATGTATCAGTGGATAAAAGCCTATGGTTATAATGGCATTGTTGTCGCGACAAAATCAGACAAGTTAAGTCAGAGTCAATTGGCGAAACAAGTGAAGTTGATTCGTGAAACTCTAGAGATGACGCCTGAGTCAGTGTTAATCCCAATTTCTTCTGAAAAACGCGGAGGCAAGTATAAAGTGTGGGACATGTTTAATCAACTGTTTGAAGTGAATGGCTATGACGTTCATTTCGACCGCCAGACAGAAGAAGAAAAAAAGGCTGAAATGGCTAAGCCAGCTCAACCTAAAATGACATTACAAGAAGATCCGGAACCTAAAAAGAAAGATAGAAAACGGAATCGCGATAAGGAAAAAAATAAAAAAGCAAAAAAGAAAAAGAAGTAAGATTAAAACCAGAGGTCTATCCTCTGGTTTTTCGTTTTAAGAATTTTGTTTCAACAGGCACACACTTTGATATAATAAAGGAGAATGGAGGGCGTATGAAAGAACAATTTTATGGACGTATAAAAAAATACATATTTGCCAGTGTAGCGATATTGTTAATCCTAAATTTGCTGATAGTCGTTCATATGCTAGGTATATCCAATAAGTATATCGGGTACAACATGGAGTATTCAGTTGTTGAATTTCAAAAGAAATATGAAGACCAATATAAATTTGAAAGTTATTATCAGTCAAACAACTCAATATATAATCGTCTTTATATTGGTGAGTGGCATGATATTTTGGCTTCGTTTTATAACGTTGCCTATGGGTCTTCCGAAGGTATAGCGACATATTATAAATACCTAGACTACCTTCAACAAGAAACAGATCTAACTGTCGAATTATTCGATACGACCTCTGGAAACCGGCTTTATCCTAGGACTGGTACACAGGGAACAATCGGCTATTTTGATGTTTCGTTTAATGCGTTGAAACAGTCGCTCACCGTAAATGATAACCTCGTTCATGAGGAAACAAGCAAATCTGCTTACAAGATATCTTTGGCGACCCATGAGTTAAATAACGCCACAATGGTCCTTAGTTATACGTCAGAAGGGGAGATATACAATAGAGAATATAGCGATCTGAATAAGAAAACACGCAAAGAGTTAAATCTGTTGATGGATGAGAATGAAAGTGTTGAGTCTTATTATGTCGTTAATTCCAATAACTTGGTTCTTTTGAGCAGTGATGATGAATTAACAGGACAGATAATAGAACTTAAAGACGAGGCGTTCAATGATTTGTTGGCAATAAAATCAAAATATGTTCGTCAGTCAATTGACCATGATTTTTATATAAATGATTTTTACTACACTGACAATTCTGTTTATCTGACACCACTTAGCGATGGGAATTATCTTATATTATTACTGAATGACGCGTTGTGGAGAGAATCGAAGGATAGCGTCAAAATTGTGACGATATTGTTAATGGTCATTGGGATTGTGCTTCTGTACTTTAGTGGTCAAGTCATGATGTATTTGGTTAATCAACACGAATTGACAGCGAGACGAGTTGCTGGATCAAATCAAGTCAACAGAATGGTTGTCCTGATATTTACTATATTGGTACTGCTAAATGGTATGGCAACGATTCAGGTATCGAGAATCATCATTTATCACGCATATGAAGCTTCTATCGTTGAAAACTTAGAACGGCATGCCAAAGAAATTGAAAATCACGAAGAGGATTTTAAGGCATTCGTGCGTGTGATGAATGATAACTCAATTACACAGACAAACTTTATCAATGAAGGTCTTAAACAGATGTCGGCTGTTGTGGCTCTGAAGGATGACAACTGGATGGTTCCCAATTATGATGTAGAATTATTATCTGATTTAAAACATCTACAAATAGACCCTAGTGTTATTGATGTAAAGATAAATGAGAGCGGTTATTATAATTATTTCAGTGGATCAAAGTTGTTCTCAGAAGGTAAGTTTGATATGTTGTACGAAAGTTATGTATTGGAGCAACTACCAGGTGATCATCTAAAAAATGTATCGAAAAAAACAATTTATAGAAATGAGACTGGGAACTACCTTGTTTATACAAAGGATATTAGAACCTACGTGAATTTATTGATCCAATTACGTGAAGAATTAATAGAAGCATGTAAAATTGAGGAAAAGGAAAAGTTTATTTCGAATGTGATCATCTATAATGACAGTGGTTCCATTGTGCTCGCTCACAATGGCAAGGATAAATTCGATTCCAGAAAGCTTAAAGATGAACTCAGTAATTTACCACTATGGTTTTGGTATCAATTTAGACATCATGAAATGTTTCGAATAATCTCAAAAACCATTGAAGGCAATTATCTAGAGGAGTATTCGTTGGTTCACTACTCTGAGCCTCTGGAGTATTATTTTGTTTATACGATACCGAGTAAAATGTTGTTCAATAAAATAGAAAGATGGTATAATATCTATGTTTCTGCTATTATGTTTTTGTTACTAGGCGTTTTTTTAACGCTGGGTATTAAAGTAAAGTTAAAGAAGAGAGGATGATAAAAATGGCACAAAATCCAATAGTTACAATAGAAATGGAAAATGGCGGTATTATCAAAGCTGAGTTATATCCTGAAATAGCTCCAAATACAGTAAATAATTTTATTTCACTTATTCAAAAGGGATATTATGATGGATTAATTTTCCACAGAGTTATTAGAGGATTCATGATTCAAGGTGGTTGCCCAGAGAAAACAGGTATGGGTGGACCGGGATACGGCATCAAAGGCGAATTCTTAACGAATGGATTCAATAACAACCTAAAGCATGACAAAGGTGTTTTATCAATGGCTAGAACTGCTGCACCAAACTCAGGCGGTTCACAGTTCTTTGTAATGCATGAAAAATCACCGCATCTTGATGGTCAATATGCTGGTTTTGGACAAGTAATAGAAGGTATTGAAGTCGTTGATGAAATTGCAGCTCAATACACTGACCGCATGGACAGACCTGAAGCTGACCAAATCATGAAAAAAGTGACAGTAGATACTTTTGGCGTTGAGTACCCTGAGCCAGAAAAGTGTTAAGTTGTTAAAATAATTGAGACTCCGCATTTCTAAGAAATGCGGAGTCTTTTTATTTGCATGCTTTACAGATTCAGTTGATATAGCAATCCGTATTATAACGTATTATCTGAGCCAAGTACGTTTACAATCTTATGCTGAACCATATCCTTTATTGCTGTTCTACCAGCGCCTAAGTATTTTCTAGGATCGAAGTTTGATGGGTTGTCAATGATGTTCTTACGGATAGCACCTGTCATTGCAAGTCTTAAATCCGTATCGATGTTGATTTTACATACACCGTATGAAGCAGCTTTTTTAAGCATATCTTCTGGTACGCCTTGTGCGCCAGGAATGTCGCCACCATATTCGTTACACATATCGACAAATTCTTTAACAACTGTCGAAGCACCATGTAATACAAGTGGGTAGCCTGGTAATAGGTTAGTGATTTTTTCAAGTCTGTCGTAATCAAGCTTTGGATCGCCAGTGAACTTATAAGCGCCGTGGCTTGTTCCGATTGCAATTGCTAATGAATCACATCCAGTTCTCTTTACGAAATCTACAGCTTGGTCTGGGTCTGTATACGTTGCATCCTCGGCGCTAACGTTTACGTCATCTTCAACACCAGCTAATTTTCCTAATTCAGCTTCTACAACAACGCCTCTTGGGTGTGCGTATTCTACTACCTTTTTTGTTAATTCGATGTTTTCCTCGTATGACAATGCAGATCCATCAATCATAACTGATGTAAAGCCATCATCGATACATTGTTTACAAATTTCAAAACTATCACCGTGATCTAAATGTAAAGCAATATCGACACCGCTATCTGCGACAGCAGCCTCAACAAGCTTCTTTAAGTAAATAGGGTTTGCATATTTTCTTGCGCCAGCTGACACTTGAAGAACAAGTGGCGATTTAGTTTCTGCTGCTGCTTCAACAATACCTTGGATGATTTCCATGTTGTTTACGTTGAAAGCACCAACAGCATATTTACCTTCATAGGCTTTTTTAAACATTTCTTTTGTAGTTACTAATGGCATAAGAACCTCCTTAAATTATAAAACTATCACTTGTATTATACTCTATCTCTACCCCAGTTGCCACTTAAAGAACATTATTATAGGCCGAGAGGTCGAGTTTTCGAAGAAAATGAGTAAAGTGCATGGACGCTCAATGTGACCTGCTATTATATGATATAATATTTAAGTTATGTGGATATCAGATTCCACGCTTATGGAAATAGAAAGTAGGAGTAAAAATGAGATTAGACAAATTATTGGGTAATATGGGTTATGGCTCAAGGAAAGACATAAAGATTGGCATCAAAAAGAGACTGGTAAAAGTAAACGGTGAATATCCTAAAACGGCGTCAATTCATGTAGATCCAGAGGTTGATGAGGTACTAGTTAACGGCGAGCGTGTCGTATATAAGCCAGTGGTATATTTAATGATGAATAAGCCTGCCGGTGTGATATCGGCAACAACGGATAAGGTGGATGAAACAGTAGTAGATTTATTAGAAGAGGAGTTTACGTATTACGACATTCATCCAGTGGGACGACTTGATAAAGATACTGTAGGATTATTGATTTTGACAAACGATGGGAAGCTGTCGCATGATTTATTAAGTCCTAAAAAGCATGTCCCTAAAACGTACTATGCGGAAATAGATGGTCAAGTAACTGAAGCGGATGTAAAAGCGTTTGCTAAGGGCCTGAACATAAATGACGAATACGTTACGTTACCGGCAGATCTTGTAATCATGAAAAGTGGTGAAACGTCTGAAATCCAAGTGACGATATACGAAGGAAAATACCATCAAATCAAGAGAATGTTCTTGAATAGAGGCAAAGAAGTAACGTACCTAAAGCGTATTTCTATGGGCGCGTTACAATTGGACGAAACTCTTGAAGAGGGTATGTCTAGAGAATTGACTGAAGAAGAATTAGTGTTGCTTCAACAAAGAGATCAATAGATAAATTGCAAATATCTATTGATATGAAAAAAGACTTCAATTAAATTGAAGTCTTTTTGTTTGTACATAGCTAATTGCAATACCTATTAAATTTAATAAGTGTTAGTTTTAAGAATTATTGTCCCGTCAATTTATTGATGATCTGATCATAAGTCATATCCGTTGATAATTGGAATGTACCTGATCTTAATTTACTGTCCAACTTTCTTTCTGAAAGACGTCTTGTGAAGGCTGAACGGTCGTCGATGAGGCCTTCATCTTCTAGTTTCTGAATGATTTTTGACGCCAACATACCGCTTGGAACGATGAAACTCACTTCTTGTACAGTAATGACATTGATGTTTTCACTTTCTGGTTTTGCAGCCTCTGGTGTAGTCGGTTCTACAGTATCAGGTGTATCAACAGGCTCTTCAGGTGTCATATCAATAACTTCAGCAGTATCGTCTGTGTCGCTACCACTAACGGCATCATCATCTGTAATGGCTACGTGTGTAGAATCGTCAGTGATGATAGGATCTTCTGTAGTCGGCTCTTCGGATGATAAAAAGGGTAAGCTGATTGTTGGTGTATAAGACATTGTATCTGATAATTTCCATGAAATTGTATAAAACATTATTGCGATAATAAGTATAGATAATAAGACGTCGCTACTGTCATAAAAAAAGTCTTTTACTTTTTCTAACATGTGGATTCCTCCCTGTAAAATTCTATACTTAGGATATCACAATTAGTTGTAAAAACCAATGCTTCAGCAGTTTTAAAAAGATTAAATACATGTTACAATTTAAGTGAGATTATAGTATTGCACAAGTGGGTGAACAGTATGGGTGAGTTTTTTAGATTAAAAGATAGTGAGCTTTTAGAAGCCCGCGATTATGTTAAAGCAAACATGTCATCATGTTTTTTTATTATGCAAGGATTTTATCATAAAAATGGGGAACGTCGCGAAACCGTAGATGCGACGGCAACATATTATATATACCGAGAAGAAGGGACTTTAAAAGGGATTGTTTATGTGAATAAGTCAAAAGTCCTTTTTCCTTTTTTTGAATCGGAACAAGCATTTAAGAAGATGGACTTGCTAAAAATTATTAAATATCATCAGCCAGCAATTATCAGAGGGACGGTTTCGGTTGTAAAAGCGATCTATAAAATGATTGAGCGGGTAATGCCGTTATATCAGCATAAGGAGCTGATGTTAATGGCCTATGATGGACAGATGGTTAAAGTAGAAGTGCCTTTTGTTACTGGCGCCGATATTGATTTTAACACGGCGGTAGATTTCTTGATAGGAGCAGAACGGGCATTTTCAAGAAATCCATTATCGATTAATCAGTTGAAAATCAAAATAGGTGACACTCGATTGAAGAATCGTTACTATTTCCTGACGGAAGGTGAACGGGTGGTGGCACAAGGGTTAGTGGAATTTTCTTATGAAGAGGACATGCTTATTGGAGGCATTTATACCCATCCTAGAAGAAGGCATATGGGCTATGGAATGAATATGTCTCTTCTTTTGACAGAAATGTCATTGAAAGAAGGAAAACGACCGGTGTTGATTGTGGAAGAAAAGAATGTGTCAGCAAGGGATTTATATCTCAAAATAGGGTATCAATCAATTGAGAAGTATGAAGAGTTAATATTGGCTAAGATATAAGAGAGGCGAAAATGAAAGAAATAGTTATTGGTAGCAACGAAAAGGAGCAGCGCCTGGATAGGTTTCTGTTAAAATATTTCAACAATTCAACACGAACGAACATGTATAAATTAATCCGGAAAAAAGTATTCAAAATCAACGGTGTAAGAACAACACAAAAGGATTACTTTCTCCAAGAAGGAGATATCATTCAAGTGTATTTAAGCGATGATTCCTTTGATGCATTGATTAAAGAGGAGAAAGCGTTCACCGCAGAAAAAGTAAACTTGGACATCGTTTATGAGGATGAAGACCTCTTGATAGTCAATAAACCGAAAGGCTTACTGACCCATCCAGATCAAAACGAATACAAGGATACTTTGTCGACTAAAGTGAATTTATACTTGCGACATTTGGCGACTAGGACATTCAAACCGGCGTCTATTCAACGTCTGGACAAAAACACAAGCGGTATCGTAATCTTTTGCAAGACTTACGATGCGCTTAAGAAATACAATGAGGCAATGCGTGAAAGAGCGATACAAAAGTACTACCTTGCGGTAGTAGAAGGGGCACTTACAGGCACTGGAGAGATCAAAGGAACTCTTGATAAGGATGAACGCACCAATAAAGTAACGCTGTATAAAGACTCTGACAAAGGGGAGAAATACTGTCATACAAAGTATAAGGCGCTAAAGCAGGTTGGTGCATATACGCTTGTTGAAGTTGAACTATTAACAGGAAGAACCCATCAAATTAGAGCATCCCTTGCCAGTATAGGACATCCGATTGTCGGAGATAAAAAATATGGCGGGAAATTTGTAAAAAACGTTAGAAACCAGTTGCTACATGGGTATAAAGTAATTATAGACGGACGAACGTTTACCTGTTCGTCGGTTGAAATTGATACATTCATAGACGCTATTCAGTAAGAGACCTTAAGGAGATGTGCTCGCATATGATTCATTCTTATGAAGTAATTTTAAAGTTAATTGACCGTTATGACTATGGCGGCGCATTAGAAATTTTACAAGAAAATGATTTAGAAGAAAGCGATGTAGCGATTATTTTAGATTCTTGTCGTTATGCGATTAACTTTGATTTTCATACGGCGCGTTATTTGTTAAACCAATTAACCGATGAAACAAAAGGCACAGCTGAGATGAAATACTTGAAGAAAAATCTGGAATTGTTGATAGATGGAGATCCGCTTACCATATTCTCTGAACTTGTTGAAAATATAGAATTTCAAATAGTCAATGAGGAGTATATAGATTTTTTAGGGCGTGTCTATCGATTTAAAGAAGCAATTCTAAAGTACATGTTTGTCAAAAGGAGTTTGAACAAAAACCGATTTTCATTTCATTTGGATGTGATGTCAAAGCGGAACATCATGAAAAATCTAAGAAAACATTATAAGATTTATAATGCAAATTTAGTATTTGGCTTGTCTCACTATTTCAAGAAATATCACCAAAATGATTATGCCGTATATGAAGTGTTGAAGATTATTAATTCGGATAAAATGAACAACTTGATTGAATTGAGAAACGGATCAATCGTTGGGCATGGATTTGTAGGAGTATCGGTAGATGAAATTTATCGGTTATACGGTAATCCGTATAACGTCATCGATGATTTTCGCGTATGCCTGCAGTTGAATGATCTGAAAGTAGAGCGTAAGAAGTATATTAGAATCAATGATTTTATTGTGCAGGAGTTACAACGTATCGAAATATTAGATTAGCGAGGTGAGGCCATGACATCTGATGAGAGACGTCAAGAACTGATGGAATGGTTAAGAGCAATTGTACTAGCACTTGTAGTAGGTGGGGTATTATCATTGACAATACGCCCAACGTTGGTGAGTGGCAGTTCCATGACGCCGACACTTAACGATCGTAATTATTTGATAATTGATAAGGTATCTTATCTAGTGGATTCGCCAGAGCGTGGGGATATTATTGTTTTTAAGACCAACCTCAAAACAATAGATGGGGCGCCAAAAGATTTAATCAAAAGAATTATTGCTGTACCCGGCGATGTTGTAGATATAAAAGAGGGTGCAGTCTATATCAATGAGCAAAAATTGATGGAATCTTATGTATTGGAACCTTACACTGATGGGGAAGTGAAAGTGACGATTCCTAAGAATAAGGTGTTTGTACTTGGGGATAATCGGGAAGTGAGTATGGACAGCAGAAGTGATCAAGTTGGTCTGGTTGATTATGAGGATATTCGCGGTAAAATATTAATTAGAGTGTTGCCAGTGAATGAATTTGGACAAGTAAAATAGGAGGTATGTATGAAGCAATTTACGATACAAGAAATTGGTGGTGCTGCATATCAAGTAAATGAAGGACAAAACATTGAAGCTTTGGTCGAACAACTACAAAGTGAACGGCCTTCAATGATTGTAGCCGCCAAAGTGCATAACACATTACGCGAACTTACTTACGTATTTGACGAGGATGCAACAATCGAATTTATCGATCTAAAAAGTATTGATGGCATGCGAATCTACCAACGAAGTTTACTGTTTATTTTCTTGAGAGCAAGTATGGAATTACATAAAAATATTTTTGTGAATGTTCATCATTCGTTGAGTAAGGGCCTTTATTGTGAACTGGATCATGAGCATGACTTGTCTAAAAAGGATATTATAGCTATAGAACAACGGATGCATGAACTTGTTGAAGCGGATGATCCGTTTATAAAAACGTCTATGAAAAAAGAGGACGCATTGAAGATATTTGAGTCTTACCACATGTACTCAAAGGTAAATTTGCTAAAGTACAGAGACAGTGATTCTATCAATATATATTCATGTGGTTGGTTGAAAAACTACTTTTATGGATACATGGTGCCAAGTACTGGTTATGTAAAGACTTTTGGCTTAATCAAATATGACAATGGTGTTATCTTAAGACATCCGACTAACTTCTCAGAGGATCAATTACCTGAGTTTAAAGAGACACCTAAACTTGCATCGATTTTCGGTGAATCTGAAGCATGGGGCAAGATTCTTGGTGTTTCGGATGTGGCCAGTTTAAATGACTGTATTACATCAGGTAGAAGTGGTGAAATTGTTCGCATCGCCGAAGCGCTACAAGAAAAGAAAATAGCACAAATTGCAGATATGATTACACAAACTGGTAAGCGGGTTATATTAATAGCTGGGCCATCATCTTCAGGGAAGACGACGTTTGCGAATCGGCTGAGAGTCCAATTGAAAGTGAATGGTTTGAATCCAATTACCATGTCTACGGATGACTATTTTGTTGATAGAGAATTCACACCTCTTGATGAAGATGGAAAATATGATTTTGAATCAATAGATGCAGTGGATGTAGAACAGTTTAACCATGATCTGAGCCAATTACTGGCAGGTGAATTGGTGGATTTACCTACTTTTGACTTCAAAGAAGGTAAGAGGCGGTACAATGGTAATCAGTTAAAGATCAAGGATGATCAGTTGATTATTATCGAAGGTATTCACGGATTAAACGAGCAGTTTACCCGTGACATTTATAGAAAAGACAAATTTAAAATATATATAAGTGCATTAACGCAGTTGAATATCGATCATCACAACCGTATTCCAACGACGGACACGCGACTGCTGAGACGTATCGTAAGAGATTTCAACTACAGAGGACACGATGCCAGAGGAACAATTACTCAGTGGCCATCAGTGAGAAAAGGTGAGGAACGTAATATTTTCCCTTACCAGGAAGATGCAGATGTCATCTTCAATTCAGCTCTTGTCTATGAATTGGCTGTTCTTAAGAAACATGCGGAACCATTATTGGAACAAATCACCAATGAAGAGGCGGAGTACTCAGAAGCAAAACGATTATTGAAATTTTTGAGTTATGTAAAATCAATAGATGATGATGAGTTGGTCATGAACATTTCGATTCTGAAAGAGTTTATTGGTGGCAGTGCATTTAGAGAATAAGCAATTAAAAAATATCATGAACGACTGCAAGGAGCGTTTCGAAAGAGATGCTCCTTTTATTTATAGGTCGAGTTTTCGAAGAAAATAAGTAAAATGTCAGGTCGCTCGATGCGACCGACTTTTATTTATAGGTCGAGTTTTCGAAGAAAATAAGTAAAATGTCAGGTCGCTCGATGCGACCGACTTTTATTTATCAATAAAAATGTTATAATTACATATAGAATTATTTTTTTGTACGTCAAAATATGAGGTGTGGTATGAGAAAGGGATGGAAAAAATATTTGGATGTCGAGCTCCAAAATTTTGAGTCGAATGGATTCTACCCATTGTTAACAATTATGTTAGCTTTATTTGGCTTGTATTTGTTTTTTTCGAGTGATCCAATGATTTATGCGTTTGTAAAAACGTCTGATACCTTATTTGTAAAAAATCTACTACGAACGACAGAGGTCATCTTGTACTTTGTTGTGTTTTATATGTGTTTCCTCTCATTTGTTATATACAAGCGTAAAAGCGCTGAAATCTATACATACACATTCTTGATTGTCGCTTCTCTTGAAATGGTATTTTCGGTAAAATTTTATTCTGAAGTTTTTTCAAATCCGTCTGAGATATATACGACTTTAAGTGCTTGTATTCTCAGTGCTGGAATAATGATCAGCAGTATCAAGGAAGATAGCGAAAAAAACGAAGATACTTATAACGTCGTCGGAACTGTTTTTGTAACGTCGTTGACGGTGATTGCAATAGCAATTGTTCTATCGTTAAATCCATTTAATGAAATGATTCGATTATCTCCTGATATTCATATCATCAAAACTATTTTGGAATATTTTATTTCTGGCATGTTTGCAATAGCGGCAATTTTTAATTTGAAGCACTATTATGAAACCCAGAATCAGACGACTTTAAGTATGGCATCAGGATTGACGGTGTTGGTATTCTCAGTTGCTTTTAGGATGAATTTTGAAAATGTCAGTCAAATGGGACTGATTTTACCAAGAGTGTATTCTTGTATAGCTTTAATGGTCATAGCGAGAGCGTTATATGTTGATCAGGTGTTTAAACCATTTGAAAATATTGTGAACGCTGAAAGTCAGATTAAGCTATATGCTGATAATTTGGAAAAAATAATCTCAAAACGTACAACGGAAATAAAAGAAGTAAATACCCGGTTGATCAATGAGCTCGAATATGCAAAGCGCATTCAGCAATCATTGTTGCCGTTAAAAAAACTAAGTTTTAAAAATACGATATTTATGTCGGAGTACTTTCCTTGTGAACGGTTAAGTGGCGACTTTTATGATATATATAGAATTGATGACGAAAATATAGGCATGTATGTATTGGATGTTTCAGGACACGGTATATCGGCAGCACTGATGACCATGTTTTGTAATAATTATATTAAGTCGACAGAACGATTGATAAAACGGTATAGAGGATTGAAGCCTCATCGTAACCTAAGGCATTTTTATGAAGAATTTAATAAAATGAATTTTCCTGAGGAAATGCACATGGTTATATTTTTCGCTTCGTATAATATAACGACGCGGATGTTGACCTACTGTAGTGGGGGGATGAACTGTTACCCGATAGTCGTTAAAAGAACTGGTGAAGTAAGCTACCTCGAAGAAAGTTCAGGATTCCCAATATGTAAAATGAGTGATTTCTTTACGCCGGAGTATATCAGTGCAAAGTTGGAACTTGAGCGAGGCGATCGTGTGATTTTCTATACGGATGGGCTTATCGATCAATACAAGAATAAAACTATGGATGAAGATGAACTCGTTGAGTTGGCAGTCCAATATAGTGATAGACCATTAAAAGAATTTTATGGCGTGTTAAAAAGTAAAATAGACCCATTAGTGGAAGACCTAGAAGATGATATAACTTATTTTATTATGGAAGTATAGTGGAGGTGCGGTATGAATGAGGTTTTTGTGGTAAAAGATTTAGAACAGATAAAGGCGTTGTCTAGTCCTTATCGAATTAGTATCATTGAGGCGTTTAATGGGGAAGCTGCTACAGCAAAGCATATCAGTTCCAAAATTGGAGAGCCTCATTCAAAAGTGAATTATCATATCAAGTTATTGGCGAAAGTTGGCCTATTGGAACTTGTGAAAGAAAGTCCTAAATATGGTGTTATAGAAAAATACTATCAGCCAATAGCGAAGTCCTTTGTGATCGACAGTAAGATTACAAATATCGGCGACGAAGTAGATAAATTTAAATCAGCAGTGTTTGATAGAATCAATAAGGATTTTATCGAGAATTCTCGTAATGAAGAGATTACTTTACCGAGTAAAATCACTTACGATGGAAACATTTATCTTACAAAAGAAGAAATCAGTGAATTGAATAATAAAATTTCAGCGATTCTTGAGCCTTATCGTGGGAGCAAGGACGTTGCAAATAAGATTAAATGTTCGGCCGGTGTTGTTATAACACCACTTGAAAAGGAGTAGTAAATGAAAATCGGATGTCATATGAGTATTGCAAAAGGCTTTGCAAATGCTGCGAAACAAACAGTAGGCATAGAAGCTGATGTGTTTCAGTTTTTTACGAGAAACCCTAGAGGTGGAAAAGCAAAAGCAATTAATCCGGTTGATTTAGAAAAATATAGAGCGATTGAAGAGCAACATAACTTATTTATGCCCCTTGCCCATGCGCCTTATACGATGAATATGGCTTCTGCAAAAGAAGAAACAAGGGACTTTGCCAGACAAATATTTCTCGATGATTTACAGCGTATGGAACAGTTAGGAATGAACTTATACAATTTCCACCCTGGATCCCATGTTGGCCAGGGCGTTGAAGAAGGTGTCTCAAAAATCATCGAGATATTAGATGCAGGTATCGCAGTCAATGAACATACCTACATCCTGCTTGAAACAATGTCGGGCAAGGGGACTGAAATAGGCCGTTCCTTTGATGAGTTGAAGATGATCATCGATGGCGTCAAGGACAATAAGATGATTGGTGTCTGTGTAGATACATGTCATTTGTTTTCTGCAGGGTACGACATTGTTAACAACTTAGACAATGTGCTGACCGAATTTGACGAAAAAATTGGTCTGCATCGCTTAAAAGCTGTCCATCTTAATGACAGCAAAATGCCTTTTGGCAGCAATAAGGATAGACATGAACAGATTGGTAAAGGAACGTTAGGGTTGAAAGGACTTGTGAATTTTATTAACCATCCAAAGTTAAAACATCTGCCATTCTACCTTGAAACACCAAATGAACTAAACGGTTATGGAGAGGAAATTGCTCTGTTGAGAAAGTATGAGAAGTAATGAGTAAGAATCATAAACTGGAATTGTTAGAACAATATATGTCTGAAATAAATGTGCCAATTGTCGGTATCGTGAAACCATTTCATGACGACGAACTTGTTCAAACACTAAAAGAACATCATAGAAAGAAACAATACATTTTTTTTGGTGAGACAACGATTGAACAGCGTCAGAATATTGAGGCTGTTTTTCCTGTTTGCAAGGAAATAATCGTCATTGGTGTTCCTTATAACACAGATGAGAAACTTCAATTAGATGGTCAAGAAGCTTTTGGGGGATTTATCAGCAATATGGCTTGGGCCTACGATTATCATCAAGTGGTTAAAGAAAAGTTGTCGCTGCTGGAAACATATATTCAGAACATCGATCATGAAGTCATTTCATTAAAACAAGTGGATACAGGCCCTCTCATCGATCGTCATATCGCCTATCGAGCGGGAATTGGCGCTTATGGAAAAAACCAGTGCCTAATGAATGGAGAGTATGGGACGGAGTTTTATATCGGTTATTTGATGCTTGATCGGGTAATCATCGGTGTCGAAACAGCAGTGGCTTCTAACAATACACTTCGTGCATCGAGATGTGAGACTTGTCATGCGTGTGTTCGGAACTGTCCTGCAAATGCATTGACGGATGCGTTTGAATTCATGGGACAGCGCTGTATTTCTTATTTGACCCAAAAGAAAGACCATTTGACATGGGAGGAACGTGAGTTGATTGATCTATCGGTATATGGCTGTGACCATTGCCAACTTATTTGCCCGGCTAATCGTGTAAAGTGTGAAATTCCAGAGGCATATAAAAGAAAAAACTTAAATCGAATTGATTTAATGGAATTCTTGTCGACGTCTAATAAACAATTGATGCGTCGTTATAGGGAAACTGGATTTGCATGGCGCGGTGCAAAAGTTCTTAAAAGAAATGCCATTATTGCCCTTGGAAATAGAAAAGATAAAAAATCTGTAGAGTTTTTGATGGCTCTTTTAAAAAATGATAATGATTATCACACACCCTACATTCTATGGGCCTTGTACCGTTGTCAGTCTGAAAAAATCGAAACAATTTGCCGGGAAATTCTAGAAAATACCATGGATGAAACCATAAAAAAGGAATGTGAATTGATTTTACATATAGTAAAATAAAATTTCGTAATTTTAAAAAAAGTGAATTTAATATAGTATATTTAAAAAAGGATAATAACCTTTTCACTATATGGAAATAGCCTATTTAAGCGTCGAAAACCCTTGGGAAACCAGGGGTTTTTCGGTGAAATGAATTTTAAAAATATTAAATGAAATTTTGATAAAATTATAGTATACTAAACACGAGAAGCGAATTATATTGGGAAAAAGAATTGTATGATTAGGGAGTTGTACAGTTCTTCCCAATAAGATGATTCGAAAGATTTTAAATAGGGTATTGAACTGATGAAACAAAATAAATGTTGAGGTTTAGACCTTAAAATGAATAAATAAAGCGGAGGTGTCTTATGTCAAATGTACATGAATTAAAGTATTTACAAGACAGTATTCAAGAGTTAAAAGATCAAGGTGTTTACAGAACACTACCTGTACTTCAAGGACCAAATGAAGCAGAAATCATGTTAAACGGTAACAAGGTAATCAACCTGTCTTCAAACAACTACTTAGGATTAGCAAACCACCCAAGACTTAAAAAAGCAGCAATTGAGGCTGTTGAAAAGTATGGTGTTGGTTCTGGTGCGGTTCGTCCAATTATCGGAAACATGGATATCCATGAAGAATTAGAAGTTATCTTAGCGGAATTCAAAAAAGAAGAAGCGGTAATGGTATTCCAATCAGGCTTTAACTGTAATGCTGGTGTTATCCAAGCGATTACAAACAAAGGTGATTTAATTATTTCAGATGCTCTAAACCATGCAAGTATCATCGATGGTGTTAAGCTTTCTAAAGCTGATAAAGCGGTATTTAAGCACAGCGATATGGAAGATCTTGAAAGAATTCTTAAGGAAAAGCGTAAAGATTACAATACAGTATTAATCATCACTGACGGTGTATTCTCTATGGACGGTGACGTTGCAAAGTTACCTGAAATTGTTGAATTAGCTGAGAAGTATGAAGCGTTAACATACGTAGATGACGCTCATGGTTCTGGTGTGTTAGGTGAAGGTGGTAGAGGGACAGTTGACCACTTCGACTTACACGGAAGAGTAGACTTCACAATTGGTACACTATCAAAAGCTATTGGTGTTATCGGTGGTTACGTAGCTGGTAGCAAAGTAATGAAAGAATGGTTATTACACAGAGGTAGACCATTCCTGTTCTCTACTTCATTACCACCAGCTGCAATCAGTGCAATCCACGAAGCGATTACAGTAATGATGGAATCAACAGAGTTATCAGATAGACTTTGGTCAAATGCTAAGTTCTTCAAAGAAAAGCTTGGTAAGTTAGGCTATGACACTGGCGAAAGTGAAACACCAATTACACCAGTAATCATTGGAGAAGAAGGCAAGACGGTTGAATTCTCTAAGAGATTAATGGAAGCTGGCGTATTTGCGTCACCAATCGTATTCCCAACAGTACCTAAAGGAACTGGACGTGTACGTTGTATGGTAACAGCAGGACATACAGAAGAACAATTAACAAGAGCTGTAGAAATCTTTGAGCAAGTCGGCAAAGATATGGGCTTATTATAAAGAATGATTTAAAAGGGTGTCTTTTTAGGCATCCTTTTTTGTAGGGTATATCATTCACTGAATTGTTCGTTTAGTTGTGTGCGCCATACCAATTGTTCGTTCTTTTGACTGACAGATTCAAAACTCACTGCGTTCGGACAGTTGAATTTGTTTAATCGCCAAAAGAATGCTCAATCGGTTGGCTTACAACAACAAATCCGAAGATTCACTTCCATGAGAACCCTTCATAGAAAGATACATAAAAACACCCTGCTAAAAATGGTTTTATAATTAGATGCTGCAATATGGGCTATGAACCATAGACAATTGCCAATCTTTAGTAGGCGAATAAAAAAAACTAGTGTATAATATAAGCAGATTTAAAAAAATGTGATATTTAATATAAGGATGGGTATATTCACAATAGTATAAGAAATTGGAGGTTTTGGTATGAATAAAGAAGATGGTATCCTACTTGAGAGTGGCACAGGTGAATTGGAGATATTGCACTTTACAGTAAAAGGTGAGCATTATGCGATTAATGTGGTTAAGGTTAAGGAAATTTTGAACATTGACAACATCTCAAAAGTACCAAACGCTCATCCAGCTGTTCCAGGGATTTCGCTAATTCGTGGAGATGTAATAACAGTAATTGATATGCGTATGGTTCTTGAAAACATCAAAAATGAGGAAGTTGAAAAGAGCATGACGCTCGTTTGTGAATTTAACAATATGAAGGTTGCTTTTGCAATCGACGAAGTTTTAGGAATATCTAGAATTGGATGGACGCAGATTCTTAAGCCAAGTGAAATTACAAGTTCTTCACTGGTTATTGGTAACATTAACTTGAACGAAAAAATTCTGATGATGCTTGATTTTGAGAAGATTGTTATGGACATCAGTCCACAGACGGGTATTACCCAAGAAAGAATGGCGTCGGTAGAATCGAAAGACCGTTCTGGTATCAATCTAGTTCTTGCCGATGATTCACCGATGATCAGACAGGTCTTAAAAGATACTTTAACGACAGCAGGCTTCCATAATATGAAGTTCTACAATGATGGGGAGCAGGCATATAAGTATTTAAATGGACTAGCGGAAGCATTTGGTGATGAATTCACCGATGAAGTAAGTGTTCTTATTACAGATATAGAAATGCCGAGGTTGGATGGTCATACATTGACGCGTCAAGTCAAAGAGCATAAGGTGCTTAAATCGTTACCGGTCATTATCTTCTCATCACTGATTACTGGTGAGTTAAGACATAAAGGGGAAGCGGTTGGTGCAGATGCACAGCTAAGTAAACCTGAGGTCGGACAACTTGTTGAATTGATCGATGGGATATCCAAGAAATAGCAAATTATATACAACGGAAGCAAGCCACATGGCTTGCTTCTTTTTAAGTTTTACGTAAGGAATCTTAATAATTTTTTAATGGAAATCTAATTCTGTTTACATAGTCCTTTGATAAACTTTAAAAGAATTAAGGAATTGGAGGAATAAACTATGAGTAAGGTATTGATTCTAACGGCATCCACAGGCGCTGGACATAATCAAGCAGCTAAATCACTTCAATTAAAATATGAACGTGTCGGTCATCAGGTACAAATAGTAGATATTTTAAAAGAGACACACCGAGCTTACGACAAAGTCATTGGTGAAGGCTATGAATTTGTAGCGGCAAATATGCCAGAAGTATATAAAGCGATGTACGAAGTGGCTGATATGAAAGCTTTCAATAAATTGGTCAACCGTTATGGGTTGCCAGGCGTGAATCTTAAATTAAACAAAATCATTAAAGGAAGTCGTCCGGATATTATTATTGCGACACATCCATTTGCTGTTGGTATTGTAACGGCGCTAAAACGTAAAAGAGAAATCGATGCAATTTTTATTTCTGTTGTAACGGATTTTAGAGCACATTTCGCTTATTATTCTCAACTGGTGGATGGCTATATTGTCGGAAGTGACTATACAAAACAGTCTCTTGTTTCCAAGGGCATTCCATGTCATAAAATTCATCCATTCGGAATTCCGATTAACTTAGCCTTCTTGGATGGTGAGACAAAAAAAATGCAAACTAGAAAAGTTGAAGATAAGCGGCAATTTAATGTATTGGTAATGGCAGGGAGTATGGGTGTTTCTAAAATTGCTGATGTAATCAAGGAAGTTGTGATGAACGAATCTTATCGTGTCAAAATTGTATGTGGTAAAAACGAGAAATTATACGAAACCATTCATGAGCAATATAAAAACCATATCGATGGTGAGCGGGTAGTTGTTTATGGATTTACAAGAGAAATCCCGGAGCTAATGTCTGAAGCAGATGTGCTGATTACCAAACCAGGTGGTCTAACGACGACGGAGGCACTACAGAAATCTGTGCCGATGATCATTCCGTTTGCTATTCCAGGGCAAGAAGAGGAAAACGCTGAATTTTTAGAAACACAAGGTGTCGCTATGCGAGGTTCAACACCAGAAGCCATCGGTCGCTGTGTTGAAGTTCTATATAAGGAACGAGGTTTACACAATAGAATGGTGCGCCAGATGCAAGAAATATCAAAAGACTACTCAATTGATAGTATTATTGATCTGTCAGAGAATTTACTGTTTGGTGGATTAACTGAAGTAGAAACGGGAAATTTCAAAAGGTCTGAAAGGCTCTATATATAAGTATTCAGAAAATTGAGTTTAGTCAGGGTAAAAAAGTTCTTCATTTTGAAGAACTTTTTTTATTTTTATATTGACGAGATAGAGAGAGGCGGATTATAATAAATTGAATTAAAAGTTTAGTAATAATAAACTAGCCAAAACTGGAGGCGGAACATTGAATATTGGAGAAAAAATTAAACGGTTACGATTGGAAAACTCCCTCACTCAAGAGGAATTGGCAAATAGATGCGAGCTATCCAAAGGCTTTATTTCACAATTAGAGAGAGACATGACATCCCCGTCTATAGCTAGTTTGGTAGACATACTTGAAAGTTTAGGCACGAACCTAAACGATTTTTTTAGTGAGAAAGAAGAAGAAAAAATCGTGTTTAAGCCTCAGGATGCATTTGAGTCTGTAGACGATGAACTAAAACACGAGGTGCACTGGATTATACCCAACGCACAAAAGAACATGATGGAACAAATTATGTTGATCATTAAACCCGGTGGCCAGTATATGGAAGATACGCCGCATCAGGGGGAAGAATTCGGTTATGTCCTTGCCGGTAGTGTCATTATCACGCTGGGGCACAAAAAGTATAGAGCGAAAAAAGGTGATAGCTTTTGTTATAAACCGAACTGTAATCACACAATAGAGAACGCAGGAAAGACAGAAGCAAAAATATTGATGGTTGCAACACCACCTAATTTTTAGACTAATTATATTTGGAGGGTGAACGTTGAGCAAAAGAATTATTGAGGGAAAAAAATTAGTAAAAGCTTATGATGATACACCAGTTGTAAAAAACATTGATTTCTGGGTTAAAGAAAAAGAATTTTTGACGCTACTTGGACCAAGTGGCTGTGGGAAGACCACAACTTTAAGGATGATTGCTGGATTTGAACAGCCGACAAGTGGGACGATACATTTTGACGGTAAAGACATAACGGCAGTGCCACCCTACCAACGTCAAATCAATACAGTATTCCAAAAATATGCCTTGTTTTCACATATGAACATATTTGAGAATATTGCTTTTGGGTTACGAATTAATAAAACGCCTGAGAAAGAGATACAAAAACGAGTTGAGCGAATGCTTGAATTGGTGAATCTAAGAGGATTTGCTAGTAGAAGTATTCATTCGCTTAGTGGAGGACAACAACAGAGAATCGCAATAGCTAGAGCGCTGGTCAACGAGCCGAAAGTTCTATTGTTGGATGAACCCCTAGGTGCATTGGATCTAAAGCTTAGAAAAGAAATGCAAATTGAATTAAAAAACATGCAGCGTGAAGTGGGCATCACATTTGTATATGTTACCCATGATCAAGAAGAGGCGCTGACTATGTCGGACAAGATTATTGTCATGAATGATGGTCTTATTCAACAGGTCGGATCTCCGACGGATATATATAACGAACCTGAAAATGCATTTGTTGCAGACTTCATTGGTGAATCGAATATTTTTGATGGCACCATGGTTAAAGATCTTGTTGTTGATTTTGCAGGTATTCGTTGGAACTGTGTCGATGAAGGATTCGGTGAGCAAACATCTATTGAAGTAGTGGTTAGGCCTGAGGATGTAATGATTGTACCACCGGCTGATGGCATGGTAACAGGTCTTGTTGAATCAGTGACATTCAAAGGGGTTCATTACGAAATGCTGGTGCGGAGTGGTCAACTTGAGTGGCTTGTTCATAGCACTGATTTTTCTCATATAGGTGAAATGGTAGGGATGCGACTTGATCCTGAAGATATTCATATAATGAAGAAGGTGATGGACAATGCTTAAGAAATACAGTGGTCACCCCTATGTCTTATGGAGTGGCATATTTATTGTGTTGCCACTGCTGTTGGTCATTTTTTTTAGTTTTGTAAAAACATCGCCGGCTACCGGGAAAATGACGTTTTCGCTTGAAGGCTATAGGACTTTTCTTCAACCTTTATATTTAAAGGTGTTCATTAAGTCGGTTGTGCTGGCCCTTGAAGCTACAATTTTATGTTTGATTATTGGTTATCCCATTGCATATATTATTGCAAACATGAAACCTAAGACACAAAAAATTATGGCTTTGTTATTGATCTTACCCATGTGGATGAATTTTCTGTTAAGAACATATGCGTGGATGACGATTTTACAGAAAAATGGATTTTTAAATAAAATGCTTTCGTTATTGGGATTCCCGACAGTGAATCTATTGTTTACCGATGGTGCAGTTCTCTTGGGGATGGTATATAACTTTCTGCCATTTATGGTACTGCCGATCTACACTGTTTTATCAAAAATTGATAAAGGGCTTATTGAAGCAGCTGGTGATTTAGGTGCCGATTACAAGACGGTTTTAAGAAAAATCATATTACCATTAAGTATTCCTGGTGTTATGTCTGGGATTACGATGGTCTTTATGCCTGCGGTAAGCACCTTTGTTATACCGGCACTCCTTGGCGGTGGTCGTAGTGTGTTGATTGGTAATGTAATAGAACAACAGTATTTAAGTGTGTATAATTGGAATTTCGGATCTGCGATTTCAGTTGTTTTAATGATATTTATCCTTATGTCCATGGGGATTATGAAACGTTTTGACACCGATACGGAAGGAGAGATGAACTTATGGTAAATTCTTTCCGGTCTATATTAGGATCAATGTTTAAAAACATTTACACGGTACTAATCTTTACATTTTTGTATTTACCTATTGTTGTGCTGATTGCGTATTCGTTTAATGCTTCGAAGTATGCTGTCGGTTGGGATGGATTTACATTGGAATGGTATGTGAAACTGTTTCAAGATCGTGCAATTATGAAAGCTTTTTACTACACGGTTTCCGTTGCGGTCTTATCGACGCTGATAGCAACTATTGTAGGGACCTTTGCAGCGATTGGAATTCATAATATGAAACCATTGCGAAAGCAGTTGATCCTAAACATAAATAATTTGCCATTGTTGAATCCAGATATTGTGACAGGGGTTTCTATGATGGTACTGTTTGTATTTTTTAAGGCACAACTTGGGTTTATAACCATGCTTATTGCTCATGTGACCTTTAATATCCCTTATGTTATTTTGTCTGTACTACCAAAACTGAGGCAAATGCCAAAAGACATATTGGAAGCAGCGATGGATTTAGGGGCGACCCCTTGGTATGCATTTAGGAAGGTTATAGTTCCTGAAATTTCACCAGGGATTGTGACAGGTGCACTCATTGCATTTACGATGTCCATTGATGATTTTGTCATTAGTTTTTTTACAACGGGAAATGGGGTATCCAATTTGTCAATCTACGTCTATTCAATGGCGCGTAGAGGCATAAACCCTAAAATAAATGCATTATCAACACTGATGTTTGTCAGTGTATTAATCTTGTTGCTTGTTGTCAATAAGCGACAAGGTAAAGAAACAAAGAATATATTATAGAATTATGGGGAGTGGTTGACGATGAAAAAATTATTACTTTTAATGCTTGCGGGACTATTACTAGTTACTGCTACAGCGTGTGGCGAAAAGCAAGTTGTACTGAACGTTTACAACTGGGGCGATTATATTGATGAAACGATCCTGACGGATTTTGAAGAAGAATATAATATTAAGGTGAATTATGAAATGTTTGCTTCTAACGAAGACATGTATGTCAAAATGAAGCAAGGTGGGACTAAGTACGATGTTGCATTTCCATCGGATTACATGATCGAAAAAATGGTGCGTGAAGACATGTTGGTTGAATTTGACGCAACTGCGCTAGATAACTTTAAAAATATTGGAGAAAAGTTTACTGGGCTATCGTACGATCCAGACAACAAGTACTCGGTTCCATATCTTTGGGGTACAGTTGGACTTGTATACAACAAAGAGTTAGTTGATGAAGAAGATGTGATGAGCTGGGATGTACTGTTCAATGAAAAATACAAGGGTCAGATTTTGATGTATGACTCTCAACGAGATTCGCTGGCTGTAGCATTTAAGAAATTGGGCTATTCTTTGAATTCTACAGATCCTCAGGAGCTAGAAGAGGCGAAGCAACTATTGATTGATCAAAAGAAATTGGTACTTGCTTATGTAACTGACAATGTCAAAACGATGATGTTATCTGAAGAGGCGGCAATCGGTGTTGATTATTCTGGTGATGCTTTCCAAATTCTATTAGAAGGTGGCACTGATAAGTACGGATATTCTGTTCCGTCAGAAGGATCAAACATGTGGTTCGATGCAATGGTTATTCCAAAGGGATCAGAACACGTTGAAGAAGCGAAACTATTTATCGACTATATGTCTCGGCCAGAAGTGGCTTTAAAGAATGTGGAATATGTTCAATACTCAACACCAAATACAGCAATTATGGGTGATTTAAGTGACGAATTGAAGTCAATTCCTTATGCGTATCCTTCAGACGAAGAATTAGATCACTGTGAAGTCTTTGTAGATCCAGGCGCTTTTGTTGAAGAGTACAACAAGGCATGGGTAGAGATTAAAGCGAATTAATAAATTTTTAAGAACTTAACAAGCGTTAATTAATTTATCTCCTTTATACTTAACGGTATCATAGGAATGGAGGCGTATCTTTGATGAGATATGAAATCGCATCAGCGAAGAAGAGACTGGCGGCATTTTTGTTAGACAGTACTGTAAATCTTGCTGTGCTGATATTTTCAATTTCATATGGAAGTTCTATCGGCAGGTCCATGGGATGGGTTGTCTTAGGGCTGAGTATTGCCCTTTTGACCACTAAGATGTCTTACTGGTCAGTTGGCACATCACTTGGAAAATCATATTTAGGATTGCAGGTTGTTGATCATAACACCTTTGAACCTTTAAGATTTCAGAAGATGCTCATACGGCAAACCTTCGGTATGCTTGTGTCCTTTTCAGTACTGAATATAGGATTTATATGGGTGGCAATAGATAGAGAGCGTCAAGGATGGCATGATAAAATACTCAATGATATCGTCATTGATTTGAATCGTCCTGTCACTGATGTTGACGACGATGAATTTGTACAAGGATATTAAAGAATATTAGACACTTTATTGCAATGCAATGGGGTGTCTTTATTATTTGTCGCGCAAAATCTTGTTTTGCGTTAAGAGGACATCCGACCTCGATGGTCGGTGGCGCTTATCTTCGGCTACTGAATTTATCGTATACGATTATACGAACTATTGGAAATTTAAATAATAGCATAAAAAAGCTGTTAAATGCATAACAATTATTGCGTTATCAGAAAACTTAAGATAAAATTATTTTAAATATGAATTGCTAAATAGCCAGATGAACAGTTTGTGAGACAAATCGATAGATTGGCCGAAGATGCAATATTTAAGGGTGACATCTTAAATAGAAACTTTCAGGCAAAGATAACAAACTTGGATGGGACTCTGAAACATCATGTACACGTAAGGTGATACATAATGCCATGATTACAGAGATATATAGGTCAACCTATATATCTTTTTTTGTACACAAAAATTGGAGAAAAAAACAACATTCACATACAATCTGACATAAAAATTAATTTTTGTTCGTATTCGATATTGAAATGGGAAAAATTAAAGTGTAAAGTAGTGTAAAGTGTCAGAAAATGGTGTATATATGTATTGTGAAAAAAGAGATTTTCTTCTGTACCTTGAAAGGAGGACTCACATGAGTGAACCAAGAAAGACCGCATTATATGACAGACACGTAGCAAGTGGTGGTAAAATTGTAGATTTTGCAGGTTGGGCACTTCCGATTCAATACGAAGGGCTTGTAGCAGAACACACAGCAGTAAGAACTGAAGCAGGCGTATTTGACGTCTCACATATGGGTGAGGTAGATGTTAAAGGGTCTGGCGCAAGAGATTTTGTACAAAATCTTGTAACCAATGATGTAGACGCAATCGTAGATGGTCAAATCTGTTATTGTGCAATGTGTTATCCAGATGGTGGCACGGTTGATGATTTACTTGTATACAAACGTAATAATGAAGATTTTTTATTGGTTATCAATGCGGCGAATATTGATAAAGACTTTGCTTGGATGAAAGAAAACAGCAAGGAGTTTGCTGTGACGCTTGACAACATTTCTGATACGATTTCAGAAATTGCAGTTCAAGGACCAAAAGCCCAAGAAATTTTACAATTGGTGTGTGAAACGGACCTGAATGAGATTCCATTCTTTTTCTTCAAAGAGCAAGTTATAGTGGCAGGCGTTGAATGTCTTGTTTCAAGAACGGGCTACACAGGAGAAGATGGGTTTGAAGTCTATACAGCAAATGACAATATTGGTCTTGTATGGGATGAATTATTTAAGGTTGGCGAGTCAAAAGGGTTGAAACCAGCAGGTTTAGGTGCGAGAGATACATTGAGATTCGAAGCGACATTGCCACTATACGGTAACGAGCTCGGAAAAGATATTTCACCACTTGAAGCTGGTATTGGCATGTTCGTAAAGCTGGACAAAGAAAACTTTATCGGTAGAGAGGTTTTAGCAAAGCAAAAAGAAGAAGGCTTAAAAAGAAAAACAATTGGATTTGAATTACTTGGTAAGGGTATTCCAAGACATGATTATCCAGTGTTAAAAGATGGCGAAGTTATTGGTCATGTAACGACGGGATACCAAGCGCCAACAGTTGGTAAGACAATAGGTCTTGCGCTAATCGATGCACAGTATGCAGAAATGGGTACGGAGTTTGATATTCAAATTCGTAAGAAAACTGTAAAAGCAAAGATGATTAGTAAAAGATTTTTACAAAAAAAATATAAAAAATAAATTTTAAAACCAGTGGGAGGTTGCATTATGAACGTAGTAGAAGGCTTATTTTACACAGAAGATCACGATTGGGTGAAAGTAGAAGGAAACAAAGCAAAGGTTGGTATCACTGATCATGCACAACATGAACTTGGGGATATCGTTTACGTTGAATTACCAGAAGTTGATGATGAACTATCAAAAGGTGATGAGTATGGCGCAATTGAATCTGTTAAGGCAGCATCTGACTTAGTTTCACCAGTATCAGGTACTATAACGGCAGCAAATGATGATCTTGATGATGCACCTGAATCGGTTAATGCTGACGCATATGGTGCTTGGATTTTCGAAGTGGAATTATCTGATCCATCTGAATTAGACGGATTAATGAATGCAGAAGCTTACAAGGCATTTATCGAAGAATAAATCGAAGAATAAATCATAGAATAATAATAAAAAAAATAGCTAGAGTGTGTAAGGAGGGAGACAATGCATAGATTTATCCCGAGTACGAAAGAGGACAAAAATGCAATGCTTGAGTCTATAGGTGCAAGTGATATTGAGGCACTATTTGTAGACATTCCAAAAGAAGTAAGACTGGGTAGGGATTTGGCTTTGGATGAAGCCAAGTCTGAGTTAGAAGTTTCAAGTTTAATGAATAAAACGTTAGGTAAAAACAGAAGTACGGATGAGTTAACGTGCTTTTTAGGCGCTGGTGCTTACGATCACTACGTACCGACAGTGGTGAATCATTTGTCGTCAAGACAGGAATTTGCAACAGCATATACACCATATCAACCTGAAATAAGTCAGGGAACACTGCAAGTGATTTTTGAGTTTCAGACCTTGATTGCTGAATTAACAGGTATGGAAGTTGCCAATGCATCGATGTACGATGGACCGACAGCTTGTGCGGAAGCAGCTATTATGGCTGTGGCTGCCGGGAAAAAGAAAAACAAAATCGTTGTATCGGAAACAGTACATCCTGAAGTAATAACGATATTAAAATCGTATTTACGCCATAGAGATATTGAATTAATTATTGCACCGATGAAAGATGGGGAAACGGATTATGATCAGTTAAGTCAACTTGTTGACGATGGAACTGCAGGGGTACTTGTTCAAAATCCAAACTTTTTTGGTGTGATTGAAGACGCAAAGAAAAGTGCAGACATTGCACACGGAAAAAAAGCGCTTGCGATAAATTATGTCGATCCTCTAGCACTCTCGATTTTAGAAGCACCTGGAAAATTAGGCTTTGATATTGTTGTCGGAGAAGGTCAAGGACTTGGTAACGACCTTCAATTTGGTGGACCATACTTAGGATTCTTTGCATCGACAAAGAAACTTGTAAGAAAAATGCCAGGTAGAATTTGTGGCCAAAGTGTGGATTCAAGAGGCCAAAGGGCTTTTGTACTGACATTACAGGCCAGAGAACAACATATCAGACGTTACAAAGCCAATTCCAACATTTGCTCTAATCAAGGATTAATTGCCCTGAGATCAACTATTTACATGTCACTCATGGGGAAAGAGGGCATGAAGGAAGTTGCACAGCAGTGTTTAGCAAAAACCCATTATGCGGCGAAGGCATTAACTGCATCAGGTAAATATAAATTAGCGTTTAACAAACCATTTTTTAAAGAGTTTGCATTAGTTGGCGACAAATCAACAAAAGAAATCAACGAAAAGCTCCTAGCTGAAGGTATACTTGGTGGTTATGACCTAAAAGATCAACAGCTAGAGACAACATCACTTCTTTGCTTTACTGAAAAGCGAACGAAGGAAGAAATCGATCGCTTAGCGTCAGTACTGGAGGTGATCTAATGAAGGATTACAACAAGCTTATTTTTGAAGTTTCGAAGCCGGGACGTGTTGGATATAAATTGCCAAAATGTGATGTGGAATCAGTAGATTTAACATCTGTAATTCCATCGGAATTTCTTAGAGAAGAAACATTAGCATTTCCAGAGATAAGTGAAATTGACTTAATTAGACACTACACGGCCTTATCGACAAAAAATTATGGTGTTGAAACAGGATTTTATCCGCTGGGCTCTTGTACGATGAAGTACAATCCTAAAATGAATGAAGACAATGCAGCCTTACCGTTTTCTAAGAATATGCATCCGTACCAGCCAGAGGAAACAGCTCAAGGTAGTTTGGAGCTTATGTATGATTTGGCAGAGCAATTATCGGAGATATCGGGATTTGCGCGGACAACCCTTCAACCCGCAGCAGGATCTCAAGGTGAAATGGTAGGTCTGATGCTAATTAAAGCGTATCATGACAGTAAAAATGATACGAAGAGAACAAAAATAATTGTACCGGATTCAGCACATGGTACAAATCCCGCATCTGCAGCAGTTGCAGGATTTGAAATTGTTGAAATTACTTCAAATCCAGATGGAAGTGTAGATTTAGATGCATTAAAGGCGGTTCTTAATGATGAAGTTGCTGGCTTAATGTTGACAAATCCATCGACGCTGGGACTATTTGAAACAGGTATTTTGGAAATATCAAACCTTGTTCATGAGGCAGGCGGATTACTGTATTATGATGGTGCGAACATGAATGCCATCATGGGTAAGTGTCGTCCAGGAGATATGGGCTTTGACGTTATGCATTACAATTTACACAAAACAATGTCAACACCTCATGGTGGTGGCGGTCCAGGAGCTGGTCCTGTAGGGGTAAGCGAACGCTTAGTGCCATTTTTACCAGTACCTGTGATCGAGAAAAGCGATGCAGGTTACTACTTTGACTATGATAGACCTCAGTCTATCGGTAAAGTTAAAGGCTTCTACGGAAACTACGGTATCTTAGTCAGAGCCTATACTTACATTCAAGCAATGGGCCGTGATGGTCTTAAGGAAGTAAGTGAAGTAGCGGTGCTTAATGCAAATTATATGATGCATAAATTAAAAGAAGCGTATAAATTGCCAATTGATAAAGTGTGTAAACATGAATTTGTATTAAGTGGATTAAACAATGATAACCATGACGTTGTGACTTTAGATGTTGCGAAGAGATTGTTGGATTATGGCTATCATCCACCAACGGTATACTTCCCGCTGATTGTTGACGAAGCTCTTATGGTAGAGCCAACTGAAACGGAAAGTAAAGAAACAATCGATTCCTTCATTGAGGCCATGTTGAAAATTGCTGAAGAGGCAAGCACAACACCGGAATTACTGAAGACAGCACCTCATGATACGATTATTGGTCGTATTGATGAAGCAAAGGCTGCTAAGGATCTGGTTTTAACGTATAAAAAATAAATAAGATGAATCTACTGAAGCCGTCAATAATGATTGACGGTTTCTTTACGTGATGATCAAGTCGATAATTGTTGACTGTTCTTGATTCAGTAAATATGATAAAATATCTTGATAGTCACCGTAAATAATTGAATAGCATAAATGAAGAAAGGCAGTGATGAAATGAACACAGAAACAGTAGTGATTAATGGTCGTTTGATTGCCCGTACATTATTACATGAACTTAAAAAAGAAATCCTTGAATTTAAAGAACAGGGCATTGTTCCCAATTTAACAGTGATTATTTTAGGCAATGATCCCTCTGCCATGGCATATGTCCGTATGATTGAGAAAAATGGTAAAGCAGTACATTTGGATTTAACGATTAAGCAGTTACCGATTGAAACGACAGAAGAAGAGTTGGTTTCGGAGATTGAAGCTTTAAATGTAGATCCAAAGGTCCATGGGATATTGATACAAATGCCTTTACCGAAACAAATCAGAGAAAATGTAATTCTAAAGACAATTGATTACCGAAAAGATGTGGATGGCTTTAATCCACTGAATACTGGCAGACTTGTTGTAGGGGCAGATACCTACTTGCCGTGTACACCAGGTGGCATTATGCATATTTTAGAATATCATGATATAGATTTATCAGGGAAAAACGCAGTGGTTATTGGCAGAAGTAATATTGTCGGTAAACCTATTGCCATGTTGTTATTAGAAAAAAATGCAACTGTAACGATCTGCCATTCGAGAACTGTGGATTTAAAGAGCCACACGAAGAACGCTGATATTTTAGTTGCTGCTGTTGGCAGACCTAAATTTATAACAGGGGATATGATTAAAGAGGGTGCTGTCGTTATAGATGTCGGCATCAACGATGTTGATGGTAAAATTGTTGGCGATGTAGATTTTGAATCGACTGAACCAGTCGCTGGGTATATAACACCAGTACCTGGTGGGGTTGGTAGCACGACGATATCGATATTGATTCAAAACACATTAAAATCGGTTAAACGCGCTATAAAAAGAGCGCAATAAGTTTGGAAGAATTTTTATATAGGGGTATATAAAGGGTATAGTAGGAGGTTGTCTTAAGTGTTAGAGATTATCACAGGAACAGTGTTGACTGCTTCAGTGATTATTGGTACCGCATTGTTTGCTAAGTCTAAGTCAGGTAAAAAAGAAGCGCAAGTGGATGTCAATAAAATTATAGAAGAGTATGGCAATATTAAAAGTGCATATAGGAAATTTAAAGAAATTGAGAATCGCATCATAGACGATTTACATGATATTAAACCCTTTATGGAGCCGGGAAATTCGGTGGATTGGAAGCGATACACCATATCGGAGGACGAGAAGTATCTTGTTGTCAAGGGATTGGATTTTAAGACATGTAAAACTGTTGTCGATGCCATTGGAGGGACGTCTTTTCAAGAGGGGAAGTACGGATTCTTAAGTTTTTTCAGTGCAAAAAAAATCAGTAAGAATCAACCGGTCGCTAAGATCAAAGTTTTTCCTGATAGAGACATTTATACGACGACAAATATGGAATACAATTCGTCGGAGTCAGTTGTTGACGACAGTGAAATTAAAAATGAAAAATGGGAACAGGCATTACCGAGGTTTTCAAAACCTGGTGAATATACGATTAAGCTTAAAGTGCAGGATAAAAATGAAAACTGGTCTGAATGGGCAAGTAAGAAAATCGTCGTTAGCGAGAAAAAAGGCGTACGGAGAGTCGTGGCGGGTCAAAATAATTTCATTATCGTGATGCATAATGGTGATATTCTTACCTATGGCGACAACGACTACGGTGAGATGGGTGACGGCACAAACTCAAAGATTGAAAGTATCACATACAACGGACGTATCGACAACATTGCAGAAGCAAGTTTTGGGATAGATTTTTCGGCGGTGCGTGCATTTAATGGTCTTGTTTACTGTTCTGGCCGTAATGGATTTGGACAGTTGGGGACTGGTAACCGCCATAACACAAAAGTTTACAAAAAAGTTTGGGGTATGGAAGGTATTGTTCAGATAGCGGCTGGTGATGAATTTTGCGCTGCGTTGTCGGCAGGTGGTGAAGTGTATCTATGGGGGAACAACGAAGATGGTCAATTGGGCAAAGGCGCTGAATTAAAATACAGCGAAATGCCTGAGATTGTTGCAGGCATCGGTGCTGTGAAGCAACTTGCTGTCGGATCAACCCATATACTGGCACTTCTTTATGATGGTACGGTCATGGCATGGGGAGACAATCGATATGGTCAACTAGGACTAGGGTACACTGGGAAATCAACCAACATTCCTACGCAAACGGAATTAAAGGGCATCAAGAATATCTATGCTGGTAGAGGGTATAGTTTAGCGGTTACAGATGCTAACCGTGTTATTGCTTGGGGCCAGAACAATAGAAATCAATTAGGTTTTATTGGTGAAAAAGAAGTTCTTTTCCCTAAGGAGATTACAGGCCTTAAAAACATCATCAAGATAGCGACTGGTGCGAAGTTTGTAGTAGCACTCGATAACATGGGTAAAATCTTTACCTGGGGCCAATATAAGCCAAATGACAAGATATATCATGAAAAACCGAAACAGTTAGAGGGCCTACCGTATATAATGGATGTTTCAGCAAACCATAAATATGGATATGGCGTTACAAGTGATAATAAAATATTGCGCTGGTCAAGCGATCTCAAAAACTTCGAAACCTTCGAAATTAAGGCAAATTACGAAGAATTGAGTGTGAATAACGAAAAAAGTTAGCCCAAAGGCTAACTTTTTGTTATTTTTTAAGGTGAAAGTTTGTAAAAATTCTTTTTTATTATTGAAATCTATAGTCAAACCTGCTATATTATTATGAAATAAGGGAAAATGCATAAATGAAGCGTTGTTTGAATAAATCTACAGTAATATAGATTATTCTTAAAATAAGAAGGTATAGAATTAGACGGGGTGAGGAAATGAAAAAGTTTAAAAGAATATTAGTAGCCAACAGAGGTGAAATCGCCATTAGAATTTTTAGAGCTTGTCATGAACTGGGCATTCGTACAGTTGCAATTTATTCTAATGAGGATCGAAATTCATTGTTTAGAACCAAGGCGGATGAGTCTTATTTAATTGGGAAGAACAATGGTCCAATTGAAGCATATCTAAATATTGACGAAATCATTAAATTGGCGAAGAAAAAAGGCGTAGATGCAATTCATCCTGGTTATGGATTCTTATCTGAAAATCCAGAGTTTGCTCAAAAATGTTTTGAAGCGGGTATCGAGTTCATTGGCCCTACACCAGAAATGATGAATCGTCTGGGTGACAAAATAAAGTCGAAAATTGTAGCGAATGAAGTAAAGGTTCCCACGATACCAGGTATTGAACGACCGATTACGACAGATGAAGAAGCGATCGAAGCGGCGAGATTTTGTGGATACCCAGTAATATTGAAGGCGTCTGCCGGCGGTGGTGGCCGTGGGATGCGTATTGTAAGAAGCGAAGAGCATTTGCTTACTGAGTACCGCACAGCGAAAAATGAAGCGCGAAAAGCTTTCGGAATCGATGATGTCTTTATTGAAAAGTATTTAGAGAATCCAAAGCATATTGAAGTTCAGGTATTGGGAGACAAATATGGCAATATCGTTCATATGTATGAAAGAGACTGTTCGATCCAAAGGAGACATCAAAAGGTAATCGAGTTTTCACCGGCATTGACACTGACGGATGAACAACGTGCGACTATCTGTGCAGATGCATTACGTATCTCAGGCGCAGTAAATTATAGAAGTGCAGGAACAGTAGAGTTTCTTGTTGATAAATCAGGCCAACACTACTTTATCGAAATGAATCCAAGAATTCAGGTAGAGCATACAGTAACAGAAATGACGACGGGTATTGATATTGTTCAAAGTCAGATTCTTATTGCTGAAGGGTATTCGCTGGATTCCAAGGAAATTGGTATTCCAAATCAGGAAGCAATCGTACCGAGAGGTTTCGCGATCCAATGCCGTATTACAACTGAAGATCCTGCCCATAGTTTTGCACCGGATACAGGACGTATTGATGTATACCGTACAGGATCAGGATTTGGTATTCGATTAGATGGAGGCAACGGCTTTACAGGTGCTGTTATCAGCCCGTATTATGACAGTCTATTGGTTAAATGTACATCGTGGTCAAGAACCTTTGAAGATGCTATCCGTAAGTCGGTTAGAGCGGTCAAAGAGCTGTCTATTGAAGGCATCAAGACAAATACTGGATTCCTTATCAATGTATTGAATCATGATACGTTCAAGCAAGGGCTGTGTGATACAAACTTCATTGAAAACAACAATGATCTATTTGATATCAAGCCATCAACAGATATTGAATTGAAGGTACTGAATTATCTTGGTGAAACTGTGGTCAACAAAACAAAAGGCATCAAGACGGACTTTGATGTGCCTGTAGTGCCTAAGTATGACAAGACAATCGATATTTCAGGAACAAAGCAAATTCTGGATGCAAAAGGGCCAGAGGGTGTTGTTGACTGGATTAAAAACCAAAACAAATTATTATTGACGGATACAACAATGCGTGATGCACATCAATCACTGATGGCAACTCGTGTTAGAACACAAGATATGAAGAAGATTTCTAAAGCGACATCACATTTAGGGAAAGACCTATTCTCAATTGAAATGTGGGGTGGCGCAACATTTGATGTTGCCTATAGATTCCTTAACGAAAATCCGTGGGAGCGTCTAGAACTCATCAGAGAACGTGTACCAAATGTTTTACTACAAATGCTTATTAGAGGATCTAACGCTGTAGGATACAAGAACTATCCGGACAATGTTATCCGTAAATTTATCCAACAATCATCCGATAGCGGAATTGACGTCTTCAGAATCTTTGATTCATTGAACTGGTTAAAAGGGATGGAAGTTTCTATTGATCAAGTGCTTCAAACGGGCAAGGTTGCTGAAGCGTGTATTTGTTACACTGGAGATATTTTAGATGAGTACAGAGATAAGTATTCTCTTGACTACTACGTGAAAATGGCCAAGGAAATTGAAAAGACAGGTGCACATATTCTTGCAATCAAAGATATGTCGGCGTTACTCAAGCCATATGCAGCATTTAAATTGGTAAAGGCATTAAAAGAAGAAGTGGGCATGCCAATTCACCTGCATACCCATGATACGACTGGTAATGGTGTTTCATCTATCTTGTTAGCAGCTGAAGCAGGTGTTGATATTGTGGATACAACGTTTAACAGTATGTCGGGATTAACGAGTCAACCAGCATTAAACTCAGTAGTAGCCGCGCTTAAGAATACAGACCGTGATACAGGTATCCATTCGGAAGACATTCAAAAGGTATCGGATTACTGGGCGAATGTAAGACCTGTTTACAAGCAGTTTGAATCGGATCTAAAGTCAAGTAGTGCAGAAATATATAAGTATGAAATTCCAGGCGGTCAATACTCAAACTTAAAGCCACAAGTTGAAAGTTTCGGGCTAGGTCATAGATTCCAAGAAGTAAAAGAAACATTTAAAGATGTAAACGAAATGTTTGGTGATATCGTTAAAGTAACACCATCTTCTAAAGCGGTTGGTGACATGGCTATCTTTATGGTGCAAAACGATTTGACACCACAAAACATTTTAGAAAAAGGCAAGGACATGGCCTTCCCAGATTCAGTTGTAGCATATTTTGAAGGAATGATGGGTCAACCGATGGGTGGTTATCCTACTGAACTCCAAAAAATCGTTCTAAAGGGTAAAGAGCCAATCACATGTCGTCCAGGTGAATTGCTACCTGCTGAAGATTTTGAACAAATCAAACAAGAGTTAAAAGACAAACATGGATTAGAAGGTACAGACCAAGAAGCACTGAGTTATGCTTTATATCCAAAAGTATTCGAAGATTATCTGAAGCACATTAAGAATCATGGTGACTTCACTAAGATGGGCAGTGATATTTATTTCCATGGTTTAGCAGAGGGAGAAACATGTGAGGTTGAAGTCGCTGAAGGTAAAGTTCTTGTAATCAAACTTGTTGAAATTGGTAAAGTATCGGATGAAGGCTTTAGACGTGTTATCTTCGAAGTAAATGGCAACAGAAGAGAAGTTGAAATTGAAGATACACATCAAGGATTTAAGAGCGAGCGAATCACAAGAGTCTATGCTGATGAAAGTAATGCGTTTGAAGTCGGTACATCTATTCCTGGGACATTGTCAAAAGTCCTTGTAAAAATAGGCGATGAAGTCAAGGAAAATGATACAGTGGCAGTTGTAGAGGCGATGAAAATGGAAACAAATATTACTGTATCTACAGATGGTGTTGTAAAAGCGGTTCATATTACAGAAGGTACGATGGTTGAAGCGGGAGAGCTTATCATTGAACTAGAATAATAATTTACTTTGGAAGGTGTGCTATTTATGTTATAATCTACCTATAAAAGAATAGGTGGTGAATTATGGATTATAGCGAAAAACGTAGGGCGCCAAGAGCGGATATCAATATTAAGATAGTGATAGAATCACTCTATAAGACGGCTGAGGAAACGATTAATGGAATCGATGAAGAAATTACAGTACTGAATATTTCAAAAACGGGACTAGGATTTGAAGCCGAACACGATCTTCCATTAGGATACCATTTCAATGCACGTATCGTAATTGACGATACGCATAACTTTTATAGTGTATTAAAAATAATAAGAAAAGTACCACTAGAAATAGGATATAATTTTGGTTGTGAGTTTATTGGACTTGCAGATATATTATCCAATTGTTTAGATGATTTAATTTAGCTACTGATATTTATCAGTAGCTTTTCTTTTACGCGATAAGCGAGAACAGCGAGTATCCGAATGGATGAAAAGGAATAAGAGTTCACTCATATTCCTTTTCATCCATTCGGATACTCATTAGGCGAGCAACGCGAGCCGAGCAATGTGAGCGCAGCGAAAATTGCTGGCTGTTCTTGTGTCAGGTGAGAAGAAAGGTTGCCGAGCAACGTGAGCGCAGCGAAAATTGCTGGCTGTTCTTGTGTCAGGTGAGAAGAAAGGTTGCCGAGCAACGTGAGCGCAGCGAAAATTGCTGGCTGTTCTTGTGTCAGGTGAGAAAAAAGGTTGCCGAGCAATGTGAGCGCAGCGAAAATTGCTGGCTGTTTGTGAATTTAATGAAAGAAGTAAATCATATTATTGAGGCATAGGATCATAGACGAAAGAACCGAGAGGGTGTAGATATGTGAGAACTGAAATAGTGAATGATGTGTGTATTAAACACTTTAGTGAAAAACCGAATGGTCTTGAACGGTTTGAGACAGGTTATGCTAATTACGTTTATTTAGCATGTTATGAGAAAGCCAACTATGTTGTTAGGATTGGTGGCGCGGACTATGAAAAATATAATCCAACTTATTGGATAGATGAGTTGAAAGATCTAAATATTCCAATTCCAAAAGTGCTTTACAAAGGGGAATATGATGGGTACCGCTATTTGATTCTTAACCACATAGAAGGTAATGATTTAGGACATGTATATAAAACATTATCCGACAAGGATAAAAAAGAACTTGCAAAAGCAATAATTAATATTCAGAATAAAGTCTCAACATTACGTATGAACAATGGCTTTGGATGCGTAGCCAACTATGGTGATTCTAGTTCGAAGGAAAGTTGGAAAGATGTAATCATAGGTGATCTTGATAGATCAAGGTCGTGGATTGAGAAAAACGAAATATTTGATGTAAATAAAGTTAAAGCGGTAGAGGAACTACTTAATAAGCATGATGCGTACTTTCGGTCAGTTAAACCGATTCCTTTTTTAGATGATATTACGACAAAAAATGTACTGGTCAATGATTGCGGCTTGTCAGGTGTTATTGATCTTGACTGGATGTGTTTTGGAGATCGCTTATATTTCATAGCTCTTACAAATATGTCTTTAATCAACGCTCTTAATGATACTAAATATATTGATTACTTAATTGAGGAACAGCAAGCTTCCGATTATGACCAAAATATTATTAAGCTATACACACTGGTGTTTTGCGTGATATTTATGTCAGAAAAGGGAATGAAGTTTAATAAGGAAGAGGCTCCAAAAGTAGATGAAGTAGAAGTTGCTAGATTAAATGCTGTTTACAATCAATTGTATTCAGAGTGCAATAATTTAATCTTATAAGAGTTGAAAATTATCCATAAATAGTCTATTATGGAGGGAAAATAAAGTGTATTTGGAGGGAACGTATGAAAGCAGTATTTACCTATGATTACGGACCAGAGAAGATGAACGCATTGCGGGATTTAGGCTATGAAGTGACTGTTGTCAAAGAGTCGCAGGTTGAAAATAGCCCCGAGATAAATGATGCGGATATATTGACGTGTTACAATCCCTTTAAGAGAATTGATTTATCTTTGATGCCATCATTAAAGTGGATTCAATTGTCGAGTATGGGTGTTGATCAATTACCGCTTGAACATGTAAAAAAACACAATATTATGGTAACGAACAATAAAGGTGGCTATTCAAAACCGATTGGTGAATGGGTTGTCATGAGTATATTGAATATATATAAAGATTCTAAGTATTTCGCAAGACGCCAAGACGATAAAATCTGGCACCTCAATACTGGTGTGCGTGAAGTTGTCGGGAAGAATATTTTATTCTTAGGCACTGGAAGTGTTGCAACAGAGGCTGCAAAAAGACTTCAGGGATTTGAAGCAACAATTATAGGGATGAATACCAACGGTAGAGATATGCCCTATTTTGACCGCTGTATAGCTTTTGATAAAATGATGAAAGAAGTGACCAAAGCGCATATCATTGTCTGTGCTCTACCTTATCAGGATGAATTGTATCACTTAATCGATGATGTCTTCTTATCTGCGATGCGTGACTGTGGTGTTATTGTGAACATTTCTAGAGGTAAATTAGTAGATGAGGCAGCTTTAGTAGAATATTTAGAGGATGGAAAATTTATGGGTGCGGCTTTAGATGTTTTTGAAGAAGAACCATTACCGGAAAGCAGCCAGCTTTGGGAATTTGAAAGAGTGTACTTAAGCCCTCATAACTCATGGGTTTCGGAGATGCGTAATGAGAGACGATTTAAGACAATCTACGAAAATATGAAACGATATATAAATGATGAAGCGTTGATTAACCAAGTCACGCTATAAGGAGAAAAACAATGAAGTACGTACTTGATGTCCATGTCCATACCATATCGAGTGGACATGCTTATTCGACAGTGATGGATTATGTTCGAGAAGCAAAACTTAAGGGATTGGAACTAATGGGTTTATCTGACCATGGACCAGCTATGCCAGGTGCCGCAAATATTTTTCATATCGGAAATCAGCGGGTGATTCCAAGTGTGATTGAAGGTGTTCACGTTTTAAAGGGTGTTGAAGCCAATGTCATCGATTTTGATGGCGGTATTGATATCCATGAACGTTACTTAAAGGAGTTGGATTTCGTTATTGCCAGTATTCATGACGTTTGTATCCAACCAGGCAATGAAGAAGAAAACACTAGAATGATGATTCAGACAATGAAAAATCAACCACTTGTAGATATTATTGGTCATTCAGGCAATCCTAAAGTGCCAATCAATTTAAAAGAGTTTGTAATGGCTGCTGCGGAATACGATAAAATAATTGAAATAAACAACAGCTCTTTCACGAATATATCTAGAAGTGGCAGTACAGAAAGATGCCAAGAAATTGCATGTTATGCTAAGGATTTTGGTGTGAAAGTAATTGCGGGAAGTGATTCACATTTCCATACCGCCCTTGGTGTTCTTGATACGGCACAACAAGTAATCGAAAAAGCTGGCATTGAAGATCAGTATGTTATGAACCTCTCAGCAGAGAAGTTTATAGCGGATCTTAGAAATAGAAGAGGGTTATAAACGAGTAAACAAGGAGGCTTCTATATGAGAAAATATGTTATGAATGCGTAGCGAAGGCTATTGCATTTCAGTAAATAGACAGTATATGAATTGCCAATAAATAGCCTTTGCGAATCCTAAAATGCAAGAAAATATTAGGAGGGCAAAATGAGCTATATAAATGCAACAAATTTATTACCAGTGGATGTTATTGAATTAATTCAAGATTATATAGAGGGAGAATATATTTATATTCCCAAGAAGGAAAGCAGCAAAAAATCCTGGGGTGAAAATACGACGACGAGACAGGAACTGGCCAAGAGAAATGAATGTATTTATGCCAAGTATTTACAGGGAGACAAAGTCGCTGAGCTAGCTGATGAATTCTTCTTATCCCCTAAAAGCATCCAGCGAATTGTATTAACAAGAAAAAGAGAACAATTATAACCGTGAGCCTAGGTCATTAATGACTTGGGCTCATTTTTATTTCTGAAAAGAAGATGAGGTAGTGTTATGTCTTTCGCTCTTGTATTCTAAGAGAGGAAACAAAAGAGAAGACAAGGAGGCAGTTTTTTTATGAGAAAACTTATTATGAGTGCTTAGCGGAGGCTTTGCATGATTAGATAAAATTATGGAATAGCCTTTGCGACATCCTAAAGATCAAATAACTAGGAGGAGCAAAATGAGCTATCTAAATGAAATAAATTGGGTTGTTGTTCCAACAACAACACCAAGAGTAAAGAAAAACTGTTCAAAATGCGGTCAACAGGCAACATTTGTCAACAGTGAAAAATTCAGAGTGAATGCCAATAAAAATAAATTGGATGTGTGGTTAATTTATCAATGTGAAAAATGTAAATCAACGTGGAACATGACTATTTATGAACGTATTGCACCAAAAGACATTCCAGAGGAAGCCTATCAATTATTTTTGGATAATGACAGACAACTTGCTCGGGATTATGGATTTGATAAGGGGGTACATACTAGAAATAGGGTCATGCTCAATTATGAAAACGTCGTCTACACTGTGGAAGGCAAGTCGATTGACTGGCTACGAGAGATGGATGTGGCCTATGAGGATGTGACGATTAAGATTATATGTGAAAAGCCTTTTGATTTGAGAGTGGATAAACTACTGAGTCATAAGTTGGGGATTTCTAGAAATCAGATAAAGACCTTGCATAAATCCGGTATCATTTCCGGTGTCAGCAAAGACAATGTTCTCAAAGAAAAAGTACACGATGAAATATCGGTGTCCATAAAAACAGTAAAAGCCTAAGGCGTTCACCTTAGGCTTTAGTTCATTAGCTATAATCTTATTTAACTGTAATTGATGAAATGTGCTTCACAATTACATCGTTGAAATCTTGAAGGAAATCTAAGACATGATTGTCTATTTTATTACCATGGTGCTTTAGCTCCTCTAGATATTCATTGATAATTGCAGCTGATACAGTTTCAGAATTTTCTTTGACGAAGGTTTCGTAACTGTTCAACAGATCTTCTGAGATATCTCTTGTCTCTACGTCAAATCCACCCATGTATGCCATGCTTACAGTGTAGAATTGCATGTACATCTTATAAGCATCATAAACTGTTTCAAAAGTTTGCCCTTCTGGGAATGACGTCAAATGTTTTTCGGCCATCAATAAACGTTCAGAAAGTTCTTCAACCATTATATTCAGATGCGCGTCCGATGTTGATGGTGCGTCTGAATCCCTTGCTAGTAGTTCCAAGTAGCTACGAATTTCATCTGATGTAAACTTGTCATACATCTGAAGTCTACGATAGTCTAAAATTGGGTAAAACAGTCCTTCTTCAGGGAAAAATTTATACCCATTGTCTAATATTAATTGAGCGAGTGCGCGGTAGTCGTCATTATCAAAATCATCCATGCTAAAAGAATTTTCTTCAACATTGTATGCCATTAGTATTGCATTTTGAGCGTCCTCATCCATTACTTGGTTAATGTAATAGTTTTGATTTTCTTTAATTCTTTTTTCAAGTTCAAGGATGGCTTGGTCCGCTTTTTCAACACTAAAATACTTGATGTTCTCTTTTAAGAACTCTTGAGCACGTACTGTTGAGTAGCCATCAAACAGCATCAATTTATAGTCCTCAAATACAAGTGATTCTTTGTCTGGATCATATACAACAACTTCTTCGTCAGAAGTTTCTTCTTCTTGGGCATCATCAGCAGTCTCTTCTGTCGCTTCATCTTCAGTAACATGTGTAGTCTCTTCTGGTGTTGATACTTCAGCAGGTTGTTCGTTATTTGTACAACCACCGAGTATAAGTGCTGTTACAAGTGAAGAGAGTAATAAAACTTTTAGTATATTTTTCTTCATAAATACCTCCATTCTTTATATAGTATACCGTGAAAATATGAATTTTTGGTGAACAAATGGAAAAATTCTAAAACAGTGATATAATGGTGCGTAATGGAGGCGCAAAAATGTTAAAAAAAGATATTAGAAGTTATTCGTGTGAAGCGATTGAAAATCATATGGTTACAATAGGTGAAAAGAAATTTAGAGGAAAGCAACTTTATGGTTGGATCGTAAAAGGGATTCAGTCATTTGATGAGGCCATCAATATGCCAAAACCATTAAAGGAAAAGCTTTCAGAAGAGTTTGTATTAAACAATGTAAAAATTGTTAAGAAGATGGATTCCTCAAAGGATAAGACATCAAAGTTCTTATATGAATTGCAGGATGGACATATTATTGAAGGTGTTTTGATGTCCTACAAGCATGGGTATAGTATTTGTGTGTCGACACAAGTTGGTTGTAAGATGGGGTGTACCTTCTGTGCATCTGCCATTGGTGGCATTGAAAGAAACCTGACTGCAGGTGAAATTATCGGACAATTATATGCCGTGGAAAAAGAAATGGGTATTAAAATCAGCAACGTCGTATTGATGGGCAGTGGTGAACCGCTGGACAATTACTCAGAAGTGCTACAATTCTTAAAGTTGGTCAATGATCCTAAAGGCTATAATTTAGGTATGCGTCATATTACTTTATCAACATGTGGTATCGCTGATAAAATTGAAGCTCTTGCCGACGAAAATATGCAATTGACCTTGGCGATATCGCTACACTGTGCAAATGATGACGAACGTAGTGAATTAATGCCAGTTAATCGAAAGTATAATCTAGAGCGTCTAATGAAAGCGTGTCGATATTATACTGACAAGACCAACAGAAGAATTACCTTTGAATACGGATTGATTGCTGGCGTAAACGATACAAATGAACGAGCGAAAGAACTGGGAAAACTGATTCAAGGCATGTTGTGTCATGTGAATCTAATTCCGATTAATCAAGTAATCGAACGTGATTATCAACCCTCAAAAGAATCATCAATAGCGAAATTCAAGACTGTTTTAGAAGGATATGGCGTAACGACAACCATTCGCCGTGAGCTTGGCAGTGATATCAATGCCGCTTGTGGACAATTAAGAAAGAATCATTTAGAAGAATAAAGTTATGGCTCAAATCATTTTGATTTGAGCCATTTCTACTCCTCGTAGACAAAATACGAATAATTTCAAAAATAAAAATTTTAACGTTTTGAAGGGATTTGTAAAAGGGTATAGAATAGATAATATATAGAATGTTTTGAAAATTCTAAAATCTAAATTCATCTAAGGAGGAGATAGATATGGTTAGTATGATTGTTGGTCCAAAAGGTTCGGGTAAAACAAAGAAAATGATTCAATTAGCAAATGATGATGTGAAGACTTTGACAGGTAGTGTGGTGTATATCGACGATGATAAGGGGTCTATATTTAACCTTAATCATGATATGCGCTTTATGAACATGGAAGATTATCCAATTAAAACAAAGGAAGAATTCTTTGGATTTGTATGTGGTATTATTTCAAATAATTATGACATCCAGAGAATATACATTGATGGCTTACTTAAGGTTGTAGATTTAAGTGTTGAAGAGATGACTGCGTATTTTAAACAGTTTGCAGATATCGCTGAAAGCAATGACCTTAAGTTTATTTTTTCTCTAAATCAGGAAACTAATGCTCTTCCAGAAGAGTTAAAACAATATATGATTTGATACTAACTAGATTTAATATAGGACTCTCTGTTTGTGAGGGTCCTTTTTTCTTTTTTGTTCATATAAAACCGTTCTTATGAGATTTATATAACAGTTTTATGATTGGGTATTGCCCTCTTTACTCCGATAAAATGATGAGGCAAATTTTATGAGTCGTTCATCAAGCAATACCCAATCATAAAACCATATAAATATCACAAGAACTGCTGTATGACAAATAATAAAAATAGCACTTCAAAAACAGAGAGCCGAAGCTGGTTTTGGTAAAGAAGCGACTGTATGAGGGCAAAAAAAGATCATCTCTCATCAATTGAGGGATGATCTTAATTGTTTTATCTGCGCGGTACAAACTTTTCGCCAAGGTATTGACGGATTAGGTCTGCGTCTGAAAAATAATCTATAAGAATGATTTTGTCTAAGTCTTCTAAGATAACTTCTACTTCTGTATCACCGTTTAAGAAGGCCTTAATTACGGTATCTTCTTTAACTTCTCTTACCTTTGTTTTGTTTTTCTTTTGTTTGACATATTCTCTGGCATAAATTGGTCCAGAAATGCCGATTATTTTTGTATACTTCACGATGTACCTCCATTTCTCATATTAGGATACCATAAATTTTTTTTAAACGAAATGTGAATTTTTCTTAAAAACAAGAATAAGCTTTGGGATATTTGGTATAATAGTTATGCAAAGAATAATATTGCAGGGTAGTTCAAATTATGTAGCTTGAAAGGAGCTCACATGAGAAAAAAGAAGAGAATAATGGTGTGTGTAACACAGCAAAAGTCTTGCGAGCGCTTGATTAAAAGAGGTGCTGAACTAAGTGGTCCAAAACATGGCGAATTATATATTGTTCATGTTGTTAAGGAAAACTGGAAATATTTTGGTAGTTTAAAAGAAGCTGATGCCCTTGAGTACTTATTTGATTGCTCAAAAGAGTTCGGTGGCATGTTAAGTGTCGTGAAAGCCCAAGATATTGAAGGTACGCTAAACGAATTCGCAGAAAAAAATAAAATAGATATCGTTATTATGGGTGAGTCATTAGAACCAACGACTCAACAGAATATGATTAATCGTTTACAGAATAAGACATCCAAAGAAATTCATTTTGACATTGTGCCAGTGAATTTTGAAGACAACACACAGCAAATTGTATAGCGAAATTAAATTAATTATGTGAAAAAGGCCCTACGTTTACGTAGGGCTTTTATTTATGAGATGACAGTAAGGATAAATTGATGAGATATAATACCTATTCAGAAAGCTTAAAAAAAGAATACGGAGAAAAAGTATATAAGATTCCAGTGAATCTACCGGTAACCTGTCCAAATCGTGACGGTACACTTGGGAATGTGGGATGCATCTTTTGTGGAGATGTGGCAACTGGATTTGAAAGTTTGAACAATGAACTTTCTGTAAAAGAGCAGTTGGAAAAGAATATTGAATACATTTCAAAAAAATATAAAGCTAAGAAATACATTGCTTACTTTCAAAACTTTACGAATACCTATATGCCCCTTTCGTTGTTTGAGCAGCGTATGAAAGAAGCTTGCATCGAAGGCGTTGTTGAATTATGTGTATCAACACGACCAGATTGTCTTGATGATGCCTACTTGAAAGTATTGAAAAAGATCGGCGAAACATATGGGGTGGCCATCTCCATAGAACTTGGTCTTCAATCGATTAACCCGACAACCCTTAAGAAAATCAATCGAGGACACGGAGTGGCGTCATTTATTGATAGTGCCCTTAGAGTAAAGGCCTACGACTTCAAGTTATGTGTGCATCTGATTGCCAATTTACCGTGGGATTCCAAAGAGGATTTTGTAGAAGCTGGAAGAGTTTTATCGGTTTTGAAAGTGGATTATGTTAAGATACATTCTTTGTATATCCTCAGAGATACCGTCCTTGGAGATGCATACGAGGCTGGGGAATTTACAATTATTTCACCAGAAGAGTATGTAGACCGCATTGCATCGTTCATTGAGGTGGTGTCACCTGAGATGGTGTTCCAACGGCTAGCGGCTAGAGCGCCAGAAGAACTAACACTATTTTGTAATTGGGGAATGAGTTGGTGGAAACTAAAGGATATGATTGATGCAACCCTTGAGGAAAGAAATATTTATCAAGGCGCCCTCTATGATACATTAACAGTTCATAGTATAATATAAGTTAGGAGTATGATGAGGGATGATAAAAAAATTACTAATTTGGGATATTGATGGCACCTTAGTAGATTGTGGTGCTGCAGGTCGAATGGCAATGGACCGTACATTCAAGGAACTATTTTCCATAGACAATGGATTTGATGGCATATCTATGGCCGGACGATTAGATCAAGTGATATTAAAAGATGCTTTTACAAAACATCGTTTAGAATATAATGAGTTATCACATTTTTATAGTCATTATGAACAAGTACTTGATGAGGTACTTGTAAAAACAGGCGCGCGTTTGTATGATGGTATTGCTGAAGCGCTTGCCTATGCAGCTGACCACGATGATATACTGAATGTAATCAGTACAGGGAATTGCGAAGTCGGTGCTTGGCTTAAATTAAAACACGCTGGTATAGACCACTATTTTGATCATGGTGGTTTTGGTTGTGGATTTACAGAACGTGAAGACCTAGTCGGTCAAATCATTCAGGATGTTGAACGAACGTATCAAGTAACATTCGATACGAAAAATATATTTGTTATTGGGGATACACCTCATGACATCACTTCCGGTCAACGTCATGATGCTACGACAATTGCGGTGCTAACCGGTCATTATTCAAAAGAACAGTTATTGGCTTATCGGCCAACCTATATCATTAAGGATTTTACAAAGTTAAATGACTTCATTGGCATGTTGGAGGTGTAGGAATGAATAAATCAAGGGAATGGAAAAGTTTTTTAATACCCTATGAACAGGCAGTAGAAGAACTCAAAGTAAAATTTAAGTCGATTCGTCGCGAGTATCAAGACACGAATGGCTATTCACCAATAGAATTTGTAACAGGTCGCATTAAGAAGATTTCAAGTATCTTAGAAAAAGCGGAACGTCGCAATATTCCGGAAGAGAAAATTGGTGTAGAAATGGAAGATATCGCAGGTATTCGTATCATGTGTCAATTCATTGATGATATTTATGCTGTTGCGGATTTGATTCGTAACCGTTCGGACATGACCATCGTATACGAAAAAGATTACATAGCGAACCCAAAAGAGAGTGGTTACAAGAGTTTGCATGTCATTATTAGTTATCCGGTTCAAACGATTAATGGTGAAAGAGAAATATTGGCAGAGCTTCAAATTAGAACATTGGCAATGAACTTCTGGGCAACAATTGAACATTCATTAAACTATAAATACACACAACATATACCAGAACATATCGAAAGTAAATTACAAAAGGCTGCTGAAGCAGCATCTGCATTAGACCAGGAGATGTATACTATTCGTCAAGAAGTAATTACAGCGCAATTACTCTTTGAGCAAAAGTCTAATATCGTTGCAGATATAACCAAAAATCTGCAGAGTCTTTACGCCGTTGGCTTATTAGACGAAGCAGAAAAATTTCAAGAACGGTTTACAAAACTATGGTCAACAACAAATGTTGAGGAACTCGATCGATTGTCTAGAGAGATCAAAGAGTTGTTGCCAAGTTACAGATTGTTCTTTGACAACAATTTAGAAGATGGTGATTAAGTGGCATTATATGCAATTGGCGATTTACACTTAAGTTTTTCCGTAGATAAACCGATGGATATCTTTGGTGAGGCTTGGGTGCGTCATGAACAACAAATTAAAGAAAGTTGGATGGCACAGGTAAAGGAAAGTGACACGGTTCTAATACCCGGCGATATTAGCTGGGCAACAGGTTTTGAGGAAGCTAAAGCTGATTTGCAGTGGATTGATGACTTACCTGGAACCAAGGTGCTATTGCGAGGGAATCACGATTATTGGTGGACTTCATTAAAAAAGATGAAGGAAGCATTTCCAAAATTGGAATTTTTACAAAACAACTTTTATGAATATGAGAGTCATATGATTTGTGGTACGAGAGGTTGGGTGTGTCCTAATAAGCAAAACTTTGACGACCATGATGAAAAAATATATAATCGTGAATTGATTCGTCTTAAATTATCTTTGGAGAGTGCGAAAAAGGCTAGTGACAAACCGATAATTGTCATGACCCATTATCCACCGACCAATGACCAATTCGAGCCGTCTGGATTCACAGAGATTTATGAAACTTATGATGTGTCTAAAGTGATATTTGGACATCTTCACACAGAAGTCTCATTTAAATCTGGACTTCAAGGAACTATCAGAGGTGTTGATTACCAATTGGTATCGTCTGATTACGTTCAGTTTCAATTACAAAAGATAGTAGATTAGAATGGAGCAACAATGTGTTTTAAAACGTTTATGGCCGAGCGAGATGTACTCATCGATCAGCTAGAGGCAAAAGAAATATCCAAAACAGAGTACGTCGAAGCAAACTTTACAGATTTTGTTGAAGGGGTTAATCCACCGTCGACAAAAATTCAATCAGTAGAGGATGGTATTATCGCCTACCATTATTACAATACAAGGGCGAAAAAACTCATGATTGAAGGAAATGATTGTTATTACCGCGATCCCTACCAAGCAAAACAATTGCACGATAGTGCCCATGATCAATATATGAAAAAAGATGCGGTAACCATGGCTGTTGTTGAGTTAATGGCGTATCAGCAAATGGAAGCGTATTTTGTATCATTACAATCGGAAGACTTAAATAAAGAATTATTTGAAATTGTGTTAAACTCATATCATCGTGTAATTTTCCACTCAAAAGACAAGCGACTCCTGAATAGGCTTCGTAAAAATGAGGTTTTTTCAGAGGCATTGCAAGCGTCGAAAATTGATGATTACGTCAATACGAAATATTGTGAGTAAAACCCTCCATAGCGTGGTATTTATATAATAAGAGCGCGATTACATAATGGAGGAGTGATGAGAATGACTGAATTTAAAAAGTTCAAAGTTGGTGCATCAAAAACGATACAGAAGGTTGTAAAAGAAAGTGATACTGCCCTTAGTTATGGGAGTGGAAAGCTGGAAAAATTATTTGCAACACCTAGCTTGGTTGCTTTAATGCTGGAGGCATGTTATGAACTTGTAGATGAGGATCTTCCAGAAGGTTTTATCACAGTAAGTAAATCGGCAAAAGTAGATCATATTGCACCGACTACGCTTGGTGAAACCGTTACAGTGAAGGTTACCATTTTGGAAGCGTCAAAAGTATACATTAAATTTAAGATGGAGGCATTTGACGAAATTGGCATCATTGGATACGGTGAACACGTACGTGCGGTTGTTCAAAAAGATGGTTTATTGGAAAGAGCATCAATGCGCGAGCGTACACTAGAGAACAAGAATTATTAAGCTGGGGATTCCCCAGCTTTTCTTGCTGTAAGAGGCTTATCCGCCGCCGATGGTCGGTATCGCTTATTAAGAGTATAAGAGAGGATAAATCAGATGAAAAATATTAAAGCAATTATCTTTGATATGGATGGCACACTAATTGATTCTATGTGGATCTGGAAACAAATTGACATCGATTTTTTGGCGTCTAGGGGCCATGAGTTCCCTGACGATTTAACAAAAAAAATAGAAGGCATGAGTTTTACCGAAGTGGCAAGCTATTTCAAAGACCGATTTGGATTGACTGAAAGCATAGATGAACTGAAAGCTATTTGGACAGACATGGCCATACATCTATACCGTCATGAAATTGGAATGAAGCCTGGTGCAATGGCATTTCTGGAGAAGATAGATGCACTAAAATTACCGATGGGCATTGGTACCAGCAATTCCAGGGATTTAGCAGTTGAAGTTCTTGAAAAGAACAACGTCATTACTTATTTCACATCAATTAGGACTTCTTGTGAAGTAAAGAAAGGCAAACCGAGCCCAGACGTCTTCTTGAAAGTGGCGGAAGATCTAGGCGTTGCGCCTGAGGAGTGTTTGGTATTTGAAGATACTGTTGCTGGGGCGCAAGCGGGAATTAATGCTGGGATGCGCGTTATTGGCGTAATGGACGAAGTATCGCTGCTCCATAAAGAGGAGTTACTTGAAATCGTTGAACAGTATATAGAATCCTATGAAGAAATAATGGATTTATTTGAGTAGCTATCATTGCTATGCTATACTGTTAATAGATTACTGAAAGGACTTATCGAAATGAAAAAGCAACTGAAATATTCGATTATCGTAGAGAGATTACCACTAGCTACTTTGGGCATTTTCGCAAATGGAGCCCAAAGGGTGGGGAAGTCTAATTAGATAATGGTAAAATTTTCAAGTTGTGATATACGGATAGACTTTTTAACCCGAGTATGACGCTCGGGTTTTTGTGTATAAAAAATTAGACATCCAGGATGGGGTTAAAGGATTGTAGACGACAACTCAAATGAATGGAGGCATAAAAATGATAGAAATTGAAGTAAAACAGTTATCGAAAATGTATGGTGGCAACACCGTTTTTCATAATATAAATTTCACGGTTAAAACGGGTGAAAAAATAGGTCTTATTGGCGCTAATGGCTGTGGTAAAACGACATTGATGCGTATACTTTCGAATGAGGAAAGTAGTGATGCTGGGGATATTTTCAAAAGAAAAGGCATAAAGTGTGGATATCTTGCACAAATTCCGAGTTATCCAGAGGAGACAACCGTCATTGAAGTGTTGATGGAAGCCTTTGGTGAAATTGGATCACTGAAACATGAGATGGCGTCATTAGAAGGACAAATGGCAACTGCTAGTGATGGCATGGATAAAGTCCTTGCGGACTACGGCAGGATTCAAGAGAAGTTTACAGCACTTGGTGGTTATAGCGTAGATGAGCAATTGGGACGAATTATCATAGGAATGTCATTTTCTGAGGTCTTCTTAAACCGTCGCTTTATGAGTCTTAGTGGTGGTGAAAAAACGAAAACCATGTTGGGAAAAATGCTGCTAGAAGCACCAGATGTCATGCTGCTGGATGAGCCGACAAACCACTTGGATATCAAAACTCTCGAGTGGTTGGAAACTTATATCAGAGAAAGTGATTCTGCGATGATCATGATTTCCCATGACCGATATTTCTTGGATCACACCATAGATAAAATAGTTGAGCTATCTAGGGGGGAAACTATTGAATTTATGGGCAATTACAGTACTTATATGACTTATAAAGAAGAACAACATGAGATACTGGAAGCACAATACAAACAACAAGAGAAGAAAATATCCGAAATGGAAGCGGCTGCTAAGCGGTTTAGAGACTGGGGTACAAGAGCAGATAATGAGGCCATGTTCAAAAAAGCCAAAGCCATGGAAAAGCGTATTGAACGTATGGACAAAGTTGAACGCCCTAAAGAGGAGCGCAACATACGCTTAAACTTCGATGCATCTGGTCGATCGGGGCAAGATGTCCTGCAGCTTGAAAAAGCAGCAATTGGATATGATACGACCTTGTTTGTTGGCGAGGAATTTACCTTGAAATATGGGGAGCGGTTAGTGCTTCTAGGCGACAATGGGACAGGGAAGACAACGTTGTTCAAGGTGATACAAGACAAATTACCGGTGCTTTCGGGCCGCGTGAGAGTAGGCGCTTCAGTAAAAATTGGCGTACTGGACCAGGAAATATTTTTTGAGGCGGACGACAAAAATATACTGACCTTTTTTAGGGAGGAAACACTCCACAGTGAAGGGGAAAGTCGACAGAAACTGGCTCGATACTTGTTTACGGGAGAAAGTGTTTTCAAGAAAGTAACCTCACTTTCCGGAGGAGAAAAGGTGCGGTTGAAGCTAGCCTTGTTGATGGAAGAAGACATTAATATGTTACTTCTCGATGAACCGACCAATCATATTGACATACCATCAAGGGAGACGTTAGAAGAAGCGCTGGTGAATTTCAACGGCACGATTTTATTCGTATCCCATGACCGTTTCTTTATAGAAAAAGTAGCGACCCGGGTGGCGGAAGTAGCAGGTGGACACTTTATTGCTTATGCGGGAGACTACGATTATTACAAAGAGGAAAAAAGTAAGCCGGATAATGGTCAAAATGTTACGGTGACTTCTGAAATAGTCCAAAAGAAGGATATCACAAAAGGAAAGCAGGTTTCAAAGGAACGGTTGAGACAAAGTGAAATTAAAAAAATCGAAAAGCAACTGCTGTCTGTTGAAGAGGAAATAGGAGTAATCGAAGGGGATATGGAAAGACTTTCAGATGCATTATCAGATACGACAAAAGGCTATGTTGAACTTGGCGAAATCAATCAAAGTCTGGCTCAAAAACAAGAAAAACATGATATACTATCTGCGGAGTGGTTAGAAATAACAGAAACGTTAGAAGACTTGAGGAGTGAATGATAATGATGAGAGCGGCAAGAAAAGAAGATCAGCATATGGTTGTTTTACTCATACATGCAGCGATTGATGATTTAGTAAACACTTTTACTGGTGCATGGGATATGAAAAAAGCATTAAGCCATATGGCAACACTATTTAATACACAAAATACAAGATTCAGTAAAGAGTACTGTACAATCGTTGAACGAGAAGATGTTGCAGTAGGATCTATGATTGCTTATCCAGCTGAGGAAATGCCTCTATTGAATGATGGTGTAGTGAAGCTACTTCGTCAAACATATGAAGGTCCAGTAGATGAATTGCAACTATTGGAACATCAGATATTAAATTCAAAAGAAGCATTTGTCGGTGAATACTATATAGATAACCTTGCTGTCATGCCAGCATTTAGAGGTCAAGGCGTCGGTAAAGAGTTGATTCAGCATGCGGAAACACAAGGGAAAGCTGCTGGCTATAACAAAATATCAATTTTGGCAGATCAATCAAACGAAAAAGCATATAAGATTTATGAAAAATTAGGCTATGTCCATGATTGTGATTTGGAAGTGTTGGGTCACACGTACAGACACATGGTGAAAGAAGTTTAAATAATATATGATGCAAATTTAAAGGCGATTCACTCAGATGAGTGAATCGCCTTTTATGTTATAGTTTACTTTTTTTTATGATTGTATTGTTGGTTATCCTAAGAACATTAGTCCCATGGCAATGATAAAGCCACTGTATAATAAGTCCACAACACAGAAGCCCATGATGTCTCTTGCGCCAAGGCCAGCTATACCAAGTGCCGGTAGTGCCCAGAAGGGTTGAATCATATTTGTCCAAGCGTCACCCCATGCAATAGCCATTGCTGTCTTTGCAGCTGGAACACCAAGCGTTGCGCCTGCTGGCATCATAATTGGTGCTTGAACGGCCCATTGTCCACCACCTGATGGTACAAAGAAGTTTACGATCCCTGCACTTAAGAAAGTGAATAACGGGTAAGTCGTCGGTGTCGAAATACTTACGAAACCAGTAGAAATAATACCAGCAAGTGAGATGCCATCAACACTTTTACCCATCATCATGCCCATGATACCTGCGTAGAATGGGAATTGAATCATAATCCCTGCCGTTCCTTTAACTGCATGACTTACGGCATTGAGGAAACGTCTAGGTGTTCCATGAAGCAGAATTGCTGCGAATAGGAACATGAAGTTTACGATATTTAAGTTGAGCTTAAAGCCGTTTTGTGCAAAGTAATAGAAAACGTAAATAATACCCATACCGCCGATGATCATTGACATTACCATGCTGTTTTCGATCTTATCAGCAGGTGTGTTTATTTCGATGACTTCATCGCCATCATCTTCTAATAATGCAGGATCCACTGTGAAAACATCTTCTTTCGCAGGATGCATTGCACGGTTTAGGAACGGCAACGTAAATAGGATCACGCCAACGATTATAAGGTTGAAAGGCGAGAAAATAGTCATAGATGTTGGAATCGCTTCAGTTAATGCACCATTTGTCGCAGCGGCAAGACCTTCGCCACCAGTCGCAACTTTTAGCGGAACTGAGCCTGAGATACCTGCATGCCATACAAGGAAACCAGAGTATGCAGATGCAATCAACAGACGGTAGTCTACATTTTTAACTTGTCTTGCCAATTCTCTTGCATAAAGAGCACCGATTACTAGTCCGAATCCCCAGTTGATCCAACAAGCGATTACAGATACAAATGTTACAGCAACAATAGCTTGAAGAGGTGTCTTAGCAATGGAAGCCAATCTCTTAAGGCCACGCTTAAACAGTGGTGCGTTTGCCAATGTGTGACCTGTAACAAGGACCATACACATTTGCATTGAGAATGCTAATAGATTCCAGAAACTGCCTTGCCAGTGCAGTAACATTTCCATTGGCGTTTGGCCAGTCATACCGATACCAGCCCCGAAAACGATAAGTGTTAAGATTGCTGCGAAAAGAAATGGATCAGGTAAGTATTTCTGAACCACAAGGACACAGCCGTTAGTAAATTTTTTGAACATTATAATGCCCCCTATGTATTATTATTTTATAACCACACTCATTATACGCCTAGATGTTAAATAAATCACGAATTGTTACCGTTTATTAATAGATTCATGCATTGGTATGTTTCTATGGAAACAGTGAAGTGCTGGACAGTTGATGGAATCCTTATTTAGATGTATATTGAAATAAGTAAAAGACGATAGAAGGAGGAGTTATGGGACAATCCTGGAGTGGTATTAGAAAACGGTTGGAACAAGATTTACTGTGTGAAAAACTAAGAGGACGTGTACGGTATTTTATCACAAAGTATCGTAAGGCCCATGATGATGAAGCGCGGGTGGCTGTTGTTGTTGATGATAGAGAAGTGCTTAAAGGAAATGTATTTGCCTTTTATAAAGAAGCAAATCCCATGACCAATAAGTTAAAAAAAGAAGAAAACATTCCCAAAAGAAAATGGGATGGCAATAAAATAATCAATATAGAAGTTAATGAGGCGATAGAAAAACGTGTTGATAGAATGTTGATTGATAAAGGAAACATTGATACATACCTATTTACAGAGGCACTAGATTTCTATATGCATCATTCAATTGATGAATCCCTTGAATCCACAGATGCCCTTGTAAGAATGTTTGCCATATTAGATAGAAGGGTTGGCAAAAGGAGATTAAGAGAACTGGCTGAAACTGTGGATAAACAACCTGAGTGGCTTCAGTTTTTTTATAGATTGCGAATGGAATCAGAGGGTATTCGACTGGATTAAGGAATGAAAAAATATAATGATTTATAGAAAGAAATCTGATATGATAAGGAGATGATTATAAACGGGTACATTTAAGTTGGATTAAGGAAGGTTTAGGAAATTGAAAAGAGGACAATTAATAGAATTAAAAATTGAGGAAATGCGCTTTCCTGCTGTAGGAATCGGTTACTTCGAGGGCAAGAAAGTAAAAGTAAAAAACTCAATCAAAGGACAAACCGTAGAGGTCCGTATAAAGAAAAATAGAAGTGATTATGCCGAAGGTAAATTACAGCGTGTTATCGAGCCAGCAGGCAATGAAGTGGCGTCATTTTGTCCACATTTTGGTCGCTGTGGTGGGTGTGCGAGACAAACAATGCCTTATGATGAACAGGTAAGTTTAAAAGCACAAATGGTAAAAACAATATTAGAAGAAGTAGGATTTTCGGAAGGCTTTGAATTTGAAGCACCGATCGTTAGTCCTGAAATCTATCATTATAGAAATAAAATGGAGTATTCTTTTGGTGATGAAGAAAAGAATGGGCCATTAAGATTAGGCATGCATAAAAAAGGACGTTTTCATGACGTTGTAACGGTTGACCAATGTATGCTTGTAGACTCAGATTTTAATGATATTTTATCTGCAACACTGGATTATTTCGTAGAAAACGAAATTCCACGATATAACAAGAACATCATGGAAGGTTACCAAAGACATTTTACAGTTCGTAAAAGTCCAATTACTGGAGAGATTCTGTTAGGCTTATCGGCGTCTACAAAAGTAGAGGTGGATCTTAAGCCTTTTGTAGAAATGCTAACGGCTCTTGAACTTAAGGGAACAATTGTTGGTATTGTTTGGATTAAAAATGATGGTATCGCTGATGTAGTTCAAGGTGATATTGAAGTATTATATGGTAGAGACTACTATATGGAAAAGTTGCTTGGATTGGATTTTAAAGTATCTTTCTTCTCATTCTTCCAGACTAACACCAAGGGTGCGGAATTACTTTATAACAAAGTAATCGAATATACTGGAGCAACGGAAGGCAAAGAAGTATTCGACCTTTTCAGTGGAACGGGCACAATCGGACAGATTATGGCTGGCACTGCAAAAAGCGTTGTTGGTGTAGAACTTGTTGCAGATGCAGTAGATGCAGCCAATGAAAATGCTAAGTTGAATAATCTAGATAACTGTATGTTTATTGCTGGAGATGTATTCAAGGTCTTGGATGAACTTGATCATACACCGGAAGTAATCGTTGTGGATCCGCCAAGAGCAGGTATTCAAGAAAAAGCATTACTGAAGATTCTAGGCTATGGTGTTGATCAAATCACTTATGTATCATGTAACCCTAAATCACTTGGCGAAAACTTGGTGATTGCTAGAAAAAATGGCTATACACTTGAAAAAGCATGTTGTGTAGATATGTTCCCACACACCCCACATGTGGAAACAGTCGTAAAACTGGTTAAAATCCAAGAAGAAGCAGTTGATGCAGAAACAGCAGCATCCATGAGGCGTTCTGAACAACTGAAGAAGAACAAAGAACTTCTAGAGCAAGACCCAGACTCTGATCTGGCTAAGATGCTTGCTGAGATTGAAGCGAAAAATAAATAAAAAGTTACTTAACTGACCACCCATTGGCCACTGTGAAATCGATTTGGCTTATTATGGGTGGTTTTTTATGTGTTTTAAAATTAAGTGAAGCAAAATATATTTGAGGGGCAGGTGACATTCGTTAATCTTTAACTAGATGGAGTGGCTTCTTAATATGCTCTCTGACGCCATGTTTTTGATTATGGTCTTTCAAGATATCAGCCATTATTTCCACGTTACCTTTCATGTATTTGATTTTTTCCAAATCAATACCTTGGCTAAAAGGACAGGCAGAAAGGCAGATGCCACAGTCGGTTCCTAGGGAACGCCATTTTTTATAACATGCTTCTGCATTTATTTCCCATTTTAAATGACCATTGACATTATCTCCTGACGTTGAAGGAATTGCATTGGAAGAACATGTTTCAGCACATCTTCGACAGAGTTTGCAAAATTCAGGAAGTCCAAAATCATCGGGATCGTCGGAGATCAATTCCATATTCGTTGTTACAATCCCTAATCGGATTCGAGGTCCATACTCTTTGGTAACAAGAACTCCTATCCGACCGAGTTGTCCAAGGCCAGCACTCTCTGCGACCAATGGGGCAACAACAAGATAATTAGCATCCATATGATTACGTGCTTCATAACCAAGTTCGCGAATGAAATTGGCCAGCACTAAACCAATAATTCCAGCATCTAAATAGCCCTTACACACTTCAATAACTTCTTCTATTTCTGGAGCGCGATTAATCATATCCTGATCCATCTCAATTGCAAAAACGATTGCATATTTGTGCTTCGGTGTTACGACATTACCATAGCTGCTTTCCTTACGGCCACGATGTGAATAGTAGAATTCATCCTTCATTTCAGTAATACCAACTTTAACAGCTCCGAAATACAAAGCAAACTTTTTGAGTTTTTTTGAGATGATTTCAGGATCCACATCAACTTTAGTAGTTGATTCTGGACCTTCAGAAAAAGGATTGATATCTCCGAGTAATTTATAGACGGCAATAGGCAGTCTAGAATGAAGTGGATGATAAGTTAAAGATCCTTCACTGCATAAATCAGGAAGGGAGCGCAGTTGATTATCAATATCTTTCTTTTCAGGATGTCTTTCATAGTAATCGTTATAGCATTTTGAATTCATTTGCAAATTCATCCGAGCGATCATATTATCTCTTTCATCGAATCGTTTCATAACATTTTCTCCCCTTATAATTATCTTGATATATCCAGTGGATACCCATGTTGCTCATTTTATATTCATAGGATATTTTGCCTTTATATTAATTTTTCAGACATAAAATGAAGGATTGTATATCCGTGAGTTCTCAAATCCACATGTGGAAAAAGACGCATAATGATCAAAGCAATACGGTTACGAAAGTGCTAAATGGGTAACTATAACAATAGGGATTTGTTTATATGAAAGGGGAATCGTTATGTCTAGGAAAATGAGTATGTTGATTTTGTTTGCAGTGTTGGCAATCGTTTTAGTCGGGTGTACCCAGGAAGCAGAGGTTCCTGAAGCGCCTCAAGAAGCTGCAGTTGTGGAAGAGGTTTCTGAAGAAGTGGACTATTCTGGTACTTATATCGGTTATTCTTGGAAAGGGGAATCTAAGGGGACTACTCTAGAAGAAGCGACACAAAAAATTCAAACCATCATAAAATTGGATTCGAAAGGGACGATCTTGGAAGCGGATATGTTGTTTTGGAAGTTGATCGATGGACACTGGACGACAAGACAGAGTGGTTATGCTGATGTATCGGTAGATTTCAGCATTGAACCAAGCAGCACAACACCTGGTGAAGACCATAAAAACGGGACTTCCATGTTTGAGGTATCGACGATTGATTTAATGGGATTCTATGCAGCGGCAGTCAGTGAAGATGGGACTGTAGCAGTAATGATTGTAGAACCTACAACAAGACATCAATTTGAAATGAAATTGACGCCTGGCTACGATTATTTGACCCCAATATCGGATGTAACCATTAATAGCGGTGTATTGGTGCCGACGTATAGAGCATCGAGCAAAGGGGTGGCCAAAGTAAATGAGTGGTCTGATTACGCTGACAAAGATATCTTTAGTATGGATCCTTATGCCCATGTAATGAAAGATAGAGGCGTGTTCAAAGGATTGAATAGTAAGTCGACAATGGAGGAATTACTTGAAAGTATGGGCATCGCTTTTGTTGATGGCAAACCTCAACCTGTGGATGAAGTGCATGGATTCCACTCTAACGGTGGTTGGGCAGGTAATTACAATAGTATAGGTGAATATCTCGTTGGAAAAAACGCAGTGGAGAAGACTTCTTTAGTAAATTGGTCTATTGATTATTGGGGCAAAAATATTAATGAGGATAATTTCTTTGGTGTAGATGAAGTGGCAGGTGCTACTAGAACAACGCAAAATTCTATAGACACAATTGCTGGAGCAACCGTAAGAATGTCTCGTGAAAGTACATCATACCAACGTGCATTAGTTGAAGCCGGCATATTAAAAGAAGAAGATGTGATCAAAGGTAGATTTTAGGGATGGTTTATTTACTTATTACTTTATGTTACAATAGAACAAACGTTCTGTTGTGAGGAGTACTGTGATGAGAAATAACATAGAAATTGATGAGGCTGTACAAGCACTGACTCATAAAGAAATCAAGGTCCTTGAAGAGGCGAACCAAAGTCTCGATTATTTGAAGTATCTAAATGACAGCCAAAAAATTGCGGCAACCCGAGAAGAGGGTAACTACCTGGTCATTGCTGGTCCAGGGACTGGAAAGACACACACGCTGATCTATAGAGTCTATCATTTAATAAAAAAAGGTGTTGATCCAAAGGGGATTGTGATCATCACCTTTACACGAAAAGCGGGTAATGTATTGAAGCACAGGTTGAATCTATTGATGCCCAATATGGCTTTAGGATTCGTAGGCACCTTCCATGCCTTTGCCAACCACATCAGTCAGCTTATTGGCAGTGAATCGCCGATATCCAAGTTCCGCTTGTTGGACAGTGAGGATGATATTGCGGTTCACAAGCTTGTCATGGCTGATTTTGATAATTTCAACTCAAGCCAGAGAGCAAAGTCTCTTCAAAAAATGATTTCCTATTGCATCAATACAGGTATTGGTGTCAAAGAGTATATTCGGAAATTTGATCTGCACAAGATGGTCGACGACGCGGAGAATATTGAAGCCTATATGAAGGTATATGAAAAATATAAAGTGGACCATATGCTTGCGAGTTATGACGATTTGATATCTGTTATGAGCCGATATCTGGAGAAAGATGATGACATGAAAGTGACGGCACCCTATGAGTATTTGATGATAGATGAGTATCAGGATACCAATAAAATGCAGTTGGATTTTGTGAAACGGCTGAAAATAAAAAATGTCATGGCCATTGGTGATGATTTTCAAGGGATATATGCATTTCGTGGGGCGGATCATCGGATCATCCTTAATTTTTATAATGACTTTGAAGCGCCTCAAATGATTAAGTTGACTGAAAATTATCGGTCAAATGACCATATTATCGGGTGGACGAATCAGGCTATTCAGCGGTCCAAGCTTGGATATCATAAGACATTGACATCCGCGACTAAGAAAGAGGGCGCAGTACAAGTCATCTCGGGATCCTCTCTTGAACGTCATAAAACAGTTGTAATAGAGCATATCCAGAAAAATCCAGAAAAAACCCATGCACTTATATACAGATACAATAAGAACCGTACCGTTTTCGAGAAGGCGCTTATTGCAGAGAATATTGACTACGTCGTTTACGGCGGCATACGTCTCTTGGAAAGAAAGCATGTTAAAGACGTGCTGAGTTTTCTTATGGTGTATTTAAATCGAAGAGATGTGGTAGGCTATAATCGTATCTTAACATTACTGCCTGGGATTGGCGTTAAGACTGCTAAGCGGTTGATTAAAACAAATATGGCGGACATCACTCATTTAAAAGGAGAAAAACTTAAGTTGGTCCAGCAGGTAAAAGACTTACTGGGGGGGACCGGAGATAAGACGGAACTATTCGATAAGATTTGCAATTTCTACTTCTCAATTTACGAAAGTATTGAATCTGGCTACTATACGAAAGATGAAATTATAGAGGATTTTAAATTGGTTCGCGACCTGTTGGTGACATTTGACTCTTTGGAGAATTTCATCGTTAACATTATATTGGAGCCAGTTGTCGATTTAAAAAAAGGGAAGAACCCCAAAGTTGTTCTTACAACCATTCATTCAGCTAAGGGATTGGAGTTTGATGCTGTTTATTATTTCCATACCCATGACTGGTATAAAAATTATGACCTTGAGACCCTGGAAGAAGACCGTCGACTGTTTTATGTTGGAATATCACGTGCCAAGGAGCAGTTGTATGTCTTTGATCATACGGAAGTACAACGGTCTTTTGAGGAGATCATTCGAGATTTTGATACCCTACCTGAACTAGAAGTTCCGGACGTGGTTAATGAAGAATCATCCCAACTAGATGATATCAAAGAAAATCCTGTTATAGGAACCCCTATGGACAATGTCATTCATATTGACTTCTCTAAAAGGCGGTAGCGTATACTAGGCTTTAGAACAAAAACTAAATAGCGATGATTTTAGGACACCCGATTGAATTTATATATCGGGTGTTTGTTTTTGTATCTAGTTATTCAGAGGAATATACTCTTAAGGCGCAGCGCTTCCTATTATGATTGATTATACATTATGAGGGTATAATTATGATGAGGTGATCTCATGAGAATAGTAGTTACCGGAGGGTATGGATTTATTGGTTCCCATATCGTGGATCGGCTTCTTAAGGAAGGCCACGACGTTCATATTATAGATAATTTGACGACGGGAAATTTAAAAAATGTTAAGAAAAAAGTAAAACACTACATATTGGATATTAGTGACCCAAAAGTGGAAGAGGTTTTTGCAAGTAACTTGTACGATGTAGTGATACATATGGCTGCTCAAACCAGTGTGTCAGCATCTATATTGGATCCTGTAAAGAGTGAGCAAGTAAATGTCTGCGGGTTAAGCAATATGCTGCATCTCGCTATGAAATACGGTGTGCAGAAATTTATCTTTGCTTCATCGGCTGCCGTATATGGTGACGCTGGACAAGGACTTATAAACGAGGCTATTGTCGGTAAACCTCTATCTCCTTATGGCTTGAGTAAACTATTGGGAGAACAATGTCTAAGTTATTATAGCGACCAAGAACTCTTTCACACGGTTGCCTTGCGATTCAGCAATGTTTATGGACCGAGACAGGTAATGAGTGGTGAAAGTGGTGTAATTGCCAAGTTTGTTGATCTTTTATCACAAGGGAAACCTTTGACGGTGTTTGGATCAGGTGAACAAACGAGGGATTTCATCTACGTAGGGGATGTTGTTGAGGCGGTTTACAGAGCATTTGAGTATTCTAGTAGTGGGGTTCTCAATGTCTCTACTGGAGAGAGTCACTCTGTCAACAGCATTGTTGAGAAATTACAGGAGATTAGTGGTAAAGAGGCAGAAGTCCATAAGGAAAAAGAACAAGCGGGGGACATTATGTATTCAACTCTGGACAATACACTTGCAAAGAAAGAGTTGACTTGGCATCCTAGATTCAGTCTGGAAAATGGGCTTAAAAAAACCTATGAATGGGCTGAAACCGTAGACCATAAAAATCATAACAATGCATATGTATTAGGGAAAAGCAACGAGAAAAAGAAAAAAAGAAAACGTCACATATTGCCTTACTTAGAAAATATATTGGCATTTGTATTGGCAATTTTTCTTGTGAACACCAGTAGAGAAGTTAATATCGGCATGGAAATAGACTTTATGTTGTTCTATATCGTTATTGTGGCCATAACGTATGGATTGAGGCAAAGTATCTTTTCTGTTATTTTGGCAAGTGGTTTTGCGGTATACGATTTTCTGATCATTGGTCAAGACCCGGTATCCATTTTATTTGATGCCAACTTGTTGTTGCGAATGAGTGTTTATATCCTTATCGGCGCAATACTTGGGTACACAATCGACGGATTTAAAGCAAAGCTGGCAGATAAAGAATTGGAAAATGAGGATATGTTGGGCAAGTTCAACCACTTATATGAATTATACCAAGATTCAAAGATTGTTCGAAAGGAACTGCAGAACCAAATTAGGAAGACAGATGACAGTTTCACAAAGATGTATGAAGTGACGATGCGGTTAAATTCATTGAAACCAGACTTGGTATTCGATGGCACGGTTAAGGTTTTTGAGGACATTCTGAAAAGCAATGAAATTGCCATCTACCTCGTAGGAAAGAACAAAAAATACTTAAGGTTGATTGCCAATTCCAGTAGGTTGGAAAGAGAATTAAGTAAGTCGGTTGTACTAGAAGAATTTCCCGTGGCAAAAAAAATAATGCGAACCAATAGAATGTTTACGAATACTGGATTAGATCCAGAAGCGCCAATGATGATGGCACCGATTATCATCGATGATGAAATCAAGGCGTTTATCGTATTGTATTCAATGGAATTTACGGCAATGTCCTTATATAATCAAAATCTCTTTAAGACTTTGGTGGACCTAGTGACAAGCTCGCTTGTTCGTGCTTATGAATATGAAATTGTCACTGCAGAACAGAAATATATTGAGCAGACCTCAGTCCTCAGATGGGATTATTTTAGAGATATTCTTTATTCGAGAATTGTTGCTCATAAAAGCACGAACATTGATTATACAATATTGGAAATCGACTACGAGGGGTGGCTTGAATCAGGAATTTATGAACATGTTGAACATTTGGTAAGAGAAATAGATTATGTCGGTATTAATCAACACAACCAACTATTGCTGTTGCTGACAAATACGAATAGTAAAGAAGCGGAACATGTTATTGAGCGTTTAGAAGAAAGGAATATAATTGTAAGAATCATGCAGGAGGCGAGGATAAATGAATTACTTAATTCTACATCTGATCGTTAGTATATGCACTTTCTTTATTGGTGCTAAAAAAAATCCTGTAACCGAGCGCATTGGAAATGTCCTAATTGTGTTCTTTTTCCCCATTGGTGGCCTGTTTGTTGTGCTTTTACTTATATTTTTAAGTGATCGAAAGGTGAATGAGTTGTACGATGATGAATTTGATAATCCGATAATACTCTTTACAGATCATATTAATATCAGTGAAGAGGTGAATATATTACCTATTGAAGAACTATTGACCCTAGAGGACATAACGATAAAAAGAAAACAAGTTATCAATACACTCAAAGAGGATATATCAGGTCTATTGGACAAGCTTCAGTTGGCTCTTAGAGACGAAGATATAGAGACGTCTCATTATGCTGCCGCTGCAATTTCTGAGATTAAACGGAACATGGATTTGAAATTACAAGAGATTCAGAGGTTGTATGACCAGCGACATGAAGATCCTGAAATTGTCAATCAGTATAGGGAAGTGCTGCATGAATTTATTGATAGCAATTTATATGATGAGATAAGTGTTGGTCGGGTTATTTCATCGTATGAGGAAGTGTTAAAAAATCAATTGGCATTAAATCCGGAATCGGAAGTGGCCATATATGATGAGTTGATTGCTTTATTGTTTCGAGAGAAAAAATTTAATGAGGCAAAGGACTATATAGTAAAATACATGGAGGTTTATGATAACGAAGACAGTTATATTTTTATGATGGAATTGTACTATATTATGAGAGATCGAGTTGCCTTTAGAAAAGCCTATAACGTACTATTGAATTCACCAGTTGTTTTAAGTAACAGAGGATTGGAAATTGTGAGGTTTTGGATGGAAGGAATGAAAAATGAAACTGTCTGACTTTAGGGTCAAAGTAATTTTGTTTTTGATTTTGACAATTGGTGTTGGTGTTGTTATTAGGCAAACGGCATTTATATTTAGTTACAATATCCATAATAATTATATTGAAAAGTCACTAGAACAAGTGACAGCCAATGAAGGATTTGTGTCCGACAATACGTCAACGGTTTTGATTGTTTACGATGAAGAAAATCTCCTGTATAAAGAAAATGCAGAAGATTTGATGCAGCAAATAAAAATGGATTATAGCGTGCTTGAAGCGAAGGAGTATCTAAATCCCAGTGTTGCATATCCAATTGTGTTGATAGCGGTAGAATCATTTGAAGCCGTTGGCAATAGTGGTGCGCTCTTTAAGTATGTAGAACAGGGAGGACAGCTGTTTTTCTTGAAAAGAGTAGATCTGACAGCAGGCTTTTTTAATCATTATCAAAAGCTTGGCATAACAGAATTCACGACATTTACAGGTGTTCAGGATATTAAGCTTAATAGAGAATATTTGGATGAGTTTAGGCAAAGAGAATATTCGGGTTTGTTCTTTTGGAACAGTTCATTAATTGCTCAACTCTTAGGAGACATCCCGGTGGATATATCCTCAGCGGATCAGATACCTGTTTTGTGGCAGAGAAAGTATGGTTCAGGCGATATAACCTACTTCAATGGATCGATGTTAATGGATCGAGGACATCATGTAATATTATTAGATTATCTAAAACGTAAAGTGGAGCCCTTTATTTATCCTGTGGCCAATATTAAACTTGTGACCATTGGTGAATTTCCCGCCCCTCTCTACGAAGGTGAGGATGAGGCAATCTACGAGATGTTTTTAAGAAATAATGGTGACTTTTATAGAGAGGTATGGTGGCCTGATATCTTAAGTTTTGGTAAAAGAGCGGAGTTGCGTTATTCTACTGCCGCATTGACAAGTTACCAGACGGAGGCATCGCCGATACATTTAAGTAAAGAGGATTATATATATTTTGCAAGAGAGATTTTGAATCAAGATGGGGAGTTGGGGTATCAGGAATTATCATTTATTCGGGAGGGTGGCTTACATGAATCCTTCCTTCCTCGGTATAAGTATAATCAATTCGTGCCGATCGATGGCATTATTACAGAAGAAGAAATGTCTTTTATCGATGAGAATCCATCAGTGGTTCCAGTTGTTTCGGGTATTTATAGGAGTGGCAATGCCAATATCTATCAATCCTCATTTAGGGAGAGACCCTCTGGTGTAATAGAAATTCCCGTTATTTCAAGGGGCTATGTGTTGGATGATATGAATCGCTGGCTGATGAATAGTGGTGTTATGATTCAAGGTATTTATCATCATTATTTAAGTGGTAATGTTCTCGGGACTATAGATTGGGAAAATGACTATGACACGTTTACCAAGAATCATAATCGTATCAGTCAAGAGTATCCTTTCTTAGAAGCGATGACTGTGGCATCGGCAGCTGACGATGTATTGAAGTATAATAGACAAGATTTTACGTTAGATGAAGAAAGCAGCCGGTGGATTATCACCAGTTCTCACATTGGTGACAAGTATTTCTATTTTCATTCAGATAAAGAAATAGTGAGTATTACAGGTGGCAAGTTAAAACGCTTGCCCTTGGGTGGTTATCTACTTGAAATGGATAGCACTGTTTGTATCCTAGAATGGAGCAAGTTATGAGAATATGTTTTTTTTCAGAAGGAAGTTACCCCCATGTTCCTGGCGGTGTGTCCTCGTGGATGAATACGATGATTCGTTCGTTTCCAGAACATGAATTTATTGTATATTCAATAGGAGCAGAGAAGAAGATGCGGGGGCAATATGCCTATGACATACCAGAAAACCTAATAGAAATCCATGAAATCTTCTTGGATGAACTCCAATATGTCGACAAAAGAAAACGACGTAAAAACTTTCATGTGAGTGAGGCGCAACATGATGAAATCGTAAGACTCATTAGAGGGGAGACTTTTGATTGGGATATTGTTTTTTCATTCTTTGAGCACTTTAAACAAAATGACGTAGGGGAGTTTTTCCTGAGTCGAACGTTTTTTAATATTATCAAAGAAGTCTACATTGAAGATTTTCCATTTACACCATTCACTGAATTTGTATGGACAATGCGGTCCATGTATCTACCACTCTTCTTCTTGTTGAGCAACACGTTTCCACAAGCGGATATTTATCACAGTGTTTCAGGAGGGTATGGTGGCATACTTGCTAGCTACGCTAGTTATTTGAACAAGAAGCCTTTTATATTGTCTGAACATGGAATTTATACACGTGAGCGGGAAGAGGAAATAATTAGATCGGACTGGGTGAAAGATTATTATAAAGATATCTGGATTAAATTTTTCTATAATTTCTCGAGATGCGCATATAATCACGCAACCAAAGTGACAAGTCTCTTCAGCACGAATATGGAATTACAGGTTGGGCTTGGGTGTCCTGAAGATAAGATAGCCATTATCCCTAATGGCGTTGTCCTGGACCGTTTTACTGAAGTGGCGGATGAGAGAAGAGAAGGCGAAGTCAACATTGGTGCAATCGTTCGTGTTGTACCAATCAAGGATATAAAAACATTGCTTCAAGCCTATAAAATTGTGAAGAGGGAAGTCCCAAATGCTTCGCTGTATATAATGGGGCCAATTGAGGAAAGTGAAGAGTATTATGAGGAATGTCTACAAATGGCGGATTACTTGGAACTAGAAGATGTTTATTTCACCGGCAGGGTAGATGTTATAGATTATCTGAAATTTCTGGATTTCATGGTGCTGACAAGTATCAGCGAAGGGCAACCATTAGCTGTAATGGAAGGCATGGCAGCGAAAAAGGCACATGTCACGACAAACGTAGGTGCCTGCAAGGAACTGCTTTTCGGGATTCAGGATCATTGTGGTCCTGCTGGAATTGTGGAATATGTAATGGATCACGTTGGATTGGCGAATAGTATGATTCATTTGGCAAACAACCCAAAATTGGCAGAAGAGATGGGAAAGAATGGATTCAATAGAATCAACAAGTATTATCAAAAACGGGATTTTATTGAACAGTATAGGGCACTCTATTTAGAAGTGGTGAATTAATATGGCTGGAATAGGATTTGAATTAAAAAAATTGTATAAAAAAGAAGGCATACTCGCAAAACTTCAAGGACATTTCTTTTCAATTTTTGTTACGATTGGTCCTTTGTTGATTTCTGTCCTGCTGATTGTCTCATTGCAATTTGTGCTACGAAATATTGGCATAAAGCGAACAGAAATTGATCTGTTGCAGGCGACAATTATGTATTCATTCATTGGTGGTGTCGTACTGACGTCAGGATACTCGATGCTGTTGTCTCGTTATTTATCTGACCGCTTGTACATGGAGCGCAATCAGGATATACTACCTGCATTATATGGATCGATAGCGGTTATTGTCATGATTATGGGTATCATAGGATTCTTGTTTTATTGGCGTTCGCCTTTGGATTTTGTCTACAAGATATTTGCATATATTCTTTTCGTAGAGCTAGGACTGCAAATTATTATATCTGTATTTGTTTCGGCGATCAAAGATTATAGAAAAGTGTCTTACAGTTTCGTCGGTGGTGCTGTTGTCGGTATTGGTATAGGGTATGTCCTTCTTAACTTCACAGAGCTTCGCAGCATTTTGGCAGTGCTGATAGCAATTGACGCGAGTCTGTTGTTAATCGTGTTATCACTGCTTTATGAAGTAAAACGGTTCTTTAGAATTAAAAGCAATCTGTATTACTCATTTTTAGGCTATTTTGAGAACGCTGGATTGATTTTCTTAACTAATTTGTTTTATATTTCGAGTCTGTATATTCACAATTACATGTTTTGGAGATATTCGGATTATTCTTATACAATCGCACAAACTTATACTTTTGCACCTTATTATGATGTGCCAGCTGCTTTTGCATTTTTAAGTTTGACACCGACACTTGTCATGTTCGTCGTAAAAGTGGAAACGGCTTTTTTTGAAAAGTATAGAAACTTATTTTACTTGATTAATCACAATGCGTCTTATGATGACATTCGGTATTCCAAAGAAGAGTTGCTTAACGTCACCGGAAAAGAGTTGCAATACATGATGGAGATTCAGCTCTTCTTTTCAATTACCTTTATTATTATCGGATCATTATTCTTGCCGAATATTGGATTTACCTCCAGGATGGTTGGTTTGTTTATTGTTCAAGTGCTGTCCTATTATTGTGTCATCACTAGTTTTGTCGTTATGACGATTATGCTTTACTACGATTATCAGGTAGGTGCAGCGACGTTGGCAGCATATTTATTTATTAGTGTAGGGGTATTTTCTAAAATAAGTATCGAGTTAGGGGAAGTTTTCTATGGCATGGGCTTTTTATTAGGTGGTATTACAACACTGGTGCTGGGATTATTTATTCTGAATCGCTACTTGAAGGATTTGGAATATCGTATCTTTTGTGACCAAGTTGTTTGGAAAAATAAGGCGCCAGGACCACTTATGCGTATGTTATCAAAAATTGATGGTGAGGGATAGAAATGAGGACAAGTCGACTAGGAATTCCACTCTTCTTTTTCATCGTTTTGGGTATTGTACTGATGGCATCAATACAAGTTGAGGAGATTGCTTCTATTGATTTTGAAGAAGAACTGGAGGTGGAAATAGAATACACTGCGCCAGAATTATTGCTGAGAGAGGATAAGTCTGTTTATTCCCAAGATGTCGACGGAGACGTTGATGTATTTCATGTAACGATATTGCCACCCTATGGTATTTACCAGACCATGGACTATGTAAATGAAAACCTGAATTATGTTTCTGGCGAATATGCGACAGATAGTGTAGATCCTCAAGCCTCTATCGTCTTAACCGTCAATAATCAGGAATTTCAGGGGACTTTGGAGTTACGCGGACAATCGAGTCGCAAAGAACCTCAAAAATCATATAAAATAAAGCTTTTTGATGACCAGGGCACTTATAAGGATATGCAGGTGTTGAATCTGAACAAACATTATAAAGACTTGTTACGTATTAGAAACAAGTTGGCCTATGATTTAATTGAAGATATAGATGGCCTTGTAGGTCTTAGAACACGGTTTGTGCGACTTTATATCACAGAGAATGATGAGACAAAGGATTACGGTCTCTTTACATTGGTTGAACAACCAAACAAGAAATTTTTATCGACCCATGGTCTGGATGCTGATGGTCAATTGTATAAAGCCGAATTTTTTGAATTCCTTAGGTATGATGGCGTACTGGAATCAGAGACGGCGCCAACCTACTCGGAGGACAAGTTTAACCAACTACTTGAAGTTAGGGAAAATCCTAATCACGCTAAGCTGATAGCCTTGCTTGAGCGAATCAACAATCCACTGAACAATATCAATGATATTGTGAGTAATAATTTTTCGAAAGACAATCTGTTGACGTGGATTGCTTACAATACTTTGTTGGACAATTATGATTCAAACAGTCGTAATTACTTATTATATAGCCCAGCCTACTCTCACATATGGTATTTTGTACCTTGGGATTTGGATAAAACCATGCGGGAAAAGGAAAATGTTTATTGGAGCTTTGGTATATCTAATTATTGGGGGGTAGAATTATTCAATAGATTCTTTAGAGATCCTAGCAATAGAGAGGCTTTAATTGCTAAAGTGGAGGAACTGTATCCTTTGTTTACCCCAGAGGAAATGAGAAGACGATTGGAAGTGTATCAACCAGTCATAGAAGAACATCTGTTGAACAGCGTTGATTTTACACTTTATGAAGAGGACATATTTCCAAGTCGCCATCGGTATGGAGAGATTAATAATACAGAGGACTTCTGGCAGGAGTATTATCAATTGTCCTTGATTCCGAGTGAAAATAAAAAGCGATTTTATAAAAGTTTGGAACGGCCATATCCGTTTTTTATTCACTACGATTACGAAAAGACTCACCGTTTTTCCTGGGATTTGGCATTTGACATGCAAGGGGATGCTGTTTTTTATACGCTGCAACTGACAGCAGATGTAGAGATGACAACGATACTTTATCAGGAAACAACTGGGGAATTAAGTATTGAACTAGCGTCCATACCTGAAGGGGTGCGATATTGGTCAGTTATAGCGATTGATGCCAATGGCAACGAACAGATTTCATTTAATCGTATTGTCGAGAATGGCGTGATTTATACGGGGATAGAAAGATTTGAGGCCGCAGATGAGCAATAACTTTCGTGTTGAAGAAAAATACTATATCAATCAAACAACCTATGCCACATTGTTGAGTCGGTTGAACCCCCTTATGCAACGGGATCCTCATGCCAACTATCTAGGAGAATACCGTATTGACAGTCTTTATTTTGACGATTACAGGAACACAAGCTACTACGAAAAAATGGATGGGATCAGTAATCGGCAAAAATACCGCATTCGTTGCTATGATTTAGATGAAAGTTCTCTACGTCTGGAGAAGAAAATTCGTAAAGGATCATTTATACGCAAAGAGATAGAGGTAATGGAGGTGGCTGCCTACCGTGATATTTTGAGTGGCACCCTGTGTGAGTTTGGTAAATCACAACTATTGACTAAACTGGCTATGGACCAACGGATGAAGCTATTGAAACCAAAATTGATAGTGACTTATGATAGAGAAGCATTTACATTTGGAAGGTCAAATATTCGTATTACATTTGATAAAAATTTAAGGTTGCGGATTGACGAAAGAGATTTGTTTGAATCTATTGACAAGGAAATTTATATTTTTAAAGATGACAAAATGATACTGGAGGTCAAGTATGATGGATACTTACCTAAACATATCAAAGATATATTACAAACCAACCAACATGAGCGGTACTCAATTTCTAAATATGCTATTTGTATGGCATATCGGGCCCAATTATTGATATAGGAGAAGAATTATGACACAGACGACTTTTCAAGATGTTTTTAAGACCAGTTTTCTTGAACTGATGAACTATGGTGAATTGTCTTACCAGAATGTACTGATATCCCTTGTTATAACCTCTATCATAGGGCTCTTCATTATGCAGATTTATAAAATGACCTTTGATGGGGTTGTATATCAACCATCTTTTGCAACAAGCATTCTATTGATTGCACTAGTGACGACCATGATTATTATGACCATTAGCTCTAACGTGGTGTTATCTCTTGGGATGGTCGGCGCACTGAGTATTGTCAGATTTAGAGCGGCTATCAAGGATCCCAAAGATATCGGATTTATGTTTTGGGCGATTGCGATAGGCATTTCAACTGGTGCCTCCTTGTATATGATTGCGACGATAGGGTCTTTATTTATTGGCATCGTTTTACTCTTGTTAAATCTTCAAAAAACGGTTATTCGCCGATTTATTCTTGTCGTAAAATTTGACGAGGAAGAATCTGAAAATGTTTATAAAATACTAGATCGTATTGCCTATGAATTAAAGACAAAAGTAGTGACCAATAATGATGTTGAATTAACGTTAGAATTAAATAAAATCGGCATAAATACGGCCTTTGTCAACGAACTTTCAAAATTATCCGGTGTCAAAAATGCGATGTTGGTACATTATTCAGGTGAGTATATAGAGTAAGGGAGAAAAATATGAGAAACTCAAATGGTAAAATACATTTTTTTATTCCTTTTTTACTGATGTGTTTGTTGGTGATATACATATTGGCAACAGAGTCCGGTGTCTATAGCAAGTGGATAGGACAGGAGTTTTCACCTGCAATGGAACAGATCATAACTGATGACAACAGTGTTCTCGTGACCAATAAGGTCGTCAAGATATTTTTGACGATTCAGCCGAGTATTGGAATGACTGGAGAGCCTTTTTTAGATCGTTTAATTGTTGATGATAAACGTATAGAGGTCCCTATATTTTTTGAAAATGAGGAGGAGTTCCTTAAACAAAAGATTCATTCGAATGCTGAAGAAAATGGATCTATTCAGGTGCGAAGGCGAAGTTTAAACGAACCAAGTTATTCTTATAAACTGCGTTTTTATGATAAAGCAGGTTTATTTCTGGGACAACAGCAGTTGAATCTAGAGAAGAACATCGAAGATCCGTTGCGGATTCGGAATAAACTGGGCATGGATTTGCTTCGAGAACTTGATATTTTAGTGCCGTTGAATTGTCGTTTCAGTCAGGTTTTTATCAAAGATGCTAACGTATCCTTAGCCAATGATTATTTAGACTATGGATTATTCTTTTTAGAGGAGCAAATAGATAAGAACTTTTTAACGATTCATCAGTTGGATTCCAATGGTGCTCTATATGAGATTGATAATTACGATTTGGAAAGCCAAGATTTTCAGCGTGCGGTGAATAGAAATATGGAAAGACGTGGTAGGAACGCTGACAAAGCTCTAGAAGAAATTCTAAAAAAGATAAACAGCGATTATCCCATTACTTTAGTCATAGAGGAACATTTTGATTTGAATAATCTCCTAGATTATATGGCATTTTCAATTCTTGTTGAGAAAGAGGATCCTGGTGAGGAACGGTATATATTGTATTCATCTCTTAAAGATGATGTTTGGTATATTTATCCCAGTTCCTTCAGAGATGCTTTCGGGAATTCAAGAGAAGTGAAATGGAAGCGGGGGATTCATGTATTTAGGGAAAACCCTTTGTTTGACAAGATTGTAAATGACATCAACCTACGCGATGAGCTGGTTGCAAGAGTTCAGCTCTTACATGAAAAAATAGGTACAGTGGATATGGAAGCCATGATAAAAGAGTACGAGAGGGTAATCATGCCTTACTTGTCAGATTTGCCAGATTATCAGTACATGGAGAAGCCGATTCCAGAGTTTCAAGATAACTTATACCGACTTCCTGTGATGGTAGACTCTAATTATGAGGCATTTATTCAATCGCTGGAATATCCGACGCCGATTCAAATAAAAGTCGATGGAAGTCTTGTGTACTGGGATCCGTCTATTTCATTTGTTGGGGCAAAGACCCATTATACTTTAGCGGTAAGTGAATATCCCGATTTTAGATCTGTTGCATTGATCAAGGGGAACATAACTGAGACAAGTTATAGAATCGATAGCCTGAAATCAGGTGATTACTATGTAGCTGTAACAGTGATGGACGATCAAGGATATGATCAAGGGGCTGTTAACAGATACACGGATCCTTTTGGTAAAAACTATCATGGGGTCAAAAAAGTCGTCATTCCATAATTGAACTGTTAAAACGCTTGAACTTTATTAAGTTCAAGCGTTTTGTGTTGTGTAGGATATGGTGTAAAATATAATTATTGAGTATAGGGGTCCGTTGGGAGGGACAAGAGATGAAGTTTAAGATAGAAGCTTTGACCATTGTATTTGCAAAGGAGATGATTGAGAAGTGGACATATGATTCTCCTTATTCAGCATACGATTATGTCAATGAATCAGAGGAATTGTTAGACATGTCTAATTGGGGACGCACAAGATTTGCTGTGCTGGGTGACGATAAGCTGATAGGTGAGTTGACTGTTGAGTTTTTTGAACCGGAGGATGAAACATCTGAAGATGATGGCTATGTGACCCCTGAAACCGTTTTAAGTAATCCATCGGGCATTTATGAGTTGTGGATGGGCTGGGGACTTAAGCCGACACTATGTGGTCAAGGTATTGGAAATCAATTTGTGTCTGCTTGTATAGCCTTTGCGATTGACCGTTATAGTTACAAGGGTCATTTTGTCTATTGTGCAGTTGCTGAAAGCAATCTTAGAGCCTCGAAATTATATCGATCAATGGACTTTAAAGTGTTCAATCGACTTGTTACTGAAGAGAACGGAGAAGAAAAAGTAATTTTACAAATGAAAAAGGCATTATAAATATATAGGGAAAAAAGAGGGTGTTACGAGTGAAAAAAGAAAATGAAGCCTTTATGGATCTTGTTAATCAGCGGGAAAGTACGCGGAACTTTTCCGCTAGAGGGGTGACCATAGATATCGTTGATCGATGTATTGAGGCAGCGAGACTAGCGCCGTCCGCATGCAATTCACAACCGTGGACTTTTCATGTAATCAGTGAACCGAAATTAAAGCGACAGATAGCGGAAGCAACGCTGCAAAAAGGGACATCGTTAAATAAATTTGCATTAGATGCACCGATGCTAGTTGTCGTGACGGTGTCTAAAGGGAATTTAAGAACAAAAGTTGGACAAATGATCAGTGGCCTTCCCTACTACTTAATAGATGTAGGAATAGCAGCAGAACATTTTTGTTTACAGGCGACTGAAGAAGGCCTTGGTACTTGTATGATTGGATGGTTTCAAGAGAAGACAATTAGAGAGCACCTCAAGATGAATCGTGATGAACGTGTTGCTCTTGTCATCGCTCTTGGTTATTCAAGTGATACTTTGAGTAGAAGTAAATCTCGTAAGAAGTTGGAAGATATAAGAGTGGTTTACGAGTGATACGAAAGGCATTTTCAAGTATATAGGTCGCCAACGTCGGATACGATAAAAAGAATGCGTCATAAAATTATGACGCGTCCTTTTTTTTTGACAAGTTGTCCTATTGCCTTGTACCTAAATGTGTACAAAGCAATAGGATATTGTTTTTGTCATTATTTTATGACGGATTCATTAAGTTCAATGAATATGATTTATTGTCGTTGTGTGGGATTATGGCTGGAATACTCTAAAATGCCATCTTTCATTATTGTGAATCATCTTGGCATCCAACTTGCAATACTTATGACTGTCATTATACAAAACTTAAAAGAATAAACAACTGGAGCATGAATTTAAGAGGGGGAATTATTTAATGAGCACGAACAGTACAAGAGAGTTTCAAAAACCCACATTTGGTCTAGCGATGTTAGCGCTAGGATCAGTGGTACTAAGTTTAATATTCTGCATTATGGTTTTCAAGATGGTTTCTATCCAGGCTGGATTATTATTAGGGATTTTCTTTGTAACACTTGTATCGAGGAAATTAGGCTACCGATTTGGTGACTTAATGAAGTTTATGGAAAAAAGTATTGGTGACTCTACCTTTGGACTTTGGTTTTTCTTTGCCATCGGTGCAATTATCGCCTCTTGGATGGCGGCAGGAACTGTACCGGCAATCATCTATTACGGTCTAGGTATTGTATCTCCTACGGTATTCCTACCAGCAGGCTTATTACTATGTAGTGTGACAGCACTTTGTACGGGAACGTCGTGGGGAACAGTTGGAACAGTTGGTGTTGCCTTAGTCGGTATTGGACAAGGCCTTGGTATTCCACTACCCGTGACAGCTGCTATGGTTGTGTCAGGCGCAGCTTTTGGTGACAAGATGTCGCCAGTATCAGATACACCGAACATGACGGCAATGACAACTGGTGCCGATTTGTATGAAACTATAAAAGCTATGATTCAAACAATGACACCAGCATACATCATATCATTTGTGATGTTTACACTACTGGGGATGAAGTTTGGTGCCACTGGTGGAAACCTTGCAATTATTGAAGAAACTCGTAGTGTCATTGCGGCCAACTTCAATCTAAATCCAATCGTTATATTACCGATTGTTATTTTACTTATTCTAAACGTCAAGAAGTTTCCATCCTTACCTGCGATGACGATTGCTGTTTTAGCAGGACTTATTGTGGCGGTTGTATTCCAAGGAATGAGCATTCCAAATGCAATTGAAGTATTAAACTCAGGATTTCAGATTTCTACTGGTTCAGCTTATGTAGATCCAATCCTTAATCGTGGTGGTATTCAAAACATGATGTGGACCTTCTCAGTAGCCTTTATGGCCTTGTCTCTTGGTGGTATTCTTAACCACGCCGGGTATATGGATGCTATTATTTCTGATTTAATCAAGAGAGCAAAGACGGTTGGACAATTGTCACTAATTGTTATGGTGTCTTCGATTTTATCGACGGCAGCATTTGGAGAAGTGTACTTATCGTTTATCCTAAATGGGAACTTGTTTAGAAAAGAATTTGATAAAAGAGGTCTTAGTCGAGCGATGTTAGCCCGTCAAGTTAGTGAAGGAGCATTAATGATGGCACCTTGTATGCCATGGACAACATTTGGCGCATTTGTTGCGACGACTTTAGGTGTTACAGGATTTGAATTTGCACCTTATGCATTCCTGAATATCCTTACACCAATCGTATCGGTTGTGATGTCGTATATGGGTATCGCTATTGTTTGGAACAATACTGCGAACAAAGGTAAAAAATTATTTTCAGACGTAGATTTATCTGCGGAACCTACTCATGCTGAGTAGGTATTTAACCTAGTTTACTCTTTTCCAAAAAGAATAAAATACAACATTAACCAAATGCAGTAGACGTGAATCCACCTAATGTTCACGTCTATTGTATTTTGTGTTTAAGAAGAAAAGTCTGAGGAACAATGATATAATTGTACAGAAGGTGGTGGAGAAGAGTGGTGTACGATAATACATTAAGCAATACATCAGAAACATTGGGAAAAATGTCCCTTCAGTGGATAGAGGTACTGGAAGATATCTGCATTCATGTGATTGATGCAAAGGGATGTACGACCTACTATTCAAAAGGATGCGAAAAAATTGAAGGTTATAAACGACATGAAGTCATTGGTAAACATATTACTGATACATACTGGACATCAGATAAAAAGAAATTGGATGAAAGCAATAGTATTATTATCAAAGCGCTTTCTACTGGTAAATCCATTAAGAATAAACAGACAAAAACTTTAACGAAACATGGCAAATTGATTACCCTTGTTACTAGCGCTTATCCAATCATTGGTGATGGCGAGCTGTTAGGTGTCATTATGGCATATAACGACACGACTCAAATCGGGGAGTTGTCGTCGGTGATTACACGTCTTCAAAAAGACATGTTGCATCAAAAAAAGTTGGCGACGAAAAACGGCACAAATTTTCAGTTTCCAGATCTTATAGGATCCAGTAAGTTGATGCAATCAACAATAAAAATCGCTAAAAAAATTGCTGACAGTGCATCAGAAGTATTGATTGTTGGACCGACGGGCACAGGAAAAGAACTATTTGCCCAAAGCATTCATAATTATAGCCCTATTTCAGAGGGGCGTTTCGTTGCAATCAATTGTAGTTCTGTTCCAGAAACATTATTGGAAAGTACCTTGTTTGGAACGAGCAAAGGTGCTTTTACAGGAGCTACAGAATCAAAAGGACTTTTTGAACAAGCCACAAATGGTACCTTGTTTCTTGATGAATTGAATTCTTCTAGTATGGGCTTTCAAGCGTCGTTATTAAGGGTTCTTGAGACCAACCGGATTCGTAAGGTAGGTGGAAATACAGAAATTCCTGTTAATGTACGGATTATTAGTGCCATGAATATAGATCCAATGGAAGCGGTAAAGAAAAAAGAGTTGCGAGAGGATCTTTATTATAGGTTATCGACACTCACACTGGAACTTCCACCGCTTAAGAAACGAATCGGAGATATAGAAGAATTGGTGATGGAGTTTATAGATAAAGGCAACGAGTTACTTTATCGAGACATAAAAGGCATATCGGATGAAGCCCTTGATATACTTACACGTTATGACTGGCCTGGTAATGTAAGGCAGTTAAAGCACTGCATCGACTACGCCATGAATATGACTGATTCCAGTGATATCATGGTTACATCTGATCATTTGGCCAAACAATTTATGCGTGAAGTGGATACGAGAACAGACAAAACTCCAAAAGTTGCTGAGGGAGCTATAAATTTAGTTGATACGGTTAAAGAATTTGAACGAAAAATGATTATAGAACATCTGAAAAAGAACAAAGGTAATGTGAATCAGACGGCTATCCAATTTGGAATGCCAAGGCAAAAATTACATTATCGTTTAAAGACATTAAATATATTAGAATTTGAATACAAGCCGACTTAACATGGTCGGACAGCGGTGTAATGACGCGTCAAAATTATTTGACGCGTCATAATTTTTTGACAACTCTCTGAACGTCTCTTTTCCTGAGGAATTGTCACAGAATACTATGGCTATACGTCATAATTTTTTGACGAACGTCAGAAGATACTTTGATTCTTAATAGTTGAAACGCTGTAAAATAGCCAATTGTAAAAGTTACATCAAGAATAAACAGGAATAAAAGTTGGCACGCGATTTGCTACTTAATTAAGTTAAGATCACGAAAGATGATTAACTAATTACTAGGAGGATTACGATGAAGGAAAGAAGTTTATTTTACCCACTTGAAATGGAGGGTTTAACAACATTGCGCATTCAATATGACTGGAAGACAGATGAGACGTTTTTACAGGCGTCAAAAGATTGGGAAAGCACGTTGGATTGGTCGCGTTACAATAAAGATTTTTTTGTAGAGAGCATTAAGACTGATGGTGTCGTTGTGTTCAATGACCGACAAACGAGAGAACTATTTACAAAACATGGTGCAGACGCCTACTTAACAGAGGTGCTTGAGTTGGTACGTAAGGGCAAGCATTTTGGGATTGATTGTTTTTATCATAAAGATTATGACATCAAGTTTATGGGGAATATGCACAGTAGAAAAAGAGGCATCAACAACACGAGCCATGGAACGATGAAAGGTGGTATTAGAAGACATGCGAAGTCGGACCTGGAACTAGACGTTATTATCGATGGATTAAACTTAGCGAGAGCAATGTCGTTTAAGAACATTGCAGGTGAATTGCCAGTAGGTGGCTGTAAGTCATGTGTCATTATGGATGAACTGGATTTAACAAATATGCGACATGTCGGATTCTTAGGCTTTTGCTTAGATGAAATTAGATGTTCAACGGGTCCTGATATGGGATTTGAACCTGCGATGACAGACGTAATGAAGGATAATGGCTATAGCGTTCAGTACACATGTGGCCCTAAAGGACCACTAGGGGCATCTGGAAAGCCAACAGCGTATGGCGTATATATTGCATTAAAAGAAGCGGTTCGATTTGTTAAAGGCAGTGATGATTTAACAGGCATGTCTTTTGCAGTTCAGGGTCTTGGAGAAGTTGGTGGACATTATGCCGAATACTTGGCTAAGAACAAAGATGTAAAGATATATGCAACAGATATCAATGAAACATATGCAAAAGAATTTATAGAGAAGCATAAGGCAAATGGCCTTGATATTGAATATGTGAAGCCAGAAGAGATTTTATTCTGCGATGTTGATGTTGTGTGTCCATGTGCTATAGGTGGCGTGTTGGATGAAGTGACAATTCCAAAGCTCAAGTGTGACATCGTTTGGGGTGGTGCAAATAACCAAATCAAGTCGTCGAGTATTGAGGAAGAAATGGCATTGTCTAAACTAATTGCGGATAGAGGTATTTTATTCCAAACAGATTGGTGGCATAATACTGCAGGTGTTATGTTTGGATTTGAAGAATTTAGACATCAGGATGATGCGAGTTTAGAAAGAACATATAGTGATATTGATAGAGTGCTTCCAAAGAACACTTGGAAGAACTTGAATAAAGCTAAGGAGTTGGGCATTACACCAACAGAGTGTGCTTACAAGACATGTTTTGATGAAATATATGGTGAGAAATAAATAATTCTTGCTACTGAGATGTATTATCTTATATAGTTGTTTAAAATTAATAGCAATCAAGAAGGGGGATAGATGATGACCATCTATCCCTCTTTCTAAGTTTTAATTGTTTCTTCAATATGCATAAAACCATTCAAAAAAGGGTAAATAAGGATATAGGATGAGGAATGGGGCTGATGTCATGAATTCAGAATTGATATATACGATAGGCGTAGGAAATACCAGAAGTTATGTATGTTTAATTGTTATGCAAATCACCATGTATATGCTTTCTGTTGATATGATGGATCCTGCTAAAGGTATATTTATTGCGACATTGATATCTGCAGTCGTGTCGTCGATTGCTGTCCTATTTATACAATACTATAATAGTGATTTGGCAGTAACGAGTAATAGTGAAAGACACGTTAGAAATATTGAGGATAAAAAAAGAGTGTTTAGAAAAGTTATGCTCACTTCTTATGGCATAAGCATAGTTCTATTAACCTTCTTTTTCCTTGTGAAAATAATTGTGGCGCCGTATTTTATTGTTACGGGACCTGCTAGTGCAATTATTTTATTAGCCCTTATGGGCGTTCATGATTATGGTGTCAATGGACGATACACTCAACTGAGTAAACAAAGCTGGGTGTTCGATTATAGAAGAGTGCCTATTATTAGGACAAAATCGAAATTGCACAATATTTCAATTAATATGTTTAATAACAAGAACCAATTTATTGCTAATGAGTTTATAGAAGCAACGGATATTGATGAATTATTTAAAGAGATGCCACCAGGAACGGTAATGAAAGGAGAAGTCATCAAGAAGCCTCGCTTTAAATCAATTGAGTTTAAATACTATTATGATTATACAAATGCCAGTGCGCTGAAAATTGTATACTTGAAAAAGGATACAAGAGAAGAAATAAAACTGTTCAATTTATATCTCGATGTCTTAAGTAAGTATTCAGGGCTTTATAAAATTGAAGACGACGTTATAAAGTGTTGTAAAATGACGATGAACTTGAACATGGAGAAAGCAGAAAAATATATAGACGACAACAAATACATCAAACAGTATATTGCTTCAAAAGATCTGGAGATTGTTTATATAGGGATAAAGTTAAATCCAGATTTGGCTAAAAAATCAATAAATGATTTTATCAAGGTGGTTGCTAAACCGGTTATTGATTATTCAATAAGAAAAGATAAGAATGCTATTTATATTACGGATGCATCTGAGAGTGATAAAAAAAAGGAAATGGATGTGTCGTATTTACAAAAATATATGTCCATAAGCTTAGAGGATTATAAGTGTACATATGATAAAAAAGTACATCCTCAGGATTATCAATATAATTCAATAAAAGAAAAGATTGAGTCTTCGCCATACTTTAAGAGACCAGAGAGGAAAGAGGAAGAGGTAAATCAGAATAAGAAGACCTTGTATAAACTGAATATCAAAGGTGATTTGGTTTATCTGTTTGCAGAAGATTTTAAAACAGTTGGTGAAATAGATGAAATTATCGTTACGAAATTTATTAATAGAGATATATCTGACTTGTTAAAAAAACTAGGTCATGAGGAATAGGCGATAAGTGAAATGTTAATAGAATTCTATTATTTTATTCACAATTTGTTCACGAAGGGCAGTTATAATAAGGACATACAAACGAAGGAAGTATAAAACTTTCAAAACAACCCCCAAAACACATTATAACTCCCCCAAAGTAAATAATAGTGTAAGCGATTTTAGTCGCTACAAAGCCAGCTGATCCACAGCTGGCTTTTTTATTAGTTTTTTTATAAGTCCAATTTCATGTCACCATCACTAATCCATCCTATTTTGCGTAGAAGCGCCGCTACAACAAGGGTTATGGCAATCGGTAAAATAAAATGCGTTATTAAAATAGGTCCATATATATTAGCGCCAGTTTGTCCTGCGGTTTCCATTGCTTCAACAGTACCAAACTGTCCAACAAATCCACTGGTCCCCATGCCAGAACCGATTGCAGTATTTTCTAGTCCAAAAGCTATTGTAGCAATAGGTCCGATAATCGCTGACGCGATTATTGATGGAATCCAAATACGCCAATTTCGAATGATATTTGGCATTTGGAGCATTGAGGTGCCTAGTCCTTGAGAAAGCAATCCTGACATACCATTCTCTTTATAACTTATGACCGCAAACCCAATCATTTGTGCTGCACAGCCTGCTGTGGCAGCGCCTGCCGCCAAACCTTTGAGACCAAGCATAATACCGATTGCAGCACTACTGATGGGTAAGGTGAGGGCGATGCCCATAACGACAGAGACGATGATGCTCATTGGAAAAGTATGTAGCTCAGTTGCTGAAACAATCATCTGTCCAAAAGTACGCATGGCCACATCAATATAAGGACCAACCCATGTACCAATAATACTGCCAGTGATAATCGTTACTGATGGGGTCACAAGAATATCAATTTTTGTTTCTTTAGAGACCAATTTCCCAAATTCGGCACCGACAATACCGGCAAGAAATGCACCAACAGGCCCACCGAGAGCCGCACCTAAAGAGCCGGTAATCGTTGAGGCGAAGATGACCAGTGGTGGTGCTTCTAATCCATATGCGACAGCTACAGCAATGCCAGGTCCAGTCATTGCCCGTGCGGCTGGCCAAATGGTCTCAGATAATAAGGGCAATCCCAGTTTTAATCCAATTTGATTGATAATGCTCCCTATAATCAATGTGCCGAAAAGACCATAGGTCATATAACTGAGTGCCGTTATCAGATATCTGTGTGCGGTAATCTCTATATTCTTTCTTTTTAATAATGATCGAAGTTTCATTGTGGAAGTCCTTTCTATTCTCTTAATCTACCCTAGTAAGTGTACAGTAAATTCAATAGAAAGACAACTGTCTTGTCAGATGGTTGGGTTGTAAGTTCTTTTCTTTTGTACTAAAATGGGGACGAAGATATTATTAATCAGTTCTTGATATGGAGGTCATGATGAAAAAACTTAAGTATATAATATTGTTGGTGCTATCTATTGCAATAGTTGGCTGTAATGTAGACACTGCTTATGCCAACACAATTGATGAGGGTCAAATCGTTGAAACAAGCGTTACAATCAATAATCAGTTTTTAGTAGCCGACACACCACATATATTGGTGGAGGATTCTGTGTTTGTTGTGGGACGTTATTTAGTTGAAGCCCTTGGTGGCACCATTGGATGGACAGAAGAGACACAAACGGTATCTATGGTGTTAGAGGATAAGGCGATCGATATCGTGATTGGATCTCTGGAGGGTGTCGTTAATGGTAGCTCGGTAGACTTATATAAAGCACCCTTTATAAGAGATGGACGGACGATGATTCCTCTAAGATTCGTTTCGGAGTACTTTGGATGTGATGTGGAATGGGTACAGCAGACGTACACAGTGGCTATCGAGAAAGAAGGTCTCCAAGTACCAGAGGCCTATATATATGAACGATCATATACAGACGAGGACTTATATCTATTGTCTAAGATTGTAACGGTTGAATCGGGCGATCATTCGTTGGAAATGGCTATGGCTATAGCCAACACTGTGCTTAATCGTGTCAAAGATAACCGTTTTCCAAATACCATTGCAGAAGTCATTTATCAAGTGGATGTGTATCAGCAATTTCCACCTGCACATAAGGCATCATTCGAAACATTGATACCAAAACCAATTAGTATCAAAGCATCAAAACGGGCGTTGGAAGGTGTGAACAATATAGGTCCAAGCCTATTTTTCAACAATCGACCCTTTAAATCAAAAACTGATGATTTGATTAAGGTTATCGATGGAGAATATTTTTATAAATAAACTATTGACAATCATTATCAATGACCTTATAATTAACATATCTTAAATTTAAGATATTTAAAATAGAGGTAATGGGCTTGATGAACTATGTTGAAAGCATGAGGAGGATCACCATGAAAAAAGTATTGTATATAAACGGAAATCCACAAAGTGAAACAATATCGTTTAGTAGAAGAGTCGGGAAATATTACCACGAGCAAATGAGTAAAATAGATAAGAACGTTACCATTGAGGTGCTCAATGTATATGATGAGGAAATTATGGGTCTAACAGATATTCAGACAGTATTGGTTGAAGGGATTGCCATTCCAGATAAATCACCTGAAGAAAAATTGATTGATGGATATAAAATTGTGGATGAATTATTTGAGATGGAAGCAGTATAAGATATGCAAGAACAATAAATGTAGAGCTTCAGTAGATTGCTACTGAAGCTTTTTTTGCTCTACAAACGTTTATTATAGGTAGGGGTATTCGAAGTATGATAGTATAATTGTAACAATTTAAATATCAAAACTAAATGGAGGCAACATGAATAAAATTAACACAATCATTTTTGACTTGGATGGCACATTACTACCAATGGATACTGAAGCCTTTATGATGGAATACAATAAACTATTAGGGGCGTATTTCATGGATATCGTCGACCCTAATATGTTCATAAAAGCTATGTGGCAATCGACAAAAGAGACCATTGAAAATCTGGAAGCACGTAAAAATTATGAAGTGTTCAAAGAAGCAATGAAGAAAAAAATTGATGGCGATGTGGACTTGTACTACAAAAGAATTTATGAGTTTTATGATGATGCGTTCTTAAAACTTGGAGAGTATGCAGGGTCTTCTCCTGAAATAGTAGAGGCAATCAGCGTACTTAAAACAAAGGGCTATCGCTTAATCATAGCGACGAATCCTCTTTTTCCGATGAAAGCAAATCACCACCGTATATCTTGGGCGGGGCTGTCACCAGAGGATTTTGATTACATATCTTGTTTTGAGGAGAATCATTATTGTAAACCCCATCTGGATTTCTATGAAGAAGTGTTGTCTATCAACAATATTGACGTGAATACAGCTTTGATGGTAGGAAATGACGTGGATGAGGATTTAATTGCAAGAGATTTAGGCTTGATGACTTACCTTATTGAGGATCATTTGTTGCACCGTTCAGGAAAAGCGATAGAAACGGATTATAGAGGATGCTATGAAGATTTTCTAAACTTTGTAAAGGCGTTGAAGTCAGTTAAATAGAAAGCGGGGATGATTATGTATGATGTTGCTGTTGTAGGCGCTGGTGTTATCGGGTGCGGTATTGCCCGTGAATTATCTCGTTATGATCTTAATGTTATTTTGATCGAAAAAGAAAATGATGTCAGTTGTGGTGCATCAAAAGCAAATAGTGGTATTGTCCATGGCGGATATGATGCAAAACATGGGTCGCTAAAGGGGTATTTCTCTCGTAAAGGGAACCGACTTTTCAGCCAGTTGAATGCAGAATTGAACTTTGGCTATGAGGAGTGTGGCAGTCTTGTTTTGGCTTTTTCTGAAGAAGAAATGGACAGTTTGGAGAGCCTATTGGACAATGGTCGATTGAATGGCGTTGATGATCTACAGTTGCTTACTAGAGAGGCTGTCTTAGAAATGGAGCCAAACATTCAGCAAAATGTAGTAGGGGCATTGTATTGTCCAACGGCAGGTATTACAAGTCCTTATGAACTGACCATTGCCCTGGCAGAAAATGCTGTTGCCAACGGCGTGACATTGAGATTGCGTGAAGAGGTAAAGGAAATACACAAAGAGGGCGAAACTTTTGTTGTGTGTACCGATACGGTCAACGGCCAAGAAAGTTATCGTTCTACAATTGTGATCAATTGTGCTGGCGTCTACTCGGATAAAATAGCGTCTATGGTAGGTATCGACGACTTTACAATTACACCTAGACGTGGAGAGTATATATTGATGCACAAGAATCAAGGTAAGCTTGTGAATCATGTACTGTTTCAAGCACCAACTGCTGAAGGCAAAGGTACTTTGGTGACAAAGACGGTTTTTGGAAATCTAATGATCGGGCCAAATGCTCAAGAAGTTGACGGTGCTGAAGATCTGGGAACCTCTATTGAGCAATTAAGAACCATTGTTGAAAAAGCAAAAAAAACAACAGAAGGTTTTGATCTGAAATTCACCCTTAAAACTTTTGCTGGCATAAGGGCGACTAGCAGTAAAAAAGATTTTATTATTGAAGAAACTGTTGTTAAAGGCTTTATAAATGTAGCTGGTATCGAGTCGCCTGGATTGACTTCAAGTCCTGCAATTTCGAAACATGTCGTGGGTATTGTAGAAAATATTCTTGGAGGATTTAAGGCAAATCAATCTTTTACTCCCTATAGAGAGAGCCTCTACAAGGAAAATGACGTTGAAGCGTCAGCGATTATTTGTCGTTGTGAACAAATTAAGGAATCGGTGATATTGGAAGCCTTAAACAGAGGTATTGCCATAGATTCGACAGATGCAATCAAACGACGAACGCGAGCGGGGATGGGCCCATGTCAAGGGAATTATTGCGGGCCGAAAGTAGTGACATTGGTTGCGGCTTATAATGAGGTGCCGGAAAGTCAAATAACAACACGTGGTAATGGCTCTTCTTCATTACCCTATAGAGAAAAACGTGATTTTTGGAAGTTGTTAACATAAGGAAAATTATATCAAATATAAAAAACACCCTACTATTGATTTTTAATCAATGTTAGGGTGTTTGATTTTTTATTGGTTCAGCAAGTGTGTTTCTTGCTGTAAGAGGGCATCCGATCTCGATGATCGGTGTCGCTTATTTAGCGTCTTTTGCCTTATTGATTTTTTCTTGTTCCCACTTTTGGTAATCGTTTAAAAGTGTAAGCGCCTTTTTAGTCGCTTTATCAGTGACTTTAGAGGTATCCTTCAGCACTTTTGACATTTGAATCATTTGAATTTGAACATACTTTTGATTCTTTAAGTTGTCACCTGGTTTCTTTGTCTTATCTTTTGGTTTTGACATACTTTCTTTAAACATCAATAAAAGAAAACTGTTCTTTTGCTTCTTAGGGATTTGATGAGCGTTCATATAAACCTCTTCAAATAACTTCAACACGCTTTTCTTTCTATAGTAATACAGCCCAATTGCCGCACCTATTACTAATACTAAAATTATGCCAATTGTTGTCATGCTCATTCAGTTCACTCCTTAATTATAAATATGATTCTATTTAACCATAAAACCTTCAAAATTGCACGCATTTTAGAGGGATTGACTTCAAACTGTATTATTAGTTCAGTTAATAATTTCAATAGAAGCTGACCTTCGTATGATAAACTGGTACTAATAAATTAAATTCTATTATTGAACAAGGAGATTATATGGCACATTTAACTGGAAGAACAGGCTATAAAGAATTAATTGATCGATATAATAAATTTCCTCAAGGTGCACCGGAATCCGAGTCACTCTATGAAATACTGCGGGTGATGTTTACCCACGAGGAAGCGTCTCTGGTATCCTTACTGCCAATCAAGCCTTTTAGTGTAAAAGATGCGGCAAAAATTTGGAAGAAATCTGAGGCTGAAGCGGGTGGACTCCTAAATAGCTTAGCAGAAAAGGCGCTCTTGCTTGACATGAACGATACAAAGGAACAAAAATATGTCGTACCGCCACCGATGATTGGCTTTTTTGAATTTGCGCTGATGCGGACGGGCGGACACTTTGACCAAAAACTCTTGAGTGAATTATTTCATCAGTATCTAGAGAATGAAGAAGACTTTATGAGGAAGCTACTGGCACTTAAAACGCCTATTGGCAGGGTACTCGTCAATGAACAATCAGTAAATCAGGCTGATGAGGTATATGTACTGGACTACGAACGGGCGACAAAAATAATTGAGAATGCCGAGAGTGTTGGCGTGAGCAGGTGTTATTGATAGCATCTCGTATTAGTCACCAATGTTATCTTCTTTGTAAACACATAATGCCGTACGATGTTAGCAGAGGAATCTTAACAATAAGCTTGGTTTGCACCTCAATGATAGTAAATAATTAGTTTCTATTAAAAATATATCACATATTAAGTGATGTATTTCCATTATATGAATAAATTAGTAACCAGTATATGGTGCCAACTGACGATAAAGTGTATAATTATTATGTGAAAAGCGATTTGTGGATATTTATTAGTTACTAGCAGAGTCACAATATTCTATCTAAACTATGACTCTATTTAATAATAGGAGGGTGTGAATGGATAATAAAGATACAGAAATAATCGTTGTTAGCAATCAAGTTATTACACCTGATACTGTTGAGCTAACGATGCAGCAGTATGAGGGCAAAATGATGGAGTTTTTAACTCAGTGTAATTTACCAACAGAATCAATATTAGTGCCTGTAATTGAACGGAAAAGGGTATTTAAAAACGTTATGGATGCATTAGAGTTAATTGACCTAGAGAAACGATTGTCTGCCACATATTTATCTAAATTTATTGCAGCAAGTAGTGCTGGTCTTTTTGACGCTGCGTTAAATTATTTGTGGGACGAAACAGTTGCACAACTACGTATTAGAGTCGCTCACTATGACGTACAGTATTTTTTTGACCTGGCTGTTTCAGGTGATAAAAGGAGTAAATTACATGACGTTGCAGATTTAGTTAAACTAGATGACAGTGAGTTAATTAAAGGCGCAAAAGAAATTGACTTAATAAGCGATATGGGTTATAGACACCTAGATTATATTAAGTATATGAGAAACTGGGCTAGTGCAGCTCATCCCAATCAAGTTGATATAACAGGCTTGCAGTTAATATCATGGTTAGAAACATGTATTAAAGAAGTTATTTCCTTGCCTGAATCGAGTGTAACTATTCGTATAGGGCAGTTGCTAAAAAATATTAAGCAAAATAGTATTAGTCAAGAGGAAGCTGACCAAATTGGAGGATTCTTTTTGGATTTACCAAGAGAAAAAGTTAATTCGCTTGCATCAGGGTTTTATGGGATATACACAAGGTTGGATTCGCCTGAGCATGCCAGACATAATATTAATCTATTGTTACCATTGTTGTGGGGTAGGGTAGATGAGGATGTAAGAAATGGATTTGGTATTAAGTATGCAAATTTTGTAGCTAATAGTGAACAAGAGCAAACGAGATTATCACGTTCCTTTCTTCAAATTGTTGATGCTGAAGCTTATTTACCTGAGGGGATTAGAGCATCGGAAATCAAAACTGCATTGGATAACCTGAGCGCTGCACATCATAGTAGTATGAATAATTTCCATAAGGAACCACCTTTTGCACGACAGTTACAAAGGTTAGTAGGTTCACATGGTGTACCCAAACAAGTGAATAGTGATTTTGTTTCAACAATTGTAGATGCTTATCTAACCAACGGTTTAGGGGAGTGTTGGGATGCAAACCCTATATACATTTCGCTAATACGTAGTTTTAATCAGCAACAAGCAATTACGGCTTTATTTACTTTTATGTCAGATGGAATATCAAGCAAGTTACAGTTTCCTACCTGTCAAGCAAAATATAGAGAATTAGTAGAAATGGTTAGGACTATGATTACAACACCTGCTGTACAAGAATTTATTCAGGCAATAGACAAATATAAAGGTCCTTTATACACTATGAAAAACGATACCGATATCAAAAAGCGAGTTGATGTACTACGTGTATTAGTAAAAAATTAGATTTTAAATAATTAGAGGGTTCTATAATTAATAGGACCCTCTAATTATTTAAAAAACAAGAACAAATATTCGATTAGCTAAACTTTTCAGTAGACTTTATCAATGTTTAAGTTTATACTATTGTAGTGAGTAAATATTAATGGAGGTAGTTTGAATGACAATCTCAGAGCAGATAAAAATACTTTGTGTGAGGAGTAATATTAGTGTAGCAGAATTAGCTAGACGAATGGGTAAGTCTCCTCAGAACTTAAATGCTAAGCTTCATAGAGAGAGTTTTACAATAGCAGATTTAGAGGAAATAGCAGACTTAGTAGGAGTAAAATTCGAAAGAAGTTTTGTCTTAGGTAATGGGGACAAAGTTTAGATATTGGAGGAATACAGTAATGAAATTTAGATTAGGCGAGATATTTTGCGGACCAGGTGGAATTGCACATGGAGCAATATCTGCATCAATAGAGAATGAAGCATTTAAGATAGAACATCAATGGGCAAATGATTACGACCAAGACACTTGTGATACTTATGCGCATAACATATGTCCTACTGAACCAGAGTCGGTAATTTGTAGCGATGTTAGAAAACTGAATGTAAATAAGCTTAAACCCATAGATGGCTTTGCTTTCGGCTTCCCATGCAATACATTTTCTCTAGTGGGTGAGCAAAAAGGTATTGAAGATGAAACTTTTGGACCTTTGTATAGCTATGGTGTCAAAGTACTTAAGAAGCATCAACCACAATGGTTTTTAGCAGAAAATGTAGGTGGTATCCGTTCTGCTAACGAGGGAAATGCATTTAAGTTAATCATGGAAGAGTTAGAAAAGGTAGGGTATAAACTGTATCCACATTTATATAAATTTGAACAGTATGGGGTTCCTCAATCTAGACATAGGGTAATAATAATTGGAATTCGCAAAGATTTACCGTATGAGTTTAAGGTACCATCACCAGTACCATATCAAGGTATAGATAATACATCTAGAACAGCAATAGAAGTACCACCGATACCTGAAGATGCTCTTAACAATGAATTTACTCGACAATCAGCTACTGTAATAGAGCGACTTAATCATATTAAACCGGGACAAAATGCTTTTAATGCAGATATACCAGAGAGACTACAACTAAAGGTTAAAGGTGCTAAAATCAGTCAAATATATAAAAGACTTGACCCTAATAAACCTGCATACACTGTAACTGGTAGTGGTGGTGGAGGTACTCATATGTATCACTATGATGTTCCACGTGCTTTGACAAATAGAGAGCGTGCACGACTCCAAACTTTCCCGGATGATTATTACTTCAAAGGTGGAAAAGAGAGTGTTAGAAAGCAAATAGGCATGGCTGTACCTGCAGCAGGAGCAAAAATAATTTTCGAAGCAGTTCTAAGGACATTTGCAGAAATTCCATATGACAGTATCGAATGTAATGTAAAGATATAGATAGGAGGTGTATTGTGATTAATTATTGGTGGGTTACTAGACCCAAAAGAAAGCTCAATTCAGTACCAGAAGTGCTTACAACTTTTGCAGAGCTTTCACTTGATGAAGAGTGGCAGGGGCAACGAGGTACACACCTATCACTTGAAGAGGCATTGGAGCAAGCAGGATTGAAGCGGGTTGGTGAACGAAGAGACCAAACTGGTGGCGGAGCAAGAACTTATAAAGCGTGGATAAAGAGCTTAGGTCTAATTTTTACCCAAGAGAGTACAGGTCAAATAAAACTAACGTTAGCGGGAGATGCCATAATGGCAGGTGCATCGCCAGTAAAAGTACTTAAAAATCAAATACTTAAATACCAGTTCCCCTCATCATTTTCGATTGGTCGAGGGGTTAAAATGTCCCCAAGGTTTAAGATTAGACCGTTTAGATTTTTACTAAGGTTATTAAGTGATGAAAGGCTAGATTATTACGTAACAGAAGAGGAAATTGCAAAAATAGTTATAACAGAGGCTGATAAAGAAACTAGTGCAAGATTTAATTACGTAGTTGAACGAATAATACAGTTTAGGAATGTTGGCGATTCCTGTTTAGAAATAGACTACTTTGATAAATATGGACCTAGTAAAGGTAAAGTTAACCCGGACCATCCATTTTCTCACTTAAAAGATACAGCTAATACTCTAATAAATTGGATTGAGTACACACAATTAGCTAAAAGGAATGATAGTAGACAGCTTGTTGTATTATATGATAAGAAAGAGGAGGTAGCTGAAATACTTGCTACTAATCCTGCATTCATTGCAAGACCTGAGGAGCATGAATACTTTCAAAGAAAGTATGGAGTAGACCCAGAACATACTAAAGATACACGTAATCTTACTGCGACTAGGACGGTAACACATACGATAATTGCTGAGCAAAAGATTAAGCAGGCTTTTATTTCCGAATCGTTAAAAAAACCAATAGGTAGCATTACAGCAGAACTTGTAGATAAAATTGTAGATATGACAGGTATAGATGCTAATCTAGTCGAAGAATCATTGCAAAAATTCTATCCTCATGGTGCTATTGGTTCGTTTATGACAGAATACTTTGAAATGGCATTTAGAGGTAGAGACAACGCTATTGAATTCGAGTTAGCAACAGTTGAAATTTTTAAGAATGTCTTTGGTCTAAGAGCAGAACATGTTGGACCTGTAGGGTTAACTCCTGATGTTCTTGTGTTATCAGATTCAGATAGATTTGTGGGTATAATTGATAATAAGGCTTATAGCAAGTATTCTATAACTAATGACCATAGAAATAGGATGATTCATAATTACATCGAAACCTATAGAGAAAGTGAGTATCCGCTGGAATTCTTCTCATATATATCAGGTGGATTTGGCAATAATATAAACAGTCAAATTCAGAGTATTTCTGATGACACAGGAGTAAATGGCTCTGCGATAAGTGTCTCGAATATGATAAAGTTGGTAGAAAATTATGAGAAATGTGGGTATAACCATAATAAGATAAAAGAAGTATTTTCATTAAACAGGCAAGTATTGTTATCAGACCTGTCTTAATAATATCAAATTAATAGAAACTATATGTTACAAGTTAACCTTAAGTGAATTTCATTGTACGATATAAATTAATGTACAGGTTAGCGGTATTAACTAAAAATTATGATTGCTTACATCCATTTACTAGGATAGTTAATTATTTAGGAAAATCTAACATCGTATTACCTAATGTCAAATCAGCTATAATGCATGATATTAGTAGATTAAAAAATCAAGATGGACATATTGATAAAAAATGGACATAAATGTGGACATAAACAATAATAAAAAGTGATGATGATGAAAATAAAAAAAAGGTACTAGAGTACAAGGACATGATGGTGAGTCTAGGTATATTTAACAGACCAATAACCTTAGCAAACTCATACACCACAGGCATCACAGTCCATATATACTTAATTTATCAAGATGTACAAGGTTAGCTTTAAAAGCAGGGCTAACCCTTGTAGTTATTACATTTAAACCGTGTTTAACCTCACACTTTTTAGTACGTACTAAGAAATAGTAAGAGACAATGGGTTAAACCTAGTAATAGTCAACATCTGACCTTGATTATACCTACTTATATGGGTGTATACACCACACAAAAAGCAAGTGTGAACAAGCCCCAAACCTTTATCATTATTGCATTACACATTAGTTACCTATGCACTATAGGTACAGTGGACACAAGATTCAAAATTGGATTATAAGTACATCACAGGGCAATCATTACTATATTAAGACACAGTGTAATTAAGTTTAAAAGCTTATTATTATTGCATCATAAGATGTTACCTCACACCGTTAATGTGTTTCATATATGCCTGCAAAGAGCGAGATATCAACCAAGTGCGTTGATATCTCGCTCTTTCTTTATACCTCTGTAAATGTCCCTCGCTCCTATTCTGATTGAGTAGGGGTATTTTAATATCTGATATGCTTGTAGTTTAATGGATAAATATAATCATTAGTACCGCAATACGAGTCTAAAAACTCCATCAAAAACTTTTTTTAAACTTTCTTTCAAAAAACGAGCAGATGGTGATATTGCTGATTTTCCTTTTCGCAGCTTACACAATTACCTATTGACAAAACCTAGTGATTTCAGACTGTACAGAGATTGTGGTGTACTGCCATCTGCTTTACTTTTTAAATTAGAAGTAGTACACTATACTTAGAAAAGACATCACACGAAAGATGAAAGGGAGTACATAAAATGACAAGAGAAAAACAGAAGTCGTTAAGTATAAGAACAACAGAAAGACGTATCAATATATTAAAAGAGCTGGCTAAGCTTGAAGAAACAACAGTAACTAATTTAGTAGAACGATGGATTGATGAAACATTGACACGTAGGGTAAAGAGAGCCAAGCAGGCGAAAGAAGATAAGTAGAGATTAGGAGGAACCGATATGGAAGCATTAGTAATAAACGGAGTGGAACAGATGTACATAGACAGTGAGATACATGCAGAGGTTGAGAAGAATGTGGATAAGATATTAGAGTATCTAAAGGATGAGGAACGTAGTTATGCAGATGGTGGTTTAGTTAATCAATATGAGACAAGCAAAGTGTACTATGATATAGATAGTAAAGAGCTTTATAGTGAGGCAGTAGGGCGAGGTTTAGTACAAGATGTCTTAGTTGGGATTAAGAGAGGTTCTGTTGTAGAAGTAGGCACAATCTACGCAGGATACTTGATGGATTCAGCAAAAGAGGGTATTGACTGTTGGTGGGCAGAAGAGGGTAGCGAAGAATATGAGAAAGCTATTGAAGACTATATTGAAAACTATATCAATGAATGTACAGATATTTGCGTTGTAACTAACGCAGAACGTAATGCCGAATATATTGCAGAGCATGATGAGCATGATGAGTATAATGAATACGATGAAGACTAAAGAAATAAGCCGAAGAGGGTATCTAACAACCTTTAAATAGGTACTAGATGCCCTCTTTAAATAATTAAAGTAAAACCATATTAGAGCAAGCAATAGCATGGGTAAAAGCAGATAGCCGAGAGTGAGGTGTCAGCATGTTAGGATTAAACCGAACCAAGATAGTAGTAGCCTTAGTGCTACTACTAATGTTAAGTACATCAGCAGTATTTGCATCATCTGATGCAGATAATCAGATTAGTAGAGCAGACTTTTTAACTATAGTACTTAGTACTACCGAAGAAGCCGAGATTCCAACACCTAAGATAGTGGAGGTTTGGAAATCAAAACAGTTATTAGAATCAAGTGTAGTCGTACATAACTCATATGGGGTACTAAATTATGCCTTTCAAAGAGGATACGTTAAACAAGGTGAGATGGCTTTAACAAGTACATCCTTAGACAAAGGTATAAAAGAAGCAGAAATGATTAGAATAGCTTCTAGACTAAGTTTAAGTAGCTCTGAAAGGGCAGATGTAGCAGAGTTAATAGGATTAGTAGCGGAGTTTAACAGTAGTACTGTTGAGGAGATAAGTTCTTACATGAATTATCTAACGATAACAGCCACTAACAGAGATAACCTGATGGCAGGCACAGACTACGTTAAAAGGGCTGTAGACTATATGAGTTATTATAAAAAACTCCATAAGGCAGATAACTTAGAGGGTTTAGAAGCCACAACTATTGAAGCCTTAAAAACAGTAGCAATAGTTAAAAGTGGAGACAAGTTCAACTTTTCAACTAGCTATCCTGCTCTTTCGAGTGGTTATGAATGGGTCTATAATCTACATTCAGATGGTTTTAGTAAAACCGATGTAGCAACTGCAGGTAGTCAAAGTATTGAAATTGAGGGTTTAACGCAAAAAAGGGTTAACGATTTAGTAGGAGTTAGTTACTCATTGAGTGTTAAACAAAAGGGTAGTGATGCCCCTAAAATCAGTTATATGATAACCACAGGAGCACAAGGTAGGGTATACAGAATTGTAGCAAAAGACTCAGCTAAGACGGAGTTAATTACATTTAACCATTCACAGTTTTGGTCATTAGAACCTGAGTTCAGGAGTGTGTGGGATTTAGTATGTAGCACAGAGACAGGAACAGGCACAAGCACAGATACAGGGACAGACACAGATACAGGCACCGGTGATGGTGAAGAGGAATCAACAGGTGCATTAACCTTAGGCGATTTAAGAAATTACCATAGAGCAGCTATAGCTTCTACTGCTCTATATGAAAGTAGTGGTAAGTATTATATCAAGATGGATTTAGAAGCCTTACCAAAAGGTTATGACTGGGCACCTTTAATAAGCTTTGGTAGACCTGCAAGTGTAGGCTATGGTTCATCAGCTTATGAAGCTGTAGAAGTAGTAGGTGCAAGACATAAGTATGAATTAGACGGAGTAACGGAAGCTGATATCACAGCAGGTTCTAATCTATCAATTAAGTGGTATATCAACTCGGATGAGGCTAATGTACCGATTTTAAATAGCATAATTAGGTCTACAGACCAAAATAAGATATTCGAGTTTAGGGGTAGAGCGGATAACTCGGTAGTACCAACCAATACATCACCAGTATTCGATAATTGGAAATAAGGTAGATAGATTAAATATAAGTAGGCGTGGGGTATAGCAAAGAGCTGTTATACTCCACGTTTTTTTATGCAAATAAACAGGGTGAAGATGCAAATTTTTAATAAAGTTGACAATAGGAAAGTAAGTGATTGGAATGCATATAGCAATTTTAATGTATAGCAAAAAACTTTACAAAAGGTCTTGACTTGAGTGGCGGAGCCCGGTAGAGTAGAGACAAATAAAGGTAATTAATAGACGAGGAGACAGATTATGGGTAAAGAAAAGAGCCTAAACGTACGCCTAAGTAAGCGTAGCTCGGATATACTAACTGAGTATGCTGAGCTAGTTGGTAAGAGTAAAACAGCAGTTATAACAGATGAAATCGAAAAACTAGCTTTAAAGTCAACTAGAATTAAAAGAAAAAGAAGAAAAATTGAGTTAGATGAGAGTTAAGCAAATCGGATGATAAAGTATAGCCTAAATACTGGTTAACTGATGATAAGATAGCAAAACAGTAAGATATGAAACACGTAAACACAGTAGTAGTAAGGGTTTAAGGATTTGATAAGAAAACAAGAACATAAAGAGCATCAAATCAAGTAATAATCGACATTACAGTTGATATTCAAAATATTACATTAAAGAGAGGTAAAAACAGATGTTTGATAAAAAATTAGGACGAAATATAGCAGTATCAATGCTTAGATTGATATTAGTAACAGCAGTATTAGTATCAATGTTATTTTCAAGTGCATATGCATATACAGATGGGGTAGATTTCCCCGATGTTAACCAAGGTGATTGGTTCGGCGATTGGGTCTACAACCTAGCAGGCAGAGGTGCAATTGCAGGTTACCCGGATGGTACATTTGGACCTAACAAGAGTATTACTCGTGGAGAGTTCATTAAGATAGCAATATCAACAGTAGAAAATGGTAGTTTCTATGTAGCTGATGAGGGTGAACACTGGGCTATGGGCATGTTAAGATATGCTAACGAAGAGGGTATTGTTTTAAAGCATGAGATTCCTTCAACAAGAGCAGGCTTAGACCAACCAATTAACCGTTATGAGATGGCAAGAATAATGATTCGTATAAATGAAAAACTGCAGGGTGAAGCTCGTACAAGCGTTACAGATGTAGACAAAGTAATCACTGACTACAAAAATTTACCTCAGACTTACCGTAGTTATGTAGAACAAGCGTACATGAAAGGTCTTTTACAAGGCGATAATGCAGGTAATTACAATGGTGATAAAGGTGGTACAAGAGCTGAGGCTTGTGTAATGGTAGTTAGATTAGTAGATGAGTCAAAAAGAGCTGAAGTAGTAGTAGAGCAAGAAGAAGTAGTAACAGTATCAGAGGGTGTAGAAGTTAATGCTAAAGGTCAAATGGCAGTAGACCAAGCAAGAGAGTACATCAAGACAGCAGTAGACACGATGAGGGTAGTACAAAAAGATGGTAAATACTACTTAACAATCACATTAGAAGAGTTACCTGAGGGGCATTACTGGCAACCCGGATACAAGGTTTTAACAGACAAGTCAGCGTATCTATGCAGTAGTTATAGTAATGACTTAGTAGGAGCTGTAGGTTATCAAGAGTGGGAATTAGAAAACGTTACAAGTGATGCTATTAATGGGGTAGATGATGCAGACCTGTCATTCTATTTACACATTAGAACAGCAGATGAAAGAATGGGTTCAGTAGTATGGTCAATGCATACGGCTTGGGGTAATCAAGTCCTTGAGGGTATCCTAGATGGCAATAATATGATAGATACTATGCAAGAGTATGATACATCTAAAATTTTTGAAGAGTGGAAATAAGAGCAGTTAGCTATAGGGAAAGTTAAAAGAAAAGTGAGGTATATATGAGGTAGATAGTGAGGTAATGATATGAAAAAACGATTAACAAGTATGATGTTAATACTAGCGATGATATTATCGCTAGTACCCACAAATGCAGTATTTGCAGAAACAACAGAGTTAACGAAATCAAATTATAAAGTATATATAGATAAGACTCAACATGATATAGAAGCATCGGAGGGTGCTGTAGCAATGGAAGTTGTCCCGGGACAGGGTCAAACACACTATTTTTGGCATTACAGCGGTGGGTATTGGAAAATCGGTGGTAAGAAAGTATACGACAACGAGTTTGCTGAATCCCTGCAGACCGCGGGTGGTACAGCAGATTTACAGCAGATATATACAATACCTGAACAGCCATTCGTATTTAATTTAGCAAAGGGCACAAGTGGAGCAGATGCATTGGATAAGGGAGAGGAAGTAATATTTAATTTAAAGTCATTGAATGAAGCAGACCTACCAATGTCAGCTTTATTTAGTAATATTGAATCAGAGCATGGGTTTTCAAAAAACATGAAAGTTAAGAGTATTGAAAAGCTATCAAACGGTGATTATGAGGTTATTTTGATGTTATCACCTAAAATGCGTTTTTATGATGATAGGCAACTAAGTTACAACGACACTTATAAATTAAACCTAAAGAACTACATTCCTTTCGTGTATGAGGGCTACGGCTCAAATCTATACGCTATGTGGACATCAAGCGACAAAGGAGCAGGTAGAGGTTGGGTAAACCCTGACAAGCCCTATGACCTTACAGGTATGCCTGAAGGTGCAATCCACCCAACTATGATTAGACCTTTCAACGCTTTAGATGCTTATGGTAAGCATACAGGTACAACTAATAATGGTGGTCTGCTATACGATAGAGTACCAGTTTATGAAAAAGTAGGTCCTAAAATACAGGTAGCTAAGGATGCTAATGGAGCATTTATAACAGCAAAACGAGACGGTAAAGACTTAGAGGTGTACTACCCAAAACATAAGGGTATGAAAGCCTTGACGTATGCAAACATAGGTAAGAATACATTCGCTAATGCAGGTTCAATGGGTGTTGAGTTTTACTACCCTGTTCAATTACAAGTGTACACAAAAGCACCAATAACGGTAGTGGAAACATACGTTAAGATTGCAGGTGTAACAGAAGATGGTGAGGTAGTCTATGAAGAGTTTGCACCAACAACAGAAAGAGCAGGAGAGATAGATGAACGAACTGGTTATTTAGTGTTAGACGGAGCAACAAAGCGATTAGATGGTGGCATAGGTATGTTAAATGACATCATTACATCACCTAAAGATATGACAGGTGACATAGAAGAATTAGCATGGTTAGGTGTAACACCTAAAACAGCGAAAGAGCAGATTGAGTTAAGTGGCGAGGATATAGCATACTATAAATTAGGGATGGTGTCGGCTAATAAAGCAGTAATTGATAAACTTGATCAAGTTGCACAAGATGCTAAGAACCCAAAGCAGAGTATTGATTCTGAGGGTAAGTATTCATTTTTAGAAGTACCAAATGCAGCAGGCGATGCACAGTACTCGATTCAAGGAGATGAAGAAGAGGGTAATGAATCAACTAGAACATGGAACGACTTTACAACTTACCTAGGTAGTTTATTTAAGGTAGAAGAGAGCAACGGACAAGCAGACTCAACAAAGGCTCAAGACGATTACTTGGACTATACCCAAGCTAGGACATCGAAAGCTACAGGTCTAGCGAGTGGTATCCAATCTGATATAGCATCAGACGTAGATGCAGATAGGTACGTAATAAGGGCACTAAAAGAGCTTGAAAAAGAAGAAGTAGAGTTAGAAGATATTCAGGGTAAAGACCTAGAAGATGACCTAGAAGTAACCATCATCAGTAAAGATGGTACAGAGCAGAAAACATCAGTATCAGAAGCACAACAGCAGTTAGATGACTTAAAAAGAACAGACAGCACAGTATCATTCTCAGTACAGACCGTTGACCTAGAGGGTAGAGAAGTACAGAAAGAGGAAGATGCAGCAGCTTATATTATATATGTACAAAGGATACCAACGGCGTTAGAGGGTATTCACAGCATCCCAGTGTACATGATGTACGACCAAGTAATGACAATCATAGTACCTAACCAATCATATAGAAGAGCTGCGCCAACAACAGTTAATCACGGTTCAGAGCTAGGTTCTATAGATGGTGTAGAGGGTACTATAGAGATTAAAAATCATGCATCAGCATTAGGTACAACAGATACAGGAAAAACAGCAGTTAACACAGTATATCTAAGATATATTGTGATAGAACATTCAACACAAGTAAACATCATAGATTACAAGCGTGATGGTGTATCAACAGGTGTTTCAACCATAACGACAGTAGAGACTCCAATGAGGAAAATTACTGCTAATGGTACAGTAACACCAATCAATGATATAAGAACATCAAACCCTATTGACTATGGTAATGCATCATTAGTCAATTGGTATACTGCAGATGGTTTAGAGACTGATAGAGCATTAATACCAGGTCCAAATGGTAATTTGAGTGGTACTACCTTGGGTAATATAACTGATTTACCAACAGATGAGAACATCTATGTCTTTTGGGAGATAAATGAAATCAGCCCGGGAGCAGTAGGTTCTAGTATACCTGAATGGCGTTTATCCCAGTATGAGCCGTTTTTGTCAGACCAAGTAGCTTATATGGGGTTAGGTAGTTATACAAATGGACATTGTGGTTATGATTGGTTTTATACCTCGGGTAGATATGTTTACAAAACAATCAACCCAAATGGTTTAGATACAGCACCATTACATGACCCATTAAATAAGAGTATGGATAGAGTAGGAGTACCATGGTATCACTCAACAGTAGTAACCTCAGTAACAAACTCAAATCTAAGTAAGAGTCAGTTAAATGCAAGAGTATCTATGACAACAGATTTAAACGTAGTCAAAGCTGATGCATTAAGTGGTCTAAAATTGGCTGCTTGGAAAGTTGACGCTTCAACTGCACAAGACCTACGAAACCATAACTTTGTAGTAACAAATATGGGTTCAGCATATAGTGGTTTACCTGTGGAGAGAAGAGCCGAAACTTTAACTTATCAGATAGAGAATACACGAGATTATTCTAACCGATGGTATATAAGGTCCGGTACAAGACGAGATAGTGATGGTAATGCTATAGGTCATTACCATAGTTCAAGAAGTAAAACATTCTCACCTAGTTACTCTAATCCAAGTGTGGATGTAACTTATGATTTTGAGCGTTATATAGTTCAAAATACCGATGCAAGGTTATTTACAAGTAGTCCTGAGTTAATCGAAAACAATGGTAAGACAACCCTTTCAGTACAGCAACCTATTGTATTGAATGTGTATCCTGAGGTACCAATGTTATTTGATAATGATAATCCGGGAATTGCACCAAGCATTCAATTCGCAATAGGTGACTTAGCAAGAAAGATTCAACCTGTAACTTATCATAGTTTGGAGTATAAGGTATTTGTAGACCCTAAGGTACAAGGTATGTCAAATGCCACAGCATCACAGGCTAAGATGACAGCTAATAGCATTGGTTTAAATAACAAAGCAGTAATTCACAAAGGTAGTGCAGTAACCTTAAACTATAATGTGACAGCAGCACAAGGTAATAACAATCGTGGTCACTTAGAGGTTAAGACTTATGCTTTAGATGTATCTAACGCAGATGGTTTAAAGACAGCTTGGGGTAATGCTAGTTATAGCGCACAGGCGTTACATGACAACTTTGTAGGTAGTTGGAGCTTCCAAGGTCAAGCCAAATCTCGTTTAGAGGTTTTAGTACCAAACGGAAGCAACACAGCGTATCAAGGGGCATTTAAGCAGAATAATGTATCATTTACTAATAGACAAAACTCACCAACAAGAACGTATGCAATCACAGTCCGAGGTGGCTCTGTAAGCCATGTTGATGGTATAGCTATATCAAGTATCAAAAGGGAAAATAAGGCATTGTATGAAGCATTAGAGGGTATGAGATTAGTTGGTGCTAATAAAGACCAAACTGTTTTAGCTACATTTGAACATCAACAAGGAAAACTTTTAACAGAGCAATCCTTTATAGATGAAGCCCAAGTAGCAAGAGATGGCGTAAATAACTTAGCGTTAAACTCAGGGTGGTATTCAGAAGATTCAACGGTACTGCTTGTAAGAGAGTACACAACAACTTACGATGTACCTAATGCAATGTTCTCTGATGTTTTACCAATGTCAATTTCAGGTGGATTACAGACTCCAATAAATAAGAACATGTTCTATAGAACAATGAGTATAGGACATACATTCTTAAACTTTGATATGCGTAGTAATAATATCCCGGGCGTAGGAACAGTAAAAGCGTTCTTAGAGGTTGAGAGTAGAACAAACAGTACTTGGAATAACGTAACACGAGATTACGGAGTACCGAATGTTTCAATCGTTGATACAACAGGGTTTAACTAAAAGGATTTAGTTAGACTAACTAAGAGTAAGTAGGATGAGAAGAGCAGATTACCTTTAAACAGGGGTAATCTAGCTCTTCTCTTACATTAAAGGAGGTTTTGACATGTGGGCAAAAATGAATTACGAGCAGATGCAAACAGTACTATTAGATGTTTTTGGTGTTACTAATGTTAGTTTAAAATCTATTAAAATAGACTCTGTGGAGCTTGATATGGTCTGTACCAATATAGATAGTCGAGCTGAATTAATTCAGTATATCGAGGATATGGAGCATATACGGGGTGGAGCTTCTAACATTGAGATACTGGGTGTTGAAGGTGATAAAGTAGTTAAAATCAATTTGAAAGGAACAAGGGGGTAACCTAAATGAGATATAAAAATACTGGGCGTACACTATCTTTGATGGTTGCAATGGTGTTTCTATTAAGTTCATTTCTAACAGTATTTGCAGATGTTAATATCGGTGTAAATACAAATGATATGGACGAGATGAAGAACGCCATGACAGCCGCATCTAGTGTAGCAGGGAGTAAAGAAGTAAGTGATGATACTGTAAAGGTAAAATCATCAAGTGGTAATGCAGAAAATGGCGAAGTGGTGCTATTTAAGTTAGCTGAGGGTAAATTAGTTTTCTATGATAACAACTTTGATGAGGCAAACTTAAAGGATGTTAAAAGTGCAATGACAGCGTTTATCAACAGTTTAAAAGATTCTAGTTTAGATGCTGATACACAAAAGTCAATCATGACTCAAATCCAAGAGAGTAATACAGATGTCGCAGCACTTATGATACCTATAATCTTTGATAATACAAAAGCAGACCTTTTCACAGCTTACAAGTGGTTGTATCCGTTTTTACAATTATTAAGAGTAGTATTCGGTTTAGGTTCTGTATTCATTATCTTAGTAACAATCGGTTCAACAATAATGGATATGGTCTACATCGGATTACCAGTATGGAGAGAGCAACAGGCTGATAAACAGGCAGAAAAAGGTGGTCAGAGTAACAAACTACCCTTTGGTGTATCCTATGAGGCATTAGGTATTGTCCGAGAAACTGAGAAAAACTTGGGCGATGGTAGTTACCAAAATGCTTATCTGATGTATTTTAAGCATAGAGCAATGACATACATTATCCTGTCTATCTGTTTACTATACTTAATCGCAGGCGAGCTAGGTGGTTTAATAGCTTACGTTTTAAAATTAGTAGGTGGGGTAGTATCTTAGAGGTTTTAAGGCAGTAAAAAATGATTGACCTATGCCTACTGATTTGGGCATAGGATAAGCATAAAAAATGTATAGAAGAGCACCGATATGGTGATATGAGGTGGGGAAAGATGAGTAGAAATAGAAATACATTTAAAGACATCAAAGGGTGTTTAGAAGAGCTGAATTATGCGTTAGAGGGTACTACAGAGCAAGATGATAGGTTAAAGATAAAGAAACAATTAAAGCTCTTAAATATGGTATCAGACTATGTTGAGAGCTGCGAGTGGTTAGTTAAAGCTGATTCAAAAGAAAGAATGCAGTATATCATAGCATCAAACTATGATTATAAAGTAGTAAGAGCTAATTTAGAGCTGTCAGAGAAAGAATTAAAGAACTTCATGCATTATGCTACTAAAAGATTAAAGACTAAGATAGGGTCGAATACAGTTGACCTTATCATGACGGGGAAACTTAATATGGCGATGGTTCAGTTTAAATCACTAACAGGTACGTTATCAATTGATAAATTAGTACGTAAGGATGCTTTAGATGAGTTACCCCCATTGAAGTTTAAGCCAGTATCCTTAACTGAGTGTGAGGACGAAATAAGATTCCTATTTGATAATAGTGCAGAGGTATTAAAAAAGAGAGTCGCAGGCTTAGATAAAGATAAGATGGCATTTATACGTTACATCTTAGAAGAAGATACACCTAAAAACACTAAACTTAAATACGGTCTGATAAAACTATTGACGGGTAATGGTGGGTCAGTGGAGCAGTATTTGGAGAGGTTACAGGAGTAATCGTACAAGAAAAATATAGCCGTGTGTCTCGTAGTTGTTGATAAGACGGACGATGATATCAAAGTAGACACAAAAGAGCTGTACAAGGGTATTTTAGCGCGAATTTGGGGTGTTAGTAGTATCTATGCTAATACAACTTTGGGTAATTATCTGATTACCCAAAGCTGTTGGCTATGTTTTCAAAGGTTTATTAGACAGTAATTGATAAAACAGAAATTAAGGAGTAAAAATCAATTACAACACAGCTAAAAAGGCCTTACTTTTTGATTAAAAAACATCAAAAAAGTCTTACTTTTTAAGTCAATATTTTGTTATCATATCTTTTTTTATGAAAAAGTGACTAATAGTAGTCTGTTTCAGACAAAAAATAAAACGAAAGTAGATAAAAAGTCTGACTTATTATCTATTACTTGATGTCAACTTTAACCGCTACAGTCGAGAAAATTAATGACAGGAGAGTTGTTTTTCAATATAACATTGTCTGCTTAACAAGTAGTATGATTTTCAATTACACTTAAAATAATTGGGGTGGACACATAATATTCTACATTCTGGTTTATAGAGTAGTGATACAGTATTGGTGTTAAAGGGTATCAAAAAAGTTTTATAAAATAAATCACAGGTATTATAACAGAAAAGAGACATATTATAACATGATTCACAGGTGTTATAACAAAATGGACACATGAAAATCTTGGAAACTACATCAAATGTAGTTGTAGCAAGTATTATGCAGTTAGTAAATCGTATGATTTTACGGACACTAGACTAAAAAAATGACAGTTTAAAACATTAAACCTACTAGTTGTAAGACTTGTAGGTTTAGAGGTATATATAATCACTTGTTTAGGGGAAATGGTCATAAATAGAAGACATATGTCGTTTAATCAGTACAGTTAGACTTAGTTTAAGTATTAAAGGGGGTACAGATTATGAATCAAGAAAATAGCTGTTATAAGTCTATATCAGTAGCACTGGAAGATAAAGAGCTAGTTGCAGATTTAGTAGACCTAATCAGGATGAGTACAGGGTACTTAGACTTAACTATTGATGTCGATGATGATGGTGGTGCAGTGTTAGGTTTGGGTAGTCTTGTAGATGACATAGAAGATAACTACCCTTACGAGGTTAGTGTTCAGTACACTATTGGGGCTTACGACAAGTCTTTATTAGAAAAAAAGGCTATAGAGAGCATTAAAATAGACAAAGAAGAAGAACTAGCTTTTTAAGAGAAAGAGGGTAAGGATATGATGTTAAATAGAAGAGCAGTATGCATTATCGAGATTCACATAGATGACAACGAACAAGATAGCTTGCTTAAAGCTATAAATAAAACGGGTTCGCTAGATTTCAAATTGAGTAAAGATGATAGAGAGTTGATACTATATAGGTTTGATGATGATTTTGAACCTACACCATTTTTACATTTTGATTTAGAAAAATCAACTGTGGAGTTGTTAGATAGGCTGTTAAAGTCCTGTAGTAAAGGACTAGCAACAAGCGTAGAAAATAATGTTTTGAGCTTTAAAAGTGAGATTACAGATACAGAATCAATATATATGAGTTATGTTAAATCTAGGTCAGACTTAGGATTAGCTCAAGATTTAGAGGCAGATGATGAAGAAGTAGATTTAGGTGAAGATGAATTTTTGTTAAACCCACTCAATTTGGATGTATTTGGGTTCGAGATTAAGTCAGAGTCGAATGAAATAGATTTAAATAACTTTAGCAACCATTACCCTAATGGGATATCAGAGTTTGATGCATTATTTGGGGGTAAGTCAGAGAAGAAAAGAAGAATTAGAAGAAAGAGGGGCAGGAGATGAAAGCTAATAGCATCCTAGAGATAGAGTTAGACGAAGCAGTAGCAAAAGATTTAAGGAAAGCTATAAGTGGCAGAAAGGGTATAGTGTTTAAATTGACATTGGATAATGAGCTAGTCCTATGCGATTACGTTCACATGCGTTTAAATGATGGACAGGAAACGATATTTGCCACAATTCCACTCGAAGATGCTGTAGCAACAGTCTTAAAAACAATGCTAAATAGTACCCACGGTTATGGTACCATGCTACATATAAATGGTACCATTCTTGCATTATCAGTGGTTTTGGTAGATTACAACAAGAGTAAATATATCAATATAGCAAGGACATCAGATGACTTGCACTTATAGTTAATCCAATAGATAGGGAGGTATGGAGATGCTAAGAGATAAAATAGAAGAGGTCAAAAAAAGGATAGGACAACTAGAATTAGCCATCCTAAGGTCAAATATAACTGAGACCAAGAGCTTAGAGATGATAGTAGTTAAAAGCGTATATCAGTCCGATTATGATGATGCTGAGGAAGAGCAGGACGAGGCTGAGATGTTAGCTCTGACAGAGGCTTATGAGGTCAACTTAAAATACTTAGCGAGACCTTTAAAGCTCAAGCTATAGGTGAAAGGTAGGTGTAAAATATGAAGATAGCATACTTTATAGAAAGACTCTCAAATACTGCAATTATCAAAAAAATAAGTGATGAACAAGTAGATATAAAGAATGTATACATCGAAGAACAGGCTAATAGTCAATATGAAGCAAAAGCTGCAATATCAGCGTTAAGACAAGACGATACTCTGATATTACGTGATATCAAGGAGCTTAACCCACAAGACCCCCAAAAACTTAAAATTTGTCTGAAAGCACTACAGGAGATAGGGGTAGAGATAGTAAGCCTAGAGCAACCCGAGCTATCAGGACTCAAGTGTTATGATGGATTAAAGGAATTTTTGGCTATAGATGGACATTATAAAAGAGTGCTAAAGCTATAACTAAGAGCGATAGTAAGGGGTATTAAGCCCTTTGCTTTAGGATAGAGTAATTGTTAACTTTGCAAGGGTAGTTTGACAAGGTGTTAGAAGTGCGGTGTGGCAGAGCTGGTTTGACAAGTGAGTGAAAATGTGGTGGTTAAACATATTCAAAACTTAAAGCTTATGACCACAGATATTTGACAAGCGAAATCAACAGGTTGAGCTTGGTCGTAAGATATGGTCATAAGTAAAACAGAAAGAGGTGGAAGACATGAGCAAGATTTATGCTTATATAAGAGTGTCCTCAAAGGGACAGAGTGATAATAATAGCTTTTCAATACAAGAAAAAGCTATTCGAGATAAATATAAATGTGACATTGAAGTTTACGAAGAGGTTTATACAGCAACTAAAGCTAGAGTGGATAGAAAAGTATTTAATGCTTTAGTGGGTATATTAGAAAAAAATGACACTTTGGTTGTGGCGAAGTTAGACAGGTTAGCTCGAAATACTATCGCTGCCCTTACAACAATTAAGGAACTGTTAAATCGTGGTGTAACAGTGGATATATTGGATTTTGGCATATGTGATGGGAGCCCAACATCAGATTTGTTGTTAACTGTACTTTCGGCAGTGGCTTCGTTTGAAGCCGAATCCATCAAATCTAGGTGCCGTGATGGAAAGGAAGCTGCAAAACTTAACCCATTGTTCCGAGACGGTAGGCCTCCAAAGTTTAACCCAAAGCAAATATCTCACGCATTAGAACTGTTAGAAGTTAATAGTTATTCACAAGTATCGGATTTAACAGGTATCAGTATATCAACGCTCGCCCGAGCTAAACGTAGTAGAAAAATGGAAGAAGCAAGCTAGAGAATCACAGTTGTGGTTCTCTTTTTTTTTTACTTTAATTATGATTTAAGCATAATCCCTAGATTAACTACTACTCCCACTCGCTTTAAGTCCAACTAAGCCCCAAAAGCTTCAAGTAAAAGGAACTATAAACAGTGATATAGGTACGTTTCCTTAATCAATGAATGTTAGATAAGTGAGTAAGGTTGAAAGTAGTGATATAAGTGGGTTTCAGAGTTTTTTAATTAAAAAGTGAATTTTTGAGTACTTTTATAAATTTATAGAAATCCTTGTATAATATTATACCTACTTGGTATAATGGTAACAATTGGTTAAATAGTGATATATAAGATTTGCTGAGATAATAGGGGGATAAAGAGAGTGATAAAGAGAGTAAGTTTGAAAAGAATAACAACGTTGGTACTAGCATTAACGATGATGTTAAGTACAGTAGCCTTTGCAGAAAGCGAGGTGGTGGAGTTGACAGATATTGAGAACCATTGGAGCAAAGAGTGGGTGGATAGCCTTGTAGGACGTGGAGCTTTATCTGGTTACCCGGATTCAACATTTAAACCTGACAACACAATGACTGTAGCTGAATTTCTTAGTGTTGCTTTAACATCAGTGGATGAGGATGCTAATAAAGGTGTCGGACAGGATTATCATTGGGCAAGTACAGTTTTGAACAGAGCATATTTTAGGGGGATAGTAAGAAAATCAGAAGTACCTGCAACGAAGGAAGCTCTTGATAAGCCGATAACTCGCTATGAGATGGCGAGGATAGCAATGCGTATAAATGAAAAAATGCTTATGGAACCAAAAACAAGTATTAAAGGAATTGAAGGTCTTATGCTTGATTATAGTCAAGTACCAACTGAATATATGGATTTTGTTGAGCAGGCATACATGAAAGGTCTACTTACAGGCATGGATAGTGGAAATTTCAATGGTGCTGAGCATGGAACCCGAGCACAAGCTTGTGTAATGATAGTAAGATTACTTGAAGAATCAAAGAGAGCTGATGTAGTGATAGAAGAAGTAGCAGACAATAATGAAAGTAAAATAGTTGCTAGTGATTTTGAAATCGAGATACCTGATGGGTACTATGATGCAGACTTAGAAGAAAGACCTGAGAAATATATAGGATTCTATAAAAAATTTAACATTCCTTCAACAGGTGAGGAGATTACAATTGTCAGCAATACTCAAGCGCAAATGATTGGAGAGCAAGCAAAAATATTTCTTGTAGAAACTTTAAAGACAGTAAGAATTTATGAAGAAGATGGTAAGTATTATATTGCTGTAGAATTAGCGGAACTACCACAAGACTTCTATTATCAACCATCCTATTATGCTATGGATTTGGATGGTTATTATCTAGCAAGTTCTTCAGATAGGAATACTTTTAGGGATACAGGATATCAGGTTTATGAGCTTACAGGACTTACAAAATCTGAAGTCGAAAATGGTGCTTTTGTAAATTTTGCAGTTGACCTCCTTAGAGATAGACATAAGAGTGGTAGTACTTTTATGAAAATAAATACTTCGATGCCAAATAAAATCTATTATAATGATGAGTACGAGGATATTACAAATTGGTCACCTTTTGATACTAGTGAAATTTTTGATGATAGTTGGACTACAACAGATTAATCAAATAGATACTTCGATGAGAAGTATAACTAAGAAAATGGGAGGAGCATATGAGAACTAAAAGAGTAGATGCAGACGTATTTGATAGTAATGGGTATGGCGCAGGAGCTGGAGATTGTGAAAGATATGAGTTTGAATGCATGTGTGGTAATGGAAAAATTGTAGAAGAACATGACAACATCCCTGGATTTAGAGACCACGATGTCTTTATCATGTGTGATGAATGTAGTAAGAAATATAAGTTTGATTTATCCAAAGGTGTACGAGGATGGGAATTAGTAGAGAAGTAGAAGTAGTAATAACTATATTTTATGAATTAATACTCAAAGTGAGATAGAACCTACCGTTGTAGGTTCTATTTTTATGCACTCATAAATTGTGCTAAGTAATCATCTAAGCTTCCGTGCTTCTTTTATACAATCTGAACAGATTCTATTATCTCTGTAGTGTTTTAATCCCTCAGAGCCACCGCAGATATAACAAAGGGGTTCGTAGCGTCTAAGGATGATTGTATCTTCTGCAGTAAAAATTTCTAGTCCATCTTTTGTATCAATCTGTAGAGTAGTTCTCAGTTCTTTCGGAATAACCACACGTCCAAGAGCGTCAAGTCTACGTATAATGCCTGTTTGCTTCATTTGTAAGTACCTCCTATAACGATATTACCATATATTAACAATTAAATGCAAATGTTTGTTATTATAGCGATATTATTGAATCTAAAGGCGATTGCGGTATACTGATATGTGTAACACTAAGCGAAGCAAAGATTGATGAGATATAGATTTGAGTATTAAATGGGGGTAAAATGATAGATAAAAGTAAAATAAAGAATGTGGCAATATACCTTAGGAAATCAAGGGTTGAAGAGGAAGACAAGGATATAATTAACCATAGATTACTGTTAGAACAGATAGCCAAAGAAAGAGGATGGATTACCACGATATATAAAGAGGATGGTGATGCAACATCACAGGACTTGGATATAAGGGTAGAAATGACTAAACTTCGTTATGACCTATCAAAGTATGATGGTGTAATGGTAGTTGAACAGGCACGTTTGTCTAGGACGATGACAGATAGTGAAACACTTTTAAAGGAGTTTAAGATAGCGCAGACATATCTTATCATCCAAGGTAATATTTTAGATTTGAATGAATCACATGATAAAAGAATATATGAGTTTAATAGTTTCATAGGTTCTATGGAGTACACTGAAATAGTTGCAAGACTAAATCTAGGTAAAAAAATGGGACTAGAACGGGGCCATTGGGTTTATGGACCTGCACCGTATGGTTATACTTATAATAAGAAAACTAAAATATTAAACATAAATGAAGTTGAAAGAGATGTATACAGATTAGTTATGTCCAAATATCTAGATGATGAGTGGCCCACCAATAAAATTGCATTTTATATAAACAAATTATATTCTGAAACGGAAGATAAAAAATATCGTACTAGGTATGGTAAAGCTTGGAACAAGGATTCTATATTACGTTTGCTAAAAAGTGAAGTATATTTAGGTCATATAGTTTATGGAAAGCAAGTTGGGAGTTTGCATAAGAAAAAGAAGGGAAAGAATGCTAAACCCTTTAAAAAAATTCCTGAGAGTGATTGGAAGAAAAAACTCAATTGTCATTTGCCACTTAAAACACCTGAAGAGCATCAAGCGGTACTGTTTAGAATAGAGAATAGTGTCTATAAGAACTTACAAGTTAAAAGTGTAAAAACAAGACGAGTACATGCCCTTAGTGGTTTAGTAGTGTGCAAACAGTGTGGATATGTTCTCAGCATTACTTATAAAGAAAGAGATGACAAGTTTTTTATTCGAAAGTGCCAACATAGGACTGAATTAGGTGTCAAATGTACTAATAGTAGTATTTCATATGAGGTTTTACTTAACGATGTGATAGAAGATATTATTGATAAGAGAAATGAGATAGAACATATAGTTGAATCAAATGAGCATATGGAAAAAATTGAAAAAAACAAGGCTAAGGAATTAAAAAAGGTAAATGCTGAGATTGCTATTTTAGAAAAGAAGAGAGATACCATATATACTAGTTATGAAATGGGTATCTATACTGTTGATGAGTTTAACGAAAGAAGAGCAGGCTTAGTAGAAAAAATTAGTTCCTTAAAATTGAAAGTACCTGTTTTGACATTTAACTCATTAGAACTTAAGGAGTCACTTAGAAAAAGAAGAATAGAGCGATATCAGTACATTATTGACAATTGGGATATAGAAGATGTTGGCGGTAACTTAGTTATGGATGATGTCGAAAGAAATGATAGACTTATGTCAATTATAGATAAAATAGAGTTTTATAGAGAGTGTAAAGGTACTAGAGGTAGAGAGTATAGCTATAATATTATTTGGAAAATATAATTGGTGTACAATGCCATATGCTATTGTCGTCACAAAGCAGAACACCTTGGTGAAAACTGTGATGCACCCCAAGACGTTTGTCTGTCAATTAATGGATTGTCCCATTCATTGTCGAAACATGGCTATGCAAGATTGATTTCTAAGGAAGAAGCTCTTGAGAAATTGGCGCTTTCTTATGAACACAACCTGATCCAATTTGCTGAAAATGTACAAGATGATGTCGGCTTTATTTGCAACTGCTGCTCTTGTTGTTGCATGGCTCTTAAAGGGGCAAAGAAAATGGGTGTGCCTCAAGCAATCAGTTCATCAAATTTCATCGCTGAAATGAACGACAAGTGTGTCAGCTGTAAAAAATGTGTTTCTGTTTGTCCTGTCGGCTGTTTTGATGTTGAGGATAATGATGGGAATGGGAAAGTGACCTTTGATCCGACCCTTTGTTTAGGATGCGGTGTTTGTGAGCGCATTTGTAAGCTAGACGCTATAGAAATGATCAAGAGAGATAAACGCATCTTTACACCGGTAAATACGGTGCATAAACTTGTGCTTGAAGCCATTGAAACGGACACCTTGCACAATCTTATATTTGATAACCAAGCCATGTACAGTCATAAATTCATGGCAGCATTTACGGGCGCATTTTTGAGATTGCCACCAGTAAAACAACTATTGGTCAGTGAAACATTTCAATCGAAATACTTGCTGAAATTAATAGAAAACGTAAACGTGTAAGAAAGAAATGCTTGTACATTCACCATTTCCAATATATACTAGGTAAAATGCTATTCGGGGAGTGTATAAAGTGTATGTTTAGAAATAAAACGTTTGTTACAGTTATTAATTGTATGGATGGACGGGTTCAGTATCCAGTAAATCAGTATATGCAACAGAAATATAATGCGGATTTCGTCGATATGATTACCGAACCAGGTCCTAATAAAATATTGGCTGAGGCAGTGGATACAACAATGGTTAACTCTATAAAGAGACGTTATGATGTATCTATAGAAAAACATTACTCGAAAGTAGTGGCCATTGTAGCACATTATGATTGTGGTGGGAATAGTGCAGAAAAAGCTGTTCAGATATTACAGGTACAAGAGGCCATGAAACTTGTGAAAAGTTGGAATACGGAGATTGAGGTTTTAGGTCTTTGGGTGGATGAGACTTGGAGTGTGAACGAGATAAACTAAGGATTCAACTCAGGAAACAAATCAAGAAACTGTTGTACAACAGCTAAATCTTTTCATTTTTTATTAACGGCAACATAAATATGACCCTTAATTAGACCTTGTCTTGGTTATTTTTATTTCTTTAAAATGACCACTAGCAAGGTCTTCTTTTATTGAATCGTTTAATTCATTATGCAAGTTATTAAAGCCATGATAAACTACATTTAGTAAACAGTGAGATGAATGATTAAAGGAGAGATAGAAACGTGGATTTGAAATACGATTGTATTCCTTGTGTTACGAGACAATTAATAGAGCTGGCGACGCGGGTGACAGATAATGAAATAAAACAAAAGGATATTATTACATATGGGCTAGATATTATCAGCAAACATACATTTACATCGTCAGCACCCTATCTGACGGGCAAAATTTATGATTATGGGAAAAAGGTATCAGGGGTGGCGGATGCTTTTAAAGAAGAGAAAGAGACCTTTAACGTAATTGCAGAAAAGTTGGTGAAACAACTGGGGCTAAAAAAAATGGTCGCTAGCAGCGAGCAGCCTTTAGAAACGGCGGTACGCTTAAGTATCGCAGGTAATATCATCGATTTTAGCTTAGGGATAGCCATTGAGGAAAGTGGTGTGCGTGCCTCTATCCATGACAGCCTCCACAGTCCTTTTTATGGCAGTACAGTAAATGACTTGTCGAGGGCAATAGAGAAGGCTGAAAAGATTCTTATATTGGCAGATAACGCCGGTGAGATTGTATTTGATAAGTTGTTGATAGAACAATTACCAAGAGAGAAAGTAACATATGTCGTAAAAGGTGGTCCCTGTGTCAATGATGCAACCATGGCCGATGTTAAGGCCGTTGGAATGGATAAACTGGTTCGTGTCATTGATACGGGCGCTGCATATCAAGGTATTGTATTTGATGAATCTTCAGAAGCCTTCATAGAGGCATTCGACAACGCTGATTTAGTGATTTCCAAAGGGCAGGCAAATTTTGAATGTATTGGACAAGTAAAGGATAAACCTGTTTTCTTTTTATTAAGAGCAAAGTGTCAGTGTATCGCTGATGAGATTGGCTGTAAAAAGGGTGCTTTTGTACTTTTAGAAAAGTAACTCTATAAAAGAACCCCTTATAGTTGAGCCCATTTAATGCGGGGCTATTATAAGGGGTGTTTTTTATTTTGATGATGGGTCGTCAAGGTTACCCTTGGACGTCTTTGTTGAATGTTTCAATTAGAAGGTCTAATTCTTTTGCCTTTTCAGGAATGGAAGTCCAGTACGTGTCGTCGTACCACTGGGCCATGATTTCATCATAGGTCTTACCTTGCTGTTCGATCCATGTGTAATACTTCAAATTGTGAATGGACTTCCTGTCGTAGTAACTGAGTTCCTTGACATACTGAATATCCAGTCCCATAAAGTAACGTTGGTAGATACCATATGCATCCATAGGCGTCAGTGGTCCATGTTCCTCGTTAAGCTCTGCCAAACGACTTTGATACATCTCCATTGAATCAGTAAGAATGGTTACAACAACGTCGTTTTCTGTGAGCTCAAAGTATTTAGCATATTTTATTGCACCAATGATATTGGCTGCTCCGGAAATACCAATCCAGCTTAATTTATCCATCAAGTCTTCCGATACGCCTTGTTCTTTTAGTAGCTTGCGACCTTCTGGCTCGTTGAGTAGTCGAATCCAGTTCATTGAGGCTTCATCGTCTATTGCCATGGCAACATCTGTATTTTTTACATTGTGAATCCAAGGGATATGTTTGTCACCGATGCCTTCAATACGATGATCCCCAAAACCATTGTTGAAAATTGTTGGACACTGCAAAGCTTCGCTGGCAGCAATTTTACTGGTAGGATAGACTTTTTTCAAGTAATCGCCGGCAGCGATGGTACCACCAGATCCAGTACAGCTAATATAACCATGATAGTTGCCACCGACTTCGTTGATTACTTCTTCAATAGCAGCACCAGTTACTTCGTGGTGCCAGAGATAATTACCAAACTCCTCAAATTGATTGAAGATCATCAGGTCTTCACCAGACTGCCTAAGTTCCCAACATTTATCAAAGATTTCCTTAACATTGCTTTCTGTACCAACAGTTTTAATCGTTTCTCCTGCGACCTTTTCGAGCCATTCAAACCGCTCTTTACTCATCCCTTCGGGCAGAATAGCAATGGAATCACAGGACAGGAGTGCCGAGTCATAAGCGCCACCTCTGCAGTAGTTACCAGTAGAGGGCCATACAGCCTTGGTCGTTGTAGGATCGAACTGACCAGTGACTAGACGTGGTACCAGGCAAGCAAAAGCAGCACCAACTTTATGAGCCCCTGTTGGAAAGTATTTACCGCTAAGGGCAACTATTTTTGCCTTCACTCCACTGATGGCTTCTGGAATTTCTATGTAGTTAACAGTTGAATAGTCGCCACCTTCAGCAATCGGCTCATTATGCCAAGAGATTCTAAATAAGTTTAATGGATTGATGTCCCACAAGCCCACATTTTTCAGCTGGTCTTTTACATCAGATGGAATACTGTTAGGATTTTTCATTTGCTCGAATGTCGGTATGATAATATTTTGTTCTTTTGCCCGCTTAACAGCGTTGGCTCTTTTGTCATTGTTCATTGTCAAATCAATTAAATCGTACAAGTTGTCATTACCTCCCTTTGTGCTTTCTGAATTTTCTGTAAGTTCTTTTTAATATTGTATCACATAAGCAATTCAAATGCCTTATAAGAAAAAGCGTCAATATATTGTAGTGAAGTCGTGTATAATCAAGGAGATGCTCAATATATATAATGGATGAACTATATAAATACAGCAATAAATACAGATGGCTAGGAGAGAAGAATAAATGAAAATTGGATTAATTAGATGTGCACAGACAATGGATATGTGTCCGGGATCAACGTGTTTTACCGTATTTGATTACAAGATGTTTGAATTTGATAAGTTTGATGAAGAACTCAAAGTATTAGGCGTTAACAGCTGTGGTGGATGTCCTGGTAAAAAGGCGGTTCCAAGAGCTGTTGAAATGGTAAAAAGGGGTGTTGACACCATCGTATTTGCTTCATGTATATCAAAAGGCACACCAATCGGTGTTCCATGCCCTCATTTTGAAGTGATGAAAGACGCAATTATTAGAAAAGTTGGAGACGATATCCGTATCGTTGAGTACACACATATGTAATAGGTATAAGGGGCTGTATATGACAGCCTCTTTTTATATTTCAGCATAAAGACACACATTGTACTTATCGCTGTGTTAAAATAAATATCAAGACATAAGGAAAGAGGTAAAATTAATGAAAAAAGTATTAAGTATCATGTTAATAGCGCTGACAATCACAGGATGTACACCAGCTGAACAACCAGTTGAAGCACCAGTTGAAGCACCAGTTGAAAGTACAGTGCCAGGAGAAGAAAATCAGGAAGAGATTCCAGCGGAAGAAAAGGCCTATACATTGGTACCTGAAGTTTATGAGGACAAAGATAATGCTGTTCGTATAGTATACATGCAGATGGAAGGTTATAAAGGGGAATTGACACAGGGCTACATTAATCAAAGTCTAGAGAAAATTGTTGACCTATATAGTGATACAGGCTACCTTCTAGAGGTTTCTATTTCCCCAGTGACTTGGGTTGAGGATCAGGATGTTTTAAGTATCACTTATGAAGGGAAAGGCGTACTTCAGGGTGGTAGAGTTATCGAGATATTAATGCCTGTAACAATTGATATGGCAACTTCTAATGAAATCACATACGATAACTTAATCCTAGATGATGAGGCTGTACGAGCAATTCTTGCTGAGAAGGTAATAGAACAAGAATTAGCGGAGTTCTTTGAAGCGGAGGGTATTCGCATGTACATGGATGGAGAGAATATCTATTTTGCTTATATGCCTCTTGATGATTCAGCAGATGAATTTATTAGAGTAAGTGTACCTAAAAGTGAGTTGGAACAGTATCTGAATACTGATTTTGGAGACCACCCTGCTAGTTAAAGAATAATTTAAGTAATAACCACAAACGTTGCTAAAGACAGTTCCAGATGGGTATGTATTTAATAACCAGAACTTATTTTGAGTTATTGGAGGTGCCATATGATCAAGGATGTCGAAGCTTATAAATTGACATTGGATATAGCAGATGATTATTATAGTGCGTCATTGTCCGTAGAATACAGGGTGGACTTTGAAGGGGCAATATATGATGAAGTGTTGGCATTTCTAGAGGAAGGAAATGTTGTCTTTGGTATTGATAAAACGACATTAAAAACATTATGTAATTCCAAAAGTGAATTCTACAATCAAGTTGTCGCAGTTGGAACCCCTCATATAAACGGTCAGGATGCCAACATCATTGAGCAAATTGATTTTGACCAAAGGGCTAAACCGACGATAGATGATAATGGTCAAGTGGATTTCAAAGAAATGAATTATGTAAACACAGTTAATGAGGGGGCTGTTCTTGCTGTTAAGGTCCCTGCGACAGAAGCTGTGCCAGGTATGACTGTAACTGGTAAGCGTATAAATGGCAAAAATGGAAAAGACAAAAAAATTCAGTTCGGAGAAAATACAATTCTTTGTGAGGATGGCTTAACACTTATTGCATCGGTAGTTGGAATTCCAAAGAAAAACAATAACCGTATAGTCGTTTCCAAAGTAATCGCCGTAAGAGAAGTAGGACCTGAAACGGGGAATATTTACTTTAGTGGTGATGTTCATGTAAATGAAAATGTACTTGATGGTTACACGGTTCATTGTGATGGTGATTTAATTGTAGGTGGTGTCGTAGAAGGATCTTATATCAAAGTTAAAGGGGATCTAGTCGTAGGAAAAGGCATCCTAGGCCATGGACGTTCTGATATTGTCGTTAATGGCAATTTGACTGCAAAATTTCTTGAAAATGCGAATGTCTACGCCAAAGGTCGAATCGAAACCGGCGAGATTATCAACAGTTCAGTTCTTTGTGACAATCAAATTTCTGTTCTCGGTAAAAAAGGGCTGATTATTGGTGGGGAGATAACATCTAAGTATATTATTGAAGCCAATAGGATTGGATCAAAATTAGGTGTGCTGACCTCTATCAACCTCGGGGTTGACGTCAGGACGATTAGAGAGCTCAAGGAACTAAAAGAAATTGTTCAGGAACTGAAAATTGTTGAGGAACGATTGGCCAAGACCATTCCGACACTTAGGCAAATGCTTGAAAAGGACCCTGATAATGAAGCGCTTCAAACGAAATTAAGACAGTACATGGATAGTTTGTTAAGTACACAAATTGACTTGGAAGAAAAAAATGAACATCTTGAGAAGATTTTGGAGGCCTTAAAAAAAGTAAAAAAAGGTCAAATTAAAATAAATATTGTCTATCCGGATACTATCGTTAAAATAGGAAATGCCAGTTATTTTATTGATCATGCACTGAAAGAATGTATTATTACTAGGTCCAATGACAAAGTAATTGCGATAGGCTTTTAAACAATCGTCGAAAGACGATTGTTTTTTTTGCCAATATGGACAATTAACGATACACTGAATAATAAGACGATTTGGCGAGGGAGAATAACTTATGAAGCAGAATCAGTACATCTATAATGTGAACTTTAAAGATCAGGAACAAGCCCTGTGTATGTTAGAAATGAAAGCGTTGTTTGGAGAAATTCAGAGTGAAAAAGTATTTATTTCCACGCTAGAAATAGATCCTTCTGCCAGTGTTTATATGAAAAATCGATTGGAAATATTGGCTCAAACAGATACCTTTGAAGGAATTGTCGATTATATACAAGAAGTTGATTTTTCAGCAAATGATTTTCTTGTACGTTATAATCCTTTGGTCAAAGAGGATCCTTATATAAAAAAAGGAAAACAGTTATCGAAAGAGATTGGATTACTTATCAATGGTTTTCCTTCCTTCCAAGTTCCTAAAGAAAAACTGGGGGTATCGTTCTTTGAGAATCAATGGTATTTCGGTTATCTTCATGAGAATGATCTTAATTGGAAAAAACACAAGAATAAGCCTCATTCCTATTCAAGTTCCTTGGGCATCAATTTGGCAAAAGCCTTGATTAATATCGCCGGCAATGGCGATTTGACTAAAAAAATCATCGACCCCTGCTGTGGGGTTGGCACGGTGCTGCTGGAAGGATTGATTGCAGGATACGATATTGTAGGTTGGGAGTTGAATTATAAAATTGCTGAAAATGCACGAAAAAATATTGAGTACTTCAACTATGATACTCAAATTACGACTGGAAATATACAAGATGTTGTAACATACTATGATGTGGCTATTATTGATTTGCCCTATGGGAATTTCAGTCGTACAGATGCTGAAGATCAACTGATGATTATCAGAAATGCACATAGAATAGCTGACAAAGTTGTGATTGTCTCTTCTGAAGACATTAGAGGACTACTTGTTAAGGAACGCTTGAATATCATTGAGAGTTGTAAAGTTGATAAAGGAGTTAGAGGCAATTTTGCAAGATATGTTTGGGTGTGTGTGTAAATAAAACAATAAAACCACTTCGTTATGAATTCATTCATCAGAAGTGGTTTCTTTTTTATTAATTGTCATTATGCTCTTTCAGACATTTATAAATCAGGTATGGCAGATAATCACGCACAGATAAATCTAGACGACTGCATTTTCTGGCAACACCTTTATATAAAGCTTCGTTGACTTTCAATGTCATATTCCTTAAATGCTCATGATGATCTTCGGGAAAGTATGAGGCAATTTCGTTGGTCTCATAATCCTCGGATAATAAAAGAAATAATTTGTTCTTAACAGTGACTTCTTCAGCGATACAGATTTTTTTGAACTGTTCAAAATAACCTTCATGAATTTTAAATTTTAATACTTTCATACAAACCTCCAATATAGGTACAGCATATTGTACCATATTGTATCAAAATTTAAAAATCAGTCATGTATCCAAGTTTCTGAATAGTTATCTAGGGTATAATTAATCTTATAGGAGAAGTGCGATGGATCAAATAGGTAACAATGAATTAGCAAAAATAGAATTATTGGAACTAGTCGATCAACTGAACAACGCCGTTGAAATAGCCCACTTAGGACTATGGGAATGGGATATGGTTCAGGATATTATTGTGTTTCAAGAAGAGAGCTTTCGCATTATTGGACGAAAGCCGGATAATGCGATACATAACATGGCCGAAGTCGTTGAAACGATCATTCATGAAGAGTCAAAATTAGAATTTATTTCTTCTTTGGAAATGATAGGACATCAAAGCAGTGTCCCAAATGAGGCCTATAGGATAAATCATCCGACTAAAGAGGAGTGCTGGGTGAAATTTAACAGTCGCATCATTTATAGAAAGGGTAATCCTGTTAAGTTGATTGGTGTGATAATGGATGTAACGGAGGATTTTTTAAGAGCAAAAATGCTAGAAGAGAATTTTGCTTTTATTGAAACGTTGATCGAGTCTATCTCCAGTCCTATTTTTTATAAAAATAGGGCAGGTATTTATAAGCGGTTTAACAGATCCTTTGAGGAATTCCTTGGACTCGCTCGCGATGAAATAATGGACAAGGGTGTATATGATATTGCCCCAAAAGAATTGGCCGATGTCTATTATGCAGCAGATAATGAGTTGATGGAAAGCAAAGGGACTCAAGAGTATGAATCGCTGGTAGAAACAAGCTCTGGTGAAATCCGTCATGTCATCTTCAAAAAATCAGCTCATGTGGATGATAATGGGAATGTTCTAGGATTGGTTGGACTTATCCAGGATGTAACAGAACAGCGACATGCCGAACAAGAATTGGAAAGGGTATACCAGGTAAAAGAGATATTTATCCGTTTGAATCAGACCATGATTCAATATGAGAGTGAACAGAATTTTTTGCACGATGTCATGTTGCAGTTTATGGCATTGTTTCCAAAAACGTCAATGAGTGGATTGTTGAAGGTTGATCAAGAGGGGATATTATCAATCTTTGATAGTCATGGATTGATCGTAAAACAGCCAAGTATTAGGATGTCTTATAAGGACACTTATTTGAGTACAATTGTGAATGCGCAATATGACAAGGTGCATGTTATCAATGGCCTTGAAATGGTGAAACTTAGCCCTGAGGATCCAGGGTATGAGGTGTTAGAGCATAATCCTATCAAATCAAACATTATCATTCCAATTCTTATAGAAAATGAAGTGACCTGGTTTTTTGTTTATTCCTCTAAAGAAGAAATGGCATTTACAACTAAAGACCGTGCAATTGCTGAGTACATTCGTGGAGAGATGGCCATTATCGTAAGAGTTTATAGAATGTTTGAAAAGACACTGCAGATGGCTCGCTATGATGGTTTGACCGGTGTTATGAATCGCCAGTATTTTGATGAGTGTTTTAGGAGGATCATACAAGAGGAGTCTAGCGGAAACTTTGCAGTGATTTTGATGGATTTGGATTTATTAAAGAAAATCAATGACGAATTAGGCCATGGAGCAGGCGATAAGTATTTGAAGTTATTAGGCAGCTTGATGCAGAAATATTTTGCTGAAGGTGATATTATTGGTCGTCTTGGAGGTGATGAGTTTGCAGGCATCATTTTTGATAAAGACGAGGAACAACTGGAGCAACTCATTGAAAAAATGAGAGTGGAATACAAGCATGTCATTTCTCAAAATACCAATGGACAATTTGAAAGTAGTTTCAGTTATGGCATTGCGTATTATCCATACTATGGGAAAACTTATAAGGAGTTATTGAAAGCAGCGGATTTAAAAATGTATCGATATAAAAAACAACAGTTTAGATAAATTACCCATAAAGTATTCTTTAAATGGAAGGTGCAATAAATGACAAACTTACAAGAACTGAGTGAATCAGTCCAACAATTTGCGGAAGTACTTAAAGCGGCAATACATTTAGAAGTGGATGTATTTGATAAAGAGTTAAACAGAGTTGCAGGAACAGGGTTAACAAAACATAAAGTCGGTCGAAAAATCGACCCTCATGGTATTGTAAATACACAAATTTATAATGGTGAAGATCGAATTATCATCGATACCCCTGGCGTCTCTAAGAAATGCGAAGCATGTGCCCATTATGGCAGTTGCATTTATAAAAAGGCTGTCTATGCCTCTATTAAACATAAGAGTGAGATTATTGGTGCAATGGGGATACTTGCCCTAGATGAAATTCAAGAGGAAGCATTGAACAGCAACACCGAGGCCATGTTGGATTTAGTGGACAAGATAGCAGACCTTATTGGGTCCAAAGTAGCGGATTTTGAGATGAACAAAGGACTACGAAATCAAATGACGGGCTTAGCCGGTGGTGTCGGGCTAGAGCATATCGTTGGCAGTAGTCATGTCTTGCAGTTGTTTAAGGAAAAAGTTGCTAGAATTGCAAGTGGTGAGTCGACCGTACTTTTAACCGGTGAAACAGGTACAGGGAAAGAGCTGTTTTCCAGGGCGATTCATAATTTAAGTGATAGATGTGGCAGGCCTTTTGTTGCCATCAATTGTGGCGCTCTACCTGAAAATCTAATCGAGAGTGAACTGTTTGGTTATGATAAAGGGGCATTCACCGGGGCCAGCAAAAGTGGTAAACATGGTAAGTTTTTTTTGGCAAACCATGGAACGGTGTTTTTAGATGAAGTAGAGAATATGCCATTATACATGCAGCAGAAATTGCTTCGTGTCATAGAAAATAGAGAAATTGAACCTTTAGGTGCAGAAAAAACGGTGCCTATAGATATTAGAATAGTAGCGGCATCAAATAAGAATCTGGAACAAATGGTTAGCGAAGGACATTTCAGAGAAGATTTATATCATCGACTTAATGTCATTATGCTGGAGATACCCGCATTACGGGAGCGAGAACAGGATGCACTTATTTTAGCGGAACATTTCGTCCAGCGTTATAACGAGAAGACGAATAAAGTGGTGATTGGGCTTACAGACGAGGTCAGAGAACTCTTCATTCAATATAGATGGCCGGGAAATGTCAGGGAATTGCAGAACGTTATTGAATATGCCATGAACATGGAGACGACAAACTATATTGGACTGGAGAGTTTACCTGAACGGATCAAATCTCGTCCATCGACTTATAACGTCCTGGAAGAAATGGAAAAAACGTATATTATCAAAGCCCTAAAAAAGTACGGGTGGAGTGACGACGCTAAGGCAATGGCTGCTGAAGAACTTGGTATCAGCAGATCTACAATATATAGAAAAATAGCAAAATATAAAATAAAAAAATGATAGCTGACATAAATAAAACCCACTTTCTCAGTGGGTTTTATTTATGTCAGCTATTATTTTTTAGGGTGGCTTACAGCACATTGATGTCAAACCCAGGCGCCAGTTTATATTTATTTTTTGGACGCCCCATCTGACCATAGACAGGCATAATTTCAAGATGATCATTGTTTTCGAGGTATTTTACATAGCGATGAACTGTTTGATAGGCTAAGTTCACCCCGGATGAAATATCTTTGAAGGTCACTCCCTCTCTTTGTTTTTTGAGATAATCCGTTATAACGAGCAGTGTTGCATAGGAAATACCTTTTTCGATATACAGATCGTCTTTTTTCTGTTTCATTTGTTGTTGCATCTGACGTATTTGCAGATGGACCTTGATTCGTGCAATTAAGTCAGGCGCCTTTATGGGCTTGATGGAAAAGTCATTGGCACCAGCTTCCATAAATTTATCGGCAGTTTGCTGTTGCTCATCTACAGTCAATACAAGTATTGGTATAGAGGGATCATAAGTCTTGATTTTTTTAGTAGTCGTCAGTCCGTCCCATCCCGGCATATTGTAATCAAGAATTACAAGGTCGAAGGTTTCTTCCTGAATCAATCTAAATCCTTCTTGACCTGCTGTTGTTGTAATCGCATTATAGCCACAATAGGTGCAGATTTCTTGAAGCATGAACAAGATACTTGGTTCATCGTCGATAATGAGAATTCTGGGTTTATTCATTGGGTATGCTCCTTTTTGTAGAAAGACTAAGTGGGAAGTAAATATTGGCCGTTGTCCCTTTGCCATAAGTACTGACAAGTTCAATCGTACCATTGTTTTCTAAAACTGTTTGTTTGGTAAAGGGGAGTCCGAGACCTGAAGTTTCATTGGTCGAGTAACCGATAGTCCAAATTTTTTCTAAATCTTCAGGTTTGATACCTTGACCATCATCTGCAAGAGAAATTACAATGTGGTCTTCTTTGGTAAATGCCCGTAGAACAATGGTCTTATAGGCGCGTTTTGTGGGGGCTAAAATTGCATTCTCCACCAGATTGATCAGTGCGCGTGCCATTCTGATTTTATTCAATTGTAGTGCTGGTAATCCTTCTTCAACGTAAACACTGAAGTGAATGCCCTCGTCCTCTACAGGGATTTGTGTGCGTATGTAATTGACCAAGTCGAGGACTTCAATTGATTCTTTCATATTGCCGTATAAAAAACTTGAAATCATATCAGTCATTTTTTGTATGGCTTCGTTGACTGTGTGGCCGTAACTTTCGATCTTCGAAGAATCTTTTGTCAGTGCCAGTAATGACATCAAGCCCTGAATGGTCACGAGAGGTGTTTTTAAGTCGTGAGCAAGGGCGTTGATTTCCTGATAGGAACGGTTGGTCATTATTTTCTTTTGCATCGCTTTTACATCCAGTTCATGTTGAAAGTTTTCTTCTGCAACCGCCAAGTTTTGATTGTACAATTTGACGATAAAGGCGGTCATAAGCGAAGATATAAATAATGGCAGAACAAATGCGATGGCAATACTTTTGATATTGCTAGACGTATCAAGATAATCACTGGCCACTTTCAAACTAATGAAAAGGTCGTTTGAACCAAGGTTATAGTCATTAAAAGACGGAACGATATTTGCCCATTGCACAACAAGGAAAACCTGCAATCCGATAAATAACTTCGGCATAATCGAAGACGGTTGACACGTTGAAAACCACACGAGTATCAATGTTAATATAAGGCCGATAAATGACGTAACCGGTTCGATGGGGTAATAACCATATATTTGAGATAAGACCAATAAAAATCCATATACAAAAATAATAAATGAATTCCGCTCAATGCCAAAATGGTGAAACAAGTCTGATTTTAGAGTGAAAACTAAATCCAAACAGATGTAAATAAAGAAACTTGGTAACATGAAAAATACACAGGTAGATATAATGGTTAAAATTAAGAGTCCACCGTCACCTGTTGTAATGGCTGTTCGAATGTTTACAATAACGTCAAACAATCTATTGCTTGTAATAATCGGCCAAATAAAACAAAAGAAGCCAAGGACAATCAATACAGATGAAAATTTTAATGTTTCTCTAGAATGACGCATCTTGCTCCTCCTATTTGAATATTGAAGCCAATGGAATGGATAATTGATCCACATTTTGTATTGCCGTCATTGGAATCGACCCATTGTTGGTCAGGGCATTAATAAACTCGCTTTGCTCCTGGTCGGTTGTCAAGATAATAAAATCGGCAGCGTTGCAGACCAGTTCCAGTAGGGCGTCCGTTTTAGGGCTTCTCCTAGCATCTCCACCTAAGTAGCTTACGATAACAGGCAGTTGTTCAGCTTCAGCGGTTTGAAGAATTTTTCTTATTCGCTTCATTTCATTTGCATAGGTAACATCGTTGAGCATCATGCCAACATCGCTGTAACCAACGACAAAAACAATTGAGCTATATGCTCGTAAATCATAGGTGTCAACTTCGGGCATAAAATGATTATTCAAGTGATAATCATTGGCAATATCATGAAATATATAGGCATCTGTACTTTGACCAGCAGAAGTGATCAGAATCATCTCAGCTGAAAAAGGTCTTAGCGGGTAATTGTTGGGTATTGGTTGAAGCGCTACCTGTTGGTTGAAGATTGCGTTGATGACGAATACAATAAGCATGCCTGTAACAATCAATAGTATTCTTTTTGGTGTATTGGCATTCTTCATACTAGTGCTCCATTTCATAGTCTAGTGTGTTTAAAGGTTCTAATCCGTTTATCGTAGGGACAAAACCATCTACAGCCCTGTTGACGCCGACGATTGTCATCGTGTTGACAAGAGGTATTGCAGGGGCGTCACTGATGATGAGTTCTTGGGCCTCTCTATAGAGTGATTCTCTGAAACTGTGATTCGCCGCTTGCCTTGCCAGTGTTAGCAAAAGGTCCACGCGCTTGTTTTTATAACGTGCGTAGTTACTGACAGCGCCGTCCTCGATGTTTTCAGATGAAAAAAATGTATAAAGAAAATTGTCAGGATCCATAACATCGGCAATCCATCCCATTAACAACAAATCATATTCTCCGTTTTGAATCGTTTCCAGAAATACATCCCATGGTTGTTCAATAATCGTAACAGTGACGCCTAATGGTTCCAATGAACTTTTGACTTCTTTAGCAATTTTCATCGGCTCAGGAAAATAGGGCCTTGGCTCTTTCATTACAAGAAGTCTCAGTTCGCGATCGGATGGGGCGTACTCGTTGAACACAACTTTAGAAGTGTCTGGGTGTATAAATCGGTGATTGATATTGTTATTGCTTCCCCAGATGCCCGGTGGAATAAAACTGTCTGTGTTTCTACTAAAACTGTTTAATTCCAGTTTGGTTTCAAGATTTCTTTTGACAGCGGATGCAATTGATAGTCGAACACCTCGGTTGGACAGAAATAGGTTATCCAGGTTCATTGCCAAGTAACCGACATTCGTAAAGGGACGTCTCACTAAGTCGATATTCTCTACATCTTCAAGAGCACTTACTTCAGAAGCCGTAAGATTATCCAAAAACTGAATGTCACCGTTCTTCAACAATTCTACACGGTTGGCAGATTCGGGAATAGGCTTAAATACCAGTGTTTTAATGTTGGCGCGAGTTCGCCAATAATTCACATTGTCTTCAAGAATGATTTCACCGGTTTCATCCCAGGATTTAAGAACGTAAGGTCCAGTTCCAACGGGTTTGTACTTAAAGTCTTCATTGTATTTCATAACAGCTTCTGGGCTTGCAATTCCAAATGCTGGCATTGTCAACGTACTTAGGAATGGTGAATAGGGCTTACATAATTTGATTTCAACAACATAATCCGAAAGTGTTTGAACACTTTTGATGATACAAGGCGTGTCACCAAATACAATGTTCCAGTATTGGAAATTACCTGCATGATATGGACTTGTTTTATCCATCCAACGGTTAAAATTAAAGGTGACAGCATCTGCATTAAATGGCGTACCATCATGGAAAAACACATTTTCTTGCAAAGTGAATTGCCATGTTAAGCCATCTTCGCTGACTGTCCATGAATTTGCAAGACTGGGCACTATTTTATCACGTTTATAGGCAACAAGGTTTTCGTATATATTGACGGTTACCTTTGAGGACTCCTGGTCAATGGTAATGGCAGGATCCAAGGCAATCGAATTAAAGGATCTGCCAATGGTCATCGTTTTGTTGTTATAGATGACGGGGCGTGTCACTAAGTTCTTGAATTGACCAATCTCTTGATGAAACAATGAGGATGCAATTAGAATCATGAGTCCGATGAATATACCGACAGCAATCCATTTCAAATTATTAAGCATATATAGACCTCCTAAAGTTCTACTCTTTTAGTGTATCAGAGATTCAATATGAAAAAAAGCATCGCCAATCAATCAATGGATTGATGGTGATGCTTTTTGCGGTCTATTCTGCTATATTGTTGAGAAATAATTACCCTAAAATTGGGTTGTTCCAAAGTGGCAGTTTTACACCGATGCCCTTTTCAACGGCGTTTGTATAGACTCTATGGGCTTCAGATAAATCATGAATGCCCATTCCGATAGGATTAAAGAAAATGATATCGTCTTCAGAGTGTCTTACTTGAATATTTCCAACAACAGTTTGACCGAGATCCGTTACTTTTGCTCTTGGAATCACGCCATCTCTGACCGCTCTATAGCTAACATCTACCCCATGACCTGCCACTGCATCAAAATCATCTACTACAACGTGGTCCACATGTAATAATGCCTCAGCTGGTGTATCCCAAAAAGAAATTTCACAGTGAACAGCCCCTTTTTTGTACCATGATCCATCGACGTATGGTGCTTTTGCCATAGTTGCTGTAGAAATGACGTCACTGTCTACAAAGGCATCCTTAGCAGAATCAACAGCAATGAATTCCATGTCAGGAATTTCTTTTGACATTCTTTCACAGAACGCTTCAGATGTTTCCTTATTTAAGTCATAAACCTTACATTGCTTTAATGATGGCATACCGGCTTTAAATGCAAGTGTTTGTGTAATACCTTGTACAGACGCACCAACAAGGCCCATTACTTCAGATCCTGGATTTGCTAAGTATTTTACGGCAACACCACTGGCTGCTCCCGTCCTCATAGCCGACACCAATGCGCCATCCATAATACATACTGGCATCAGGGTGTCGGGGTCAACGATGATGATGATGGCATTTGCTCTTGGTAAGCCATATTTCTTTGGGTTGTGAGGTTTGCTAGGAATCCACTTGATGCCCGATGTATTGACTGGACCGAGTAAATCTCTTCCAATTAACTCCTCAGCGTATTCCGCACCGCCTAAGAATCCTGGCATAGACATAATACGGCCAATTGTTTCTTCTGTTTCAGGACCACCCCATCTAAGTACTGGTTTATGAGGCAACATATAATCACCTTTACCGTGAAGGAAGAATGACCGCTCTGTCGCTTTCATCGTTCCAGCCATATCATATCCACCTGCTTTTACACAGTCTTCTTGTTGTAAGTATAAAAATTCTACTCTTTTGCTCATTGTTGAGACCTCCATATTAAGTATACGCAGCTCTAATAGCAGCGCCTGTATGCCGACTGCGATAGTCGATCATCCTTGATGACACTATATAGAGCAAATGTGATGCCAAAACAAGCAATTAGCTTATGGAATATCTGCAAGGGTTGAAATTAAAGAGATACACAGTAGGACTTGTTTATGGTGAAATGTTCATGGCAATGTCAAAGTGACATATTTGCGTTGTGGTGAATGTCAGAATCAACTGATAAATATAGTTAAAACAAAGCTTGTGTCAAAGTGAGAGTGCTTATGTCTATTTGACATTTCAATGAATATACAAGATGCTTCATGTGTTATACTAGACATATTATTTTGAAAGGTAGAGAAATTTCATGAGAATAGCAGTAATTAGTGATATACATGGAAATAAGGTTGCATTAGATGCCGTCTTGGCAGATATAAGAAATCGTTCTGTAGAGAAAGTTATTTGTTTGGGTGATTTGGTCGGTTATATGCCTTATGTAAATGAAGTCATTGAGACAATAAAAAGTGAACAGATTATATGTGTAAAAGGAAATCACGATAAAAAGATTGCAGAAATGCCTAAGTTATCAGATGATTCATTTAGGGTATTGTCAGATACAGAGAAGTTAAAAAGCGCATCAGCAGCTTATATGAATTGGGTCTTGTCGGAAGAAAACCATACTTTTATCAACAGCTTACCCGAAGCATTGGTTTTAACGATAGAGAATAAATCTATTCGTTTACTACATGGCAGTCCTTTGGGGATTGATGATTACTTGTTCCAAGATCTTGAAAAGATGGCCGCATTGGTGCCTGATCTAGCAGAAGACATGATGATGTGTGGTCACACCCATATAGCATATCATGTAGAGTTGAACGAAAAACAGTTCTTGAATCCTGGGTCGGTAGGAAAGCCGAAAGCAGGGGATTCAAGAGCGATGTATATGGTTGTTGAAATTAAAGAGTCCATGGTTACATCAGAGGTGATACAAGTACCTTACGATATTCAGGAGATAGAAAAGGCTATCAGGGAGAATCCATATATTGCGGATAGTCTGGTAGACTCTATCAATGGCGAAGAGTCTAAACAACAGCTCATTACATGCGCCATGACTCTTATAGCCAATGAAGGGATGGGCGGGCTTACGTTTGAGAATTTAGCTGTGCAGTCCGGTATGCGTAAAGAGAGTATTTCACGTCATTTTGAAACGATTGAGCAATTGACAAAGGTGTTGATTGATCGGCTGATGAGTATTGTTCGAACCCCAATAGAGGATCAACTCCCTGATACCTTGGCATATTATTTCAATATGTTGGGGGGACAGTCTTACTTCTCTGCACCAACTGAGTTGATTACTTACCGGGTCTTGATTGCATTTTATAGTGACGCTATATTCAAGGGAAGGTATATAGATGAAATCAAAGAGCTGAAACAGGCTTTTATAGAATTTGTGACAGATGGCATAGATAAGATTGAGGGGGTGCGTATACCGGCATCGCTAGCAGAACTTATCTTGATAGACCTCGATGGACTAGGCTTTCACTATTTAATAGAAGAAGATGTTGAGAAATACTCAGAACTATGGCGATTAAGATCACAGGTATACATCCAGCATATCCGCATGATGGCGAGATAGTATACAGTGCAATTTTTACAGCATGATCCAAGCTGTAAAAATAAACGGTTTTCGCCAGGAGCGAAAAGTATCCTTTGTGCCGCAATTTTTACAGCATGATCCAAGCTGTAAAAATAAACGGTTTTCGTCAGGAGCGAAAAGTATCTTTTAACTAAAAAGAACTTCATAGTATCAACTTGGGTGATCCAGTGAGTTGAAGCTTTGAAGTTCTTTTATTCTTAATAATAATGTTCCATCAGGTCTTTTAACCGATAATAATCTCTGTGAATCATTTTATATACGATACGTTCTACGATGGGCTCTAAAAATTTGAAATATTTTTTAGAGTCGCCTTCTATATATGCCTGTACGCGGCAGCGCTCATCATCGCCAGTTACAATTCTTGTAAATGTAATAGGAAATGTACTTTCTATAGTAGTTGATTTGATTAAATAATCAGGTTCGAATTCGATAATCTTAAAATGTGATTTGATGGGCTGACCCAAGAAATGCGCTTCTTGGATATATTCCTGACCAACGCGAAGTGGCACATTATCTAAAATCTCACAACGATCCATCCCTTGTTGCCAATAAGGATTGTTTTCCATATTTGAAAGAAAGTCAAAAACCTCTTTCGCTGAACGTTGTATATGCAAATCAATTGTTACTTTAATCATCACTATCGCCTCCACTTCCTATTAATAAAGATACCCACGAAATTCAGAAAGTATCAAAATTGACAGACAAAAAGTAGCGTGGTACAATTTGTTCGAAAACGTACAAGGTGGGAGGTTAAGGATGAAAACTAGGTGTTTGATTGGTAAAATACGAGAGTTGTCAACCTATTTAGATGCTCAGGTCACTCACAAAATAAAAGATGCAAATTTGCCGATTTTAAGGAATCATATGCCACTTTTTTATATATTACCTGAATCAGGGGAGCCTATGCTATTCAATGAGCTGGCATCAAAATGGCAAATATCGAAATCTTCGTTATCTGATATAGTGACTAAGTATGAAGGTCTAGGCTATATCAAAAAATGTGATTGTGCAGCAGATAAAAGAAGTGTTTACATAAGTTTGACAGAAGAGGCAATAAGGCTTAGAAAGCACTTGTACCAAATTGAGGATGAGATTCTTAGTGTTTGTTTTGATGATTTTACGTCTGAGGAAAGAGAAATACTTGAAAAAATGATTGAACGCGTATTGAGTTGCGAGTGTAATCATCCATTATAAACTTGTGATAGGGAGCGTTTTGGTGCTTAAAAGACACATTTGTGGGTATCTATATAATGATAACCATTGTTGGATTTTCATTGTGAAAGGATGAGGTTAATGAAATTTAGAGTATCCATTCCCATTGAAGCAACGAAAGAGGAAATTTGGCGTGTCATGACAGATATTGAACATGAAAAAGAAACACTTGAAGCTGTCAATGACGTAGAAATTATAGAAAATCCAAATCACTCTTTAAATGGTCTCAAGTGGCAAGAAACCAGAACAATGTACGGCAAAGAAGAAAGTGAAGTTATTAGTATTACTGAATACAAAGAAAACAGTTACTACAAAACTCACGCAGAAAGCCATGGTATGGCGTTTGATTCGACATACGCAATTGAACCTGAAGGAGACCATAATTTATTGTTGGTTGATTTCCGAGCGAAACCTCAAAACTTTTCTACTCGATTAACAAACATTCTATTTGGTTCGCTATTAAAAACTTCAACTAAACAATCATTGCTTGAAGATCTTCAAGACATCAAAAATGTCGTTGAACATCACTAGGTCGACTAGTTGTAGAAGAAACATAAGTTATTATTGACTTCCTTTCCCGTTGAAAGGAAGTTTTTTCATTTATTGGTTTATCCGTTCACAAATTGTTCAAAGTTTGTTTCTTGAATCGTAAAAATTGAAATGCTATACTGTTCGTAACCGAATGACTTGGATGTATTTTTTTTAGTAGATTAGTTAGGGTAATGATAACTAATTAGTTAGGAGTGAGAATAAATGAAAATAGAAGACGTAAGAAAAGATCTAGCGGTTATTGAAATACCAGAAACGATATTGTTACAAGGACGGGAAATGGTCATTAGAGTAAGCCAAGATATCGGCAATGCATTATTCAACGGAACAGCAGGAGACGATTACTTTGGAATTGCCTTGGGTAAGAACAGTGACGAATACTACACAATTGGCACATTGGTAAAGGTAAATAGCATTAAAAATGTCAAAGGAAAATTTGAACTTTCAATAGATGTTATGGAAAGAGTAGAAATCGTTGATTTCATTTCAACAACTGATGGTATGCGTGCCACCTATGAATTACTTCCTGATATAGATGACTTGGATCAAAAGAATAAAGCTGAAATACTGGCCTATATTAAAGAACTTACAATGGAGGTAGCCAAGAATTTTACTGGCTCAGATCAAGTTGTTGAACATATAGAGACCATTGAGGACATAACGCCGCTGATTGCATATATCATGCCATTTATAAATGTTTCGGTAGAGGAGAGACAGGAACTTCTTGAAATCACGTCCCTGAAGACAAAGAGCTTAAGATTTATTGATATGTTTATTGAACATAAAACAGCGATAGAATTCCAAATGGAATTGGCATCAAAAATGGAACAGGATGCAAGTCAGGCTTATCGTGAACAAATGCTAAGAAGACAATTAAAAGCTATCCAAGAGGAACTTGGTGAAGCTGATGAAAGCGGAGACAAGAAGGATTATGCTACGCTTATTGAGAAAGCCAAAATGCCAAAGGATATTATGAAAGTGGCCATGGATGAATTTAAGAGGTTAAAACGACAAAATCCAAGCAGTGCAGAAGCCAACGTCATTGAAAGTTATTTGGAAATGTTAATCAGTTTGCCTTGGAAAAAGGCTCGTATCAAACCGATTGATATTGAAAGAGCTAAAACACTACTGGATGCACACCACTATGGCCTCGATAAAGTGAAAGAAAGAATCATTCAGCACTTGGTTGTGATGAAGCTTAAGAAGAATAAACAAGGCTCAATTTTACTTCTTGTTGGACCTCCCGGAACGGGTAAAACAAGCTTAGGAAAGAGTATCGCAGAAGTGCTTGACAGAGAGTATGTGCGTATTAGTCTTGGTGGTGTTAGGGATGAAGCTGAGATGCGTGGACATAGACGGACATATATTGGTGCTATGCCAGGTAAGATTATTCAAGGGATGAAAAAGGTAAAACAACGTAATCCTGTGGTGGTTTTGGATGAAGTGGACAAGCTAATTGCCTCTGCCCATGGAGATCCGGCAAGTGCATTGTTGGAGATTCTTGACCCTGAACAAAATAATACCTTTGCAGATCACTATTTGTCAGTGCCATATGATTTATCCGATGTATTCTTTATTGCAACAGCCAATAATTTGTCGACGATTCCAGCACCGCTAAGAGATCGTATGGAAATTATCCAGATAAATAGTTACACAAATCATGAAAAATATCATATTGCAGCGAATCATTTAATGGATGCAGTTCTAGAAGAACACGGACTAACAAATGCTCAGCTTCAAATTAGTGAAGAAGCCATGAAAGAAATCATTGAAAATTATACCCGGGAAGCTGGTGTAAGAAGTTTGAAACGTCAACTTGCTAAAGTTGCAAGAGTGTCAGCCGAAAAGATTGTTACTAAAGAAGTAAAGACGCCATATGTCATTGAATCGGATATGTTGCTGGATGTTCTTGGCAATGAAACAAGACATCATGATCGAGTGATGTCGTTTAATCCGCCTGGCGTTGTGACGGGCTTAGCTTGGACTCCGGTCGGTGGAGATATTCTCTTTATCGAAGGCGCAATGATGCCTGGTAAAGGTCAAATGAAATTAACAGGACAACTGGGGGACGTCATGAAAGAATCAGCCCATATTGCACAAAGTTTGATTCGTTCAAGGTTGACCTTAAATCTTGAAGGGATTGATTTTGACAAGTATGATACCCACATTCATGTCCCTGCTGGTGCAATTCCGAAAGATGGACCATCAGCTGGTGTGGCCTTGTTGACGACGATGGCTTCGCTGGTCCTTGGCAAAGCGGTTGATTCGAAACTTGCCATGACTGGTGAAGTATCACTCAGAGGGGCTGTGCTTCCAGTCGGTGGTATCAAGGAAAAAGTATTGGCAGCTCACAGAGCCGGTATTAAACGCATCATATTACCTAAGGATAACGAGAAGAACATTAAAGATATTCCAGAAGAAGTACGTGAGGAACTGACATTTATTTTAGCTGAAACCGTAGAAGATGTCTTCAAGGAAACACTCGGTATACAATTGCCGAAACCAGTAATATTCAATAATGAATTCAAAAGCAGTATCAGTGAAGCAACTCATTGATAAAGCAATACACCATACCGAACGTACAAAAAGGCACATTAAGTGATGTGTCTTTTTTGTTGCGGTTCTTGAATTGATAATTGCTATCAATTTAACTTTAAGAGTAAAATTATAATTGTTACATTTTTATAACCGGACTATTATCGAGTGCGTTTTAGTGTTATAATAATTAAACAATACATAAATAGGAGGCACCAATGAAAAGCATAAATAATAAACTATTACTCATATTCCTACTGATATTCTTACCATTTGTCATAACAATATTCGTTGCATTTAGTACATTCAGTAATATGGAAGAAGATGGCGTCGCAATCAACTTATCAGGCAGTCAGCGAATGAGAACTATGTTGATCAGTAACTATGCACTTCAAATCTATGACGATGCAACAGATGTCTCAGATGTGAAATTTGCCAAAGAAACTCTGGAAGTTGAATTAGAAAAATATCAAAAAATTATGGATGCACTTGTAGAAGGAGATGCATCACTAAGTATCAGTGCAAATTCTGATCAAGAGATAGTTCAAGCGATAAAAGCACTTGAGGCAAATTATCAAGTCTACATCGAAGATGCTGAGAAAGTTGTTAATGGTACTGCAACGGATGCTGATATGATGCTATTAACGAGTGAGGCAATGCCAATTAAGAACAGCATGAATAATATCGTTAATATGTATCAGGAGAAATACAATCAAAAGGTAAGTAATTTTAAGATTATTCTTCTTGGATTAACGGTATTTGGTGCATTAATGTTGTTATTTGGTCTGTTTTTCGGAAAAAAATCCATTGTAAAACCAATTGCAGATGTCAACAATAAACTAAAAGAAATCGCATCTGGTGATGGAGATTTAACCTCGAATCTTGAAGTTAAAACAGATGATGAAATCGGAAGACTGGCTGAGAACTTTAATAAATTCGTCGGTAGCATACGAGACATGGTAGTGGAAATCTCTGCTGCTAGTGGTAGCTTAGAAGATATATCCAATGCATTAGACGGTATTACAGGTGAAGTAAACACATCGTCTGAAAAACTGTCGACAATTACATCGGAAATCGCTGAAGGTGCAACTGAACAGGCATCAGACGTAATGGAAACAGCAAACAACTTAGCGGAGTTAGGTGAGGAAATCAATGAAATTAATTCGATTTCTCAGTTGATGGAAACCAATTCTATAGAGATACAAAAAATTAACGATGTCAGCAAGGATAGTATGATAAAGCTTCATGAAAGCAATCAGAACAATATTGTAGCATCTAATGAGATTAACGATGCAATTGGTGAACTGTATAGAAAAGTAGAAAGAATCTCTACAATCACTGAAGCAATCAATGAGATTTCAAGTCAAACGAATCTATTGGCATTAAATGCGTCTATAGAAGCAGCGAGAGCTGGTGAACATGGTCGTGGTTTTGCAGTAGTGGCTAATGAAGTTAGTAAATTGGCAGAAGAATCAAATCACTCAACCGTCGAAATTTCAGCAATTGTTGCGGAGATTCAGCAGCAGGTGAGTGACACGAAGCAGTTAATGGAAAATGTATTGACCTTATCGGAAAATCAATCAGAAGCCGTCGAAAAGTCAAAGAATGATTTCGAGAATGTTTCAGGCTCGCTGAATGAAATGCTAGAGCGCATTAGTAACATCAATGGTCGTATTGATATTGTCGACCATAAGAAAAGTGATATTGTCAGTTCGATTCAAAATGTTGCAAGTGTTTCCCAGGAAACGGCGGCATCTACAGAAGAAGTGGCAGCTTTTGCAGATGAGTTCCAGGATCGTGTAGAAGAAATTGCAAGAAATGCAAGAGGGCTCCGAGAATCAAGTCATAACTTATCGGACATGATTGCTAAATTTAAGTATTAAAAATTAGCGTTAACAATAACATAAAGAATTTAGAACACCTGCATGTTTGCAGGTGTTTTTCTTATAAAAAGGGTATATATGATGTAGAGGGCTTTAGATTGGAGGCGACAAACGTGGCAGAGAAGAAAATCGACGTACTTTATGATACGGAAGTGACTTGTCCAGTTTGCGGTGAGAAAATTTCAGTAACAAAAACCCGTTCAAAGATGCTTCGATTTATTAAAAGAGATCCAGACAACTGTCCTTATTATGAAGGTATAAATCCTATTTTTTATACGGCGTATGTTTGCTCTGAGTGTGGCTATTCTGCACTTGAAAGGCATTTTGAAAATGTTACTGAAAGTGGAAAAGCAGAAGTGATGAATAAGATTACGCCAAAATGGAAAAAGAGAAAATTTACTGGTAGACGTGATGTGCATGCAGCAATAGAAGTTCACCGATTGGTGCTATTAAATTATACGATTATGCATGTACCATTTAGTGAGTTGGGAAAATTATGCTTGAAGATTGCTTGGTTGTACAGATATTTAGAAGATCCAAAAGAAATGGATTATTTACAGCACACATATGATCTATTTGAAAAAGCTTATACCAGCGAGCCATTAGACGAGAATCCCAAGAATGAAGTGAATGTATTATTTTTAATGGGGGAAGTGGCGAGGCAACTAGAAAACTATAGAAAGTCTGTTGAATGGTTAGGAATGGCGTTACAATCTGAAGGCATGAAGGGCAACAAGGCATTGGAAAGAGTGACGAGAGACCAGTGGGCAGACGCCAAGGCAACATATAGTAAAATGAGAAAAGCTGAAGGCAACTGATTTATCAGTTGCCTTTTTTTGCCAGTGCGCCCTACTGGACGTGCTTAAGAGGCTGGTCATCCTCGATGGTGACCGGCACTTATTTTATTAATAAATCAAAAAAACGCTATCTCTTTTGGCAAAAATGATGTATCATCTGTAGTTGAAATGGAGATGATTAATTATGCTAAAGCATTATTTTTCGACTGAACCTGGGACTTGGTCAGGTCGTGTTGATAGTACAACAGATTACGATGCCTTTCGCTGGCATCAGTGGATGGAATATATTGACTTAAATGATACAACAGTAAAACCTTTTGAAGGTGTATTTGGTATTGCCCTAATTGGTTATTGTTGTGATGAAGGTGTTCAGTTGAATAAGGGGCGTTCAGGTGCAGTAAAAGGACCGGAACATATCAGACGCGAACTGGTCAACTTACCGTGTCATTTTAAGCAGGACTTTAAACTTTTCGACGTTGGAGATATAAAAGGAGAAGGCATTCCGCTTCACGAGAGTCAGGAAGCTCTTGGCGCTCTTGTGGAAAAGGTACTGTCCTTAAATCTTTACCCGATTGTTATGGGGGGCGGTCATGAAGTTGCTTTTGGTAATTACCAGGGGGTTATTAAAAATTTAAAGAAGAAAACAGAACAACCACGCCTGGGTATTGTGAATTTCGATGCACATTTCGATATTCGCCCGTATCATGAAACAGCTAGCTCTGGCACCATGTTTAGACAAATTGCAGATGTCTGTCAGGCCGAAGGCTTGGATTTCGGTTATTATTGTCTTGGCATTCAACAAAGAGGGAACACGAGACAGCTTTTTAAAACAGCAAAAGAATTAAATGTGCGGTATGAACTTGCCAGAGACATTACACAAGAAAAATTAGTGGATGTGTTTGCTTCGCTGGATCGTTTCATGAAAAATAAGGAAGCAATCTATGTCACGATTTGTATGGATGTTTTTGCATCGGCCTATGCGCCAGGGGTCAGTAGTGCCCAACCACTTGGATTGCAACCATGGATTGTATTGACTGCCTTAAAACACATCGTACGATCGGAAAAAATGGTCAGCTTTGATATTGCAGAAGTCTCTCCGAGATTTGATAGAGATAATGTTACTGCCAATTTGGCTTCTACTGTGATCTTTCATGTCGTGCAACAATTGGCTGAAGTTTATGAACTCGATTACGAAGAATTTTTATAAAAGCCATATAGAAAGGTATAGCGTATTTTAATGGGCTATACCTTTTTTATTTATCAGTCTTTATTTTATTTAGATTAATTCCATACGACCTTGTTCTTTTAGCAATGTCACCAGCTTCTTAATATCCTGTACGTGGTCTTTTTTACAGATGAGCAATGAATCATTGGTGTCGACGATAATAAGATCATCAATGCCTATTGCGGCCACAAACTTTTTCTTGGAATGGATATATGAGTTTGTTGTGTCCATAAGAATGTGTGCATCCTCGTTAACATTGCCTAAATCATCCTTATCAAGAAGTGCGGGGATTGAATCCCACGTTCCCAAATCACTCCATCCTGCGTCTAGTGGAACCATTAATAAGCGTTCACATTTTTCAAGTACCCCATAGTCGATTGAAATAGATGGCATTGCTTCGTATAATTCTTTAAGGGCGCCTGAAATCAATTCCTGGTGCCAATAAGTTACTTGTGATGCATAGTAGTAGACTTCAGGTAAGTGTTGAAAAATTTTATTTAGCAGTACAACGGATTTAGAAAATATAACGCCTGCATTCCAGAAATAGTGACCGGCAGACATATAGGCCATTGCTTTTTCATGAGTGGGCTTTTCGATGAATTGCTGAAGCTCGTAAATCCCTTTACCGTTATCTTCCGGGGAAACATCAAGATAGCCATAACCAGTCGATGGAAAGGTTACAGGGATACCAAGTGTGACCATGCCGTCAACGTCAATCGCAGCCTTGTATGATTGTCTCACTGCTGCTTCAAAAGCATCGACATCTTCAATATGATGATCAGCTGGAAAAATACCAACATTGATATCACCAAATTGATTACTGAGATATTGAACAGATGCGGCGATTGCAGCCGCTGTGTTTTTTGCCATTGGTTCAAATAGTAAATTGCCTTCTGGAAAATATGAAGGCAATGACTCCTTCAATAACACTTCGTGTTCTAAAGAAGCAACGATATAAATATGTTCGATTGGAACAACTCTTTCTAAACGGTGCACAGTATCATTTAATAATGTATCTTCAGAACCAATTGATTGAAATTGTTTTGGTTTACTTTGTCTACTTACTGGCCAAAATCTTGTGCCAGATCCACCTGCCATAATAATCGCATAATTTTTCATGGGAACCTCCTCTTAAATTCTTTTCTATAGTGTAAAACCTCTTTGTAACTACTGTACGAGGTTATGTAAACAAAATGTTTACATAATCTTGAATGGTAGTTACTTTTTCTATGTAAAGTAGATGTATAAACAGAAGGGAGGACATCATGGATATATTGAAACAGAAAGTCATTAAATTTCAGGGGCACTTATTTCCAGTGTTAGATGCATTGATTAATGCCTTTAACTTAATGGTTCATATTTATACCAGCTGGATGATTACAAAAAATGAATACGGTATTTTAAACGCCGTGTTTTCATTTATTACCTTAATAATGGTCACAGGTGTTTCATTACAAATATATGTAGCAAAAATGATAGCAGATCCGATGTGGACAGATGACAAATTTTATTCATTAAAGAAATATTGTCAAAACATCATTCTCAAAATTGGTGGCTTGCTACTGATAAGCCTACCATTGACAAAGAGGTTGTTGAGAGTCAATTACAGCATTCTCATTTTAGTTATATTTATTTTCATCACCAATGGATTTATCAGTATCTATAGAGGTGTTTATCAAGGAAAAAAACATTTTCTACTTCTGAGCAGAAGTTTTTACATTGAAGCAATTATCAAATTAATGAGCATCCTAGTCTTGTTATCCCTATACAGAGAAAAAACATTTGCTGTTATTGGTGTATTGATTGGATTGATGGGAGCACTATACATTGATCACCGAAAAATAGCCTCTCTAATGAAGGAGACAGATAGGGAAATGAAAGTGGATAAACAATTTGGACGTATCTTCAGTGCCAATTTCTTTTACTACTATTTGACTGCTACAACACTTATTATCACCAATTATTTTCTTCCATCACAATCAGGCATTTTTGCCGTTAGCATTAAATACAGTCAAGTATATATGCATGTTGGCTTTAGTATCATCACAGTACTTGTGCCAGTGCTTAGTAAATATAAGTACGACTTAAAAGTATTCCGCCAATGGGTCAACCGATTTATTGCACTTTGTATTTCAGGCGGTTTAGCTGCATTGACCTTGTATAAAACAGTGTTTCCAAAAACAATAGATTGGTTGTTTGGAACTACCTATATAGAAGCGCAAAACTATATTTTTTTGCAGGCCATTAGTTACTTTGCATTTGTGATCGCCAGTTATTTTGTAACCATGGAAATTATACAAGATCGAAAGTCCTATTTAAAATATTTAATTTTGGGAAGTATTGGACTTACCATAGGGTTACTGTTCAATCACCAAAATTTACAACAAATTGTCATTGTTGAGTTATCAACATTCAGCTTAATTGCATTGTTGATAACAATTGATTTTTATAAGAAGGAGGCAACTCATATGAAACCCACTAAAAAATTAACATTGCTATTTTTATCTTGGAGAGATATTAAAGCCCCTAAAAAAGGTGGTGCAGAAGTTTTCACTCACGAAATGTTAAAACGTGTCAATACAGAATCCTTTGACATCATTCACTTATCACCACTATTCAAAGGTGCTGAGAAAGAGGAAGTTATCGATGGAGTAACCTATATTAGAAAAGGCAACATCTTTTCAGTCATACTATATAGCATGATGTATTATTTCAAGCATCGAAAAAATATAGACTACGTCATTGATCAGTGTAACGAACATCGCTTCTTTACCCCATTTTGGGTATCAAGAAGAAAACGCATTTTTTTTATTCATCAAATGGGTAGAGAACTATGGATGCGTAACTTGAAATTCCCATTTGCACAAATCGGTTATTACTCAGAAAACTGGATGACAAAGCTTTATCGACGCAATTTGAGTTTTACGGTATCCCCTTCGACAAAACAAGATTTACTGGATCTTGGATTTAAAGAGAAGTGGGTCAGAATATTACCAGAAGGCATCAACTTTGAACCGTGGACTTCAGAAATGTTTCAACCCAAAGAATCGGTTTACACATTCACTTATGTGGGGCGTTTCGCTAGATACAAAGGTATCGATGCAGCAGTTAAGGCTTTTGGTCAATTGAAACAACAATACCCTTCATCAAGACTATGGATTGTTGGCAAAGAAAATGAAGGTTTCAAATCAGAAGTCCTTCAACCGATTATTGAAGCATATGATTTAGAAATTGGTAAAGACGTAACATTCCATGGATTCGTCAGTGAAGAGCGGAAATTAGAGTTAATGAGTCGTAGTCACAGCTTACTTTACCCTTCTGATAGAGAAGGGTGGGGACTAACGGTAACGGAAGCTGCAGCAGTTGGAACACCAAGTATCGTCTATAATTCGCCAGGACTTATTGATGCAGTAAACAAAGGCTCAGCAGGAACCATTACGTCGACAAATTGTGATCAAGGTATTTTGGAAGCAATGATTCAAACGATTGAAGATAAAAATTATTACACACATATCAAAGGGAAAGCACATGAGTTTTCTAAGAAATTTAAATGGAGTGAAACAGCATCCACATTAGAAAATGAAATGGTTGTATTTGAAGAGGAGGGATTAAGATGAAAGTTGCATTAATTATTACAACGTACAATAGCAGCAGTTATATTCACCAGTTATTGGACAGTTTATTCCTACAAGGGAAAGAGGTATTTGTTATTTTTGCTGACGATGGTTCTACTGACGATACAGTGGAGAAATTATATGCATTTCAAAGAGTCTACCCTTCTACCAAAGTACTTGCTTTACCGCATCAGGAACGGGGTGTTGCAAGAGCGGAAGCGCTAAAAGAAGCATATAAATTACAACTGGACTACTTAATGTTTATCGATGCGGATATGGTACTTGAAGATGGTCTTATTCAGGAGTGCATCGGCTCACTGGAACAACGTAAAAGGGTAGGCGCACTTGTTGTAAATGAAATCCCTGTATCAACATATCGTAACTTGATGACAAAAGTGAAATTGTTCGAAAGAAAAATTGTCAATAACTCCAATGAGGAGTTGGATCCAAACAGCATTGAAGCAGCACGCTTTTGGAAGATGGCAGCCTTTAAAGAGTCAGGCGGGATTAATCCTAAGCAAGTCGCATTTGAAGAGACACAACCGACGATTCGCTATATTGAAATGGGTGGACAAATTCTTAAACATATGGGAAAAGGACTATATCATGACGAGAAAAAAGTGACTGTCAAAAACATTTTAGGAAAGAAAAAATATCATTTCCAAATGATGAATACAACTTTTGAAACAGAACAAAATGGATTGCTCAAAGCATTTAAACGCTGGTATTTCTTTAGACCGGTGATGTATAAAAAGGATAATGTGAAGCAATACTTCAAACACCCAGTTCTTACCCTTGGCATGATTATCATGTACATGGCTTTAACGGTAATTGGATGTATGGAAATATTGAAACATCGAGTTGTAAACCAGTGAGAAATGGGTAGATACAAAGTAGTTGAAGAATATACAATAATTGGATATATATAAACGTATAAATGTGAGGAGTGGGAGAAATGATCGGTTACATCCAACAAAAAGAACGACATGTAAATTATCAGCAATTGCTATCAGCATATGATTATAGAGAAGTATCGGCTACAAAGCCCAGTGACATTAATGCTTTGGATCTGCTAATTGTCAATTATGTAGACCTGGATCATGCACTTACACAGATTAATATGGCGAGAATGACATGGCCGTCACTGCCAATACTGATGATTATTGACATTAAGGATTACGCAACTATTCATCATTACTTAAGTCGCATCAAGGGTGTTGGAAAAACGGAAACGATTGCATACAGCGGCAACAAACTTAATAGAATACAGGAAAAGATTGAAAGTGTATTGCATCCTAATTTGCCAGTTCGTCGCAATGAAATCGCTTTTGTGATTCCAGTTTACAATGAAGCCCATCGCATTGAACATGTAAAAAGCTTTGTACAAAAGATAAAACGATTCAATGATGAGGTACTTCATAACTTATCGGTTTACTTTATCAATGATGGCAGCAATGACAATTCAAAAGAACTTATTGAGGAGATTATTGAGGAATTTGAAACAAGTAACGATACGGTAATGATGAAGGAGCAATTTCATATTCATGACATTAAAATCAATACGAAAAAGGCGGGCACCTATATTGAATCCTTTAAAGTTATTTCTGAGGATACGATTATATTTGCAGATGCTGATGATGGGTACGAATTTGAAGATGTTATCAGAATGTTGAACCTATTGGATCAAGGGTATTATGACATTATAGTTGGTACAAAAGATTTGCTTTCAGAGAATAGACCGATGATACGTAGATTTGTCAGTGCATGTAAACGAATTTTGACAAAACCTTTTTTACCTAAAGGTGTATCCGATAGCCAAACTGGGCTAAAAATATTCAAAACAGCATTGCTACCATACTTGATTCCGAGTTTAGATATTAAATATGGCTTGGCCATTGATTTAAAAATTTTAAATGTAGCAAAAAAACACCAATTCAGAGTATATGAGTTACCAGTAAGATTTATAGATAGAGAAGGTTCCCATGTAGATGTCATCAAAGATTCTCTAGGATTTTTGAAATCCATGACTAACATGTTGGTCAAAGAAAAAGGAAGGAGTTTCTAATGAAAGCAATTATAGATAAAGACTTTGAAACACTCATCCCAATATTTATGGAAAGTCAGTTGAATTTGCTATTGGACCTTAAAGGGGCTATTGAAACCAATGATAAGGATCAAATTGTATTTTATGGTCATCGATTAGCTGGATCGGCAGAAAATTATGGATTTAGGGAGTTAGGGCGCATTGGAAGGGACATAGAAACGACAGGCAAAACGATGAATGTCGGTATGTTGGTGAAATTGTATGAAGCGGCATTGACGTATATAAAAACTGTAGAAATTGAATATATCATTATTTAGGAGGGATCTTATGAAACGAGTATTGTTTGTAGATGATGAATCATATGTATTGAAAATAATAGAACGTAAGTTTGAGACAACAAATATCAAGTGTTATTTTGCAACAAAGGTACATGATGCAGTTGAAATTCTAAAAGCAAATGACATTGATGTTATGGTGACTGACATTCAGATGCCTGACTACAACGGCATCAAGTTCTCGAAAATGGTCAAAAAAATCAGTCCCAGAACGGTTCGTATTATATTAAGCGGTAGCTCTCGTGTGGCATCGATTATTGAAGCGATCAACGAAGGTCACGTTTATAAGTATATCGAGAAACCATGGACCATTGATCAGTCGGCCATTGAATTAATCGAGGAGGCAATACAGCGGTCGAGAAAATTCAAGGAGAATAGTATTGACCGAGTACTGGTAGATGTAGAGGATTTGAATAAATTCAAGGAATATGAACATTGGATTTTAGTGGATACACTAGATAAGGTTATTTTAAAAAATTCGGATTATCCCTTAAACGACCGTTATGGTGACAGGACGCCAATTGTAATAAAAAGTAACATCGGTCAACTTAAGTTATATAACGCAGAATAGGAAGTGAGACCATGAAGCGTAGATTGCGGTATTATATATTTTTATATTTTCTATTATTTATGATGATTTGTGTAGTAGTATTCTTAGGGCTTCATTATGGTGTAGTAAAGAATAAACTAAGGGCTGTTGAAGAAACCAGAGTGGTTACGGAGAATCAAATAGTTGCAGCAGAATTAGAAGAAACTTTGGATACTTTGGAATCGGAAACAATCTATCTGGGGAAGGAACTAACTTATGGCGAGGAGCGGCCAATTTATTTAATTCAAAGCTTCTTACAAGAACACAAGGGTATTCAAGCCATTTATTTATATGATGAAGGAAAGCAGAAAATTGGCGTCTATAAGGAAGTTGATGGACACGATGAAATTGTCACACGTACTTTAAGCGATTTGTTTTTCTATTCGCCAATTGTATGGACAAAATTAGAAGACAATATTTATTCTGTATATCATCGTGTTACATCTAGGCAAACGTACTATATTGGCTATGTACTCGATTTGCAACAGTATATGGATGTGTTGACGGCCGAAAGAGTTGCACAATTCACCTTGTATGACTCTTATGGGAGAGTCGTTGCCTACAGTCAAAATGGACGCACGGACCAATTAAGCAATGAATCCTATAAAAATGAACTGTTAAATGGTCAGCGGAAAGTAATTCAGGAGAATGGTCAGTTTGTCGCATTCCAACCACTGATGGTTGATGGTATTGATTTATTGTTGTATCATCAACAATCCGACCAAGCTTTTAGAGGTGCCTTAAGGCAATATATGGTCAAAATAGTTGCAGGGATCTTATTTCTTATCACTATTGGACTTTTAGTTGCATGGAAATTAATCAATAAGGTCTATTCCATGATGACCGTTGAGGCATTGAAACAAAACGGTGACACTCATGAGTTTTCTAAAATTAAAGAGGAACTGGGAAAGGCCATTGCCTGGATTGATGATGTGGTGATGCATTACGATGAATTGAATGCATTAAAAGAAGAGCTTGTGGAATTGAATACGCGGTTACCGAAAGAAGATGATGAACATGTTAAACAATCAAAAAAACATAAAGACACTCATTGAAAAAAACATATACGTATATCGCTATGATTTCTTTGCCATTATGCTAATGGTTATTGGGATTGTTGTGTATGTAGATTTACTTTGGACACCTGGTCAAATCGTTTTTTCGGATATAGACTTTCCATTTAATTCAAAAGGCTATCTTAATGAAATTATTGGACTCTGGAATAATCGGTGGAACACAACGTCGATGTTGAATATTCCGAGATTATTTGTAGTTTTACCAACCTATTTCTTGTCCATCATTTTGAATTTCAGAGGGAGCATGTTCCTTAAGGCTTTTATTTATCAGTTATTGATGATGTCAGCTTTTAGCACTTACCTATTGTCTAAGAGATTGGTTTCGATTTATACCAGTCGGGAATTTGATTTACCTAAGATTTTGAGCCTTATATATGGCAGTCTCTTTTATGCCTTAAATCCCTATGTCATTTTTAGAATTCAGCATATCTATTTATTGGTGGGCTACAGTTTGTTTCCCCTTGTACTGCTTTATTTTTTTAAGGTTTTCGATCATAAATTTCTTCATCAAATGATTACATCCTATAGTCCATATAGTGGGGAAATCTACCCTGAGAATTATAGGGATGGATTTATTTTGGCCTATCTTTTAACAATTGCATCTGCGGCTATTCACTATTTCTTTTACTCTGTAATGGCCTTAGGCATAATATTTATACTTCTGTTGATCAAATACAGCTTTCAGTATCGTCATCGCAATTTTAAAAAAGTTTTATTGGCCATGATCAAAAAACTGCTGTGGATCGGGATCTGTTTTATGGGCTTTTCTTTTTTCTGGTTGAGTATTTACATAGGCAGCATTATTGTGGGGGCATCTGCCTCTCAGCATAATATCAACGTCATTGATACATTCACGATGTTCAGTCGAAATAGCTCATGGCACGAAGTGTTATATCTAATTAGCTATTGGTGGCGGATGATTCCAGATGCCACTTATGACTTGGGCTTTTATATCGGTGGTGGCATTCTTATTGGCGTTATGCTATTTGGTGTCGTGTATTATGGATTTCGACATCATATCATATTGTTGGTGTCATTGCTTGCAGGGGTTATGTTTTTATTGGCAACAGGGGTGAACTATCCTGTGGTCTCAACAATTTTTTTGAAGCTCTGTAATCTGCCGTTTTTCGGGAACGTTTTTAGAGACCCTAACAAGTTAGTCGGCTTGTTGGCGCTTTGTTATGCGATTTTGCTCATTTTTGGTTTAGAGGCAGTGATTTTACTTTTTAGAAAAAAACGTGGCGGGATATTATTGGATACCATTTTGTTCGCAGTGGTAACCGTTAGCTTAATCGCTTATCTATTGCCAATGAAAACAGCGTTTGTCGACAAGTATTACGCACCGGTAACAGAACCAGCAGCCTATGAGGCATTAAGGGCATATTATGAGGGCTCTAATAAAAAGGCAGTCTATTTACCGGTGGCTGAACAAATGTTACGTCCTATTCATAGCGTGGCAACACCTAAGTGGAACACAAAGACAGCGGATGACAAAACAAAGGCAACTGGGGATGTCCACATATACAATACACCTGTGGAGACTGTCTTCCATCATGAAGGCAATGATCCAATGGTGACTTATTATATCAATTATTTGCAGTGGTTGATGGACCAGGGACGTACAGTACATTTTAGCAATTATATCAGTGCCTTCGGCATGGACCATCTCATCTATCATGATGAGTATATTGACCATGAGGAGCGGCAAGATTTTAATAAAGACATACTTAATCTACAGAATGCGTTCCCACTTGTGTATAACAATGACATTTTTTCAGTATATCAACAGGCTCATGAGATAACCAATGTGCCAAAACATCGGATATGGACACCTTATGGCTTGCATAAACTGGAGGCCTATCAAAGGTTAGATGGGTATCGGCCATTAGAAGTACCCACTGTCTTTGTCAATCAACAGGAGACATCATTAGTGGAAGGGATTGTTCCTGGCGATCACCTAGAAGTAGTTGACGACTTGGATATTTACTTAAGCAGCATCGATACGCAATATAAGGTATTCCCCTTTGAATGGGTAGAAGAACTGAACCCTTTTTTAAAATGGTCAAAGACCTATTTGAAAAATCCGGATTGGGCTTGGTATATGCAGCAATTGGGGAATATCCATAAGAATTTCGACTTAGACCAGGGGCATGGTGTGGTCGTCACATTTGCTTCAGGCAAGCTAAACATCGAACCACATGTACGAAAGAACTATCAAGGGGCTTTGATCATGGATTTTGATACTATGCTTCGAACGGATACATTTTTTCAAGCGGAAACGCCAAGCATTTATGACGTTCAGGCCAACCCAATCAAAGACTTAAATGAGGTTGGTGTTGTGAATGGTGTATTGAGTAAAGGAGATCCAAAAGATATTTGGCAAGTGGCAAAATCAGCACTTATCAGGGCGGATGAAAACACGCCTTATAGCTATAATATATTGATTTCTGGTCGACATACGAACAAACTGCATGTTAAAGTTCGATTTTATGATAAAAACCGTGAAGAAATTGGTGTTCAATATGTAACTGCACCAAATGAATCAGTAGATTTTGAAGCGATTAATTTCACTGGTGAGGCAGTATCGCCTAAAAGCACTTATTTCATGCGTATTGATTTATTGGCATTCCAGCGACCAGAAGTTAAAACTTACTGGTGGATTCATGACATTAACATTTATGATTATAGTGCCTATAAAACAGAGAATGTGATTGATGGACAATTCATAATTCCAGAAACAGATACTTACGATCTATATGTAAGATCATATCAGTCACCGAACAGCGGTGTTATTGAAATAAAGACTTTGGATAATGTCTACGCTCTTGATAACAAGCGGTCCATTTCCGGATTTAATTGGTCGCTAGTCGGTGTGCAAGATTTTGAAAAGGGTGAAATGACAGTTGCGATTGAGAATATTGAAGGGTTTAATGCAATCAACCAATTGGTCTTTGTGCCACATTCAAAAAAAGAATCTCTCTTTTATCCAATCGAAAAAGTGATGAAAGAGGCAGCACAATTAATAACCCTAGAGGGTGAAATGGATTTTAATTACCAAGGGAATATACAATCTCGGAAGTTAAATCCTGCGATGAGTTATGGAACTGGTCTTTCACTTCAAGAGGGTAGGTTATCACGAAAAATCGATATCTTGGAGACTGGTTACTACCAGTTGACGCCGAGTATGTACTTTCCCTTTGCAGAAAAAGGCAAGAGTACGATGACTATAAAAGATGCTGATGGCTTTATAGTATATAGCAAACGGCTGATGCGAGCTGTCAGTAAACCAAGCTATTGGGAGAACCAGGTTCACTACGTTCCTTTAAATGATGGGTATATATATGACCTGAAAACAGGCGTAGCGTCGAAATATTATCAGAACTTGGCATTGAGTGAACCAGTGCTGTTGCATAAAGGAGACTATACACTGTCAATTGATATAGAGAGTGAAGCAGACAACTTGGCTACAATTGATGTCTTTGACAAATTTGATAGCAGTACATTGCTGGTCAGCAATATACTCGCCTCACCGTATGACCAGACTTGAAGTCCATGTGAAAGCATATCCGTGGATATGTTCAGGCATCAGTTGATGAAGGATAGACTTCGAATCGATTATGATGCAACCTGTTCTTGTGATTGGTATATATACTCCAGTCCAAGAATTGATGTATTAGCTCTTGAGGAATTACGGGTCTCTTATGAAGCAAAATCTGAGTATATCAGAAACCGTCATGGAAAACTTATATTTGTAGATGCCTATAACCATATTGTGGCTACGGCCTTTATCTTTGAAGTAGAAGAAAGTGAGAAAGCGAAGTGGCATCGCTATGAACAACTTGTCACAGTTCCGGAGGGGGCTGAGCAAGTATTGTTACAATTTTGGACACGTGGGGACCAAAAAGAAGCTGGTTATCTAGAGTTGAAAGATATATCGGTCGAACGCTACAGTGATTATATTACACTGGATACATTTGTGATAGAGGAAATCCCACGAACTGCAGAAATGACTGGCGTCAATCCATTAGGCGCTAAACAAGTAACGATTGAGGATAAGAAGCGCATGGCCTTTGTTGCTGTGAATAACAATGAGTCACCTATAGTTTGGAATAGTATGTTGTCACCGACACCACTATGGCGCTTAAATGGTCAATTGTATGATTATGCTTTAAATGGGATCACCATGGGGTATAACCTTAAAGAGGAACGCAATACATTGAGTGTTGTTCTTGGTAATGTTTATTATGCAGGCGTTTGGATGCACTTCATAACACTTATACTTGGAGGGCTATGGATTAGGAAGAGGTACAGAAGGAGACAGTATGAGAAAGGTATTAATCGTTGATGATGACCCCTCGATGGTCAAATTAATAGAACTGATATTAGAAAAAAACAATTATGAAACTAGTTTTGCACTGACTGGAGATGAGGCTATAAATAAAATGTGCACAGAAACTTTGGATGCTTGTTTGTTGGATATGATGCTTCCAGACATCAATGGTATACAACTGCTTCAAAAGATGCGGCAAATGGAAGAAGGACGTCATATTCCTATAATCATGATTACAGGTAACCACGATGAGTTTGATACGATTTTAGGATTGGAATTGGGGGCGGACGATTTTATTCATAAGCCCTTCAACAAAAGGGAGCTTATTGCACGACTGAATGTCATTTTTAGGCGAATCGAGCAGGATGAAGAACGATTTTTAAAACCTATAAGTTTTGGACAGGTGAAAATCAATCCCTATACCCATCGAGTGACGGCAAATGATAGAGAGGTAGAATTAACACCAAAGGAATATAAGTTATTACTGTTTCTTGTGACCAATCCCAACATTGTATTTACCAGGGATCAATTATTAAACCATATTTGGGATGATGTTGTTGCGATAGAAACCCGTACGGTGGATGTACACATTCGACGACTCAGAAAAAAACTCGAAGAATCACCGGAGACCCCTAAATGGTTTGAGACTGTTAGAGGGTATGGTTATAGATTTCTAAAATAAGGGATGATGATGATGAAAAAATATTCATTGAGAACAAAAATAGTTGCTGGCAGTATCTTGTTGTTTATGTTCATAAGTTTTTTTGGCAGTATGATTATTAGAGATAAGATCGGTGATATTGTGATGGATCGTATGGAAAAAGAAGCGATCATTATAATGGACAATACAAGAATTTCACTACTTCATTTGTTTGAACATGACGATACCCATGTTATAGAAGAAATAATCGAGAGTTTTACGACACATGAGCTTATTGACAATTTTAGAGTGTGTTCTAAAGAACTTCAAGTGGTCTATTCCAGTGATCAATCCCAAATTGGCGAAGTGACGGATAATATGTGTATAACCGCAATTGCATCACAGCAATTGGATGTCGCAGCCCATTTCAATGTCGATGATGACGTGTTTGAAATTGCCATGCCACTTGAGAGTGAGTATGTGGATGGTATATTGTATGCACATTTAGACAATGACTATATCCATAAAATATTGGATGAAAGTACATCTAAGGTTTTGCGGATATTCACTGTGGCAAATATGGTTGTGATGCTACTAATTTTATTGATGGTAACTTATTTTGTTCTTAAGCCGTTATCTATTGTTAAGGCGTCGACAGAAAGAGTTATTGATAATGACTATGACACTAAAATCGAGATTAAGAGTAAAGATGAATTTGAGGAACTGGCAGTTGCTTACAACCACATGATTGATAGCATTAAGAAACAAAGTCAGGACTTGAAGAACAGCAAATTACAAGCTGAGCAAGCAGCTGAAAAAAGATTGAGCTTTCTTGCCCACATGAGTCATGAAATTCGGACGCCGCTCAATTCGATTATTGGATTTACGGATATACTACTTGAAAGAAAATCTTGCACTGAAGATAAAAAAGAACTAAAAATTATTATGAATTCTTGCAATCACTTACTCCAGGTCATTAATGAAATCATTGATATTTCAAAATATGAGCAAGGGTCTTTGGAGTTTGAGGAAAAGCCTTACTCAATACGCCAGCTTATTTATGAAGTGGATGGTATGTTTGGCATTCACTCACTTAATGGGGAGATTGAGTATACAAGTGCTGTCGGACCTGAGGTGCCGGATTTCTTTATTGGAGATGCTTATCGTATAAAAGAAGTTATTATCAATATGATTAGTAATGCCCTAAAATTTACTAGCGATGGTTATGTAAGCGTTAAAGTATGGTATGACGAACTGGAACTATTTGTTTCTGTTGAAGATTCTGGTATAGGAATACCATTGGATAAGCAGGAAACTATTTTTGATGCCTTTACCCAGTCAGATGAATCGACTACAAGGGTATATGGTGGTTCAGGACTTGGACTTGCAATTTCTAAAAAAATAGTCACTCACATGGGGGGGGATTTCAACGTATATTCAGATGGGATAAAAGGTACAACCTTCACATTTCGATTAAAACCTGAATTATACATTGATGATCGGCTCTCATCAGAGAAAAGGGGACAGTTGATGGTAGAACGGTGGCTAGCGACTGATTCATTGGTTCGTGACATTGCCTTAGAGTATATACCAGAGATGATACGACAAATAAAAGAGCTTGAAATGATTTATATGAATGGTGATGCCAAAACACTGAAGGAAGCACTACACAAATTAAAGGGAACGACTGGACATTTTAAAATGAATGAAATTCATGAGTGTTTAAAAGCGTTTGAATCTTATTTAAGAGAAAGTGATCCACCACATATTGATGGACCTATTTATATAAATGAATTGGATAATTTAGTGGCTCAAATTCCGCCAACATTTAATCAAGGATCAAGTCATGTCGAATCGGTTGAATCTATAGTGAGTCCTTCGGAAAATCAAATGGATACCAGTCGGGGCATTCGTTTGTTATTAGCAGATGACGTACTAGAAAATAGGTTGCTTATAAGAAAAATGTTGGAACGGGAAAATGTAGAAATTGATACGGCGAGTAATGGAGAAGAAGTTATAGAAGCTTTGAAAGAAAACTATTATGATTGTTTATTGTTAGACATACAAATGCCTCTTGTCTCAGGAGAAGAAGTACTGAAATGGATTAAAGAACAACCTGATAAGATAGTTGGTCACATTATTACATTGACTGCAAATGCTAGAGCAGAAGAGATGAGTAGTTATATAGAATTAGGGAGTGACGATTATCTAGCGAAGCCTGTAAATAAAGAGATGTTGCGGAATAAAATAAAGGCGCTCACTACTTACCTATAAGTAGGCAGCAAAGAGAAAAGAGGATTACGGTACTCATAAAGGTTTGGTGATAAAGTGCAGTCAGAGAAATTACTGATTTAAATAGAGATCCATGTTTCAACTTACGCATCACTTTGTTACTATTGATATAGACGAATGATTGGAAGGAGAGACAAGATGAAACAGTTGAAACTGTATGGTGATAGAATTATAACAGGTGCTGGTGCTATTGATTATCTGAAGACAATTGAAGGGCAGAGGGTGATTTTAGTTATTGGCGGTCAGTCAACTAAGAAGAATGGAACCTTGGAGCATGTGATGGCTTTATTGTCTGAAGCAGGGAAGACCGTGGACGTTATCGGTGGTGTGCCCAAAAATCCAGATACTGACATAGTACTGAGCGGTGTTGAAATAATGAAGACATTTAAACCAGACACCGTTGTTGCAATAGGTGGTGGATCGCCAATAGATGCAGCAAAAGTGATGACCCTGATGTACGAACAAGCTCAATTGTCCTTTGACACTATACTGAATACGGACATATCCAGAATGCAATTGGAAACTAATTTTATAGCAGTCCCTACGACGTCTGGAACCGGGACGGAAGTGACAAAGGCGGCCGTAATTACGTTTAGAGAGCAAAATATCAAAATTGGCCTAAAATCGGAAGCGTTTATTCCAAAAGTTGCTTTACTGGATGCCAATTTGACCATGTCCATGCCGCCGAATATTGTTGCGGAAACGGGGCTTGATGCCTTGACCCATGCGCTTGAATGTTATATCAATCATAATTTGGATGATTATACAGAATGTCTCGCAAAAGGGGCCATTGAAGGGTTGTTGAAATACTTGCCGCTATCATATGAGGAGAATACTTTAGAAGCCAGAGAAAAAGTACACAACTATCAAAACATTGCTGGCATGGCTTTTCACAATGTAGGACTAGGAATGGCACATGGTATTTCCCATGCTTTTGGTGGACAGTATGATATGGGACATGGTTTATTGAATGGCATTTGTTTGCCGTATGTTATGGACTTCAATAGAAAAGACCAACTGGTTAATCGTAAACTAACATATCTTGAAGGCGTATTGAATTGTGATGATCTCGTTCAAGTCATTCATGACCTCAATAAACGTGTTGGTATTCCTACATCATTTCAAAAGACTGGTCTATCAGAAGAAGCTTTTAAAGAAGACTTTGATAAACTTGTTGAGAATTCATTAAAAGGTTCAACTGTCAGAAATCCTGTTCAGATATCACGACTGGAAATGGAGACTTTATTAGAGTTGATTTATTATGGTCAATCATAAGGTGCGTTGGATCTATCTTATTGATATTATTCTGGTGTGACTTTACACAAACTTAACACAAGTTACCTTGTGTTAAGTTTGTTGATGTGATAGCGTATTATTAAATTCTAATATATTTATATTTTCAAATTGGAGGCAAATATGAAGAAGTTTAAAGTGGCTTTTGTATGTGTTCATAACTCGTGTAGAAGTCAAATGGCAGAGGGGTGGGCAAAAAAATTAGGCAGTGATATTTTTGAAGTCTATTCAGCTGGTACGGAAAACTATCCGGAAGTAAAACCCCTTGCCGTTGAAGTAATGGAAGAAGCAGGCGTTGACATGAGTGATCATCGACCAAAGTTGTTGACAGATATTCCTGAAGAACTTGATTTATTAATTACAATGGGCTGTAATGTTCAGTGTCCATTTGTTCCAAATCGATATTTTGTTGACTGGGGACTTGATGATCCATCAGGTGGCCCGATAGATGATTTTAGGGTGACAAGAGATCTAATTAAAGAAAAAGTAGAGACGTTAATCGACGACATAAAAAATGATCGTATTGAATTGGCTGAGGAAGAATAGAATAGGAACACCTCATGAAACATTTCATGAGGTGTTTTTTATTTCCTTTGCCTTTTCAAGTGGGAAATGCTTATTCTCTTCAATTTCAATTTATGTATATACCCTGTTAAGGGCTTCCAAATGTAAATAAGGTATTAAAAATAAAGGGCATTTTTCTTTTTCATCGAATTAGAATAGTGTAAGTAGATAATTATTGGAGGGATAGAATGAAATACATAGAAAAAGAAGATATTTGTACACATTTAGGGGATGATTATGAAAAGTATATGGGCGCCATCGTGCCACCAATCTTTCAGAACTCTTTGTTCGTTCAACCCGATGGTGTAATGGGCAATGGCGACTTTATTTATACTCGTGTGTCTAATCCGACTACAGAAGTTGCAGAAAAGAAAATAGCAGCTCTTCAAGGTGGTGAAGCGGCCAAGTGTTTTGCTTCTGGAATGGCAGCGATAACAGCAGGCATTATGCATTTTATTGAAAAAGATTGTCATATCATTACGATAGCAAACGTTTATGGGCCAACACGAAAATTTTTTGACGCATATTTGAAAAAATTCGGCGTTGAAATAACATTTGTTGCTGGTGAAACGGTCGAAGAATTTGAAGAGGCAATAAGACCAAATACCAAATTAATATATTTGGAAAGCCCTTCGTCATTCGTATTTCGTGTTCAAGATTTAGAGGGCATTGCAAGACTTGCAAAGGCAAAAGGCATAGCAACGATGATTGACAATACATGGGCAACACCAATTTATCAAAATCCACTTGCCTACGGCATAGACCTAGTGGTACATACGGCTTCGAAATATTTAGGGGGCCACAGTGATATCGTTGCCGGTGTCGCTATAGGAAGTGAAGCGCTTATTGCCAGCATAGCTGAGGAAGAGCGTGAACTATTTGGAGGTGTAATGGATCCTCATCAGTCATGGTTGTTGACAAGAGGGCTTAGAACATTGATGGTCCGTCTGAAGGAGCATGGGCACAATGGCTTAAAAGTAGCACGTTATTTGGAAGGGCATTCAAAGATAAAGAAAGTTTATTACCCAGGTTTAGAAAGCCACCCACAATACGCCTTATGTCAAAAACAAATGAGCGGTGGCAATGGACTTTTAAGTTTTGAACTAGATGCTTCCGATAAGGAAATTATTGAGTTCATAAAGAACTTGGAGTACTTTCAGCTAGGACCAAGTTGGGGCGGGTTTGAAAGCCTGATTGTCGCACCAACTCTTGGGATGACAGAGCAGGAATTGGAACGGATGATGCTGCCAAAAGGACTTGTTCGCATCCATGTCGGCCTAGAAAATGTTGGCACACTCATTAATGATTTGGCACAAGCCCTGGACAAAGTACACTCCTAATTGAAAATTATTCTTGACGACATTGAAGTTCTCCGATATCCTAATGATTAGATGAATAAGACGGAAAAAGGTTCGATAAACATATCGATTAAAAGGGAAGTTGGGTGAAAATCCCACACGGTCTCGCCACTGTAAGAAATGAGCAATCATTTTAAGTCAGGTTACTTACTATTTCTAAAAACCTTATACTCTACGAGCGATGGAGGGGTTACGTTAAAGTTTGTAAAATATTGACGACCCGTTTGGGTCGTTTTTTACGTGATAAAAAGAGAATAGCGCCTGTGTAGTACTTCATACGGAAATGAGAATTCATTCTCATTTCCGTATGAAGTACTACACAGGCATTAGGCTCGCAAACGCGAGCCGAGCAATCGTAGATTGCCGGCTATTTACGAAACGAATTGAGGCATTAGGCTCGCAAACGCGAGCCGAGCAATCGTAGATTGCTGGCTATTTTTAATGTAAGTTGAGAACAGTACTAGAGAACCACAGGTTGTCGACTGTACTAGCAAAATATCAGAGAACCACAGATTCTCTGATATTTTCGAAGGAAGTTGAAGCATTAGGCCAAACAGAGCAATTTTCCCATCACAATCCAAGATGGGAAAATAAACGGTTTTTGCGATAAGGGAAAAGTCACCTTGTTGTAGGTTGATTGCTGTTGAGTGTTGCTGAAAAGCTGCTAGTTCTCATTATCGCCACTAACAAAACGTATACATAACCAGCTTCATATGTACTATTTATTTAAGAGAGGAAGAAGCGAAATGAAAAAAACAATGTTATTTGTAATATTAAGTATCTTGCTGACATTCACAGTGGGGTGCCAGGCATCCGCAAAGAGTGAAGGAGAAACAACTGAAGTGAAGACGGAAGAAGTTACAGAAGCCATAGCAGAGGAGATGTCAGAAGAAGCATATTACCCGGTGACGATTCCTAATTATAATCGTGATAAGGAAATTATTGATATGACCTTTGAAAAAGCGCCTGAACGTGTGGTGGTGGTTTATCAAAATGCCATAGAAATCATGTTGGCCCTTGGACTTGAAGATCGTATTGTCGCAGCTACAGGCCTTGACCATGAAGTCAAACCAGAATTCATAGACGCTTTCAGCAAAGTGAAGTACTATGAACATGGCATTTCGAAGGAGGAAGTGATGGGATTGAATCCAGATTTCATCATGAGTTGGTATTCGTTCTTTGGTGATAAAAAGCTAGGAGATGTCGGTTTTTGGAATGAAAGAGGCGTTAACACATACATGATGTCAAACAGTGGGGCACAGCCAAATAAGAATGTTGCCCATGAGTATGAAGACATTCGTTTAATTGGTCAAATCTTCAACGTTGAAGACAAAGCAGAAGCTTTAATCGCTGATATTGAGGCAAAAGTAGCTAAAGGTCAGGCATTTGCAGCTGAGAGAGAACCAGTAAAAGCAGTCGTGCTTGAAGTGGTAAAAGGTGGCGCATATAGAATCTATGGCGAGGACAGTGTCGGTGGCGATATGGCGACTATGGTAGGTGCAGAACTCGTAGCCAAAGAAAGTGGAACAATTAGTGCTGAGGAGCTAGTTAAGTTAAATCCTGACGTGATTTTCTCGGTATACTTCTCATACTATGGAAATGGCGTGGAATACGACGCTGCAACAAATAACATATTGACCAATGACGGCTTACAAAGTATATCAGCCGTTCAAAATAGCCGTGTATTGCCGATGGGACTTGGTGAAGTATATTGCAGTGGTATTCGTACCATGGATGGTGTTGAAACCATGTTGGAGGGATTATATCCTGATGCATACACAGAATAAGAAACTTATGGGGATGCCGTCACTTGTCGGTATTTCCCTATTGTTGCTTTTGCTCTTGGTCCTCTCTGTAATGGTAGCAGTAACCCTTGGTACAGTCGACATATCAGTCAATGAAGTTTATCGAATTATAGGAAACAAAGCATTTGGAATAGATGTAGCACAAGAAATTAATACTGGTATGATGGCGGACATCGTTTGGTTTTTAAGATTGCCAAGATTAATCTTAGCTCTTGCTGTTGGTATGTCCCTTTCAGTTAGTGGAGTTGTCATGCAAGCGATTGTAAAAAATCCACTTGCAGATCCTTACATACTTGGCATATCATCTGGTGCATCCCTCGGTGCAACGGTTGCCATACTCCTAGGCATAGGCGCGTTTTTAGGCGATAGTGCTATTGGTATATTGGCTTTTGTCGGTGCCTTTACAGTATCACTGATGGTTGTCGGACTTGCCAATGTTGGCGGACGCTCTAGTTCTATTCGACTGTTGCTTTCAGGAATGGCGCTTAGTGCCATGTGTTCGGCTTTTGCAAGCTTTATAATCTTCATTAAAGATGATGCAGAGGCGACAAGGGATATTACCTTTTGGTTAATGGGTAGCGTTGCAGGTGCTTCGTGGGAGATTGTTGCAATCGTTGTGCCGACGTCACTACTGATGGTCCTGTTCTTCATGACCCAGTATCGAACCCTTAATTTGATGTTGTTAGGTGATGAAGTGTCGATTACTTTAGGCAAGAATCTACAGCACTATAGAACGGGCTACTTATTGATTGTTGCCCTTGCCGTAGGATTTGCTGTTTATGCTTCTGGGATGATTGGATTTGTTGGTCTGGTCATTCCTCACGTGATTCGTATGTTTGTAGGATCTGATCACAAAAAAGTCGTTATTCTTTCAGCACTGGTAGGTGCTATATACCTTGTGTGGGCAGATGTTGCCTGCCGTATGATTATTCCCGGTGGAGAGTTGCCGATTGGCGTACTTACTGCCCTGATTGGCGGTCCGTTTTTTGTATTTCTGATTGGGCGTAACGCCTACGGATTTGGAGGTCGTTCATGAAGAGTCTAAAAGTAGATAATATTTCAGTTACACTGTCTAAAACGCCTATTTTGAAGGACGTGACACTAGAGATCAATAAGGGTGATTTTGTAGGTGTAATTGGACCGAATGGTAGCGGAAAGAGTACATTGCTCAAGACTATTTATCGTACCCTTGAACCTTCAAAAGGAGCAATCTTTATTGACGGTACATCCATTGAGACATTGCCATATAAAGCTTCTGCTAAGAAAATGTCAGTCGTCGGACAACATAACGATCATGCCTTTGATTTCAATGTGTATGATCTTGTCATGATGGGACGTTCGCCATATAAGAAATTTATGGAAAGTGACAGCGCTAAGGATCACAAAATAGTCATGGAGGCTCTTGCTAAAGTGTCGATGACGACATATGCAGGGAGAGATTATTCTACGCTTTCAGGTGGCGAGAAACAAAGGGTAATATTGGCCCGAGCCCTTGCCCAAGAGTCCGCTCTAATGATTCTTGACGAACCGACCAATCATTTAGATGTCCGTCATCAGATAGAATTGATGAGTGTAGTTAAAAGCTTGGACACGACAGTACTATTTGCCGTACACGATTTAAACATTGCACTGATGTATTGTAACAAGATATGTGTGCTAAAGGATGGTTTTGTTGAAGCCATTGGAGACCCAAAGGAATTGATTACACCACAGACCATTAAAGAAATTTATGAGGTCTCTGCAGAAGTCTTGGAGTTGAAGGATGGTCGGTTAAATGTGGTTTATGAGTCCATACTATAATATATATTTGCAGGTGTTGATTTGATTCAACACCTTTTTTTGTGGGTATTCTTACTAACAAGGGAGTAAGTTTGGGTGGTTGTATGAAAAATAGACGGAAAGTTTTAGCGGTATTTATAGTGATCATATTACTTATATTTTCCTATGGGATGATATATGGTTATTTGTATGCCCATCGTGTCAATAGCAGCAATGGCATAAATTTACCTAAAGAAGCCTTTGTGGATATGAATTTTCCACAATACGACATCAATAATCGCGCCTTAAAAGCTCTTGAGGAAAGAAAACGGCATTACGACATTGAATTTACAAGAGATACATTTGAAGGGCAGCTATCAAGTCATATAAATGATAAACCTGACTGGTACCTGATGATTGAAAAACCAGACGCTCAATTTATGGAGGTTAAGTTAAATGGCCAGCGTCTCGCAACTTATGGCGAGGAAACAGGACAGGCGAATTTATGGAATGGCACTTTTTTTATTCGGTTTAATGAGGAGATGATCCGAGAGAATAATCAGTTGATCCTAACATTGAAATCCGATTATATGGCTGGTGTTGCAGGACAAATTATGGTGTTGCCCTATAAAGATTATAGAATCCTTGAGATGATCAATGAGTTTACTCAGTCCTTAATAGGGAGTTCCGTCGTCATTGCAATATTTGCCGGTGTGATTCTGCTGATGATGATTATTGCATGGAAAGATCAACTATATTATATTCGCGCTTATGTGTTCTTTTTGGTGTCCATATTGGCATTGTCCATCAGCTTATTGGATTTTTTAGAAATCAGCTATCTACCCATACCATATCTACATTTCAAAAAGCTGATTATCACCTCTTATCATGTTGCAATATCTTTTGCAGGTTTAGGGATTGCTTATCTATTGAATGCTAAATACAAGTGGAATATCGGAGTAGTAGGTTTGGTGATTATACTGTCACAGGTACTGTTTACCAATGATATGATTACATTTAGAGAAAGCTATTCTAAAATCAACTTATTGCTTATAGTTGCAACGATTCAGTTGATTATTATATTGTTTTATTACAGAAAGCGGGCTAGTATTGGCGCCAGCGTTTTACTGATAGGATTTACGCTCACAGGTGTAACGGTAGCGAAATTGGTGCTTATCACAAGTGCCATCATAGAAAGTAGCATGCTTGTGGACTTACCTATACTGATTATCATTTATGTGACGATTGTTCTCTTCCTATTCTATCTTGAAATGATTCAGATTGTAGCGGATTATGATGTTGCAGTTGTTGATGACCGACATGACATGGGCATTACCAATCACATGCAAGGGTCTTTTTCAATCGATAAGAATCTGTATGTCATCGGTGCTTATGCGACTGCCTGCGATCATATTTTTAATCGCCATATCGTTGGTGTATCCGTATTGGATCTCTTTGCGGAAGACAATACAGAAAGAACCTTTATCAAAGAAACACTGGAGATGTTCTTCGATCCAACCTACTCTTTTAAAGAGGGATTTATCGCACTTTTACCAGAGACATTAAATCGGGATCGACGGGTATACCAGGTAAATTATAGTGTTGTTGAAAGAGCAGAAACGCTTATGCGTATTACATTAAGTGATGTAACACGTTCAGTAGAATTAGAGAAAAACTTAAATGACGAAAGAAAGGTCTTTGAGTTTATTATCAATGCGTTGAAATCCCGAAATGAAGTAGGGTATTTTATCGAGCGAACCCGCATATTCTTAACAAGACTAGAAGCCTACGGTTTTACACCATATCATCAAAGTGAATTGCATACATTGAAAGGAACCTTGGGACAATTTGGTTTTTTTGATTTTGAACAAGCGGTTCACCAAGTAGAAGTTTCATTGATTGATGACAGCTCAACACCTTATAAGTTGGTTCAAGAGTTGAACGATGGATTTGAAGCATCTTTGAATAAATTGTCTGCTTATGTGGGCTTAGATTTTTTTGATGAAGGATACGGCCAACTGAATGTTAGCAAAGAAGAAATAAATAAGTTGGAGGTTGCTTATCAACGTTTATTTACGCATCCTGAAGAACGGGATGCGTTCAGGCAGCAATTGAGAGAACTTAAATATGTAGACTTTAAGGAGATGTTTAAGCGTTATCATGACTATATCATTAGAATGGGTCACGATACAGAAAAGAACATTTTGCCTTTTGAAACCACTGGGGATGACATAAAAGTAAATCCTGAAAAAGCCGAAAATCTTTTAAGGGTACTTGTTGCAATTTTTAGAAATGCTGTGGTTCACGGAATAGAAATTCCTGAGGAAAGGATGGATGCAGGAAAGGATTCTTTTGGAACAATCAGCTGTCACATAGAAAAATTAGGACAAGCTGTAGTAATAGAGATAACAGATGATGGTTGCGGTGTTGATATAGATTTTGTAACTGGAAAAGCAGTGCAATATGGTATTATTTCGACACAGATGTTGAAAGACATGTCGCCGGTAGATCAGTTGAATCTGATTTTTGAATCAGGCATGTCGCAACTTGAAGATATTGATATTTTAGCCGGAAGAGGTATTGGACTATATAGTGTAAAAGAGCTTGCTGAAAGTTTGGGAGGCTCTATAGCAGTTAAGACAGAGATTGGGAAGGGAACGACGTTTGAAATAAACATTCCGTTGATTTCTTTACGTGACTTATAAAGGAGGGAGACATATGGCTAGGGTCCTGATCGTAGATGATGCGGCGTATTTTAGAATGAAATTAAGGCAAATGCTTGAGAGTTTTGGACATGAAGTAGTCGGTGAAGCGACTGATGGCAGGAAAGCGGTTGTCATGTATAGCCAGGTGCAACCAGACTTTGTAACCATGGATATAAGTATGCCAGAAGCAAATGGTATAGAAGGTGTCAAAGGCATAATGGCAAAAGACCCCAATGCCAAAATAATTATGGTGAGCGCCATGGGTCAAAAAAACCATGTGTTAGATGCCATGAAAAGTGGTGCGAAACATTTTGTGTTAAAACCTTTTCAAAAGGAAGTTTTGGATAAAGTCATCTCTCAAGTGTTATCAGAGAAATAAGGATATGGTCACTTCTATCGGGAGGTGACTTTTTTGGTTGGCTACCAAAAGTTTTTTATGGTTGATGCAAAGTTGGGTAAGTACTTCTATAATAATGATAATCAAGAATCATTATAGAATATGAGGTGACTATCATGGAAAAACAAGAATTCATGTACCCAATATTGGAAGTACATATGGACAAGTTGACTGACAATGTAAAAAATGTTTATACCTTATGTAATAATAGTGGCGTTCAGTTGACGGGTATTATTAAAGGCTGTAATGCAATGCATGAAGTGTCGACGCTATTTGAAGACCACAGTTATCATTCTTTAGGTAGTTCTAGAATGAGTCAGTTAAAAACAATTAAAGAAAGTGGTTTACAATCAATGACGATGCTTGTAAGAATTCCGATGCTTTCAGAAATTGACTGTGTGGTTCAATACGCAGATATCAGCTTGAATTCAGACAAGCAGACCTTAATGGCATTAAATGACGCGTGTATAAAACATAATAGAATGCACAATGTCGTTTTGATGGCTGACTTAGGCGACTTAAGAGAAGGTATTTGGGTAGAAGAGGACTTTATTGAACTTGCGCTATTTGTAGAACAGGAATTATCTCATATCAAGTTGTATGGCATTGGTACAAACCTTGGCTGTTATGGTGCAATTAAACCGACTGTTGAGAAAATGACATCCTTGGCGTCGCTAGCTTATGCAATCGAAGCTAAAATTGGTCGTGAACTGGATATTGTATCTGGAGGTGCAACATCATCAGTACCACTTGTTGTAAATGACGTTATGCCATCAAAAGTAAATCATTTAAGAGTCGGCGAAGGTATTTTGTTGGCTAGGGATTTAACGGCGCCATCATTTTGTTATCTGGATTATATGCATGTTGATACTTTCGTGTTGAAGGCACAAATTATTGAAATTCAGGAAAAACCATCACATCCAGTGGGTGAATTTTATGTGGATGCCTTTGGCGGAAAACCGACTTTTGTCGATAAAGGCATGCGTAAACGAGCGCTTTTAGGTATTGGACGCCAAGATTTTGGTCATCATGAGAGTTTAAGAACCGTTCATCCTGGAATGGATATCGTCGGCAGCAGCAGCGATCATTTAATTGTTGATATAACAGATGCAGGCAAAGAGTACGAAATTGGTGAAATCGTACCATTCACTTTATTTTACCAGGCAATGTTATTCTTGACGCGCAGTGAAGATGTTCACAAAATTATTATATAGGTGTACAATGAGAACAAAACAATGAAGGTGGAAAAATGCTTCAAATTGATTGGAAACCAGATAAAACAGCAGTACAACCCATTAGAGATCAAATTGTCGGTTATTTTTTAGAGAAGATTATGACCGGTGTATGGCCTATTGGTGCAGTTATACCACCTCAAAGAGAATTAGCAGAAAGATTCGAGGTGAATAGAAGCACCATTGTGTCGGCTCTTGACGAACTAAAAGCAGATGGCATATTAGTTGGACGTGGAAGAGCCGGTACTTGTGTTGCTGAAAATAATTATTCAATCGGAACACTGACCCAAGCGAAATGGCAACAGTATATTGATGATGGCATACATATACCAAATTATAAAACCATCAAGATGATCAACGATAATGAAATCGGTGATGAAATCCTTCGGTTAAGCTCAGGCGAGGCTTCCCCCGCTATGTTTTCAAAAGAGAAAATGCAGTGTGTATTGTCCGAAGTATCCAAAGAAATTGAAAGTCTAGGGTACGAAGGACCTACAGGAATGTCTTCCTTGAGGAAAGAAATTAGTAAATACTTAAAAGGATTGGGCATAGAAGCTCCGTCAACATCAATATTAATCGTTTCAGGTGCTTTACAAGCCATTCAGTTAATAGCAATGGGATTGTTACAGAGGGGCTCTACGGTATTTGTTGAAAAACCATCTTACTTGTACTCGCTACAGATATTGCAAACGTTGGGAATGCGCAGAGTTGGAATTCCTATTGATGACAGTGGTCTTCAAAGCCATCAGATCTTACCGCATCTTCAAAAACATAAAGCGTCAATTGTTTATTCGATTCCCAACTATCAAAATCCGACAGGTACAGTGATGTCGTTAGAAAGACGGGAAGAGTTGATCGAGTTATGTACACAAGAAAAATTACCAGTTGTAGAAGATGATGTTTATGGTGAGTTATGGATTGATGAAAAACCACCAGCTTCTTTGAAAAGCCTCGATCAAGCCGGTAATGTATTGTACATTGGCAGCGTATCAAAGACCTTGAGTCCAGGGCTTCGAATTGGTTGGGTCGTTGGACCGGAAACGGTGATAAACCGTCTTGCAGATATTAAAATGCAAATGGACTATGGCTCAAGTTCCTTGTCTCAACTAACAGTTGCAAAATGGTTTGAAACGGGTCTTTACCAAGAACATTTGTCGGAAATGAGGTCAGGATTAAAAAAACGTCGAGACTTTACGCTTCAACTCCTATCAATTTATTTCAGTGATATTGCCACGTGGCGGATTCCAAAAGGTGGCTTTTTTGTTTGGATTCAGCTGAACGACTCTATTAGCGTATATAAGATGTTTGAGGAAGCCTTAAAACAGGGTATTCTATTTTATCCAGGTTATGTTTATGATGTACAGCCGAATAATTTTTTAAGAATATCATATTCTTATGCCAGCTTTGATGAGTTGGAAAGCGGCATTCAATCATTGGCGAGAATAATCAAAAGTAGAATCTTATAAAAATGCTTGTGCATTCAAATCATTCAATATATAATATTAGAAATATGTTTTTTTGAATGAGGGGGAAATAAACAAGGTGAGAAACGACAATAAACAAGGTTGGTTGGTAGTGTTTGGTGCTGTGTTATTACAAGTTTGCTTAGGTGCCATATATTCATGGAGTTTATTCAATCAGCCGTTAATGGATAAGTATGGGTGGGGTGAGGATCAGGTCGTTTTTACCTACTCATTGGCAATATTTGTGTTTGCGGCTTCGACGATCGTATCAGGAAGGCTCGTTGATCGATATGGCCCGAGAAAAATCGCAACGATTGGTGGTATTTTATACGGTACCGGTGTGATGCTTGCATCAATAGCCTCGACAATACCATTCCTTTATATTACGTATGGTGTACTGGCTGGTGTTGGTGTTGGATTTGCATATGTGTGTCCGCTTTCAACTTGCGTTAAGTGGTTTCCCGATAAAAAAGGATTTATCACTGGTATTGCTGTAGGTGCTTTTGGTGCTGGTAGTATGGTATTTAAATCGGTAATCACGATGTTACTTGAAAATGTTGGTGTATCACAGACGTTTTTATATTTGGGGCTATTATATATGGTGCTTGTACTGATCGGTGCTCAGCTATTGAAATTACCTGAAGGGACAGTTGGGTCAAATAATTCGACAGCAAGAAACCTTGTTGAACAACCGAGTTTGACGGTAAAAGAAATGCTGCAAACAAAATCATTTTATTTTGTTTGGTTGATTTTCTTAGTCGGGTGTATGCCGGGATTGCTTGTCATTGGACTTGCTAAAAATATCGGTGTGGAAATGGTTGGTCTTACTCCTGCTAACGCAGCAAATGCGGTAGGTATCATTGCATTATTTAACGCTGGAGGACGATTGGCCTGGGGAACGATATCAGATAAGTTAGGACGTATTCAGGTGATTATGATTATGTTTATCATTACTATCGGATGTCTCTTATATATGAGTATCGTACCACTGAATGTCGTTACGTTTTTCATTTGCCTATCAGGTGTTGCGTGTAGTTTTGGAGGATTCTTATCTGTATTCCCGACGATTACTAGCGAATTCTATGGGGTGAAGAATCTTGGTGCGAATTATGGAGTGATATTCCAAGCGTATGGTATTGCCGCACTTCTTGGACCGGTAATGAAAACTATGGCAAATGGACTAAGTCAGACCTTCCTTATTGCTGCAGGTTTTGCCGTAATTGGGTTAATATTTACCGTGATTGTTAGAACGATTAATAAAAAAGAATCTGAAGGCCTGTTGGCATCAGTAAAATAGGATAGATGATAAGAACTCCTTTCAGGTAATGTATACTTGTAAGGAGTTTTTGTGGCTATATATAGCTGAAGTTTATGGCGACATGTTGATAAGAATACGCTAAACTGTAAATATCGTAATAAATAGATAGGTGGTAGATCAATGATAGAACAATTTTTAAGGTTTGATATCAGTATATTTTCGATTATGTTATTGACCATGATCTTATTTTTAATGCGTTTAAGAAAAGAAACGGTCGGTGTATCAACACTCTTGTATAAGCGTATCGTATGGATCAATATTGGGATGTTGATTTTAAAATATTTGGTGACATACAGCGATTGAAACGTCGACTGTATTATTTGCCCATAATGATTATTAATACGGTGCTGATAGGCATCAACTTCTTTGGCCCGGCGATATTCACCGTCGATCAACAGAATGTTTACTCGAGAGAGCCATTCATGTGGTTAATTATTATTTTGAACAGCAGTGTGCTCATCTATATATCGGCCCTTGCTTACAAACACCGCAAAGAAATACAGCGAGAAGTGGTATTCTCAATATTAGCCTTTGTTGTGGCACCTTCAATAGCAGCTGGGTTACAGGTTATGATATTCGGAGTCTTTATTATGTGGCCGACTATGGCTGTTATAGTGGTCATAACATATATTTTCAATGAAACCGTTTCAACTTCTCACGACTATATAACGGGATTATACAGTAGAATCAGAGTAGACCAGTATATTGACCGTTTGATATCAGACGGCCGCTCATTTGGAGTCATGATGATTGATTTGAATGATTTTAAAAAAATCAATGATCTTCATGGTCATCGTGCAGGGGACAAAACTTTGGCCGAATTTGCTAAAAGACTGCAAGAGGTATTTGGGAAAGAAAAAATAGTGGCACGTTATGGTGGCGATGAATTTATGATAGTGTCTAAAGTCTTGACCACTGAAGAATTAAGGGACTATATAAGTCAGCTAAAAGCCGTTACAGAAGATTTGGTAGGATTTAGCATTGGCTACCATGATACAAATTTATGCGATTGTATTACTTATGAGGAAGTTGTCAATGGCGCAGATTCCAAAATGTATATACATAAGGCGTCATTTAAAAATGCAGATAAGTAGCGAGTGGAAACTTCGCATGGCACAATTAAAAAACGTATGCAGAGGATCATGACATAGATGGTCCTAAAACTTGAAAAGTATGAAAACCGAATGGGTCTTCATACTTTTTTCTTGTTTATAAACTATTCACTAATAGTTTGCTTCTTTTTTCTCGAAATAGCCTTGCGGATGATCGCATGTCGGACACATTTCAGGCGCTTCTTTGCCTTCATGAACATGACCGCATTTACGGCACTTCCAGCGAGTCGTTTCTTCTTTTTTAAAGACTTTGTCTTGCTTGATATTTTCTGCAAGAGTGTTATAACGTGCTTCATGTTCTTTTTCAACCTTTGCGATATTTCTAAAAGCTCTTGCGACTTCAGCAAAGCCTTCTTCGTCAGCAATACGCGCAAATTCAGGATAAAGCTCTGTCCATTCCTCGTTTTCTCCAGCAGCAGCTGCAAGTAAATTATCAACTGTGGTACCAATGATGCCCGCAGGATAAGCTGCAGTAATTTCGACTGGATTTCCAGATGTTAAAAACTTAAAAAATGTCTTTGCGTGCTGTTCTTCATTAAGAGCGGTTTCAAGGAATAATGCTGAAATTTGTTCATACCCTTCTTTTTTTGCTTGTTTTGCAAAAAAAGTGTAACGATTCTTTGCTTGAGATTCTCCAGCAAATGCTTTTAATAGATTTTTTTCTGTTTGCGTTCCAACAATTGTAGCCATAAATTTCCTCCTTAAAATATTCTACTTATAGTTATATACCTATTTTCATGTTTTTTAATCAGGTTTTTAGGAAAACTTAAGACTTTTGGTATAGGGTATATTTAATAGATAAATAAAGAGGAGTTTAATAATGAAAAAAATACTCTATATCATAATTTCAGTATTGATTGTGACGGCTGCCATTGGCATGGTATGGTTCAAAAAAATGGAGGACAGCATGGATCAGATAAAATTACAGTATGAGAATGAAGTTGTTTCTTCGGTTGCTAGACCTTTGGATTTTTCTCCAGTCAATGAAGCGTTGTCATTACAGTCCCAAGAGGAAAAAAACCGCGTGCGGGGCTTGGTCCTTGGCAAAGACATCACCGATGTTCAAAGTCTTGTTAAAGAGCAGAAGGTAACCGTTGAAGAAATTTTATTGCTTTATGCAGAACGAATAAAGACTTACGATGGCTATTACCATTCTGTCATACAGTTAAATCCCTTGGCACTTGAAGAAGCGAGGGCTTTGGATAGACGGATTCAATCCGGGAAACATGTTGGAGAGCTAGCGGGAATTATTGTGCTGGTAAAGGATAATGTTTCAGTACTTAACATGAATACGACTGCTGGAGCATATGCCTTGAAGGATTTGACAACATCGCGAGATGCATTTGTAGTAAAACAGTTAAAAAATAAAGATGCCATTATATTGGGAAAAAATAATTTGAGTGAGTGGTCGAACTTTATGTCGATGCCTTCAAGTAATGGATTCTCCGTATTAGGTGGACAAACGAAAAATGCTTATGGCCAGTACGATGTTGGTGGTTCAAGTTCGGGACCGGCGGTTGCATCAGCAATGAACTTTGCTTCAGTGACCATTGGTTCGGAAACAGCAGGCTCTCTTATTTATCCTGCGGGGCAAAATTCGGTTGTCGCTATTAAACCAACACTGGGATTATTGAGTCGTGACTTAGTTATTCCAATCAGTGAAGCACAGGACACTTTAGGTGTTATGGGACGTACGGTTACTGACATCTATCAAGTCTTCAAAGCGAGTGTTGCTGTAGATGAATCGGATCGAAAACATGACGTTGCAGCTGAATTTTTAAAGCAACCTATGCCTGATACCTTGGATAAGTCATATTTGTCAGGCAAACGGATTGGTATTTTAGATAGTCAATCTGATGCCAATCAGCAACTGGTAAAGGAATTAAAATTACTTGGTGCAACTGTGGTTCCGGTGGAGATGAATCAAGGTGACTTTGATATCGACATGATGACAGTTCTTAATTATGGCATCGTTAATGACTTGGCAGCTTACTTGAATAATGAATCAGTTCATACTACCTTTAAAAGTTTAGCTGAAATCCATGAATTTAATGCAAACGAGGTGGACATACGAATGCCATATGGCGATAAACTTCATGAAATGGCATTAAACGAAGCGGTTTCAACTGCAGTTGTTGAAACAATAGTTGAGAAAAATATAATGGTCGCTAAAGATGCTATCGATCAAGTGATGGATAAATATCAAGTGGAGATGTTAGCTTCTTTCAGTAATGAGTTATCTGGAGTATATGCTCCTGCAGGTTATCCAGCACTGACGGTACCAGCTGGATATAAAGAATCTGGAGAGCCTTATGGTGTAACCTTTGTTGCCAAAGAATTAGAAGATGTTAAGTTGTTTCAAGCTGGCTATGCCTATGAGCAAGGAACTAGGCACAGACGGCCAACAGCTCCAACTAATTAGACAGAAGTATAATTACTTGATATCATAGCGGTATATGGAGTGATTAAAATGAATGAAATAAATATAAAAAGTCGGCGGTCTGAAATTGCTGAAGCGCTTGGTGTGTTAAGTGCTGTTTCAACGTATGGTAGTGATGCATTCGATGGTATTGATGTACTGCTTGAACCAGAGGATTTAAAAGCCTTTGCATTATGGCAATCATTTTCGTTTAAGGGGCTTGAAATCGGCAATCTATTTTTGGTAATAGATCCATTCTGTACGTTTGATCGGTTTATTGAGCAGATTGAACAATTAAGTACAGTGGAATTTCAATATTACTTATTATCCGAGAATATACCAAGGGAAGTCTTAGAGAGTATTACTAAGGAGAGTAAATCCATTGATGATTATGTGCAGCAGTCAGCATATATCGACAACGATCAACTGAAAAGAATTAAGTGGATTGTGGCTGAGACGGATGAGGTAAGACTTAATCTCATCAAGACGCTAAAACTATGTCACCAGTGGTTGAAAAACAATGAAAAGAAACTCACCCCATCTATGGATATTTTTTTGATGGCTGTCAATGAGCGCCTTAAGAAAATTGCCCCCCTAGAATATGCACAAGAGCTTATGGGGAAGAAGTTTAAGAGGGTTTCTGATTATAAGGAATATCTTTTTATTCCAACTTATTATAGTGGCTTGAACTGTATACGGTTTTTTGACGAATCGACATTAATTATACTTGATAGAATAGGACCAAGCTGGGACTCGGTTAGTTCCGAAACCCTTGCGAAAGCATTAAAGGTTCTGAGTGATGCAACGCGAATCGACATTATCGCATTTATTGCTGATAGGCCATCTTACGGTATAGAACTTGCTGAGCGCTTTGGTGTTAGCAGACCAACGATATCTCATCATTTAGAGCAGATGAATAGTATTGGTCTTGTACACATGGAACGGGTGAAAAACACAAAATATTATAGTTTGAATAAGCGACGCTATAAAGCATTAATAGAGGAATTGAACGATTATATATTCAAAACATCTTAATCTCATTTCAAGGGAAACCTTGAAATGAGATTTTTTTTATGTTATTATCCTTTTATCTAATTAGATGGGTGTCTAATTAGATAAAAGGAGGGAAATGATGAAGAAAATTATTGAAGTCAAGGAGTTGTCACGTACATATGAATCAACTATTGGTCTTGTTCGGAAAACAAAAAAAGAAACCACTGCGTTGAAGGGGATAACCTTTGATGTCTATGAAGGAGAAATCTTTGGGCTTTTAGGACCAAATGGTGCTGGAAAAACAACGACAATCAAAATACTAACGACGCTTTTAGCACCAACGGGTGGTACGGCAACTGTTTTGGGTCACCATACATTTGGAGAAGAAAAATATTTGAGACCGGAGATCAATTTTATTTTCGGGGGAGAACGTAGCTTATATTGGCGTCTATCTGCTTATGACAACTTACGATATTTTGCAAGTCTATATAATATTCCAGAAAAAATACAGCGCCTTAGACTCCCTAAATTACTTGAATTAGTTGGATTAACAGAAATGCAACATATGAAGGTGGAGACATTCTCAAAAGGCATGAAACAAAGATTGCAAATAGCTCGGGGACTTATTAATGATCCTAAGGTGTTATTTTTAGATGAACCCACCATTGGGCTGGATCCAAGCGGTGCAATTATGTTAAGACAGATTGTAAAAACTCTTGCTGCCGAAGGCAAGACAATCGTGTTAACGACACATTATATGCAGGAGGCAGATGACTTATGTGATCGAATTGCCATTATTTCAGATGGAATGATACTCGCTATTGATAGACCAGAAGAATTGAAATGGCAGTTCTCCAAAGCATCACTTGAAGAAGTGTATCTGGAAATGGTGGGTGATGAACATGTGGGCTAGTCGTAAAGCTTTTATGGCAAGTGTGACACTGCAGATGCGCCAATCATTTTCACGGTCGATGTTTCGATTTTGTATGATTGCCTATCCAATTCTTTATGGCTTTTTACTTTATATGCTCTATAAAGAGGAGTCATCAATAGAGGTGATGAGTTATGTGATGCTTGGCACTTCCGTTTCAAGTCTTTGGGGAACAATCAGTTTTTCTTCAGCAGGCGACATTAACAGGGAACGGTTTATGGGGGCCCTTGAAATAATTTTCAATGTACCGGTTTCATTTAGAGTAATTATGTTTGGGAAGGTAGTAGGAAATACGATACTGGGATTGATGTCCATGGCGTTGAGTATTGCATTTGTTAAGATAGCATTCCATGTACCTTTTGAAGTCAAGGTATTAGGCTTGTTTCTTATAACGGTCGTTATTGGGGTCTTGTCTTTTGCAGCTGTTGGAATGATGTTGTCAGGATTGTTGGCCATATCCCGAAGTACTCGGGTGTTAATGAATTGCATAGATTATCCTATTATGATTTTGTGTGGTGTTGCATTTCCAATAGAGATATTGCCCTATTGGACGAAACCACTATCCTATTTGTTATCACCGACCCACTTTCTGATATTATCGCGTATGTGCGTTCAAGGGATAACAAGTATGGGATTATTTTGGTTTCATCTGGCTTGGATGATTGGATTAACGTTGATCTACGGTGTTCTTTCGATTAAGTTTTATGATGTTATTGATGTATATGCGAGGCAACATGCAACACTGGGGGTGGTCTAACCATGATGGCTATAACGAAATTCAAGTTTTTCTTTTTCCAGTCATGGATTTCCTATCGTGCATTGTTTAGTTGGGTAAGTCCGTTAGCTTATAGCATGATAAAAATTATATCGCCGATTCTTCAAATGTTGTTTTTTTCGATTTTGGCTCAATATGTTTTCAAGACAAGTGATATTACGCCTTGGATTATTGGAAACTCAATATTGCTCTGTAGCAAAAATGCCATCTATAGTGTAGGAAGCGTTCTAAAGGAAGAACGTTTTATGGGTACGTTGAGACTACTTATTGCATCGCCAGCCAATAAATTCCTTGTTTTTGTCGGTCGGGGGTTCATGCATATATTTGATGCCCTTATAACAGTCAGTGTAGGGCTTTTAGTGGGGGCATTGTGCTTTGGATTCAACTTGACACTTAATCAATTGCCTTTGTTTGTCCTTGCACTTGTCGTCAGCCTCTACAGCGCTATGGCGATCGGCCAATTGATTTCTTGCGTTGGCCTTGTTACCAGAGATGTACACCTGTTGCTGAATGTATCGGAGTATGCACTTTTGATTTTAACGGGCGCATGTTTTCCATTATCTATATTACCTGTGGTATTTCAAGGGCTAGCGCAACTGTTACCAATAACACGAGGAATTGAAGGGGCTCGCCTAATTGCAGATGGTGGTGACCTTCATCAAATACTTGTAACTATAGGAATGGAATTTTTAGTTGGAACGATCTATTTGTTGCTAGGATATGTGATGCTTCAGTATTTTGAAATCCAAGCAAGAAAAAAAGGGACCTTTGATTTGTATTAACTATGACATGCTGGTGTCATAATGAGTATGTTATACTGCGCTTAGAGGTGATGAAGATGAAAGAATCATTAAAGCGCGTGACGTATGAAAACATTGACTCGGAACATGTTTGTTGTGCCTTGTCTGAAAAGAAAGACGAGAAGACTGTTTCATTAAAAAAAGAATGGCTAAAGAAACGGTTCGCTGAAGGATTGGTATTTTTAAAACTAGATGTTCGTGGAAAGGTATTTATTGAATATTTACCTGCCGAAAGTGCATTTGCACCAATTGTCGCCCCTAATTATATGTATATCAATTGTTTTTGGGTGTCGGGGAAATATAAAGGCAGTGGTCATGCCAATGAATTGTTGACCGCTTGCATCGACGATGCAAAATCGAAAGGAAAAGATGGTCTTGTCATTTTAAGTTCCAAGAAGAAAATGCCATTTTTATCTGATCCAAAGTATTTAAAGTATAAAGGATTTAAAGTATGTGATGAAGCCTGTGGTCAATATGAGTTATTATATTTTCCGTTTGAAGATAAGGTTTCTGAGCCGACGTTTAGGAATGTTGTCAGGGATTCGCTGACACTGGTTGAAGACGTTGTTATATATCATACCAATCAATGTCCTCACGCAGAAAAATATGCACGACTCATTGAAGAGATAGCGATAAAGCGAAAACTTTCCTTTAAAAGAATAAAAATTGAAACAGCCGAAGAAGCACAAGCATCGCCAGCGCCTTTTACAACGTATAGTTTGTTTATAATGGGGCAGTTTATTACAAATGAAATATTAACAGAAAAAAAGTTTATGCAGCTAATAGAGGAATTTTCATTGTAAGAATAGAATATAACAATTTTTTATGGTACAGTGAGTGTGCATAAGATTTCAAGGAAGGTAGGGTGCGCATCATGGAACATAAAAGATATGTTGAGGGACTCATTATGGGTGTGGCAGCTTTTGTATTGTGGGGATTGTTGCCTCTGTACTGGAAGCTTGTCAAGGCCATTAGCCCTTATCAAATATTTGCTCAGCGTGTTGTTTGGTCCTTTTTATTTGTGATGATTATTTTAGCCGTCAGAGAATTATTGCCGAAATATAAGGAAATTATCTCTACACCTAAAAATTGGATCAACATTATGGGACCGGCGTTTTTTATATCAATTAACTGGCTTCTCTACATATGGGCAGTGAATAATGACTATGTCATTGAAAGTAGTTTGGGATATTTCATTAATCCCTTAGTATTGACGGTATTTGGTGCTGTGTTTTATAAAGAGCGTCTGACCAAACTGCAAATGATAGGAATCACCCTTGCGACTACAGGGGTCTTGATGAAGTCCTTATACTATGGACAAGTGCCTTATATTGCTCTTGTTTTGGCTTTTTCATTTGCGATGTATGGCTTACTAAAGAAGAAATCAACTTTAGATTCATTAAATGGTCTTGCTTTCGAAACATTGGTTATTGGTGTTCCAGCACTGGGATATATTATTTGGGCTGAAACTCAAAATATTGGTATCAGTGGAAATTTACCATGGCACTTCTGGTTGTTGATTGCTTTTAGTGGTATAGCGACGGCAACACCACTTCTACTGTATGCTGAGGGAACGAAGAGGCTACCTTTAAGTGTAGTCGGTTTTTTACAATATATAGCGCCGACAATCATGCTATTTTTAGGGGTTGTGGTATTTGGAGAGCCATTTGAACAGTCGGATTTGATTCCTTTTGTAATGATTTGGATTGGATTGATATTTTTTAGTTATTCACAATATCAGTTGTTATCACAAAAAAAATAAAATGAGATACATAAGCCTATGCGGTTATTAATTGCATAGGCTTTTTTATCTCTAATCTATGTATGATACCCTTATCATGATGCTCTAAACAGCTATTAATCAATATTGGGAAAAAATGTTTTGGTTAATAATATTGAACTTGTCAATGTGGTGGTGCAATGAATTAACGACCTAATAGCTTACGGTCAAACTGGAGCAATGTTTTAAAATTTAATCTATGACAATTCATTTAACAAATAAGATAAAGTGGTGTGAATTGTTGACTTTGAAGATGTTACATGTTATTCTAACTGTGGAACTTAAATTACATAAGGAAATTGAACATAATATTTTTTGATTAGTACTGTATTCGAATACTCCTAAGTCAGAAAGTAAGTGTGATTTGTTATGAAAGATTTAAGAAAAAAAATTAGGAGGTACTCGATATGAACGGTACAGTAAAATGGTTTAACGCAGACAAAGGTTTTGGTTTTATTACAGGAGATGACGGAGTAGATGTATTTGCACATTTCTCTCAAATCCAAGTTGACGGATTCAAAACTTTAGAAGAAGGCCAAAAAGTTGCTTTCGAAATCGCTCAAGGTCCTAAAGGTCCTCAAGCTGAAAACATCGTAGTATTATAATTATAATATGAAATGTTAGACCCTCTGCTTTTTAGCAGGGGGTTTTATTTTCGTGATAAGCGAGAACAGCGCGTATATACAAAAGAGGCACTAGCTGAGAGAGCATTTTCTCAGCTAGTGCCTCTTTTGTATATACGCATTGGCGAAGTAACGCGAGCTGAGCAATGTGAACGCAGAGAACATTGCTCGCTGTTCCCGCACTGACAAGAGATGCTACATCCTGAGCAGCGACCAGTGAAGCAGTGCAATTTTTGCATCACGTTTCAAGCTATGGCGAACCATTGCTACGAACTTATAATCTTTGGTAGATACATGGATATAGAATTTCTATTTGGATTAATTGACGAAGTACCTTTAACTGCTGGATACGATTGTGTACCAAAAGTGGAAGACACTATTGAAATTGATAGCCAACTTATTCAACTACCCTTTGACGCCCCACTTTATACATCGGTGATTGGATTGGGTAACCGCAAAAGGATATTTGATGTATTCAGCGCTTGGTTTATGGATGGACCGCCGAGTATGGATATTTATGCGATGCCAGCACTTCTTGATCTGTCTAATAATAAAATGAAATTGTAAATAATTTATTAATTAAATATAAACTCTTAAAAAACCCCTTGTAATCCGAATTAGTTTGCTATATATTATCAGTACAGAAGGAGAGAAGATTATGGCAAAGATATCGGCTGAAGAAAAAGAACAAACCAGGCTCCGTATTTTGGAGGCAAGTCGTACAATTTTTAGAGCAAATGGATTTGAAAAGACCTCTATAAAGGGTATTGCCGAAGAAGCGGGTGTTGGTACAAGTACACTATATGGATATTATTCATCTAAAATGGAGCTATTTGTCTCTGCATTTATTCATTTATATAATGTAGATAGATTAGATGAAGCGAAAATTCTAAGTGCCTTAGAGAATGGCATTTCAAATGCAATGTGTGAGCTGTTGTTACTGACAAGAGAAGATATGGTTGTAAGGGACAGACAATTGATCAAACAGTTTTATTTGATGTCTCTTGTAGATGACAGAGAAAACATAAGGTGTAAGAAAAAAGAGTATCACATTACCGAATATGAGTATGTGAAAAAGGTATTAGAAATTTTTGAAAGAACAAATCTAAGACTATGTGCTTTTTCACTTAATCATTTGGCTGATTGTGTGATAACTTTGATTGAACAAGTTGGAATAGAATACATGATCCTAGGTGATGCGAGCCTAGCAGAAGCAGAGGCGGTTCTGTTAAATCAATTACGAGTGCTGTTTGCTGGTAAATATGAGAATATATAATGGTGAGTGATGGAAACATCACTTGTTTTTAAACTTTAATGCGAATCAAGTTGTATTAAATATACTTTAATAAGAAATAAAGTTTATAAAATAGAATTATAGCGATTCTGTTATTTAAAAATAGGAGGCGTTAAAATGAGTACAAGAAAATATGCAATGATAGTTGGATTAATAGGTATAATGAGTTTTAGTTTGGTAGGATGCAAAGCGAATGCGGAAGAAATAGAACTATCACAGGGAATTCCAGTAGAAGCGATATCAGTAGAAGAAGTAAGTAGACAAGTTGAATTGAAGTATAAAGGAACAGTGGTGCCGGAAGACCAAGTGGCTTATGCCTTCAAAACAGGGGGTCGTTTGGAAACTTTAAATGTAAAATTGGGAGATTCCGTTAAAGTGGGTGATGTACTGGCGACAATGGAGAATACAGATTTGTCACTACAGTTAAGTTCCGCATCTGCTCAAGTGCAATCGGCTCAGAAGGATGTCAAAAAAGCTGAGGAGTCATGGGCTTATAACAAAGACCAACTGGATAAAATGAAGCAGTTATATGTATCAGGTGGGATTTCTAAAAACCAACTAGATCAGATACAATTGACTGTTGATATATCGGAAAGCTCATTGGCGCAAGCAAGACAAGGTTCAAAAGCGGCTCAAGCGGGTTATGAGATCAATAACAGGTTACTCGAAGATGCTGTCTTGATCGCTAAAGAGGACGGTGTCGTTTTAAGTACGGAAGTTGAAGTTGGCGAGTTGATGGGTGCCCAAAAACCAGTTGTGATGATGCGCAGTGAAACGCAAGTTGTCCAAGTTGGGGTGTCGGAGTCGGACGTTGACTCAATAACAATGGAAACACCAGTTGTGATAGAAGACAATGGATTAAGCTTTGAGGGGGTAATTGTTGAAATAAACAATGTACCTGATATGGCAACAAGAACATACTTGGTAAAGGTTCGTGTTGAAGGTTATGGCTTCCGCATTGGTGCAATAACTGATGTTACTTTTACAACAGGCAATGAAGATGGTGTTTGGATCCCAACAAGAGCTGTACTGTCCGATGGTGAAAAATTTGTTTATGTCGTTGAAGAAGGGCGTGTATTTAAAAGAACTGTAGCAATTGCTGGTGTGAATGGATTTGAACTACAAATCGAAGGCGTAGAACCGGGAACAGAAGTTGTTGTAGGCGGCATGAAGAAATTAACGGATGGAACAGAAGTCGTTATTGTAGAAGCAGAGTAAGAGGTGCGAACAATGGAAAAATTCATAAGAATGATGATTAACAATCGTGCAGTGACTTTATTTCTGATTTTGATTGTTGGTTTTGCGGGTGTATTAGGCTATTACTATTTGCCACGACAAGAAAATCCAGATGTATCCTTTCCAGTGGCGATGATTATAACACCATACCCAGGTGCTAGCGCCGAAGATGTAAAGGAATTGGTTTTAACGAAGATAGAAGATGAACTGTTGGGACTTGAAAATATTGATGAAGTCACTGGGACAGCAAAAAGTGGCCTTGGCATTACTATTGTTATGTTTGATGAAAATGCAGAAAATGACAAGGCGATGCAAGATGTTCGAACAGCAATGTCCGATGCTGAGCTTAGTTTACCCAGTGGTGTAATGGACAGTGTTATCGATACCGACTTAGTATCGACAGCCGGAATTCTAATTAGCTTATCTGGTGAAAATTATAGTTATGAGCAATTGGCCTCTTTTGGTGAACAATATAAGAATAGGTTAACTAGAATTGACGGTATCAGTAAATTTGAAATTGAAGGGGAACTTGATAAGGACATTAAAGTAGTTATAGACACGGCAAAATTAAATAATTTAGGTCTTTCATTTTCAGACGTCAATAATATTCTTAAAATGCAAAATGTGGAGATTCCATCAGGCTCACTAAAAAATGGTGAAACACAAATCGATGTTTCGACACAAGGCGCTTATGAAGACATTGAAGATATTAAAAACACGGTCATATCAGTATCACAAGAGTCAGGTATCGCACTGAGACTTAAGGATATTGCAGAAGTTTCGTTTGAATTAGAAGAAGATACAGAAAAGTTCAAGCAGAATGGTAACAATGCTGTTCTTTTAACTGGTTACTTTGAAAAAGGAAAGAACATCGTTATAATTGGCGATGATGTCCGCAGTGCTATTAATGAAGTGACTAGAACACTTCCGGAAGATTTATTGGTGGAAGAAATTGTGTACCAACCTGAAGATGTCGGTGCGTCGGTCAACGATTTTATGATGAATCTACTTGTTGGTGTGTTACTTGTAATTGTTGTAGTATTCTTTGGAATGGGGGTGCGTAATGCCATCGTTGTATCGACAGCGATACCACTTTCAATCTTAATAACATTTGCAGCTATGTTTGGAACAAACATCTACATCCACCAAATGTCTCTGACGGCATTGATTGTAGCATTAGGTATTTTAGTAGATAATGCCATTGTTATCAGTGATGGTATTCAAGTAAATATCGATGAAGGCCAGGACAACACATCAGCGGCACTTAACGCCGTAAAGAAGGCCGCTGTACCTGTATTTACAGCAACGCTTACAACTGTTGCAGCAGTGTCACCACTGATGGGGATGCCAGGAGGCGCGGGGGAATTCCTGATTGCAATACCACTGGTACTGATATTTTCAGTAATTGCGTCTTATTTAGTAGCAATGTTTGTAATGCCAGTACTTGGTGAGTGGTTGTTTAAACCAACAAAAGCAAAAAGTACAGAACCAGGTTTTATGAGAAAAGCCTTTAGCAAGATGCTAAATATCGGTTTAAGATACAAAGGGCGTACAATTGTTGGGGTTATGGTGGCATTTATGTTTGTAATGCAAGTTGTCATGCCACTATTACCGTCAGAGTTCTTCCCATTTGTAGAAAAAGATTTATTATATATTGAAGTCAACAATGAGATTCAAGGCGACATTTCTTCCACAGAACGATTGTCAAATCAGGTAGTAGACGTCTTATCAGATGAACCTGAAATCACAAGTTATACAGCAGCTGTTGGTAACGGTCTTCCAAAATTCTATATATCGATGATGACGCCAGTGCCATCGCCAGACTTTGGACAAATTGTACTGAAGTATGATTTAGAGGCTGGAGAGGAGAAGCGCTTCGATACGAGATTGGAATTTGCAGATTTTTTACAGCGAAAGTTAGACAACAATATTGTAGTGGGTGAAGCAAAAGTCAACCTACTACAAAATGGACCGCCATCTGAAGCAAAAATTATTTTAGAAGTTAGTGGCCAATCCTTCGAGCGATTGACGGAAGTTGTAAGTGAAATAGAAGCAGGGATGGCGACGGTTGATGGTGTGACAAATATTAGAAACAACATCAACCCTGAAAGTATTCAATACAGTGTCGCTTTGGATACAGAAGAAGCTGCGATGATGGGCATTACAAATTATGATGTACAAGGTCAAATCAATATGGCACTTTATGGATCGACGCCAACGGTTTATAGAAAAGACGGCCGTGAGTATAATATAAAAGTGAAGTCAGATATTGATACCATTGATGAACTAGGTAATTTTTATGTGAAGTCTAGTATGACAAATAATAAAATTCCACTAAAGCAATATGCTGATATTACTTATGAATCAAAAGTTGATACTATCCAGCGATTAAACGGTGACACAACCATTACGATTTATGCGGACCCAGCGTTAGGCTATAACTCTGCAAATTTGGAAACTGAGATTGAACATAAAATTATTCCAAACATCAACAAGGCAGGGGTTCAAGTAACTTTTGCCGGTGAAAGAGAAGATATCGCTGAGAACTTCGGTGTTATCGGGCGCTTGGCAATCTTGGCAATTGCCTTGATTTACGTAATCTTAGTGGTTCAATTTGGATCGTTTATTCAACCAATCGTAATACTGTTAACGATACCGCTTTCATTAATTGGATCGATTGTTGGACTGTATTTATTCAACCAACCACTATCGTTGACTGGCTTCCTAGGGATAATTGCCTTGATCGGACTTGTTGTTAAGAATGGTATATTGCTGATTGAATATATCAATGAAGCAAGAGAGGGTGGCATGTCTGTTGAAGACGCTTGTAAAGATGCTGTAGAAAAACGTTTTAATGCGATTATACTAAGTGCTGTTACAACAATCATGGGATTATTGCCGCTTGCAATTGGTGGCAACAGTTTATTTGCTCCTATGGCTGTTTCGTTAATGTCAGGCTTAATGGTATCAACTGTCTTGACTATGGTTGTTGTACCAGTGGTATTTACAGTCGTCACAAATACACAGGAGCGTATTAAAGGTTCAATTGGTAACAAAGCTCCAAAGCCTAAAAGCACACATGCTTAATAATAAATAAAAAGAAGAAAAGAGATTCCAGGGGTGTCCTACAGCTTTTGGAATCTTTTTTTGTTAAATAATGTTTTCACTTCAACAGACAATTTCACACATTAGTTTATAAAGATTTAAACTTTCATTTAATGGTGGTTTAACTTCAACAGTTATACTGTGCCCATATTGATAAGGAGGGAAACCATGAAATTGAAAAGTTTTAATAATAAATGGGTGAAGAGAATTGGTGTAATTGTTGTATTGTCAGGATTGGTTGTTGTGGGATATAATTTTACAAAGCAAGATGAGGGTGCGGCTGTAGCAGCCACTGTACAGGAATATACATTGACCAAACAAAGTATATCAGACACCTTGTCCACTTCAGGGACAGTACAAGCGGAAACGACGGAGCAGTTATTAGGTGATGTATCCAGTGAAGTAACCATGATCAATGTCGGCATTGGCGATCAGGTGTCAGCGGGACAAATTTTGGCGGAGATGAATCCTATTGATGTCAACTCAAGCATTTTAAACCAGGAAGTTGTTATCTCAAATTTAAAACAAGACATGAAAGCTTTAGGTGCCGATAAAGGGACCTCAAAAAAAATTGCCTATGAAAACGCAAAAATCACATTGGCGAATGCAAAGTCCAATTACGAAAGCAATCAAATTTTATTCGAAAGTGGTGCCGTGAGCCAAAGCGAATTAGATCAATCGTTGGAAGCGTATAACAATGCAAATAACAGTTATGAAAATGCCAAAGTAACATTTAACAGTTACGATTATGCGACAGAGTATTCAATCCTGGAAAAGAGATTGGAAGTGGAAACGACAAAACTAGAAAGTCTCCAACAGGACTTGCTAGATCATCAGGTTATGGCTTCAATCACTGGTGTTGTAACCGCTTTGAATATAGAAGAGGGTGAAATTCCAAAGGAATCTGACGTCATGATAGAAATTCAGGACTTGGCAAATTTAAAAATTGAAGCATCTATTAGTGAATATGAAATCAACGCAGTTGAAGTGGGTCAAGAAGTGACCATTACCACTCTTGGCAATGAAGATCAGTCTTATAAAGGGATGGTAGAACTCATTTATCCCAGTGGCGTAATTGAAGGCAGTGATGTCTACGTAACGGTTTTAATAGATGTCTTGAATGAAGATGAGATGTTAAAGCCTAATTTTTCAGCTAACTTAGATATTTTAACTGCCAGTAAAGACGCTGCATTTCTAGTGCCATATGATGCCCTTGTCAAAACGCCAAAAGGCTATGCGGTAAAAGTAAAAGGGGAAGATGCTGAAACAAGTGAATTTGTACGCGTTGAAACCGGTGTTGAGGGTGATATGAGTATAGAAATCATCGCGGAAGCCCTTGAGGAAGGTATGGTCCTTCTTGTTGAATCAGAAGTTGAGATTGCTGAGCAAATGCAAAATGGTATGAGAATACCAGGCATGAGTGGCGGTGGTGGACCTGGTGGAAATGCAAGAAAATAGGAGATGATCATATGTTAAAAGTGAAAAATTTACGGAAAGTATATGGTCAGGGCGAAATTTGCGTGGAAGCGTTAAAGGGTGTTGACTTCGATATTCAACCCGGTGAATTTGTGTCTATTATGGGACCGTCGGGATCAGGGAAATCAACCTTGATGAACATACTCGGTTGCCTTGATAAGGCAACTGAAGGGACCTATGAGTTAGATGGCCATTCGATAGAGGACATACCTACAAATGATTTGGCGCATATAAGAAATAAGAAAATTGGATTTGTATTTCAGTCTTTTAATCTATTGCCGAAGTTGACGGCGCTAAAGAATGTTGAGTTATCCTTGATTTATATGGGGCTCCCTAAAGAGGAGCGTTTGGAACGTGCAAGACTAGCATTAAAGCGCGTAGGTCTTCAAGATAGAATGCATCATCATCCTAATGAAATGTCAGGAGGACAAAAGCAAAGGGTCGCAATCGCTAGAGCGCTGGCAACAAATCCTGCCATTATTTTAGCTGATGAACCAACGGGAAATCTAGATTCTCATTCTACAGATGAAATTTTAAAATTATTTGAAAATCTAAACAAAGAAGGAAAAACGATTATCATTGTAACCCATGAGGAGGATGTTGCCCATCGGACGAAAAGAATGTACTGTTCAAAGATGGTCAGCTTGTAAGTGACGAGGAGGTTAGCCATGAACATCATTGAAGCCTTTAAAATTGCTTTAAGTGCTATTTGGAGCAATCGAATGAGATCGCTGTTGACGATGCTGGGTCTTATCATCGGTATATCGTCTGTCGTCACAATTGTGTCCATTGGTAATGGTACACAGGATGCAATGGTTGAAAATTTTGAATCACTCGGAATCAACAGAATTTCCATATCTGAAAACAGACGTGCTACTCTGACGCCATCTGAGAAGCTGACCATTGCCGATATGGACCTTATCAGAGAGTCTTTCGCAGAAGAAGTAAAAACAATCACACCGAAGGTTTCTAAGACTGTGACGATTGTTGAAAATATTGATGAGACATCGGTAGCGTTGACAGGGCTCTCAATAGATTCAGAAGAGGTACTGGATCTGACCATGTTGTCGGGACGTTTTATTAATGAATTTGATATTGATGCACGAAAGGACTGGGTCGTAATGGACTCAGATACAGCTGAAGCTATTTATGGTTCAACGGATATAGCTGGTGAGAAAGTATTGTTGTCCTTTGGAAAAGTGACTAAATCCGTACAGGTCGTTGGTGTTTATGAGGCTGAGGAAAGTCTATCGGGCTTTTCCCAAGCAGCGCTTTATACACCTTATACGACGATAGACAAGTTGTTTAACCTCCAAGGGATTATCAACGGTATTGAAATAGGATTGGTAGACGGGTATGATAAAGATACCGTTGAAAGTGAGATACTTTCTTTACTAGAACGCCGTCATGGCAATGAGGGTGAAGAGAAATACTCGACATTCAGTGCAGAAGATCAGATGGAAATGGTGACTAGCACTTTGGAAACCGTAACCTTATTCGTCAGTGCCATTGCAGCAATATCACTGGTTGTTGGTGGTATAGGTATTATGAATATCATGCTGGTATCCGTCACGGAGCGAACTAGAGAAATAGGGATACGTAAAGCTCTTGGTGCCACCCGTAAAGACATCTTGGTACAGTTTCTGATAGAAGCCGTAACTGTGTCTATGTTAGGTGGTTTCTTAGGTGCCATTGTAGGAATGATACTGACCAGTGTCGTAGCGACGGTGATGTCTTTGTCGGCGACTCTCGCCTGGGAATCTGTGGGACTTGCAGTTGTATTTTCTGCTTCAATCGGTATATTTTTTGGTATATATCCAGCAAATAAAGCTGCGAAGTTAGATCCTATAGAAGCACTGCGATATGAATAATAAGTGGGGATGGAGTGAAGGAACATGAAGCGAAATATGACAATAAGAAAAAAAGTCTGGTTGATTTATATTGTATCGGTATTGCTACCGGTTATTGTTATTTCTGTTTCAAATGTTTACTTCACCGCTTCCGTGCGCTCTCATGTAGATAAGGAAATCAATTTTTTAGAGAATACATTTACAAAAGATCCTGTGGATCGAATGATAGAGAGTATTCAAAATGAAATCACCAGAAATCCCAACTTGTTGTGGGATGCAGGGTATGTAGAGCTGTTGAGAACAACTCTTCAAATGACGCCATTTGAAATTGAGATATATGACGATAGTAGAGTGGTTTTATCAATTGAACAAGAAAAATTTAAAGTGAACTCATTGCGGAAATCCATAAGAACGGGACAATTTATCGATACAAATGGTCATGCATACGATTATGAAGTATTTGTTTTGAGACGAATACCGAATGAATCTTATATGACACAGTTTTATAAGCAACTTTTGCGAAGCCGAGTAATGTATCTTTTTCTTTATGGCATCATCCATTTGATTTTCTTTAGACTTGCCTTGAAAACAGTCTTTGCTCCGCTAACTAAAATGAAAGTAGCGGCGAACAGCATTCGAGATGAACGCTATGATGAATCCCTGGTTTATGAAGGCAATGATGAAGTTGGAGAGGTTTTTGAAGCTTTTGAAGAAATGCGTCTTCGGATTAAGGAATCACATCATCTACAGCAACAGTATGAAGATAATAGAAAAGAGCTCATTGCCAATATCAGTCACGATCTTAAGACACCGATTACAGCGATTAATGGTTATGTACAAGGTATTCTGGATGGTGTTGCCAATACTGATGAAAAACTACACTCTTATATTCAAACAATTGCTGTTTATAGCAGGGATATGGATACTTTGATTGATGACCTGTCGTTACTTTCCAAGCTGGATATTGATGGTATCATGTTCAAATTTGAATCCGTTAGAATGGCTTCTTACATTAATGATTGTATTGAAGAACTAAGTTTTGATTTAGAAGAAAAAGGCGTGGTCTTGTCGACGACTTATGAGATAAAGGATACTACACAAGTAGAAATCGATGGCGCGCAGATAAAAAGAGTATTGAACAACATTATCTTTAATGCGGTGAACCATTTTGATAAAGAAGATCAAACATTAGAGGTTGTTTTAACAGAAACGAAGGATTTATGTACTGTTGAGATAACAGATAATGGGTGTGGTGTACCAGAGGATAAACTTGATCAGATATTTGATCGTTTTTACCGTGTGGATACCTCACGTAGCAGTGAAACAGGTGGTAGTGGCCTTGGACTGTCTATTGCCAGAAAGATAGTAGAGGCACATGGTGGTGATATATGGGCTGAAAGTGAACTAGGCCTTGGTACGAAGATTACTTTTAGTGTCAAAAAGATAGTGGAGGTTTAGATGAAGCGAATTTTGATTATTGAGGATGAGGAAAAAATTGCAGAATTGGAACGAGATTATCTTGAAATGGAGGGCTTTGATATCACCATTGTTACGAATGGTGATGAAGGTTTGAAGAGGGCTTTGGAAGAAGAGTTCGATTTATTGATTCTTGATCTTATGTTGCCAGGCACTGATGGGTTCAATATTTGTAGAGAGATTCGAAAGACAAAAGATTTGTCAATTATAATGGTTTCTGCAAAAAAAGAGGACTTTGATAAAATCAGAGGACTTGGATTAGGTGCTGATGACTATATGACCAAACCCTTTAATCCTCAAGAATTGGTGGCTCGTGTTAAAACACATTTGAGACGATATGAGCTTTTGACAAGCAAAAGTTCAAATAGAACTTCTGAAGGAGAAATCAATGTAGGGCGTTTACGAATAGAAATTGATGCAAGGCGGGTTTACGTTAAGGACAATGAAGTGATTTTCACGGCTAAAGAGTTTGATACTTTATTGCTGCTTGCTCAGAATCAGAATATCGTTTTTGAAAAAAGCCTTATATTTGAACGTATATGGGGCCTCGATTCAGTTGGAGATTTGGCAACAGTCGCAGTTCATATAAGACGTATAAGAGAAAAAATAGAAATTGATCCTGCAAATCCGGAGTATATTGAAACAGTCTGGGGCGCAGGGTATCGTTTCAAGAAGTATTAGTGTTAAAAAATTGAGTTTTTCACAAAAAAGGTTTCGTTAGAAACCTTTTTTGTGTTACGATGGTTTCGAAAGAAACTTTTTGTGGTCTTGTAGGGATCAATTGTATTAAATAGAAAAATGGAGTTTGAGATATGAATAGTATAATGGAGAATCATCAGTCTTTTGGGAAATACATTTCAATCATTATGAGACATCAACGAATAATCCTTGATCAGGAGTTTGAACGGTTTGGATTTAGTAGTGGGCAGTATGGTGCTTTCATTGCTGTTGCGGAAAATGAAGGCGCAAACCAACGAGAACTATGCAAGGTGATGAAGACCACCAAAGGGACCGTAAATAAGGCGATAAAAAAGCTTGATGAACAAGGATTTGTTCACACTAAAATAGATGGAGAAGACCGCCGGTTACATTGCGTGTATTTAACAGAAAAGGGCAAGGATATATTAGCGGAAGTATATCAAATCTTAAGCCATTATTCGTCCAAACTAGTAGAAGGATTGTCTGAGGAAGTACAAGAAATAGCATATGAAGCAATTATCCATATGTCACAAAATGCAATGACGATGGTAGCGGAAATAAGAGAGGACGTTTAATGAGTAAAAAAGCAAAGAATTTGACTACTGGGGATATTACAACTATTTTAAAGGAATTGACCATACCCATGATTTTTGGGATTTTAGGCATTATTGCTTTTAATCTTGCAGATACATATTTTGTCGGTAAAATAGGGACCATCCAAATGGCGGCACTGACCTTCACTTTTCCGGTTGTAACGGTTATTAACAGTATAAATCTAGGGATGGGCGTCGGTACATCTGCTGTAGTGTCTAAGGCAGTAGGGCAGCAGAACAGCGAGTTGGTGAAAAGACTTTCAACGGACAGTTTGACATTAGGCCTTGTATTTTCGGTCATAGCTGTTACTATTGGCCAACTAACAATTGTACCACTGTTTACTCTAATAGGTGCTGATGCTGAGGTTATGCCATACATTGTTAAGTATATGCGTATATGGTATGCCGGAGCGCCATTTCTCGTTATCCCCATGATTGGAAATAACTCAATACGTGCCTTGGGAGATACCAAAACACCAAGCATCGTAATGATGGTGTCTGCTGGTACGAACATTTTACTGGATCCATTATTTATTTTTGGTTTTGGGCCCATTCCTGCTCTTGGAGTTGGAGGAGCCGCTATTGCAACGGTGTTTTCAAGGGGCATTACATTTGTCTTTGCCATGTATGTATTGGCTATTCGTGAAAAAGTTGTGTCTATGCATGGGGCAACGGTACCCAAGGTGCTGTCATCATGGAAGACGATCTTGTTTATTGGTGTGCCAAACGCCATTACACGGATGATTGTACCAGTAGGCGCGGGCGTCATCACTGGTTTGATTGCAGGATTTGGTCATTTTTCAGTGGCCGGCTTTGGTATTGCGACGCGGATTGAATTTTTGTCACTGTCGGTAGTGTATTCTTTGGCCTCTGTCATTCCAGTCTTTGTGGGCCAAAATTTTGGAGCAGGCAAGTTTAATCGTATTCGGGTAGCAACAAAGATAAGTCAGAAGTTTGCACTGATCTACGGTGTGATAGTCTATGTGGTGTTGTTAATAGTCGCTCGACCTGTAGCGGGATTGTTTACAAAAGAACCAGAAGTCATTGAAGTGGTTGTCACTTATATGCGGATTGTTCCAGTTGGCTATGCATTTTTAGGATTGCTACAGATCATGACCGCAGCATTTAATGCCCTTCATAAGCCAGTCAAAGGTGCGCTGTTAAATCTCGCACAAATGATGGGGATTTATGTGCCAATGGCAATGTTAGGTGCAAAGTGGATTGGATTACCAGGAATATTTATGGCCTTTGTCGTATCATATATATGTGTGAGTATCCCAAGCACATGGCTCTTTAATAAAGTGGTACACCAAGTGGAATTAGAAGCATAAAACAATTGCACTATGAATTACAAAGAAAAACCACCCTGTGCATTGGGTGGTTTTTCGGTGTTTGGTTTGATGGGTTATCAAATATCTAAGAACTTACATATGCCCTTTGATGGCATTTGTAAGAGTGTCTGCATTCATTTCGAAGAATGTGTCTACGATTTGACCCTCTTTAGTGATAACTGCTGCAGGGAATTGATCAACTTTTAACTTTTGAGCAATACCTGTAGACTTGTAAATATCGACTCTATTAACCACTAACTCTGTATGGAATGTGTTTTCAATAGATTCAACATTCGTTAAGAAGTCTCTAGCCTCTTGATCAATTGCGTTGTAAAGGTAGATTAATCCAATCTTTTCCTTTTGCATGATCTTTTCGTCAAAGATTTCCTTTTCTGCAATGTATTTTTCTGCTGCTGTACCTGCAATAGCACCGTCACCAACAGCTGTAGCAATTTGTCTTAACCACTTGTCTGTTACGTCACCTACTGCAAATACACCTTCAACATTTGTTTCTTTTTTGTCGTCAACCGGAACATAGCCTCTGTTAGTCAATTGCACTTGGCCTTCAAACAGCTCAGTGTTTGGAATGTAGCCAATGAATTCGAAACAATTGTCGCAATCAACAGGGATCAGTTCATCGTTTTTGATGTTCTTAAGGACAACACGCTCTAAGTGACCTTCGCCTTCAAATGCATGAACAACTGAGTTCCAAACAAAGTCCATTTTAGGATTTGAAAGAGCTGCGTTCTTTGCAATTTCATTACAGTCCATGATGCCTTCATCATGCATAACAGATACTGTAACTTTGCTGGCGAATTTCGTTAGGAACATACCTTCTTCGATTGCCGCGTCGCCTGAACCGATAACTACAACGTGCTTATCAGTGTTTGCTGCCGCATCACAAGTTGCACAGAAAGAGATTCCTTTGTCGAATAAGAAGTCTTCTTCGTTTAATGCGCCTGTTACACGTGGACGTCCGCCAGTAGCGATAATCACTGTTTGTGCAATATACTTGTTTCTAAAAGTCTCGACGATTTTTTCTTCTCCAGCTAAATCAACTGACTTTACAGCCGTTAATTTGAAATCAACGCCAAGGTTTTGTGCTTGCTTCTTCATTTGGTTTGTAATCGTTTCACCTTTTGGTTCATCAGGGAAACCAGGGTAGTTCGCAATTTCATTTGTATAAGTTGCAAGACCACCAACCAATGCTTTTTCGATTAAAATTGTTTTAAGTCTAGCGCGACCAGCGTAAATTGCTGCTGATAGTCCACCAGGACCCCCGCCGATAATCACGACGTCATAGTTTTCAACCTTTTTTTCTCTTGCCAATGTATAGTCACTCCTTACATGAAGTACTTCACTAATAATTTACTTCCAACTACTGCGCCACCGAACATTCCGATTCCGAAGACCCAGCCTGATAATGATAAAGAAGCAATACCACTGTATAATGCACCAATATTACATCCGTATGCAACTCTTGCACCGTATCCCATTAACAATCCGCCGATAACGGCTGCAACGATTTGCTTTTTAGACTTGATCTTTTTGATCTTAAAGCCTGATGCAAGAAGCGTTGTACCTAAAGCACCAAATATAATACCAAGGTTTCTCCAAGTACCAGCATGGCTTAAGAAGCCAGCATCCAGTGTCGATTGTGCACCTGGACTTGCAAAGTAATACCACTTATCAACTGTTCCGCCTACTGCTTCAAACATCCATGCACCCCAATAAGCGAATACACCTGAGACTCCCCAAGGATTGCCAGTTGATGCAAGGGTTGCAATTTGAAATACTGATAAAAGCATTGCAGCTGCAACATATGTTAATGGACTTTTGATCCATTTTTTATAATACTCATTTTCTTTAACTTTATCGAAAAATTTCACTTTCTTTACTGCTGTGTTTTCCAAAGTATGGACACCTCCCAATTTTGAAGTGTGTAAAAAAGACACCTAAGCTTTTTCGATAATTACTTCCCACTCGCCGTCATCAACTTCTTCTACTTCTACGTTATGGCCATCTTTTCTAGCCCATTCTGGAACATTCTTCATTGCACAACTATGGTCGATTTGTACGATTAATACATCACCTGTTGCCATTTCGTTAATTTTATTTTGAGCCTTTACTAATGGTACTGGACACGCTTCGCCTAAACAATCGATTACTACTTCATTCATTTTCATTACCTCCATAAATTTAAATTATAATTTTAGTTAATAAACGCTAATTTGCTTTTCTCTTTTCTTCGTATTTTTCAGCAGCGATATACAAGAGTCCAATAATTGCTAATTGAACGATAATTGCACCTGCCCATCCAAATACATCTGGAAGAAAGATCGCTTTTCCTTTTGATATAACATTGTATTTCCACCATCCAAAGTCATGTGCGCCCCATAATGAGCCGACAATGAAGAAAAATAGAGAAATCAGTTGCATGTGGAAACCTTCGCCAACTCTCATTAGCGTCCCTGAGGCACAACCACCTGCAATAACCATTCCGACACCGAAAATAAATGCACCAACAATTGTTGCAATACTAATTGGAACAACATAACTCATTCCTGGAACCGGTAACCCTTGAGCTGCATAACCATACTTGATGGCTGCAAATCCTAGAGTTGTAATGGCAAAAGCTATAAGTACAGCTCTTGTAATTGATGTCCCACCAGTTAGGTAGGGATCACGCATTGAAGCCGTAAAGCAAAATCTTCCTTTTTGAAGAATGACACCAAATAAAATTCCTGTTACCCAGAAAAGGGCAAGCTTTGGATTATTTGAGCCTAGTGCAATGCCGATAGCTACAATAATTGCAACAAGGGCTACACCGAAAGGAATTTGATTTTTCTTTGGCTTTCTTCTCGAAGCAGAAGAACGTCTTCTACTTACTGTGCTCTGTTCAGCCATTTAATCACTCCTTGTTGATTATTCACTTGTTTGATACTAACTTAACAATCTCACACTAATACTATACCATCATATGTTAACGAATTAACATATTGAATTGCGAATCAATATAAGAAAAACTTATAGCACATGTGTTACACTAAAATATATAATAGGTAAGTAATAGATTGTTAAAAAAAAATCGAAGTATGTGAGGTGGCATTGATGAATATTTCAGCTTTAAGATATTATAAGGAAGTAGTCGAAACGCAAAGTATTTCTAAAGTAGCACAGAATAGTCATATCTCTCAATCAGCACTCAGTCAGATGATGCAGAAGTTGGAAGCCGAGCTTGGCTATCAGCTATTGAACCGTAGCAACAAAGGGGTATATCCAACAGAAATGGGAAAAATCGTTTATAAATATTCTGGAACGATGATTCGAATTCATGAAAAAATGTTAGATGAGTTGATTTCTAGTAAGAATCAATTGGAGAATGTCAGAATAAATGGGTATGGCTCATTTATTAATTATTCGTTGCCATGTATCATGTATAAAATCAAAAAGAAATTTCCTATGTACAAATTTGAATTACATTCAAAGACAAACGAGGAATCTATCAACGATCTTATAAATGAAGTGACGGATATTAGTTTTGTCAGCGAATCGCCAATGGATGATCGTATCAAATATGAATACATCGGTAAGGAACGTATAGTCCTTGCAGCCAGTGCTAGCAGTAAAATTCCTGACACGATCAAAGTAGAGGACTTGATGAACTATGAATTGGTATTGCTTGACAGTGCATCGACCATTCACAGTTTTCTGAAAAAGAAACTTAAAACAGTTGGATTGACTTTGGAAGACATGAATATCATGTTTGAAATTGATTCTATCGGTGCAGCCAAATCGTCTCTTAGAAATAACTTGGGCGTAAGTTTCCTGCCATATATGGCCATTAAAAAAGAACTCTATGAAAAAGAGTTCAAACTTGTAGAAATTGAAGATTTCGATTTAGATTACAACATTTATTTGGCTTCGAGAAGAGAGACTGAAAACATTGAGGCATTGAAGCCGATTGTAAAATACTTTATTAAAAGTGGCACCAGTGAATTTTGCTAAGCACCTTTGGTGATGGTGATTTCCCAGACACCGTTAATGATCTCGTCGCTTTCAATTCCATGAGGCGTGTCTTTATAGTATTCGCCAATGGATTCGACAACACAACTATGATCAACAACAATCATAAAACTGTCTCCAACGGAAATTCTATCAAGTTCAGTTTGAATTTTTATTAAAGGAACCGGGCAGATATCACCAAAACAATCAATTTTTTTCATAAGATCACCTCATCTAAATATCATTTGATGATTTGATTATAGCATGAAAGGAGAAGACAATGGAAAAAATATCTATTATTATACCTGTTTACAATAGTGCCTTGTCTCTACCTGTTTTAAATGACGAGATTGATCGTTTCTTTGAAACAAAGGACTATGCTGTTGAAAAAATATTTGTTGATGATGTCAGTAAAGACAACAGTTTAACAGTATTACATAGAATAGAAAATGAGGAGAGGTGTAACCAATTACATCAGTGTACAGTTAAGGTCATTCCTCTGAGAAAAAATGCAGGACAACAAAATGCCCTGTTTTGTGGACTGCACTATGCCAGTGGTGATTACATAGTGACCATGGATGATGATTTACAACACAACATAGAATATGTGGAGATAATGATCCAGCGGCTAAAACTTGGGGCAGACTTGGTTTATGGTGTGCATCCAGCAAAGGAGGTTGATGTTAGAACTTTAGGATCCAAAATGACGGGTCAATTTTTCAAACAAAGATTTCCTGTCCTGAAAGGCTGTCGTGTCAGTAGCTTTCGGGCATTTAAAAAAGAAAGGTTACAAGACATTTTAAAGTGTTCTTATCCATTTATTTATTTAAGTGCTTTGTTGTTACAGTATGTCGAACAAGTTGAAAACATAGAAATTGAAAAACGCGACAGGTCTTATGGTGCCTCAGGTTATAACTTTAAAAAACTGGTGAAATTATACCTTAAACTCAATTATTATTATGGAGACTACATTCCAGAATGGTTGAAACCAACAGGAGTTGCATATGAAGAAATTAATGATGTTAGGTGCGGGCAGTTGCCAGCTAAATGCTATTAAAAAAATAAAAGAACTCGGTTACACAGCAGTCGTTAGCGATAATCAGCTAACGTCACCAGGCAAAAAAATTGGAGATGTATCTGTTCTGGCAGATACCTTTTCTTTTGTTGAGACCTATGAATCAGCCGGTGAACATAAGGTGGACGGCATAATGACCAGTGGGACAGATCAGCCTGTGCTCATTGTCAATCAAGTGGCGGATCGCTTAAACCTACCTCGGTTGCTTTCAGTGCAATCTGCACTCAAGGTCACCAACAAAAAAGAGATGAAGCGGGGATTTACTGAAAATGGGATACCGACAACGGACTATGCCGTTTGTGGTGCTGCGTTCAAAGAGGAGGACATCGCTCATGTTGGGGCACCCTATGTTATCAAGCCATTGGACTCCCAAGGACAAAGGGGAATCTTCAAAGTTGATACGATAGAAGAGATTCGACAGAAATTTCCAGAAGTTCTTCAGTATTCAAGGGCTAATGAAATCCTGATAGAAAGTTATTACAAGAATGAAGAAGTGACAGTGACCGGTTGGGTAGATGAAGGACAGCTTCATATATTAACGATTACAGATAGAGTGACCTTTAGCAGTGATGACCACATCGGTGTTTGTCTGTCACATGAGTACCCCTCACGTCATCTGCCTACTTATAGAGCAGAATTCTTTGAAACTACAAAGCGGATTTGCACGTCCTTTGACATTGGAAACGGTCCGATTTACTTTCAGTACCTTGTTGGGCATCAAGGCGTCCTGGTCAATGAAATCGCCTGCCGCATCGGTGGCGCTTATGAGGACGTATTTGTACCTGCGGTGACGGGCGTTGATCTACTGACATTAAACATACTCAGTGCCGTTGACCCGACATCAATAATGCTGAAACAGGAAAAAGAGAACTTGTCCTCTTACTTATATAATGAGGCTGGCTTAAGAATTTCCGTTCAGTTGTTCTTTTGCAGACCTGGTGATATCAAGACATTGACGCCAAGGGAGGCGCTTTTGGACCAGCCGTATATTTTGGATATGGGCTACAATATCAGTGAAGGGGATGTCCTCGACAATATTGAAAATGCAAGCCAACGGGCTGGATTTGTTATTGTGTGCGGCAATACAGAAGATGAAATACAATCAAATATAAGAAGAACCTTTGAACAGTTGCAAGTGTTAGATGATAAAAATGAGAATTTAATAATCAAGCATGAAAGAAAATTTAGAGCTTAGTGGAGGGCGAACACAATGAAAATGAAGAAAAATGTTGCAGTTATGGTAGTGGTGGCACTGATGTTTATGGCTGTTGGTTGCACAGAGAAAGCAACAGAACCACAAAAGAAAGTTGTTATTGCAGAACAGTTTGGTTTAGCCTATGCACCGTTACAAATTATGAAGGAAAATGGATATTTGAAAGAGGCCTTACCTGAGTATGAGGTTGAATGGATTAAGCTTGGCAACACAGCTGCTATTAGGGAAGCCATATTGGCAGATGCGTTGGATGTAGGTTTTTTAGGGATTCCACCCTTCTTAATCGGTTATGACAATGGCATGGAGTGGGGTATCTTCACTGGTCTTTCAAGCGCACCTCTTGGACTTGTCAGCAATAATCCAGCCATTCAAACTTTGGAAGATATAGGACCGACTGATCGAATTGCATTACCTCAGCCAGGAAGTATTCAACATATTTTATTATCTATGGCTGCTGAAAAAACATTTGGTCAAGCAGATTATTTCGATAAACAGTTGGTGACGATGAAACACCCTGATGGCATGAATGCTTTACTTGCCGGTGGAGATATTTCACTACATTACACATCACCACCGTTTTTATTTGAAGAATTAAAAGAAGAAGAGCTCTCTTTAGTAGTAGACGGGAATAAATGTTTTGGAGGCGATTTTACATTTATTGTCGGTATGACCACAAAAGCCTTTAAAGAAGACAAAGTGGCTTATGATGCCCTTGTTAAAGCAGTAGAAGAAGCGATTGGCTTTATGAATGACAATCCAGATGAGACTGTTGAACTTCTCAGCAATTACTACGATTATGATAAAGAAGTATTAAAAAATTATGTTTATGAACAGAATATCACTTATACGACAGAAGTAAGTGGTGTTGAAACATTTGTAGAGTTTATGGTGAATAACGACTTGTTGAAAGAGTCGATAGAGGTAGATGATGTTTTATGGTAACACCAAAATGGAATCGATTGATTTTTATAGGCCTGTTGCTTGTCAGCTGGCAGTTACTGTTCATATCTGGACGTTATAGTCCAGCTTTGGTACCAAGTCTTCAGTCAATTGGAGGGACATTTATAGACGAATGTTTAAATGGTCAATTGCTGAAGGCGGTGGTCTACAGCATGGTCGCTATCTTCAAAGGACTTCTTTGGTCAGTTGTAATCAGTGGTATTTTAGTATTGATAGGCAGTGTGACGGACTGGCTTGATGACCTTGTTGATTTTATCGTGTCAATAGCGCATCCCTTGCCGGGTATTGCCATATTACCACTTGTGATATTATGGTTTGGAATAGGTGAGAAGGCAGTCTTGTTTGTTGTCGTTCACTCAATGCTTTGGCCCATGGTCGTGACGATAAAAGCTGAAGTCAAGCGATTGAGAAATCGATATCAACGTGTTTCAAAAGCCTTTAATCTGTCACGGTTTAAGACGGTGGTTCATATCTATTTGATCGGAACAGTACCTGGTATTATCACTGGCGCAAAGATCGCTTGGAGCAGGGGCTGGCGTGCATTTATCAGTGCGGAAATGGTCTTTGGGATAGTCGGTCAAAAAAGTGGATTGGGCTGGTATCTGTTTGAGCAACGGGTGTATATGAATGCATCGGGTCTATTTTCTGGTCTGATAGCAATTATCCTTTGTGGGGTGTTTATAGAGCAAGTGATATTCAATCGGTTGGACACTTGGGTTCAATTGCGATGGCGATAGGTGATGAGATGACTCCAATTATATCAGTGAACAAACTGACAAAAAAATATAATGATGAAGTGGTGTTAAAAGACGTGAGCTTTGAGGTGATGAAAGGCGAAATTCTTGTTGTTTTAGGAGACTCTGGTGCTGGTAAGACGACGCTGATGAGTATTTTGGCAGGGCTGGATAAGGATTTTGAAGGTGCTGTGAGCTACAGTGATGAGCTGTTTAGAAACACCAAAGTGCCACTACCAATAGTCTTTCAAGATTTTGATCAATTGTTACCTTGGTACAGCGTCGAAAAAAATATTTTACTGCCTTATGATAGAAAAGAATTCACTGAAAGAGATTGTGAAATACTGTCCTTTGTGGGTCTTGATACACATTTACATAAGCAGCCTCACGCGCTGTCTGGTGGCATGAAGCAAAGAACCGCCATTGCAAGAAGTCTGATTTCTGACGGTAAAGTTATTTTTATGGATGAGCCTTTTGGAAGTCTTGACACTTCTAGGAGGCAGCAGTTGCAGCAACTCATTATTAAGATCAATAAGAAGTATGACAAAACCATTGTCTTTATCACCCATGATTTAGAAGAGGCGCAGTTGCTAGCCCATCGCACATTGGTTGTTGGGGTAGATGGTAAAGTCAAAGAAGTATAATTTACTTCAATTCATAGACGGAGGCTTGCCATGGATAGACGTCCACGTACTTGGCAATGCGCATGCCATAAGTAGGGGCATCGATGGTTGCAATCAATTCACCCTTGGTGCTTAGATAGGCCATCATGTCTTCGTAATAGTCTAGGTCACCATAGAGAATATCCCACTTACCGCCAGCATCGTGAATATAGGTCATTTCATCATAAAGAACGACATAAGTTATGTCGTTTTTCTTTATGTAATTCTCTAGCGACAGGTTTTGTGATTCCAAATAGTTCAAGTTTCTGACATCGTATAACTGGTAGAGTTCCAGATGGTAGTCCATGTTTAAATTACCAAGGACTTTGGCGTCAGAGGGAAGAATAGCCTTGAGTTCTTCACCGAATTGACTGTAATCTTGATAATTGACGTTGACTAATGCTGAATAGGTGAAAAAACATTGAGTAAGCAAAGCGCCTATAATCATGTAGTTTAAGGTTTTCGTCACCCTGTATTCTTGATTTAAAAATAATAGCAGATCAAAAAATAGGATCCATCCAAAAATCAACGTAAATATAACGGCGGTCTGGTTGTAACGTCCGATAACCAGCAGTCCAATATTAATGCCCACAAGCATGAGGGTACTTTTGAGTAGTGGTCTAATCCCAGCTTCTCCGTAATGACGGATGATGACTATTATACTGGCTACAATAGACAATAGGGTGATGATCAAATTGAATTTGATGTTAAGTAATACATAGGTGCCACCGATTTGTTCATAGAGTTTATAGTAATAATAATAGAAGCCATCGAAGCGATTAATCGAATGGTTAACGACGCCTAGTTGAGAACCAAAAGCTAAATAATCTTTGATAAAATTGGGATTTAACCAAAAACTAATACCAACAAATAACAGTGCCCAGCTTCCCAGAAGAACTGTATATTGTAATACTGGTTTTAAGGACCGCTTTTCAGCGATACTTTTATATAGATAGATTAATCCAATGCCACATCCAATCAAGAAACTATTGGGGTGAACACCAATACACAAGCCAATAATAGCTGTTATGACATAAATTGTAGCGGGACTATTTTGTTGGGCAAAATAAAAGGCAAGCACCATACCAAAGAGAATTATTGGTTCCTGCCTAGCGGTGTGACTCATCAAGAAAAATTGATTCATCATACCCATGACACCGACCATAAGAGTCGATTGAAGTGGTGGACATTGACGCAAGCGGAAATACTTATAGACCACCAATAGACTCAAAGTGCTGAACAACAAGGCCATAAGCCTAAGCGAAAAAATAGTATATCCAAACAGTTTTATAAAACCCATCTGGAGACTGACAAAAACAACCCGGAGTCCATGAATAGCTCTAGGATATAAATCAAAAAAAGGTTCCTGGGTTTTAAAGGTTCCTTTTTCTAGGACAGTTCTAGAAAAGCCACTTAACCAGGATTCGTCGGAATGAATATAAGGAAATCCCGTTAATGTGCTGAGTTGGACTATAAGATAGACCGATATCATAATCAGTATAATGACCTGTGTTTTTTTAAGTTGTTTGCTGTTCATAATAATCACCTTTGTGTTTGATAATTTCTAATTCTATTATAATATATATTTGAGTGAAAGTTGGCAAATGATTGTTAATAGAATAACAAATAGTGTATAAGTAAATGTGATAGCAGGATGAAAACCGGGTGCTATATAATTAGGTCAAAGGTTATGTTACTAAATTAACAATACCTAAGTGATAACCCAGTTAACAATCTCACACATTTATGTTATGGAGGTTAGTCATGAAATTAAAATCAAAAAAGACCCTTTCCATAATTACTCTGCTCCTACTGGCAAGTATGATCCTTGCTGGCTGTGTCAACGATACGTCATATAGCGGAATGCTTGATATCGTTGATGTACCAAAAGTAGAAGAAGTATATCTTGGAGACGACGTTGTTATTATTGATGCGAGAGGACAAGAAGCGTATGACAAAGGTCATATTAAAGGGGCAGTATGTCTTTCACCAAGTGATTTGGTGGTAGATAAGCCGACAAAAGCGATTCTTGCACCAAAAGCTAAGGTAGAGCGTGTATTAAGTAATTTAGGTATTACGAATAACGATACCCTTTACATTTACGACAACAATGGCGGTGTTAGTGCCGGTCGTGTATGGTGGACGCTAGAAGTTTATGGTCACGAAAATGTGATGATCATCAACGGAGGACAAGGTGAGCTAATGAAAGCGGGTCTTGAAATTTCAAAAGCGGTACCAGAGATGGAAAAATCAGAGTATGTCGCAAAGGAAGCAAACATGGATATGATTGCAGACTACGATATGGTAAAGGCAGTATCAGAAGATGAAAACAGTGAAGTGAAAATCATCGATGTTCGTTCGATTGCAGAGTATGAAGCTGGGAATATTCCAGGAGCGATTTTATATCCGCACACAAACAACCTTTATAAGGATGGTACCTTTAAATCGGCTAGAGATACATACTTGTTCTATAGCGATAAAGGCATCGAACGTGATGATGAATTGATTCTTTATTGTAAATCGTCATTTAGGGCAACACAAACGGCTGCGCTTTTAGAAGAAGCTGGCTATGAGAAGGTGAAAGTCTATGACGGCGCTTGGCTTGAGTGGGCTTCAAATGGCGGGGCAACAGAATCTCAAAAAGAGAAAGCTCCAATAACTGTACAAGACGGATCATAAAACGAATATTGAAGTATGTTTAGGAGGCCAATTTATGAAGTTTAACAAGAAAATACTGAGCATGTTCCTAGTAACAATGATGTTAGTTGTGTTTACAGCTTGTAGTGCACCTGCTGATGAACCAGCAGCGGCAATGGAAGTTGCAGAGGAAGCGCCAGTAGAAGTTGCAGCGGAAGAACCTGCTGAAGAGGCGGGTGCTGTCGAAGTTGCAGTGAACGCATATTTTGAAAATTTACCAGATCATATTTATAAAATAAGCCAAAAAGAGTTTGTTCAAAAAGTTAAAGATGGCGAAGATATGTACATCTTAGATATTAGAACAGCTGAAGATTATGCTAAAGGTCATGTAGATGGCGCATTGAACGCACCTTGGGGATCTGCAATTGCAGAAAACCTAAAGAATATCCCTACGGACAAGCCACTTTACGTATACTGCTACTCTGGACAAACAGCAGGTCAAGCGGTTCATACGTTAAACGTAGCTGGATTTGATGCAAGAAGTGTTAACTTAGGTTGGAACTTCGGTATCTCTAAAGTAGATGGTGTAGCTGACGTAACGTCAACAGACGCAACTGCATTTGGTGAAGCGGTAACTGAAATTGATGCAGATGTACAAACTGCTCTTGACGCTTACTATGCAGGCTTAGCTGATGTTAAAGAAACAACTTTCAAAAACTACAAGATTTCAGAAGCAAATCTTAAAGCAATGTTAGATGCTGAAGACGATAGCATTTACTTATTATCGATTAGATCTCAAGAAGATTTCGATAAAGCACATATCGCTGGCGCAAACCTTTTACCTTATGGAAAAGGAATGAATGCTGGATTTGATATGTTACCAGAAGATAAGACAATTGTTGTATACTGCTACTCAGGTCAAACGGCAGGTCAAACAACAGCTGCCCTTAGATTGTTAGGATACGACGCTGTATCATTAAATGGTGGTATGGGTGTTGGATCTAATGCACCACTTGGTTGGACAAACAAAGGATTCATGGTTGAATCACCATTAACAATGGCTGTGAATGAATACTTCGCAGAATTGCCTGAACATATTTATAAAATTAACCAAAAAGAATTTGTAGAGTTGGTTAAAGCAGACGAAGACATGTACGTAATCGACATTCGTCAAGCAAAAGACTATGAAGCAGGACATGCCAAAGGTGCTGTAAACATGCCTTGGGGTACTGCAATTAGTGATAACTTAATGAACATTCCAACGGATAAGCCAGTATATATTTACTGCTATTCAGGTCAAACAGCAGGTCAAGCGGTTCACACGTTAAACGTTGCTGGTATCTCGGCAAGAAGTGTTAACTTAGGATGGAACTTTGGTATTTCTAAAGTTGAAGGTGTTGAAGATGTTACTGTAACGGATGCTACTGAAATCGTTGCTTTAGGTAATGATGTTGAACCTTCTGTACAAGAAGCGTTAGACGCTTACTACGCAGGTCTTGCAGATGTAAAAGGAACAACTTACGCAAACTACAAAGTATCTGAAAAGAACTTAAAAGCAATGATGGATGCTGGTGATGAAAGCATTTACATTCTTTCTACAAGAGCTGAAAAAGATTACAACAAGGGTCATATCGAAGGCGCTGCACTTTTATCTTATGGTAAAGGTATGGAGCAAGGATTTGGTGATCTTCCTACAGACAAGACAATTGTAGTCTACTGCTACTCTGGTCAAACTGCTGGTCAAGCAACAGCTGCTTTAAGATTATTAGGATTTGATGCTGTATCGTTAAACGGCGGTATGGGTGTTGGCGCCAATGCACCACTTGGTTGGACAAACAACGAATTTGAAGTAGTTCAATAAGCAAGAATCAACAAAACAATCTCATTTAAAACATTATGGGCTCACAGCAATGTGGGCCCTAATTTTGATATAATACTCTTAATAAAGTAGGAAATGCGGAGGCAACCATGATTCAATTCAATGTACCTTATCAAAGCGGTAAGGAGATAAGTAATATACAACACGTCATTGAACGAGGCCGTTTTCAAGGCAATGGACCGGCATGCAAGCAACTTTCAAAGCGACTTGAATCTTTTACTGGAGCTAATAGGGTCTTTACGGTTCATTCCTGTACATCAGCTCTAGAAATAGCAGCTTTGGCAATAGATATTGGACCTGGGGATGAAGTGATTATGCCTTCCTATACATATGTGTCTACTGGCAATGCCTTCGCCCTACGTGGAGCAACGCTAGTGTTTGTCGATGTAGACCCTAAAACCATGTGTCTTGATCTAGCGGCTGTTGAACAAGCCATCACAGCAAAAACCAAGGCGGTCGTGCCGGTGCACTATGGTGGTGTTTCCTGTGACATGGACCGGTTGATGGCTTTGGCCGATCAATATGGTTTTTTTGTCATTGAAGATGCTGCACAATCCATTAACAGTTACTATAAAGAAAAGCACCTTGGAGCAATCGGACATTTTGGTTGTATCAGTTGCCATGAGACTAAGAACCTTCATGCTGCAGGCGAGGGTGGCCTTCTACTGATCAATGCCCCTGTCCTTATTCGCAAAGCAGAGCAGATCATTGAAAAAGGAACAAACCGTCAGGCGTTTTTAAACGATGAAGTAGATCGCTATACATGGCAGACTTTAGGCTCATCATATGGGATGGCAGAATTGAATGCAGGATTTTACTTGGCGCAATTGCAAGACGTGACCTCGATAACGGCACACCGAAAACGGATATGTGATATTTACAGAAAGCTGTTGTCCCACTTGAAGGGGCGTATTGAATGGCTGGATATTCCAGATGCGAATAAAGACAATGGTCATCTGTTCTATATAAAGCTGAAGGATGAACAAAAACGGAGTGCATTAAAAGAGTACCTGTTCAATCAGGGCATTCAAAGTGTTTCGCATTATGAACCACTACATTTGTCGACGGCAGGTCAACGGTACGGTTATTTCAGCGGTAGAGACCACTATACGACACAGGACTCTAAACGGCTGCTACGGTTACCTGTACACAATCATTTAGCGATTGAAGACGCTGAACGTGTCGCAACTGCTGTGAACAGTTTTTTTGAAGGGGCATATAATGAAAAATTATAATTACTTAATTACTGGTGGCGCTGGATTTATCGGTCGCCATTTTGTTCAGTTGCTGGTAGAGACCTGTAACAAGAATTGCCAAATCATTGTTTTGGATAAAATGACCTATGCCAGTGACCTATCGATGATTGCAGATCATATCCCTTCAAGAGTCACTTTTTATGAAGGGGATATCAATGATACGTCACTCGTTGGGCGCATCTTTGCGTCTCATAAGATCACTTGTATTGTCAATTTTGCCGCCGAATCCCATGTAGATAAAAGTATTGCTTCACAGCAGTCTTTCGTTCAAACGAATGTGGTCGGCGTACAAAACTTGCTTCAAGTAGCTAAGAATTATTGGGATGAAGAGGTGCAAAAACTAGATGTTGAACCAAGGTTTGTACAGATATCTACGGATGAAGTATATGGCAGTTCAACACTTGAAGACGAAACAATTTTTACAGAGGCCTCACCTCTTAATCCACGTAATCCCTATGCTGCAACGAAGGCATCAGCGGAGCATTTAATCAGTGCCTATAAACACACCTATGAATTTCCTATAATGATTATTAGGAGCACCAATAACTTTGGCGTCGGACAACACGAAGAAAAACTGATTCCAAAAGTATTGAAGTGTATTCATGGAAATGAGGATATTCCCTTATATGGAGATGGTCTTCAGCGTCGTACCTGGCTTTATGTCGAGGATAATTGTCTTGGGATATTCAAGATTTTGCAGAGTGGGCAAAAGGGCGAAATCTATAACATCGTCGGTAAAAATATACTGACAAATAAGGCCCTGGTAGAAACGATTATTGGGCTGTGGGAAACAATAACAGGAAAAACATATAAGGGCACAATCAGATATGTCAAAGACAGACCTGGACACGATTTTTTCTATCGGGTATCTGGAGAAAAGTCCTATAAAGATCTGGGTGTTGAACCTGAAATTTCTCTTGAAACAGGCATAAAAAAGATATTAAAGTCAATCGAACAGGGTATATAAATGATGGGAGGTCTTTCTATGTTTACTAGATGGAGTGATGCATTGTTGGTTGGTGTGACATTTATCGACCGCGAACATAAAGAGATTATCAAGCATTCTGAAAAACTGCATGATTTGCTTATGCAGGGAGATTATGAAACATATCTCAAGGAACTTCCACAACTGTTAAATGATTATGTGAACCGCCATTTGACCCACGAGGAAGAGTTGCAAAAGATGATTGGATTTCATTTGTTCGAGGAACATATTAAACATCATAATGAGTTTCGGCAGTGGGCAGGGGAGATCAAAGCTCGTGTTAAGGACAATGAATTAAGTGAAAAGGAGATATTGACGCTTGACATCAGCATTAACGATTGGCTCATTAAACACATACAATCCGAGGACATCAAAATCGCCGAATATCACGATGTTATAAAAGCAAGTATGTTCAATCCATAAATTGAAAAGTTGACTTAAAAAAAGCGTTGAAACAGAGGTAACAACTCTATTTTCAACGCTATAGTTTTGCAATAAGTAGATTGTTTTATATTATAGACATTATTCGTTAAACTGGATGTGTGATGGAATGTTAAAATTTTGCGCTGTTAAGTTCGGCTCCTCATTATACCTTATCACCCTACTTGCCAAGACCATACGCTGGTTGGTGAACAACTCAGCTCTATATGGCAAACAAGTTTCTATAGAGTACCACATTCTAATAATACTGTCCCCGTTGTCATCCGAAAAATTACCTACGATAAATATGGCGTCCTGACCTTTGTAGACTTCGTTTTTTGCGGTATAGTTGCTACCAAACATGTCTTCAAAATCATGAATGTCCAAGCGGCTAAAATCCTCATAGCTCGTCCAAAGCAATTCATTGATGTTGTCATCACAATTGACTGATTTTGTGCCGACATCTTCATTTTCACAATATTTATAAAGTGTTTTGTTGTCGGCGTCGTATACATAAGTGGTAACAAGATTTGTAATCATATCCTTTGACTCTACTTTCATAAAGTCATCTAAAACTGAAATTTTGACTTCTGCCGCTTCCCCTTGGATGAACTCTGTTTTGACCTCCAAGATATAAGTGGAAGGCGCTTTACCCTCCAAACTATCAATAAGTGGTTTGTCGACGAGTGTAACGTTCGGAGAGTCAACTTCAAGAGTTGCGGTAGTGTCATTTGTTGGTGCCACGTCATCTACAGGTGTATCACTGCTACAACTGATCATTAGTGCACCTAAACAGATGATGAGGAACCATAAAAAAACTTTCATGCAGTTTCCCCCAATCTTTTTGTCAGGACCTATTACCCACCTTGTATATATACCCAAAAATGAGCGTTTCTATCAAATACATTGATAGTTGTAAATGTAATTTAAATCACCTCTCTACATATATATCATAAAACTATTGACGAAACAAAGGAATCAGCATAAAGTAGTAGTGTTATAAAAAAGAATGATCAATATACAAGAATTGTATAGATATAAATAGTATAATGTAGAGTAAGAGATTGCAAAGGGACGGATTATGAAAAAAACAAAGAATACTTATAAAAGTAAAGATAAAAAAGTGAATAAAAAAAGAGAAGTAAAACAACAGCATCTTCGTTCAGAAGGCGGCAAGCGAGGCATTAAAGAACAAGTCGAGCTCAAGTGTATTACCATGAATGAAGAAGGTAAAGGCATCGCAAAACATAGTGGTAGTGAGGTAATTATCCCTGGTCTTGTAAAAGGCGAAAAGGCAATAGTGGAGCTTACAAGAAGAAGAGGCTTTTACACTGGGACTGTGGTGAAAATGATTGAATCATCAAAGGATCGCGTTACACCACCATGCCCACATTATGATAAATGTGGCGGGTGTCAGTTACAGCATCTCTCTTATGACGGCCAGGCTGCATATAAGCAGGAAACCGTTGAAAAATTGATGAGCAAATTTGGACCGACAAACGATATCTTAAAAATGGATAGTCCATTTGAATATAGAAATAAAAGTCATGCGACGTTTGGTGAAGACAAACGCGGTAAAATTATTTCGGGTATTTACCAGGAGTACAGTCACCGCTTGATACCAATCGAAAAGTGTATGATTCAGGATCCACTAGCGGATGCCATCGTTAATACTATTCGAGAGATGATGCCATCGTTTAGAATGCGTGCATTTAACGAAGACTACGGCAAAGGCTTTTTACGACATGTCCTTGTGCGAAAAGGCTTTAAGAGTGGGGAAGTCATGGTTGTTCTTGTGGTGACAGAGCACAAGTTCCAAGGAAAGAACAATTTTGTGAAGGCGCTACTGAAGGCACATCCGGAAATCACGACAATTGTCATGAACATCAATGAACGTAATACGAGTTTGGTGCTTGGCAACGCTGAAAAAGTACTTTACGGTAAAGGCAGAATTTCGGATACACTCTGTGAAACAAGGTTTTCACTGTCGCCAAAGTCCTTCTATCAAATCAATCCGCCCCAAACGGAAAGACTTTATAAAAAGAGTATAGAGATGGCGAAACTGACTGGCAAAGAACTTGTCGTTGATGCCTACTCGGGCATAGGTACCATTTCCCTTGTACTTGCCAAAAATGCGAAAGAAGTCATCGGTGTAGAGCTAAACAGAGATGCTGTTAAAGATGCGATTTATAATGCCAAAGCCAATAAGATTACCAATGCTAAGTTTGTACAAGATGATGCAGGTGCCTTCATGGTAAAACTTGCAGAGCAAAATGAAAAAATAGATGTGGTCTTTATGGATCCACCGAGAAGCGGCAGTGATGAGCGGTTCCTTGCATCGGTTGCAAAGCTAGGTCCAAAGAGAGTGGTTTATATCTCGTGTAATCCACATACTCAAAAACGTGATTTGGATTACATGGTTGGTCGTGGTTATAAGGTAAAGGAAATTCAACCGGTTGACATGTTCCCGCAAACATTCCATGTGGAGAATATTGTGTTACTAGAGAGAGTTTCCAAGAGATAGAGCCTAAAAAAAAATTAAATATTTGCAATTTGCCACCCGTTTGCCACCATTGAATTAAAAATGGTCATTTTGGGTGGCAATTATTTTGCAATAATTTTTTCCAACAGATTAACTGTATCATTTTGCATTTTATCAGTGACATGTGAATAGGTGTCTGCCGTCATACTCATTGTCGAATGCCCAAGACGTACCTGAATATCTTTCATATTTGCTCCAGATTCCAATAACATAGTTGCGTGAGTATGTCGTAGGGAATGGAAGTTGAAGGATATCATCAGTTCATAATTCACTATTCTTGATAGATATTTAATACTATCTGTCGTAATAGTTTCTCCATTTTCTTTTGTACAAACCATATTGGACTCGGTATAGTATTTGCCATATTCCAATCGCTTTTCCATTTGGCGTTTCCTGTGTTTTTTTAGAATTCCAATTAGCGTTGTACCAATTTTGATGGTCCGGTGGCTACTCTGAGTCTTAGGTGTTCCAAAGACATGTTCACGTCCTTGTCTTACCAATATCTTATTTACTGTGATAAATCCTTTTTCTAGGTCAACGCAGTCCCAAGTTAAGCCACAGACTTCAGATCCCCTCATGCCTGTATGAAAGGCAATTTGAAGGGGGATAAAGAAACTTGTTCCGAAAGGAAAACGCTCAATTATCCTATTAAAATCCTCCAGTGTGATAACCTTATGCTCTTTTTTTGTCGCCTTGTTCTGGTCGTATTTAGGCATTTTCACATAAGTCATTGGATTTTCTTTGATGAATTGATAGGGGTATACCGCTGCCTTTAATGCGCCAGAAAGAACACCATAAAATCCACTTAATGTGCTTTTGGTATACCCCTCGATATATTTCTTGTTAAGAAATTCCTGTAACATCGCAGGGGATAAATTCTTAAGAGGATATAAACCTAAATTAGGCTTGATGTGCTTGTCGATAATTCTTTTGTACCACGTTTGAGTGTTGTATTTACAGTTGATTAATACATATTGTTCGTACCAATAATCAAAATACTCTGATACGTTTATTTTTGTCTGATCCTTATAAGTGCCTGTAACCTCAACTTCATTTAAGAATTTGCGAAGCGCATCTTGTGCTTCTTTTTTTGTTTTGCCACCCACACGCTCTATTCTTTTTCGTTTACCATTTTCCTTTCCTATATCACAATACCAATACCATTTGTTGCCTCGTTTTCTAACGCTACCTTTCATAAAAACACCTCCAGTAAGATTTACAATTTAGAATTTGACAGCGAGAAAATTACCAGTTCTAGAATAACATGAGTTGTATAGTTGTCATTATACTACAAAGTGTCCTAATTAGACTCTACTTAAGAGTGCTGCAATCAAAAAAAGCTTGTGGTATGTTTACAAAAAGAAAACCTAATTATGGATATCGAACAATTAAATGGGGATGTGTGGTAAAAATAGTTTTACTTGAACAGAATAGGTACATGTTTGAAGGCATTCGATGAAGATTGTTCAGAGCATTAATCAAAAAGTATCCATTTAAGACATAAAAAATTGTCCAGTTCAGACACAAAATCGAAAAAAACAATCGAAGTGATAAAAATAGTATATGTAAACTTTATATATAAAGTTTACATATGGAAAGTAGTCTGCCGATACCGGAGGTTGACTTGGTTATATGTGTTTGTGTACAATTTGTTTAAGAATTGATCAATTTGTAAAAAAGTATAGTAGGAGTAAACATGGTGGAAAAGATTTATCACAATCACTTTTCAGAAATTATGGGAAGAAAAAAGATGAAAATATCTCAAGTGTCCAGAGATACGGGTATTTCAAGGGTTACATTAACAAAATTATACTACGAAAAAAGTAAGTCAATATCTTTCGATAGTGTAAAGAAGCTTTGTCGATACTTGGAATGTTCCTTTGAGGATTTATTTGGTGATATTTAGATTCGATTGATGACGAAGGAGTGGAATTATGAAGGTTATTGAAATGCCAGAAATCCCAATCATGTTTTCAGGTCTCGATGAAGCACTAGAAAAACTTGAAAGAATAAAGAGGATTAGTAATTCGATATCGCCTATATGTTCAACTTTTGAAGATTATTTATATACAGTTTCAGAAGTTGCTAAAATCTTAAGGATGAACACAAACTCGGTGTATCAATTGATTAATTCAGGGCATTTGAAAGCTTTAAAACTAGGGAAGTTAAAAGTAAGGAAAACGGAGTTAGAGAAATTTTTAGATCATGCAAGTAGTTTAGACCTTTTAGACGAATAACAATAGGCAAGACATAAGCGTTGATTTATGGAGGTGCAAATGAGTGTAGGATTTATTGCAGATTGGAGAAAGGAATTAGATTCAGATATTTGGAAAATGCCCCCTTTGTATCATCGAGTGTGGCAATGGTTAAAATATAATGCTAATTATTGTGAAGCCAAGATTCCAGACAAAGATGGTGGGTATTTGACACTGAATGCAGGACAGTTGGCGACATCTATTAGAATTATTGGACGAGGTGTTAGTTATTACGATGGATTAATTATGCGAGAAGTAAATCCGAAAACCGTAAAAAAAATACTTGATTGGCTTGAGGGTAGATCAATGATTGAAGTCAGGAGTAACAGCAAAGGAACGATTATAACCATTAGAAATTGGGAGCGTTATCAAATTGACAAGGAAGTAAGTAACACCATCGAAACACTTAAACAACAGCATGTGGATACTAATAATAATATTATTAATAAAAATAATAATATAAATAAAAAGAATAACAATAATACTTCTCGTTCGATGGAATATAAAGATTCAAAAACAAAATTCAGGTTTGCGAATGATTCGTCATCACAGCCTTGTATACACACAGGGTTATTGATTCGCAAAATGAGGGAGAACAATCACATGGTTAAAGTGCCTAAAGAAAATACAGCGCAATTTGACAACTGGTGTATTGAGCTGGATCGCATGAATAGAATTGACTGTAGGGATTGGATACAAATAGAGAAGGTTATTTTGTTTAGTCAAGAAGATAGCTTTTGGAAATCAGTTATTTTAAGTCCGCAAAAATTACGTTCAAAGTTTGATCAGTTGTGGCTAAAAATGTCTACAAAAAATGACCGTATTCAAAATACTGAAACCAGCAGGGATCAGTTAGATAAAGCGTTTAATGATCCTGATAGTGCAATTAATAAATTTTTAAGTAAGGGGAGGAAATAAAGATGATTAGAGAAATTTTCTTAAGAGAAATGTCAAGGCTAGAAATGTGCTATCTAAAGTTTAAAATTGTTCACGATGAAGTAAAACTAGAAATGTGGTTCAAAATATTCGAAGGTGAAGATGAGATTTTATTTGTTAAAGCGATAGAAAATTTTATTCTCACTTCAAAATTTGTACCAACTATTGCGGGAATTCGGGATTCAATGATGGCGGTAGCTATTCTAGATGTACCAACAGCGGAACTTGAATTTGAAAAGATTATGGAGATTATACGCATTTTTCCAAGAGGTGAAATGCGGTCAAATGCATTTGATGAACTAGGCATTGTTACTAAACGAGCAGTCAAATGTATAGGTGGAATCGAAGGTTTAGCTCGGTCGACAACACCTCTAATAGCAAAGAATCAGTTCGTTAAGTCATTTAATGAGATGACATCGGTACCAATAAATAAAGTTAAAAACTCATTGACAGTATCAGATGGAATAAGAAAGAATATTATGGAGTTAGAAATAAAGTATGATAAAAACAATAAATTTCTAACTTAGAGCAGCCATTTAATAAGAAGTATAGGGGTGAGTAAATGGTGAGTAAAAATGTTAAATTGACAATAAAAGAGGAACGTTTTGTCCTTGAATTAGTAAAAGGGATTAAACAAAGAGAAGCGTACAAACTAGCTGGTTATAAATGTGATCGAATGTCAGAAGCGGTAATAAGTCGTAAAGCATCAGAAGTATTTAATCGAAATCGTGTTAAAAAGCGATTTGATGAATTGCATAATAGAGTTATCGAAGAATCTGAAAATGAATCTATTATTGAAATAAAAGATGTTTTAAAAGAGCTGAAGGGTATTGCTATGGATGATATTTCAAACTATCTTAGTTTTAGAACAGAAACTAAAGAAGTTGGTGTAGACAGAAATGGAAATCCATTAATAGACTACAGAACAATAGTTCAAATGAAGGATTCAGAGTCAATCGACACAAGGAACATTCAAGAAATACGAATAGGGAAAGATGGACAGTTTTTCTTCAAACTATATCCGAGAGATGCAGCGCTAACTAAACTAGGAAGGTATCTAAAGATGTTTACTGATAGGATTGAGACGGAAATAGATACTGAAGTTACAGTTAAACTGGAGGGGGAACTTGAAACATGGAGTCAATAACAGCGGGGGGGAGGGGAGAAGTGTCATCCAGAATAAATTATAATATTATGGAGAGAAAATTTCAAAAAAAATTTTGCTAGAGTTTTTAGTTGAAAATACCCCTTAATTCAAGGGGTATTTTCACTTATATAGTCGATAAATTTCAAATTGTATGGCAGTACAATCTCTGATTTGTCACTAAATATGATCATGTATTTATACTAGTACCACTCCTCCATTTTGACGTTTGTTTAGTCTTAGATACTAAGAACATAAACTTAATAACTAATGAAATAAAGTCGTGCCTTATCATAACAATTAATATAGTCCTTGAATTTTCTTGAAACATCTACTTTGATAAAAAAATTTATTTCATTTGAGTACAATAATATCCATCTACTATAACTAAATACAAATATTTGAATTGGAATATATAAAGTGTGATATACTAATTTGGAATTAAATGTTAATATGGTATTGTAAATTGTACCTAGTAAGTACAATGACTATTAAGTCGAAAAATAATAGATATGTGAAGGGAGTTCCTATGAATACTGATCTTAAGCGTATAGAAACATTATATACATCTGCACTAACTCTATTCCAAGAAGTTGGACAAGCAGTCGAAAACAACGAAAGTGATGCTATTATCTATGACAAGTCTGATAGTTGTTCAAATAAGCTATACACTGCTGTTGAATATACTATGAAAGTAATTGGAAGTAAATACATTACTAATTTTTCTTTCGATGAACAGTCAAATTTAGCAAAACTATGCAACAAAATAAACCAATACATTCCTGAAGATTTGCATATTGACCTAAACTCATTGGTTATTGAAAAGGAAGCAAGAAATTTACTAACCCATAGTGCAAGGTTATCAAGAATAAACAACTTTGCCAGAGTTTTCATCAATCTGAGGAGGTTGATATGGTTTTTATCACCTGATTTAGAACTTGAAGAAGCAATAAAACTACGTGAAGATACTTTAAGATTTAACGAAATAGCTTCACTTTTAGATTTTCAAAATTACATAGATAATTCTCATGTTTTAATTACTGATTCCCTTAATGACATAGATTCTGACAAACTTAATTTACTTGCTAATATAAAATGGGATACAGTATATGATTTTGGTTTGAATTCAACGAGGATTGGACTCAGATCATATCGAGATACCAATGCACATAAAACACTATTTCTTGATCCGGATGATATACATTCCGTTAATGATCATTACTTAAATATAAGTAAAACCAAATGGATTAATATGAATGTAGATGAATGTGCTGTACCCAAAAAACTTGCCTCGTGGAAAAAAGACAGGAAAAGCATCGAAAAATATGTTATGAAGTCCTTTAATTTGCATCCAAGTGATGTAACTATCGTTTCCTTAAAAAGATATAATCCGGTAGTAGAAATGATTATAGACTTTTATTTGTTATACTTTAGCAATGTGAAGGTTATTTTGTTAAACGAGTTTGATGAAGAGTTATCGAAAAACATTGATAAACGATATGAAGAAGGAACTGTGCATATACAATTTGCTAGTCTTTTTTCTGTATGTGATACGTTCAATAAATACAAACGAATTTTTGATTTTGATGTTAATATAATCAATGAATTTTATTTACCAGGTAGGGATGGAAAAAAGCAACTAGATATCGCGATGAAAAACAATCTTGAGGATTGCTTTGAAGTATTACACAATAGACTTTGTGAAGAATCAGATAGCATCAAAGATTACTCAGATTTTCTAATGGGACATTTCCCAAAATGGTCAATTTTTAAAGACAAACGTTATACAACTCCTGTGGAAGAAGAAGTTTTCACTCAGTTCATTTCAGATATATCAAATAGACTTAATAGTTTATCAGATAAACCTTCGGATAAACTATTCTCTGTGGTACATGAGGCAGGGTATGGAGGAAGTACATTATTAAGACGAATAGCATGGGAGCTTCATGAAAGATATCCTGTGCTTATTATAAAAAAATACTCTAGAAGTAGTATCCGTAAATTGATAATAGATATTTATGATACGTATAAGCTAGGTGTTCTTGTGTTAGTTGATGACGAATTAATCACCCGGACAGAAGTAGATGACTTTGAAAATTTGATAAAAGGAATTGATAGACCGATTGCATCAGTTGTGTGTAGACGAAAGCATAAAAACGTCTCAGACCATGACAAGAAAACTTTAATGCTTGACATTATATCTGATAATTGCATTAGTAAAATATCTCAGGATTACAAACAGTTATCCATCTCACTAGGTAATAAATTTGACTTTGAAAAAATTGACACCTTAATGAATAAAGTTGTAGGAAGCAAAGATTTATGTCCGTTCATTTTAGGATTGTACTATCTTGAGGAAAACTTTATTGGTGTTGAAGACTATGTAAAAAGATCAATCAAATCGATAACTGATAAGCTCAGCATTGATATGCTTCTGGCTATTGCATTTACAAATTACTATGCTCGAGTTGGATTACCTAAGGGTATTATCAGTACAATATCAGGAACATCTACTAAAGATACTTCACTAAGTAGAAGATTCACTGATTTAAATAATCTACTCATAGAAACAGTTGATCTTCATGTAAATAACGCAAAACAGTGGAGAAGTAAGCATTATTTAATTAGTAAAGAGATTGTTAAGACTATACTCATTAATAATGATGAAAGTTCATCAAACTCTTATAGAGATTACTTGTTAAGTTACGCAGAAGAATACTTTAAAAAATTAATTGACGTTTCAACAAATTCAATTCCTGAGGTGATTTGCGAAACATTGACAGAGGTTTTTATCAACTCTGAACGAGACGATACAGAAGATAATATCAAAAATCACGATTATTCTCTTCTTATTCAAGAGATTCCAGATAAAAACGCAAGAATTAACCTCTTAGAAAAAATATCAGAAATTGCAAATAAAAAAATTAGTTCTGTGGATACTGAGTTTGGGAAGAATGAATGGCATTTTTTATCGCATTTATGGGCACATGTTGGAAGAATGTATTATAAGGAGTTCGATAATTTCAAACTAGCTCAAGAAATGTGTGTTAAAGCAATTGACATTATGAATGAAATTGAGCTTGAAGATCCAATCATATATCATATTTACGGCTCTTCTATTGCTCGTTCTATACAATATAACATGAGGAATATTGAGAATTCTAATGATACATCTAAGGAGGAAGTTCAAGAGTTTTTTGAATATTACCAAGAAGCGCATTATTATCTAACAAAATCTCACCAATTAGGAAATAGTGACTATGCAATTGTATCTATTATTAGAATGGGAGTCGAGTTTCTTCGTTCAATATTTAGAATTTATAAACTTAATGATATTAGCTCTATACCAAAACTAAATATGAGCTTCTTGAATACAATAATTAGTGATATTAATGATCTTGAAAGTACGGTGGATTTAGATGAGTTAAAACCTAATTCGCTTGTTAAATGGAAAGAATCATTACGAGCATATCAAAGTCTTTTATATAAGAATAACAAAGGTAAACTTCTTGAGATACTAGATAATGAAATATCAAAACTAAAAAAAGAGAATGTCCATAACTCTAGTATGATTTACTCAATTAATAAACTTATTGTTCTAACTCTTTTAAACCATTATGATTCTTACGATAGCTTAACTCAAAATAAGAAAGATTGCTCGAGGATTTTTGATATATTAGATGACAATTTTAAAAATGATACTTATCGAACATTTGATTGCTTCACCTGGTTCAGACTAGCTAAACATACCGAAAAAAGTTTGGATGATGGTTTGGTTGTAGCAAAAAAATGGATTGAACTTCAGGAAGAATCCAAAACCATTGATCCACGACCATATTATTATATGTCAACAATTAAACTACTTCAATCGCTTGATGGGTATACTACTTCATTAGATGAATCCACACATGTTTTAAAAGAATGTAAAGATATTTGCAGAAATGAAGAAAACCATCGAATTGTAAATACTTCTAGGCCACGTGATTGGTTTGTTAAAGGAAAAGGATTAAGTCAGCTACTAGACGACTCAGAAGTAGAACATATTCAATTATCGAAAAACAGCAACTTGGTAAATGTGAACGGAGTAATTGATTCATTCGATAATAGGAATACTGCAGGTTATATAAAGATTAGAGAACCACGAGAACTCTTTGATGCAAAAGTATTTTTTAAACCAAGTGAAACAAAACTAACTATAAACCAAAAAAATCATCCAGTCAGCTTCAATATGGCTTTTACTTATGAACGAATAATGGCATTTAATCGAAGTATTGAATTACTTGAAAAAAATATTAACAAACCAATAAAGAAATCTCCTAGCACGATTAATAGGACTAACTCTCAGAACTTTAATTCTGCTTTTTCGCAAGCTTATCGTAAAGCATTAGAGAGCGAAAAAGGTAGATAGTAAATATATGAATATGATTAGATACATTGCCAAGTGAACATATCTTACAAAAAGCATATTTAACAGAATTAATCCCTGTAGCGTACTTAGCTACAGGGATTTTCAACAATACATGCAAGCTCGATCTTATTAACAACAAAATTACTTGATACTACATTCTCATTTTACTCGTAATTCCATTATATTTTTATTCTCAATCAACTTAAAATTGAACCAATTAGTTGAAAAAGTCATTGTTCAATCTGCCCTACAAATCAGAATTTCCAATAATAAAATAGGACCTCCAATGAGGCCCTATTGTGATAAATATGTATCTGTAACATTTTTAAAACTTCTTAATATGAAACATTCTTAGCGGATTCTTCTTTGGAAATTGATGTATTATTGTTTTTCTTTTATTGTACTTATTATGTTTTGAGCTAGTTGAAATACATTGAAATGCATAGATTTACATGACTTATATGTAGTTGTGTTAAGTGTCATAAAATTTAAAATATCTTTTTTATCTTTAAACATAATATATAGTTCTAGGGATTCTTGGGCACTTTCTAAATCATTGATTGATTGGGCTAAAACATCATAATACTCTGTAAAAGTTGTTGTATACTCTACAAAGAGTATTGCATCGCTAGATTGAGTATTTAATGATGACAAATCAGTAGATTTTAGATTTTCTACATAATTATCCATAGCAGAAAGATATAATTTTGCAGTCTCAATTTGATCTTCAAATTCAACTACTTCTTTCTTTAAATCATCAACGGTTGCACGGTCAACTGATTCGAATAACATATACTGATTGAAACAAGCGTCCATTAAAAAAACTGGAATAACAGATTCCATTTCGACATAACTTAGAAGTTCTATTTGACCTTGGTAGATGATCATATCAATTTCTGAGTCAAAACTTATTGAGTGTTTTGTTTCACTAACGCTAGGCACAACCTCGTATGATTTTTCGGCTTCACCGTCAAATTCTTCAATTTGCCTACCGCTTGATACTTCGGCTGCTGACTCTGCTTGAGTCTCTCCACTTGAAGTACAGGCAATTAATAGTAGAGAAAGGACAAATATTAATAATAGTATAATGATTTTAATTCTTTTCATGATATTACCTCCTTTAATGATTAATAAATGTTTACCCTAACCCTATAAATTAAAACTACATGATTAACATGAGATAATCCGTGACAACAATTATGCTAAAGATTGGTAAAACAAGTAATTTGATAATCAATAAATCAAAAATCCTGATTTTTAGTAATAGTTATATTTTATGTGAAAATTTCTTTGGCTATAGAATATTTTGTGGAGATTATTTCGAGAATTCTATTGGAAGTATTTTTTTATCGTATTATTAATGTTATATTAAGCATGAAATATACAACGTATAGAATAATTGTAGATAATGGGTGAAACCATAGATGCAGAGTAAGGTATTATCGAAGGATTAATAGATATATAAAGCCACCAATTTGTCTCCAATTTGCCACCAATGGTTATGTTGATAATGAATTTATTATATTGCTTAGAAGTAGAGAGCAATGTTTTAAAACTAACATTGCTCTTGTAATATGTTCACAAAATTCAATGATGCGCAAGGTTGGTGTATTGAGTTTCTTTAGCGAAACAAACATTCCATGTGGAGAATATTGTGTTGTTGGAAAAAGAATCGACACCTAAAAAAAATAAAAGATAATCAAATGTATGGAACTGTTGTGTTAAATGACAGTTCCTTTTGTGTTTCAAAAAGATTTTCAGAGAGATGTAGATAAGATATAATAACAGTATCCTAAACAATAGAGGTATCCGCATGAAAGAAACAGATTTATATCAACCCATAAAAGAACTGTTTGAATCTCTTGGCTATGATGTCCAAGCAGAGGTTCAAGAAATAGATGTACTGGCCACAAAAGAGGATGAGTTTGTGGTGATTGAATTAAAAAAAGACCTTAACTTGAAACTCATCGTACAAGGGGCACAGCGGCAAAAACTCAGTGAAATAGTCTATGTAGCGGTTCCTAAGCCAACTTATAAAGTGCGTATGTCCAGTGTGTTTCAGGAGAAGGTTTACTTGCTGAGACGTCTTGGGATTGGGCTGATCTTTGTGAATTTCAAGGATAGTGGTGATGTTGCGACTATAGAGGAAGAACCGCTCATTTTCGATCTAAAACAATCCCAGAGACTTAACAAGAAAACCCGCGAGCGGGCATTAAAGGAAAAATCCATGCGGAGCGGTGATTATAATCAAGGTGGACAAAAAGGGACAAAAATTACTGCCTATAAGGAAAATGCTATTCTTGTGGCAGGATTGCTTGCCCAGAATGGTGTGATGAAAGTCTCAGTAGTCAAAGAAGCCGCAGGTGAAAAGGCGGGATCGATCTTGCAAAATGACCATTATGGATGGTTCGAGCGCGTAAAGATGGGACATTATCAGCTCACTCACAAGGGACATGATGCAGTGAGAGCTTATGATTATATCTTGGAAAAACTATTATAAAAAATGTAATAAATAAAAACACCCTTAACCGTTGAGTATTCATGCGCTGCGTAGAGGGTGTTTTCTCTTTTGGACAAAACGGACAAAAATAGACATTGACATGTCCAAAGTTGTGGAGTATGATAAGACCAAAGAATGAGAATAGAATTCATTTAAGGAGTGAGATAGATGGACAAAGCATATTATACTGTTGATGAAGTAGCCGACAAATTAGGTGTTCATACAAAAACCATAAGAAGATATATTTATAGTGGGAAATTAGGCGCCCATAAAATAGGTGGCCAGTGGCGCGTGACCGAACAAGAACTTTCAGACTACTTGGATGAAGGCTGCTGTTCAACATCCAAAGGTGATGGGGTCAGCAAAGATGATTTCTGTGTCTTTATGGATACCGATCATTTTGGCTCAGATGATGCCATGCAGATTTGTACAATTGTTGACTATTATGTAGAAGAGCAGAAAGAAGTCGCACCACTTGCTGCAGAAGTGATGACGACTATTACAACATTAGATCAGCACAACAAGTCGAAATTCAATTACGTTTACGATGACTCTGAGAAGAAGGCGCGTTTCGTATTCTGGGGAACGCCGGACTTTATTGAACAGTTGATGAAAACACTTAAAAAATACGTTTAGAAGATTACAATAAAGGGATTTATGCTAAGAAAAAAGAGAAATGAGGTGCAATATGATAGAAAAAGTATATAAGGTGGATGGAATGACCTGTTCAGCTTGTTCAGCAGCAGTTGAGCGTGTAACAAAAAAGCTTGAAGGTGTAGAGTCGTCAGTGGTGAACTTAACAACCAATCGATTGACGATTCAGTTTGATGACGTCCAAGTGAACCAAGAGATGATCTTTGAGAAAATTGAAAAAGCAGGGTATAGCCCAAGTGAACTGATTATAGAAAAGAAAGTTGTTATTCCAGTTAATGGGATGACTTGAGCATCGTGTAACCAACGTGTAGAAAAAGCGATTGGTAAATTGGACGGTGTCCAAGAGGTAAGTGTCAGTGGTGCAACCAATAAAGCGTATGTCACATATGACACACAAAAGGTAAGACTTTCAGAAATCAAACAAAGTATTAAAAAGTCCGGCTATACACCCATGTCTATAGAAGTAGAGGTAACAGAAGAAGGGGAGGATCCACTTGTAAGAGAAAATCGCCTGATGTGGATGCGATTTAAAGTAGCCATCACTTTTGGTGCATTATTGCTATATGTAGCAATGGGTCATATGATGGGCTTGCCATTACCAGCATTCCTTCATCCAACCCATGCACCGTTAACATTTGCTGTGACACAAATTGTATTATTGATTCCGATTGTTATTGCGGGTTATAAATTTTATACAGTTGGTTTTAGAACATTATTTAGTGGTCACCCCAATATGGACTCCCTGATTGCTGTTGGAACGACGGCTGCGATTATTTATGGATTTTATGCAACCTACCAGATTGCTATTGGAAACACTGCTTATGTCATGGAATTGTATTTCGAAACAGCTGGGGTTATTATCGCTTTAATCATGTTAGGAAAATCTTTGGAGCATCGCTCAAAAGGGAAAACTTCAGAAGCGATCAAAAAGCTTATTGGTTTACAACCTAAAGAAGCCACTGTATTACATGGTGACGAAGAGATACGGATACCTATTGAAGAGGTAGAAGTTGGCGATGTGGTTCTTGTGAAGCCAGGTGAAAAGATTCCTGTAGATGGTGTCGTTGTAGAAGGATATAGCTCTGTCGATGAATCAATGTTAACAGGTGAAAGTTTACCGGTTGAGAAATCAGAAGGCAGTACAGCTGTTGGTGCCAGTATCAACAAAAATGGTCTGCTTAAGATTAAAACCGGAAAAGTCGGAGATGAAACAGCCTTATCAAAGATTATTCACTTAGTAGAAAATGCACAAGGCACGAAAGCGCCAATCGCAAAGTTGGCGGATATTATTTCTGGCTACTTTGTACCGATTGTAATTGGTATTTCCATAATAGCTGGCCTTATTTGGTTTGTAGCCACAAGAGACATTAATTTCGCCCTTAAGATATTTATTTCTGTCCTTGTCATTGCATGTCCATGTGCCCTGGGATTAGCAACGCCGACGGCAATAATGGTTGGAACAGGTAGAGGTGCTGAAGCAGGTGTACTCATTAAAAGTGGCGTTGCACTAGAAACAGCCCATAAAATAGACGCTGTTATATTTGATAAAACAGGCACGATTACGGAAGGAAAGCCTGTCGTAACAAATGTTGTGGCAGCAGGGAACTTATCAGAAGAAGTCTTGCTACAATATGCAGCATCTGCTGAAAAAGGTTCTGAACATCCCCTAGGTGAAGCCATTGTCCTTGCCTACGAAGAAACGAAGAAAGACTTTATCAAAGTAGAACGATTCAAAAATATTCCAGGTCATGGATTGAAGACAACCCTTGCTGGAGACATTAAATTGCTTATTGGGAATGAGAAATTAATGGTCAGAGAGAAAGTTGAAAACTTTGATCCATCAGTTTCCCTTCAATTAGCCAAGGAAGGTAAGACACCAATGTTTATTGCTGTTGGTGGAGAATTTCAAGGGATTATTGCCGTTGCAGATGTCGTAAAACCGACAAGTAAAGCAGCTATTAAAAAGCTCCATGATATGGGCATCAAAGTAGCTATGATCACGGGTGATCATAAGGAAACAGCAGAAGCAATAGCAAGAGAAGTCGGCATTGATATAGTCCTTGCAGAAGTGCTTCCACAGCATAAGGCAGAAGAAGTCCAAAAGCTTCAAAAACAGGGCCATCGTGTAGCAATGGTAGGAGATGGTATCAACGATGCACCAGCACTTGCACAATCAGATGTCGGAATAGCCATTGGTTCAGGGACGGATATTGCTATGGATTCTGCAGATATCGTCTTGATGAAAAATGGTTTAGAGGACGTAGCTGAAGCAATTGCACTCAGTAAGGCGACAATTAAGAACATTAAGCAAAACTTGTTCTGGGCTTTCGCATATAACACAGCAGGTATTCCACTTGCGGCAGGTGTCATCTATGCATTTGGTGGACCGCTGTTAAATCCAATGTTTGCAGCAGCAGCCATGTCCATGAGTTCAGTGTCAGTTGTCTCTAATGCACTACGCCTGAAGAGAGTACAGATATAGTTGCTATTGCATGTAGTATCACTTGCATGAAGTGTTTATTAAGGTATAAATAAAAACCGTCACTCTTATAATTATATAATGGTGACGGTTTTTTACGTTTACAAATTCGAAACACGTAACTTATAGAATGTATGCTATGTGATAATAACAAAAAATATAGGGTATAAATAAATTGAATTGGTGGTATGTAATTAATTTATAAGATAAAGAGGTGATGAAATGCATACCATGTCACGCTTATTAAAAGCTTATGAAAGCGGTATAAAGGTGCCATTTAACAATAAGGATAAGATTATATTTTTTAGCGATATCCATCGAGGAGACAATAGCATCTCTGATGAATTTGCTCATAACCAAAATATCTATTATCATGCATTAAATCACTATTTTCAAAATGGGTACACCTATATCGAGGTTGGGGATGGAGATGAACTTTGGGAACACAGTAAGTTCAAGCATATTCGTGGTGCCCATAGTGACGTTTATTGCCTGATCAGGGAGTTTTATATCCAGGACCGCTTTTGGATGCTGTATGGTAACCATAATATGAGCTTTAAACATGGGCATCATGTGAAATATAATCTGCATGAATTCTTTGATGAATATAAGGATGAGGTGTCTCCACTATTTCCAGGGATTGAAGTACATGAGTCGCTGATTCTAACTCATGAGGAAACAGGCAAAGAAGTGTTTGTTGTACACGGACACCAAGGGGATTTCATCAATGATCATATATGGCGGATTATGAAGTTTATCAATCGGCATTTCTGGCATTACTTGCATATTGTCGGTTTTAGAAATCCAGCCAGTCCAGCGAAGAATCGCCATAAGCGCCATAAAATTGAGAAGAATTATACAAGATGGATTAAGAAGTACCGAAAAATGCTGATCGTGGGTCATACCCATCGGCCGAAGTTTCCAAGTAATGGAGAGGAACCCTATTTTAATACGGGGTCGTGTATTTTTCCGAGAAGCATTACTGGTCTTGAAATAAATGAAGGAAAAATAGGTCTGGTTGATTGGCGTATAAAGCCTGATGCTGAGGGCAGTCTCCATATTTCGAAGACCTATTTAAAAGGACCAGAAGCAATAGAAAAATTCATGTTGTAGGATTAAGGAATTGCAAAATGAACCAAAGTTATGTATACTTAATGATAAGAAGTCTCATCCTGAGGGAGAGACTTCTTTTTTAAAATGTACACCCTAGGGGAGTGTGTACAGGGAGACGAAGTAAATAAGAATTAGAGAGGTGAACAGTTGGTAGTAGTAAACAAAATTCATGAAAGGGAACTCCACAAAGAAGATAAGTTAAAAATTCTTTCAGTGTTTCCTGTGGCATTTCTGCTCTTTGGTCTGTATTTATGTGGTGACATCACTACATTAATAATGGGACTAAAAGCTATAATTATGTCACCGACAATTTTAATTACAGATTTCCTTGAAGTCGGTGGTCTTGGACCATCTTTTGTAAATGCAGCACTCATTGGTTTCTTTAATCTGTACCTGCTAAAACGGTATCAATTAAGGATCAATGGACTCCTGATCGCGGCCTATATGACCGTTATAGGATTTGCTTTTTTCGGGAAGAATATTTTCAACATTTTACCGATATATACAGGCGGATACCTGTATTGTAAGTATCAAAAAATTCAGATGAAGAACATTATCTTAATCATTATGTTTGGAACAGCACTTGCGCCAATTGTCAGTGAAATTGCTTTTGGACATACACTGGATATTGCTTTTAGTGTACCGTTTGGTATTGGATTAGGCCTTCTTATAGGATTTATCATCGTGCCTCTATCGTCGCATATGCTAAAGTTCCATGATGGTTTTAATTTGTACAACATTGGATTTACAGCTGGGATTATCGGTACGGTTTTCACTAGCATGTTGAGAAGTTTCAAGATGGAGATTCAGCCAGAACATATTCTATATTTGGACAAATCATCGCACATCGCGATTCTGTTAGGGGTATTATTTGTCTATTTGATGGTGGTTGGGTTATTATTGAACAGGAACATTCTTACAGCATACTTTAAGATATTTAAGTACAAGGGACGTACCATTACAGATTTCACACAATTAGTCGGATATGGTATGACGTTTTTTAACATGGGTATGATGGGCATGATGTCCCTTGGTTATGTATTGCTAGTTGGCGGGGTCATTAATGGACCGGTCTTAGCAGCAATATTTACGATAACAGGCTTTGCAGCCTTTGGTAAACAGCCGAAAAACTGCTATCCTGTCGTTCTTGGGTTAATCGGGACAGCTTTACTTATGGGCTATGATTTATCTTCTACAGGTCTGATCATATCGGTATTGTTCTCGACGACATTGGCACCTATTGCTGGTACTTATGGACCTATTGCAGGTATAATAGCAGGGGCACTACATTTAGCATTAGTTATGAACATTGGGGTTGTTCATGGTGGTATTAACTTATACAACAATGGCTTTTCAGGTGGATTGGTCGCAGGGTTTCTCGTACCAATCATCGATGCTTTTAAAAAGGGAGACTAGAAGAAATGCGACATGAAATCAAAAAAATATCTAGAATTGTAGATGAGCTGACAACATTGTTTTTAAAAGATGACACAAATGAAGTAGATTTTTCCATTAAACGATTGTCTGACCACACTGTTATTAAGATAGTCGATTATGGGACAAATTTTACAGATGAGTATATTGACCAACTGAGAGAACTCTTCAATGCACAAAGGCAGTGTGAAGTTGAAGAGTACTACTGGCAACTTTGTGGTGAAGTCGATGATGATGAGGAATTGACGTTAATAGGGTGCATGATAGATAAAGCTACCGTTGAAAAAAGAGACGGTAACTTATATTTAGAATTGATTCGTTACAATATGTAATTAAATAATGCCGTTCATGCTCAAGTAATGAAGGGTTAACATAAGAACAATAATAAGAGGAAAGTATTTATGCAAGTCAAAAAATACTTTCTTTTTGCTTTTTTTGAAGAGCATGATGAATGCGACGTTTAAAACGATCAATCCATAAAGCACGAAACCCGGATGAACTCTAAAGCCACCAAGAGCCAAATAGCCATGGAGCGGTCCAGTGACAAGGATCGTCCGTCCAGCGTGCCTGTGGGCAGTCCGTATTATTTTTTTGATTTTTGCCGTTTTTATTCCCATAAATTGCGGTCTTACTTTCAAAAGTCCTGTAATCACAAGAATAAGAACGGTAAAACTATTAAAAAACCCTAGGATTGAAACCAGTCTCATAAGTGCCCCTCCCTAATACAAGTATAGTTTCTTTATACCCAATACTTTTGTAAAATCATGCGATTTACTTAATGCATCGTATTATTTTTACAGCATAAAAATGGCTTCACCCAAAAGGTGAAGCCATATAAGATCTATTTTGTCAGGTATAAGTATAATAACTTGATCGTATTTTCCAATCCTTCATAATGGGTTCTTTCGACACCATGTGAAGCGTATACACCTGGACCAATCAGTGCACCTTTGATGTTGTTGCCACCTCTTAATGCAGCACCAACATCCGACCCATACATAGGATATATGTCAACGGCATAATTCAATTCAGCCTCTTTACTTAATTCAACAAGTTTGCTGACCATATGGTAATCGTAAGGACCACCTGAATCTTTGGCACAAATAGAAACATCATGTTCTGTACAGTTGAGATCAAGCCCGATACAGCCCATATCCACCGCCAGTAACTCCGTGATGTCATCTGGAATATAAGAAGCGCCGTGACCGACTTCTTCATAAGTAGTAATGATTAATTTCGTCGTATAGTTTGGAACGATATCTTGCTCTTTCATAAATTTCAGCAGTGCAAGCAAGCAGGCTACACTCCCCTTGTCATCGATGAAACGAGATTTCAAATAGCCACTTTCAGTCACTGTAGTCCGAGGATCTATAAATATAAAATCTCCAGCACAAATGCCTAACTTCTCAACGTCTTCTTTTGAAGAGACTACTTCATCAAGCCTTACTTCCATATTTTCAGGTGTTCTCTCCAATGATTTGCTGTTTGGATGGACATGGATAGCAGGTGCCTCACTTAAGAATGTTCCTGTATACAGGCGACCGTCCCTTGTGCGGACATGACAGAATTCACTGTCTAATGTCGGAACGATAGGACCACCAACTAAAGTGAATTTTAATGTACCATCACTGGTGATAGATCTTACCATTGCGCCAAGTGTATCGACATGGGCAGAAAGACCTATCGTCTGCGCATCGTTTTTACCCGGAATCGTAATGATACCACAGCCTTTGACTGTTGTTTCGAATGCATAGCCCAGAGTTTTTACTTGTTCCTCGATAGAGGTCATAATATCAAAGCAAAATCCGCTGGGACTATGGAATTCCAGTAAATTTTTAGCCGTTTCTAAGACATGTTGTTTATCAATTGTAATCATAAAATATCCTCCCTCTTAATAGAAGTACTCTAAATTGTATTTATCATACTGACATCATACAATAAATTTTTTATAAATGAAACTCCTAAAATAGGGGGTTGTTCATTTATAAAACCCGTGGTAGGATATAGAGGAATTGAATAAAGTGCTTATTGGTGCGATGCAAGAGCATTGCTTAATAGGGAAGTTTGGTGAAATTCCAACACGGTCCCGCCACTGTAAAGTATAGATAATAGTCCGATACCACTGTACGCTGTATGGGAAGGTGATTATTATTGTTATGACTAAGTCAGGAGACCTGCCAATAAGAGCAATACTGTTAATCTCACGAGGATGAGGAGGTGTTATAACGATAGTTCAACGAACTTTGTTAATGACGCCCTTCTGTTGTAAGAAGGGTTTTTTTAATTAGGATGTAGGAATGAAGTTTATGGGTGAAATGTGTGGAATTCACGAGCTTGCCTTTTTTAAAACCAGCGTATGCTGGTTTTTTATTTTTTGATCGAGTTTTCGGAGATAAGTGCTGTTAAAGCACAAATACATGCTGGTGGTAGCGGGAAAGCCGGAGGCATAAAAATTGCTAAGAGCATAGAAGACGTCAGGTCGTGTTCCGAAAATCTTTTAGGATCTACCCTTGGAAGGTTGTGATATTAAACATGAATCCTATTCAGGAATCGTATTGGATAGAAAAAAGTTACAGGTTGTTTTGAAGGCGTTTAATGAAGATGTGGAAACCAAGGCAGTTGTCATGATTGGCGAGATTGGTGCGACATTAGTAGAGGAATTGATTGCAAAAGGACTATGGGAAATACCACTAATCCTGAAAATAAAAATATCAAAGGGGGTAATATCGGTGCCTAGAGAACTAAGCAAAATATACAATGATTTATTGAACTGTCATGTTGCCAATTTATATAGTTTTTATTTTAAACTGTATAAGTATGAGCAATTTTTCAAGAAAAAAATGGATCTGGACATTTCACCATTAGTAGATAATACAATTGATGTGTTAAATGAAGCCATTCATAAGAGCGAGAAAGTATATGGGGAAATGGGTGTGATGCCAGAGTTATCGATGACTTTTTTGACCAGTCATTCAGTTGTGAGTCACCAGTTCCAAACGACACAAAGAAAACAAGAAATTATTACATCATTAGAGGAAGATCAAGCATCTATAGAAAAAACATTGGAACTTACAATCTATTGTTCAGATACTTTAGCGCTTGTGGAGGAATCAGATTATCTATGTGACAGTCAAATGACTATTCATAGTGCTTTTGAAACACTGAAAGGTGTATTACAATAGCTATTTGACACTAGATATAGTGTATGCTATCATCTTAACAACAATATATTGCGTTTTAGGTGCCGAGAACATTCGGATAATAGGGAAAGAGGTGTAACTCCTCTACAGCCCCCGCTACTGTAAGTGAAGATGAACGCTCATGACCACTGTCTATGATGGGAAGGTGAGCAAGTAAAGCGACTCACAAGTCAGGAAACCTGCCTAAGAACGATATCGAACTTCGGTGGGAAGTGTTATGATGCTTAAAACATGAAAGATGTTTTTGTACATACGAGAACCTACGAAAGTAGGTTCTTTTTTTACGCTTTGCTCTTTGTGAGTATTTATCCGATAACGTTGAAACATAAAAAATAATAGGATGTGAGTAGATTGATTACGACGGTTAGAAAAAGAAATGGTGAAATAGTTCCCTTGAAAGAAGTAAAAATTGCACGAGCTATTTTTAAAGCAGCAAAAGCTTGTGGCGGTACAGACTACGATTTAGCGAGAGATTTGTGTGATGTCGTATTGGAAAAGTTAAACGAAAAATTTGAGAATCCAGTTGATATCGAAGATATACAAGACACAGTTGAAAAGGTGCTCATCGAAAGCGGTAAAGCACAGACCGCGAAACGATATATCTTATATCGCCACCAGCGAACAGAAGCTAGGAAGAAAAACTCACTGATTGGTGCGACGATTGATCTAATGAATAATTATTTAGAGGATAAAGACTGGCAAGTAAAAGAAAATGCTAATAGTTCTGAGAAATCAGTCATGGCGCTTTATAACTATACAAGGGAGGAATTTGTTAAACTCTATTGGCTAAATGAATTGTATCCAGTTGAAGTGGCAAATGCTCATGAAAGTGGAGAAATTCATATTCATGACCTAGGATTCTTGGGACCCTATTGCTCAGGTTGGGATTTAGGTCAATTGATTAGAGATGGCCTCGTTGGTCCGAAACAATCCAGCGCACCAGCAAAACATTTATCAACCCTTCTTGGCCAAGTAGCAAACAGTATATTTGCAACTCAGCTGGAGAATGCAGGTGCTCAGGCATTTTCATCATTTGATACTTATTTAGCACCATTTGTTCATTATGACCAGTTGCAATACTCTGAGTTAAAAAGATTGATGAAATCCTTTATTTTTGAAGTGAATATGCCAATGCGTATAGGTGGACAAAGCCCATTTTCCAATGTCACATTTGATTTAACTTGTCCTTCGACGCTTTCGGGATTACCTGTTGTCATCGGTGGTAAAATGATGGACAAAACATACGGAGATTTCCAAACCGAAATGGACATGGTCAACAAGGCATTTGTCGAAGCCATGATGGAGGGTGACGCTGAAGGACGTCTGTTTACATTCCCGATTCCAACCCTCAATGTCGATGAAGCCTTTCCGTGGGAAAATGAAACAGTTGGCTACTGGATGAACTTAACGGTTAAATTTGGGGTGCCATATTTTGCAAACTTTGTCAATTCGGATCTGTCACCAGAAGATGCACGTTCGATGTGTTGTCGGTTGAGATTGGACAATAGAGAGCTTATAAAACGTGGTGGTGGGCTATTCGGATCCAATCCACTCACCGGCAGTACGGGAGTAGTAACCATCAACTTACCTCGTATTGGTTATAAAGCAAGAACGGAAGAGCAATTTTATAAACTTCTTGATAGAAGTATTGAAATAGCAGTAGAATCATTGGAAATGAAACGTAAATATCTTGAGCAATGGACTGAACAAGGTTTATATCCATATTGTCGCCATTACTTGCGTCATATAAAAGCAGGTACAGATAGTTACTGGACGAATCATTTTTCTACAATAGGTCTTGTTGGCATGAATGAAGCTATCATGAATTTTATGGAGAAAGACATTACTTCGGAAAAAGGGCAACTATTCAGTTTAGGAGTTATGGATTACTTAAGAGAGAAAATGAGTGATGTTCAAGAAGAGACAGGGAATCTATATAATTTAGAAGCGACGCCTGCAGAATCAACTGCTTACAGATTGGCATTAAAAGATAGACAACTGTATCCGGAAATTATAGCTCAAGGTACTGAGGCAACACCGTATTACACAAATTCCAGTCAATTACCCGCAGATTATACATCTGATATATTCGAAGTGTTGGATTTACAAGATGAGCTTCAATCAAAATACACTGGCGGGACTGTTCTTCATTTATATACTGCGGATAAGATTGAAGACGGGACAGCGGTGTCGACACTGATCAGCAAGATATTCAAGCGATATGAGCTACCATATGTATCTTACACACCAACATTCTCTCATTGTTCAAAGCATGGTTACTTCAAGGGTGAACTCTGGGAATGTCCTGAGTGTGGTGAAGCATTAGATGTTTATAGTCGCGTTGTTGGTTATTATAGACCGGTACAAAGATACAATAAAGGGAAAGTACAGGAATATGAGGATCGATTAAAATTTGAAATGAATGATTAATGAAAGTTGGAAACACTTATGAAAATAAACCATATTATTGGGACATCATTTATTGATTATCCAAAAGAGATTTCAATGGTCGTATTCACAAAAGGATGTAATATGACGTGTCCGTATTGTCATAATAAGGACTTGTGTGAACAAGAGCTTCTTGTTGACGTTAACGATATTTATGCCTTCTTAAGAAAGCGTCAGGGATTAGTGGATGCCATCACCATCAGTGGTGGCGAACCAACCCTTCAACCTCACTTAGTTGACTTTTGTAGACAACTTAAAAATATTGGTGTAAAAGTAAAGTTAGATACCAATGGTAGTAATCCAGAAATATTAAAGCAGTTGATTGAGGAAGGATTGCTTGATTATGTGGCCATGGACATGAAAACATCGCCTCAAAAGTATGAGGTATTATGTGGTATCGCATTTGAGAAGGTTCAAGAAAGCATAGCATTGATAAAAACACTGGGAGATTATGAATTTAGGACCACTGTTTATCCGACAATTCTAGAAAAGGACCTAGAGGAAATTGTTGATCTTATAGGAAATGAAAAATATTATTTGCAGCAATATCGTTCAAATAGTCCAAAAGAGCTATCTGCATATTCTGATGAAACTATTGCTAGTATGGGCGTAAGACTAGGTGTAATGGTCCGAGGGTTATCAGCGGTAAGCGCTTAAAGCCTTGTTGACAAGTAGTGGTGAAGCCACTATAATGTTCATGAACAATAGAATATGAATTAGGGTGCTTAAAGATTTTTTAAGTTAAAAGGAAATACGGTTGAAAGCCGTGACAGCCCCCGCTACTGTAATTGATGACGACGCTTTGACATAACCACTTGCTCTGCAGGGAAGGGAAAGCGAAGGACGATTCATAAGTCAGGAAGCCTGCCTTGATTCAAACGGAAAGCAACTTCGGTGGGAGGTGTAAGCTTATTTTTTTGGAATAGGATTATAGACTGCTTGCACAGCAGTCTTTTTTTTGGAGAAATTTAATAATGAAAGAGTATTATAGTCGTTTATTAACGCAAAAACGCCGCATGCTGCTATTGCAATATGCTATGTTGGCTGGTCTGATCTTGCTTATCATTGCAAGTGTGGGTTTTGGCTCTGTTCAAGTACCTTTTACCGAGACAGTTCGTATACTGCTGGGGAAATTTGGACTTAACAGCTTTTCAGCAAGTGCCAAAGCTTATGAAGCGGCCATTATTTGGGATATTAGATTGCCTAGAGTCTTGATTGGAGCACTAATCGGTAGCGGACTTGCCGTTGCCGGGTGTATTTTTCAAGCCATTCTTAAGAATCCATTAGCGGATCCTTATACAATTGGGGTTTCAACAGGGGCTGCATTTGGTGGTTCCCTTGCAATTTATTTTAACTTGTTTATTGTAAGAGAATTATTACCAGTGCCGATTTTTGCATTGGTTGGTGCGGTTGTTACATTAGTATTGGTACTAAGGTTATCTTTAGTCAATGGTGTACGCACAAAATCCAGCTTGATTTTGGCTGGGATTATTATTGGATCTGTTCTTTCTGCAGGAATCAGTTTTTTAAAAGCAGTTTCTGGAGAGGATGTTGGCGCCATTATTTTCTGGTTGATGGGTAACTTGAGCTCAAAATCGTGGATGGATGTGTTACTTGCATTTCCTTTCATTGGAGTAGGGATCGTATTTGCCAATCAATATGCGATGAAACTTGATATCATGACCTTAGGTCGTCAAGAGGCGACAACTCTAGGCGTGGATTATGATAAAACATCAAGACTATACTTGGTCATTGCGTCGTTGATTACTGCGATTTGCGTTTCTGTCAGTGGGATTATCGGATTTGTGGGACTTGTTATTCCTCATTTGATTCGTATGACAGTAACGACAAAAAATCAGTATTTGCTGCCCTTATCGGCAGTTGCTGGTGGCATTATGCTTGTAAGTGCGGACTTTATCAGCCGCGTATTACTGCCGTATGAATTGCCGGTAGGGATATTAACGACATTACTTGGGGGACCGTTCTTCATTTACATATACTCAAGTAGAAAGGGAGGTATTCAAAATGATTAAAATCAGTGGCTTATCGTTTGGATATGATAGAAAACCTCTCTTTAATAACCTTTCCTGTGAAATGAATTTCGATCAAAACAACAGAGTTTTGGCAATGGTTGGACCAAATGGCTGTGGCAAAAGTACATTACTTAAAATTGTTGCTGGACATTTGCACGCTGGTGCGGGTGATATTTGGATTGATCAGCGACTTTCAAAGGAAATACCTTCAAAAGAAAGACCTAAAGTCTTAGGCATGATACAACAGAATGCTAAATTTGATTTTCCATTTTCGTGTTTTGACACGGTGCTTATGGGGCGTTACGCCCATAAAGGGGAGTTTGAAGACTATCGACCGATTGATGTGGAATCGTCTTTAAATGCTCTTAAAGAAGTTGGTATGGACCATCTTGTAGATCGTAGTGTGACTGAAATTAGTGGTGGAGAATTTCAGCGTGTTCTAATAGCGCGGACAATTGCTCAGGGGCCTAAAATCATCTTGTTAGATGAAGCTTTTTCAGCAATGGATATTCGACACAAACAGCAGGCCATAGAAATGCTCAAAGGCTACGCTGTTGAAAAGGATGCCTATATTGTCATGGTGATTCACGACATAAACCTGGCATACAAATATGCGGACACAGTAATGATGATGCGAGATGGGGAAATTGTTCATCAAGGTAAAACAAAAGAAGTTATTAATGAAGAAACGATTTACTCGATTTTTGACGTAAACATGCGCAAAGTCGAAGATGAAGGATTTCTGCTAATTTAGGAGGAGTAACAAGATGAAAAAAATATTAACATTATTAATGGTTGCAGTTTTACTAATTGCTGCGACGGGATGTACAACTGCCACATCTACACCAGAAGATACTGGTAAAAAAGCAATCCTTGTAACAAGTTTTGGAACAAGCTACGCTGACACGAGAGCACTTACTATTGAAGCAATAGAATCAAAGTATGCTGAATTATACCCAGACTACGAAATTGTAAGAGCATTTACCGCACAAATTATTATTGATATTTTAGATGAAAGAGATGGTATTGACGTAATGAATGTTGAAGAAGCATTCAAATACCTTAAAGATAATAAGTTCTCTGATGTTATCGTACAACCAACACTTGTAATGAATGGTGCTGAGTATGACGATATGGTTGCAGTAGTTGAAGAGGAAAGAGAAAACTTCGTCAGCCTTAAGGTTGGTGCGCCACTCTTAACACATGTTGAAGATTATAAAAATCTTGTTATAGCATTGGAAGATGAAGTAAAAGCGGCGATAACTTCTGAAGAGGAAGCGGTTGTATTCATGGGTCATGGGACGCATCATTTCGCTAACGCGACTTATCCTGCACTTGAGTACTTCTTCCATGATGCTGGTATGAACAATGTATTTATAGGAACGGTAGAAGGCTACCCTGAACTTGATGAAGTTATTAATAGGTTAAATGAAAATGATATTAAGAAAGTAACGCTTTACCCATTAATGCTTGTTGCCGGTGATCATGCGTCTAACGATATGGCTGGTGACGAGGAAGATTCTTGGAAAACTGTTCTTAAAAAAGAAGGTTTTGAAGTAGAAACGGTTCTTAGAGGATTAGGTGAGGATGAAATGATTCAACAAATTTTCGTTGACCATACAGAAGCAGCAATGAATGCTGAAGATGTTGCAGCTGAATAAATCAAATGATTAATTGAATCATAACAGTATAAAAGTGGAGATTATTTTAAGCAGGGACAGATGTTCCTGCTCTCCTTGTTTTCTGACACATGTATATTTTGATTTGAGCGGTCAATGCCCTGATGGCGAAAGACGCTTTAAATGTGGTATGATAGACCAGTACATAAAATTAAGAAGGTGGATAATATGAAACAAGTAAGCTACAAAGTGATATTTAGAATATTTATTATAGTGATTTTGACACTATTTATAGCCCGCCCATTTATCGAGCGAGGCATGAGTCACATACCACAGACACCAGGCAAAGAGTATGCTATTGAAATTGTTGATGATTCAGGCTATAAAATAAGAATGGAAAAACCGGCGACGCGTATAATTTCACTATACTCAGCTCATACAGAAAACCTATTTTCATTGGATCTAGGCGATGAGATCGTTGGTGTGGGGAAGTCGGAATCATTCCCACATGCTGCACTGTCAAAGCAGAGTTACGATTATAAGGCAGATCCTGAGAAAGTAATATCGGCACAACCAGATTTGGTGGTCATTCGACCCTTTGTTGAACGTCATAACCCAGGTTTTGTTGATGCTTTAAGAAGGGCAGGCTTGACAGTTGTGTCTCTTTATCCAGAGAATGCAAATGAGTTTGAAAGTTATATCATGCGACTTGGAAAAGTGACAGGCAGAGAGAAAAAAGCAGAGCAACTATTGAAGAAGTTTAGTGCTGAACTTGTTGTTTTAGGAAATCAAACAGCAGCTATAGAAGACCGAGTAGGTGTTTATTTTGAATCATCAGATAGAGAATATAAAACAATCACTGAAGATTCCATGGCAGCTCGAGCGATTGCATTGGCAGGTGGACGCAATGTTGCAACAGGGGTAACACCTATACAAGAAGGCAGTTCCATTGCTATTTTTGGATTAGAAGAAATTGTTGAAATTGGTGATCAAATTGATGTGTTCGTAACACAGAGAGGTGTGATGGGGGCAGGAGGGAATTACCACTCAATTTCTATTAGACCAGGTTTTGATACAATCGAAGCGGTCAAGAATGAGCGCGTGTTGGAGATTAATCAAAAGATTGTATCCAGCCCAACCTTTAGACAAACACTGGGCATAAAAGAACTCATGCGTTATTTTTATCCGGATCAGTTTAACGATTATGAGCAATATAAGACAGAAGACTTGTTAACGAGACGGGATTTTGCAAATTTGAGCGTACTTTACATGAAACGCCCAATATTCGTACCGACGTCAAGTTATTTCAGATCAGAGTATCGAGGGCATAAGTTTGGCTACTTTGAAGATGTAGATGAAACTGATGAGGATTACTATTTTGTTGAAACAGCTGCGCTTTCAGGGTATCTGGAAGGGTCAAAAGTAGATTTGCTGGAGTACTTCTACCCAGATGAATTGTTGACAAAAGAAGAATTGGCCAAGTTCATTTTCTTGATCGGGGATTACAAGAATCAAAACGAGAATGTAGTAATCAACGACATTGACACTTATGAAGCTGGGCGTGTCATTCAGATATTAGTTGACAATGGCGTGTTTAAACTTGACGAAGTAGGCAAATTTAATGGTGATGCCCCGATGACGGGTGCAGACGTTATAGAATTATTAGAAACGTTATAGATGGTGAAAAAATGATTAAAGTGACTGGTGTAAGTAAACAATTTGAAGAATTAAAAGCCGTTAATGAGGCGACGCTTCATATAAAACGCGGCCATATCCATGGTCTTCTGGGGCCCAATGGTGCTGGTAAAACAACCCTTATTCGAAGTATCGTCGGCTTGTACGATATTGATGAAGGGGAGATTCGCATCAATGATGAAAGCTTAACGAGGGACAACCATGTCTTAAAAAGTAAAATAGGTGTTGTGACCCAACATATAAACTTGGATAAGGAATTGACCCTTGAAGAGAATCTGGAGTTTGCAGGGCGCCTTTATGGACTGTCTAAAGGAAGGATCAAAGAGCGTAAAGCCACATTGCTCAAGGCCTTTAATTTAGAGAATGCCAAGGACAGGCAAGTCAAGAAATCTTCAGGCGGAATGAAACGGAAGCTGATGATTGCCAAAGCATTAATACATGATCCGGAGCTGATTATTTTAGATGAACCAACAGTTGGGATTGATGTAAAAGCCCGTAAGGAAATATGGGAAATGTTGATTCGGTTACGGGATGAAGGTAAAACCATGTTGTTGACGACTCATTATATTGAAGAGGCAGAATATCTGTCAAATATGATTTCTATGATTCATCAAGGTGAGATTTTCCACACCAATACAGTGGAGGTGCTGGTGGAACGATTGGGTCCATACTGTCACGAGTATCAGGAAGCCCACCGCATCAGACGCGCATTTTTCCCTGATGAAGAGCAAGCAAAATCTTCTCTAGAGGCCAAAGGTTGTATCGGTCTTGTGCGTAGAACACAACTTGAAGACGTATACACTACATTAATCGAAACGAAGGTGAAAGAAAGTGGAAATTAGTACAATCTTATGGCGTGAATGGGTGTTTTTTAAAAAACGTTGGATGAAAATTGTATCCGCCCAGGTCGTTACGCCAATTTTATATTTGATTACTTTTGGTTGGGGGATTGGCAGTAGCTTCAATTTGGACGGTATGCCCTATTTGTTTTATATTATACCAGGGATCATCGGAATGAATACAATGCGTGCGTCCTACTCTTACATTGCAACGAGGGTAAGTGTGTCACGGCTTCATGAAAAAAGTTTTGAAGCCTATTTATTGTCACCGATTCGAATCCCCATGCTTATACTAGGTCACGTTTTGGCAGGCGCCTTGCGTAGTATGATTTCAGTTGTGCTTATATTGTTGATATTGGCGCCTTTTGGAGGCGTACTAAACTTATCACTAACTTTTTTTGCTATCTGTTTTTTAAACAGTATGATGTTTGCGTGTTTAGGATTCCTAGCGGCCCTGCTAATTGATACGCATTATGATTTGAACAGATTTCAAAGTTTTGTGATTACGCCGATGAGCTTCCTTTGTGGAACATTTTTTTCACTGACAAAACTGCCTTGGTTCATTGGACAATTGATAGAGTTGTTGCCATTGACCCATAGCATAAGACTACTTAGAAAGCTCTATATATATAATAAGTTCGACGGCTTTTCGTTAGTTGTCATGTTGGCTTATACAGTATTTTTCTTTGTTTTATCTATAAAAATCTGTTATGAGGAAAGTAGAATTTAACAGTTGCTGATGAACTGAATAGTGGAATTTCAAGGTTATTTGAATGTCTATGCGGGTATATATCCATTAGGACCTATGGGGGTGTCGGATATGTTTAAAACCGTTAAAAAAAGCTTAGACAATCGAATAACCTTTTCTGTTGTACTGATTGTCGTATTGATGATGACAGCGGTGTCATTTTTTGTATACCAATTTACTTTTAATAAAGTCAGTAAGCAATTGACTCAAACGACATTGTTACAGACTCAGGCTATTTCATTAGAAGTGGAAGACTTGTTTGAGAACGCCAACATTGTTGCTGATCAATTAAGTTTTCACAAAGAAATAAGAACTTACTTGTATGATGTAAGAACGAGATCAGCGATTAAAAGTCACCCCCTTTATAAAGATGTGCGGGAAGTGATTGCAGAAATTAAAGCAGATAGTAGCTACTACTCAACGATTTGGATCGCCAATGAGTCAGCTGACTTCTACTTTGATGACATAGGAAATTTATCGGATGATACTTACGAGGCAAGAAAAAGACCCTGGTATAACGTGGCAATCAGTTCTCACGGTGTTTCTTTCACAAAACCATATAGAGAATGGAGCACGAATGAAACTGTGCTGTCGGCCATAAAAGCCCTTAGAGATGCAGGTGAAGTTTATGGATTTGTGGCGGTGGACGTGACACTTGAATCAATCCCGGAACTTTTTGCAACCCACCACCTGAATTTCAACGGGGAATACTTCTTGATATCAGAAGATGGTCAGTACGTTTATCACCCGGATGAAGCTTCCGTAATGACTACTTCAATATTAGATGAGAAAGACGACCTTTTTCCTTATAAAAAATATATTTATCAGGGGCAAAAAGAATTCAAGGAAATAGTCCTTGATGACAAGGATTATTTTCTCTTGTCCTATCCGGTCAATTTGGCTGATTGGTACGTAGTGACGTTGATTCCAAAAAATGTTATGTTCCAGCAGGTTCAACAGCTATTTAGCCTACTTTTTCTGATGATGCTGATTACCTTGACAGTGACCAGTATTGTTATTAGAACTGTTGTAAAAAGCGAAATTCGACCCTTTGAAGTCTTGTCTGATTTTGGTCAGGCCATTGCCAACGGGGCGCTTGACAAAAACATTCCTGATGAATATATTCGTCGAGATGACGATATGGGAAAATTGTCTAATGCATTTCAACAGATTACAGATACTTTTAGACATGAGAATGCCTATTTAGAAGAACGTATCAAAGAGAAGAATGAGGCACTAGAGCGTCAATATGAATATATTTTAGAAACTGAAAAAGTTGCATCGTTAGGTTCTTTGGTAGCTGGTGTCGCCCATGAAATAAACACACCACTGGGCAACAGTGTCACCTCCCTAAGTTACTTAAGTAAAATTAATGGTGAAACTAAACAGCGCTTGTTGGACAGTCAATTAAGTGCAGAAGAACTTATAAGTTTCATGGAAGAAATTGATAAGTCGATTGTATTGGTTGAAGGGAATTTAAACAGAGCGGTTGATTTGGTGGAAAACTTCAAAAAAATAGCGGTGCATCAAGAAGGAGAGACTCCAGAGACGGTACAATTAGACAAGCTTATCAATATGGTAGTCACTAGCATGAAGGGTGAAATTAAAAAAGGCGCCCATCATGTATTGTGCAACTGTCCAGAAAATCTTGAAATTAAAAGTTATCCAGGCGCATTGATACAAGTTTTCACTAATCTATTGACCAATTCCCTAACGCACGGCTTTAAAGACAGAAAAGAGGGCCGTGTGGACATTGAGGTTTTTGAAAAAGAGGATCAGGTGAATATATTATATAAAGATGATGGCCATGGGATGTCAAAGGCGTCGATAAAGAAGATTTATGAACCTTTTTATACGACAACCCGACAGGAAGGAAGCATAGGCCTTGGAATGGCTATTGTATTCAATTTAGTGAATCAAAAGCTGGATGGCACTATCAACATCACCAGTTCAGAAAACAGAGGGGTAACGATCATGATTCATCTGCCGCGATAATAAAAAAGCTATCTACATGCTCAATCATTGAGCGGGTAGATAGCTTTTGCTATTTTGTATTATTAGAAAATCGTGTTTGAAGTTGTCGAGAGTAATCGTGATTCCTGTTTAAGTGGATTTCGCCAAAAGTGCGGTATTGTCGATGGATAGTGCATTGAATCGCCGGCTTCAATAAGGTATTCAACATCTTCCAAAGTGACAATAACAGCGCCTTCCAACACGTAGATGAATTCCTCGCCAGGATGGGTCATGGATTCACAGTGGATGGTTTCAGGTTTGATGGTCACTATAAGGGTTTCCATTGTACGGTTTGGAAAATCACCACTGACTCTTATGAATTCCGACAGTGAGCCCTCCATTTTAAACTCCTTATGCTCTTTTTCTTTCACGTGATACTTGTGTTCCTCATATTCTTGGAAAAAGTATATCATTGGCGTGCCCAAAGCATCGGCTATCTTTTTTAGAGAGGTTATTGCCAGTGAAGAAGTGCCATTCTCAACCTGTGATAAAAAGCTTACTGAAAAACCTGTTTTTTCGCTAAGGTCTTTTAGGGTCATCTTATGTTGTTTTCTTAAAATTTTTATTTTTCCTGAAATCTCATCTATCATTTTTCACCTCGATTATTCTTTCTTTTCACTCTATTTTATTGTATTCTCGCAAATAAATCAAATTAAAGAATTACTGGAATAAGTTAATTTTTACTGTAAAAAGCATTGTAGTGGCAAAATCAGTTTGATATACTCATGTGTAAATGGAAGACTTTATAAAGATACATACAATAAATAAGGAGGCTTTTTTTAAATGAATAGCATTAGATTACAAAAAATAAGAAAAAATATGCAAAGTAGAGGGATTGCACAGTTAATTATCACTTGTCCAGACTCTATTTTTTACTTGGTTGGTGAGTGGATTCACCCTGGCGAGCGTATGCTAGCGCTATATGTCAATCAAAATGATCAACCAAAGTTATTGTTAAATGAGTTGTTCCCAATTGAAAAGGATTTGGGTGTTGAGATTATTTCGTACAACGATACGGAAAATCCAATCGATTACTTATCTAAATTGTTAGATCCATCGTCACCAATGGGCATTGACAAGGAGTGGCCGTCAAGATTCCTGATTACATTGATGGAACAAAATCCAACCCTTAAAGTACTTAATAGTTCAATAGCTGTTGATGAAGCGAGAATGATAAAAACCGAAGATGAAATACAATTGATGCGTGAGGCATCGGCTATCAACGACCGTGCCATGGGTGAATTAGTTGAGTTCATAAAAGAAGCAAAACACTCGGAAGTTCAAGTAGGTCAACTATTAGGAGATATTTATAAAAAATACGATACACATGCATTTTCATTTGACCCATTGATTTGTTATGGTGCGAATGCATCGGAACCACATCATGGATCGGATGCGACCATGCTTGGAAAAGACCAATCGATTATTGTAGATATCGGTGGGATTACCAACGATTATGCATCGGATATGACAAGAAGTTTCTTCTTTGGTGAGCCGAATGAGGAATACAATAAGATTTATGAGTTAGTGAGAGAGGCCAACTTGGCAGGTATCGCTGCAGTAAAACCTGGGGCAAAATTCAGTGATATTGATAGAGCGGCTAGATCGGTTATTGAGGCAGGTGGCTATGGACCGTACTTTACACATCGTACGGGGCACAATATCGGTATAAATGTTCATGAATTCCCAGATGTTAGTTCAGTAAATGACATGGAAGTTCAAGAAGGTATGGTATTTTCCGTAGAACCGGGTATATATTTATCAGGCAAATATGGCGTTCGTATCGAAGACTTAGTTGTTGTGACTAAAGAGGGATGCGAAGTATTAAATAAATATCCAAAGGAACTTAGAGTATTATAATTTGCCCAAGTACAACTGAGGAGGCGTGTTATGGAAACTTTATTTTCGAATCGTGCACAGCACATTAAGGCTTCAGAGATCAGAGAAATTTTAAAATTGACAGCTAAGGAGGGCATCATCTCATTTGCTGGTGGCTTACCGGCACCAGAGTTGTTTCCGTATGATGCACTGAAAGAAATTTCCGTTGAGGTTCTTGAAACCATGGGACCTAAGGCTCTCCAATACAGTCCAACGGAAGGATTTCAACCATTAAGGGATAAAATCGCCGAGCGGATGACTAGTCGAGGGATGCAAGCTACAGGTGAGGATATATTGATTACCTGTGGGTCTCAGCAAGGTCTTGAGTTTACGGGTAAAATATTTTTGAATCCAGGCGACATCGTCTTATGTGAAAGTCCGTCCTATTTAGGGGCCATCAATGCATTTAAAAGCTATGAGTGTGTTTTTAAAGAAATTCAGACTGATAGAGATGGTATGTTGATTAATGACTTAGAAGAGAAATTAAAGACTTTGGATCACGTAAAAATCATCTACGTGATTCCAAATTTCCAGAATCCAACGGGCCGTACCTGGTCCTTGGAGCGTCGTCAAGAACTCATGCGTTTGGCAAACAAGTACAACAAAATTGTGGTAGAAGATAATCCCTATGGTGAATTACGGTATGAAGGTGAAGCGATTCCATCGGTTCGTTCCTTTGATACTGACGGACGCGTTGTTTATTTAGGTACATTTTCAAAGACTTTTTGTCCAGGGCTACGCCTCGGATGGGTATGTGCGTCACCCATGTTATTGAATAAATATATTCTGGTCAAACAAAGCGCTGATCTTCAAACCAATTCTATGAGCCAAAGGGAGTTGGCCCTCTTTTTAGAGAAAAATGATTTTGATGCCCATATCCAAAACATTGTAGCCCATTACAAAAAACGCCGTGACACGATGGTAGAGGCTATTGAACAATATTTTCCGGACCATGTGGCGTACGAAAAACCGAGTGGTGGCTTATTTTTATGGGTAACGCTTCCAGAAGGAATTGATACGAAAGTACTGTTGGAACAAGCTGTCAATCAAGGTGTTGCCTATGTACCCGGCGCGTCATTTTATCCTAATGGACTGGTGACCAATACAATGCGGTTGAACTTTTCCAACATGGGCGAAGAGAAGATAATTGAGGGCATTAAAATATTAGGAAATCTATTAGATGCCTAGATAGATTAATAGGATGTATAAGGAGGCATTATGGCAACAGCATATTTTGCAGGTGGTTGTTTTTGGTGTATGGTGTCACCGTTTGATGTTTTAGAGGGCATAAATGAGGTGCGTTCTGGCTATATGGGGGGCAGTGTTGACAAACCTAAATATGAGGATGTCAAAACACAAGAAAGTGGCCACTATGAGGTGGTTCGTATTACCTATGATCCAGATGTTATTTCTTATGAAAAATTGATGGAGGCCTATTGGCGTCAAGTTGATCCAACGGACCCAGATGGCCAATTTCAAGATCGCGGGCCCTCATACAGGACGGCAATTTTTGTTGACGATGATGAACAGCGCAGAATTGCTGAACTGTCCAAAAGTCAGTTAGAAGCCTCTGGACGTTTTCCAAATCCAGTTATAACGCCTATTTTGACTGCACCAACATTTTATGATGCTGAAGAATACCATCAGGATTTTTATAAAAAGAGTCCAAAGGAATATAAAGAAGACAGAACAAAATCTGGACGAGATGAATTTATCAAAAAATATTGGGGTCATGCCTATTATGATATTTATGAGGATTAAAAAATACTAGGATTATTTTTGCTGAAAACAAGCTTTTTTTTGAACGAGATGATATAATGAGTTTTTAGTAAGAATTATTGGAGGGGTCATGTTTAGATTAGGAGAAGTACAAACGCTAACAATTTCATCGAGAAGTGCGTTTGGTTTATATTTAAGTTTTGATGAAGATAGAGAAAATGAAGTATTATTGCCAAATAAATTCGTTCTTGAAGAGTGGTCAATCGGTGACACAGTGGAAGTATTTGTATACAAAGACTCTAAAGATAGACTGACAGCAACAACAAAAACACCAAAGCTTGTTATGGGTGAAGTAGCATTTCTTGAAGTCGTAGATATCACAGATATCGGTGCCTTCTTGGACTGGGGACTTGAGAAAGATTTGTTCCTGCCGTTTAAACAGCAAACAAGAAAGATCTTAAAAGGAAAACAATACCTTGTAAGCCTTTATATTGATAAGAGTGACAGGTTATGTGCCACAATGGACGTTTATGAACAGTTAAGCTGTGAAGCGCCTTATTTGGTCGGTGACCAAGTCAAGGGCATCCTATATGCTCTAAATCCTGAGCGTGGTGGGTTTGTTGCCATCGATGGTAAGTTCCATGGCTTTATACCGAATAAAGAGCTTTTCGGTGACTATACTCTTGGTAAAGAAATTGAGTGTCGTGTGACGGAAGTCAGAGAAGACGGTAAGTTGAATTTAAGTATCCGTAAGAAGGCATACCAACAAATGGATGACGACTCACAGGCATTGTTAAATGCTTTAGAAGCGAATGGTGGTTCGTTACCATACAATGATAAAACCGATCCCGAGGTTATCAAGGATGTCTTTGGTATGAGTAAAAGAGCATTTAAACGTGCTGTTGGACGTTTGTTAAAAGAAGGCAAGATTGAACAAACAGAATCGGGAATGACAGTAAAATAATAAAGACTTAATATACAAAAGGGCGCTGTGTTGAAACAGCGCCCTTTTATCGTATATAATCAGAATTGATAGTTCCTATTGAGTGATAAAACCACGACCACCATGGCAGCCGCCGAATCCGCCGTAACCTGGGCTAAATCCGAATCCATTTTCCTCACGAAACTCATCCATATCCTCGATGTGTTGAATCCAGTTATCATATTGCTCTTGTGTTATTTTACCGTCTTCTAGATAAGTTGCAATTGCATCTTTGTGTGCTTCCATGCGTTCATCGTGAAGTTCTTCTAATTCTTCTTCCGTTAAATCAGTGTTCCACATATGACCGTAGCCACCATATGGCATATCATTGTTATAGCCACGACGATAGCCACCTTGTGCAAAACTCAAACTAGCCATTGCGAGAATTAATACTGCAACACCAATAAGTAATGTGATTTTCTTTTTCATATTGAAACCTCCTATTTGTTTTTCTTAAGTATCTCTAGTTTTTCTTCGTATTCCTCTTTGCTAATTTCCCCATTGACATATTTGGTGTTCAGTAAATCAATTGGATTTACAGTTGAAACCGGTTGTTGCTTCTTCATAAAAAGATAAACGACAGCAACGATTACGATAAGCCAGATGAACATCATTATACCACCACCCCAATATCCATGCCTCAAGAAGTTAAAACAGCCTCCGTACATTTGAGAATCCTCCTTTGTGATTAATTACTATACCTAAAGTATAAAACCAACTTTTAAAGAAATTATGAAGATGATTATGAAACGGGTAAAGTAATTGTAAATTCGGTGTATTCATCTTTTTCACTGGTGACACTGATGGCACCATCATGTAGATCGATAATTTCTTTTACAATCGAAAGGCCAAGCCCAGCGCCGTTTTGATGTTGATTGTTTTTGATGGCCGTTCGATAAAAACGCTCAAAAACATATGGTAGATCTTCAGCATCTATACCAAATCCAGTATCCCTAAAGATAATCGTAACGACTCCGTTTGCTTCTAAAAGATCGATAGAGATAGTGTCACCCTTGCTTGTAAACTTTAAGGCGTTAGACATCAAATTCGTAAAAACTTGACGTAACCGTTGTCCATCGCATGGAATAGTAACTGGTCTCTCCATCATCTTGATTATGTTCTTAGATTCAGATTTCAATATGATGTCATATGGTTTCAAAAAGTCCTGTATGAAAGCAGTCAGTTCGATAGGTTTCTTTTTAAGTTCGATAAGGTCTTCAAGTGTGGTTAATTGCTCAATATCAGCTACGATGTGAGTCAAGTGATTGATTTCAGCGTTGATGCTATTGAAGGTATCTTGGGTCGGTTCCAAAATGCCATCTGAAAGAGCTTCCACATGGGTCTTCAAGACATAAAGCGGCGTTCTTAATTCATGGGATATATTGTTTGCCAATGTGGTACGCATATTCTTTTGATGTTCCAAAGTTTCAGTCATGTCATTGATTGAAGCAGATAGTTCCTCATATTCTATGACTTGTGACCTGTCTTTCACCCTAAGGGATAGATTCCCCTGTTTGATTTCTTGAGCCACATCCTTGAGGTAGATGATCGGTGACGTCAATTTCTTGGAGATACGAAGTCCGATGGCAATAGCGATAAAGAAACTTATAACTGAAACAGCCATGATGCTAAAGCGTAAGTTTCTCATAAAGAGCATATCATCTTGGGTCATGAAGCTGGAACGGCTTTGCTGGATATTGATATAGCCCACAGTCCTTCCATTCCTTGTCAAAGGGTATGTTGTGGCCATTAACTCACCACGCATCATGTGGCCCATGTGGCCAGCGTTAAAATTTTTTGAGCAAACTTCGTTGTTGTTTTCATTATAAAGTGTAATATCCATCCGTTCCTGTTGTGACAATAGGGCGAGATAATCTACAAGTTCTCTGCTGGCGCCATTATTAAAGTTATAATTTTGCTCGATATGGTCAATGATGGATTGGTTTGTACTTTCAATATTGTTACTTTTGTACTGATCAAAGGTTTGTTTGATAATCATTGACGTAGAGAATAGATACAGTGACGACAATAGTAGTGCAAAAATGAGGAAATAACGTGTAACGCTACTTTTTATTGATTTACTCATCAGCGATTCCCTCCCAACAATAGCCGGTTCCAAAGACCGTCTTTATGAGTACTGGAGTCTTTGGAATGGTTTCAATTTTCTTTCGTAGGTTTTTGATATGCACATCGATGGTTCGGTCATAGCCTTCAAATTTCAATCCCAAGGCTTGATCAATCAATTGTTCTCTCGTAAATACCTGATGAGGGTATTTGATAAATAGCTCCAACAATTTGTATTCAATTGGCGTTAGGGCCAGACGTTTTTGATTTACCGTAACAGACTGTTCTTTCAAGTGGATGACCACTCGGCCTTGATCAAATGATTTGGATTCCTGGTCAGATTCTAAATGGTAGACCCTTTTAAGGATGGCATTTACTCTCAACACCAGTTCCTTAGGACTAAAAGGTTTTACTAAATAGTCGTCTGCACCCAACTCAAATCCGGTGATACGATCACTTTCAGCACTCTTTGCCGTCAACATGATGATCGGACAACTCGATCGGTCGCGAATATACTTACAGATATATTCACCACTTAAATCCGGTAGCATCAAATCGAGGATAACAAGGTCAGGGGCAGTGTCTTCAAACAATACAATCCCTTCTTCACCTGTTGCAGCCATCGTGATTTCATAGTTTTCCCTTAAAAAATATTGTTCGATAATGCTGTGTACCTTTATTTCATCTTCTATCAGTAATATTTTAAACATAGAATCTCCTTGTATAGTCATATATTATTTATATCATAACCTTATGAAGAAATTATGAAACGATAAATTTCGAAATGTGCGTAAAAATATTTTTTTACTGATTGTTTAAATAGTTTATAATAAGGTAAAGACTACTATGAATCGGAAACACGAAAGGATGGATAACATGAATTTATCATACGTAAAAGAAAGTGATTTTAAGGATTATGACGGCGTCATATTTCCAGTATATGAAGACTCCTTGGGAATGGCCCATGAGACATTAGCAATTCCATTTTCTCCATTAAAAGAGAAAGAATTATTTGAGGGTAAAAAAGGACAGGTTCACCACATAACTTCTATGGGTGAGGAGTCTTTTAGAGATATAGTATTAATTGGACTTGGGAAAACTGAAGACGTAACAGGTCATATTCTAAGAAATGCCATTGCTGATGGATTCAAAACGTTAAAAGCGAAGAAAGTCTCTACAATGGGCGTTTTTCTTGATGAAGTATCTGAAGGATTAACTTGTTCATATGCCATTGCACGCAACAGTGTTGAAGGAATCGTTATGGCTGATTACACTTTTGATACCTACAAAACAGAAGAAAAGAAAACCTATCTTGAAAATGTAACGCTTGTCTTCGATGGTGTTGATGATGAGTTTGAAGCAGCCTTTACAGAAGGTAAGATCATCGCACAAGCCAATTTATTAACAAGAGAATTGGTGAATGAGCCAGCAAATAAAATGTACCCTGAAGTTCTTGCGAACCGTGTTGTTGGCTTGGGAGAGTCAAGAGGATTTGAAGTAGAAGTGTTCGATGTTGAAGCGATTGAAGAGATGGGCATGGAAGCATATATGGCGGTTGCAAAAGCATCTTCACAGCCACCAAAATTTATTGTGATGCGTTATAAGGGCTCTAAAAGTGAGAAGACACTTGGTCTTGTTGGCAAGGGATTGACGTATGATTCAGGTGGTCTTTCAATCAAGCCAACAAGTGGTATGGTAGCGATGAAAAGTGATATGGGCGGCGCAGCTGCAGTTATTGGTGCCATGTCAGCTATTGCAGAAAATAAATTAGACGTGAATGTTGTTGCAGTCGTTGCTGCTTGTGAGAACATGATTGCCGGTAACAGCTATAAACCAGGTGATATTATTGGCTCAATGGGTGGAAAGAACATCTTTATCGGTAATACGGATGCAGAAGGACGTTTAACGTTAATTGATGCAATGCATTACATTGTAACAAAAGAAAATGTAGATGCTGTTGTGGATATCGCAACGCTTACAGGCGCTGCAATTCACTGTCTCGGACATGTTGCGACAGTCGCAATTTCAAATGAAGACAGTTTCTATAGCATGGTGGACAATAGTTTCAACAAAGCAGGCGAAAAAATCTGGAGAATGCCAATCTTTGATGAGTACAAAGAACTCATCAAACATGAAGAGGCGGATCTAACAAATACAGCGGGAAGTCCGGGAACAATTACAGCGGGTATGTTTATCGGTGAATTCAACGGTGATTTACCATGGGTACATCTAGACATTGCTGGATCGTCGTGGACAAGCAAAGCAAAGCATTACACTTCTAAAGGCGGTACAGGTGTCGGTGCGAGATCACTTTACTATCTTGCGAAGAACTTCGGTAAAGAGAACGCATAAACCAAATAAGGTCAAATATTTAGTAGAGTGTAAACTATTGGGTATATAGATTAAATAATGAAGGAGGCCTTTTATGGAAAGAACACTTGTATTATTAAAACCGGATGCAATAGATAGAGGACTTGTCGGTGACATCATACACCGATATGAACGTAAGAATCTAAGGATTATCAAAATGAAGTTTATTGTTCCGACGCGGGAAATGCTTCATGAACATTATATAGAGCATGAGGGAAAAGACTTTTTAGGTCCATTGATCGAGTTCATGCATGACAATTTGATTGCCATCGTATTGGAAGGGGATAATGCTATTGATATCGTTCGACTGGTTAATGGTGCGACCAACCCTAAGGATGCCTTACCAGGCACAATAAGAGGCGATTTCTGTTTGAGCACGAAAGCGAACCTCGTTCATGGATCAGATTCACTACAAAGTGCTTTGAGAGAAATTCCGCTATGGTTTAATGAAAATGATTAACTATTAACAAAAGTGTTTTTTTGGAAACTCTATTGTTTGAAAGCAGTCTAAAGTGGTATACTTCCAGTGTAGAGAGATTCTTTTATATTAGATGTATAAAAGAATAGGTGTTTATAATTTTGGAGGAACGGCATGATTAATGGAACAGTTAAGTGGTTTAACGGCGACAAAGGTTTTGGATTTATCACTAGTGAAGACGGAAATGATGTTTTCGTTCATTTTTCTCAAATTCAAAAAGATGGATTCAAAACATTAGAAGAAGGCGAAAAAGTAACTTTTGAAATCGTAGATGGTGACAAAGGTCCTCAAGCCGCTAATGTAACACCTTTATAATCGGAATTTATAGAGACCACAAGCCCTGGAACGGAAGTTTCAGGGCTTTTAAATATTCAATAATCAAGAACTATATGGAGGAAACATGTTTCAAAATGAGTTGTTAAATTGGTTTGAAGAAAGTCAGCGGGTAATGCCTTGGAGAGAAACATATAATCCCTACCATATATGGCTATCGGAGATAATGCTTCAGCAAACACAGGTAGCTACAGTTATCCCATATTTTGAACGTTATATTGAACGCTACCCGACAATAGAAGAGTTGTCGGAGGCTGATGAAACGGAAGTATTAAAACTATGGGAGGGCTTAGGGTATTATTCTAGGGCGAGACGGTTGATTCCTTGTGCAAAAGAAGTGGTTGATAGCTATGGCGGAAAGCTTCCGCAAGATTATAAAGCACTTGTTGCCTTACCAGGAATCGGTCCCTATACGGCCGGTGCAATCTTGAGCATTGCCTACAATCTGCCATATCCAGCCGTTGATGGCAACGTGAAAAGGGTTTTTTCGAGGGTCTATAATGTACAGGTACCTGTCAACGATCCCAAATATCATAAAACCTTTGAAACGCTGGTTCGGGACGTAATGCCTGAGAATGCGCGGAACTTTAACCAAGGATTAATGGAACTAGGGGCGCTTATCTGCAAACCGTCATCTCCCGATTGTGATTCTTGTCCAATCAGTGACTATTGTGAGGCAAAACAATTAAGTACACAGACAATGTTACCGATATATAAAAAGAAGCCTGACAAACAAGTACGCCATTGGTGTATGGGACTTATAGAATATAATGATCAATTGTTGGTAGAGTTTCGCGATAAGGAAACCCTTCTTGGACAAATGTGGGGTGTGCCATCATTGGAAGTAACTTCAGAGAGCTATTCCATTAAAGCATTGTCAGAGTATTTAGCGAGCTATGGTATAGAAGGGGGCACACTGGAATACCTTGGTGAAGTCAAACATGTATTTACTCACCAAATATGGAAAATGGGCGTTTTTTATGGGCGGGTGTCATCGAATAAAGCATTAAAAAAAGGGGCGTGGCAGGCCATTGACGCCTTGGATGAAATTACAATTGGAACAGGATATCGAAAAGTAATCAAGAAGTTGAAGGAGCGGTAGCATGTATATATTCAAAAAAATAATTAGCCTTATTTTATTATGTCTCATTGGTGTGGTGACCTTTATTCTTGCGACGGAATATCGACCGAATAAGATAGAAACACTTGATGTAATAAATCGAAGTAATCAGGAGAAAGCGCCTTCAACAGCTATGTCCATTGGCATATTCAATATTGGATATGGTGGACTGGACGCATCTCAGGATTTTTTTATGGATGGTGGAACAGGGACGCGGTCGAAAAGCCCTGAGAAGACAAAAGAAAATGTCGAGAAATCAATCGCCTTTATGCAAGAGAAGGATGCTGATGTGTACTTGCTTCAAGAAGTGGATATCAATAGTAAAAGAACATATAACATCAATCAACAAGTGATGATAACAGATGCTTTACTTGGATATGATTTTGTTGCAACACCATATTACAAAGTTCCTTATGTGCCAGTTCCTTTAAAGGCGCCGTATGGGAAGGTTGAAATGAATATGTTGACACTTTCACGCTATGAAATGACTGAAGGAACCCGTTATGCGTTACCGATTGATGAAAGCATTCCAAATAAATACTTCTATTTGGATAGATGTCTTATGGAGACCGTTATCCCACTGGATAATGGCAAAGAGTTAGTGGTGATCAATGTACATCTTAGTGCCTATGATGAAGCCGGAAAAGTCAAAGAGGCGCAACTGGAGTGGATAGAAAATTATATTGCAGCTGCAGACCTTGAGAACAAGTACTATGTATTTGGCGGGGACTGGAACTTGATCATGACGGATACCTCACTGGATGAACTGGAAAATCAAAGGGACTATTGGTTAGAAAAGCCAGAAGATTTTAAAGGTCGTGGATTTGAATGGATTTATGACAAGCGAGTAAATACGGTTAGAGAACTAGATGCACCTTATAAAAAAGGAGAAACCTTTGAACGGGTGATCGATGGGTACTTGGTGTCGCCTAATCTAGAAATTGTTTCAGTTGAAACAGCGGATCTAGGATTTGAATCAAGCGATCATAATCCTGTGATGTTAGAGATAGAATTTAAGTAAATAATCTAGAATAATAAACGGGGGCTGTTGAAAACAGCCCCTTATTTTATACTTTATATTTGAGACCTGTAATTTCAAAATTTGGATCACTTGAAAGGTCAACGGTCATCCCACTTTCTAATTGAACGACTGGTCGCTCTGCATCTGGTGTGTATTGAACGACTTTACCGAACCCGGCGTTTAAATTGATGTAGGTACCTACTGGAAAAGGAATAACCATTTTACGAAGTTTTTTTAGAACGTCTCGGTCGTAGGCTTTTCCAACTTCGGAATACATCATTTTCAGTGCGCGATGTGGCGGATACGCTGGTCTAAAACCTCTATCACTGGTTAAGGCGTCATAGGTGTCGGCAACAGCAACAATTCTTGTTAAAAAACTGATTTGATCCTGCATAAGACCTTTTGGATACCCGCTACCATCAAGTTTTTCATGATGTTCTAAACAGATTTGTTTGATGTTGTTGTTGATGGCATCACAGTTTCTAATTTCTTGATAGGAAATCTCGGTATGGGATTTGAGAATATCAAATTCAATTGCAGTCAATTTTCCTTTTTTCATTAATATCTCTTCTGGAATTGCAACGTTACCCATTTCTTTCATAATCGCACCTAAGAAAATTGATTTCAACTCAAGATAGTTCAGATTCATATTGAGACCAATAATGGTTGCGATAATGGCAGTATTAAGCGCGTGTTGATATTGATAGTTCTTGTCGCTTTTTACTTCAACCCGTTCTATCCTATGTGAAGGAGACCTTTTCAAGATAAGTAGAATTTCATCTGTGACGGTATGGAGTTTATCAAGCAGTTCGTCTCGTTCTTCCATGAGCTTGAATAATTTATTGCTATCTTTACCAAGGCTCCGCATATGATAGATCATTTTAAAATGATAAAAATTGTCCCTAATATTCTTTAGGGCTCGTAGCTTGACATCATCTTCTAAAAACGATGCACCTATTCCTTCAACATCTTCCTTGTGATCAAATATGTATATCGAATGGTAGCCCAATTTTTCTATAGATTTAATGGTTTCCGGTTTTAACTGAACCCCTTTTCTTAAAAGGATTCGGCCATTTGAGTCAAATAGTGACTCTCCCAATAATTGATTTTCTTTTACATACATCAATGGTAAAAAACGCACGACATCACCCCAACTATAAGATACCATTTTCTGAACCATCTAACCAGTCTTTAGGTGAAAAACAGGCGAGAATATTCATAATTGCAAACATTCTCATAATTCTCCATAAAAAAAGGATGTGCTAAAATTGCACACCCATTATCTTCAGTTCTTCAATGGCATTAAGCATATTAGCACTTAATGCATTTTTAAATTCCTCTGTCATAACAATACGCCACTGGTCATTTTCTTGAACCAATTCTACTGTACGTGTTCTATCCATTGTCTCTAGCTCGGCATCCAAGTGGGAGAGTAGCAGTGACTGTACGTGTTCCGTCACTTCCTCAGGCGAATTATTGGAAAGTTTACCTTCTGAAGCTTCGACGTACATGGAGCCGATGGCATTCATAAAAGCGCCGCCAGCATTTCTATAGATAATTCTAAGCTCAATTGTCGCCGTATCTTCTTTTACTTCACTTGAAAGCACTTTATAAGAAACATCTGACATATGGTTTAGCACAATTGCATTTAACTGCTCGTTTGATATAAGGGATTGTAAAGCACTGTAGGCTTCTTTTGAATCCATAGCCACATAAGTGGATGCAGTGTCATAATCCTGTATGCTATAGGCATCAAAGAAATCATCGACGACCGTTTGATCAGATGCATGGGTTTCGGATGCGCAACCGCTCAATACCAGTAATAAACAAAGGCTTATTATAAAAATTATTTTTTTCATTCAGTTCTCCTTAAAATATGTTCATTACTAAGCTATAGCATAATAGAGATTATGTCAAGAGAGAATTATTCTCAACTATTTCTTGTGAAAGCATTGACAAGGTTGAATGAGTTAAGTATGATAGCAATGTGACGATAATGAGAATTAATTTCAACGGAGGACGAAAGAAAATGAAGAAGAATTTTTACAGCTTATTTTTATTAATGATGGTAGGGGTTGCGCTGATCGTATCAGGGTGTACAACTGCACCGGCAACAGAAGAGGTTGCTGAGACAGAAGAACCTACTGAGGCAGTAGTAGAAGAGACAGTTGAAAATAGTGGCGTTGTAAATTTATATACGGATAGACACTATGATACAGATCAAGAATTATACGATGCATTTGAAGCATCAACGGGCATCAAGGTTAATGTTGTTAAGGGTAAGGGGGACGAACTGATTGAACGTCTTACAAGAGAAGACGCTGATACGGAAGCTGATTTATTGATTACAGCAGATGCTGGTCGTTTATACAGAGCAAAGTCAGCTGACTTGCTACAAGCGGTAACAAGTGATGTATTATCTGCAAACGTACCGACAGAATTCAAAGATAGCGACAATAACTGGTATGCGTTAACGATGCGTGCAAGAGTTCTTGTTTATTCTCCAGATAGGGTAGATGCTGAGGATTTATCTACGTATGAAGCGTTAACAGCGCCTGAGTGGGCAAACAGAGTTTTAGTAAGATCATCATCAAATATTTATAACCAATCGTTATTGGCTTCATTTATTGAAGTGAACGGCAGAGAAGAAGCTAAAGAGTGGGCTGCTGGTTTAGTGGCTAATATGGCAAGAGAGCCTCAAGGTAACGATAGGGCACAGGCTACTGCAGTTGTTGCTGGTGAAGGGGATGTTGCGATTATGAACACTTACTACATTGGTAAGATGATCAACTCTGACAATCCAGAAGAAGCTGAAGTTGGTAAAAGTGTTAAAGTCTTTTTCCCTAATCAAGAAACAACTGGAACACATATCAACGTTAGTGGTATCGGGATGACAAAGCATGCGAAGAATGCTGAGAACGCACTTAAGTTAATGGAATTCTTATCATCGACTGAAGCACAAAGCAAATTTGCAGAAGCAAATTACGAATACCCAGTTCACCCAGAAGTAGAAGCATCAGACCTTCTAAAGTCATGGGGCGAATTCAAGACACAAGAAGTAGATTTCTCTAAATTAGGTGAAAACAACTTAGAAGCAGTAAAAGTATTTAATGAAGTAGACTGGAAATAGAAAGTAGGAAGACAACGTGATCATCAGCAAGTTAAAAAAAAGGTTCAACATGTGGAATAGCTTAAGTACACTTTTTGTATTACTTGTACTTATGCCAAGTATAACGATTGTGTATTATCTGTTCCAACCGGCCAGTGAAAACTGGGCCCATATCAAAACCTATTTATTGGCTGAGTATTTTTTTAACACAATTGTTACAATTGGTGTTACTGGGATATTGACCATGTTTATAGGAACAAGCTTAGCTTGGATTGTCACGATATACGATTTTCCTTTAAAGAATTTTTTAAAGTGGGGGCTTATGCTCCCACTTACTATTCCTGCCTATATTGGTGCTTATACATATTATGGCATTGTCAATTATACAGGCGTGTTACAGACGACTTTACGTAACGTATTTCATATTAGAATAGACCAGCAGTATGTCAATATTATGTCTCTACAAGGCGTAATTTTTATATTTACATTGTTTCTCTATCCCTACGTTTATACAATTACCCGGTCGTATTTTGCCAAGCAGAGTGGCGCTTTAATTGAAAATGCAAGAATGCTTGGGAAATCGCCACTGCAGATTTTCTTTCAAGTGGTTCTACCCATATCACGCGGGGCAATTATTGGCGGTGTCAGTCTTGCGGTACTAGAAGCCCTAAACGACTATGGTGTTGTTTCTTATTATGGTGTACCGACATTTAGTACAGCCATTTTTAAGACTTGGTTTGGTATGGGGGATGTTCCTTCAGCCATACGTCTTTCAGCCATAGTGATGGTTATGGTAATTGTAGTACTCGTCGGAGAGAAGATATACTCGCGCAGGCGACAATATGCATCGACGACCACAAAAATTCGACCATTGAAACCACTTAAATTGACAGGTATAAAGAAAGTCCTTGTCAGTGGTTACGTTTATATCATTTTTGCACTGGGATTTCTTATTCCAACCCTACAGCTCTTACACTGGTCTTACTTATCGAGAGATAGATTTGATGTATCTTCTCTGAGCAAAATGGCTTTAAATTCATTTGGGACAGCTTTGATCGCTTCCATAGGTATTATTGTTGCATCTATTATTGTGGCCAACAGCAAACGTATCAGTCGGTCGCTGATTACTAAAGTGAATGCCAAGATTATTGTTATCGGCTATTCTATTCCAGGATCGGTTATTGCGATTGGTATTATGGTTGTTTTTATCGCCCTTGATAGGCAATTGGCACCATTTTATAAGTCCATGTTGAATATCGATAAGACTCTTGTTTTAAGCTCAAGTATCTTTATGTTGATTGTTGCCTATATAATTCGATTTATGGCCATTGGTTACAATGCGGTCGATGCTGGATTCGAGAAAGTCGGTAGGCGATTTTATGAATCATCCTTGTTACTTGGAAAAAGTAAGTTACAAACTTTCATAAAGGTAGATTTACCAATGCTGAAACCGGCGCTCTTAAGTGGTGTGCTCATTGCTTTTATTGATATAATGAAAGAGTTGCCCTTAACACTGCTACTAAGACCTTTTAACTATGATTCTTTGGCGACAAAGGCTTTTGAATACGCCAATGATGAAATGATTCATGAGGCGTCTTTACCATCGCTCATTATTATAGGGCTGAGTATTTTGGCAATGGTCATTGTTGACAAGATATCAAGGAGAGGAAAATAAAATGTATTTATCTGTAGAGGGATTAAAGTTTAAATATGAGAAAAATGGAGATTGGATTAGTGATGATGTGTCTTTCACACTAGATGAGGGCAATATTCTAGCGATTCTTGGTGAAAGTGGCAGTGGAAAAAGCACGGTGTTACGATTGATTGCGGGACTAGAAATGCCTAGCAAAGGACGTATAATCGTCAATGAGGATGTCCATGTAGATACGAATCATTTTATTGATCCAGAAAAACGTGGCATTGGCATGGTATTTCAGGATTATGCACTGTTTCCCCATATGACGGTAGAAAAGAATATTGGATTTGGTATTGAACATTTATCCAGAAAAGAGAAGAAAGAGCGTATCAAAGAGGTTTTGGATCTTGTAGCCTTAGAGGGCTATGAAAAAAGATATCCTCACGAGTTAAGTGGTGGACAGCAACAGCGTGTTGCTTTGGCCCGTGCGCTTGCACCCAAACCCAAATTATTGCTGTTGGATGAACCTTTCAGCAATTTAGATGCCCATTTGCATGAACAAATCAGATCAGATCTTAAAACAATACTAGAGGAAGCGGGCATTACATCGGTGTTTGTCACTCATGACAGAGAGGATGCCATTGCTATTGCAACGGATGTTGTTGTCCTTGATAAGGGGAAGGTAAGTCTTACTGGTAAACCGGAAGCGGTATTGTAACAAGTTGAAATAATTATGATAGAATTTAGAACGCCTGCTTGAGAAGCAGGCGTTTTTTTATGTTAATATCTTATATAGGTGAGAATACGATTCAAGACATTCTTTATGGTATGATGAAAATAATACAGCACAACTAAAGGACTATTAGATCGACAGGGGGAATACATATGAAATTATTTATTAGTGCAGACATGGAAGGGTTAGCCCATGTGACAACGTCAAGTGAAGTGAACAGAGAACATGTTGACTACAAGTATTTTTGTGAGTGGATGTCAACAGAAGTGGCGACAGTGGCTGAAGCTGCAATGAAAAAGGGGTTTAAAGAAGTGTTTATCAAAGATGGCCATGCCTCGGGCAGGAATATCATTCCAAGCCATTTACCATCTAAGACAAAACTGCTTAGAAATTGGACGGGTGATCCACTATTGATGATGGCAGGACTGGATAAGACTTTTGATGGTGTTGCATTTGTCGGTTATCATTCGGCAGCAGGCCATGCAGGAAATCCCCTTGCACATACAGTGAGTGGGCAGAAAATAAGTCATTTAAAAATCAACGACCAGATTGCCAGTGAATTTCTCTTGAATGCTTATACAGCTGCCTATTACGGCGTGCCTGTCATTGCGATATCAGGCGATGCTGCAGTGTGTCGTGAAGCGAAAAAGTGGATACCATCGATAATTTCAATTCCTGTAAAAGAAGGCATCGGTACAGCAACGATTTCAATGGCGGAGTGCGATGTACTGGATCTTATCCGTGAAAAGATGCATACTTTTGACAAGAAAGTGCTAGCAGACTGTCAATTGTATTTACCTGAAGCCTTTGATATCGAGTTAAAGTTCTCAAGATATCACTATGCTTTCCAGGCATCTTTCTATCCTGGTGTCACCCTAAAAGATGATTATACAATTCAATACCATACAGAGGACTACTATGAATTCTTAAGGATGTTTATGTTTGTCATGAAAGGGTAATGATAATGATTATCTTTTGGCAAAGTGGGTATATACCTACTATAGCTAGGAGGTATCGTAATGAGAAGAAATATATGGTTGATTATAGGCCTGGTACTTATTGTCGTTTTAGCAGGATGTAGTGCACCAGTTGAAGAAACGCCAGCAGAGGAACCGATGGTAGAAAACGAAGAAGCAATAGAAGAAGCAATAGAAGAAGAGGTAATGGAAGAAGAGACAATGGAAGAAGCCGAAGAACCGATGGAAGAAGAAATGGATGAGTCCAATGATGCGATGATGCCAGAAATGCTTGAAATGTCTTATGAGGAGCTATCCAAGTATACAGGTAAGGACGGCATGCCCGCATATGTGGCTGTAGACGGCGTTATCTATGATGTATCAGATGTAGCTGCATGGACAGGTGGTAAACATCACGGGAATATGGCTGGGAACGATGTGACAGATGCCATTAAGAATAAGTCGCCACACGGGGTGAAGAATCTGGAAGGATTGCCTGTTGTGGGTAAGATTGTCGAATAAATAGATCATTGATTATGATTGTGTATAGGTAATATAGAAAAAGCGGTACTGAAACAAATTTAGTGTAAAAATATAAAATCTTCCACGGAAGTAGTTAATGATATAAAATTAATTACAGAGTGGAGGATTTTTTTATGCCGAAAAAGAAAACAAAGATTTCAGAGTTAACAAAAGAATTAATGGAAGATAAGAACATAAAGGATGTGGCAGATCTTCAAAGCGTGCTAAAAGAGATGCTTAAATCAGGTGTCGAAACACTTCTTGAAGCTGAACTCGATGATGAGTTAGGTTATGATCGTTATAGTCGTGAAGGAAGTAGTTCAAACTATCGTAATGGAAAGTCAAGCAAACGTGTCCGTACAGATTTAGGCGAAATCGATCTTGAAATACCAAGAGATAGGAATGGTGAGTTCGAACCTCAAATAGTACCAAAGCATTCAAGTGATCTGTCAGCAATAGAGGACAAAGTGATATCAATGTATGGCAAAGGCATGTCGCAACGAGATATTTCTGAGCATATAGAGGATATATACGGTATGCCTATATCCGCTCAAACCATTTCAAGAATGACAGATAAAATCATCCCACTCATCGAGGAATGGCAAAACCGCCCTCTAGAATCAAGCTATCCGTTCGTGTTTATGGACGCCATTCACTATAAAGTAAAGCAGAATAACCGTATTCTATCGAAGGCTGCGTACGTCGTAGTAGGTATAAATATGGACGGTATGAAGGATGTCTTAGGCATCTGGATCGGCGAGAACGAGACCAGTAAGTTTTGGTTGAAAGTACTCACGGACTTAAAAAATCGTGGCGTTCAGGATGTGACAATATTTAGTGTTGACGGTTTGCCAGGATTTGAACAAGCTATAAAAGCGACATATCCAACGTCTATCGTTCAGCGTTGTATTATTCATCAAATCCGTTCGTCTACACGTTACGTTAGCTACAAACACATCAAAGAACTGATGAGAGATTTAAAGTCTGTCTATCAAGCACCCAACGAAGAAGCAGGCTATCAAATGCTTGTAGAATTTGAAGAAAAATGGGGCTCTCAGTATCCACGCTGCATTAAGTCTTGGAAAGATAACTGGCATGTTATTTCTCCATTTTTCAGCTATTCAGAGAACATTAGAAAAATTATGTATACAACAAACATCATCGAGAATTTAAACCGTCAATACAGGAAAGTCACTAAGGGAAAACCTGTATTTCCAACGGACACGTCTTTGATGAAATCATTATATTTAGCAACAGAAAACGCTACTAAAAAATGGACCCAGAGACAACGAAACTGGGATCAAATAATAAATGAGCTATCCATACTGCATCCATAAGATGCAGTAGATAGCTCATCTAACAATTCAACATTTTCTATTTTCGTGGTTATTTAATTACACAAAATTTGTTACAGTCTCGAAAAAGCGTTCATTTTATTGGCTTAATTGAGTCAATAAGATGAACGCTTTCTTAATTTTATATCAGAGTTTCTCTTAAAAACCTTTTACCTTCTTCATGATGCTGAATCCAACATCAATAATGCCTGTGGAATAGGAAGTGTCTGACATAGGTCCAACACCTTCTTTTCAGCAGCTTCAAACTTGCTTAAAATTTGATCTGACAGTCTTGGATCACCATAAACTTTCCAGGCAGTCGTTTTTACATGTTTCAGGCTGGGATGTCCAATAAATCCCATAACATCTTTTAATGGATAGCCAAAGAAAACACCAAACTCGGCTGGAAGTCGGTTGTGCTTCAAGTGATCCGCCAATATACTCATATAATCCTCTGGTCCTGCCAGTGGTGTGTAGCCATGGTTTTGTAAGAATCTTCTCACCCGATGATCCGCCAATAATTTATCCATTTTATTAATGTTATAAAAAATTATTTTAATGGACTCATTGGTGCTATAAACAAGTTGGTAGCGAATGGTTTTACTCTCAGAAAACAACAAATGTACATCGTTTAAGGTTTCGTTTATAAATTTGAAGTTTTTATTGAAGCATAAAATATGCATTGGTTTGTCTCCAGTCAAGGTTGGTCCCAAGCGCATTAATATGTTTATTTCTCTATATTTGTCATATGATTTAAGGCAATCTGCTACTAAGCATACTGATGTCATAATTACACTCCTCTCGAGATAATGATAATCATTATCAATTAAATTGTACCATGAGTTCCAACTGAAGTAAATAATTAATTCACAATTTTTCCTTAAGAGATTGTTAATACTTCTATGTTAAATTCATTATGAACTAAATAAATCTAAAGGAGGCGTTGGCGAAAGTCAGAAAACTATGGGAATAATATTAAAATTTACATTACGGAATATCAAAGAACATAAATTTAGAACCTTCTTGATCATTCTGTCGATCTCGTTATCAGTAATGCTATTTTTTGCTTCTTTTAGTATTTCCGATTCATTGACATCGATGTTTATGGAAAACATCAAGTCCTATATCGGAACTTCTGAAGTAATCATTTATGCTGGTCCAATGAATGAAACAGGACTGGTTAAAATAAAGGATTTGGGAGATCATAAAGAGAAATTTGAGTATCAGGTAGGTAGTGTCGAGTACAATGTCAAATATCAAAAGAATGATAAGTCTAAAGTGAATGTCAATTTAAAAGGATTTACACTATCGGATCTTCAGCAAATGAATCCAATAGAATTTGTAGATAGAGGGATTATTGATAGTGAATTTTTAGGTAAAACAGCTATTGTCAGTGAGGCATTTGCTACGGAGAACAACCTGAAAGTAGGAGACTCTATGCGGATGATTTTCTCCGGTGATGACACGAAACTATTTCGAGTTGGGGCCATTGGAGAAAATAAAGGCTTCTTTAAAAAAAGCTTTATGTCAGAAGGGGATTCGGTGAATATGATTATTCCACTGAAATCAGCCCAAAATTTTGCACAGACAAAATCAGCTTACCATTTGATATATGCTAAAACAGTTGATGAAAAACAAATTGAACAAAACATCAAAGACCTGGAATCGGTATATAAAGGTCAAACAGTTGAAAAGACAATTACAAAAAGTGAGTTGGATGCACAAATCAAGCCGATAAGGATACCATTTCTGTTTATGTTGATTCTTGTTGTGATTATCAGTATCTTTATTATCTATACATCTTTTAAAGTCATTATGTTGGAACGCCTTCCGGTTCTTGGAACCTTTAGGAGTATTGGTGCGACAAAGAAAATGACCAACTCAATCATGATTATTGAATGTTTCCTTTATGGAATCGTTGGTAGTGCCCTCGGGACACTGCTTGGAACGTTTGCTTTATCGGGCGTCATGACCTTGATGATGACAACAATAGGAGGCACTGCAACACTCAGTTATCCTAAAATCAATTTGCTATACGCATTTGGATTTGGTGTAATACTATCAACAATCAGTGCAATTATTCCAATCATTAAGACAACAAAAATTCCTGTTAAGGAAGTATTACTTAATATAATAGAAGGGACGAAAAAGAAGCGTCCATATATCAGATATATTGTAGGCATACTGTTTGCCATTGGATCGGTAGCACTTCCAAAAGTGTTGTCCGAAGGGATGATGGCTGCAGCATCAGGTGGTCTAGGCGTTGTATTTGCCATTGTAGCAGTCATATGCTTCATTCCATTATTGACGGATGTATTGCTAAAGATGACAGAACAGCTATTTGCTCTAGTCTTCGGTAATATTGGTATGATTGCCTCAAAAAACTTGAAAGGCAACAAGAGTACGTATGACAATGTCATCTTGTTGGCCATTGGACTGACCAGTATTGTAACCATCAGTGTCTTAGGCGATTCGATGCAAAGAGATACACTGGCTTACTTCGATTCAATGCAATATGATGTGTCGGCTAGGCTTTATGGTGGGACGCAAACAAGTATTCAACGGATATTGACTATAGAAGGAGTTAAGGAAGTCATCACCTATGAAGAAGCATGGGGTGGCTATAAGATAAATGGCGAAGAAAAAGCATTTGTAAGCAAAATATTAGGCGCCAAAGATGAAAACTTCTTTGAATATTTCACAATTGATATATTAGATACAGAGAATGATGAAGTGATTCATCGGCAATTATTAAGCGGAAAGCATATGATTCTTTCATCAAAGGTTAAAGAAAAATATGGACTGGAATTGAATCAAACGGTCAAATTAAAGACCAATGCAGGCAACAAAGAATATAAAATCATTGGTTTTTTCAATGAAAAGAAGGCTTCTGGCACCAATATGGTAACCTCAGCAAGAAACGTTCGTTATGACACGAAGACTTCTGGGCGCATCAGCTTGGCCATTAAACTTCAAAACGGTGCCAATCCTGATAGGGTCGTAGAAAACATAGAAAAGAAACTACAGCAATTGGATTATTATCGGGTAGAGACACTTGAGCAAAGAAAAACAGAATATTTAAAAGAAAATCAAATGTTCGTAACGATCCTTTCTGCTTTTTCAGCAGCAACAGCACTGATTGGAAGTATTGGTGTGATGAACAATTTCCTTGTTAGTTTCCTCTCACGACGTAAGTCATTTGCAATTTTGACCTCAGTCGGAATGACCAAGAAGCAACGTACAAAGTTGATTCTCATTGAAGCGGCAGCTGCAGGATTTGTTGGAAGCATATTTGGTCTAGGTACTGGATTGATAATAATTCAGATGGTTACAGGTTTATTAAATAAAATAGAAGTGGATTTAAGTTTGATATTAACGCCGTCCATCGCATTAGGTGGATTGGTTGGTGCAATTGCAGTGTGTCTGATGGCCTCAATCAGTGTGGCTAGAAAGTCTGCAAAGCTAAGTATATTGGAAGAACTTAAATATGAATAAAGGAGGCACCTTGTGAGTGTAGCAGTATCTGTAAAAGATGTATGTAAAAATTTCGTGTTAGGACAAGAAGAAGTCAAAGTGCTTAAGGAACTAACATTCAATATTGAAAAAGGTGAATTTGTCTCGCTAATGGGGCCCTCTGGTTCAGGGAAATCAACATTGCTCTATTTAATAGGTGGATTAGATGAACCAACATCCGGTCAAATATTGGTTAATGACAAAGAACTAAAAACGATGAAAGATCTTGAAGAAAGTATCATGAGGCGTCGAGAACTAGGATTTGTTTTTCAATTTTACAATTTGATTCCTAACTTAAACGTCGAAGATAATATTATGTTGCCAATTCTGCTGGATGGTAAGAATCCAAAGAAGTATGAGAAGGACCTTAATGAAATCCTGGAACTTGTTGGATTGAGCGATAGACGCTTTCACACGCCAAGAGAACTTTCTGGTGGACAGCAGCAAAGGGTTGCGATTGCCAGAGCATTGATCAATGATCCGGAAATAATCATGGCGGATGAGCCAATCGGTAACTTGGACAGTGTAACGGGGACAGAGATTATGGATCTTTTTAAACGTATTAATGTTGAAAAGAAAAAAACCATTATACAAGTAACTCACTCTGAAAGTGCGGCGCAATATGGTAATAGAATTATTCAATTGAAAGACGGGAGGATCATATAAAAATGAAAAAATTTGCTTATATAGTATTGGTTTTAAGTATGACGGTTGTATTGGCGGCGTGTGGAAGTGCTGAGGGTGGTGAAAGTGATAGGCCTGAAGGTGAAATGCCTGTGGAAGGTGAAATAGAGGTTGAGGCGCCAACTGTTGAAACTGTAGACGCTTTTGGAGTTGTATCTGCCAAGAAAGATGTAGCCATCAGTGTTGACTTTAACGCGCGTGTAGATAAAATTCACGTACAAGCTGGAGAAAAAATAACAGAGGGCATGCCTTTAGTCGACTTTGATATCTCTGAATTAAACAATGATTTGAATGCAAAGAAAAGGGACTTGGCATTTTATCAAAGCAAGTTGGGTCAAAAAAATTACGATGCGACGAAACTATCGTATGACTTAGATGTTGCAAAAGAAGAGCTTAGAACCAAAGAAAGACAGTTCGAAGGCAAAGAGGCACTGTATGAATCAGGCGCATTGTCAAAAGATGATTTTGAAGCGGCAAGAAATGAACTCGTAGCCAAGCAGACATCGCTAAAGAACATGGAAATGAGCTTATCGACAACATATGCAAGTGTTAACAACAGCAACACAGAAATTCAGAATACGGTTCAGAAGTTACTGGAAGATATTAAGAGATTAGAGGAAAAATATGAAGCAGCAAACTTCATTAACGGAAACCAGATTGCGTCGACACTAAAAAATGGTGTTGTCTCTGAAGTAACAGGGACAGAGGGGGCATATGTCAATCGTGAAAATACGGTTATGACCCTTGTAGATTTGGATTCGAGAATTGTAACAGCTGACATAGCCGAAGAATTTATCGGTAAGATCAAAATTGGACAAGATGCGGAAATTATCTCTCAAGCGAATCCAGATAAGACTTATCACGGCAAGATCTCAAGAGTCTGGGGGATCTCAGTGAAAAAAGGTGGCGAAACAATCGTTCCAATTGAAATAGAACTGTCGGATATAGATGACGCCCTGTACTTAAACTTTAATGTAGACGTAAAAATCATGTTGAAAGATGAAGTTGCAACACAATAAACAAAATACATCAATAATAAAAGCGGGTGTCCCAAGGATGGGAGCCCGCTTTTGTGATTCATATCAATCCTTATATTTGAGAACAACGTTATAAATTTCATCCAAATTACTGAGTAAAATATCAACAAGGGTTGGATCAAAGTGCTTGCCGCGTTGCTCTTCAAATAACTCGATCACACCATTGATATCCCAAGCATCTTTATAAACCCGTTTATGGAGGAGTGCATCGAAGACGTCAGCGATAGCCACAATTCGTGCTGTCAATGGAATTTCTTCACCCTCGAGACCGTTAGGGTAGCCCTTGCCATCCCATCGTTCATGGTGGTCTCTTGCGATAATAGCAGCCTTTTTAAACAATTGTTTCTTCGAACTTTGCAGGATATTGTAACCGATAATCGAATGGCGCTTCATTTTTTCAAATTCTTCATCTGTTAATTTGCCAGGTTTTTTCAGAATATTGTCAGGAATTGCTATTTTACCTACGTCGTGAAGTGGGGCAATCAATCTGAGAATTCGTGTTTCCTCAGGTGACAGTCCATATTTACTCGCAAGGATGTAACAGATCTCAGACACTCGATTGATATGGTTTGCCGTTTCTTCTGAACGATTTTCGACAACCTCACTTAAGACGTTGATAATTTCACTTTGTGTAGAAGTGATATCCTCATTCAGCATATAATTATCAAAAATTAACGAAAAGTTATTTAAGAAGATTCGAATCAAACGTTGATCGATTTCTCCTATATCTATGTTTCCTTCCATGAAAATATAATTTTTGACATTGTTGATACTAGCGTGGTTACCGGCACACATATGCTGATCAAATACTATTTCATTATCCTCAAGATTTGTAATGGTCTGGGCAATTTCAGGTTCATTGATATCCTCAATACTTTTACCAATATAAGGTTTAAACTTACCTGTAGCCGATATAATTCTACATTGACCCTTGTCATCTAAGGCTAAAAAACCATTGTCGCTTTTCTCTATGAGATACATCGAATGCTCCTCGATGTTTAGCAGTGATGACAACTGAATGAGAATGCCCTCTGCAAAGCCGTCAAAAGAGTTGAATTTCAATAAATCAGTCGTTGATTGAATGACTTTTTCAAGTCCACTTTTGTTTCTTTCTATGGTGTAAAGATCTCTGTATGAGCGAAGTGCCGCATATAGAGAGGTATAAAGTCGTTGAACAGTTAATTCTGTTTTAGATTTGTAATCATTGATATCATAATCGATAATCACTTTCTCTTCAGGTGCTTTACCAGGTTGTCCTGTTCTCAGAATAATTCGGACAAGCTTATTCTTTATAACATCCCTAATGTATTTAACAAGTTTAAGCCCTGTATTGTCTTCTTCCATAACAACATCGAGAAGGACAACTGCAATATCTGGATGCTCATCGAAAACTGCCACTGTGTTGTCATATGAGTAGGCGTGGAATAATTCAATACCGCAGTGTTCAAACTGAAAGCCGTCCAGCACCATTTTAGTGATATGATGAACTTCTTCGTCGTCATCCACAATGAGTACTTTATAATGTTTGTCCTGGGTTAATTCAATCTCTTGATGATCAACAAAATCAAATTGATCAAAATCGATAGTTTGTAATTTTTTGCGAATATCACTCATTTTCTTCACCTCGTTTTAATACTGGGAATCTGATTAGCACTTCTATACCGTGGTTGACATCACTTTCTATTGTGATGCTCCCATTCAGTTGCTGGGTTACAATCGTATAAATGATATGTAATCCTAACCCACTACCACCTGTGTTTCTTTTCGTTGTAAAAAATGGTTCGAATATTTTGCTCAGGTGCTCTTTTGCGATACCTTTACCGTTGTCTTTGTATACGAGATGATAAAAGTCACCAATCTCGTCAAAGTGAATTTCGATATGACCTTTTTTCATATGTTCAAATCCATGAATAAGAGAATTCATAATTAGATTGGTCAATATCTGAGAAATCGCTCCTGGATAAGTGTAGATATGTAGCTGATCGTTACATATAATATCGATTTTGTGTTGGGTTCTTTTATATTCATGCTTGAGGCTCAACAAAATTTTCTTCAAATAGTCATTTACATTGAAGGTCATCAGAACAATAGCATTTTGATCAACTGCAACTTGTTTGAAGCTGTTGATTAATTCTGAAGCACGCTCCAAGTTGTGGTATAAAATTTGTATGTTCTCATCAACTTTTATAAAATAGTTCTTTAAATCCTTGGCAGACATTTGATTTTGATTCAATTGCTCTAAAGCACGATCGTTTATAAGGTTTAAATGAGAAACCGCCGTTACACCAATCCCTAACGGTGTATTCACCTCATGGGTAATACCTGCTACCAAAGTACCAAGAGCGGCCAGGCGTTCGGATTCCACAAGCTGATTCTGTGTGTGTGACAATTCAGCTAAGGAAGTTTCAAGTTCTTTTGTCCGTTCCTCTACAAGGGATTCAAGCTGATTGTTCAATTGATGCAATTGTTCCTGTGTATCCTGTCGGATAGTCGTTTCACTATTGAGGCGATGCAACATTTCTATAAATGCGTCATTTAATTGTCCAATTTCATCTAGAGTTGTTTCATTAAGTGGAATGTCCATATTTCCCGCAGTGACATTTTCCATAGTTTGAATCAATTTATTAATGGGTTTTGATGTTGCATTTGAGAAAAACACAATACCTACAAATGCAAAGAAAAAAGTCGTTAAAACAGAAATGATTAGCAGTTGAAAAATATCATCAGTGTTTTGATTGAAGTCCTCTAAATAAATTGATGCGGAAACAATCCATCCCCACTCCTCCGATAACTCGGCATAAGCCAACTTCGGTGCAATTTTATCAGTGTGAGGCAATTCCCAATTGTAAAAAGTGAATCCACCTCCATTGACAGCTTTTGAAATAATGGAACGGGTAACATAAAAATCCGGATCCAAGCGATCGGTGATGTGCCAAGAACTTTGACCTTCTATAACTGGATGTGCAATTTCGATTCCTTGAGAATCCAGTACAAAGATATAACCATTGGTACCAAGATCTATATTCGTGTTAAGTGGCCGTGTGCCATCATCAGCCATGGGTCCAAGAATGATTTGCTTAATGGATTCCTGTGCAGATTTCCGTGACATAATGCCGTTGTCGACAGCTTTTTGTTTATCAGCAATCAAATCGTTAACCAATCGGACACTATTTTTAAGCATGACTTTGTTTGATTCTGTAAGCTGATATTGTGCGCTGCGGTAGACTAATAAACCAATGGAAAGATTGGTCAAGAGTACCATTAACCCAATAAATAGAATCAAACGGCTGCGAAAAGATATATTTTTTTTGCGTGTTTTCATAGCATCACCATCCATTGATTATTATTATATACCCTTTATAAGTAAAAATAACTAAAAATAAAGATATTAACAAAATATGAACAAATTGATGCACCTATTGACGAAAACCTGTGAACAGGTGTACACTGTTAAAGTGATAATTTAATGAATGAATGTTCATTAATTAAAAGGTGGGATAAAATGGCACGACAAATTAACTATGAAAAACTGGAAGCGATAAAACGTTCGACGATGGAGTTAATCTCTCAGAAAGGCTATCAAAAGGCGACTATTAGTGCGGTCGCTAAAAATGCAGGGGTTTCTGCAGGTTATCTATATACACATTTTGATAGTAAGGATGCGCTGATTGATACATTGATTCATGATGTTTATGTAGAAATTCACTCAATGCTTGTGGCCATTGGAAAAGAACGAGGAAATATCGGAGATAAGTTGAAGACATTCATCAATTCATTGTTGGATATTTCTTATGCGGATCCAATTAAAGCGAAATTTTTGGTATCCCTAGCTCATGATGAACGGTTTTTGAAGGAGTTCTTTGGAAGTGATTCCCATGGAATATTTGACATTGCTGAACGAGTGATGGTTGCAGGTAAAAATGAAGGAATCTTTAGGGAATCCTTGATTGTAGAAGAATTATTATTAACAGCGTTGAATTTACCCATATCCAGTATTTATTATGGATTCATAATGGGGAATGATTCCTCAGAACAACCCGATATGCATAATCGCATAGCAGACTTATGTCTTAATGCGTTAAAATAAGTGCTGATGCCATCAAGGGCATCAAACTTTTGCCACAATAATGAATAGTTGTTTACTTGAAGAATATTATGTTGGTGCTTTTGACACCGTGAAGATTAAGGAGTGACCGAAATTGAAAAAAACTAAATTAGCCGTATTAACATTGTCAGCAGCAGTCTTACTGTCTGGTTGTGCTTCTGCAATGGAAAAAGAAGGAGATAATGTCCGTTCTGTCGATGTACAGGAAATAAAGATAGAACAAGGACAGGAGACTTTAGAATACATCGGCATCGTAGGATCCAAAGAAATCGTAAAATATAGTTTTAAGACACCAGGGAAAATCGAAAAAATATTTGTTGAAAAAGGACAGAAAGTAACAACTGGTGATCCACTAGCCAAATTAGATGAAGAAGAATTAAAGTTTGCTTTATCTGGCGCAGAAGCTAAGTTAAATGCAGCTGAATTTCAAGTGACACAGGCGAAAGAAGCCTTGGCTTACGATAGAGACAATCTTAAGAAGATGAAGGCATTACTGGACCAAAAGGCTATTTCACAGGACTTATATGACCAGTTGACACTAAAAACGACAGTATCTGAAGAAAAGTACAAACAATCGCTTGAGCAAGTCAACGGACTGGCAGCGGATACAGATTATAAAAGATTTCTGTTAAACAACTCAACAATTGTAGCAGATACAGATGGGCTCATCGTAGAGGTCTTGAATGAAGAGAACGAACAAGTGGCTGCATATTATCCTGTAGTTGCTGTGCGAAGTGTTGACCAAGTTGTTAATGTAGGAATTGCACAAAAAGATATTGATAAATTGTCACTAGATACGCAGGCAACAATCGATTTTTATGGCAAGGCATCATCGGGGACAATCACACAAATCTCGGATGCACCGGATATGGATACAAGAACTTATAACGGTGAAGTGACACTTGACGATTCAGATTACCGATTGGGGGCTATAACAAAAGTAATGTTTGATGTTGGTGATGTCAGCGGTATGTGGGTACCGGTCAATTCTATTCTTTCTGATGGTGAGGACTATGTCTACATTGTCAAGGATGGTAGAGCATTTAAACAAATTGTAAAAATAGTTCAAATCAACAATGGTCGCATGATGGTGGAAGGGCTTGAAGTTGGCCAACAAGTCGTTACCAATGGAATGAAAAATCTACTGGATGGAATGGAAGTCATCATTAGCGAAGAATAGGAGACAGCAATGGAAAAACTCATTAGAAAATTAATTGAAGAAAGACGTGTAACGTTATTCTTAGCAGTATGCCTTGCCGTTGTGGGAATCTATGGATACTATTTATTGCCGCGACAGGAAAATCCAGATGTATCAGCACCAATTGCAATGATTGTTACACCTTATCCAGGTGCATCTCCAAAAGATGTGAATGAATTGGTGTCTAAAAAAATAGAAGATGAAATGGCGGAGCTGGATAGCTTCGATTATGTTAAAAGTATCTCTCAGGATAGTGTTTCAGTTGTAATCGTTTACTTTGAGACCACAGCAGATAGCGACAAGGCTATGCAAGATGTGCGTAATGCCATGACGGATGTGACTTCGCAGCTACCAAGTGGTGTTATGCAAAGTGATGTACGAACAGACTTAACTGAGGCAGCAGGCATCGTCATCAGTTTGTCAGGTGAAAACTATACGTACGAACAGTTGGCTTCCTTTGGGGAACAGTTCAAGGATGCGTTGATAGATGTTGAAGGTGTTTCCAAATTTAACATTGAGGGAGAACTGAGCAAAGAAGTAAAAGTTGTAGTAGATATCAATAAGTTAAATCAATTGAATCTATCTCTAATGGATTTGGATCAGTATTTAAAGGCGCAAAATCTTGAAATTCCTTCGGGTTATTTAGATACGGAAGACGGAAAAATCAAATTAAGAGCACCGGGTATTTTCGAATCAGTATCGGATATTGAAAACCTTGTTATAGGTGTATCAACAGAAACGGGCGTTGTTACAAGATTATCAGATGTTGCTGACGTCTATATGGGTCTTGAAGACGGCGCAGAGAAATTTAAGCAAAACGGAAATAATGCCGTATTGCTGACGGGTTATTTTCAAGAGGGAAAAAATGTTGTCCTTATCGGTAAGGATGTTCGTGAAAAAATTGATGGGGTAAAAGCTGGATTGCCGAGTGACTTAATCGTAGAAGAAGTGGTGTATCAACCAGATGCTGTTTCCTCATCGACAAACGATTTCATGGTCAACTTGATTGCAGGGATAGCCCTAGTTGTCATTGTCGTATTCTTCGGATTGGGATTCAGAAATGCCATTGTAGTATCGGCGGCTATTCCATTATCAATACTGATGACTTTCGGTGCTATGTACTTCATGGGTATAAAAATCCATCAAATGTCGTTGACGGCGCTAATCATTGCCTTAGGAATATTAGTAGACAATGCTATTGTTATCAGCGATACGGTTCAAGTGCGCTATGATGGTGGCGAAGAGCTTGTTGATGCTGCTATCGGTGGAACCAGTATATCTGCAGTGCCTATTTTCACAGCAACATTAACAACAATAGCAGCTTTCTCACCGTTACTTGGACTTCCGGGAGCTGCTGGACAGTTTATTAGACCGATACCACTTGTATTGATTATATCCATGATTGCAGCTTATATTGTGGCCATGTTTGTGACGCCTTCTATGGCGGTTACATTCTTTAAAAAATCAAAAGTTCAAAATAAAGAACCGAGTAAAGTAAGAAGATTGTTCTCGGACCTTTTAAGCAAAGGACTAAAGAAAAAGAAACAGACAACCATTGGTACTTTTGCAGTATTGGTTGTTGTTCTCATGGTGGTTGTACCAATGTTGCCTTCACAGTTCTTCCCATATGCTGACAAAGATATTTTATATATTGATATTGATGCTGAACAAGCAGGCAATATTGACTTTACAGAAGAATTGGCAGATGAAGTGGTTGAGGTCTTAAGCGAGGTACCGGAGTTGACTAGTTACACGGTAGCTGTTGGGAATGGAATGCCAAAATTCTATGTAACGATGCCTCCAGCAACACCTTCAAAATCATATGCCCAACTGGTATGTCATTTTGATTTTGAAACAGAGAATCAGAGGTTCCATACAAGAATGGAATTTAAGGACTTCCTACAAAAGAAGTTAGACCGCTCGATTTCCAAAGGAACTGCGTCGGTTAAATTATTGGAATATGCAGAACCACAAGAAGCAAAAGTTATGGTAAGAGTATCAGGAAAGAATTACGATCGTATTAGCGAGGTTGTTGGACAACTTGAAGATGAAATGAATGCTATCGAAAATCTAGCAAGTGTTTCAAGTGATAAAAATTCATTGACGTATCAAATGAACCTTGATGTGGACAATGCAATCGCCTCAAGTATGGGGATTACGACCTATGATGTTCAAGGTCAGATCAATGCAGCTATCTACGGAAGGGATGCTACTGTATTCAGAAAAGATGGTAAAGAGTATGCAGTAAATCTTAAATCGAACATCAACTCTGAGGCAGGACTGAACAACATGGCAATTAAGTCGACGTTGACAGGAAATAAAATTCCTCTGAGACAATTTGCTGATATTAACTATAGTAAGAAACAAGATACAATTAACAACTACGATAGAGAAGAAACCATTCATATTTATGGTATCGAGAAACCAGGCGCAAGTCCGGTTGACATTGAAAACTACATTGAAAATGAAATCGTGCCAAAAATCGATACAACGGGTGTCAAAGTATCTTACGATGGTGAAAGAGAACAGGTCAAGAAGTACTTTGGCGCTGCGGGTGCATTGGCAGGTGGGGCGATATTCCTTATTTTCATTATATTGATTGTTCAATTTAACTCCTTTATGCAGGCGCTTATTATTTTGATGACAATTCCGCTATCGCTTATTGGATCGATGATTGGATTATTAATTTTCAGACAACCATTATCCTTTACAGGTGTTCTTGGAATCATTGCTTTGATTGGACTCGTTGTTAAAAACGGTATTCTCTTAATCGAGTATATCAATGATGCGAGAAAACAAGGGGATACCATCGATGAAGCGTGTGTTGATGCAGTTAATAAAAGATTTAATGCCATCATCCTAAGTTCGATGACTACAATTTTAGGACTCTTCCCACTGGCTATTTCAGGGAGCGACTTATTTGCACCTATGGCCGTATCACTGATGTCTGGATTAGCAGTATCGACCTTCCTAACATTAGTGATCATCCCGGTTATGTATAGTTTATTTGAAACTTATATTGAAAAAAAGCAATTGAAAAAAATTGAAATCGTATAGCGTGATCAAAGAAACCACAAGTCATAGATTTGTGGTTTTTTTTCTGGAATTGAAGGAATTGATATACTTTTAGCGAATATCTAGTAGAGTGAAAAATAAAAGCGACAATGAAAAAGATTTTATGAAAGTGGAAGTGAGATAATGATACTAGAAAAATTAAAAAGAAAATTACAGCACATCTCTGATGTTTACGGATGTACAGTAATTAGTGATAGTGAACACACTGAAGGACTCATTCTTTCTGGAAACGATAGTAAGACCCATCAAAAAAAATGGATGATTACCTTTGACTATAAAGAAAACAGTACACTTAGTATTCGCAGTTTTGGACTAGGATACTTTGACCATCATATAAGCAATTTTCCGTTGAGTGATATCGACAAGGATGTGGTCGACTTAAGTCCTTATATTGCTGAAGAGGATATCAGTGGCGTTAAAAGAACAGAAGTCAATTTTATATCTGATAAGACCATTGACGTAATCAAACTAGTCGTGGAAGAAGATGCAGAAGGGCTACATGTCGAGCTGATTGAAAGTCGTGATACGACGGATTTCAGTATCATGCTAAGCGACTATTTCAATTGTGCTATACCTGAGATTGATGAAGATGGCTTTCAGCATTATCTGATTCAGAAAGAGGGCGATGGATGGATCGTTAGAATACCTGAAATAGGTTCGTGGACTCAGGAAACACTACACAATGCCCTTGTTCTTGATTACAGTTACGCTGAACAACTAATTCACTTTACCTTCTTTAATAAGGATGCTCAATTAGTGCAGCAAAGTAATGTATTTGTTAGGGCAATCGAAAAGAATGACGATGAGTTGTTGTTCCATTCTGTTAAGCGTAATAAGAAGATAAGGCTCGTCATGGATGACCGCATGTCGTTACTTGTGACATATTAGAAAAATGAATAACTAAATATTAATAAATCCTTAGCCAGTGAAGACTTGATGTTTTCTAAGTGTTAAGGATTTTTTTTTGATATATTCAAATTGATGAATAGAAAAAGTATTTGCAATTGTGAAAATATTAGTGATATAATATCTATGAAAACGTTTCCGAAAACGTTTCCGGTAACGTTTCTGAAATACATATAAAATGAGAATAGAAGCTGTGTAATGCTTATAAATAGAGGGCTTCGGGGAAAAAATGGGGGATAAGATGAAGAAAAATGTAAACATAAAAGACATCGCAAAGCTTTCTGGTGTTGGCATTAGTACCGTCTCCAGAGTTTTGAACAACCATACGGATGTCAAGAAGGAAACAAGAGAGAAAGTTTTACAAGTCATCAAAGAATATAATTATATACCGAATAACAGTGCACGAAATTTGAAACGAAGTGTGTCGAAGAATATTGGCGTTTTGGTTAAAGGTATCTACAATCCATTCTTCTCCAAAGTGGTCAGAGCAATTGAGGAAGAAATAGCCCGACAAGATTACTCGATGATCTTACACTACAATTCAAAAGATGCAAACAATGATGGTGAAATCGCTATTGAATTAATAAAAGAGAAAAAGCTGACAGGGCTAATTTGTCTAGGTGGCGACTTTGAGGATTTTGATCCAAAACAGATTAAAGCTTTAGAAACGCCAATCGTATTATGTTCAACGATGGTAGCGTATTCAGGAGATGAAAATTATTTTTCCTCAGTAAATATCGATGATGCCATTGCAGCTGAGATGGCGGTCAATAAGATAATCGATTGCGGACACAAGCGAATCGGTATGATCAAACTTAGAGAAGATGATTATAGTGTCTGTCAATACAGAATGAAAGGATATAAAGATGCATTAGAATTACGCGGGATAGAATTCGACCCTGAAATCGTCGAAATTGGTGATTATACATTCGAAACTGGGTATAAAGCTATGCAAAAGTTGCTCAACAAAAACTTGGGATTAACAGCAGTATTTGTCAGCACGGACTTGATGGCTATCGGTGCTGCAAGAGCAGCGATGGAACGTGGAATAAAAGTTCCTGAAGAATTATCCATTGTAGGATTTGACGGAATTGAATTCACTGAGTTTTTTATGCCGTCTATTTCGACAGTCATGCAGCCAGTTGAAGAAATGGGCATCAAAAGTGTCGAAATTCTTTTCGATGTTTTAAATAATGATGGGCAGCATCAACACATCATTTTTGATACAAAATTTTTACACAGAGAATCATTGAGACAAATAGGAGGGAAAGAATGTCCAAAGTAGTAATAGAAAACTTGGAAAAAGTTTATCCAAATGGATTCAAGGCGGTTCATGGGATAAATTTGGATATTAAAGACGGAGAGTTTATGGTCTTTGTTGGTCCGTCGGGCTGTGCAAAGTCCACAACACTTAGAATGATTGCAGGATTAGAAGAAATTTCTGGCGGTAATATCTCTATCGGAGATCGTATCGTTAACGATGTTCAACCCAAAGACAGAGGGATTGCCATGGTGTTCCAAAATTATGCACTGTATCCTCATATGACAGTTTATGACAACATGGCATTTTCTCTGAAAATGAAGAAGGTAGACAAAGAAGAAATTAAAAAGAGAGTTGAATACGCTGCGAAAATATTGGAATTGGAAGCGGAACTTGGTCGTAAGCCCAAACAATTGTCAGGTGGTCAAAGACAACGTGTTGCTGTCGGTAGAGCCATTGTAAGAAATCCAGAAGTATTCTTATTTGATGAACCCTTATCAAATCTAGATGCAAAATTAAGAGTGAATATGCGTGTTCAATTATCACAGTTACACCAGGAATTGAAAACAACGATGATTTATGTAACACATGATCAGGTTGAAGCCATGACAATGGGTGACAGAATTTGTGTAATGAATTTAGGAAGAATCATGCAGGTTGATACACCACTCAATTTATATCACACACCTAAAAACAAATTTGTAGCAGGCTTTATCGGGTCGCCATCAATGAACTTAGTTGAAGGTGAACTCGTAGAAGATAAAGGCACAATAAGCGTTATGATAGGGGGGATTAAACTCGCTTTACCTAAAACTAAAGCGGATAAAGTGATGAATTATGTGGGCAATAAGGTTTGGTTTGGAAGTAGACCAGAATATATAAACCTTGGAGCCGAAGAATCAAATGACACAGTGAAAGGTACGATTGAAGTGTTGGAACACATGGGCAATGAAAGTTACATCCACTTCAAAGTACAAGGATTACCGTTTACGTCGAGAATTGACTCATTAGACTCCAAAGATCTACACGTAGGTAATGAGCAGATTTTCCGAATGGATATGGAAAAGTGTCACATATTTGATTATAACACAGAAGAGAATATAAGTTTATAAAGGGAGGATTATCATGTTCAAGTTTAAAAAGTTTATATCTGTAATGTTATTGACGGCAATGGTAGCTTCAGTAGGATTAACAGGATGTTCACCAAAGGAAGAGGCAGCACCGGCAGACACAGGAGCAACTGAAGCACCAGCAATGGAAAAAGCTGAAGTAGATATTTTCCAATTTAAAGTTGAAATTGCAAAAGAATTAGAAAACGCAGCGGCAGATTATATGGCGGCACATCCAAATGTAAAAGTAAACATTCAAACTGTAGGTGGCGGAGACGATTATGGTGCAGCTCTTAAAGCTAAATTCCAATCTGGTAGCGAACCAGATATCTATAACGTCGGTGGACCTCAAGATATTGAAGACTGGATGGGTAAATTAGAAGATCTTTCTGGTGAACCTTGGGTTGATTTAGCACTTGAAGGTATTTTATCAGGCGCTACAGTAGATGATAAAGTTTATGCACTTCCTTTTAATATAGAAGGATACGGTTTCGTATATAACAAAGCAATCTTTGCTGATGCTGGTATCGATGCAATGGCGATTAAGGACTTTGCAAGTTTAGAAGAAGCAGTAAAGATGTTAGATAAGAAAATCAAAGCAGGTGAATTGGAAGACAAGTATCCATTACTTGAAGCAGTATTTGATTATCCGGCTAAAGAGACTTGGGTAACTGGATTACATGCATCAAACGCTGCAATCTCTCAAGAGTTAACAAGTTCATTAGATTCATTTGCTGCAAAGACATTTGAATTTAAGTATAACGAAGCTTACAAAGCACTTATTGATATTCAATCAGATTATTCTCCATCTTCTATGAAGAAAGGGAACTTAAATGCCGTAGATTATGCAACACAAGTTGATGAAGGGATTGCGATCGAAAGAGTTGCAATTATTCAACAAGGTAATTGGGTATATGGTGGCGTTAACGCAATCGACGAAACAGTTGCTTCAAACTTAGGATTTTTACCTTTCCCTGTTAAAGGTGTGAAGGAGGATTCTATCCCAGTTGGTGTACCAATGCACTGGGCAGTTAATTCAAACTCAAGTGATTCAGATAAAGCAGCAGCAAAAGATTTCTTAAACTGGTTATACACTTCAGACGCAGGTAAAGATTATGTTGTGAATAAATTCTTCTTCATTCCACCACTTAAGGGGTATGAAGGCTTTGAACCAAAAGATCCTCTTGGACAAGATATCACAAGATTTGCGAACGAAGGTAGAACAATGCCTTGGGTATTCATGGGCTATCCAACAGGATGGGGAATGGAAGTACTAGGTACAGAAATTCAGAAATACCTTGCAGGTGATGTAACTTGGGACGAAGTGGTTGAAACTTCAGTTGAAAAGTGGACTGAACTTAGACAATAATAGTTTCTGACTTGAAGGGGGGAGAAATCCCCCCTCTAATTATTTACAATCGAAATTTAGGAGGAAAACCATATGAAACATACTAAAATGTGGTTTGGAGTATTTGTTGGTCCTATCCTATTTGCATTCTTGTTAGTGGTTATCGTACCGATGCTTCTTGGAATTTATTTTTCATTTACGGATTGGAATGGTATTAACAACAATGCCAGTTGGGTTGGCATCTCTAATTATATTGAAGTGTTTAGCGGAGATGAGGAATTTTTAAATGCCTTTGGCTTTACCGCAAAATTTGCAGCAGTATCCGTTGTACTTATTAATCTAATAGGATTCGGCCTTGCACTATTCGTTACAAAGATTGAACGCTTCAGTGGTCTACTGAGAAGTGTATTTTTCATGCCGAATCTGATTGGTGGACTTATTCTTGGATTTGTATGGCAATTTATCTTTATCAAGGCCTTTGGATACATTGGCAAAGAAATGGGTTGGGAATTCTTCCAGGGCTGGTTATCGACAACATCTACAGGCTTTTGGGGACTCGCGATTCTTATGTCGTGGCAAATGTCAGGGTATATGATGGTTATCTATATAGCAGCTATCCAAAACATTCCCGAATCATTAATTGAAGCAGCGAGAATTGATGGTGCAACAAGTTTACAACGGCTACGCCACATTACAGTACCATTAGTCGCGCCAGCATTTACAATCGGACTCTTTTTAACATTATCGAACTCATTTAAATTATATGATCAGAACCTGTCGTTAACAGGTGGTGATCCAGCACATACAACGGAAATGCTCGCTATGAATATATATAACACGGCGTTTGTATTTAATAACATGGGTGTGGCACAGGCCAAAGCGGTTGTGTTTTTAATCACAGTATCAGTAATCACATTAACTCAAATGTACTATAGCAAGAAAAGAGAGGTGGAAATGTAATGAGCAAACTTAAAAAGAATTTATTCACTGCATTTGGTGGATTCTTAGTATTACTATTTTTATCTCCTCTTTATATCGTATTTACCAACTCATTTAAATCACAAAAGGGGATTGTTATTGATTCTTTAGGTTTGCCTTTTGGTGAATATTTTAGACCAGAGAACTATATCCAGGCCTTTGAGGAATTAAAGTTTGTTCGCTCATTCCTAAACTCCTTAGCAATTACGGTATCAGCGACCGTTATTATCATTATATTTGCATCGATGGCTGCTTGGATGCTTGTTAGATCCAAATCAAAATTCAGTGGATTTTTATTTATGATGTTTGCAGCAGCAATGTTAATCCCCTTTCAATCGGTTATGTTACCCCTGATTAACCTAATGGGGAAACTAAACATGTTAAATCCGGTTGGTCTTGTTTTTATGTATCTAGGCTTTGGGTCGAGTTTATCAATTGTTTTATACCATGGATTCATCAAGGGAATTCCGAGAGAACTTGAAGAGGCAGCGGTGATCGATGGGTGTAATACATTTCAAGTCTTTTGGTATATTGTATTCCCATTATTAAAGCCAATTACTGTAACAGTTAGTATCTTAAATGCAATGTGGGTTTGGAATGACTTCCTACTACCACAACTGGTTATCAATAGGCCTGAATGGCATACGATTCCTCTTAGAATGTTCTTCTTCTTTGGTCAGTATTCTAAGAAGTGGTTCCTAGCACTTCCAGGACTTGTAATAGCAATGATTCCTATTGTTATCTTCTACATCTTTGCTCAAAAGCATATTGTAAAAGGTGTAACACAGGGCTCGATTAAATAGATTATTGGAGAACAACATGACAAAAAATAATATTCAATTATATAGAAACGGACATCCTATAGAAACAGGTGCAGTCGTTGAACTTCCAAAACAAGTAGAGAAGAACGGACGGTCTATCGAGGCGTTATCGTTCTTTAAACAAACAATCACAGCAGAGACGATTACCTTATCATATGGATTTGAAAAAGAAGATATGGTCATTGGATTAGGTGAAACGGTCAAAGGGCTAAACAAACGTGGAAGTGAACTTGTAGCCTTTTGCGCAGATGAGCCAGAACATTTACCCAACAAGAAATCACTGTATGGTGCACATAATTTCTTTGTCGTTTTAGGTAAAGTCGCGACAGGATTCTTCATAGATTTTCCTGGGACGATCCATTATGATATTGGCTTTACCCATAAAGATGTCTTTGATATCAAAATTAACGGAACCGATGTGGCAATTTACAAATTTGAAGCGCCGACCCTTAAAGAAGTAACGCATCTTTTTCTATCAATTATTGGTCAGAGTTACGTACCGCCAAAGTGGGGATTCGGTTATCAACAATGCCGGTGGAGTTACGAGACCGCAGATGATATCAGACGTATTGGCAAAGACATGCGTGAAGCAAATATTCCATGTGACACAATTTATTTAGACATAGATTATATGGAGCGGTTTAAGGATTTTACAACTTGTGACGACAAGTTTCCTGATTTTGAAAACTTTGTTTCAGAAATGAAAGATCAGGGCTTTCGGTTGATTCCCATCATTGATGCAGGTGTGAAGATAGAAGAGGGATATGACGTATATGAAGAAGGGATTAGAGACAATCACTTTTGTGTAAACGATGAGGGCAAGCCATTTGTGGCGGCAGTTTGGCCAGGACTTGTTCATTTTCCTGACTTTTTTAAGGAAGAGACGAGACAATGGTTTGGCGATAAATATAAAGTGCTTACCGATGTCGGTATTGAAGGATTCTGGAACGATATGAACGAACCGGCAATATTTTATACGCCAAAACGGTTGAAGGCATTTTATGACCATGTAGAAAAGTCGAAAGAAAAACCACTGGATATTTACAGTTTCTTTGATTTAAAGGGGGAAGCGGAAAGTTTATCAAGTAGCCCAGAGGACTACAGAAGCTTTTATCATGAGGTAGGGGGCGAACTTGTCCGACACGACAAAGTCCATAACCTTTATGGCTATTTCATGACACAATCGGCAGCGCAAGGGCTTGAAGCAATTGATGCCGATAAAAGATTCCTATTATTTTCAAGAGCTTCTTATGTTGGCATGCACCGCTATGGCGGCATCTGGATGGGCGATAATGATTCATGGTGGGAACACATTGAGTTATCGATGAAGCTTTTACCAGCTATTAACATGTGCGGTTTTATGTACACTGGACCGGATACAGGTGGTTTTCAAAGTGATGCCAGTGGTGAACTGCTTATTCGATGGATGCAGTTCAGTATATTTGCACCATTGTTAAGAAATCATGCAGCTCTTAGCTCAAGAGATCAGGAACCATTTTCTTTTGAAGAGGCAACAACAGAGACATTAAAAAATATTATCGAACTACGCTATAGCTTGATTCCATATTTGTATAGCAGTTATATGAAGGCTGCTTTAGAGCGGTCGGTGTATGCTGCCAATTTAATTATGGCGTATAACGATAAGAGAACAAGAGAGATAGAAGATCAGTTGTTGATTGGTGACTCTTTGATGATTGCACCGATTTATAAGCAGAACAGAACGGGACGTATGGTATATCTTCCTGAAGATATGTTGTTATGGAACACAAAGGGAACGGCAGTTGATTCACTTGAAGTGATGTTGGCTGGTGATCATTTTGTACCAATAACTTTGGCAGAAGTGCCATTGTTTATTAGACCTGACAGGGGTATCATTTTAGGGAGTGTTGCTGAAACAGTAGAACAAGTGGATGCCACTCAACTCACGTTCTTAGGATATATGAAGACTGGTATTGAAGAAAGTTACTACGACGATGATGGATTAACCAAGGCTTATCAGCAGAATCAATCTCAGGAAACAACAATTCGTGTTCTACAAAGCGATGAAGGGCCTAAGGCATCAGTGGACTTTGATCAGGAAAGTGAATTAATGAATGTAAAGATTATTATAATGGATAAAACTGGTCAGCGATACGAAGGTACCCTGACTAGAGAAGCATCATCAATTTGTTTGGAGAAGGTGAGTCAATATGACAATTAGAGCAACCAGAAGTAGCGGCGTGCTCATGCACATAACATCTTTACCTGGGCCATATGGTATTGGGTCCATGGGACGATATGGAAAACAATTTATAGATTTTCTTAAAAATGCTGGACAACGGTATTGGCAAATACTGCCAGTAGGACCTACTGGGTATGGAAACTCTCCATACCAAGCATTTTCAGCATTTGCAGGAAATCCATTTATAATCGATATAGAGCAATTAATTGAAGTAAATTATATAACAGCAAAAGAAGTCGAAGGGTACGATTTGGATGGTGATCCTGAGCGCATAGATTACGACAAGATTATCGCAAACAAGGTCGCACTCCTTAAGGAATGTTATAAAACATTCAAGGCGACACATGATACAAGTGAGATGGATACCTTTAAACAAGCCCACCATTGGATTGATGAATACAGCTTGTTCATGGCATTAAAAGATTATCATCATCAACGACCGTGGCAGGAATGGGCTGAAGGCTATCGTCTGAGAGACGAAAAAATCCTTGAAACCTTCAGAAAAAGTCATGGCGATGCCATTGAATTTTGGGTATTCCTTCAATGGGTATTCTATAAGCAGTGGACGGCGTTAAAAACTTATGCCAACGCCTGTGGCGTAGAAATTATCGGTGACATGCCGATTTATGTATCCTCTGACAGTTCAGACACATGGGCCCATCCTGACTTGTTTTATTTCGACAAAAGTAGCAAACCAGTTGCTGTTGCAGGATGTCCGCCAGATGCGTTTTCGGACACCGGTCAGTTATGGGGCAATCCATTATATGACTGGGCAAAAAATGAAGCCACTGGTTTTAAGTGGTGGATAGATCGTATGACATCAAGTATGGAACTATATGATGTGATTCGTATTGACCATTTTAGAGGTTTTGAATCTTACTGGGAAATTCCTGCAGGCGATGAGACGGCTCAAAATGGAAAGTGGGTCAAAGGACCGGGGATGAAATTGTTTGATGCCATTCATCAAGCTATTCCATCAATGCGGATTATAGCGGAGGATTTAGGGTTCTTGACCCAAGAAGTTATCGAGCTTGTCAAAGACTCTGGTTATCCTGGCATGAAGGTGTTACAATTTGCCTTTGATTCAAGGGAAGAAAGTGATTACTTGCCACATAACTATGACAGTCATTGCATTGTCTATACAGGCACCCACGATAATGACACTGTTATGGGGTGGTTTGACAGTGCTGCTAAAGAAGATGTGGCAATGGCCATTGAGTACTTGGCACTGACTAAAGAAGAAGGTTATCACTGGGGATACATCAGGGGAGCGTGGAGTTCTGTTGCGGAAACGGCCATTGCACCGATGCAAGATTTCCTTGGCCTTGGTAGGGACCACCGTATGAACATTCCATCCACTATTGGTGGCAACTGGGAATGGCGCGTTAAAGAAAAAGATTTATCTGGCGTACTTGCAAAGCGCATGCGACAGTTAACGAAGATATATGGAAGATTGGAGAAATAAAATGCAAAAAACTGAAATCATGGCAACCATCAAGCAATTATTGCTGTGTGAGTTTGGTAAAACACTTGAGACAGCTTCTAAACAAGAAGTGTATTACAGCGTGTCACGAAGTATATTGATGGCCTTGATGCCCACGTGGCAAGCAACCAACGAGAAAAAAGCAAGTAAGAAGCAAGCATATTACCTGTCGGCAGAATTCCTTATGGGAAGAGCTTTTGGTAACAATTTAATTAGTCTTGGACTGGAAAGTGACATTAAGGAACTACTTGGTGAGCTTGATATAGAGTTGAACCAATTGGAAGAATATGAAGACGATGCAGGACTTGGTAATGGCGGTCTTGGCAGACTTGCAGCTTGTTTTATCGATTCGGCGGCATCACTGGATTATCCTCTGACAGGGTATGGTATCCGTTATGAATATGGTATCTTTAAACAAAAGTTTGAAGCAGGCGATCAAGTGGAATTCGCAGACCAATGGTTACGCCACGGCGATCCATGGTCAATCAGACAAAGTGAATCCGCTGTAGAAGTAACATTTGGCGACTCGTCAGTTATGGCAGTGCCTTATGACTATCCAGTAATTGGGTACAAAAACGAAACAATCAACACATTAAGATTATGGCGTTCAGAAGCAATTGAGCCATTTGATTTTAAGTTGTTCAACGATCAAGCTTATGATGCTTCAGTAGAAGAAAAAAATAGAGCAGAAGACATTTCAAGAGTACTTTATCCAAATGATTCGACAGAAGAAGGGAAGATCCTTCGATTGAAGCAGCAGTATTTCTTTGCATCTGCCTCTTTACAAGATATGTTAAGAAGCCATCTTGCAGCAGGTCGATCACTGGAATCATTCCACGACTATCATGCAGTTCAATTGAATGATACTCATCCAGTCATTGCAATTCCAGAATTGATGCGTCTATTGATGGCAGAGGGAATGGATTATGACGGCGCATGGTCGATCGTGACAAAGACATTTGCTTATACAAACCACACGATTTTGTCAGAAGCATTAGAAAAATGGTCTGTGGATCTTGTTAAAAAAGTAGTACCAGAAGTGTTTGCTATCATAGAAACAATTGACAAAAAGTTTACTCAGGAGCTAAAAGCAAAAGGCTATACGACTGTACAAATGAAGAAGATGCATATCATTCAACACAAACTTGTTCATATGGCGTGGATGGCAATCCATGGAACATATGCAACAAACGGTGTAGCACAGCTTCATACAGATCTATTGATGACAACTGAGTTAAAAGATTGGTATAAATTATATCCCGACCGATTCCACAACAAAACCAATGGGATCACTCAGCGTAGATGGTTATTCTATTCAAATCCTGAATTAACGGCCTTTATTACGAAATTGATGGGATCTGAAGGGTGGATGCATGACTTAACGATGCTAAAGTCATTGGAAAAATATGCTGATGACAAGGATGTCCTTGACACCTTTATGAAGATAAAGGGGCAGAAAAAGGCCCAGTTGAAAGCATTTATCGAGGATCAAGAAGGTGTTATAATTGATGAGCAGTCACTATTTGATATCCAAATCAAAAGATTGCATGAATACAAACGACAATTGTTGAATGTCCTTCATATCTTGGATTTGTATTATCGCATTAAAGAGAATCCTAAAATGGAGAGAGCGCCTCAAACCTTTATTTTTGGTGCAAAAGCTGCACCTGGCTACTTTAGAGCTAAGGGAATCATTAAGTTTATCAATGAAATTGCGAACTTGGTGAATGAAGATCCTGACGTTAACAAACTGATTAAAGTTGTATTTGTTCAGAACTACCGCGTTACTTATGGCGAAAAACTCTTCCCAGCAGCGGATATTTCAGAGCAGATATCAACAGCTGGTAAAGAGGCATCAGGAACTGGTAACATGAAATTCATGTTAAACGGCACACCGACGATTGGAACTTATGATGGGGCCAATGTCGAAATTGTTGCTGAAGCAGGCATGGAGAACAACTTTATCTTTGGTGCCCGTGTTGAAGACTTAGAAGCAATTAAAAAGACCTATGACCCAAAAGAGTATTATGAAAGTGTCCCGGGACTTAAGCGGGTTATGGACACCTTGATTGATGGTACTTTTGACGATGGAGACACAGGGTATTTTGAAGAACTGTATGATGCATTGATGGAAGGTGCCGAGTGGCATGCACCTGATCATTATTTCATCTTAAAAGATTTCGACGCTTATCGTGAAGCGCAAAATGAAATGAATAAAGCATACCGTGATTCTTATGGATTCGCTAGAAAGTGCTGGCTGAACATGTGTTACGCTGGTAAGTTCAGTAGTGATAGAACCATTGAAGAGTACGTAAAAGAAACATGGGGTGTAGATAAAATATAAGCAAATGTAGGAGGAGTTATGTACATCGGAGTTGATTTAGGTGGTACAAATATTGTTGTCGGTTTAGTTAATGACAGCGGTACGTTATTGGAGTCAAGATCATGTCCTACAGGACGTGAGCGTGGTTTTAAAGCGGTTGTTGGTGATATTGTTTCACTATCAAAGGACGTTATGGGGACAGACCATGCAAAGAAGGATCCTGTCAAAGGCATTGGTATCGGTATTCCTGGCATTGCAGATCCTGAAACAGGCGTGGTGATTTCGTGTGTCAATTTATTCTGGGAGAATGAACCTTTAAGAGAAGCGCTCGAAACAGCCATTGAGCTGCCAGTATTCATTGATAATGACGCGACCCTTGCCGGTCTTGCAGAATACGAGATTGGCGTGATGAAATCAGCTAAAAGTGGCGTGTTCCTAACACTTGGAACAGGCGTTGGTGGTGGTATCATCATGGATCATCAAGTTATTTCAGGTAAACACGGCATCGGTAGCGAAGTCGGTCATATGGTTGTCGGTGACAGTGATGTTCCGTGTAACTGTGGGCGTAAAGGCTGTCTAGAAACATTTGCATCATCAACGGCAATAATTTCATACACCCGTCAGCATCTTGGAGAATATCCAGACTCTGTCCTACATGAACGGTCTAGTGGCAACACAGACCTGATAGATGGTCGCATGATTTTTGATGCGGCTAAGGAAGGCGATGCATTTGCACTGAAGGCAGTCAATAGATTGGCACATTACCTGGCAATAGGCATCATGAACATTGTTGCTGTTATTGATCCAGAAATGTTTGTTCTTGGTGGCGGTATTGCGAATGCTGGTGAATTTTTACTGGAAATCGTTAGAGAAAACCTTGAAAAAGAAAAATATTTTAAGGCGGTTCCTGTTGGTAGCATCTGTCTTGCAGAATTAAAAAACGATGCAGGTGTTTTAGGTGGGGCATTTTTGGCTAAAAGTAAAGTAGAAAATTAATAGAGGTGAATAAAATGAAAAAGATTGGTTTAGATTACGCATACAGCTCAGTTGGACAACATGAAATTGATTATTTGGCACCTTTTATTGAAGTGGCGCACAAAATGCTACACGATAAGACAGGTCCAGGCAACGATTTTCTTGGGTGGGTAGATTATCCGAAAACATACCCAAAGGATGAATTCGCTCGTATCAAAACAGCAGCTAAGAAGATTCAAGACTCATGTGACGCATTAATTGTTGTTGGTATCGGTGGATCGTATTTAGGCTCTAAAGCAGCAATAGAAGGCTTAAGTCATTCCTTCTACAACAATATGCCCAAGGACAAAAGAAAAGGTCCAGAGATTTATTTTGCTGGTCAAAACATCAGTGGTCGTTACTTAAAACACTTAATGGAAATGTTGGAAGGTAAAGATATTTGTGTTAACGTAATTTCTAAGTCTGGTACAACCACAGAACCAGCAATCGCCTTCAGATTCTTCAAGGAATTACTGGAAGAAAAATATGGCAAAGACGGGGCCAAAGAAAGAATTTTTGCAACGACAGATGCCAAGAAAGGTGCCTTAAGAGAACTTGCTACGCAAGAAGGGTACGAAACATTTGTAATTGCAGATGACATCGGTGGTCGTTATTCGGTACTGACACCAGTTGGTTTATTGCCGATAGCAGCAGCAGGCATTGATATTGACGCAATGATGAAAGGTGCAGAAGATGCTTATGATGCATTTTTGACACCAAGTCTTGAAGGCAATCCATGTTACCAATACGTGGCTTTAAGAAATGCCCTTAAAAATAAAGGAAAAGACACAGAAATTTATGTGAACTACGAACCGTCACTTCACTATATCAGTGAATGGTTAAAGCAGTTATATGGCGAGAGTGAAGGGAAAGATCAAAAAGGATTATTCCCTGCGTCAGTAGACTTCTCGACAGATCTTCACTCACTTGGACAATTTGTACAAGATGGGAATAGAAACCTGTTTGAAACAGTATTGAATATCGAATCATGTGAAGATGATATGGTGCTTAAGGCCAATGCAGAAAACTTGGACAAGTTGAACTACCTTGAAGGAAAGACAATGAGCTTTGTAAATAATAAAGCATTCCAAGGCACACTACTTGCTCATGTTGATGGTAATGTACCAAACCTTGTGTTAAACATTCCAGAAATGACACCTTACTACTTAGGATTCCTATTCTATTTCTTCGAGAAAGCATGTGGTGTTAGCGGTTACTTATTAGGCGTTAATCCATTTGACCAACCAGGTGTAGAAGCATACAAGAAGAACATGTTTGCCTTACTTGGTAAGGAAGGATTTGAGGACCTGGCTAAGGAATTACAATCACGATTAGAGAATTTATAATTTCAATAAATGATGTTGTGTGACCACCCCACAAAGTAAAATCACCAGTTCATGGACTTAGTTGTTTGGTTGTGGTGTTCATACAGTTTCATCACTAGATAAATCAGACGCTATCCAAATTCGCTGTCGCTCAGACAGCTGGATAGCGTCTTTTGATTTATTGGACGGAAGTGTAAAATTGAGAGTGAGAGGCGTATAAATCACTGCTCATTTCGTCAAATCAATATTTAGAAAAAAATTATCTAAGTATGTTTGTTGATAATATCAATACATTCAAATGCATGAAATCATTAAAAAACAATTATATACAAGCTGTAAATATTGCCAATATATGTTTATGCGGATAGACTGTATGAAAAGACATGATCTTAATAAGTGGGGGTGCAATATGAATTTAGAAAGTTTATCGGATACATTTTTTATGGCATTTATGATGTCAGCGGTACTCGCAGGATTGTTTTTCACAGGTGGTGGCATGTTAGCTTCTCCAGGTATGTTTAATGCGCTGAATCGGGCAAATCGACCAACATCATCAAATTATAATGATGCCAGCCATCATCAAGGTACTCAAGGGAATCCAAAGGATATTGATCGACCGACGAGTGCCAGCTATTCTATTGGTAAATTTCTTTTGGTTTGCACAGCAGTATTTTTTTTACTATTTTTATTGGTAACCTTCGTGTTGTAAGATAAGGATTAGATTTTTTTTTCCAAGGTGGGAGAATGTGTAAAAATATTCTGACTATTCAAGATAAAATTGAAAAGATGGACATTTGGCGGTATAAATTATAAAATTAAAAGAGTATGAAATTAGACTCGAAGTTGAGCTTACATATAAATGTCACTGACGGAGGAAAATATGAGAGGAAAATCCACATCAAAAGTTCAACCTGGTGAGATATTGGGGAGATCTATCTTTAGAGAAGATGGTACAGTATTGGTAACAAAAGGCACTGCCTTGACCAAGAATATGCTGTATCGACTACTTTTGGAAGATATTTATTTAATTTTTATTGAGGACGAGATTTCGGACGGTATTGAACCAACGAATGTAATTAGTGACGAACAGCTTCTTAGAGGTTCAGTCGAAATGAGCAAGGTGTTCAAGGAAATAAAAAATAGTATACGATTCACATCAGACCAAAGAGATCAGCGGTTAAGGTATGTGTATAATAGTTTACATATGGAAACATTAAGTAAATTTCTTGATGAAATAGAAAAAGACTTGTTAACAAATAAAGAGGCCTTGTATCAGGTATTCAATATGTTTAGTGTTGACATGTACACTTACAAACATTCTGTCGATGTGGCGATCTTGGCAATGCTCATCGGTAAAGAAATCGGATACAACATGAAGGATATCAAGTTACTTGGATTTGGCGGTCTTCTCCATGATATAGGGAAATCGCAGATCCCTGTAGAGGTACTGAATAAAAAAGGCAAGCTTACAGATGAGGAGTGGACACTTCTTCAGACGCATAGTGAGTTGGGGTATGAGCTAATTAAGGATGTCATATCTCTAAATGGCCATGTTAAACAAATGGTACGATACCATCATGAACGTAATGACGGATCCGGGTATCCATTTGCGTTGCAAGATAATGAGTTGTCGGAGTTCATAAAGATTATCATCGTGGCAGATATATTTAATGCCATCGCTTCTAATAGAATCTATAGACAAGCGTTGACACCAGAGAAAATAGTTGAATATATTCATCAGGAAACGGTTTATAGACTGGATTACAAAATTGTGAATGCCTTATTACAAGTAATCCATATTTATCCTGAAGGGGTTATTGTTGAACTGTGTGATGGTAGGAAAGCAATTGTTGTCGGTAGTAAAAAAGGAGCGCCAACCAGACCTTTGTTAAGAGATATAGAAACGGGAGAGATGATTGACTTATCCGAAGAATTAACGACGTTGATTGTAGGAGTCGTTGAACAATAAAAACTGAAGGAGTTTTCTCACAACTGGGTGTTGTGAGAGAGCTCCTTTTAATATTGTTAAGTATATTCAATTGACAATACTTCGATATCGAAGTATAATAACGAGAGTTACTTCGATGTCGTAGTATTTCGAAAGCAATTTGAAATAAATGGTTTTTTTTACTTACGGAGGGTAAAAGTCTAATAGACACAAAAAATAATAGGATGGGGACGATGATTAAATTTCTAGGAGACGTACTAAAATTGTATGTGGAACGATCGGATTTCTTTTTAGAACTGCTGATTGAACACATCACCTTATCAGGGATTGCAGTCATTATTATTACACTGATTGGTGTAAGTGTGGGTATTTATATTACCCGTAATGAGTTTGTGGCATCCTTTGTCATCAGTTTGACCAATTTTCTGTATACCATTCCATCGATTGCACTATTTGGTGTATTCGCAGGAACGATAGGAATTGGAGAAAAAGCAGCATTACCAGCACTGATTATCTATGGCTTATTGCCAGTGATTAGAAATACTTATGTTGGTATTAGGGAAGTCGATCCATTAATTGTGGAGTCAGCTCTTGCTATGGGCGTTACGGATAGGCAGCTTCTTTTCAAAGTTCAGTTGCCAATTGCCCTTCCAGTAATTTTTGCTGGATTTAGGACAATGGTTGTCATGACCATAGCACTTGCAGGGATTGCCTCCTTTATTGGAGCCGGTGGTCTAGGTGTCGCTATTTGGCGCGGGATTACGACGTATTTCCAAGAAATGACTGTAGCTGGGAGTTTTTTGGTGGCTTTATTGGCCATTATAACGGATTTGATACTTGGCTTTTTTGAAAAGAGAATTAGGAAACGTGTATTAGGAGAAGAACAAAAGGGAGGAACGTTGAATGCTTAAGAAAGTATTGGCACTAGGGCTAGTTGGTATGTTACTTATTGGGACAGCAGGGTGTACGCAGGAAGAGAAGAAGGTCGTGGTTGCATCGAAGCCGCATTCAGAACAGTATATTTTGGCTGAAATGTTAACACAGTTGATTGAAGCACACACAGATATCACAGTTGAAAAAAAATTAGGCATTGGTGGTGGAACATCGAATATTCAGCCGGCAATGGAAAAAGGTGAAATTGACATTTATCCTGAGTATTCAGGCACTGGATGGTTATTTGTTTTAAAGCAGGACTTGGTCAATGATCCTCAGGAACTGTACGAAAAAACAAAAGAAATGTACAAATCGGAATACAATATTGAATGGTTGGATTTATATGGATTCAATAATACCTATGCATTAGCGATTAGAGGACCTATCGCTGAGGAATTAGGCATTGAAACATATAGTGATCTAGGCATGAAAGGCAAGGATCTGGTTTTTGGTGCTGAATATGATTTCTATGAAAGAGAAGATGGATTCCCAGCGCTTTCTGCATTGTATGGATTTGATTTTAAAGATAAAAAAGAATTGGATATTGGATTGAAGTATACGGCAATAGGTGCGGGTGAAGTAGATATCATCAACGCATTCTCAACGGATGGATTATTGGCTGAATACGATTTAAAAGTCTTGGTCGACGATGAGTTTTATTTCCCATCGTATCAGGCGGCAACCCTTGTTCGCGGTGAAACGTTGGAGAAATATCCTGAATTAAAAGATGTATTAAATAAACTAGCAGGTCAGATTTCAGATGAAGAAATGATTCAAATGAATTATGACGTTGAAAAAAATAATATGGATCCAGTACAAGTTGCAAAAGATTTCTTAGAAGCGAAAGGACTGTTATAGTTGGCAATTATTGAATTTAAAAATGTAAGTAAATCCTATACAGAAGGTGCAACCGTTATTGATGAGTTGTCTTTAGCGATTGAGTCTGGAGAATTCATCACAATGATTGGTGAGTCTGGGTGTGGCAAGACCACCTTGTTGAAAATGATCAATGGCTTGATTCCAGCATCTTCTGGTGATATATCTGTGATGGGTAAGAATATCACAGAGTGGGATTTGATTACGTTACGACGTCACATAGGATATGTCATACAACAAATCGGCTTATTTCCACATCTGACTGTTGAGAACAACATAGGATTTGTTCTGGACATTATGGGGAAATCCGATACTGAGAAGAAAGAACGCAGTAGAGAACTGATACAGTTGGTAGGCCTCTCTGAGGATTACCTTTCAAAATACCCAGCAGCACTAAGTGGTGGTGAAAAACAGAGAATCGGCGTTGCCAGAGCATTGGCTTCTAATCCTGATATTCTGTTAATGGATGAGCCTTTTGGTGCAGTTGATGAAATAACAAGAAAAATTCTTCAGGAGGAGATCCTGAGTATTCAATCGAAACTTAAAAAAACGATTATTTTTGTTACCCATGATATTGAAGAAGCCCTGAAATTGGGGAGTAAGATTGTTCTCTTTAATAAAGGGCGTATTGAGCAGATTGGTACAAAGGAAGAAATGGTTTTTAGACCATCATCTCCTTATGTTGAAACATTTTTTGGTTTTAAGAATTTTCTAGCTTACATGAGCGTCATGAAATTGAAGGATTTCTATACTGACGATGGTGTTGTAGACATCAAAAGGGTGGATGGTCATCTGAACATGGATGCAACAATCGTTGAAGGGATAAGGAAATTATATGATTTAGGCGTGACAGAAGTTCCAATCAATGGGATGAATAATACGGCTGAGATGTTTAGTATTTCAAACTTGAAAAGACTTATAGACCAAAAATTATAGAAATGTGGTGTGAGAAATGACTCAAAATAAGCGTAGAGGAATCTTTATGACAGTATTCATCTATATTATTTTAGCGGTCATTTCTCTTTTTTTTTGATCAAGGTGTATATGTTGGAGTGGGAACGATTTCGAATTGCGTGAATCTTAGATGAAAACCCCTCATGCATGAAGAAATTATCATACCTACTTTATGGGAGGTGAAGGTATGAATTATCAATATGATATGAATGTTGACACTTTTATGATTTGTGTTGCAATAAAAAATAGCAGAAGATGGCTAGATATTTATGAACAGCTTGAGATAATAAAATTATGGAAAGGAAAAGTAAGTAGTGAAGTACATGATTTAATGTCATATGGTTTGGACTTAATGATAAATGGCAGGGAACCTGAAATTGTAGACTTTTTCATAACGGAATACATTCAACGTTTAATAGAAGATAAAAAAATAGATGCGGTATTAAATAAAGATTTGAGGTTGGTAAAATTAGCTATATTATGGATGCACTGTGGTGAAGGTTACCGTCTAGTAGAGTTATTATCATCTATTAAAGATCCTGAAATAAAAGCAAACTATCAGAACTGGATGTATATAAATCAATTTGATTGTAGTCTTGATATTGATGACTACAATCAAATGAGTGAAGCAGAAATACAGAAACTGATTAAATCAAAAGAATACATAATGGAAGAAAACATGAGGAGTTTAATCTAGCTTTAGAACCAAAATTCTGACTGGACATAACACAATGATTATTGACATGCCATCCATAGGATAGCGTGTTGTGTAGATACATCGGACTTATTGAAGTATTATCTTCACTCTCTTGGTGAAGAAACATAAAACTAATTTAGTGATTAGAGGAATGGATATTTGGAAAAGTATTGACTTGCTTAAATAAATTTTCAGTCGCAAAAAAAAGATTTTGGTTTCTTTGATTTTATTATGACTTGGAAATGAAAAAAGATGTAATATCGTTGAAAAATCAATGATCTTATGTCTTTCTTTGCTTAGATTGGATTATACAATCAGTACATGTAAATTCATGAAAGTTGAAATACTAGTGAAATTATGATATTTTTTAATACGGGTTTAGTAACTATAAATAGGTATAATTGTTCATGACAAAATAAGATATTAACGTACTAAAACCGTACTAAAAAACGTTGAAGTCGTAAAAAATGATTGATTTTAATGATTCAAAATATATAAGGAGTCGACAATGAGTATTTTAAATGTAAAAAAACTAAGCCATGGCTTTGGAGATCGTGCGATTTTTAATGACGTGTCTTTTAGACTATTAAAAGGGGAACATATTGGACTTATTGGCGCCAATGGCGAAGGTAAGTCTACTTTTATGAACATTATCACTGGGAAGTTGGAGCCAGATGCAGGAACTGTTGAATGGTCCAAGCGTGTACGTGTTGGGTATTTAGACCAGCACACGGTACTGGAGAAAGGCATGACCATGCGTGATGTCCTTAAAACAGCCTTCCAATATCTATTTGATCTTGAAGCGGAAATGAACGGCATGTTCGAGAGAATGGGTGAAGTATCTCCTGAGGAAATGGAAGAGCTTTTAGAAGAAACAGGGACGATTCAGGACATTCTTTCACACAATGACTTCTACATTATTGATTCGAAGGTAGAAGAGGTTGCTAGAGGACTTGGTCTCGTAGATGTTGGCCTGGACAAAGACGTAACTGAACTGAGTGGTGGTCAAAGAACAAAGATTCTACTAGCGAAGTTGTTGCTCGAAAAGCCGGACATTCTATTGCTGGACGAGCCCACAAACTATCTTGATGAACAACATATCAACTGGTTAAGACGTTACCTTCAAGAATATGAAAATGCTTTTATTCTGATCTCTCATGATATCCCATTCTTGAATAGCGTTATCAACTTGATTTATCATATGAATAATCAAGAATTAAATAGATACGTTGGGTCATATGATGAGTTTATGGCTGTTTACGAAGCGAAGAAGAAACAAGTAGAATCTGCCTTCAAGAAACAACAACAGGAAATTAATGACCTTAAAGATTTCGTTGCGAGAAATAAAGCGAGAGTTGCGACAAGAAACATGGCCATGTCTCGTCAAAAGAAACTGGACAAGATGGATATCATTGAGCTAGAACGTGAAAAGCCAAAACCAGAATTCCACTTTAAAGCGTCAAGAGCCTCTGCTAAGTTAATATTTGAAACCAAAGACCTTGTGATTGGTTATGATGAACCATTATCAGCGCCACTTAATTTAAAGATGGAACGTGGTCAAAAGATTGCCCTTGTCGGCGCCAATGGTCTTGGAAAGACTACCTTACTAAGAAGTTTATTAGGGGAAATCACACCGATCTCTGGAACTGTTCAAAAAGGGGATTACCAATATATCGGGTATTTTCAGCAGGAAATCAAAGAAGCCAATTACAAAACTTGTATTGAAGAAGTATGGGAAGAGTTCCCTTCATATAATCAGTCTGAAATTAGAGCAGCTCTTGCAAAGTGCGGCTTAACAACTAAACATATCGAGAGTAAGATTCTTGTCTTAAGTGGTGGTGAGCAGGCCAAGGTTAGATTATGTAAGATTCTTAACAGAGAAAGCAATATTCTTGTACTGGATGAGCCAACAAACCATTTAGATGTTGAAGCAAAAGCAGAGTTAAAGCGTGCCCTTCAAGAATACAAGGGATCGATTCTACTGATCTGCCATGAGCCGGAATTCTATAACGATGTTGTAACGGAAGTATGGAACTGTGAAGAATGGACGACGAAAATCGTGTAAGACTATAAAAATACAGATGAGACAATAGTTAATCCAATGAGTAGCCATACTCATTGGGTTATTTTTTATAAAAGTCTTAGTGTTTAGCTCAATAGGTTTTGCAGATCAACCAGAAGGAAAAGGATTTGTTGATGGACACAACGAAACAGCAAAATTGTACAATACTCAAACGAGTAGTTGGTATCCTGATACAAAGGGGAGTGTTGTTATTAAGTATAATGAGGGATGGTTAACAAATCACTGGACATGGTACACAGATGTGATGCCAGATTACGGGGAATATAAGGCATTTTTTGATTTGTATCCGTTGACTGACTTTATAACAATTGACGAGAATGCAGAGTTTGGTGAAGGCGCTTATAGAATTGAAAATTTCTTGAAGTTAAAAACTGTTGCTGAAGAAGATGTTCCTGCATTGGAAGCAAAAGGATTTGTTGTTATTTACTTATTTGACTATCTTGTTTTCTTAAAAAATGACATGGTTATTTATAATCAAGCGAACGAGGTAATAGCAGAATATGACTTCTTGGACTATGATTTTAAAATCAATCAGGGAGTGGGGAATAAAAAGTATTAGATAATATATTAGAGGCGGTATGGGATGTTAAATCTTGTGCCGCCTTTAATTGTTGAATCACTAATACCTACTTAAGTCCAACTCAAATACCGTATAGGTATAATCTCTCTCAAAGCCTAAACTCGTGGCAAGGGCAATAGAACCAGTATTAGTCGCCATGCAGTCCCAATAAGGGCTGTAGCCGAATTCTTTACAGTGGTTGAGGACAGCGGAGGCAGTTACCTGTGCGTAGCCTTTTTTACGGTGGTTGGTATCCGTTGCCACGCCGACAGTGACTGTGCTGTCAAATTTAAAATCCATGGTGCAACGACTGATGATTTCATCGCCAGAGATGAGGAAGTAACCGAATCCTTTTTCGCAGAAAGTTTCGACGTCTGGCCAAAAATCCAGTATGCCATCAACAAAGAAGTCAAGATTCTTGTAAGGTCCTGTGAGAAGTTCTACTGATGCAGGTTGAATTGAAAAACTATTTTCTAATACTGGCGGGTGAATCGTCAAGTTCTCCATATCCTTGATGCGATAGACATATTGTTTGGACGCCTCTAATCGATGCGCCGTAAACATGTGTCTGATTTGGTCGTCCCATTCTTGTGAAGTACCGCAGATATACCAGTTTGTCGCACCGAATGTTGCCCTTAATGGTTTGATGGTTTCTGTCATGAAAGTGTCCAAGTTGTCCATAAAGACCTTATTGTTGGTGTCACCAATGAAGAAGACGCCGTCATCGGTCCAGATAATAGCTGTTTTGGGGTTCTGTGGATCGTCCGCAAAGACGCGACCACTGTTATTCCCTGATAAAATGGCCGTAATCTCAAGATTATAGTATGTATTGAGCGGGAGCGCATTTTTAAATTGTTCTTGTGTGAGTTCTGTAATCATATGAACCTCCTGATTAAGTCCGTTTTGTTGAAGTGTCTATAATAATAATAGCGGAAAGATGGATTTAGGGGAAGACATAGAAATTTACGTTTGTCTAAATATTTTTTTTAAAAAATCAGCATCCGCGATAAAATGCGATTGGCGTTATGCTTACAAAAAGTCGACTCTTAATTGAAAAAGGGTTATACTTTATATTAGGTATCAAAAAAAATTTTTATGTTTAGGGGGAGGAAAATGAAACGGCCAAGAGTAGATGGAATTATCGCAATATTCTTGATATTCCTGATGTTTGGATTCAATTATTTTTATCAGCATGACGAAGAGGATGGACTTCAAATGGATTCAGCGATGGTTGCTGACTATTTGAAAGAAGTTACATCACAGGCATACGGAGGACATATTGCAGGATCGATAGACAATAAGAAGTTGGGGACATACATAGAAGACACACTCATGAGAAATGGATACGAGGACGCGTATTATACGGTCCAACAAGAGTCCTTTAAACTATTGTCGATTACACCTGATAAAACGCCAGTTCTAAAAATGGGTACAGTGGCAGACCCCGTTGTCTACGAAAATTTCAAAGACTATCGCATAATAAGAAATCCCTATTCGGGGAACATATCCTACGAAGACGACTTGGTTTTTATCAAAGGAAGTATCACTTCGGTGGATAAAGAAATCGTCGAGGGGAAAGTCATTATAACAGACTTGTACGCCAATCAAAAACAGAGTATTGATATCGCAAGGGAAAAAGGCATTCGTGGCATTATATATGCGACGAAAAATCGGTATGTCAATATAGAAGATCGTCAGCTAAGTATTGGTGATAAAGAGTCCAACGATTTATTTATGATGAATATTTCTTATGAACAGTTTGTGCAGTTAGAGAAACTGTCAAAAGAGCATGGGAGTAAAATCCCCTATGGTTTCATAAAGCTAGAAGATGACTACGCTGTTGGTGAAGGTCAAAATATTGTAGCCACAGTTGTAGGAAAAGATCCACTAAAGGAGATTGTGTTTGTGACACACTACGATGGCAAAGGTCGGGTAGGCGAGGACTATTACCCGGGTGCCAGTCGAAACGGGACAGCGATTGCTTTGATGATGGATCTTGCAAGAAGTATCAAAGCGACCGGTGTTCAACCGGATTATACAATACGCTTTGTTTTTTTGGATGGACAAGAGCTTGGGAATAAGGGGGCAAAAGCGTTTTTAGATCAGCATTTTGACCCAGCTAAAAGTCAAGAATTCATAGCGGTGAATGATATTGGTACATCTAATACTGAAGACTTATACTTGAATGCCGGTAGTACGGTGGTGATTCCAACACCTGAAGCCAATATGTTGCGGACAAAAGTTGCCATGCTTGGTGGAGACGCAGGTATAAAGACCAAACGATTTGAACTCTCTTTTAGCAGTGAAGGGATGTTTGCAGGTTCGACAGCAGAGTATTTGGCCTTTGAAGGATTACCTGTTGTAGAACTTAAAAACTTGGATACAACTCGTGGTGTGCCGTTTATTTATACAACAGCGGATACTGAAGAACCTGTAGATATGGACAAGGTTATGGCTGTGGGCACCTTAATGAGCCATTACGTCTACTATGAAGGATTTCAATCCTTTAATCTTAGTTATTTGACGACGACGGAGTGGTTGGTTGCCAATCTGCTAATACTGATTTTACTGGTGATGACAATGATTACGTGGTTTTATCGTCGCTTTCCCGAACTTAAAATAGGAGAACGAAGCATTCGAGACTTTTATTTATCCGTTCCCTACAGTGTTTTTACTAAGTTGATGAATGTTGTGATACCTACATTGTTAATGTTAGTGATTATGGTAGGACTTTTATCAATCCCTCATTTTACAAGTAGCAGTAACTATGGCAGTGGCATAGATAATTATATTCCACATCTCCATGTAAAACATACAGTTTTATATAGCCGGTCCCTTCTTTCGGGTGATTTAGGCGCAATGAATCCAACAATTGTTGATGCCATGATTAAAGGGGCAGGCAATTCCTTCAGATTACTATCTGTCAGTTTGATTCTCGCTCTGGCAACTGGTATAGGATTTGGCTTGTGGAATGGTCTCAAAAGAAGTCAAATCAGGACCTTTATGGGACTGTTGATATTCTCTATTCCAGATGTCATCATCAGCCTAGGGGCGCTTTACAGCATTGTCTATTGGTTCAAGGATATATTTATTTCTCCAGAAGCCTTGAGAACGGTGGTGATGCCAACCTTTGCCATGATCATTGTCCCAGCTATCTACATTGCCCGCATTATTGAAGTGGCGGTGATAGAAGAGAGGGAACAAGCCTATATATACGGCGCTATGGCTAGAGGGGCCAGTCGCCAGGTTATCGTTACAAGACATATTATGCCGAAGGTATTAAGCAAGTTATTTGATACCATGGGGACTGTGATTAGAATTGCAATTATCAACCTGATTGTTGTTGAATATATATTTTCATCTGTAGGTATAGGCAACTATTTGATGAGTAATTATCATGACGCCTTTTTTGTTATTTATATATCCTTTGGTTTTGGAGTCATGTATTTTTTGTTGAGCCAATTTTTTAAAATTGTGAGTTGGCGACTGAATCCAATGAAAAGGAGGGTGTAATCATGAAGCGCACGAATTTGTATTTAAGCATTGGACTATTGATTGTGGCATTTTTTATGACCATGATGACTTTTCCAGGTCTTTTTACGGACAAAAGCCCCTATGATATTTCTGGCGTTGAGGGATACCGCACAGAAGAGGGAGAGTATAGATTTCGGACACCACCATTTGAACCTGGTGAAAGATTTGTTTTAGGATCGGACGATTCAGGACGAGATGTTTTAAGTTTTATTATCTATGGAGCCCAGCTAACCCTAACCATAGGACTTTCGGTGGCATTGTTGCGCTTTGTGCTAGGACTAGTCCTTGGGATAGGCTCTGCACTAGACAACCAGCTGAGTACCTTGCTGGTGAATCAATTTAACAATGTATTCAACGCGATACCGCCGCTCATCATCTGCATTATTGTATTGAGTATCGGTTATTTGAAGGCGCTGCCTAAAACTTATTCGATTCTTGTGTTCATTGTGGTGATGACCCTTGTTGAATGGGCCAGAGTAGCAGTCTTTATCAGAGAAAGAACACAAGTGATATTGAACAAGGACTTTGTTAAAAGTGAGCGGATTATCGGGAAACATAATGGTGTGATCATACTTGAAAATGTATTGCCCCATCTGTTTTCTGAATTGATTGTCTTGTTCTTTATGGAGATATCGCGAGTACTGACACTCATGATGCAATTAGGGATATTCGGTATCTTTATAGGCAACCTCAAAATTGTAGCTGATACGGGACCTGGTGTTATTGTAGGCAAGATGACCAGTTATGAGCCAGAATGGGCATCGATGTTGGGCTCGAGCAAAAACTATATACGTGTAGCGCCGTGGATTGTTTCTTCCTGTGCCTTGGCATTCTTCTTTTCGGTATTAGGGTTCAATTTTGTCGGAGAAGGCTTGCGCATGTTACATCAGGAAGGGCGGAAGATTTTTAGCAGTAAAAAGCAACAATTGGTCGTCCTCGGCCTATTGTTCTGCCTTGCGGCCTCAGGTATTGCTGTCACTTATGAACCGTCTGTGGCCATTGCAGAAGTTGAAGAAGGGTGGATGACCTTACAAGATGAGAGTTTGCCAGGCACAGATGAAAACGTTGAATATGCGGAAGCAATAGCGGATAAATTATCATGTTTAGGATTGGAACCAACCAAAGAATCGTATTTGTATCCATACGATGTGCAAGCATATTATCATGTTAAAAAGGCAGATATTTTTGTCGATACTGAGGTGCTAAGCTATGGTATAGATGAATTTGGTTTACTTTCTTATCAGTCCGCTGATCAAAAGGGATTGGTTATTGATTTAAGAGGTGTGTCTTTAATTGATGAAGATTTGTCTGCTGATTCATTCAAGAAACGGGTTACCAACAAATTTGTGGTGATGGATGGCGATTTCTTTGACGATGAAGGGTGTCTATTCTTTAGTGAACGCTTGATTCGTGAGACGGATATCTTGGGCGTCCTCATACCTGTTGACCAGCCAAGAGAAAAGTTAATAGGATTAACGGCTCTTGATAAGCCTGTGATGACGATGAAACGGAGTCAGATTGAGTCAGTTATAGGGAAAGAGATAAGGGTTTCGATAGAGTCAGAAGTGTTATCGGGTCAGGGCATGAATATTGTTGGACAAATTCAGAGTCCGGTGGCGACAGAGGATACCAAAGGCATATTGCTGGGCTTCAACTATAACTACATGGATTCTGAGCTTGGACGTCAACAATTAAACTTTGCGATGAACTTGATTGCATCTCTCAAGGCCAACGAGGACCAGTTAAAACGCAATATAACGGTTATATTCTGGGATGGTGCATATGAGCCTGACATTTCAGGGATGAACAGCTATTATTCGGAGTATTATTATCCGATTAAACATACCCTTGTCTATATTGATATGACACGACTCTTTAATGGGCATGGCGTTGGACACTCCATAACCTTCAATGACGACTATATCACCTTGGCGAAGCCGGACACCTATAGTTTGACCACTCACTTGATTGGAACCTTAGGGGATAGTGGCAAGGGAGAAAAGGATCTTAAAGACGCCTACTCCGTGTTTTACCATAAAAGAGGTATCCAAGTATTGTACTTAGGAACAAGTGGACAACGTATTGACGACGAAGTGGTCGGAACATTAGAAGATGCATTACTCGAAACCTTGATCAAGGAAATTTATTAGGAGGTGCCATGATGACAAAATCAGTTTTGGAGGTTAGCGGCTTACATGTGGCCCTTAAGTTTGGAGAAGCGTATAAATGGGTTGTAAGAGGAGTCGATTTTGCCTTGAATGAAGGTGAAATACTGGGGATTCTAGGGGAATCCGGCAGTGGCAAATCCGTAACGGTCAAAAGTTTACTCGGTCTCATCCCTCAACATATCATGATCCGAAAAGGCAGTGCGGTCTTTGAAGGAATAGAGTTAATAGACATGCGGGAAGAAGTCCTGAAAGGCTTAAGAGGCAAGGAAATAGGCTTTGTGTTTCAGAATTCCAATAGTAGCATGAACCATTTTATGTCCATTGAGGATCACTTTAAGGAAGTCTATAGCGTTCATCGCATCCCATATGACCGCAACAATGTTCTGACATTATTGGGGGAAGTGGGGATTGATGACAGTTCAATCTTGCTTCAAATGTATCCACATCAGTTAAGTGGTGGCTTAAGTCAGCGTGTTGGTATCGCCTTGGCCTTATGTCATAATCCGAAAGTAATCATTGCTGATGAGCCGACCAGTGCCATTGATGCATCCTTAAGGAGTAAAATATTGGCCTTGTTTCGCCATATCAACAAAAAGTTCGGTACAGCTATTGTGTTGATTACCCATGATTTTGAAGTAGCCCGGGAATACTGTGACAAGGTGGCCATTATGTACGGTGGTATATTCTTTGAATATGGGGCGACTGAGGATGTTTTGGAGAACCCATTCACACCTTATACCTCTTCATTAAAGGCCTGCGCAGAGTCTCTTTATAATAGTGACAAGGTTCTTTATCAATTGGAAGGCTATCCACCGAGTCCTGTGGTATTTAAACAGAACTGCCCCTTTACGGAGCGTTGCCATGTACGACTTTCACGGTGCAATAAAGAAATGCCTAAGAAAATAATGATGAATGAACGCATTTTTAGATGTTGGAATCCATTGGTAGATATTCAGGTGGAGGGGAATAACGATGAATAATCTTTTAGAAGTCAGGAATTTAAAAAAATATTTCTATATCAAATCCTCAACCCTTGCGGAAAAACGGACTATAAAGGCTGTGGAAACGGCAAATTTTACAATTCGACAAAATGAAGTTTTTGGATTGATCGGTGAGTCTGGTTCAGGTAAGACAACCATTTCAAATGTCATCATGGGTATATATGAACCGACAGAAGGTCATGTCTATTATAAAAGCAGGTCAATCGCCGAGTGGTTAAGTAAGAAAGAGGTCTTGCACTACAGGAAAGATATCCAAGTTGTGTTTCAACAATCCAAAGAAGTGTTGGACCCTAAAAGAACAGTGGCGCAATTGCTGAAAACACCATTAAAGCTTCACAATATCGTTCCATCAAGCGCCTTGGACGATGAAGTAGATCGATTATTGGCGATTGTTGGGTTGAATCCAATGGACAAAGTAAAGAAACCAACAGCTTTTAGTGGTGGACAGTTGCAGCGTATCTGCATTGCCAGGGCTTTATCGGTGAGGCCAAAAGTATTGCTGCTGGATGAACCGGTTTCAGCTTTAGACGTCAGTGTTCAAGGCCAAATCATTAATTTGTTGATGTCGCTTAAAGAAGAACAAGAATTGACCTATATTTTAATAAGCCATGATTTAAACGTCGTAAAGCATATGTGTGACCGAATTGCTGTAATGAAAAGTGGGGAAATCATTGAAGTTGGAGAAACCGATCAAATATTTAAGGATCCTCAAGCATCCTATACACGAAAATTGATTTCGAATACAATATTGTAATAGTTTCAAATCGAAAAAATTTGTAGTATGATATAAAGTGTAAGAAAATTAATTTAGGGTATAGGAAATACATATATACAGTATACGTTATGGAGGTCGTTATTATGAAAGGAACGGTTGTTTCCGCTTGGATCAAAACAAGTTATAAAATTTACGGTAAAGAACTTACAGAAGAGGCTCTCAATCATGCTGGCATGGGTGTTGGTAAAATGTATAAGCCGTCTGAAGATATCGAAGATATTAAGCCAAATCAATTTGTAGACTATATTGCAAAATCAAAAAATAAAAAATCGGATGATGTGTGGAATGAATTAGGGGAAGATAATGTTGGGACATTCTATGAATTGTATCCATCATTCTTTGAGCACGACAATATGTACAACTTCTTGAGATCCATGTTTGATGTACACGTTGTGGTTACGCAAAAGATTCCAGGGGCGAAACCGCCTATTTTAGGCATCACACCAGTATCTAGATTTGAAGCTGAAATGACATATGAATCCAAGCGTGGTATGTTCGGCTATTTCCATGGTCTTTTAAAAGGTGCGGCGAAACACTTTAACGAAAAAGTGGAAATCACTATCCTTGAACAATCAGAGGGCTATACAAAAATTAAACTTAAGTTCCCTAATGAAATTTACTATAAGAAGAAGTTTAAATGGAATACCATATTGGGATTAGGATTTATTAAGACTATATCTGGTAAAATAGCTTTATCTTCAGGCTTATTGACAGGGGTTACTTATGGGGTGTTATCCCAGTTTATCGATGGTACACCGCTTCTTGGTGCAGTTGTTGTCGTAGGCATCGCAGGTCCATTTATTACAAGTAGCATGCTGATGTTGCCAATGACAAGTATAGAAAATCATTTAAAACAGTTAAACAACAGAAACTATGGAACTGAAAATGATATATTGACGGGGGATGAATTCGAACGTCTGAATGAAGAAATAAAAGAAATTAAAAAAGTTGTCAGTGCCGACTTTGTTGGCTTTAAAGGCATTACAGACGAACTTGCGGATTACAGTAAGAAGTTTGCACTTGCGGCAGGTGAAATGGATGATACGGCTGGCGAAATCTCAGGCGTAGTTGATCAACTGGCTATAACAGCGACAAGTCAAGCACAAGAAACAGAAGCGGCTGCCAGCATTCTTCACGATAATATGCGGTCCTTAAACGGTATTGTTGAACAGGAGAATGAAAGTAAAGAAAAGCTGGAGTTCACTGTTGAAAGCCTAAACGAAAGTTATCAAGATCTGAATAGCATCTGTGGTAATCTAAACGACATGTTAAAGCAGTTTATGAAAGTTAGAGAAAACAGTGTAGAGCTTCAAGAAATGGCCAAAAGCGTAACGACAATTGTTGATACAGTTGAGGCAATTTCAACGCAAACCAATTTATTGGCACTGAATGCATCTATTGAGGCTGCTAGAGCCGGAGAATCCGGAAGGGGCTTTGCTGTTGTAGCAGAAGAAATCAGACAGTTATCTGAACAGACACAAGATGCCGTTAACAGTATCAACGATAGCTTAAAACAGTTTGTTGATGAAATTGATGTACTTGGTGGTCAAATTGGCGAACAGTACGATGTATTAGAAAAAGAGAACGAGCAACTAAATGTTGTTGCTGATAAGAACTACACGGCGGTTAAGGAAATCAATACAGTATCTGACAATATTATTGAAATGGTTGCCCAATTAAATAAAGAAACCGATTCAATCAATAAAGTTGCACAGAATGTGGAATCACTTGCGGCTATTGCTGAGGAAAATTCAGCGTCCAGCCAGGAGGTTAGTGCTTTTGTTACAACTTTCAGTACGGAGCTTAGTAAAATTATCAAAGATCTTCATGAGTTTGATAAAATGGCAACGGCTTACAAAGATGACCTTAGACGTTATCAGATTTAATGACATGAAATCTCAAAAAAACATGAAAAAGTTCACTACGAAAAAAGTAGTGAACTTTTTTTATTTATTGTATTGACACCAAATTGCATGGGTGTTATTATAAAACAGTCCTATTTTAGAACGTCGTTCTATCAAACAGAACGACTCTTTAAAGTAGGCAGTACATCATTGACATAGTTGATGTGCAATACCGTAGTTGAAAACCTATACAAAATACTCGATAAAACACTATTCCTCTACCGTGGCAATTGTCACGGTATTAGGTTGACATTGATCGTTATTTTTTTAACATTCAACTGCAGTTAAATAATATTTATGACAGAATAAGCATGTCATCAAGGAGGAAGTAAATAATGGAAAACAATAAGCAAATGCCTTCGTTTAAGGTATCGCTATTCGTGTTCTTGACGATTATGGGCACACTAGCAATTGGAATGGGCGTATTTAGGATGGATACACATATTTTATTGACCTTATGTCTATTATTGGTATGTGGGGTAACAATCAAGTTAGGCTACACGACAGATGAGCTATTTGATGCAATGGGGGACAGTCTTAAGAAATCAGTTGTAGCCATGTTGTTCTTTATCATCATCGGTATGATCATCGGCTCATGGGAATTGGCTGGAACGGTACCAGCGCTGATTTCATATGGTTTGAAGTTAATAAAACCTGAAATATTCTTACCGGCCGGATTCATCGTATGTAGTGTGACATCATTCGCAACGGGAACTTCTTGGGGAACTTGTGCCACAGTAGGTTTAGCACTTATGGGCATGGGTCAAGGAATGGGTATCCCGGCACCAATCGTTGCGGGGATGGCAGTGTCAGGATCAATCTTTGGGGATCACTTCTCGCCAATGTCTGATACGACAGTACTTGCATCAACGGCAGCAAATGTAGAGCTATATGACCATGTAAGATCAATGGCAAAAACAATTATCCCGGCATTTATTATTTCAACAGTCTTATATGGTGTTATTGGGATGAAATATGTTGGAGATGTAAATTCTCCAGAAATTGTAGAAATGCAACGTGTACTTAGTGAAACATTTAACTTAAATCTTTTGTGCTTTTTACCTATCGTGATTGTACTGGTATTAAGTTTTATGAAATTCCCGTCGGTACCAACCTTATTAATTGGTATTTTCACAGGAGTAGTCGTAGCGATGACTGTTCAAGGAGCATCATTAAATGAAGTATTTGGCGCATTGAACTATGGTTATGGCAACGACACAGGCAATGCGTTAGTAAACAAACTTGTACAACGTGGTGGTATCCAAAGTATGATGTGGACATTTTCGTTAGCCTTTATCGCATTATTACTTGGTGGTATCTTAGAAAAAGTTGGCTACCTAAAAGTATTGATTTCAAGTATCGTAATAAAAATCAAAGGTGCTGGTCAGTTAGTAGCCTTAACATGGTTTACTGGCGTGTTAGGGAACATGGCTATGGCAGAAGTATATTTATCGATTATCCTTAATGGATCCTTATATCAGGACATTTATGATGAAAAAGGACTTGATCGTTCAATGTTATCAAGAATGTTAGAGGAAGGAGCAACGCTTTCTGGTCCAATCGTCCCTTGGACGACATGTGGTGCCTTTATGGCAGCGACACTTGGTGTTGCAACACTTGAGTACCTGCCATACGCATTTATCGGTTTTATTCCACCGATTATCTCAATCGTAACAGCATCATTAGGTATCTTCGTTACGCGCACGACACCTTCCGATAAAGAAACTGTTCGAGCATAAATTAGAATTTTACTTTATAATATAAATAAGTAATAGACCCTTAAGAACAGACTTTTGGATGGTGGGCATCCAATTGGTCTGTTCTTTCGTTAAATATTACACTTTGCTTTGATTGTGCTTAAAGAAATGGGTATGAATATTGACAACCATAAGGATGGATGATAAAATAAATTTAAAATGAAACGACGTTCTACAAGATGGAACGCGTTAAAACAACTCAATATATCTCCGAGCGGATACACCTACGGATTACTATGGTTTATTCGCCTGAGTTCATCAGAACTCACAGGGCTACGTTGGAAACGGTTTGGCCTTCCACCACTTACAAGGAGACGATTATAAACTATGGTTGCTGACAGCAGTCATTGTTTTTGTGATTCAATTAATTTGAACTCAATGGCCTCGTCTAAGTGTAGATGAGGTTTTTTTACGTGATAAAAAGAGAACAGCGCCTGCGTGTAGGTTAATCTGAATACGAAAATTCATTTTCGTATTCAGATTAACCTACACGCAGGCATTAGGCTCGCCAACGCGAGCCAAGCAATACGCAGTATTGCTGGCTATTCTCTGTGCATGCAAGAAGTACAAGCAATACGCAGTATTGCTGGCTATTCCATGTACATAAGTGAACTACTTGCAATACGCAGTATTGCTGGCTGTTCCCTGTGCAAAGCAGTATCCGACTCTAAGGATTACATTTTATTAAAGGAAGAATAGGGGGAAAGAACAATGAAAATGATTCGTGTAGAAGAAGCAGTAGGCTCAGTCCTTTGCCACGACATGACAAAGATTGTACCAGGGGAATTTAAAGGCGTTGCCTTTAAAAAAGGACATGTCATTAAGGAAGAAGATGTCCCAACATTACTTGCAATGGGCAAAGAACATATATATGTGTGGGAAAAACAAGAGGGTATGTTGCATGAAGATGAAGCCGCTGAGCGCCTAGGGGCTATCTGTAAAGGTGAAAACATCGTTGGCAGTGAGATTCGCGAAGGCAAGATGAACATGGTTGCAGATTGCGATGGTCTACTCAAAATCAACCTACATAAAATGGGTGAAATTAATAAGATGGATGAAATCATGATTGCGGCACGTCACCAAAACTTTATGGTTAAAAAAGGTGATAAACTTGCAGGGACACGTGTAATCCCGCTTATCGTTAAGGAAGAAAAAGTACAGTGGGCTGAGGAAATTGCAGGTGATCAACCAATTATGTGGATTATGCCGGCTAAGAAGCACAAAATGGGTATTGTGACGACTGGTAGTGAAATCTTCCATGGTCGTATCAAAGATGCTTTTGGTCCAGTCATCAGAGAAAAGGCAGAAGTATACGGTATCGAGATTATCGATCAAGTCATCGTTGATGACCAACAAGAAGAAATCGTAAAGGCGATTCATTCTTTTGAAGCCCAAGGTGCGACGATGATTGTATGTACAGGTGGTATGAGCGTTGATCCAGATGATAGAACCCCATCGGCAATCAAAGACGCGGGTGGACAAATCATTACTTATGGGGCACCGGTACTACCTGGTGCGATGTTCCTTCTTTCATATAAGGGGGAATTACCGATTATGGGCCTTCCAGGTTGCGTGATGTATGCCAAGAAGACGGTATTCGATCTAGTCTTGCCACGATTGGTTTGTGGAGAAAAACTGATTCAAGAAGACTTGGCGCTTTATGGACACGGTGGTCTTTGCCTAGAATGTGACACCTGTACATTCCCGCAGTGTGGTTTTGGGAAAGGGTGCTAATATGGAAGGAATCGCATTAGAATCTGCGGTAGAATTATTGAAAAAACAGTGGTCAGGCGTACTTGAAAGTGAAGAGGTGTCACTACTTGAAGGATTGGGTAGAGTGTTGGCTGAGGACGTTGTCGCCAAACATCACCAACCGCCTTTTGATCGCTCACCACTTGATGGTTATGCTGTCAGAGGAGAGGATACCCTAGGTGCGACAACAGAAGTCCCAGTGAAACTGAGGGTTGTGGATGAAGTCTGTGCAGGTCACATGTCAGAAGAAGCCTTAAAGCCGGGGACCTGTATCCGTATCATGACTGGCGGACCAATGCCGGTAGGCAGCAATGGCGTCATCAAACAGGAAGACACCGATGAAGGCATGGACGTGGTAACGATCTATAAAGGCATCAAGCCAAATCAAAACTATTGTTATGCAGGAGAAGACTACAAAGCAGGTCAAGTGCTTCTGAAATCAGGCGAGTTACTGGCTGCTTATCATATAGGATTACTGGCGAGCAATGGCATTACAGCGATTGTAGTCAAAAGAAAATTACGAGTGGGCTTAATGAGTACGGGCGATGAACTGGTGGAACCGGGCGAGGCGTTAAAGCCAGGTAAGATATACAACAGCAACCTGTATACCCTTACAGGAAGATTGATGGAACTAGGGTGTGAACCAGTGGTGATAGGAACAATCCATGATGATGTTGATAAGGGCATGTCCCTTATTGAGTCCTATGTAGACACGGTCGATGTGATCGTGACCACTGGTGGTGTATCCGTTGGAAAAATGGACATTATGCACCCTATTTTTAAGGGGTTGTCCGTCAACCGCCTGTTTTGGAGACTCCAACTTAAGCCAGGTACACCGGCGCTGGCGGGGACATATAAAGGCAAGATCCTCTTATGTTTATCAGGCAATCCTTCGGCAGCGGCAATCACCTTTGAACTGTTATTCCGTCCTCTTCTCAGCAGGATCATGGCTTGTGAAGAAATGGGCCTGAAGAGAGTGATGGTAAAGGTAAAAGAGTCTTTTTTAAAGAAGAGTCCGACAAGACGCTTCATTAAAGCACATGCCATCGGTGGAGAAGTGTCCATGACGCTGGGCAATCAAAGTTCAGGTGCCTTGAAGTCAATGATTGGATGTAACTGTTTCATAGATGTAGCAGCAGGTGGCGATGTATTAGAAATTGGAGATCCTGTAGAGATCGTATTGATATAAGGAGTGAGTAAAATGAGTGAATTTACACATTTTGACGCAGCGGGTAATGCTGTCATGGTAGATGTTTCTGAAAAGCAAGTGACTACCCGCGTCGCCATTGCAAAAGCATGTATTTCAATGAGTGAAGAAACCTTCAAAGCCATTGAAAATGGAGAGATTGGTAAAGGGGACGTCCTTGGTGTGGCAAGAGTGGCTGGCATTATGGCGGCTAAGAAAACATCGGATTTAATTCCTATGTGTCATCCATTGATGTTAACGAAAGCGACAGTGGATTTTGAATTGGAAGACGATAAAGTCTATATAGAGGCCCTTGTGAAAACAACGGGGCAAACTGGTGTTGAGATGGAAGCTTTGACGGCTGCAACAACAGCAGCACTGACGATTTATGATATGTGCAAGGCAATGGATAAAAAGATGGTTATTGAAGAGATTTATTTAGCTAAGAAAACTGGCGGTAAAAGCGGAGTTTTCACTCATGAACGCTAGAAGAATAGGCATTCTGTTTCACAGCACCATTCTATTGATGATTGCATTTCCACTGCTGAGTCTAGTGACATCATTTGGTGCCTTCCCGATGACGATTGGCAGTAATGACCTTCTCAAAGAGGCCTTACTGGTCAGCGGAAAAAGTTCTCTGATGATGATGCTAATTGTTGTGATTGTCGGAACGCCTACTGCCTATTTAACGGCGCGGTTGGACTACAAGGGGAAACGGGCGTTAGAGGTCCTTTTAGATTTACCGCTGGTATTACCACCTGCTGTAGCAGGATTGTTGCTTTTAATGACCTTTGGAAAAAGGGGCTTGATTGGCAGTCTGTTATATAGCATGGGTATACAAATTCCCTTTAGTATGGCGGCGGTTGTGTTGGCACAACTCTTTGTCGCGTTACCACTATATATTAAAACCGTAGCTGAAGGATTTCTCAAGGTCGATCAGCAGCTTGAGAGAACGGCAATGACTCTTGGGGATACGCGTTGGAGAGTCTTTGTTCGCATCAGTCTCCCCCTTGCAAAAGGCAGCCTGATAACAGGTGGCATCATGGCATGGGCACGAGGGATTGCTGAATTTGGAGCGACGATAATGTTTGCCGGTAACATGCCTTCAGTGACTCAGACACTGCCCCTTGCGATTTACTCAGCCATGGAGACGGATATGGCGGCGGCACTGAGTATTGCACGATTAATGGTGATTCTGTCATTAACAATACTGTTGGTACTCTATAGACTATCAAGAAAGGGGTCCACCGATGCTTAATGGACAATTACATAAACAATTAGGCCAATTTAAGTTGGATGTCTCTTTGACCATCGGTAGAGAGGAATTACTCGTTATTCTTGGTGCATCAGGATGTGGAAAATCGACCCTGCTTAATTGTATCGCTGGATTTACACCACTGGACGGTGGTGTTCTGGAATTGGATAAATGTGTGTACGATGACGTTGCAGCTCACAAGCATACCCCGATACATGAGCGTCAAATCGCCTATATTCAACAGGGTCGGACATTGTTCCCACACCTGAGTGTAAAAGAAAATATATTGTACAGCATACCGAAAAAACAGTGGGTATCAATATATGAAAAATATCAGGCCTTGCTGGCACTACTTAACATGGAAACATTAGAACATAGAAAACCTGAGTCGTTATCAGGTGGACAACAACAGCGGGTCGCCATTGCAAGGGTCTTGATGATGAATCCAAAGCTTATTTTATGGGATGAACCCTTTAGTGCACTGGATCACATTATTCGGGAAGACTTGAGAAGGCTTGTCTTGTCTCTAAAGGAACGATTGAACATACCCATGATATTTGTTACCCATGACCTGGAGGAGGCCTTTCAGTTGGCTGACCGTCTTGCCATTATGTCAGAAGGTCAGATTCTTCAAATGGGTGATAGAGATCAAGTGTTTAATAGCCCTGTAAACGAGACGGTGGGGAAAATTTTGGGGATAACAAATTGTCTGAGGGTGACTTATGCACAGGAGGACCCACCAAGAAACACCCAAGAGAAGAATGTCGTGACCTTCAAATGCGATGATATTCATCTTAAGGGGGTTGATGTGGATGCGAGACTGGCTCATGTTCCAGTTGGTGCAAGGGTTAACATTGGTATTCGACCGGAACAGATATTATATGTCAGGGAAGAGGCTGAGCGTGTAAAGCCATTGACAGCTACGGTTCAAGGCAATATTTTTACAGCCACTGTGCTGTCAATTGTCAAACATCTTGAAAACTACCGATTGAAAATCATGATTGTCGGTCTTCGAACGCCTATGATGATGGATATACCTCGAGGCGTCATTCAGCGCTATGACATTCATGAAGGCCAGCGGATAAAGGTGCTACTGAAATACAAACGTATTTTGATTATGGATGTTGATCCAGACGCCTCCATGATGGACCCTGCAAAGGAACTTGTGGACAACACAGCCCAGAGAATAATGGAAACAGCGACGATGAAGTCTTGTGAGCGTTATAAAACAATGGCCAAGGGTGGAGAGTATGCTTGCCCAGTCATTGGTATTGCAGGTGTATCCAACTCTGGTAAAACAACGGTTGTAACAGAGTTGATTCGTCAACTGGCCTCAAAAGGCCATAATGTCGGCACCATCAAACACGATGGCCACGGGTTTGAAATGGACCACCCGGGTAAGGATACCTACTTGCATAGAGTCGCAGGCGCCAAGGGTGTTGCCATTGCGTCTAGAGGCCAGTACAGCATTATTAGGCAGACACCAGAGAAAGAAATTGAATTACAGACATTAATCAATCAGTACGCAGATATGGATGTCATTCTAGTCGAAGGCTATAAATTTTCGGATGTGCCTAAGTTTGAGGTCATCAGAAAAGAACGGTCTTCTGAAGGTGTTTGCAGGAAAGAAACATTACTTGGCGTCATTACAGACGTCCGGTGGTTGGATGAAAACATTCCGGCATATGACTTATTACAACTGTCAGAAGTTGTTGAAACCATAGAAACTATAATGAGGGAGGTATCACATGAAGGATAAGGAAGGGCGATTAATCGATTACATGCGAATTTCCCTAACGGACCGCTGTAATTTGAGATGTCAATATTGCATGCCTGCAGATGGGATACCACTGATTGATCATACAGAAGTACTGAGTTATGAAGAAATCATACGGATTGTGACAGCAGGGGCTGCACTTGGTGTCAAGAAAATTCGCTTAACAGGTGGCGAACCTCTTTTAAGAAAAGGCATCGTTCACCTGATTAGAGAGATAAAAGCCATAGAAGGCATAGAAGAAGTGGCGGTAACGACAAATGGTTTGCTCTTGGATAAAATGCTGGATGATCTTGTTGAAGCGGGTCTGGATCGCGTGAATTTAAGTTTGGATACCCTAGACAAATCTACATTTGAAACCATTAGTCGATATTCAGGACTGGACAAAATAGAAGCAGGATTTTTAAGATGTATGAATAAAAGCATACCTGTTAAAATCAACGCAGTTGCACTTAGAGGTATTAATGACAAGGATATCTTGAAACTAGCGGAATTGACCTATAAATGGCCGGTAGATGTTCGGTTCATTGAGTTGATGCCCATTGGTTGCGGCAGATCCTTTACAGGCATATCAACGGAGGAGTTGATAGAACAGATCAGTGCAACGGGATATACCTATCAATCGGTGACGTCCTCAAAAGGCAATGGGCCGGCTGATTATATCAAACTGGATGGCGCCAAAGGAAAAGTAGGCTTTATAAGTCCGCTGAGTCATCAGTTCTGTGATGCGTGCAATAGAATTCGCATTACGCCAGAAGGATTCTTAAAACCTTGCCTTCATTCAAAAGAAGGCATTGATATCAGACAATCTCTTCGAAATGTCATAACACATGAAGGATTGGTGGCATTATTGCATGAAGGTATATTAATGAAACCACATTCACATAAATTTTTAGAGACGACAACAATACAAGAAACGAGAAGTATGAACCAAATAGGAGGATAACAAGATGGGTAAAATAATGGCAGTATGTACAAGCGACATTAAAGGGGTACAAAAAGAAAAACAGGCATCTATCGAACTTGTTGTGGACCACGGGATTCAAGGAGATGCACATGCAGGTAAATGGCATCGTCAGGTAAGCCTGTTATCATATGAGAAAATTGAAGCCTTTAAAAAGCGTGGCGCAGATGTAGAGGATGGCGCTTTTGGTGAAAATGTTGTTGTTTCAGGCATTGATTTATCAGCGTTACCGGTTGGTACACTGTTGCAATCAGGTGAGGTTGAACTTGAAGTTACGCAAATCGGCAAAGAATGTCATCAACACTGTGCAATTTATCATGCTGTCGGTGATTGTATCATGCCAAGAGAAGGCATCTTTACACGTGTATTAAAAGGTGGTGTAATCGGTAATGGTGATACAATCGAAATTACGAAGATCCCAAGGGTATTATAGACAGGTTATAAGTGCTGTACTTTTTGTAATGACCTTTGTTATACTAACTGGATGTGGGCATGCAACCGGTGCAGAAAAAGAAGAAATTACCGTGTTTGCAGCATCCTCCTTGAGGGATTCGGTGACGGATATCAGTAGAGCTTTTGAGGCATCCTATGAAGATACAACAGTGAATATTAGCTTTGCAGGGTCTAAAACATTGCGGGCACAACTTGAAAATGGCGCTCCGGCAGATATTTTTTTGTCCGCCAATGAAAGACATTACAAAAAATTGTTGGATCAGGGCATTCTTGTAGAAGGAAAGAAGATTCTCACGAATGAAATGGTCATGGTCGTGTCACTAGAAGCGGCTGGTGATATAAAGAGTCTAGAGGATTTACAGAAGCCACATCACCTGATATTAGCGGATAAAGAAGTTCCGGCAGGCGACTATGCGAGAGAAGTCATTTGCTCTCTTGGGCAATTATACGGTCGGGATTATGAAGCTTCAGTATTAGAAAATTTGGCGTCTTCTGAGTCGAATGTCCGTCAAGTGCTGACAAAAGTAGTTCTTGGAGAAGGCGATGCTGCTATTGTCTACAAGACTGATATTACAAAGGATATAGCGGATAAGGTAATTGTTTTGCCGATCCCTGCCGACTACAATGTGACAGCGAGCTACTGGATTGGCCTTGTGAATAATGATATGATATCAGAAAGTGTAAGAAATTGTCGTGCATTTTTTGAAGAAGATGAGAGTTGTGAGATTTTTGAAACTCATGGATTTAATGTTGTAGAGTAAGGAGTTAGTGAATGTTTAAGGTTGGTATAATTACAGCAAGTGACAAAGGAGCAGCTGGACAAAGAGTTGACGAAAGTGGGAAGATTATTCGAGAAATGGTGACGGCGTATGGATTTATGGTAACGGATTATAGATTGGTACCAGATGATCAGTCACTGATCAGTAGAACGATGATGGAGCTTGCTGATGATGAAGGTGTTGATCTGATTTTGACAACAGGTGGTACAGGATTTTCGCCAAGAGATTGGACACCAGAAGCGACTAAAGACGTTATTCATAGAGAGGCACCAGGCATTACAGAAGCAATGCGTGCATATAGTATGACCATTACGCCAAAGGCAATGCTCAGCAGAGCTATTGCAGGTATACGTAATCAATGTTTGATTATCAATATGCCAGGCAGTCCAAAAGCCGTTAGGGAAAACTTGGAGTGTATCCTACCGGCACTACCCCATGCATTGGAGATATTAACTGGTCAATCTGGTGAATGCGGTCAAGCCTAAATGAAAAAAACAGCAATTATATTAGCCGGAGGACAAAGCCGCCGGATGGGTCAAAATAAAGCTTTTTTAACCGTGAACAGTAGGAGTTTTATAGAGGAGATGCTGGAGAAATTCAAGGGCTATGATGAACGAATTATTGTCGCCAATGATGTCAGCCTCTATCAATTTCAAGACGTGCTGACCTTGCAGGATATCTATCCAAATAGAGGACCACTCTGTGGACTTTATACGGCGATGAAACACATGACTGGTAAGAGAGCGGTTGTCGTGACTGTAGATACACCACTTTTGACACGTCCGTTATTGGATTACCTGTGGTCGCTAGCTGAGGGTGTTGACTGTGTTATTCCCGTTGTTGATGGGCGTCATCAATCGCTATGTGCTGTATATAATGTCAGTGCATTGCCGTTGGTTGAAGAGGCCGTTGAAAGAGATGAACGGAAAGTCCGAGTGCTTTTAGATCGACTGAACATAAAAGAAATAACAGAATCGGAGTTAAGTCAATTTGGAGATGTAAGCGTGCTCTTTAGTAATGTAAATACGCCAGATGACTATAAGAAAATTAAAGACTGATGAATAGAACAACACGATGTCCTTATAAATTATAAGAACATCGTGTTTTTTATAGTACTTTTATAGTCATTTACTTTATAATGAGTAATTCTTTTGGGGTATGTGTAATGATTTCACACCCATCTTTGGTAACGACGACTGTATCTTCTACTCTTACACCGCCAAAACCTGGAATATAAACACCTGGTTCAATGGTAATAATGCAGTTTTCCTGTAATTCATCAGTGCAAATCTGGCTTAGGAATGGTGGTTCATGAAGGTTTAATCCAATACCATGCCCCAACCCTTTACCTGCATGCTCATAGTAATTGTCGCGCACTAAGATTTCTTTTACATGATCATCCGGCACTTTGCCACTTATGCCGGCTTTGACTGCTGCAACACCAATTTTTTGTGACGCCAATACCGAATTATATAAACGAACCTGTTCTTCCGATGCTTCACCCATGATAAAGGTTCTTGTCATATCTGACCTGTAGCCTTTATAAAGCGCCCCAAAATCGATGGTTACAAAATCACCATGCTCAATCACTTTATCGGATGGTATGCCGTGGGGCATAGACGTTCTAGCACCTGCAAGTAAGATGGTATCAAATGCAACACCTTCGGCACCTAATTTTCTCATATGGTACTCTAACTCCAGTGCAGCTTCCGCTTCTGTCATTCCGACTTGGATAACGTCCATTAATTTGCTGAAGGCCTTATCAGCAATTTCTGCCGCCTTCTTGGTTAAAGCAATTTCATCGGCATCTTTAACATAGCGCATTTCTTCAACTATGTCTGTTGTTGCAACAGTTTCTATGTGATCTAAAGCATTGTGAATGTCATCAATCATGCCATAATTTATGTGGCTTCTTTCAAAGCCCATTTGTGCGATCTTGTTTTCTTTTAGGACCGTGTTAACACATTGTCCTAAGGAAACTTGTTGCCTGTTGCGACAAATAACTTCAAAGTCTTTACACTCTTCTTCAGCTTGCTCGCTGTATCTGTAATCTGTTATAAACCACTTGCCTTTGGGCGAAATAAGAATATAAGAGTCCTCACCAGTATAGCCACTGATATACCTGATGTTTTGAACATTGTTCAAAAATAAACTTTCAAGCCCTTTTTCTGCCATTATCTCGAGTAACCGCTCAGTTCTGTTCATATGTATCTGCCTCCTATTTTGACAATCCAATATTCTGATTATATTATAAGCTATTTCGTCAGTTTTTTCACAAATATTTCAATTTGTTAAGCTTTACTGTAATTTGATTTTGAAAAGGAGATTATAGGAAATAAGGGGCCGACCTTCTATAAGCCAGTCCCCTTTGCTGATAGTGTTAATCTATAAAGCCCATCATGTGTTTGATGGTATCCGTTTGCTCTTTAGATGTTAATATTTCCAGTAGTTTAAAAGCCACATCAAATGCAGTTGCAGGATTATAGGAAGTAATAATGTTTTTATCAATCACGATACGTTGATCGGAGATGACGTTGACATCATATTCAGCCAGTTGCTTCTGACGATGGCCACCGAAATTATAAGTCGTTGCCTTTCTGTTTTTAAGAACGCCACTTTTCCCTAGTACAATAGCTGCAACACATATGGTGGCTATGGGTTTGTTTTGGCGGTCAAAGGCACGAATCACTTCTAGTACTTTTTCTTGAAAAGCATCCTCAAAAAAACCTGCTTCTTCATAACCACCTGGTATTGCCAATGCATCAAAGTCTTCAACGTTTAGATCATCTATATGCATCTCGGGTCTAACTCTGAAATTCCATGTACACTTCAGTTCCTCTTTTGTTCCTACAGTAACCAATTGTGTAGAGCCGTCTCCATCTGTCAAATTCCATCCGATAACATCTGTAAAAACACTGGCCTCGACAGCTTCAAAGCCATCGGGTAACAATAAACATACTTTTTTCATAAGTGTCTCCTTTCGATTGAGCATTTACAATATCCTTTAACTATAATAAAATTGTAACATCAAATGCTCTTTCGGCAAAATCGAAAGATATGATAAAATCATTCGGTAAAACCGATAACGAGGAGGGTGTTATGGAACTGAGACAATTAAAATCTTTCAAGACGATTGCAGAGTTATTGAGCTTTTCCAAGGCGGCAAAAGCGTTGAATTACGGTCAATCCACAATAACAGAACATATTCAGTCATTGGAGCGTGAATTAGGGGCGCCGCTTTTTAATAGGTTGGGGAAGACGGTTACAATCACAGAAGTAGGAGAGACCCTTTATGCTCATGTCATCGATTTAAATGATGTTCTTGATAAAATTTCGAATGTTGCTAAGGAGGAAGATGGTCTGAATGGAGAAATAAATGTCGGCATATCTGAAACGTTGATAATTTACCGTTTGCAGCCGTTATTAGAACGGTATAAAAGAGATTTTCCAGCAGTGAATATACGACTGGTCAATGACAATTGCACAGTTTTAAGGGGCAAAATCAGTTCTGGCGAGTTGGATCTGATTATTACATTGGATACGGTGCATAAAAGTAATGATCTTGTGACAACAACTTTTAACGAAGAACCACTAGTCTTCATCGGGAGTCCAAACAACCCTATTGGAGAAATAACACAGGAATACAGTGAAGCTATCAGTAAGGACTGTTTCATTTATACGGAAAAAGACTGTTCTTTAAGAACTTTTAGTGAACGCTATCTATTTAACATGAACATCGATCCAGTAGCTATTTTAGAGTTTTCAAGCATAGAAGCGATCAAACAATGTGTAGTCAGCAATTTAGGCATCAGTCTATTGCCTAAAATGTGTGCAGAGGCCTTGATTGAAGAAGGTAAATTAAAGGCAATTCCGGCTGATGACGACTCTTTGGTATTATACACACAGGTGTCCTATCATAAAGACAAGTGGTTGTCGCCAGCAGCAGAAAAGTTCATCGCTTATGCGACGGACTTATTAGAAAGCACTAATGAAATGAGTGATATATACGATTGAATAAGCATTCCAACATACAAAAAAGACAGCTGAAAAATCAGCTGTCTTCTTTATAATGTGAGTATTTTATAAATATAATTAGTTATTGGGAGTAACCATTATACATTATATGTGTTTTGATTGCTTGTTTCTGTCATTACAAATCCTGCAAGTGTACTGATGACAACGGCACCAAGAGCGATACCAAATCCTACTTTATACATAGATAGGAAATCTGCCCCTGCCATTTTATCAAAAGCACCACCGACGATCAGTGGTAGGAATGAAGAACCAGCAAATCCACCGATATTCGCAACCGATGATGAGACACCAACGTACTTAGGATGGTTGACTTCACCGACAGCTGACCAACAAACAACGTAACCGTAACTCATAAAGCCGTTAAGGAACATAAGGACCATCATCAGTGGTTGACTTAAGTTACCGATTGTGAGGATTAGAACGGCCCAAGTGAGTGCGTAAATAACCCCTGCAAAGATCAGTGGCTTTTTACGGCTAACCAGTTTATCTGATAGGTTACCAAGAACGATTGCACCAATGGCACTACCGACGATGGCAACCGTCGTAAAGTTAGCTGCCTGTACTGTTGAAATGCTGTATACCTTTGATAGGAATGGTGCACCAAATAGACCCATTAAGAGGACTGAAGTACCGTAGAAGCCTGCATATGCCACAAGTGGTGGCCATGTCTTAGGATTCTTGAAAACATCAAATACCCCAACCATAACTTCTTTAAAGCTGGTCTTTTCTGAATCACCTTCAACAGGATTCACAGCTTCATACCCTAGTTCTTCAGGCGTGTTTCTTACCATAAAGAAAATAGCCGCTGATACGATAAATCCGAGGGCACCGATACCCATTAAACTTGCTCTCCAGCCAAATGTTTCTACTAAGAAGGCAAGAGGTGTTTGGGCAACAGCCCCACCTAACGTACCAATAAAGCACGTTAAACCAGTCATGGTACCGAGTTTCTTTTGCTCAAACCAGTTGGATTGTAGTTTAAGAACACAGACAAAAATAACCGATGTTCCAAGTCCTACAAGAGAACGTCCAATAAACAGCATCGACGCGTTTTGTGCCATACTGAACAGGGTGATCCCTGCTGCAGCAATAAATGTACCGGCAGCCGATGTAATTCTAGCCCCTAAAGTATCGGCAAGGATACCTGTAGGGATCTGCATAATAAGGTAAAGCATTGCATAGGTTGAGGCGATAGACGCAAACATGGATTCAGACAGAGCGAACTCTGCAACCAGTGTGTTTTTGACAATCCCCATTGAGAATGCATGGAAGTAGTTGATTGCGTATGATAAGACAAGTAGTCCCCATACAATCCACTTATACATACCTGCTTGTTTTTTTTCTTTTGATACTGATACTGTACTCATAATTTATTATTTTAACTCCTTGTTTAGGAAGTTCGCTAAACGGTTCATTCCTTCAACAATATCTTCTTTTTCAACTGTTGAGAAATTTAAACGAACTGTATTTTCATACCCTGGCTCAGTGAAGAACGAACCACCTGGTACGAAACCAACAGAAATTTCTTCAACGCTCTTTGCTAATAATTCAGTTGCGTCAGTACCTTCTGGAAGGTCTAACCACACGAACATACCACCTTCAGGATTTGTTCTCACAATGCTCTTAGGGAACTTGTTATCGATGATATCTAACATGATATCTCTCTTTTCACCATAGACTTCGATGATGTTTTTAACTTGCTCATTTAAGTCATAACGGTTCAGATATTCTGCAATTTGTGTTTGAGCAAATTGGTTTGATTGAAGGTCGATTCCTTGCTTTAATACTTCGTAATTGTTTGTAATTGTTGGATTGGCAATAGTGAATCCAACTCTTAAACCAGCAAAAAGAATCTTTGAGAATGAGCCTAAGTAGATAACACGACCTTCTGTATCCATAGACTTCATGCTTGGCACTTCTTGACCTGAGAATCTGATTTCGCCATATGGATTGTCTTCAAGAATCATCACATCGTACTCTTTTGCTAACTCTAATGTACGCTTTCTTCTTTCCAATGACCAAGTCTTACCTGTTGGGTTAGAGAAGTTAGGCACACAGTAGATGAACTTAACGTTCTTTTCTGTCTTAAGCGCTTCTTCTAACTCGTCCATCAACATACCTTCTTGGTCTGCGTTAATGCCTTTGTAGTTACACTCAAATGGGGTGAAAGACGATAGTGCACCAAGGTAAGTCGGCTTTTCAACGATGATTGTATCCCCTTTGTCAAGGAATGCCAACGCTGTTAAGAAAATCCCCTGTTGAGAACCTGTTGTTACTTGGATGTTTTCTTCAGAACAGTCGATGTTCTTTTCTTTGGCTAACTTGATGATTTCCTCTAATAAAGGTTGGTAGCCTTTAGTCATACCATATTGAAGGGCAGTCGTACCTTCTTTTTCGATTAATTCAGTTGTAATTTCTTTGATTTCATCGATTGGCATAAGTGCTGCTGCTGGGTAACCAGCTGCAAATGAAATACAGTTTTCTTTACTTGCGATTAGTTTACCTGCTGCTCTGATTGCAGACGGCTTTAATGCATTAATTCTATTAGCAAATTTCATAGTGTAAGTTCCTTTCTTCCTTTATATAGTGTGTTTATCGATTATAAATCTCTACCAGAAGCTAAACAGCCAAGTGCGATAGAGTTGATTTTAATTTCTTGTGTGTCTGATCTAGAACCAAGGATAACAGGCGCAGATGCGCCTAATACGATACCAGCCCATTTTGCATCACTGAAATGTAACCATGACTTTCCAAGAGCGTTACCAGTTTCGATGTTAGGGAATACTAACATGTCTACATCACCTGCAATTTTAGAGTCGATCCCTTTGTGTTCTGCATTGTGCTTGCTGAAAGCAACGTCAAATGCAATAGGTCCTTCGATTGTACATGATTCAACTTCACCAGCTGCAACTGCTTCAACAAGACCATTAGCGTCTACAGTCGATTGAATCTTAGGGTCTACCATCTCGTTTGCAGTTAATGCTGCAACCTTAGGAGTAGAAAGGCCCATACCTTTCATTGCAAGTAATGAGTTTTGAAGGATGTCCTTCTTTTGTGCCAAGTCTGGCGCTACGTTGATACCGCTGTCTGTACAGAATAATAATTTGTGGTAAGCAGGTAACTCATAGACTGCGAGTAATGTGATTAATCGACCAGTTCTAAGACCATTCTCTCTGTTTAGAATAGCACGCATGTAAACACTTGTGTTAATTAACCCTTTCATCAATACTTCTGCTTCGCCGTCTTTAACTAACTTAACCGCTTTAGCAGCAGCATCTTCAGGAGAATCAGCCCCAACAATTTTTAATGGTTCCAAGCCGATTTCAGCTGTGATTTCTTTGATCTTTGCTTCGTCACCAACTAATACAGGCTTAACAAACCCCATGTCTGATGCAGCTTTTACTGCCTTTAATAATTCCATATCCTCTGCAGCTGCAACACTGATGATATATGGATCAACCGATTTTACTTTTTCAATGACTTCCGAGAAATTCTTCATGATTTTTCGTCCTTCCATGTAATATATTCAATCCTATAGCGATAACGCTATAGGATTGTGATGTGTTTCTTCTTTATAATATAGAGTTTATTTACTTATACTCTTTAGGTTCTTCTTCACCATTGAGTACTCTTAATGCGCCAAGTGCCATTGAGTCCATTTCTTTTTCACCAGCTTTAATTACCAGTGGTGCAATGAAACCACAACGTTCTTCAACAACTTTAGCAACATATTTTGAGTAAGCAATACCACCTGTTAAGATGATACGGTCAACTTTTCCGTTTAATGAGGCACTGTACGAAGCGATCTCTCTACTGACTTGGTAACAGAAAGCATCCATTACTTCTTTTGCTTTAGGTTCACCTGCTTCAGCACGTGCTTCAATTTCTTGTGCATCTTTTGTGCCTAGGTAATCGTACATACCTCCGATAGAGCTGACTTTAGCGATCATTTCCTTGTGTGTGTACTTTCCTGAGTAACAAAGGTTGATCAGTGGGTAAGTCGGTAATTGACCACTTCTCTCTGGAGAGAAAGGACCATTACTTCTTCCGCCGCTGCCGTCGACCATACGACCTTTCTTATGGGCAACAATCGAGATACCTGAACCAAGATGTGCAACGATAAAATTATAGTCAGCGTACTTGCCACCAAGTTCTTCAGCAGTTGCTCTACAAACTGCTTTATGATTTAAAGCATGTAACCAACTTGGATTTTCTAAATCAGAAATACCAGTGTAACGAGAAATTGCTTCAAATTCGTCCGTTGATACTGGATCTACGATAAACGATTGTACACCAGCTTCGTCTGCAATACTCTTTGCAAGAACACACCCTAAGTTAGATGCATGCTCGCCACGAATCGCTTTTCTAACATCGTCAATCATGATATCATTGACAGGGTATGTGCCACCTTCGATTTCCTTGAGAAGGCCACCACGACCCACAACACAACCAAGATCCTTAACGGCAACACCGTTTTCCTCAATCGCCTTCATTACGATTGATTTTCTAAATTCAAATTCATCAAATACTGTATCAAATTCTTTTAAGTCATCCGCTGTATGGGTTAAGTTTAATTTAAATAGTTCTTCTTTATCTTTGAAAACACTCACTTTAGTGGATGTTCCACCTGGGTTAATAATAAGTAATTTCATCAAATCCTCCTCTTTTTCACGATAATGGAACGCTGTTCTAAATATAACTATACAATAGAACGATATGGAATGCAATACATAATAAAACGAATAATAATGGATATTGATTACCAAACGTTTGTTTAGTATGATAAGATAGAGATAATTAAGAAATTACCTATTAATAGAAATTATTTGAGATAAAAGAGGAGAGAAATAGATGAGTATTAATTCGGTTGATAGAGCTTTGGACGTCATTATTCTTTTACATGAAGCAGGGAAGGAAATGGGTGTCTCGGAAATCGCTGAAAAATTGGATACCTATAAAAGTACAATCCATAGAACCTTGGCTTCGCTTGAAGGCAAAGGTTTTGTGAAACAGAATCCGGATACGGAAAAGTATTGGCTCGGCATGAAATTATATGCGATTGGTATGGAGATTGGAAACAAGTTGCCAATCAAGGAGATGATAAAACCATACTGTGACGCCTTACACAAGGAATTCGGTGAAGTGGTTAATGCATCGGTATTGGATCTGACAAATGCAGACAATCCACAGGGTATTATTATCTATAAATCATTTGATGCGACGCAACTACTGATTGTGAATCCTCCAGAAGGAGCAGGCAGTCCGATTTACGGATCGTCAGTTGGTAAATGTTTATTGGCTTTCAATGATATTGATCTTGAACAGTTTAAACATATTCCGCTAAAGAAGTATACAGACAAGACAATCGATAATTGGGATGATTTAGAAAAGAACATAGAAGAAGTCAAGAACAATGGCTATGCCGTTGATGATGAGGAACTAGAGATAGGCCTTACATGTATCGGTGCACCAATACTGGATAAGAATAACAAGGCTATAGCAGCCATTAGTTTATCTGGTCCAACACAAAGAATGAAATCAGGTGATTTCGACTACAAGATAAAACGCGTGCAAGAAGTCGCTCGAGAAATAAGTAAACAATTTCAATAGTAAACATATGCTCCAACCTGATATACCTTATAAAGGAAGAATCTGGTTGGAGTTTTTTCGTTCTGTAGACTTTATATAAGGGAAAACGTTATCGAGTGTTTTCCTTTTTCAGTTGACAAAAATCTGTTCAGGCGATAAAATGCGGGTATACACGTTTTTGAAACATCGTTCTAATTTCAAAAAATGTTAGCTTTGCCATTTAATATCAAGGGATTCCTAAATGCACAAGGATATTAAATGTTTATTCCGAGCCAACATGCCTAAGGGAGACTAAGGGTGACGGCCTGGCAAAAGCCACGAGGTTATTTGGGAAACCGGGTAGCCCTCCATACTCGAAAAGGAATAAGTGCAAAGTGTTTTAGTTGTTAAGGTTTAATGGGCGCACAATTGATCTCACAGTGGCAACACTGTGAGGCTGTTCTAAAAGACATTCTTATAAAGTCATAGGACATAATACATATCACTCAGTCAAACTGATCGCTAAGCGGTCAGTTTTTCTATAGTAAAGAGAAGTGATAATTGTTATCAATGTTTTTTCAATTAAAAGGAAAAAAGGGGATTGAAATGCAATTTCAATGGGTAGAAATTTCATTTCTAAAAAATCAAAAAACTTATGAAATAGGACATTGCTTTGCTATAAGCGTTATAATGACCGGCTTGTATAATGGAACGCCATTCCAAAAATGAGGAAAGCACCTATTGACAGAGTGTATATTTGATGATAATCTCAAAATAGAACGACGTTTCAAAATGAAAAAGTGAATAAAAATATGTTGGGGGGAGTATTTTTAAAGGTAGGTTAATTAGGTATTGTAATTATTAATTGGTTATTAAAAAAATGTTGTATTGAGGAAAATGAGTAAAGGGGTTTTGTAATGAATGACAAGCAATTCAAAAAGCCGAGTTTCGGATTATCTGTAGCGGCTTTAGGATCAATCGTTTTAAGTTTATTCTTTTGTATTATGGTTTTTAAAACCGTTTCGATTCAAGTTGGACTATTATTGGGTATTTTCTTTATTACTTTGATTTCAAGAACGTTAGGGTACAGATTTGAAGACTTAATGAAGTTTATGGCTGAGAGTATCGGCGAAGCTGCATTTGGACTTTGGTTCTTCATCGCTATCGGTGCTATCATCGGTGCGTGGATGGCTGCAGGTACTGTACCAGCAATCATTTACTACGGTCTAGGAATTATTTCACCAAAAGTATTCTTACCAGCTGGTTTATTACTTTGTAGTATAACAGCGCTTTGTACTGGTACTTCTTGGGGAACAATCGGTACAGTGGGTATTGCACTTGTAGGTATCGGTCAAGGTCTTGGTATTCCACTACCAATGACAGCAGCTATGGTTGTTTCTGGTGCGGCTTTCGGTGACAAGATGTCTCCAGTATCAGATACACCAAACTTAACATCTATGACAGCTGGTGCGGATCTTTACGATTCGATCAAAGCGTTCATCCAAACGATGACGCCTGCTTACATTATTTCGTTAGTAATGTTCACATTCTTAGGTCTTAAGTATGGATCTGGCGCTGCAAACCTTGCAGTAATTGAAGAAACTAGAAGCGTTATCGCTGCTAACTTCAACTTAAATCCATTGGTAATTTTACCAATCGTAATTTTATTAGCATTAAATCTTAAGAAATTCCCATCACTTCCAGCGATGACAATTGCAGTAATCTCAGGTTTACTTGTAGCAATTGTATTCCAAGGAATGAGTTTACCAAACGCATTAGAAGTTATTAACTCAGGTTTCTCTATCGAAACTGGATCTTCTTATGTAGACCCAATCCTTAATCGTGGTGGTCTTCAAAGAATGTTATGGACGTTCTCAGTAGCGTTTATGGCGATTTCAATGGGTGGTATCTTAAACAAAGTTGGATACATGGAAGCATTAATTGCTGACCTTATCAAGAGAGCGAAGTCAGTTGGTTCATTGTCGTTAATTGTAATGTTGTCTTCTATGATTTCATCTGCTGCATTCGGTGAAGCTTACCTATCGTTCATTCTTAATGGTACTTTATACAGAAAAGAATTTGATAAGAGAGGCTTAAACAGAGCGATGCTTGCGCGTCTTGTATCAGAAGGTGGTTTAATGATGACGCCACTTATGCCTTGGACAACTTTCGGTGCCTTTACAGCGACTACGCTTGGTGTATCCGGTTTCGAATTTGGACCATATGCATTCCTTAACTACTTGTGTCCGATTATTTCGGTAGCAATGTCTTACATGGGTATTGCAGTAGTTTGGAACAATAAAGCAAATAAAGGTAAGAGAAATTTCTCAGAAATCGATCTTACGAACGAACCAACTTTTGCTGAATAGTTAATTGATTTAAATATGGGCTCATTACTCCTAAAAGTAGATTATTTTTAGCACAGTGAGTAATGGGCTCATCCATTGTGAATTTAGTTTAGAAGGTGAAGAATGAGAGTCGTAATAGTTGGAAATAGTGCTGCTGGTTTAGCTGCAGCAAAAACTTTCAGAAAATATGATAAGAACAGTGAATTAGTGATCGTCTCAAAAGAAAAGGGATTACCTTACTCAAGGGTTCTTTTACCTTATGTATTAAGAGGCAAACTTGACTACGATAAAATTTTTATCAGAGGCGAAGCATATTATACGGAGAACAACATCAAGTATGTAGAAGATGCTGTTACTTCAATCGATGCTGACAACAAAGAATTAGTATTAGAAGAAAACGACAGAATGAGTTTTGACAAGTTGCTAATAGCGACAGGTGCTTATGCAGTTGCACCACCAATTGAAGGAATTAAACAAGAAGGCGTTTACCATATGTGGACGAGAAAAGACTTAGATGCGTTAGGTCCTTTATTCGATACGAAGAAAAGCGTTGTTGTTCTTGGTTCGGGTTTCGTTGCACTTCAAGCTGCTTGGTCGGCGCGTTATAGAGGCCTTGATGTAAAGGTTATCGAAATTGCTGACAGAGTAATGCCAAGTGTTTTAGATGCAGCCGGCGGAAAGCTAATTGCAGAAAAAATCAAGGAAAGTGGCGTAGAATTATTTACAGAAACGGTAACACAAAAGATTGAAAAATGTGATGATGGCAGTTTTGTTATCCATCTTAAAGATAAAGAAGCTATTAAGGCTGATTTCATGATTGTTGGTACTGGTGTTAGAAGTAACATTCAATTTATTGAAGACACAGGTATCGCAGCTGAAAGAGCGATTTTAGTTGATGAATATATGCAAACAAATGTTGAAGGCATCTACTCAGCGGGCGACGTTGCTGCAGGTCCAACAACATTCGGAGATAAGCATTTAACACATGCTTTATGGCCAACAGCAGTGGAAATGGGTGAAGTTGCTGGTGCCAATTTAGCAGGAAAGAAAATTGCTTATAGAGGAAGTTTAAACATGAACGTTACTCAAATGTATGATGTAACGGTTGCATCGATGGGCCTATTCAACGATGATCATATTGATGAAGCTTATGTATTCGATATGGATCGTTACGATGGTTACATGAAAGTTTGTTACAAAGACGGACTTGTAGTAGGTGCATGTCTAGTAGGTGATTCTGAAGCAGTGAAGTTGTTCGGTAAAATGAGAACAATCATCAGAAAAGGTATTAAAGCCGACTGTGCGCCAGAAAAACTTGAAAGCTTTTTGGATATCAAAATTTTTAGAGATAGAAAATAGATGGAGGTCTAAATATGAAGGTTGTTACTATGGATACATCCAAATGTGTTGGATGTAGAAACTGTGAACTTGCATGTGCTTTCGCGAATTCTAAAGCAACTTGTGAAAGAACAGAATCAAAAATTAAAGTAAATCATTATATTGAAGAAGAAGTACTTATCCCAATGACATGTTTACACTGTGAAGATGCTTGGTGTATGAATGTTTGTCCTGCAGCTGCAATTAGCAGAAACGAAGAGACAAATGCAGTTGAAATTGACGAGGAAAAGTGTGCAGGCTGTAAGATGTGTATCTTAGCTTGTCCATACGGTAACATTCATTTTGACGAAGAAAAATTAGTTAGCACGAAATGTAACCTTTGTGAAGGGAATCCTAGATGTGTAGGCCACTGTGTTGCTGCAGCACTTCAATTCGAAGAAGCTGAAGAGTTTGCTGAAAGATCTAGAAAAAAAGTTGACATGAGACTTGCTGAAACAATGAAAAATACGTGTAAATAAGGAGAGAGCATAATGGGAGAAAGAACAGTAGTAAAAACGACCTGTAGAATGTGCGGAACCTTATGTGGTATCGATGCACATATCGAAGACAATAAAGTTGTTCATATTGAAGGTAATAAGGACAGCGTTTTAAATAAAGGTAGAATTTGTATCAAAGGGAGTTCAGCTGTAACATGGTTAAACCACCCAGATAGACTTTACAAGCCACTTAAGAAAATGGAAAACGGTGAGTTTGTAGAAATCGAAATGGAACAAGCAATGGACGAAATCGCAGAAAAGCTTACTGGTATCCAGAAGCAGTATGGCGACAACGCTATTGGTGTTTGGAAAGGTGAAGGTATTGACTTCGCACAGCAGGAAGAGTTAGCAAGAAGATGGATCCATTCAGTTGGTTCTCCAAACTACTTCTCTAACGATACACAATGTTTTGCAAGTAGATACTTATCATTCAACTTAGTTTATGGCTGTTGGCCACAAGCTGATTATGACAATTCAAAGATGATCATCAACTGGGGTACAAACGCACCTATTTCTCACTCTTACTGGATGCAACAAATCAATAACGGTAGAGAAACTGGCGCAACACTAGTTGTAATCGATACAAGATACACAGACATCGCTAGACAAGCGGATATCTTCATCAAGATCAAGCCTGGTACTGATGCAGCACTTGCATGGGGTATTATCAGAGAAATGATCAAAAGAGATGAGCTTGATCATGAATTCATTGACAACTTTACAGTTGGATTTGATGAATTAAAGGCGTATGCTGAGCAATACACTTTCGAAAAAGTTAAAGAAATCACTGGCGTAGAGAGCAAATACATCACGCAAATGGTCGACGCAATCGCTAAGGCGAGACCACAAGTTTCTTCATGGGCTGGTACAGGTCTTGAGCATCAATCAAACGGCGTTAACTCTATCCGTTCGGTAACGATGATCGATGCACTTGCTGGTGCAATTGATAGAAAAGGTGGCATGAAAACGCCGGCTGGATTATCAATGAATGGTTTAACAATTTATGATGAAAAACCACTTCTTGAATTAGAGCCAATTGGTGCTAAGAAGTACCCAGTACTTTATGAAAGAAGACAAGAATGTCATACGTTGATGCTGATGGATCAAGTTTTATCAAGTGATCCATACCCATTCAAGGGTCTTGTAATGACTGCAGCAAACCCAGTATTAACAAATGCTAACACTGGTAAAGTTGAAGCAGCACTTAAAGCATTAGACTTATTAGTTGTTAAGGATTTATTCGTTACAGAAACGGCTAAATTAGCGGATTACATTTTACCTGCAGCTTCTTACTTAGAAAGAGAAGAAGTATTCTGTAACTCAGGAAAGCAAGCAGCATTTATCACTGGTAAATACATTGATAATGGCTTGCAAACTGAGTACGAAATGTTCAAAGGTTTAGCTGAAAGAATGGGCGCTGGCGAATACTTCCCATGGGCTGACGATCACGAATTAACTGAGTGGTTATTAGAGCCATCTGGATTTACAGTTGCTGATCTTAAGACAAACCCATCTGGATTTATCTTTGGCGAGTACGAATACGAAAAGCATAGAAGAAAAGCTGCAAACGGTGAAAAAGCATTTAATACACCAACAGGTAAAGTTGAATTATTCTCTGAGTACCTAGTTGAAAAAGGTATTGAAGGACTGAACGGTGTCCCTGAGTATCATGATCCGGCCTACATCCAACAAAATGATCCAGCATACCCATATTTAATGATTACGGGTGCAAGAGTTCAAAAGTTCTTCCATGGTAGATATAGAAACATCGAACAATTAAGAAAGACACATCCAAATGGATGGCTTGAAATTCACCCAGAAGATGCTAAAGAATTAGGCATCATCGATGGTGAAGCAATCAAGATTACTTCAAGAGTTGGTAGCATTGAGACTTTCGCTAAAGTTGTTCATGAAAAAGAAATCATCAGAGGTGCTGTACAACATACACATGGTTTTGTTAAGCAAAACATCAACTACCTGACGTATGATGATGTAACAGATCCAATCTCTGGTTTCCCAGCGTTAAAGTCGATTCAAATCAAGATCGAAAAGTTATAATAATCAAATTTAAAAAGATAAGGGCTTGTTTCCATCGACCTATAGATGGAAATAAGTCACTTCTTAGTTATAATAATCCAAATAGAAAGCAATCTATTTAGGATAAGAGAAGGAGAATATTATGAGCAAGGTAACAATATTTGCGGACAGATGTAAAGAGTGTGGTCTATGCGTTGCGAATTGTCCTAAAAAAGTAATCAGCTTTGTTGAAGAAATCAACGCAGCTGGCTATAGACCTGTACAAATTGATGATGAAGCGTGTATCGCATGTGGGATTTGTTACGTAACATGTCCAGACGGCGTATACGAAGTGAAATAAGGAGGAACTTGACATGGCAGAAATGTGGAAAGGGAATCACGCAATAGCTGAAGCAGCTGTAAGAGCTGGTTGTATGTTTTACGCAGGATACCCAATTACCCCATCAACAGAAATTATGGAATATCTTTCATATAGATTACCAGAACTAGACAGAGCATTTGTTCAAGCGGAAAGTGAGCTTGCAGGTGTTAATATGATTATCGGTGGCGCAGCATGTGGATACAGATGTTTAACAGCTTCTTCAGGTCCTGGTATCTCTCTTAAGCAAGAGGGGATGTCTGTACTTGCAGATGAAGAATTAGCAGCAGTAGTGATCAACGTTGTAAGATACGGTAACGGCCTTGGAACTTTATACTCAGCACAATGTGACTACCATAGAGAAACAAAAGGTGGCGGTAACGGTGACTACAGAGTAATCGTTCTTTGTCCTGGTTCTATTCAAGAAGCAGTTGATCACGTATCATTAGCATACGAATTAGCTGAAAAATACAGAATGGTAACAATGATCATGACTGAAGGTGCATTAGGCCAAATGATGGAGCCTGTAACAATGCCGGAATTCCAAGAAGTTAAGAGAAATCCTTGGGCATTGGACGGTCATTACTCATACAAGAAAATCGGTATCTTTGATAGAGATTCTATGAAAGAAGCGGTTGAACTAAATGATAAATATGCAGCTGTAAAAGCAAACGAGCAAAGATGGGAAGATCAAGGTCTTGAAGACGCAGATTACGTATTCGTATCTTACGGTTTACCAGGACAATCAACAATCGGTGCTGTTAAGCAATTACAAGCTGAAGGACATAAGATTGGATTTATTAGACCAATCACTGCATGGCCTTTCCCTGAAAAAGCATTTGAAAAGATCAATCCAAATGTTAAAGGCCTTATTACGGTAGAAGCAAATGCAACGGGTCAAATGGTTGACGACGTAGCATTATATATCAAAAAAGTACAAAAAGACAGAAATGTACCAGCGTACTGTTTACCGTACGTTTACGGAATTCCAGCAATGAAAGACATCAAGAGCGATTTCGCTAAGGTTGTAGCTGGAGAAATCAAGGAGGTATACTAGGATGGCAATTAAGAGAAAAGTACCTGCAATTATTGATAAGCCTATGAATTTCTGTCCAGGATGTGGTCACGGTATCGTAGCAAGACTTATTTGTGAGTGTCTAGAAGAACTTGGTCAAGACAACAACGTTATCTTCCCAGTAGGTGTAGGCTGTTCATCTAACTTAGGTGGTGGCTTTACAGCGGATAGATTCCACTGTCCACATGGTAGAGCATCTGCAGTAGCAACTGGTATGAAACGCGTATCTCCAGAAAACCTTGTCATTGCTTATCAAGGGGACGGTGATGCATACTCGATCGGTATCGCTGAAACAATGAATGCAGCATATAGAAATGAAAAAATCACTGTAATTACAGTAAATAATACAAACTTTGGTATGACAGGTGGTCAAATGTCTTGGACAACTATGCCAGGTCAAAAGACGACGACGTCACAAACAGGTAGAGACTGTTCTATCACTGGGGCACCTATTAAGTTCCCTGAGATGGTCGCTTCACAATTTGATGTTGCTTATGTTGCTAGAGGTAGTGTTCATACACCAGCTGAAATCAACAAGTCGAAGAAATACATCAAAACTGCTATCCAAGCACAAATGAATGGTGAAGGATACTCAATGGTAGAAATTCTTTCTCCATGTCCAGTTAACTGGGGTCAAACGCCAGTTCAAGCAATGGAAACAATTGCTAAGAACATTGTTCCTTACTATCCTCTTGGAGAGCTTAAGAAGAAGGAGGCAGAATAAATGAAAGAAATCGTATTTGCAGGCTTCGGTGGTCAAGGTGTTTTAACATCAGGTCTTATCGTTTCAGAACTTGCAGTTAAAAAAGATATGAAAGTTACTTGGATGCCATCGTATGGATCAGCTATGCGTGGCGGTACAGCCAACTGTACAGTTAAATACTGCAACGACAGAATTTACAATCCTTCTCAAGAAGAGCCAGACGTGTTATTGGCTATGAATACACCATCTTTTGAGATGTTTATTGATCGTGTTGCACCAAATGGGACATGTGTTGTGAACAGCGACATGGTAACATATGATCCAGCAAGAAGACCGGATGTGAACTTCATTGAAGTACCATGTGCGACACTTGCTAATGAAATCAATCATCCAAAAGGGGCAAACATCATTATGACAGGTGTTATCGTTAAAGCCCTTGGTGAGTTTACTGACCAAGAAGCAATCGATGGCATGAATGAGATGTTCGCTAAAAAAGGCAAAGGGAAATTTGCTGAAATGAACACTAAGGCAATTGAAATTGGTTTAGCGTTCAAATAATTGATATACCCTTATAGGAACACCACAATTTGTTTTATATGTATTACCCAAAGAAGTTTCCATAAATAATTTTAATAAAGAAATCTCCTGTGAATAACCTCCTAAATTGCTAGAACCCGTATTGTTATTCACAGGGGGTTTTTCTTTTTTTGTATACTGAATAAGCCCTTCCGCCCTCTCCGCCCGCTCCGCCCGCTGGATTGTTTTGTCTCATAGACTGATATCGTGAATCTCAGCACTTATAAAAGATCCGCCATAGCGGTGGCAAAACTCGCTAGGCTCAGACAGGTTGTCCCCTTCTTCTATGACGGTTCTTTTATAATCTTGAGCTTCATCGACATCAGTCTGAAGTCGTCTGCACCAATCAAGCGGGCAGATAGGGCCGAAGGGCTTTTGTATCCATAAATGATAAAAACAGTGTGAATTAAAGGGCTTCTAGGTGGCTTATGCGAGAAGCTACGTCGCTCACTGAGATCGCATCTATTCGTTCGCGGGGCTCACTCATGCATCAAAATAAGTGTCACTAGATATGCGGGCAAGCCCACCTTTCTAGTGACACTTATTTTGATGCGCTTCTCTTACAAGATTTTGGAAATTTACAAGGGTTTTGTTAGGGGGATGTAGAATGGTATTAGAGGGGAAGAGTAGTTAGTATATGGAGTACGTGAACAATGAAGTTAGATGAAATATTTAAGAAGAGGTATTGTAAGATATGAAATTAAGAAATGTTGCAATTGTAATAGTAGTGTTGTTATGTTTAAGTATAGGATCTGGGTTGTGGCTATTTAATAAATTAACATCGTCGATGGAAGTTACTAATTCTATTGATGTAGAATTAACCATGCAAGAGGTAGTAGAGGAGAATGTTTATATAACAATGGTAATTAGTAATAATAGTGATAAGGCTATTGTTGACTACAAGGTTGGATTAATATTGAGTTCAACAAATTATATTGATATAAAATCTTCAGAAAAAAATGAACCGTTAAACGCTAATGCCAAGAAGGAATTCAAATTTGTATATCCAAAAGACAAGGTTACATATGACTTTCTAAATCCTGATGATTTTGAAGTACATGTTGAAGGTTACATTGAGGAAGTAGGGAAATACAACGATTTTACCTTAGATTCACATTACCAATATTACGTGCAAAAAAGAGAATCAAACTAGATTCTTAAATACTTCATCTAACACGACGGTTAGCAACATACTCAAGAGAAAGTGTTATAGATGGTTAGAGATGAATAGAGTTAGGATGTTCACGCAATAGTACGTGTATTGGGAGAGCACGTCGCGAACTGCGAGAACGTTATATGAAAGTACAAAACGATTAATCGGAGGAGATACATCAATGACTAAAAGTACGAAGTTTTCAGTACTATTATTACTACTGAGTATATTAAATTTAACTATAATACTGGTTCACCAATCTGTGATGCAATATACTGTGGAAATGTTTACTGAACACAGATTGATTTCGAATTTCATGTTACGTGGAATTGTATATGTAACTTATGGTTTATTACCATTCACTTCTTGTTCGGGTGCTTTTATGATACTTAAAAAGTCAGGTCGCAATAAATATGTTGTTATATCAATAGTATTGAGTTTAGTGTCCATTTATTTAGTGTATTTTCAAACGGGAATCACTATGATTTTATATTGATATTTGACTCGTTTTAAACCTTCATATAACACGATGTTTAAAGACATTCCATTCTTAGAATAGGGTGCTGCGTGTTGACTAGGAGAGGTGTTTGATTTATAGAAATTAAAAGATGAGCAAGGAACGATCTCGAATCACGGAAACGTTAGCTGAAATCTTTACTAAATAGATGCTATGTAGGAGGTTCATATGAAGATTAGAAAAACAATAGTATATAATGGTAATGAGTTTAACCTTAGAAGTGAAGTGGTTGGATTCCTTGATTATTATCCAAATGATAACTCACTGAGTATATATTTAACAGTAGGTGGAGATGTTCACAAGTTCTTTAATCGAACATTTTGTAGCTGGTTAATGGATAAGTACTCTATGTTTTGTAATTACTCTTCAGTCTCCTTATTTTTAAGTGAGCGTGAGATGGAGCAGAATTTGAAATACGAATTGCCGCTTCTAGATCTAAAATATCGCGAGACACAAAAAGTATTATATTATAACTTGACAGATGAAGTGGAAGATTACTTCAAGGAGAAATACATAGATGATGATGGTGAAATACAGTGGTTTAGTTTCAACTATTACGTTATCAATAAAGTTCATAGCTCTGTGATGAGTGTAGATCATTGTGGAGAGGAATATCACTTAAATCTATCAAATGAAATAAAGTATGAGCAAATTTCTGAATTTATAAAGACATGTAATTTTAAATTATGTGACTATGTGCTTAAGCGTAAGAAATCCGTAAACACTTCACCTAACACACCAGTTAGCGAAACTTCCGTTTTATAGATTGGGTGTTACGTGAGGAAATACAATGGTGGGTTAAGTTTATAGATATAAAGATAAACAAGGCACGATCACTAGTCAGCGACAATCCCACGCTGTTAAATGTGAGCTGTAAAAGTGCTGTTATCAGAGTCTGTTAGGCCAATTTTTTTAGAGGGAGAGATGATTTTATGAAACCATGTCAGCGTGTATGTGAGACTTTAAAAGAGATGGAAATTGAATATCAATTGGTTGAGCATCCACCAGCATTGACGACAGAAGATGCAGATAAATTTATTGAAGGTATAGAGGGCGTGCGTACGAAAACGCTTTTTTTAAGCAATCGAAAGAAAACTCAGTATTATCTTTTAATAATGGATGATGCTAAGCGGTTGGATATGAAGGAACTTGGTGGAAAGATAAATGAAAAAGGCATGAAATTTGTGAGCGCAGATGTCTTGTTGGAGAAAATGTCTTTATCGCCTGGAATAGTGTCACTATTTGGTTTAATAAACAATACAGAACGGGATATCAAAGTGTGTTTAGACAAAGAGATGTTAGTAGAGTCCTTCATGAGTTTTCATGCAAATGTTAATACAAAGACGATTTTTATTGCGACTAGGGATATGTATAAATTCATTGAAAATTTAAGTTGTGAGTATCAGATTGTCGATTTGTAAAAATCTAGTAAAACATCTTAGGAGAGACACCATGAGAATAAAAAGATTAAAATACCTGCTTCTAATTGTCCTTATCATTGTATTGGGACTACTATCTAGACAAATTACATTCATCCCCTTATTCACTGGAGACATTCTGTGGGCGACGATGATGTTTTTTATCGTTCGATTGATAGTGATGGACTGGGAGATTAAGACCATAGGCATTATCAGTTTAGCTATCTGTTATATGGTTGAGTTGAGCCAGTTGTATCAAGGGGAGTGGGTCAACAGTATAAGGGGGACGCTGCTAGGACGGTTGATATTGGGTCAAGGATTCCTATGGAGTGATCTTATTGCCTATGCTGTTGGAATTGGTACTGCAATCTGTTTGGAATGGGTAATTCGGAGAAAATCACAAATTGTGGATTCGGAAAATAGATAATACGAAAGGACGAATAATGTTAGACTATCTAGGCAAAACAGTTAAAGTAACGATGGATAGACCGCTTGGCTCTAAACATCCTGAGTATGACCTCATCTATCCCATTAATTATGGGTATATTAATGGCACGGTATCCGGTGATGGTGAAGAGATAGATGTCTATGTCCTTGGTGAATTTGAACCTTTATCCGAGTATGAAGGGGTGGTTATCGCTGTGATTCGGCGGTCTGATGACAATGAGGATAAGCTGGTGGCCGCAAAGCAATTAAACAGTTATTCTAAGGAGCAGATCGTGGCGCTGACGGAATTCCAAGAACGTTATTTTACATCGGAAGTCATAATGATGGCATAATTATTGAGGATACAAAAGAAGCGTTTGAAACTCCTCCTAAAAAAAGAGATTACGAAAATACATAGGCAGACAGCAAGAGGTCACAGAACAATACGATACATTAAAAGCTGAAAAGGAAATAATACAATCAAGCTATATGAATAAAACACATGGATCAGAACTATCTGAGCCATGTGTTTTTGTAGTTTTTGTACTAGAGTCATTATAAAGAACAATACATAATGTCGCTAGATACAATTACAATTGAATCGATACAATTGAGTGGAAATTTAAAATAATGAACAATTGTATTGCAATGCATATTGGTAATAGTGTAAAGTTTACTGTGATACTGGAAAGCAAACAACTGAAACTTAAGTTATTTTTAGCTTTCTAAATAAAACATAATAAGTGGGGGCATTAAAAAATGAAAAAAATGAAGTTCATACTGGCAGCAATTTTTGTAATGGCATTGCTAGCTGGCTGCACACAAAAAGAGGAAGAAGTTATTAGAATGGGTTTTGTACCCATGCGAGATGGTGACAAATTGATTGAATCCGTTCAACCTTTGGCTGAAATGTTAACAGAAGAATTAGGGGTGAAAGTTGAAGCCTTTACTGCGACCAACTATGTAGGGGTTGTTGAAGCAATGGGCTCTGGGGAAGTTGATTTTGGTATTATTCCACCGTTTGCATATGTGCTGGCCAATAAAGAAAGTGACGCACAAGTTGTGTTAACAGCAATAAACAAACATGGCGGCAGTAGTTATAAATCACAATTCCTAGTGAGCAAGGATTCTGAAATCACAACTTTTGAAGACATCAGCGGTAAGAAGTTAGCGTTCGTTGATCCTTCATCTTCTTCAGGATACTTATTTCCAGGTGCGCACCTAAAGGGTGAAGGGATTGATCTTGAAAGTGATTTGGAGTACATCTATGCAGGTGGACATGATAAAGCACTTCAACTGCTTTTGAATGGTGATGTGGATGTGGCAACGACATTTGTTGATGCAAGAGAAAAGTATTTAAAGGATTTTCCTGATGCAATTGAAGCAACATCGGTATTAGGCTACACAAGGGACATTCCAAACATCAGTGTCACTGTAAGAGGAGATATGGATGAAGCCTTACGTGTGCAGATAAAAGACGCCTTGATGACAGTATCAGAAACAGAAGAGGGGTCAACTTTATTCAGAGAACTATTTAACATGTACGGATTTGTTGAAGCAACAGATGCTGATTATGACGTTATTAGAGATACTGCTGCAGAAATGGATGTAGATTTAAGAAACTAAGAGGTGAATTGGAATGATAAAGCTAGAAAATGTGTCTGTGCTATACAATAAAAAAAATTTAGCAGTTGATGATGTTAGCTTAAACATTGAACAAGGTCAATTCGTAGGCGTCATTGGATTAAGCGGTAGCGGTAAATCAAGCTTGCTAAAAACCATTAATCATCTTGTACGACCACATAGTGGGGCCATACACATAGAGCATACCGATATAGGACGTTTAAATCACAAAGAGTTAAGGCGAGTGAGACGTGAGATTGGCTTCATATTCCAAGAGTATAATTTAGTTGATAAAATATCTGTTTTAGAAAATGTATTATTGGGAAGGCTTGGCTACAAGTCTTCCCTAAAATCGTTCTTTGGATTATTTGATGACGAGGATTATGAAATGGCACTCAATGCTCTTGGACAAGTTGGGCTAAAAGATAAGACCTTTGTTCGGGCAGACCAACTGAGCGGTGGCCAAAAACAGCGTGTTGCAATTGCTAAAGCATTATGCCAAGAACCTAAAATGATTTTGGCGGATGAACCGGTTTCAAGTTTGGACATATCGTCGGCACAAGTAGTAATGGACAATTTCAAGGAAATAAATAGCAAGAGTAAAACGACAATCATGATCAATCTTCATGATGTTAATCTAGCAAGAAAATATTGTTCAAGAATCATTGCATTAAGAGATGGGAAACTGTTCTTTGATAAAGAAGTAGGTGATATAAGTGATCAACAATTACAAGCGCTTTATCGATAAAACTCAAAACAAGCATTATGTGTTCCTCGCCATGTTACTTACAGTTTTGGCGACTATCGGTATTAAGATAGAGTTCGACTTATTCAAAATTATTGGTGGGATTCCAAGCATGTACAATTTAGTTGAAAGAATGTTTAATCCAAACTGGTCCTATGCTAGCGAAGTTTTTTCAAAACTATTAGAAACAATTAATATTGCAGTCGTATCCTCTATTGCTGGTGTATCGCTATCGGTGCCCTTTGCACTGTTAACAGCAAGAAACATTGCGCCGAATCATATTCTTTCGCTATTCTTAAACAGCTTTTTTTCCCTTTTAAGAACAATTCCAAACTTAATTTGGGCAGCACTGCTTGTCAGTATTTTTAGTATTGGGAAATTGCCAGGGACGGTTGCACTCACAATAACAGCTCTACTCGTTTCTTTAAAACTACTTAAGGAAACCATTGAGACGATTAATAGCAACTTGATAGATTCCGTTAAATCTACAGGGGCAAATCAGTTACAAGTTCTTCGATATTGTGTTCTACCGACAATGTCGGAGAGAATAACATCAATCTTTTTTATGGTTCTTGAGATTAACATAAGGAGTGCAACTGTACTCGGTCTTGTTGGAGCTGGTGGTATCGGTCAAATTATGTGGAGGGATTTAAATCACCTGAGATACGACAACTTGGCAACATTGGTCTTGATACTCTTTTTAACGATTTTATCAATTGATGGCGTGAGTTTTTTTGTGAGAGAAGGATTAAAACACAAATTTGTTATACATAAATCAGTAGCATCCTATCAGCGTTTTCGGCAGTACAAAAATTATGGCTTATTGGCATTATTGCTATCAATTGTTTTATTAAACATGAATATGATAACAATCAGTGCTGATCGGATGAAAGTAGGATTGGAGCAAGGACTCATCATAATAAATGGGATGATGCACCCAGACGTAAGCTATATTCCAAAATTAGTCGAAGGATTGACAACCAGCTTTTTTATCGCTATTTTTGCAACGATTGTTGGTGCGATTAATGCACTCCTCCTAACATTTTTTGCAGCACTGAACACATCTCCGAGTAAAATCGTGTCCATATTAACAAAAATAGTGATTAATGTATTAAGGACATTTCCGCCCATTGTAACCGCTATTATTTTCTTTAGAGGTGTAGGACCTGGTTCCTTGGCAGGTGCTTTGGCATTGAGTTTGTATACGACAGGTGTCTTAACCAAACTCTACAGTGAAGTGATTGAAAGCGTTCACGAGAATATCAAAAACAGTATTGCTATAACAGGCGCCTCAACTTTATGTTGTTATAGGCACAGTATATTACCAGAGACCTTCACTATGTTTCTAAGTCTTGCCCTCTATAGATTGGAATCAAATATTAGAAATTCAACCATTCTAGGGATTATAGGTGCTGGAGGAATCGGTACTATATTGGCCATGAATATCTCATGGCGTAACTGGGATCGGGTAGGTCTTCTTATTCTAGGTGTGTCTATGATGATTATTTCTATTGATATGATCAGTCAGTATATTAGAAAAAAAGTACTATAGCCTAACCTAAGGATGTAAATATAACTCAAATAAATAAAACACATGCATCAGAAAGTCCTGAGGCATGTGTTTTTTATGTTCTTATTTTCTAATCATAGGATGTTCTATTTACTCCTTATAAAACCAATAAAACACCGCTGACAACACAAAGCTGCCTAGTGCAAAGAGTGTTGTGCCGTAGATGCCAGACTGTGTCACGCCAGTCGGTCCACCTGCGATGGCTTCCATCAGGTTGACGCCGTTGCCTGTGACGAGCAGTAGGGGCACGACCCCTATTGAGATAAGGAAGGCCATTTTTAGAAAGAAGCCCTGTATCCCGAAGAAAAGGCCATCGATACTGACGCCACTCTTGTCGTGTTCCTTTGAGATGATGTCACTCAGCATTGCTGGTGGAAAGATGAAGCCAAGACCTGAAATTGGTATCCCCATAAGACCAAACAGCCAGATGCCTGCGCTGATGGGCAAGGTCTTCCCAAGATTGAAGAGAGCGATGGTCAAGACAATCAGCAGGGCCAGTGAGGCAATGACAAGGCGTCTGTAACCAGTTTTCCGAGACAATCTATTGATTGGATAGAAAAATGCGCCCGACGTCAGAAATAGGGCTGCTGATGCCATGGTGATATATTCTTTTCCAAATCCCATAATATCTTCAACATAATAGTTGATACAGGTTCTTAAGGTATTGAACCCTATAAAGAAGAAAAGAAAGCCGCCTAAGTAGAACAGGAAGTTCCTATTGTGAATCATATGGCTGATTGCTTCTTTAAAAGGTGTTTTTACGTCGTTTGCCCTGTGGGCGGCGTACTTAGTCTCATTTACGGTAAAGCTGGTAATCAACATACCGATAAGGGCAAAGGCACTGAGTGCCATGACCATGCCACGAATGCCTTTTTCTGTATCGCCCCCACCAAAGTAGGCGATGAGTACGCCTGGTAGAATCATGGCGATTGCCGAGTAAACAAGTCTAAACACGGACTGCCAAGTCGATAGGTTCAGGCGGTCGTCCGAGGTCTGTGACAGTTCAGAAATCAGGGCGTTATAGGGTGCGCCAACCACACTGTAGCATATGAAAAACAGCGAGCCTACGAGAGGTAGATGGACTGTGATCGGTAAAAAATCGATGGGATAAAAAAATCCGATGGTGCAGAGTACCAGTGGTAATGCGCCAATAAATACAAAAGGGATTCGGCGTCCCCAGGGGGTGCGAATATGGTCTGAGGCATAACCAACAATCGGGTCGAAGATCATGTCGACAAATCGTGCGATAATCAGGGAGATGGTAATGCCTATTGGTGAGATCAGCGGTAAAAGACCTGAATTGCTAGGGGGTAAGTAATAGTAAAGAACCCACTGAACAAATATCTGGTCCAGTATTGCATAACTGACTCCAATCCCATAGAGTAGTTGTATTTTTAATGGTAGGGTTGATTTTAAGTTTTCTATTTTAGACATGTTCATTACCTTTTTTCTTTGATAATGTCCCGCGAACGCTTTTTTCTTCTCTATTTATGATCTTAACGATGTTTTCACGGTGCTTGTAGAGGCTTAACAGACTGATGATAACACTGATCATCAGTGGCACAATACCGAAGTGGAGGAAATGGGTCATTATAATGAATGAAAGCAGCAAACTAAAGGTTCCGATAACGATATAGTCACTGATAAATGTAGCCGCAAGTAGAATGATGAGTCCTATGATTCCCATTCCGATGTTTAGCCCAAAGAGTAATCCTATAAGCGAGGCTGTGCCTTTCCCGCCTTTAAAGCCCATGTAAAATGGATAGTTATGACCTAGGATGACACAAAATCCTGTTAGGTAGAGTAGTGTGTTTATTTGTGATGTTGTTCCAAATAGGTCTTTGATAAACCAAAGGGCGATGGTGGCTTTAAGTATGTCGATAAGAGCCACGATAAAACCCATCTTTTTTCCGTATGCAACCGTCATGTTTGACGCCCCTGCATTGCCGTTCCCTTTATCCCTGATATCCTCTTTTAAAATAAATTGACTGATGAGATAAGCGGGTTGTAAACACCCAAGTCCATATCCGATCAATATACTATATAAATAACTCATTGTTGCCTCCTAACTATATTATTCGTATTAATTGCATCATGGGTACCATTATTTCATAAAAGTATTAAGAATGACTTTAGAAATACTTTAGAATTCCTTAGAAGCATTTTTAGGAACACCCCTTAAACTAAACTTATATTAAGTGTGAACGATTTGAAGGAGGAGTTTGATGAATATAACAGAGTTGAAGATGCCTAAGAATTTTTTAGGAAAGATCTCATCAATGTTCGTAGATAAATATAAAGTTGTTTATCTGATTATTTTAACATTATTCTTAACAGGCGGTCTAGCCTATATGGGGATAGCCAAGGAGACTGTACCGGACATATCCATGAATATGATGTATGTTAATACAGTTTATCCGGGCGTGTCGGCGGATGATATCGAATCCCTGGTGACCGAGCCTATAGAAAAAGCGGTCGAGGGACTTGATGGTGTCACACAGGTAACATCTGACACGTCGAATAATGTGTCGACAGTTTATGTAGAGTTCGAAGACGATTATGACATGGATCAAGCAGAAACGGACGTGAACAATAAAATTAACAAAGTGAACTTGCCAGACGGTGCAATGGATCCTTTGGTTGGTGTATTTGAAACTGGTGAAATGCCAATTTTCAAATTGACGGTTACTGGGGACTATGACCTAGCGGCTTTGAAATCATTTGCAGAAGAAATTCAAAGTGATATCGAAAAGGTAGCGGGTGTTCGTGAGGTAACGCTTTCTGGTGGTTATGAAAGAGAAATACAAGTACTCATTGACTTCAACAAATTAGCGGAGTATGGCCTTGACATCAATACAGTGAAAAATACATTACAGGCATCAAATATCAATGTACCAGCTGGTGATGCTGCCATCGACAATGAATTGATGAATATACGTGTTGATGAAAGTTTTACATCTATTGAGCAAATTGAAAATTTGATGTTGTTGTCGGCTAACGGTAGCAGAGTCTTTCTAAAAGATGTGGCAAGAGTTCAGGATAGTCATAAAACACCAGATTCTTATTCGGATGTTTATGTTGCAGAGTTAGGTGAAGCCAAATCGACGCCGTCGGTTTACTTATCTGTAAAGAGAACGGCAGGCTATGACATTGTTCAGCCATGTGAGAATATTAGAGCGGTTATTGAGGACGCGCCAGGAACAAGTCTTCCAAGTAATGTAGAGTTGATTACCACTGCAGATAGATCGGTGGATGTTACGGAAGATTTATCAACGGTTATGAACAATGCCCTTGGTGGTCTTGTAACAGTAATCATCGTGCTCTTTATTTTTATCGGATTGAATGAAGCCTTAATCGTTTCGACAGTTATTCCATTATCCTTATTAATGACATTAATGGTCATGCAACAAGTTGGTCTTACATTAAATACGATTTCATTGACAGGTTTTATTATTGCTCTTGGTCTTTTAGTAGATAACGCTATCGTTGTAATGGAAAATGTGGATAGATTAAGAGAAGAGGGTGCCAATAGAATAGATGCGGCCAAAGCAGGATCCAATCAGGTAGCGCCAGCAGTATTTGCAGCAACGCTTACAACAATCGGTGCCTTTATACCGGTTGCCATGATGGGTGGCATGATGGGTAAGTTCTTGGCGGTTATGCCTAAGACGGTAATCATCATCATTGCAGCATCATTTTTTATGTCACTTGTTGTGACACCGGCACTCTGTGCTAGATTTTTACCGAAGTTTAAGGTTGATGAGAAAAAAGAAATCATGAAGTCCAAGAAGAAAACAGTCGTGTCTATAGTTATTGTATTTGCATTATCCTTATTTGCCTTTGCAAATGACTTTAAAGTTGAACTGTTAACGATAGTTGCAGCCTTTGCCTTTACAGGTGTCTATGTGGCGAAACTATACTTTACCAAGCGAAGCCATTCTGAAGACTACGTTGGCTACATCGATCGATACAAGAACTTTATGTTCAAGATGCTGAAGAAGGGCAAGCAAAAAACAGCAATTGTAGCAACTGTAATTCTTGTCTTAGTGGCAGCGATCGGTACGATTCCAGCAGGCATCCTAAAACTGGAACTCTTCCCTTATGAGGAACCGACAAGTGTTAATGTCAACATTACAGCACCGGTAGGAACCTTATTAGATGATACAAGAACAATCACCTATATGGCAGAACGTTATATATTTGACTATACAGACGTTGAATCATTCAATACCACTATAGGTGGCGGCAGTGAAAATGAGGCAACGATTAGTGTGGAACTGATTGATGCAGATGATAGAACATTAAAGAATGACGAATTAATCGATGCATTCCGTGAGGATTTTGCCAATATCCCAGGGGCGAATTTTGAGGTAGACGCTCAAAACTCTATGAGTAGAATGAGTGGTGGTAAAGCCATTTCTCTTGGACTGATGGGCGATGACTTGGAGGAGCTGAATGCTTATGCTGAAGAGTATTTAGCAGTCCTGGAAACAATCGACGGAACGGTTGAACCGAGTATCTCCTCAAAAGGCGGTTTAAAAGAGTTAAGTATCGATATCGACAACAACAGAGCCTTTGTCTATGGTTTAAACGTATCGACAATTGCTCAGGAAATTAGAAATCAAGTATCAGGAAACACGGTAGGTGTTTATAAAGAAGAGGGCGAAGAATATGACTTGTCAATTTATTACGAAGAAGGTCGTATCACTTCGGTAGAGGATTTTGACAAAATCAATTTCTTGGCTGGAGACGGCTCGGTTGTCAACTTCAATGAAGTAGCGACAATCAAGTACGGTGAAAGCACTGGTCTTATTCAAAGAGAAGACGGTAAAAAAATCGTTAAGGTTGAATCAGACTTAGCCTTTGGTGAGAATGCAAATGTGGTCAACAAGAAATTCATGAAGGCTGTAGAAACGATTCAATTACCAGATGACATCACAGTACAAGTTGGCGGTGAATCAAGTGATTTAGCGGAGCAAATGGCTGAAATGACAAAGAACTTCGGTATTGCCATGCTACTGGTTTATATCGTCTTAGTTGTACAGTTTAACTCACTGACACAACCGATTGTTATTCTTCTTAGTGTACCGTTTGCCATTATCGGCGTTGTATTCGGCCTGATTGTTACAGGCAATAGTTTGGGATTCTATGCCATGTTCGGTATTGTGGCCCTTGTAGGTATTGCGGTAAATGATGCAATCGTACTGATTGATTACATCAATTACTTGAGAGGTGAAGGTGTTGAAAAGCACACAGCTATTTCAGAAGCGGTTAAGACAAGATTCCAACCGGTACTTGCAACATCATTGACAACAATCGGTGGAGTATTGCCACTCGCTTTATTCAACTCGACCTTCAGTCAGCTTGGATTTGCATTAATCTTCGGTCTTATGGCCTCAACAGTGTTGACCTTATTGATTATCCCGATCGTTTACAATGCAATGGACAATATTAGTACAAAACTAGCAAGTAAGTTTGCTAAAGAATAGGAGTGTATAAAATGAAATTTAACAAGAAAACATATTTTAGTTTAGCAGCTGTGCTAGTGGTGGTTTTAGCGGCAGGTAGTGTCATGATGAAGATGCCGGGCGGCAAAGCAAATGCGGAAATGCGTAGTAACCTATCAGAGGATATGAATATTCCTGTATCGACAGTTGCTCTTGAAAAAGGGCAACTGGAAGATACAATCTTTGCAGTCGGTTCGGTGGAACCATCGGCGACATACGCGGTCAATGCAAAAGTAAACGGTGAAGTCGACAAGGTATTCGTTACTGTAGGTGATACAGTAAATGAAGGGGATGTGTTATTCATGATGAAAGATGACACCTTTACTTCTGATAAAGCATCAAAGAGCCAAAGCCTTAAGAACCAAATGGATTTAGCAAAGATACAGTATGATCAGTCAACGAAGACTTATAATGACACCAAACTGTTATTTGACTCTGGGGCCGTGTCGTCGGACCAATTGGACCAAGCGGAACTTGGCTATAAGAATGCTAAAGCGAGTTACGAAAATGCGCGATTAAGTTATAATGCGACACTGTCGTCATTAGGGGACCAAACAGATTTTTACACGGTAAAAAGCCCAGTGTCAGGTCTCGTGACAGAAAGAAACATCGAAGAAGGCATGTTCGCTTCTAGCCAAAATGGTGTAACGATTATTGTGGATGATTCATTGAAGATTGATGCAACTGTAGCCTCGAAATATATTTCAGATGTGGCCATCGGTCAACCAGTAGACATTTACGTCAATACCTTGGATAGTCGTTTCAAAGGGGAACTTGCTTCCATATCATATGCAGCTAAAAAAGGATCTTATCCAGTAGAGGTAATGTTTACAGAGACCGACGACACAATTTATACAGGCATGTTTGCGGAGTTAGAAATTGAAATTGCAAGTAGAGAAGGGATTTTACTTCTACCGATTGATGCCCTTATCAAAGAAGGCAGCCAGTCTTATGTATTCAAAGTAGTGGATGGGATTGCAGTGAAAACACCTATTGAAATGGGCATTCGTTCGAGCGCGACTGTTGAAGTAGAAAAAGGTGAGTTAGCTGAAGGGGACATAATTGTCATTGAAGGAAAAGAATTTTTAAGAGATGGTGTCAAAGTCATGGTGCAATAAAGCAATTTAGATTAAAGGGGTAAAATGGGTATGATATTGAAAAAAAAGCGTAGACGGATGAAAGAAGTTCAAAAAATAAGAGCGTGTATGTTTTTGTCATGGGTCTTCTCTATTATCATTCCCATTGTACTCATAATAGGTATTAATCTTATGACACATGGTTCGGGTGCCTTTGAAGCACTCACGCATCCGGATTATTTTAGTGAGCAAATATACCAGTTAGAGGAATTAAACGATTTTGAGTATATTACCAAAACATTTGAGAATTTGACGAATGAACAACCGTCTCAGGATGCAGTGAATAACTTGATTGCAAGGTTATCCATTGGAGACACAAATGAGGGTAAAGATGAGGGCATCATCATAATACGTAAAGCGGATGAGATCGTTAACTCCTTGAAATATGGTCCGCCTATTACAGGTGCATTACTTGAAAAATTCAATCAATTGCCAAGTGATATTTTGCCAGAATTCCATCCCGGTAGAGAGACCAATAATGAGCTTCTTTTCAATGAAACAGGTTATGTCATTACGAGGCAACAAGATTTTTATTTTGATGATGGGGATGAAGGGAGCGTATTTTACTTAAGAAAATACACTGATATACCAGGTAAAATAGCAGCAACTGTCGGACGTAATGTCTTATACCTACTTCTGATGATGTTTGGTGTGCATGCAGTCATGGCTTATGTTATGGCAAAAAAATTCACACGACCCGTTGATCTTATGGTTATTGCGACGGAAGAAGTGACAGCTGGCAATTATAATTATCGCATACCGATCGCCCAACCTAATTTACTCGCTCAATTATCCTCTTCTTTGAATGATATGATTGTTGAACTTGATAAAGGTAAGCGGTATCAGGAGAGAATTGAATCTGTTCGCGCGGAGTTCATCGCCAATATGTCTCACGATATGAAAACGCCTTTAACCTCGATTAAGATTCATGCACAGGCCATTAATGATGGTATTGTGAACACACCGGAGAAAATGGACAAATATATTCAAAACATCCTGAAGAAAAGTAGCGATATGGAATCAATGTTAGACGAATTAAAAGTATTAAATGATCTAGAATTAGGTACAGGTAGTTACAATATGCAGCAGATAAATTTCAAACATTTTTTAGTGGATGCAGTAGAAGAGCTTCAATATGATGTTGGTTCTGACACTATTGAATTAGGTGTTTTTACGACCGTAGAAAAAGCGGTGATGACATTCGATCCGATGAAAATCAAAAGAGTGATTAATAACATAACCTTTAACGCAGTCAAGTATGCATCCATAAGACCTTTGAAGATTAACTTTGATTTGTCAGAAAATGTGGATGGTAATAAAACTGGCATTAAGTTTGTCATCAGTGATAACGGTGTTGGAGTTGCAGATGAGGAGTATGAAAAGTTATTTAATCAACACTATAGGGTGGATCCATCTAGAAATCAGACGATTTCAGGTAGTGGGCTTGGACTCTCTATCGCTAAATCCATAATAGAACATCATGGTGGTGACATTTATGCTGAAAAAAGTAACTTAGGCGGACTTGCCATTGTCATTTGTTTGAATTGTGAGGTGTCCTAAATGAACATGATTAGACAGCTTTTGGATATTAATTTTATAAGTAGGGCATTTTACCTCTATCAGAATGCATAAGACGTCTAAGTATGGCGTCTTTTTTTCTTATCGCCTGTTTTCAAAACATTAAAGCGTTTATGGGAAAGCATGGTAGAATAAGAGTATCGATGAGGTGACTGTAGTGAAGGGAAAAATATATGAAGGTTAAAGGAAAAATTGAGACGAAATGGGAGCGAGGACGCGAAGTTAGAACTGTGAGAAAAATGATGTTCTTTTCATGGGCGTTTTCGATAGTTATTCCTATTATATTGATTATTGTAATTAACTTAATGACTTATGGAAGCAATGCGGTTAATTTTCTCATGAAACCAGATTTTTTTAACAAACAAGTGTATCAATTAAATGAATTAAACTCAGGGGAGTATCTTAGGAAAGAACTTAATAATTTTACAATAGATCAGCCGAGTGCAGCGGAAGTCATTGTGAAAATTGAGGACATGGCTGATGACTATGCCAATATAGAGACGGATAAACGATTTGATAAAGTCTTTGTGATCGTGAGAAAAAATAATGATCTCTTGATTACCCGATCCTTTGGTGAGGAACTGACTGATGAGGATAGAGAAAAGTTTGCCAGGCTGCCAGAGGATATTCTGCCAGTTTTTAAACCGGGGAGAGAAACGAAAAACGAATTGCTTTTTCATGAAACAGGATATGTCATAGCAGCTCAACAAGACTTTTATTTTGCTGATGGAAGTGAAGGGAGCATTTTTGCTTTCCACAAGTACACAAATATTCCTGGTAAAATCGCATCGACCATTGGTAGAAATATTTTATATGTATTCTTCATGATGTTCTTCTTCCATATGGTCATGGGGTATTTCATGACAAAACGTGTCACAAAACCGGTGCAGGCAATTGTAAATGCTACAGAAGAGGTTTCGTTGGGGAATTATAACTATCAGATTCCAATAGGGAATCAACCATTTTTAGGGAGTATATCAGAGTCTATTAACAGCATGATTATTGAACTGGATAAAGGGAAGAAAGTTCAGAACAAAATAGATTCCATACGATCGGAATTTATTGCCAATGTCTCTCATGATATGAAGACGCCACTGACTTCTATAAAAATCCATGCACAGGCAATCAAGGACGGTATTGTACAAACACCCGAAAAGATGGAGCGTTATCTAGATAATATACTGACAAAGAGTAATGATATGGATACCATGCTGGATGAATTGAAACTGTTTAACGAACTGGAACTTGGGACGGGGAACTATATTATGCAGCCTATAAATTTCAAACATTTTCTAGAGGATGCTGTGGAAGAATTACAGTATGACGTGGCCAGCGAGCATATCTCATTAAATTTAGAAATGCACGTAGAAGATCCAATTTTAGAATTTGATCCCAAGAAAATGAAAAGGGTATTAAACAATATCACTTTCAATGCTGTTAAATATGCTGAAACGCGTCCACTTCGAATTGATTTTACGCTTGTAGAAATTGTGCGGGAAGGAAATTTGTGTCTCGAATTGCGTATCCAAGACAATGGTGTTGGTGTTGCTGATGAGGAGTATGATAAACTGTTTAAACAGCATTACCGTGTAGATCCATCCCGTAATCAGACCATTTCAGGTAGTGGTCTTGGTCTTTCGATTGCGGAATCGATCATTAATCATCATGGTGGCTGTATCCATGCTGAAAAAAGTTTTTTAGGTGGCTTAGCCATTGTTATAAATTTAAATTGTGAGGTGTCTTAAATGAAAAGAATATTAATTGTAGAAGATGATATTTCCATCGGTGAAGTAGAACGTGATTATTTAGAGATTTCAGGATTTGAAGTGATGGTGATGAACGATGGGCTTCAGGGATACCAAGAGGCTCTTAAAAACGACTACGACCTGATTATCTTAGATGTAATGTTACCAAATATGGATGGCTTCAATATTTCGAGAGAGCTGAGAAAACAAAAGGATATGCCGATTATCATGGTGACGGCAAAGACTGAGGAAATAGATAAAATCAGAGGATTAGGTCTTGGCATTGATGATTACATTACCAAACCATTCAGTCCAAATGAATTGGTCGCAAGGGTAAAAGCCCATCTGTCACGCTATGAGTTGTTGAAGAGTAAGACGGCAACAACAAAACAGGAAATTATCGAAGTGCGTAATATCGTCATCAATACAGAAATGCGTCAGGTTTTTGTTAACGATCATGAAGTGGATTTGACCGCTAAAGAGTATGAGTTGCTGCTCTTGTTGATTTCTACACCCAATAAGGTCTTTACAAAAGATGAAATCTTCGAGAAGGTGTGGGGCTTCAATTCGGAAAGAGACATTCCGACAATTACCGTTCATATACGAAAGTTAAGAGAGAAAATTGAATTTGACCCGTCAAATCCTGAATATATTCAGACGGTTTGGGGTGTGGGGTATAAATTTAAAAAGTAGATATAAGAAAGTAGCACCGATAATGAACCGACCCCTAAAAGTTAGACCTAAAAATCTAACTTTTAGGGGTCGGTTCAATCGGTGCTACTTTTTGTTTTACCGAGGCGGTTTAAGTTGCGATTGAACGTCCTCTATAGTTGATGTATCCAGCAAAAATGATTAATGCGATACCGGTGAAATTCATCAGTCCGATCTCTTCCTTGTAGAAGATGAGGCCAATGATGCTTGAGAAGACGATGTTCATATAAGTGTAAATCGCCAATTCCGATGCAGGAGCATGACGATAAGCAAAAGTCATAAAAGTCTGTGCAATCACTGCAAAGATACCGATTAGGGTCAGTATTCCAAGATCCGTTGCAGAAGCGATGTGAAGACCTGTTGAAAAAGCGATTGGACCTGAAATGATTACTGAGTATAAACAAAAGTAAAAGATAATCACCAATGGATGGTCGTGATCTTTCAGTTTTCTGACTGCGGTATAGGCACCACCTGCTGCAATGGCAGAACCGAGTCCGATTAATCCGTACAGTGGATTGAACTCTCCAGAAGGTCTCATGATGATGAGAACTCCTAGAATCGCAATAAAAAGACTCGTCACTTTATGCTTTGTAAAATGCTCTTTTAAGAAAAGTGACGCAAATATCATCACAAAGAATGGTGATGTTTTATTTAAGGTGACTGAAATACTTAAATCCAAGTTGCCGATTGCGATAAAATATAGGAAGACACCGGTCAATCCAAGAAGGGACCTAACGGTTAATAACGGCAAGTGGTTCGGTTTAAAGGATACTTTATGTCTAACCATCATAACGCTCATGACAATCAATCCCACAAAGTTTCTGAAGAACACTTTTTCAGCCAGAGAATAATCCGCTGCATACTTTACTGTTGTCGCCATCATGGCAAAGAATAGCGATGAGAGCAGAATCATTATTACCCCTTTGTTTTTTTCATTCATTATATTCAACTCCTGTGTTTTAGTTTATAATTAAATAAGGGGTACCACCCCTCGAGGTCAGATGCCCTCCTAACGCAAAACAGAATTTTGCGCGGCACAAATAATGTTCTCCAAATAAAGCAGTCTAATTGAGAACAATTCTTATAATAGCATAACAGCAGTATAAATCAAGAGAAAGATTGGTGATAAATATGTATTTAGTCGTTATTGTGGTTTTTTTGGCAGGACTTATGTTTCTTTTTAAGTGGCGTGTAAGTGAATTCAAAGGTGAGGAACCATTTGACCGTTATTTGGATCAACTGAAAGAGAATGGAACATTGCTAGAAAATGCATTTTTAGAAAACCAAACGATTGTGCGCTACTTGTATATATCGAAGGCAGGACTTTATAACATCTATTACAATCCCGAGGTTCTTGGTAGGATCTATGGAGATGATGAGGAAACGACTTGGAAACAGGTTTTGGAGCACAGAAAATTGCCGATTCCTAATCCGGTACGATTAATGGAGAAACAACATAGAGAGTTTGAACGTGTGTTTGCTGAGCTGGAAGTGGATGTTCCAATTCATGAAATGATCTGTCTGTCCAAAAGAGCGACGCCGAAGCTGACGATAAGTGTACCGGTGGTCTTTCTTAATGACATAATTGAGCTGGTGAACGCAAAAGAAGAGGTCTTATCAATGGATGAGGTCAACCGTTTGGTGACGTATTTTGAGTCGATTGACAAATAAATGAAAATAATAGAGGGGTGTTTCAATCATTGATTGAAACACCCCTTCTTTTGTCGTTATGATATTTTAGTATGGAGCGAAATTTTGCTCTGCCCACCATTCCTCTTTCAGTTCCTTATATAATTCGTTAAATTGGTCGTAGTGAGATTTTTCCCATCTCATTAGAATATCAAATAATGTTTTAAGCTGAGGTTCAGTTGCAAGTTCCGATTGTTTTTGGTAATGATCCATCGAGGACTTCTCTAATTCCAAAGCGATACCAAATACAGCAAGTGGTGACTCGGCGCTCTTTTGCATTAATTTTCTCCAATCGAAAATTTTTGCACTTGGCGTGGTTTCAAGAAATGATAGTGTTTCCTTGCTGTCAGGAGCGGTGTTTATCTTTTGATGCGCTTCTTCGAGCCACTTCGCGTGCATTCTTTCCTCTTCCATCAGGTGGGCAAATGCATCTTTAACATCTGGATTGTCAAACTGACTTTGAGCCATTTTATAAAACTCGTAGCCTTCAATTTCCATTAGAATCGCTTGCTTAATTGCAATGATTTCTTCTTTGTTCATATATGTACGCCTCCTCAATAATAAATTCCATCAAATATTTACCCCTGGAGAGGGGTATCAACCATTTAATTATGACATACTTGTAATGTCTCTTACTTACATTGATAAATGATGTATAATGAAGGATATCAATCCATAGAAGAATGAGAAGGAAAAAATAATGCGCTTACATCAATCGATAGCTGGTCAGCTATTAACAATACTGGGTGTGGGATTAGTGGCTATAGGCTTACTTATTTCATCGACCCTAACAACAATGAAGGATCAAAAAACAGATAATTCCTTTGTGTCGTTTACATTAAAAGTCGAAAGAGAAATTGATGCGATTCAACGACTGATAATCGATGGTTATAACGATGGAGCGGCTACTGATGAAAGGCCGTTGTCATCTTTGCAGATGAGTTATGACGCATATCGTCTGAAGGTTACATCGGATGTGGCTTATGCAGACGATATATTGGTGATGGATAATTTAAGTACTATTGATATTAAACTTAAAAAAATTGATGCATTATTGAAAGCTGATGGTGATCGATTGATTTCATTAGATGAATTTAATGTCTTGACCACTGAAATGATGCTGATGAAAGACTTATTAGAGGAAAACAAAGGCGTATTTATTCAGCGTGTTCGCCATACGACGAGTTTGGTGTCGAAAAAAATTAATACAATTGGAGTTGCTTTGGCGATTTTAATCCTATTGTTATTTGGATTTATTGTTAAACAGCTGATTTTACCACTGCGTAAAATCACTAAATCACTGAAAGAACATGCCGAGGCGTATAAGACTGAAGAAATCAATTACAGTGGTACAAATGAACTGGGGCTTATTGTAGAACATTACAATCAAGTATCTGCACAGATTAATTCACTCCAGGAAATGAATGTAAAGATTAATGAGTTTATAGATTTCCATGAAGTGATTGAATTTGTGTACAAGAATTTCAAACGTTTTATGCCATACAATAGAATAGGTGTTTCTATATTGATTGATGGTGGCCGAAAAGTGCGCGCCATTGACTTAATGACAGATGGGAAAGTGGAATTAGGCAGTAATTATACAATCCCTATCGAGGGTACAAGTTTGGGGCGGTTGATTGATTCAAAAGAGGTAAGACTCATCAACGATTTGGAGGCCTATTCCTCATCAAGACCACAGTCTGAATCTACACGAAAAATATTACAAGAAGGCATAAAATCAAGTTTGACGTTGCCACTTTATGTCAGTGACAAATGTATTGGATTTTTATTCTTCTCTTCGACTGAGAAAAATGTGTATAATCAAAGTCACGTTGGATTTATCAAGATGATGGCTGATCCACTGGCGAATTCAATACAGAAAAGTTTCATTCACGAGGATCTGATTTTGACCACGATTAATGGATTTGCAAAATTGGTTGAAGAAAGAGATGCAGATACCGGCGATCATTTGGAACGTATGAAGGCTTATTGTGAACTGGTCGCAAAAATTGCATTGGAGAATCCAATATGCAAAAATGAAATCAACGAGCAACTCTTGTTTACAGTAGCGCGTCATAGTGTCTTACACGACATAGGGAAAATCGGTATTCCAGATGCGATTTTATTGAAGAATGGTCGGTTAACGACAGAGGAGTTCGAGGTCATCAAAACTCATCCGGTTATAGGTGCTAGAATCCTAGAAGAAATGAGCCTGAATGCAGGTCAACAAGAGAATAATATCTTTAATGATGCAATTGATATCGTCAAATATCATCATGAGAAATTTGATGGGACAGGGTATCCGGAGGGCCTAAAGGGAAAAGATATTCCAATGGTCGCTCGAATCGTTGCTATTGGTGATGTGTTTGATGCATTAAGTTCCAAAAGAGTCTATAAAGACAAGTTTGGATTTGAAGCGTCCTTTGAAATCCTGACCGAAAGTAGTGGGACGCATTTTGATCCTGATCTTATTGAGTTGGTTGTGAATCACAAAGATGATTTTTATCAATTATATGAAAAATTCCATAGGAATGCTTAATTATACATGCCTTTGTTTGATTACAAAGGCATGCGTTTTGCGGCAAATGTTACAAAATAGAAACAATTTTTAGGGTAAAATATTAAAAAAACGTAATATATTGCTAAGAATTCTTCAAAATCCTTGAAATCACAAAAATATTGCGATAACATTATAGACAAGCAGTGATCATAAAATTACAGAAAGTTAATAAATGCATTCAGCGTGCATATCGTACTGGGATGCATTTTTTAATGATCTGGATTGTTATGAAACTAACAAGGGTGGAGGTTTTATTTTGAGTAAAGGACAAGAACAATGGAGTAGCCGATGGGGCTTCATTGCAGCAAGTATTGGTATGGCAATTGGTACAGGAAACATATGGCGATTCCCAAGAGTAGCGGCAGCTAACGGTGGTGGACCATTTATTATTGCATGGACAGTAGCATTATTTATGTGGGGGTTACCATTATTGATGGCTGAAATGGTTATCGGTAAGAAAACTGGCTACGGTGCTATTGGCGCATTTAGAGATTTTCTTGGTAAAAAATTCACATGGATGGGTACTTGGATCGTCGGTGTGTGTTTATTGATTATGTTTTATTATTCGGTTGTAATGGGCTGGTGTATGAAGTATTTCACATTGGCATTGACCGGAACGTTTGCACAGAATTCAACGACAGAAATGACGGCAGCAATTTGGCAAACATTTACGACAACACCGTCGGAAACAATTTTGTTCCACTTCTTATCGATGGCAGTGGCAACAATCATCATTTATAAAGGTGTTTCGGGTGGTATTGAAAAAGCAAGTAAGATTATGATTCCAGCCTTATTCCTATTACTAGTAGGCGCATTTGTAAGAGCGGTAACATTACCGGGTGCATTACAGGGACTTCAATATTTATTTAATCCGGACATTTCAATGCTTTCAAATCCTAAGATTTGGTTAGAAGCATTTACACAATGTGCTTGGTCAACAGGTGCAGGTTGGGGATTCATTATCACGTATGCAGTATATACACATGAAAAGGAAGATATTCCGTGTAACTGTGCAATCATGGGATTTGGTAACAATGTAGGTGCATTACTTGCAGGGGTTACGGTAATGAGTGCGATCTTCGCCTTATCACCAAGTCCTGAATTTGCTAGTGAAGTATTAAGCGCAGGTAACTCAGGCTTAACATTTATCTATTTAGCACAGTTATTTACAACAATGCCATTTGGTCAAGTTGTAGCAGCTATTTTCTTCTTAGCAATGACAATTGCAGCACTTTCATCATTATTACCAATGATTGAAGTTGGTGTAAGAACATTTATGGATGCCGGTTTAAGCAGACAAAAGGCAACATTGTTTGTAACAGGTGGTGGATTCTTATTAGGGATACCATCAGCATACAGCCTGAACTTCCTAGACAATCAAGACTGGGTATGGGGTGTTGGACTATTAGTAAGTGGTCTGTTCGTTGCGATTGCAATGATCAACTACGGACCAGAAAAGATCAGAACAGAAGTAATCAACGCACCTTGGTCAGATTTTAAAGTGCCAAAGTGGTGGACATATAGTATTTACATGATCCCAGTAATCTTTGTTGTATTAACAGGCTGGTGGTTATGGCAAGCAAGTACTTGGTATCCAGACAGCTGGTTAGATCCAAAAGAAGTATTCAGTGTCGGCACTATTATTGTTCAGTGGGTATTGTTGTTAGCCTTTGCATTAGGGACAAACAAATTACTTGCCAATAAGATGAACAGTAGTAATACAAGCGAAGTCGAGAATATGGAAGGAGTGACAGAATAATGTCTATGCAATCAATGGTTATGATGACTGCTGTCATCGGGTTCTATTTATCAGGATTTGTTTATTTAGTAAATTTAGCATTCAATAAAAAAGAAGTGTAGAGATAAGTATATTATGAGACTTTTATAGAGTCCATAACACTATAGGAGCCCCGCTGCAGTAACTGAGTTGCTGTAGTGGGGCTCTTTATGTATAGGTATTCGTTGACCATAGAGTGTTTCACAGGTATACTAATGAAATTATGGAGGTGTCCTCATGTCGAAGATAAAGGATGAATATAGTTGTGCCTTATTGCTAGGAATGGATTTGGTTGGTGGTAAGTGGAAACTGCGAATTTTATGGCATATCAATAACGGTGATGATCGATTCTCCCTACTGCGTAAAGGGATTCCAGATATTTCTGAAAAAATGTTAACAACACAGCTAAGAGAACTTGTTGAAACGGAATTAATAGAACGTACAGTATTAGCTGAAAAACCTCTGATGGTTCAATATAATATTTCAAAAAAATATAACCAACTAGATAAAATCGTACAATTGTTGTGTGACTTTGCTAAAGAATATGGTGAAATAAATCATATAAGACTAAATGAATAGAGTGTTCCTAAAACTTACCTACAAAAAAGTACCCTAAGAATTCAGTCTTAAATTAGATGAATTCTTAGGGGATTAATTTTGAAATGACTCTCTTGAATTGTTTTCTATCTATTTAGGGCCTGTTCAAAATCCACATATTTTACAAGCACTTCTACAAATCTCGTCAGTCCTACAGCGTCTTCTTCATCAAAGCGTTCAAACTCTGGACTGTCTATATCTAGAACGCCAACGACTTTGCCGTCTACGACAATTGGAAGAACTATTTCTGAATTGGATGCCGAGTCGCAGGCGATATGGCCAGGGAAATCATGTACGTTTTTAACCAGTTGTAATTCTTTAGTTGCAGCAGCGGTACCGCAGACGCCTTTTCCAAGGTCAATGTTGACGCAGGCTGGTTTACCTTGGAAAGGGCCAAGCACTAGCTTATCACCCTTCATTAAATAGAAGCCTGACCAGTTGATGTCTTTTAGGAGTTGCCACATGAGAGCTGAGGCGTTTGAAAGGTTTGCAAGCCAATCTTCCTCCTCACCAATGAGGGCTGTGAGTCTCATTTTCATAAAATCATAAAGTTGTTTTTTATTTTTAAATTCCAGTTCACCAATTTCTTTTAACATAGATTTTTCCTTTCTCCATTAATTCGTAAGATTCTACCTCCTATTATACAGAGGCTTATAAAAATAGTCACGATAATTAGATGTCTGCATGAATTTCTTATATAATGAAGAAGGAGGTGTTGAGATGAAAAGAGTATTTGTAGCCGTGGTATTTGATGAGCCTTTCAAGGACTATTTGGAAGATATTCAGCAATTATTAAAAAATAGTGCACAAAAGGGAAAGTATCACCTAAAAGAAAATTTTCATTTGACCTTAGAGTTTATTGGCAATGTGGAAGATGAGAAAATTGATATTCTGTGGAAAAATATTCAGACGGCTATCGATGGGATGAAAGGATTTCAGCTAATCACCACCGGTCTTCATTGCTTTATGAAAAAAAATAAGACTATTCCTTGGATAGGAGTGGAGGAGAATCAGCAATTACTGGAATTGCAGAAACTGATCCAAAGCGCCGTCTGTGATAGTGTCGATCACGTAGCGGTACACAGTTACACACCTCATATTACCCTTGGCCGTCAAGTGCTTATAGAGACGCTGCCTAAGTGGTCTGGGACTTATACATATGAAGTGAAAGAAGTAGTACTGATGGAGAGTAGTTCGTCGACAGGGGTGTTACGCTATACCCCATTATTCAGGCATAATCTCGAGAACTATAAATAATTCAAATAGTTTGTCGCCTGCTATTAAAAACCCCAATTCTTCTTTGGAAACAGAGACCGCTGTGGTACGATTAGATGGATGTCTATAGAAGGGAAAGCAGGTATTATGATAAAGATAAAAGAGCTGAGCCGTGCGCGTTCCATAGCAGAACAATGTACTGGATGTAATAAATGTATGACGAACTGTTCAATGTTAAAACGTCATTGTGAGTCTCCCAAAGAGCTCTTTGAAGAAATTGCATCGACTGGTCAAGTGGATCGCAAGTTGATTTATTCTTGTACAGGGTGTGATTACTGTAACCATGTATGTCCAGTTTCTTTAGATATTAAGGAATTTTGTTATGAGATAAAAAGACAGTGTGTAACGGATAATGCTGTGCCCAATAAATCAGGACAGCTCACTGTGATTAATTTTCACAAAGCGTCAATTCATCCATTGTTTACCTATTTGGATAAGAAAGTAAAAAAAGGGGATGTGGATACTGTCTTCTTGCCGGGATGCAGTCTGGCTTCGGCTAAACCTAAAATGGTAAAACAAGTTGTGAATAAAATGAATGTCATTGAACCTGTCGGCTTGTTTATCGATTGTTGTGGCAATCCAATCTACAGTGTTGGGGACCAAGAGCGATTTGACGACAACAAGAAACGTATCATGGGACTTCTTAATGCCTATGGCGTAAAAAAAGTCGTTACGGCTTGTGGGAATTGTTATAAAACTTTTTCTGTATTCTACGATATTGAAGTGATGGACCTATGGCAGTACATGGATGCACATAGTGAGGTTTTTGTGCCTCAAGCACAAAGACCAACTGGGGATTATTCCTTTATCCTTCACGATCCATGTGCCCATAGAAAAAATAATAAAACCCATGAATCGGTGCGTAATATAATGGACAAAATGGGTATAGACGTAAATGAGTTCCACAGTGGCAAAGGACATACGCCTTGTTGTGGTGCAGGCGGCATGATGGAATTAATCATGCCGGATCAAGCAATGCAGGCACAACAGCAGCGGGTGGAGGATGCAGAACATCACCGAATCATCAGTTATTGCCAATCATGTGTAGATGGATTCAGAAAATTCGAAAATGAAGGGCTTCATCTTCTTGACTTGATTTTTGGCACACCTGAACCAGTAACTAAGAAATCAAAACCTATGCAGCGATGGATGAATCGATTGTTGCTTAGTAATATCATCAAATAATAATAGCAGGAGTGATTATATGAAAAGAATTAGCATAAGTATATTGATAGTCGTAGCATTGTTTATAGTTGGATGCTCACCGGCACCTACGGTTGAGGAAGCTCCAAATGCTGAGATACCAGTTGAAAAGCCACTTGCTGGAACGGAAGTGTATTTTTATGGATGGGGTGGTGACCAGCGTATCAACAGTTATATTGATGACTATTTAACGAAGAAGTTAAAAGATGAACATGGGGTAACGCTTGTGCGCGTCGGAATGAACATCGATGAAATACTCACAAAGTTATTGAGTGAAAAGTCAGTAGGTGCTGAAGGAACCATTGATGTTGTATGGATAAATGGCGAGAATTTCTATACGGCAAAATCGAACGATCTCTTACATGGACCGTTTTTAGAGGAATTGCCAAATGCTCAAAAGTATTTAGATTTTGAGGCACCTGAAAATAATTATGATTTCGGTTATGCCATAGAAGGATACGAAGCGCCTTATGGTAAGGCACAGCTTGTTTTTACAAGCTATTTGGACACACCGCCAGCTGATTTAGATGGGTTAAAAGCTTATCTAATTGAAAATCCAGGGTCGTTTACGTATGCAGCACCACCGGACTTTGAAGGCAGTGCCTTTGTCAGAAATGTAATTTATGAAACAGTTGGATTTGAGCAATTTATTGAGATGGACGCAGAGTATGACACAGTGAAAGAGGCTGTGATGCCTGCAATGGAATACTTGAAATCGCTTAAGCCATATATGTGGCAGGAGGGCAAGTCATATCCTGCCAATAGAGAGCAATTGGATACACTTTTTGCCAATGGAGAAGTTTTTTTGACGATGACCTATAATCCGAATCACGTATCTGATAGAATTAAGTCAGGCGTATTCAAAGAAAATGCACAGAATTTCTTACTTGGTCAAAAGACGATTGGCAATACACACTTTTTAGCGATCCCTCAAAATGCACCAAATGTTGAAGGGGCTAAAGCGTTGATCAATGAGATATTAAGTGTGGAAAGCCAATCTTATAAATTCAATCCAGACGTATGGGGAGACATGCCGGTTCTAGATAACGACAAGCTTAAAGAAGAAGAACTTGCTTTGTTTAAAGAGGCAGAGACTGGTGTGGGCACTCTTTCTCAAAAGGAGCTTTTAGAGAATAGGTACCCTGAAATGCCAGCACGTCTCGTACCGATTATTGAACAAATCTGGTTGGAGGAAATTCCGGAACATTAAGGTGTGGTTGTATGAAAAAAACAACAAAACAAATGCTTTTTACGATGCCTGCAGTGATATTCATTGCAGGCACTATTTTAGTGGGGGCATTTATAGCGGTTGTACAAAGCTTTGGTTATTTTCCAGAGATTGGCTTAACGACATGGACTATAGATTACTACAGGAGTGTCTTTAATCAGCCACTTCTGTTACATAGTTTTATGTATAGTTTTAAAACAGCATTTCTTTCATCGGTCGTAGGTGTTGGGTTTGGTGTTGTTGCAGGCTATTTGTTGGTTACATATAAAAAAGAATTGAATCTCTATAGACGATTTTTAGGGTTACCGGTTGCGGTACCGCATATTATTGTGGTTGTTATCGTGTTCAATTTGTTTATACGAACAGGCTTTGTTTCGAGACTCCTGGTAGGATCAGGTTTATTGGAGTCCTTTGAACAATTTCCGAGTTTGCTGTTTACGGACTCCGGTTTTGGTGTTATGGCTGTTTACTTTTGGAAGGCGTTTCCATACACGATTATGGTGCTATACAGTGTCTTAAGAAGTATTCACCATCAATACCGTCCGGTGTCTATGAATTTGGGCGCGAGAAATTATCAGTATTTTTTTCATGTTGTATTGCCAATGGCAAAACCCATGATATTGACGACGACGATTATTCTTTTTGCCTTTTCATTTTCGTCATACGAAGTGCCCTTTCTACTAGGCGCTACAGTTCCAAAAGCATTGCCTGTTCAAGCGTATATCGATTACACAAGCCCGATACTTGAAAATCGACCTTATGCAATGGCCATCAACGTTCTGATGATGGTTTTGGCCTTTGTTCTAATAGCTGTTTATGATCTTGTGTCTTCTTCAGTGGAAAGGAGGCGAAATGATGCGTAGAGTCCTAAAGTTATGTTGTCTATCTATAATGACAATTATAGTAGTGATACCGCTTCTTTTACTTGTTGCACTCTCCTTTGGAAAAGGGTATGAATTTCCAAGGGTGTTGCCGGTGGAATTGTCATTCGAAGGCTATAAATATCTCCTTTATGGACATCCTAGAATGCTGAGCATTACATGGCGCAGCATTCAGTTATCCTCAGGCGTCGCGACTCTGTCAGTATTACTTGGGCTGTTAGCCGGCAAAGGATTGAGTGGCGATTTTAAAGGAAAGAAATTAATAGAACGACTGATGTTACTACCCCTGTTGATTCCGATTGTCAGCGTTGCAATGGGTCTTCATATCGTATTTATAAAGTTACATCTGGCCAATAAATTTGTGGGTGTGTTGCTGATGCAAACAGTTGTAGCCCTTCCATATGCCGTACTTATTTTCACGGAACTATATAAAATGATTGGTGAGAAATGGTTTGAACAAGGGGATTTATACGGTGCAATAGGTTATAAACGGTTTATGTATGTGACATTTCCTTTATTGTCGGAGGGCATTATCTCGGCATTCAGTATTTGTTTTATTATCTCCTTTAGTCAATATTTTGTGACTGTTCTCATGGGAGGCGGTCGGATCAAAACATTTGCAACTGAAATGTTTCCTTTTATAAATGGTGGCGATTTTATGATTTCGTCGAGTTTCAGCGTGGCTTTTTTAGTGATTAATGTGATGATGCTACTGATAATGGAAGTTTTTGTAAGGAGTTTCGTGCGAAGAGGGTATCATTCAATTGAAAGGTAGTGTGATGAATTGATTAACATAAATGGACTCACTTGTTATTATAATGGCCTGCCAATGGTTAAAAATGTCCATATGACGATAGAAAAAGGTGAAATGGTCTCACTTGTTGGCCCATCGGGTTGCGGCAAGACTACGCTACTTAAGGCCATTTGTGGACTACACGAAGAAGTTGATGGATCCCTGGTGATTGATGGAAAAGATGTAGCGACGGTTCCTTCCCATAAACGATCAACGATTATGGTGTTTCAGGAGTATTTGTTGTATCCACATTTAAACGTTGCTGAAAATATAGCCTTTGGCTTGAAGATGAGAGGAATGAAGAAGAAAGAGCGTTTTCAAAAAGTGCTACCACTGATAAAAAGGATGGGTCTTTCGGGTTTGGAGAAGCGATATCCTGATGCCTTAAGTGGTGGTCAAAAACAGCGTGTTGCTTTAGCGAGAGCCCTGGCAGTAGAACCGACAGTATTGCTTCTAGATGAACCTTTTTCAAATTTAGATGAGCAACTGAGAGAGGACATGCGACGCTTTGTATGCGATCTTCAAGAGGAGTTGGGTATAACGACAATATTTGTGACCCATGATATTGAAGAAGCATTGATGAGCAGCAATAGAGTGGTTGTCATGTTAGATGGTATCATCCAACAAATAGAGTCTCCAGAACTATTGTATAGGAGACCGGTAAATAGATCAGTGGCCAAAATGATTGGTTCAAGGACACTTATAGAAGGCGTTTTCCACAAGGGTGCGTTTCATTGGCAAGAACATGCAGTTACGATTCCTGCTGAGAATTACGAGAATGATATGGAAGGTATGGCATGTTCGGCAGTCATAATGCCTGATGCTATTAGATTTGGTGAAAAAGAAGACAGTGACCTCACAGGCCAGGTAATCAAAGTCGTATTTGGTGGTTCAAAATATATCGTAACGATAGACCTTGATGACACACACCAAGAGTTTTATGTCTTACCGCCTCAACATATTGAAGTAGGCGAGACTGTTGGTATCAACATCGACTGGGACAGCGTTGTGCTGGTTCCTAATAAATAGAAAGTAGGAGAATTATGCTGGATACATATGGACGCAAATATGTAAGTCCTCTAATAGGTATGTGGGTCAATTTATTTGATCGAATGGGGTGGAGTCCAACTCAAGTGACGATACTGGCTTTTGTTATAGGTGTGGCGAGTATGGTGGCCTATTATTTTGGTGCCCTAGTACTTGCGGTTTGCATGTTGTGGTTATCGGGATTATTTGATGCCGTCGACGGAGCACTGGCAAGGAAGAATAAACATACGAGCAAGTGGGGCACATTACTGGACATAACCTTTGACCGATTGGTTGAAATCGGCATGCTGATTATAATCGCAACTAAGCACCCCTATGCCATGTATTCGATTCTGTTTGTACTTGGAAGCATCATATTTTCGATGACCGTATTTTTAACAGTCGGTGCATTATCCACCAACGACGGTACAAAATCCTTTCGCTACCAAGCAGGACTCGCAGAACGGACAGAAGGTTTTTTGCTGATCACTGTGATGATGATCTTCACAAGTCACGTCGATACAATCGGGTACCTGTTTACAGGACTAATCGTATTCACGGCCTTACAAAGGTTAATAGAAGCGAAGAGAGTATTAGATAGTTAGTTTGTTTAAGTCAAACAATGAAAATGGTGGAGCAACAGGGCACTTGCTGAAAGTTTTGTGCTCTTTGCTAAATGGAATGGTCAGGCTTAAGCTGTATGACCATAATCCAATTGGTTGATTATCGCGGCTACCGTATTTAGAATCACCAACAAGGGGACAGTCGATAGAAGCGAACTGAACACGAATTTGGTGATGGCGGCCTGTATGGAGTCGCACCTTGACAAGGGTACATGATCCAATTGTCGGATGTTCAACTGTTTGTAGGCACTCATAGTCTAAATGGGCCATTTTTCCTTTGGGTGTCGTGTCAGGCACTATTTTCGATTGATTGAGTTTTTGATTTTTAAGTAACGTATGTTTTAGAGTACCTTTTGTTGGTGTTGGAATCCCCTTCACAACAGCGAGGTACTCTTTTTTAAAGCCATTTTCTTGTAGTTGCTTATTTAGAGCACCGGTCCCTTCTTTAGTTTTGCCATAGACCATTACACCTCCAACGGGTCGGTCAAGTCGATGTATAACACCGATAAACGGTGATTTTTTTCGTTGTCCCGAATCTATTAGATAGCTTTCAAGATTGGACTTCAAATTACTGTTGTCTTGTTTGTCCGGCTGACTAAGCTGTCCTGGTTCTTTAGCCAGTACTAGAATATGTTTATCTTCATAAAGTAACTGTTCTTTTATCGACATAATTGCCCCTTTTCATGTGTTAAATTTCATAAACTTTGCGAATCTTATGGAGAAACGCTACTTGATAATGATATCATAAATAATAAGAGGATTTTCATTATAAATATTATTGAGAAAGTGGGAATAAATTATGTCGAATGATAAAGTGAAGAAGCATTATGTGAATACTTTTTTTGCAGGATTATCAGCAATTTTACCAATAACAATTACCTTATTTGTCTTTGTTAGAGGATTTCTGTTTATTGACGGATTGCTTTCAAATACGATTCAGCAGTTGCTGGGACGAAAAATTGTTGGATTAGGATTTGTAATTACTATTTTATTAGTTTACGGAGCGGGATTATTGGTTAAACAATATGTAGGCAATAAAGTATTAAATTTATTCGAACGCATTGTACTCAAAATACCTTATGCACAAGTGGTGTATAACGCTGCGAGAGATATTAGCAATTCTGTATTCAAAAAAGAGAAAGTGGCTTTTAAAAAACCTGTTTTAGTTGATTTCCCTAAGGAAGGTGCGAAGAGCATCGGATTTATCTCTAACGATGATGTCATCATTAAAGGGGATCCCAAAATTGCTGTATTTGTGCCGACAACACCAAACCCGACCAGTGGTTTTATGGTGTTTGTCAGTCCTGAGGATGTAGAATATCTGGATATGAGTGTTGAAGAAGCAACAAAAATGGTGATTTCTCTTGGCGTATTGGCACCAAAAGAAATAAACTAAGAATGATACGATGAAAGGATGATGTTAGGTGACAGAGCAAAGAAAACTAATGACTGGTAACGAAGCAATCGGCCGAGGATTCTATGAAGCAGGTGGTCAACTGGCGGCGAGCTACCCTGGTTCTCCGACGGTGGGGATTTTAACGGCGGCAAAGAGCTATGATGAGATTTATGGCGAATTTTCGATTAATGAAAAAGTTGCACTAGAAGTTGGCATTGGTGCCTCTTTTGCCGGTGGACGTACAATGGTCAGCATGAAGCACGTTGGGTTAAATGTGGCTGCAGATCCTTTTATGACGTTTACACAGACAAAAATCAACGGTGGCTTTTTATTGGTTACTGGGGATGACCCTGGAATGGCCAGTTCTCAAAATGAACAGGACAACCGTATCTTAGGAAAGTTTGCACATTGCCCAATATTTGATCCATCAAACAGCCAAGAGGCAAAAGATTACGTCAAGGTGGCTCTCGACATCAGTGAAACCTATGATTGTCCATCGATGATGCGTATCACCAGTCGCTTGTGTCACAGTCGGTCGATTGTTTCATTAAGTGAGAGAGTAAGTGTGGATCGGTCCGATTTTTCTGGAGATATTCAGGATTACGGGATGATTCCACCAAATACATTCGCAAAGCAATATCACATGAAAGATAGAATTGAAGTGTTGATGGAAAAAGCCAACACTCTAGTAATCAATGAATACATACCTTCTGAGAATAAGGAAACCTTGATTGTGACATCAGGGTTGATGTACAACAATCTTCAGGAGCTTGATCTGGATGTTGCCATTTATAAATTGGGGATGATTTATCCATTGCCTATCCAGACGCTTACAGAACTGTCGAAGGTCTATGACCGAATCATTGTCTTAGAGGAAATGATGCCGTTTATTGAGGATGAATTGAAAATACATGGTATATCTTGTGAAGGTAAAGCGTACTTCCCTTTTACAGGAGAATTGCACACAGAAACAATTGAGCAAGGACTTATTGTAGCAAAGGTAATCGAACAAAGCGCTTTTGAAAAAGAAGAACCAGTGGAGACGGTAGCGCGTCTGCCAATGTTCTGTTCTGGCTGTCCTCATAGACCTGTTTTCGATATTTTGAAAAAGACGAAGAAGAAGGTCATTGGAGACATTGGATGTTATTCCTTATCTGTGCTGTATCCTGTTGAAGTAAGCAACTCGATTATTTCCATGGGTGCCTCTATCGGTATTGCCAAGGGGATGGCTAAGGTGAATAAATTAAAAGGAAATACAGAACCGATTATCGCTGTGATTGGCGATGGAACGTTCTTTCACTCGGGTATTACAGGTATGATCAACATGCTTCATCAATATGAAGATGAAAATATAACAATACTTATTTTGGATAATGGTTTAACAGCAATGACTGGTGGTCAGGAGAATGCCAATACAGGAAAATACCTACCAGCAGCGGATATGAAGGTAGATATTCCACAACTTCTTGAAACTGCAGGACTGCCTAAGGTTCAAGTGGTCGACCAATTTGAATATAAGGAGGCTAAAAAAGTTATCAATGATGCCATCAAGCATGAAGGCTTGTCTCTTGTTATGACGACACGTCCTTGTGCACTGAATTTCAAGATAAAGGAGCCTCACTTTTACGTAGATCCAGAAGTCTGTATTGGTTGTCGAACTTGTTTAAAGACAAATTGTCCACCTATCTTAATGAAGTCTTACGACGGCATGGATAAGTTAAAATCGTCCATTGATCCAGCAATGTGCGTTGGGTGTTCGGTTTGTTCTCAAGTGTGTCCAGTAGGCGCGATTAAGCGGTCGGAATAGGGGGAATCTTATGAATACGAATATTATATTAGCTGCAGTTGGTGGCCAAGGATTGGTGTTGACGACAAATCTTATTTGTGAGGCGGCGTTTAAAGCTGGCTTTGATGTAAAGAGTAATGATGTCGTTGGATTGTCCCAACGCGGAGGTAAAGTATGGGGCAGTGTGCGTATAGGCGAAAAAGTCTACTCACCGAATATTCCACCCAAGTCTGGAGATTACCTATTGGGCATGGAACCACTTGAAGGGTATCGATGGAGTGGCTCGCTGAAAGATGGCGGAACGGTAATACTCAATACAAAGGAGATACCGCCAGTGCCAGTGATGTTTGAGGATGCACCTTATCCAGTGGAACTCTATGATAAATTAAAGGAATCCTATGAAGTTGTGACGATTGATGCGGTTGAAGAGGGGCTTAAGTTAGGTTCTGAAAAAATTGCCAACACGTTTTTACTCGGCATATTGGCACAGCGATTAGAGATACCGGTAGCGTGTTGGAAAGAAGCAATCACAGAAAATGTACCGAGTAAATTCGTAGAAATGAACATTCGTGCCTTTGATATTGGCTACGAATATAAATAATCCTTTTATCTTTCGACAGAAAGCACTATAATAGCATAGGTGATTAAAGAAAATTGGAGATAAAACATGTTAAAAAGTAAAATAACAACACGACAATATCTAATGGCAGGTATTGTATTGGCTTTTGTGATGACATTGATACTTGGAAATTACGGCGTATATACACATATCAATCATCAGCGGTATGTCATTAAAGATGAATTGATGGATGATATTGAAGACAATGTAAAGTCCATAGGCAGTGCAATAAAAGCACAGGATCAGCAGGTTGATTTTTATAAAAAATGGATGGAAATGCAGTTAGGTGCAGGACATCCTCACTCGATTATTCAAAATCCACGTATGTCGCAAATGACCTATGATGATGAGTTGGAAAGAACATATAACATGGAAGTTGTCATGGATAAAGTCGGACTTCTCGTCTTATATGATGGCTTGCTTAGGAACATGCCCAGTGATTTAAGGGTTGAGCTCAACATGTTGCTTGAAGGGTATCCAAATCAACAATTCTTATACAGCACGATGACACCGAAAGCAAAATTGATTTTGAATTCTTCATTTGGTTATACCGGTATTATGCCTTATGATGCCAACATTGATGAAAACACTAGGGGACAGATTGTGGATTACTATGAAGGTTTCAATCAATTATCCACAACGGCGTTGAATCAGTGGACTGTGCAAGAGGTTCCTGGGAATCCTACAACATATTTTGGAAAGACGGTTGCACTAGATGGTGGAACTTCAGATCGTTACTTGTTGACGTTATTACAACCAGTAAAAGATCTTGAGAGGGTTCTTCATTCCGTTGAAAAGGATTATACACTACACATAATAGATGATCAGAACCAGGTGGTGATCAAGTCCTTTAAATCGGTTGCACGCGATACCGGTGAATCCAAAGCGTTGACAACCTTGTTTGAAGAGGCGGAGTTTGTCGAATCTGCAACGTATCCATTTATGAAAAAAATGGGGGATGAGTACGTCGTTGGTCATCCTATTAAAAATACGGACTGGAAAGTACTGGCTGTGTTTACAGAAGAGGCCTTAGGAAAGAATACATTATTTAGAACAAGTGGCTTTTATTTCTTGAATTTATTGTTTATCGCAATTTTTTCATTTTTAGTTGTGATGGTAAATCGTCATTTGGAAGAAACAGAAAAATAGAATTATAAACGCTACATCCAAGGATATGAGAAAACTCATATCCTTTTTTGTTTGCAGAGCAAAATCATGTATTGTGCCTAAGAGGATATCTGACCTCGATGGTCGGTATCGCTTATTTGCCGGCGCGCCCTACTGGACGTGCCTAAGAGGATATCCGACCTCGATGGTCGGTATCGCTTATTATACAACGTTTGTTTATTATTAAACGAGTTAGGGTATCAACGGAATGTTGGAGGAGGTGTTTGGATGAATACAAATGATGACTTGCTTAGGACAATTTTGAACAGTATCAAGACAACTGTTTATGCAAAGGATGTCGATGGAAGATTTATCTTTGTGAATAGTGAATGGGAAAAAGCCACTGGTCTTAGCAGTTGTGAGGTGATTGGCAAGACGGATTATGAGCTCCTAGGATTTGAGTTGGGTGAGTACTATTGGAATATGGATAAGGCGGTCATCGAGAATCGATGCCCAGTTGAGCAAGAAGAAATAATTGAGGTTGAAGGTAAAAGCAAAACTATATTGTCTATAAAAGTACCCCTAAAAGAGGATAATGAATTATTAGGTCTTTGTGGGATAGGGACGGATATTACTAAAATCAAAAGACTACAAGAAAATTTGGAACAGGAACGGGATAAATCAAAAAAGCTATTGTTAAATGTTTTACCCCAAAGTGTAGCGGACGAATTGATGGAAAAGGGGACGACAACCTCTGAATGTTTTGAGTCAGTAGGCGTGTTGTTTTCGGATATAGTAGATTTTACGAGGATCTCGTCGGATCTGAATCCAGAAATACTCATTAGTGAATTAAACGATATATTCACCCAGTTTGACGAAATTATTGAAGTGAACGAATGTGAACGAATAAAAACCATTGGTGACGCTTACATGGCCGTTTGTGGTCTGCCCAATGCGCATCCATATTACGCTGACAAAATTGTCGATTCTGCTGTAAAACTTATTTGTGCGTTAAAACAACGCGCTTTGACCAATGAGCTGAGTTGGAATTCAACAATAGGCATACATGGAGGACGTGTAGTGGGCGGTGTTGTAGGCACTAAGAAATACATTTACGATGTATTTGGAACAACGGTCAATATGGCTTCCAGACTACAAGCGGCTACCAAAATATACGACGCTGAAATTTTGATTTCGGACTCTATTTATGACCGCATGGAAAACAGAGAGAATCATAATATTCGAGAGCTGGATATTGTTCGTGTGAAAGGTGAAGATCAACCTTTAAAAATTTATGAGATATACGACTGTGATTCTAATCAAATGAAATCATTGAAACAGGAGACGTTAGAGCGATTTAACATGGCAAGACAACATTACATAAATGGAGAATTCAAACAGGCTATGTCATTGTTTAAAGAGTGTAAAGAAATTAATGCAGATGACAAAATTTTATCTGTATATATTAAACGATGCAATACAATGATGCGACTGCCGCCAACCGATAATTGGCATGGTATCAGCGGTATATAATGGAGGGGAAGTATGAGCTTTTTAGAATGGAGTTCTAAATATGAGTTGGGTATTGGTGTTGTTGATGAGCAACACGAGCGTTTGTTTCAAATAGTGAATAGTCTATACGACTCTGTTGTTAACGGAGAAGAGCAAAATGTTCTAGGTGAAATATTAGACGAATTAATCGACTATACTGTCTATCACTTTGAAACAGAGGAAGAAAAATTTGAACATTATAGCTATCCAAAACTACAGGAACACAAAAGAGAGCATAATGATCTGACGCTACAAGTGTTAGAGTTACAGAAAAAGTTTTATAATCATGAATTGACAATTACATATGATGTTTTAGACTTCCTGAGTGAATGGTTAAAAGACCACACAACAAATTCGGACTATGAATTTGCTTCATATTACAAAAAAATAGTGCCATAAATAAAGAAGAGACAGTGATTGAAAATCACTGTCTTTGTTTTATATTGACGGCGTTTAATATCGCTTTCTCGAGAGCATCGACTGCCATTGTTCCTGCAAGGTTTATATCAGCTGGGATAGCGTTGGTTGATAGGGTGAAAACGGTGTCACCGTCTATCGTTGTATGTACGGGTTTGATTCGTCTTGCCAGTGCATTCTGAGCCAACTGCGCAAGCTTATTACACTGTGGTTTACTAAAATCACCGTTGGTTGCAATGACTGCAAGAGTGGTATTGGTTATGGTGTTGCCAATGTAATTTGGTGACGTTTTCATGTAGTCGTAGATATCGATAAATTTGTTCTTTTCTTTGTCGTAAGCACCTGATATAATATTGTTTTCAAAATCGTAGACATTACCTGCTGCATTGACAACGACGAGAGCAGATACTTTTAGGTCGCCACATTCGATGGTTGCAGATCCAAGTCCCGAAGGTGATGAAAAGTTCGGGCCAAGCATTTTACCGACGGTTGCACCAAGACCGGCACCAACTTTACCCTGTCTGTTTTCTGATGTGGAAGCAGATTCTGCTGCAGCATATCCTAAGGCTTCGTCTGGACGAATATGTGGATTGCCAGTGTCTAAATCGAAAATCACCGCACCACAAACAATAGGCACTTTTGTGACAAGAACATCAAAACCGACGTCTTCTTTTTCTAAGTAATTCATGACACCAGAACTTCCAGCGAGACCGAAGGCGCTTCCGCCAGATAGAACGACGCTATGTATTTGTTGGACCATTTTTTCAGAAGCGAGTAGCGCTGTTTCTCTTGTGCCAGGTGCAGATCCTCTTACATCACAACCCGCAGTCGCACCACCACGGCAAATGATTGCTGTGATGCCTGTTTGACCTTCCTCATAAGTGGCGTGGCCGACTTCAATGCCTTCAATATCCGTTAAGTACCCTTTATACATAAAAAGCCTCCTATTCAAATAGTAAATTATAATTCATTGTATCACAGTAAGGAAATATTAATTTTTTTCTCATTTAAATTTAATATTTATTATATATGATAGATTTAGAAAGTTGGTGTTCAAATGAAAGAGAAAAGAAATGCGCTGCTTTTGGTCGTGCTGATAGCAGTAACCATATATGTGTTTCAAAAGCAAGTTGATGTCAATAGTGTACTTGAGATATTCAAAACCATTAAGCTCTCCTATCTATTCGTTGGATTAGCCTGTATGATGGTGTTTTGGGTGTTTGAAGCCTATATGCTGGATATGTTGGTACATAAGTTGTCTGGGCGGAGAAAGACATGGACATCTATTAAAATGACCATTGTCGGACAGTACTATAGTTTCATTACCCCTTTTGCAAGTGGTGGACAACCTGCCCAGTTATATATTATGCAAAAGGATAAAATTGCAGCGAGCAAAGGAACGGTTGTATTAGCAAGCAAGTTCATTATTTTCCAGGTGACGGTGACACTTTATTCTTTGGTGTTGGTACTGGTGCAGTTAAAGACTTTATTATCGGCATCGGCTCAAGTATCGACTTTTGTGTTTATTGGATTGACCATAAACACGGTAGGACTGACAACGCTTATTCTTATTGCACTCAATCCTGAAAAATTGAAAAGGATCGTCCATTATATTATTCATGTTCTGACGATTGTTCGACTTATTAAGGATGAGGCGGGCAAAGATGAAAAAGTGGATTTATTTATAGAAGAGTATTTAGAAGGGGTGAATCAACTGAAAAAAGATTTACCTTTAACCTTATATATGTTCGGATTATCCGTATTACAGTTAACGGCGTTTTTTAGTATTACGTACTTTGTGTATCGTGCGCTTGGATTGTCAGGTATTAGTGCTTTTAGAATTATTTCTCTACAGTCAATGCTTTATATGGCGGTTTCCTTTGTTCCGATTCCTGGAACTGTTGGTGCGTCAGAAGCAGGATTTGCACTGCTTTTAGGCAGTGTGTTCCATGGGAACTTCTTGGCAGCTGGATTGCTCTTATGGCGTGTGATTACGTATTACTTCGGATTGGTGTTTAGCGGACTCTTTTCATTGATCGTGTATTTCATGGATGGCTTTAGAAAGCCGACGGAAAATATTTAAAATTAATTGAGAATTATTTTCAATTCCTATTGACAAGGTCGGAATTACGAGGTACAATTAACTTGTAAATGAAAATCATTATCAATGAGAAGCGGAATTACCCACCACTCGTAAAGAGTGTTTCCGAAGTTATAATAGTTATAACGCTCATATAGACTCCCCCAAGAGAATGTGATTTTCAAAAAGTTAGACATGTTAAGTTTCCTCAAAACAAAATGTGAATACAAGAACGACCGCAAGTCACCCCTTGCGGTCGTTTGATTTTTTGACTATTAATCCCTATGCAAGGAAAGATCCTTTTTTTCAAAGATCCTTAAACTTTCCTCTGGCGTTTTTTCTAGTGCGAGTTTTCCATAAGCATCAATCAACTTCGTTGTTGTCGGAGCATGGTGTAAGGATACTGGTCCTTTTGTACAGCCACCTTTACAGGCCATCCCTTCGATGAAGTTAAAAGACTGTCGCTTGGCTTTTGTTATTTTAAGTGCTTTGTCACAGGCTTCGATACCGTCACAGGTAATCGGGTTAAACTCGACAGATTCATCTGCCAACAATTTTTTCATGCCTTCTGTCAATCCACCACTTCTAGCGAAAATACGTCCATAATAAGAGGCGTTGTTTAACGGTACTTCCTCTAAATCATTCAATGAGATAGATGCTGCGTCAAGGAGAGCTGCCAATTCTTCAAAGGTCAATACATATTCGATAAGCCCTTCGTTGTCATAAAGGTTTTTCTCCATCTTTTTACCGATGCATGGGCCTATAAAGACCACTTTTGCTTCTGGATCAATACTGCGGATTAATTTTGCTGTGGCAAACATAGGTGAAACGGTTGTTGAGCGTGCATCTTTCAGTTCTGGGAAATTCTTCTCAATATGTTGATAGAATGCAGGACAACAGGAGCTGGTCATGACTGCTTGTTTTTCCTGTTGGGCAACAAATTCTTCTGCTTCGTGTTCTGCTACCAGATCTGCACCAAGTGCTACTTCTATTACATCTTTAAAGCCTAATGCCTTTATACCAGCAACGACTTGTCCAAGAGAAGCATAACTGAACTGACTGGCAAAGGCAGGGGCAATGATGGCGTAAGTCGGTGTTTCCTTGATGAGTCGAATGGTGTCCACAACATAGGACTTATCTTGTATGGCACCAAATGGGCACATATAGACGCAGGAACCACATTGAATGCATTTATCAGCGTCAATAACCGCTTTTTTATTCTGATCGATTGTAAGGGCATTTACTGGACAGGCACGCTTACAGGGACGCATTAAATCACTGATGGAATTGTAGGGGCACGCATCTTTACAGCGACCGCATTCAATGCACTTTGAATAATCAATAACGGCCTTTTGATTGACGATGGTAATAGCGTCGACAGGGCAACTTTCAATACAACGATGTGCGATGCACCCACGACAGGCTTCGGTTATCTTGTATCGATTGATAGGGCATTGATCACAGGCGGTTTCCAATACCTCGATGATGTTATCATTATCCGGGTCGCCACCAAGGGTCATTTGAATACGTTCTGTTGTAATGGCTCTTTCGTGGTAGATGCAACATCTGCTACGCGGCTCTGGGCCTGGATCTATTTTCATTGGAATGGCTGGTATGTCTTTGAGTAATGTGCCATTTAAAGCTGATTTTGAGACTTCCTTTAAAACCTCATATTTAACCAGCTGTACATAATTTTCAAATTTTCTCATGTCGATGTCTCCTATATGTAGTGAATGCGAATGACTTTACCGAGTTGTTTTAATTGATCCATAAGATCATTAAGTACTGACCTTTTTATACCAAGTTCACTTGGAAAATCTGGATTTTGATGTGCTGGATTAATAGCACTGCCGATCCAGAAGGTTATATGGGTGCAATCCTCAATCAATAATTTTGAGAGGAGGGTTGCGCCGTCTTTTTTATTAAGGTTTGTCGCTTCCTGCTTTCGGTAACGTTTTATGATTTCCACGGCCCGACTAATGGTGAGAACACCTTCAGTTACAAGGTCGATGCCCTTGATATGACCGATTGGTGGAACGTTTGGATCACTGTAGTCCAGGGAAGTCTCAATTTCTAAGTTTAGTTTGTCAGCAATGATGTTTGACGCTGTACCGCCGCAAACAACTTTTCTATCTTTTGAGGCCATAAACCGTTTAACAAAAGCATCATCATCATTTGAGTTTTCAGGAGGGCCAGAAAAGAGGTCAACTGATTCAGGTTGTCGCAAGATGATGGTAGCGACGGTCGTGTCGTCTCCAGGTTTATTGTCATAAAGGGTGTTGCAAGCCTCAAGCAATGCTGTCGACATACGTTCCGCACTTTTATACAATTTAGATTCCTTCTTTAAAAACTCTGCCACGTGCTCCCACTGCCAGCCTAAGTTCATAATGCCGCCGACACCAGCGTGAATCACCCCGTCGCTGACTACAACCAGCTGGTCTCCAAGCTCTAATTGAAAACTGCTCAGCAGCACTTTCTTATCTTCGTAGGTCAAAATATCTTTTTTAAGGTCCATTAATGCGTGGTTTCTAAGAAAAAACACAGGTGGATTATCATATTCAATAATTGTACAACGGCCAGTGTCGTTAATTTCTATAATGGCAAATGTCGAATACGCCAAATTCCGGACTTTACATACGGGTAAAGTATTCATAATGGTGTCGATAGTTTCTAAGATGGATTCCCCTTCTTTTAACATGGTAGAGGCGATTTTACAAGTCATCGTCGAAAGGATATTTGCTTTTACGCCACTTCCAAGGCCGTCTGCAAGGACGAGAATCGTTTTGTCATTCTCTCTTACGACTTCAACCGTATCGCCACATAGTATTTCATTCACTTTATTGACACTTTTATAGGCGATGTCAATATAATGTTCTATCATAGTTTCTCTTCCTCTCCGATGACAAGATCTTTTAGTCTGTTAAGATTCACTTTTGTTTCTGCTGTTGTTTCACCAAGTAAGCTGGCGATTTCTTGAGCAACGCGCATTTGTTTATTGATAACTTCCTGACATGATGTAAGGGTTTGTGCTTTAACGCGCGTCAGTTCCTGTTGTTTTGACTCAACTGCTGAGATATCCATGAGTATACAGATAACAACATCTTCATCTTCAAGATAAATTAAACTTTCATAGAAGGTCTTTTCGATATCCTCATATCTTTCTTTTCGTCTTAATATGTTTTCACCATTGCTAAATATTTCTTCAAATTTATGTTCGGACATGAAGAGTGTGACCGGTAGGTTTCTGATATCAGCAGATTTACGAAGGAATGTTTTCATAAAAGCTGGATTCGCTTCTTTAATCTGATATTCCCTATCAACAATAACAATCAGGTTGGGGCTGTGATTAAAAATTGTTGTGCTTAAACTTTCCGCTTTATCCCTTAAATAGGGCAGGCACATATGCACATCGCTCATACCGTTATATACGGCTTCTGCCTTGTCATAACATGTTTTATATCCGCAGGCGCTACAGTTAAGTAGATCAGCTTCCTCGGTCTTACCGATTTCATTTAGAATGGACCATAATTCTTCACGGGTCGGTGTTTTATGTGGCACAGTTTTTGAAAGATACGTTTTATGAATGTTGATGTCGACGCCTTCAATCGTATCTGATTCCGAAGCGAATGGAAGATTATCTACGTACTGATGCAACTTGATTTTCCGTTCGATAGAGTTCTCAATGTTCTTTGTCATACCGGGACCCGACAGACAACTGTTGTTGCAGATGCACATTTCAACACAGTAGTTTTGCAAAAGGCCTTTTTTCATAACGTCCAAGAGTTCGATACAATTATCGATACCATTGACTTTGGTCACTTTGTATTTTGATTGAAAACGTGTTTTCAGATCGGCATTTAAAAGGCTCGAGCCCGTAGGGTAGAGTCCACCCCGTTTCGTTGACATAACTGAAAAATCTGACGGTGATAAAGTTTCCAAATTGATGGATTCTGCATTAAACCATTCTTCCAGTTCTTCGAAGGTAAGTACGGCATCGATTGTGGTGCTGTGCTGAAATTCCTCAGCCTCCGCTTTTTTTGCCATACACGGTCCGATGAAGACGATGTAGATGTCAGTGCCGTATCTGCGTCGCATAAGCTTACCATGAGCAACCATAGGAGAAACGTAAGGTAATATGTATGGTGTCAGAGACGGATAGTATTGTTCTATTAAATAATTAGCCGATGGGCAACAAGACGTTATTAAATTAGGTAAATCTGATGAGTGTAGTGTATCGTGAAAAGCTTTCGATGTTATTTCTGCCCCAACACCAGTTTCCTCTACTTGGTCAAAACCGAGCTCTTTAAGTGCTGTGACGATAGATAATGGATTGTCTATGTCAAACGCACCTGCAAATGCCGGCGCTATACTTGCGACCACTTTCTTGCCGCTGTTGATAGCTGTTCTTACTTTGCTGAGCTCACTTTTTATGGTAAGGGCATTCTGAGGACAGACTTCTTGGCACATACCACACTTAATACATAGATCATCAGCAATATCATGCTTTTTTTCTTTGATGACGATAGCTTTTGTTGGGCATGAACGAAGACACTTATAACAATCGTCACATTTTTCTGTTTCAAAATTAATAAACTTCATCTTATAGTGACTCCTTTATGACCGAGTTGAAAAACTCATCAACTGTCTCTGGAGAAACGGATGTAATGGGGTCGTCGTTTAGCTGTACGGAAACAGCCTCGCTACACTTTCCTAAACAAAATGACGCTTTAAGGGTGATTTGATCTTCTAACTGTTCTTTTTCAATATGTTCTTTTAAATAATTGATGATTTCATAAGAGCCTTTTAAGTGACATGCACTACCGATGCAAATTTGTACTAACATATGATGCCTCCTCGTATATACATTGTGAAATTCATCCCAAGTATAACGCATAGTTAAAAAATTATCAATCTCATTTTTAAGTAGTTTTGTTAACATTTTAATGGCTATATTGAGAGGTTCTGTGATACCATAGAAATTGAATAAATTTTAAGGAGAAAACCGTAGTGAGAAGACGTAAAGTAAAAGGCGCAAAAGAAAAATTACTTTCATACGAAAGTTTGGTATATGAAGCGGAGTTGTTGACGGAAAATTTTGTTGAAGATCTTGATTGGACAGATGAGGATATATGGGTTGAAATAGGCATGGGTAGGGGCCAATTCATCATTGAGTATGCAAGACGCCATCCAGAAAAGAAATTTATCGGTATAGAAATGAAGGAAGAGGTCTTGTTAAGGGCACTTCAAAAAATGGAAGAGACGCCACTGAATAATATCCGGTTTATACTAGGAAATGCGGATTTGATGCCGAACTTTATCAAGCCTGGGACATTAGAGCGTGTTTTTGTTAACTTTTGTGATCCGTGGCCTAAAAAAAGATGGGCGAAACGTCGTTTGACCCACCGTGGTTATTTAGCAAAGTATAATCAGTTATTGATTGAAGAAGGAGAATTCCATTTCAAAACGGATGCAGAGCCGCTCTTTGAATTTTCATTAAATGAGATTGTTCAGTCAGATCACTTTCTATTATCGGAAGTCCAGTTGGATTTACACCAGTCAGATATTGATATACCAACAACTGAGTACGAGGATAAATTCAGACTTAAAGGGATGAAAATCTATCGTTTCGTCGCTAGAAAACGTGTTTAGATACTAAATGCTGTTTGAAAAATCTTTGGGTTTTGACCTAATATATGGTATTCTTATAAAGGATATGAGAAACAAATGTTTAGAGATAAAATTATAGGGGTATAAGTACAATTTGCTTAAATTATGTGTAAATTCTATTAATGGGAGATTTAGGGATGGTTGTCTTATATGATTCATTTTTTACGATACTCTATTTTGCTATGTTGTCATTCACAGTAATTCTATTGAGATATTATAGAAGAGATGATGGGTATGATATTGGTGAAGATGCACCAGCATGGGCAATGGCGTGGTTAGGGTTCATGCCAGTTATGATGTATCGAGTTTTTTCGATTTATTTTAAGGATAGTCTTGGACTAGCTGCCGGAATTGTATTAACAGTCGGTTGTGTAGGCTATCTATATTATTCAAGATTTGTTAAGATCAACCAAAGTGTTTCAAAAGGTATATTTTTTCGGAATTTGGGTATCGTCTTTGTTTTAGTGATGACATTTATATTTAGTGGAATTGATGCTTATTTGTTGAAGACTGGGATGTTGATTTTGGCATTGCTTGCTGGGGCAGTGTTATTAGTTGTACAGAAGTTTCTACATAAAAACAAAATTGATTTAATATGGATAGTATTTCTTGTATTAGGTGAATTTGTTTTATTAACTTCGATGTATGTTGAAGTAGCTGGATATGATGATGTCTTGATGCTACATCAGCTCATTGGAATTATATTATTTACAATGGGATTGGTCGTTAATTTTTATGATGCATCAGTATTGACATCTAATAAGAAAATAAACGAATTAGAAAAGCAGAATAGACGCTTGTTTGAAGCAGAAGTACAAGTGCTCAAATATGCGTATAAAGATCAAATTACCAACTTACCGAATTATTCGTCGTTCTTTAGTACCTTGTCGAGTATATTGAATTCCAATACGGCGAAGAAATCGCACTTATTGTATTTGGATTTGGACGACTTTAGGCGCGTCAATACAGTTGTTGGATTTGCTGAAGGGAACGAAATATTACGGGTTTGCGGTGAAGTTATTACAGGATTGATACCTTCAAAAGACAAGTTGTTCCGAATTAACGGTAGTCGATTTGCTTTGATTCATATTGGTGATCTTGGTAGTGCAAGCCAATTGGCAAGAGAAATCATCAAAGTGGTTAATAATGAAGAGAAGCTTCGAACAAACAACTATTTTAGACAGGGTATCAGTATTGGTATCAGTGAAGTTGACTGCAAGAAGGATTTTAATACAATTGTCAATCAAGCAGAAATAGCCATGTATAAGGTCAAAGAATTACGTAAAAATGATTATGAGTTTTTTAATGAACTTCACGAGCAGGAATATAAGAATTTACTTGAATTAGAAGGAAAACTTAAGAATGCAACCAAAGATAATGTTTGGTCGGTCTACCTTCAACCTCAGGTATCTGTAGAGAACAACGAAATACTTGGACTGGAAGCGTTGATTAGATGGTTTGATGGAGACCGGTACATTCCACCAGTTGATTTCATTCCACTTGCAGAAAAGAATGGATTGATTATTAATATCGGTGACGACGTGATCCAGAAGGTATTCGCCTTGATGCGTGATTGTCGTCATAAATATAAATGTCCATTAAGGTTCTCAATTAATGTATCAGCAGTAGAGATATTTGATATAACTTTTATAAAAAGAATACAGTCGTATATCAACGAGTATGATATAGATCCAAGAGATGTGACCTTGGAATTAACAGAAACATCGATACTGGATAATCTGAATCAAGCTGTTGAAATACTGACAGAATTAAGAGAAATGAATTTGTCTATTTCTATTGATGATTTTGGCGCTGGGTATACATCGTTAAACTATCTATCAAAATTACCGATAGATGAAGTTAAAATTGATAAAAGTTTTATCGACAATATTCTCAGTAATGAGAAAGATCGTATTATGTTAGGTCATTTTACAAATCTCTGTCATGATCTTGGATTGAATGTCATAGCTGAAGGTGTTGAGACAAAAGAACAGCATGAGTATATACGCAGCATTGGCTGTGATCTATATCAAGGCTATTTCTTTAGTAAACCCATGAGTTACGAGCAGATTTGTTCAATATTTAATGAACGGGCAACAACTAAATCAAGTTAAGTTTCAAACAGTATCCAACCTATTGGATACTGTTTTCTTTTTTTGAGTGTTATATCGTCTTTTGTGGGTAAAAGAACAATAGATAAGGAGGGATAGGTAATGGTGCATTACGAACGATTAAAGCATGTATTTGACGTGATGGAAGAAGGACATCTTTTGATTGAAGTAAAACCACAGAGTACTGGTGATTTTAGTTTTGTGATTAAAGAATGTAATGATGCATTCCTATCTATTTTTTCTTTGCATAATGAGATTGTGATGAATAATGAATTGATGTCACTTGGCGTCATTGGTGGTGAGAACTATATGAAACTCGCCACATTACTCGATGACGTCTATACGACCCAGCAGCCTGGTAAAAGGGATATTTTTTTCTGTGAATCCCTTATCGATGCAACAGTGGTGGCAACAGCCAGCGAGGCCTATATCGATGTACTTGTATATAACTGGTCTAAAAGAGATTCTCTAGGTAATTTATCCGATTTGGAGGGGCTGATTAAAATGTTTGTCAATCGTTCTCTCTGTTATATGGAATTGGATAAGTCCAGTAAGATAGTACGCCTTCTAGGGGATGTTGAAAAGGTGATGCATTTAAACAGGGATTCGCTGGATACGACAAGTGATTTTTTCCAAGAACTCATCTATTACAAAGATTTTGAAATGTTCTCTCAAAAATTGGAGTCTATTTTGGAGAATGTTCGTTATAACATAAACTTACGTATACTGGGCCAACATGGCGAAAAGGTATGGTTGCGTCTTGACTACATGAAAGTAGGGACTCACATCTATGTGATTATTGAAAACATCGATCATATAAAAACTTTGGAGTCTGCTTATCATAATGAACGAGAAACGTTGAGATCCGTTCAAAAACTAACCCAAACCGGTGAATGGGAATGGGATGCTTTGTCTGATCAATACAGAATATCAGAGGGCTTGATGACCTTACTTGATGTTGCTCCCAAAGAATTGGAGGCTGTTCGAGCCTTATACAAAGACCGGTTGATCAGCGTATCTAGTGAAATGAGTCAAACGATGATGGGGAAAGAGCATGTATACCCTTATTTAAAGGAAAACGGGGATCAAATATGGCTTCATGACAAACATGAGAAGAAGTATGATACCTATGGTAATTTGACGTCGATTTTTGGTGTGACACAAGAAGTGACAGAGGATAAGAAGTTGTATGATCAGATTATATCCCTCAATGCTGAATATGAATCCATTTATCATTCTGTTAAAGCGGGGATATTGGTTGTGGATGTTCTTGAGAATGGTCATTTTGAATATACGAATGCCAATACAGAGGCACTGCAATTATTTGATTTGGATATGGACGAAATTGTCGGACGGTCCCCCGAAAGTATCATGGGGAATTTAGGACATCAACTATTGTACCATTATACCAATTGTGCAAAGAATAAAGAATCGATACGCGTACTGGAAAAGCTTAATCGTTATGGTCATGAATATAGAATTATTGTCTTGTTGTCTCCGACGATTAAGGAGGATCGAGTAATAAAAATAGTTGCTTCAGTTCTCGAAAATTTTTAAATGAAATAGAGTTGTTCAAATCCTTCTTTGAGATCAGTGAAAGAAGGATTTTCTATGGCGAGTGTGCTATACTACATATAGAATAAGGGAGAAGAAAACACATGATTGTAATTAAAAGAAAATTTAAGCAAAACTATAAGACAGGCTTTCCAATTTTACTTGAAGAAGCTGTTTTAGGGAAGGTATCTGCAACGGAGGGCGACATTGTTAAATTAGTCGATGATGCAGATGCTTATTTATGTACAGCATATATCGGTCATCAGAACAAAGGGATTGGATGGATGTTATCATTGGATCCAGAAGAAAAAATAAACTATAACTATTTTTATGAAAAAATTGAAAAGAGTATTGCTGCACGTCAAAAGTTCTATAACTCGAAAAAAACAAATGCTTTTAGAGTGTTCAATGGAGAAGGCGATGGCATTGGTGGCTTGACTATCGATTATTTTGATGGGTATTATCTGTTCAATTGGTACAACAAAGGAATATATACATTCAAGGACAAAATCTTAAGTGCCTTTATGAATGTTACGGAATTCAAAGGTATTTACGAAAAGAAACGCTTTAACGATGGTGGCAAAGTTATTGAAAGCGAGTCTTATGTATGTGGTGAAGAAGCGCCAACACCACTTGTCATTATGGAAAACAACAACTATTATGCCTTGGATTTTAATGATGGTGGTATGGTTGGTTTATTCCTTGATCAAAGAGACGTCCGAAATTGTATTCAGAAGAAGTATTCAAAGGGAAAACGTGTATTAAATACATTTTCTTATACAGGTGGATTTTCCATTGCAGCTGCAATTGGTGGTGCCAATAACACCGTAAGTGTGGATGTGGCAAAGAGAAGTCTTGAGTGGACTGAAGAGAATCTGTACTTAAATGATTTGTCACTTATGTCTAATGAAATCATTATTACGGATGTGTTTGAGTATTTCGATACAGCTTATGAAAACAATGAATTGTTTGATGTGATTGTATTGGATCCGCCAAGTCACTCAAAAACGAAAATGAAGATTTTCTCAGTGGAAAAACACTATCAGGAACTGATAGAAAAATCGATAAAGCTTTTAAAGAAAGACGGTATCATTGTTGCATCCACAAATCATAGTGGATTAAGCCGCGATAAGTTTATGGAGCAGATTGACGCTGGCTTTAAAGCTGAGAAGTCAAAATATAAAGTTGTGGAAGAGTTTAGATTGCCAGAGGATTTCAGGACCAACAAGAAATTCGAAGGCAGTAATTATCTTAAAGTTATTTTCGTACAAAAGGGATAAAAGGATAGGTGGAGAAATGGCGACGGTTTCTTTAGAAAAATGTACAGCATACGTGTATGATGACGTTCGAAGAGGTATTCAGCAGTCGATTGCTGACTTAGGTGGTTTATCGACTTATGTAGCGCCTGGAGAGCGTGTTCTATTGAAAGTAAATATGTTGATGAAGAAGCGGCCTGAGGAAGCGACGACGACCCATCCGGTTTTTGTAAAAGCACTGGCTGACGAATTGTTGGATTATGGTTGTGAAGTTCTTATTGGCGATAGCCCTGGAGGACCTTTTAATGATGGCGTATTGAAAGGAATTTACAAGGTGTGCGGTTATGAAGATATTGCAAATGAGTCGGCGGTAACGTTGAATTGGAACTTTGGACAAAGAGATGTAAAAAATCCAAAAGGACACTTACTGAAGCAATTGACTGTTGTGGATTTTTTGAGAGATGTGGACAAAGTTATTTCTGTATCTAAGTTAAAAACTCATGGTATGATGCGTTTTACGGGTGCTGTGAAAAATATGTTCGGAGTTATTCCCGGGCTACTGAAGGCGGAGTATCACTTTAAAATGCCTGATGTAAAAGACTTTTCACAAATGCTTGTGGATGTCTGTCTTTATGCCGAGCCGGTTTTATCGTTTATGGACGGTATTGTCGGTATGGAAGGTGCAGGACCGTCTGGTGGTGAACCAAGACTTATTGGTGCAATTATTGCAAGTGATTCACCCTATCATTTGGATGTGATCGCGACGCAGTTAGTGGGTGTTGACCCTGCATCTGTACCAACGATTGAAAGATGTGTAGAAACACAAATAATTAAATCGGACTATAGTGATATAGACTTGAAAGGACATGCTATTACAGAGTGGTCTATCGAGGATTTTAAAATACCGAATATCAGAAGTATTGAATTTTTTAATCAACTGCCTGGACCGATTAAGAGAATGGCTGATAAGGCACTTCGTCCTAGACCGATGTTTCGACACGGAAAATGTATTGGCTGTGGTGACTGCGCAGAAGCTTGTCCGCCTCATGTCATCGAAATGAAAGAACGATTGCCATACGTCGATTTGGAAGGCTGTATCAGGTGTTTTTGCTGTCAGGAATTATGTCCGGCCGTAGCAATTGATATTAAACGCCCATGGTTGATGAAAATAATTGCAAAAGGGTAACAATATTATTTCCGTTCCAATGATGGAATGGAAGTGAAAAATAATAGATGAGGTGATGAACATGGATATTTTAAAGGGGTTACAACCGGAATCGGTAATGACTTATTTTGAAGCATTGACGAGAATTCCAAGAGGTTCAGGAAATGAAAAAGCTGTTAGTGATTATTTAGTGGCTTTCGCAAATGAGCATGGATTAGACGTCATTCAGGAACCTTGCAACAACATTATTATTAAAAAGCCAGGAACGGCTGGTTATGAATCAGCAAAGACGGTTATTCTTCAAGGGCACATGGATATTGTATGTGTGAAGGAAGATGGTCTGGAATTTGATTTTGAAAATGATCCGATTCCACTAGTAGTTGATGGTGATTACATTAGAACAAAAGGCACGACTTTAGGTGCTGATAATGGTATTGCAGTCGCTATGACAATGGCGATTTTAGCATCGACTGATATTCCACACCCACCACTTGTAGGGCTTGTTACTGTTGATGAAGAAGCTGGTATGGGCGGTGTAATGGCCTTGAATCCGGATAATCTTTCAGGGGATATTTTGATTAATATTGACTCGGAGGAGGAAGGGGTTGCCTTAAGTTCTTGTGCTGGTGGTGTACGCAGCGCACTTAAAGTACCAGTAGCATATGAGAACGTGCCGACAGATTTTAAAACATATCAAGTTGTTATAAGTCATCTAAAGGGTGGTCACTCGGGTATAGAGATTAACCGTAATAGAGGGAATGCAGTAAAGTTATTGGGTCGCGTGCTTGAAACTCTAAATGCAGAAACGGAGTTTAAACTTGGCAATGTATCAGGTGGTGACAAAATGAATGCCATCGCTAAATATGTTGAAGCAGATGTTGCAGTCAGCGAAAAAGATATCCCACAGTTTGAAGCGATATTGAGTGAAATGGATGCACAGTTTAAAAATGAATTTTCTCTTGCGGATCCAGAGGTAAGTGTTTCAGCTACAGTTAAGGAAATCCAAAATGTATTTGACGAACCATCTAAAAATTCGGTTGTTTCAGCAATGCGTCTGATTCCATTTGGACCGCAAACTATGAGTGAGGGTATTCCAGGACTTGTGGAAAGTTCAACAAATGTTGGAGTGTTATCAACAGCTGATGGAGAAGTTGTTTTGGAAAGTGCTATCAGAAGTTCTGTAAGAACGTTGAAAGACGAGATTTCGGATCGTATATCGATGATTGGAACATTGGTAGGTGGTACACAAGCACTGACTTCTGCATATCCAGAATGGGCATTTAAACCAGAATCGCCAGTAAGAGAATTGATGAAAGATGTTTATCATGACTTAACTGGAGAGGAACTCAAGATTGATGCCATTCATGCGGGCCTTGAATGTGGCTTTCTAAAAGAAAAAGTTGGCGACATTGATATGATTTCAATCGGACCAAACATGGCGGATGTGCATACACCAAATGAACATGTCAGTATCTCATCAGTTGAAAGAGTTTATAAATTTTTATTAGAAGTTTTAAAAAGAATGAAATAAATGTTTAAACATATATATGCAGGGTAATATTATAACAGGAAGAGCAATTCCTTCCTGATAGAATCGGTAGCTTCGAACGTGTATGTATTGGTAATTAGTAACAAGTGTTTTAGTGTAACAAGTGTTTTAAGAATCATTATGTAGTGCAATTAGAAGTTCCGAATCAAAAGTTAAAAGTTAGTTAGGTTTATCTTGATGTTTTATGAAACAAAGTAGTAGTAACAAAGAGTTTTAGTTACAACAAGTTACCTGATTCTATCAATAATTGTAAAGCGCGCCTTAGAACCTAGGGCGCGCTTTTTAATGCTTTATATTGAAAGTGCTTTTAAGAAATCCTTTTTATGAACAATAACCAGCGGTTCGCCTTGGGTTCTTAAAGCAAGTGCCTGATCGATTTTTCGACCATAGGGTTCAAAAGCCCACAAAAGAGATTGAGTATCCATAACGACAAGATAGTTTACTGAACCTGTAACATTATGGCTGTAATTACCGCCTAATGATTGAATACGGTTAACAAGTGAATTTTTATCATTGTTTGATAGTTGACCGGTAATTGCGAAGGTATGATTCTTAAAAGTAATGTCCGGTGTGATGGCACATACCGCACCAATTGTCATCTTTTCTTTTATTTGAATGACGTCCTCTTTGCTGTAAGCTGACAATAGGTCGTTATTTGTAAATTCCAGAAAGTATCTCTCCAACATCTGTCGCTCTCGAGCGGATATTTTTTTGTCTTCTAATATGCCATCGATGATGGAGACAAGTTCGTCATAAGGATAATGATTCCGAAGATGACTATTGTCGTTCAACCACTCATCTAAGGAGTATATTTCCTCATCTTTGATAATCTTGTCTGACAAGATGCCGTGAATAATACCATGAAGCCTTTGTAGATCGGAAAATACAAGGTTATAGAAATAATTTTCTGTTGATACTTTGTCACAAAACCATAGAATATCTTTTTTTTCATCTTCTGTTATTATCCTATCTGCCAGCACACTGGACAGTAGAGGGATAAGGACAGTGTAAGGGTAGTGTCTGCGAAAGGTTTCGTGATGACTGATCCAATGATTTAGCTCATCGATTTCTCTTTCGTTGATGCGCTGATCAAAAGCAATGCCTTTTAACAATCCTTCCAGTAGATGAATCGATCGATCCAGTTCTTTTTTATCTAAAACCATTATATTTCCTCCCCCCAGAAATACTAATTCAACGCGTCAAATTGCCTAAAGAAGGCATCCAACTGTGGCATGATGATGTCTAAGCCACCTTGTTCATTGGCTTCTACGTTCATCGGCAATACAGGATCATGTAAAGACAGTCTTAATAGGACCCAGCCTGTAAAGCCATCGATTGCCCAGTTGATACGCACACCTTCATGACTGTTGGGAACGATTGAGAATCCATCTGTCGCTTTAGCGTACGCTTCTAGTTGAGCGATGACATTTTCGCCGTAGGCCTTAAAATCTTCCAATGCTATTTTATGTCTGATTTCAGTTGCCTCAGCAGGTTCCACAAGGGTACTGATCAGATCGAATAAACTTTTGCCTTCCGCTTTAAGTGTTGACATGGCAATAAGAACCTTTGTCACTGTATATGCACCATCATCCAAGAAGAAGTTTTCCATCATTGCACCATGGCCAGAAGTTTCCATAGCCAGTGGTGAAACAGTGCCTGCTTCATTTAGTCGAATGGATTCATTGATAACATTTTTATAACCACGCTTGAACCTGTGGTGAACACCGCCAAGATCTGTAATGAATGATGAAAGACCATCTGATGTAACAGAGTCTGTTACAATTGTCGCGCCTGGTGTCTTTTCTAATACGATTGCACTCATTAAAGCAATAAGACGATTTCTGTTGATGATTTCACCAGATCCGTCAACGATTGCCGCACGGTCTACATCTGTATCGAATATGATGCCTAAATCAGCCTTGGTGTTGATTGTCGCTTGTTGGATTGAAGCCATCGCATCAGCGTCTTCTGGATTTGGGATGTGATTTGGAAAATAACCATCTGGATCCAAGAATTGACTGCCGCTTGTATCAGCTCCAAGTGGTTTAAGTACTTGGTCTGCAAAGAATCCGCCTGCACCATTACCAGCATCAACAATAATCTTTAGTCCAGAAAGAGGTTGGTCGTAATTCGTTTGGTGATTAACCCCTTCTCTAATTTTCTCAACAAGGAAGCGGCTGTAACGTCCTATAAGGTCATAGCCAGTACACTGTCCTGTAGCATCGCTGTTCAGTGTGTTGTTCTGATGTAAACCAATGGCATTCTCTAATATTTCCTTGATATCTTTTTTATCTAAGCCGCCATTTTCAGTGAAAAACTTAAGCCCGTTTCTGTTAAATGGCAAGTGACTTGCTGTAATCATAACGCCAGCAGTCGTTTGCGTCTCTTCAAACATGGTAGACATAAATAGTGATGGTGTCGAAGCAATGCCACAATCAATTGCAGAAGCACCTGTCTCAACAACACCCTCTGTTGCGCTATTTAATAGTGATTCGCCCGTACATCTAGAATCTCTACCAAAGGCGATTGTTATGTCCTTTGCTTCAAGTCCTTGATGGGTCATCAACCACTTGACAAAACCTTTTGCTATATAAGATGCCTCTGTTTCCGTTAATGTCACAGATTCACCTGGAATGCCTTCCATTGCTACACCACGGATATCAGATCCGTTTTGTAATTTTAACCATTGTTTCATGTATAGCCTCCTAATTATCGTGTTCAAAAATTATAATCATTATCATTATATCTATAATTCAAATAAATTCAAATTAAGTGGGTTGTTATGGGAAAAATAATACGTGGTTATAGATAAATGAACAGACTTATGTTATCATTTATATGACGGATTGTTAATAATTAGTCAGAGGTAAATCAGGGAGGATAGTCGTATGAATAGCAGTATTATCATTGGAGCAGTCGGCCTAATTATCGGTATCGGAATAGGTCATTTTACAAGCAAAAACGGCAGTTCAAGTACGAAAAAGCTGGCTTTGGGATTAAAAGAAGTTGTAAGAGGGAATTATGCCTACAGTTTCAAGAAACAGTTAGGCGTTTCTGGGGAATTTGCCACAATTGCCAAAGATTTGGATGACATACTCATTACAGTCAATAGTATGATCGCTAAAATGAAGGTTTCAGGAGAGCAAAATGCCTATGAAAGTGAAAAAGTGTTCGATCAAATCGGGGTAAGTAATCAAGTGTCGACAAACATCAGTAAGGCTGTTGAAAATATAGCTTTTGGAAGTACTGAACAGAAAGAACACATTGATAGCATACATACAAATTCAGCTCATATGACGGAATTGGCGACGACAATCGCTGATAAATGCGAAAAAAATTATGAGTTGGCCAATGGCGTTGAGGAAAGTATCACTGATGTGAATCGCTATGTGGAAAAATTAATGACAGGCATAGAAACATCAGGTGATGTAACCCGAACATCCGCTGAAAAAATTCATCAATTAAAGACAAGAGTAGAAGAAATAGCTCAATTCATAACAGTAGTGACACGAATATCTGAACAAACGAATCTTTTGGCCCTTAATGCATCTATTGAATCGGCAAGAGCTGGTGAAGCTGGGAAAGGATTTGCAGTAGTAGCGGAAGAAGTACGAAAATTAGCAGAGGAATCAAAAGAAGCCTCTGAGGATATCGTTAAAATAGTACAGGAAGTCATGTATGAAACGGACCAAGTCGTTCATCAAATAGACGACAACAATGCAACGGTTGCAAGTAATTTGGATATGGTCAATGAAGTGAAGACCTTGATGCAAAGCACGACGGATCATATCAAGGCAATGGAAGAGGACATTTCCAGCATTCGGGTGATTACCCATGACCAAGCAAAAGAAGCCAATACTATTTCCACGTCGATTGAAACGGTAGCAACCCTTTCTAATGGTATCGCATCTGAAAGCCAGGAAGTTTATGCAGCGTGTGAAGAACAATCAGCCAGCATAGAGGAAATCATGACCTCTTGTGGTGTATTGTCAAAAACGTCGGCAGACTCATTGAATAAGGTAAAGGAGTTTTCGACGGGCATCACAATGAGCCAAGAGGCAAAACTCAAGGTGAATAGATTGTTGGATCTTTTAGCTGAGGCAGCTAAAAAAGAAGAAGCCAAAAACATGGTAGTGACAGATCATCGCCAAATGATAGAAGGGCTTATCGCTAAAGAAAAAGCGTTGACGGTTGTCTACTCGGCAAGTCAGGCGACAGAAAACCTTCATTACATCAATTTGGATCTAACGATGGATACTGTAGCGTTCAGAGAGTGGTTTAGTGTACCTGTAAAAACAAGACAAACCTACACTTCTGAGATATATGTGCCACTTGGCTCTGACAGTCCGTGTATAACAATTTCTGTACCGATCATCAAAGGTGAAACGGTTGTTGGTGTCTTAGGAGCTGATTTAAATTTAGCAGATATTGAATAAGTAAAATAAAGTTATGATATAATAAAAGCCTCACAAATAATTGTGAGGTTTTTTTTGCATTAAGAGGACATCCGACTTCGAAGGTCGGTGTCACTGAATATATTAAAAGGAATAATTATGGAAAACAAAATAAAATGGTTAAATAAGCCTTATAATAATTTAAATGCATTTCTTCGGAGCAAATTCGGTACAAAGGTCATTAAATTGTCAGTAGATGGCGGTTTTTCTTGCCCAAATAGAGATGGGACTCTAGGGATAGGAGGCTGTATCTTTTGTAGTGAAAGTGGCTCAGGAGAATTTTCAGGTAACCGACAACAAACCATTACGAAACAAATCGAAAGTCAAATTGATTTATTGAAGGAAAAGTGGCCAACTGCAAAGTACATGGTTTATTTCCAAAGTTACTCCAATACCTACGGTGACTTAGCTCATATGGAGGCTCAATTCAGAGAAGCTTTATCTTATCCTGATGTAGTAGGACTGGCTATTGCCACGCGTGTAGATTGTATAGACGAAGAGGTGTTGGCTTTACTTTCGATCCTTAACAAAGAAACCTATATATGGGTTGAACTTGGATTACAGAGCATCATGACTGAGCATCACCAGTTGCTGAACACTGGTTATACGGCAGCGCAATTTGCAGAAACAGCTAAACGTTTGGGCAGCCATGGGATAGACGTTGTCGGACATCTTATATTGGGACTGCCTGACTCACCTGGCACTCTCCTTGAGGAAACCATCAATTTTTTGAATGCTGTGCCAATCAAAGGATTAAAAATTCATATGTTGAATATTTTAGAAGAGACAACTCTAGCGGCTTTATATGAGAGACAGCCATTTCAGTTGCTTGAGATGGAGGTATACCTTGACCAAGTAATAAAGATCGTAGAACATCTAAGACAGGACATTGTTATCCATCGTGTAACAGGAGATGGTGCCAAAGAGCAGTTGATTGGTCCAAGGTGGATTTTAAATAAAAGAAAAGTACTTAACACTTTGATGAAAGAGTTCAAGTCAAAAGAAGGTTATCAAGGAAAATACTACCAAGGCGGTGGAGGGAAAAGATGAAGAAAATAGGTATATTGCTTTGTATGGTAATGGCGATGGTATTGATGTGTCCAAAAACCGCTTTTGCTGAGGCTGGAGAGGTTGTTGTGGCAGTGGTTCCGGAAACCATTTTTGTGAACCAGATCAATAACGTGTTAGTAAAACCAGATGAACCGATCATCGAAATTGAGGCGACTTATTATCTGCCTGTTTCACCGACCTTTATGAGCGCTGTCGGAAAAATTACAATCTGGAATGAGGACGGTAGCGAGTTGCACTTGGCAGGTGAGTCTATTGAAGCCAGAGAGATTCAACTAGATTCTTCGGATCCATATTTACAGGAGTACAAGCGCGAGGTATCCGTTGTTTCCTGTAATCCTGTTGTAGTGACTGTAGAAACTGCAAAGGGTGTTTATGAAACAGAGGCAAAATATAGGAATCAGTGGTCTGAGGTTTGGTATATTCCTATAACGACAGAACTTGTTGAAGAGATGAACTGGGAACTATATGACCTAGGGAATTTTGGACAACACTTATTTTTATATAACTTTACAGAAGAGGATAGAAAAGCATTTATGAGCTATCAGCGTGAAATAAACGCAATGGCGAAATACATGACAATTATCAATAAGCGGTTGCCTCTTGAGAGGGCGGCCTACTATGTGCAGTTGGTAAAAAAAACCGGTCAAAAGTATGATGTGGAAGACAAGGTGATTCTCGCAATCATGTGGCAAGAAAGCTGGTATGACGAAAGTTGTACCTACATCAATGCTGTCGGCATGATGCAGATGCTTCGAAGTACTGGTGCATCAATGGGAGTAACACCAGAGCAATTATTGGATCCGGCGATCAATATAGATGTATGCGTCAACTATTTGACTCGAGATAGAGCATACTTCGACGGGGATTTGGAAAAAGCGATTCACGCTTACAATCAAGGCTCTTTTAGGGTTGTGAAAAATACACACAAAACATGGTATTACGAAGAAGTAATTGAAAAGTACACAAAGATAGATGCCTATATTCAAAAGAAAGTAGCAGGGCTTTAAAATGATGTGTACAATTAGAACAATTCGACCTGTACTTGAGGAGTTTGAAGCGGTGATGTCTATCGATAAGAAAACCTTTGACGATTGTCCTTATACAGCTGAAGCGTTATTAGAGAGGATAAATCTAGAGAGTTACCCGATGTTTGTTGCTGAGACAGATGATGGCATTGTTGGATTCATCAGCTTTATGCAAGTTCAGACGTTGCATTATAGTGGTCTTTGGATCGACCTGGTTGCCGTAAAACCGGAGTTGTCAGGTAGGGGTATAGGACGCCAGCTTATTCATGTAGGTGAACAGCTTGCTGCTGATCGCGGTGTCGACTTTAGAAGCGCCCTTATTAGAGAGGACAACATCAGTTCCATAAAAGCCTTTGAAGCAGAAGGATTTAGTTGGGATCACAAGCCATTCCGCCTCTATTTCAAGTAAGCACGTATTAACTTATAATATTTTAAAGTCCCCCGCTGTCCACGCTCAAAACGACTCATGAAATTCAATTTCATCGGAGTTTTGTCCGTGGACGGCGGGGGACTTTTTTTAATATTATAAGTTAATATTAAGTTTGGCTGTACAAGAATACATACATAAATAATAGTAGGATGGCAATCCCGCCGTTTATTATAAGGCTCATGCTCCATTGCTTCTTATTTTGCCGATGTACATAAAATCCGAATGCACAAAAGGCAAGTTGCGCCAAACAGGCAATAGCCATGAAATTTAGATACAGTTCATTCCATGTAAAATCTCTTAAATGCCCCCAAAACTTATCAAGACCATTCATTCGTTCTGGACGTGCTCTTAAAAACAGTGAAGCGATGATAATCGTTAAAGCCCATGAAAATGGTGGGATGTAATCTTTTATATCAACTTGTACTTCACCAAATTCAAGCCCATCACTGGCATAGTTTTTATTCCTGTTCAGTCCAGATTCATCCAAGTTTTTACGAACCATTTGAGACTGCTGCTGGAAAATAAAATGTGTGATTTTAGATTTGTCTTTTTCTGAAATATCTACAAAACGTAATCTTAAGTCACTTTTGTAGCGGCTGTCTTGAGACGGTGATGAGAAAACAATTTCAGATCGAAGACTCATGATTTCGTCGTCTATTGGAAGATTGACAATACAAATATCCCCATCTGGGATTTTCTTGTTTGATATGCCTCTTACACCAGTGGCACTGATGTTCTTAGTGAGCATTTCGTATTTCTGACCATCATAAATAAATTCAACTTTTTTGACAATGGAAAATCTAAAGTATTCCCTTCGCTGAACTTTTTTAGGTGATGAAGTGAGTTCCAACATAAGTGTATTGAATTTACCAGAACGTTGGCGATCGATGATTCGACAAGTTGCAGAAAATGCGTCTGTAGCGTTTGCCCCACCAACTGAAAATACAATTTTAACCACTGTATCTTTTTGTAATGGCACAACGCGACCGCTTTTCATCGGTGATGTCACTGTTAACAGACCATCTTTAAATGGTTTGTCTATAACAACATGAAAATTTTGAGATTTTTTTACGTCATCTGGTGAAGGCACTTCTAATTCCAAGAGTGCACCAGTAATTAATTGTTCGTTCAATGTCATAAAATCAACTCCAGGAGTATTTTCCACGCAATATCTACGAGGACCTCTAGTCCGTTCTAGAGTGTCACAACGTCAGCATTCAATTGATAAATATTATCTTTACGCTCGACGATAATAAGTGCGTGTCTACTTAAATAATCGCTTTGACGAATGTTATCAAGCAACTCTTTAGTGGGGTTGATGGCAACTGGATGTGCTACTTTTGAAAGCATGGACATGTCACCATTTGTGTCACCATAAGCGTAGCTTTCAGATAACTCTATATTATATTTATCGACCAAATTCTTAATTGCTTTATCTTTACTTTCGGCATCCCACATTTGGATAACCGTTCCTGTAAATCGGCCGTCCTCATCTGTTACGTATTCAGTCCCTCTATAATCAGTTGCGTTATACTTGTATGCCATCTTTTTAACCAAGAACTGAGGGCTTCCAGAAATAAAAAATACTTTGTGCCCTTGTCTGTGATGCCAATTGATACGTTCGCGGGTATAAGCGTAAACAGAATCTCCTTTAAGGTTAATTACTTGATCTGCAATAAATTCTATCTCACTCATGTTGATCCCTTTTAGAGAATTAATATATAATTCTGCAAGCTCCATCATATAATCGTCGTAGTCTCCTCGACGCTTTTTCCACATTTGGTATGTCAATTTAACATGGGAATGCCATAAATAGGGATCAAAGACTTCGTATTTTACTAATTTTTTAAAATGCTCAATCATAAGAGAATCCCTGTATAAAGTACCATCAATATCAAAAAATGCACCAACTGTCATGTGAATCCCTCCTTTTTCATTTTTGTAGACGTTTAAATGGACGTCATAGTGGTATATATATATTATAAATGATACCAAAAAAAATGAAAAGAAAACAAAAGGGGTGAGTTTATGAGTCCATTAATGTTATTTGCGATTGCGTTACTAATTACGTCACTCCTAGGGTATGTCATCGAAACGATAAAAATTAGGCTTACTAAGCACAGGCTACACGTCATGAATACTTTATTAAAAGAAGAATTAGCAGAAATCATGAAAACAGAAACGGAAATCAATATTTTTTTAATTGATTACATTCGATCCTTGATCAAGACCAATTATCTCAAGCGTAATGTCATTGATAGCTATGAGATTTATAAACTGGACAACCGAAGAATTCATGTGAAATTTCTAAAAGGAACTGTCACTGATGAAATTGAATTTTCTTTTATGGAAGGTCAATTGAACTTAAATGAAGAGAGTATCATCAATGAAGATGAGATTTGGGAAGATTAATGTTTAAAAGCTATATTTTGGGGTAACAGTATAATAACCATTAATGGTTTTTATATAAGGTAAGCATCGGGACACTCATATTGGGCATCGGCCTAAAAAGATTTTTTTAAAAGAAACAAATGGTAACAAAGAAAAGAATTATGTTGTAAAGTTGACAAATATTTAATGTTGACAGGAGGAATGGTTATCGAAAAAGATAGTTGCAATACAATTGAATATGAAACAACCAAGTGTGCTAATGTTTACTGAGAAGGCTTCAACAATAAATTTATGGTTGGAGCCTTCATAATGTCCGTATAAAGACAAAAGTGTTGACCGACTAATATCCCCAAGGATGCAATTCTAAATGCTTCCTTGGGGATATTTGGTTTGATGGTCCGTTATATTAAACATCTTTGAGTATTCTGATAAGGGCAGCAGTTACCTTGGCTGTTAATCCCCAAATAATTTTGTGTTGGTATTCAAAGAAGTAGACATCATAGCTACTTCGGTTCCAATTATAATCTTTGCCATTTTGGATTTTTTCAAAAGGAAAATCTTCTGGTACAACTACTTGAGATTCGATGGTATGTTTTTCAGGTGTCGTTTCCATTAAGTAAGATAAGGGTACCGTAAAGAGTTCTTTTACTTCATCAGGATTGGCCTTCAGTTCATCGAATTCAGCATCTAGAAAGGCAACGTAAGGAAAAACCATGACGTTATGAGGAATCATAATAGGTACCAGTGGATGAACGATTTCGATTTGTGACTCGTTTATATTCAATTCCTCTGAAGTTTCTCGAATGGAGGCCATTTTAGTTGTTTCTTTTAGTTCAACTTTTCCGCCTGGAAAACAAATTTCATTAGGTTGACGTCTTAAGGTTTCTGCACGCACTTCATAGAGCAAATGATATTCCCCATTCCGCTTAATAAGGGGAACAGCAATAGAAAAGAGTGTAGCGTCAGATTCTGTGCATCCGTGACTGGTTACGGCATTGATAATGTCTGATTTCTTCATAAGACCTCCTAAATTTTGTCTGTACTCATTATCCCTATTATAAGCTAATTTTTAAAGAATATACAGAAGGAGTTTTTAAGATTTGATTTCATTATTCATTATGGGATTGATAACTTTACTAAAAAAAGTATAATTGTAGTCGAAGTATTAGCATTTGATGAGACAAAAGGGGGTACAAATGAAAAGATTTTTAAGTTATTACAAACCACATAAAAGGTTATTTATTATTGACATGATTGCAGCCATGACCCTTGCTATAATAGACTTGATTTTTCCTATTTTTTCACGTCTGTTGATAGATGATTTTATCCCGAACAAGAAAATCACCTTGCTGTTTCAAGTTGCGGGCGTCATATTTTTGTTATATATTGTGCGGATGTTTTGCAACTTCATCATGTCTTATTGGGGACATGTAATGGGTGCACGTATCGAACATGATATGCGACGGGACCTATTCATACATATACAAAATTTACCGTTTAAATTTTTTGATAATCATAAGACTGGAAAGCTTATGTCTAGAATTATCAATGACCTTAACGAAATGTCAGAACTTGCCCATCATGGTCCGGAGGACTTGTTTATTTCAATCTTAATGATTGGTGGTAGTTTAGGCATTATGTTCACGATCAATGTGCAATTGGCGTTTATCGTTATGGCATTAGTTATCGGTATGATTGTATTTACCATTAATACACGACTCTATATGGTACGTACTTTTAGACGGGTTCGTAAAAGTATGGCAGATATTAATGCCAGAGTAGAAACAAGTCTTTCTGGTGTTCGATTATCTAAATCCTTCGCCAATGAAGATTATGAAATCGATCGATTTGCGGAAAGCAACGGGATGTTTAGAAATGCAAAAAACGATTCCTTTAGGGCGATCGGCATTTTTACGGCTGGGAATCACTTTCTGTCGGATTTACTAAATGTTGCGGTCATCAGTATTGGTGGCTATTATGTTTATCTTGAACAATTAACCTATGGTGATCTAATGGCCTTTGTCTTGTATACTGCGTTTTTCCTAAGACCGATCAGGCGGTTGATTCAGTTCATTCAGCAATATCAATCAGGAATGAGCGGATTTGAGCGGTTTAAGGAACTGATGGAAACAATACCAGAAATTGAAGATGCTGAGAATGCCACTGTTTTAGAAAGTGTAGAGGGGCGGATTGTGCTTGATGAGGTGACTTTCAAGTATGAAGAAGATACTGACTGTGTGCTAAAAGAGTTCAATCTGACAGTAGAAAATGGCAAAACTGTTGCTTTGGTTGGCCCTTCTGGAGTTGGTAAAACAACGATAGCTAACTTAATACCGCGATTTTATGAAGTGACAAGCGGTCGTATCACAATAGATGGACATGATATCAGAAGTGTGACACAACAATCCCTTCGGAAAAATATTGGTATCGTTCAACAGGATGTATTTATTTTCTTTGGAACAGTTAGTGAGAACATAGCATATGGTAAACCAGGTGCGACAGAAGAAGAAATTATTACTGCTGCCAAACGTGCGAATATTCATTACTTTATTGAAAGTCTTGAATTTGGATATGATACAATTGTTGGTGAACGTGGCGTGAAACTTTCTGGTGGTCAAAAACAAAGAATTGCTATATCAAGAGTTTTCTTAAAAAATCCTAAGATTTTGATATTAGATGAAGCCACTTCGGCGCTGGATAATCAGAATGAATTGGCGATCCAGGCGTCAATTGAAGCACTTTCAGAGGATCGAACGACAATCGTCATCGCCCATCGACTGTCAACAATCAAAAATGCCGACGAAATTTTGGTGTTGGATGATACAGGTGTTGTAGAACGCGGGGAACATGAGGCGTTGATTGCTGAAAATGGCTTGTATGCTTCGTTGTATAATGCTCAGTTTAGGGGAATTATCCCAGATGTTACAAAAACGCAACAAAATTAACATTTGGCACATAAAGGTGTAAAAAACTTAAAGAAACAAACCGTTGCGGCGGTTATAAAATGTGGTAGAATTGATGTGGATTTAGGCAAGGATGGCAAACATGAAGAACATTAAAAAGTTGGATATACTATTAATAAGCATTTATCTATTGATAAGTGTCGGAGCAGCAATATATTTTACAATAGATGGACTTAATGTCCACGAAGGTGCTATAGAGGTTATCATTTCCGTTGAAAATCAGGAATATGATCGGTTTACTCTTCCGGTGCCAAAAATGAAGGAAATTGTGATAGAAACAGAACGGGGAAGAAATGTACTAGTTGTTGAAGGGGACCATATTGATATGTTAGCATCAGATTGCAACGATCAGATTTGTGTACATCAAGGGGAAATTTCAACACCAAATGAAATGATTGTTTGTTTGCCGAATCAGGTTGTTATTGAAATCAAAGGGAAGAAAAAGATTGAAGTAGATCAAATTGCTCAATAAAGAGCGATGGGAGATATGGAGGGGACTATGTTTACAGCATCTAGTTTATTGTTGTATCTTGGAATCATGGTGGCAAAAATTGTTGAAGTGTCACTGATGACAGTGCGTGTCATGCTCGTAACAAAAGGGGAAAAATTAGTTGGTGCAACGATTGGCTTTTTCGAAGTGATTTTGTGGCTTTATATTGCTAATTTAGCAATGGATGGCATTACAGAAAATCCGGCTAAGGCGATTTTTTATGCACTGGGTTTTTCACTGGGCAGTTATTTAGGTATTGCGCTTGAAGAATGGTTGGGCATTGGTATTTCTGAGATACAAACGATTATCAAAGAAGATGAAGGAGATGCGCTGGCAGCTTACCTGAGAGATAATGGATTTGCCGTAACAGTTATTAAAGGTGAGGGACGCACAAGTGTAAGAGACTTACTTGTTATGTTTGTCAAGAGAAAGCGCGTTAAAACCTTAGTCGACATGATTAAGGAGCAAGCACCAGATACTGTTATCACAATATCTGAGACAAAACCGATCTATGGTGGCTTTGGCCTTGTCCGAAAATAGCGCTTCACAGCTCGGAACGTTTGTTCTATAATAAAAGGTGTTGATCATTATTGATTGACACCTTTAAATTTTGAATATTTTTTGGAAATACAACGAAATGAAGTGGTGACCTTTATGAAAAAAAGAATAATATTACATGTAGATATGGATGCCTTTTTTGCTTCTGTTGAACAAGTGGATCATCCAGAACTTAAGGGCAAACCGATTATTGTCGGTGGGACCAGTGAACGTGGTGTTGTATCCACTTGTAGTTACGAAGCTCGGGTTTATGGCGTGAGAAGTGCCATGAGTAGCCAAGTGGCGAAAAAACTATGTCCTCATGGTATCTTTGTCCGGGGTAACCATGCACGTTATAGTGAAGTTTCTAAACAAGTGTTTGATATCATTGAGAAATTGGCTGATACAATAGAAAAAGTGTCTATTGATGAAGCATACATAGATGTAACTGATTTATACCATTCACCACACTATATAGCCAAAGAAATAAAAAAAGCTGTCTATAAAGCAACTGGCCTTACCGTGAGTGTCGGTATTTCTTATAATAAATTTTTGGCGAAGTTGGCGTCGGATTGGAATAAACCCGATGGTATCTTTGAAATAGAGGAAGATGAAGTTGCTGAACTCCTAGATGAACTTCCAATTATTAAGGTTCATGGCTTGGGTAAAAAGTCAGTGGAGCGTTTGAATCGTATCGGTATTTTCACGGTTAAAGACATGAAAAAATACTCTGTTGAAAGTTTAAGTGGTATTCTTGGAGAACAGTGGGCCAAAGAGATTTACAATCGAATTCGCGGTATAGACAATCGTCCAGTCGGTAATTTTACGGACAGAAAGTCCTTTGGTAAAGAAACGACCTTTGGAGAAGATAGTGATGATCGGCTATACCTGTTAAGTGTTTTGGAAGGCTTCACAGAAGAAGTGACCAAACAGCTAAAGAAAAAATCCTTATTGACTAAAACGGTGACGATAAAGGTTAAGTATGAAGATTTTGATATGATCACCCGGAGTCATTCCATGGAAACCTATACGGATGATGAAAGCATTATTCGTGAAACACTACATCTGATTTATGACAAGATTATTTTTGAAAAAAAGGTTAGACTCATAGGGATGTCACTGTCTAACGTCATCGAAGCAGATGCTGTACAAATGAGTTTATTTGACTTATATACCTAAAGTATTTTATAATGTGAGTTGCTAAAGGTTATAGATAGATGGAGAACGATATTGAGAGTCTGTTCTCTAAGGTGGAGATTATGAGTAGAATACTTGGAAAAAAACAATTAGTAAAAATAAATGATCAGCTTGTCTTTGGAGATAAGCCTGTAATGATTGCTGGTCCGTGTAGTATTGAGTCGGAAGAACAATTCTATGAAACGGCCAAAGGATTAAAAGCCATCGGTGTTGACGTCTTAAGAGGTGGTGCTTTTAAACCGAGAACTAGTCCATATGATTTTCAGGGTTTAGGTGAAGATGGGTTGAAAATCATGCAAAAGGTAGGTAAGGAATTGAATATACCAGTGGTTTCAGAAGTAATGGATGAAACCAACTTACCAATGATTGCTGGGTATGTCGACATCCTTCAAATAGGCTCAAGAAATATGTTCAATTATGCACTGCTTAAAGCAGTTGGAAAAACAAATAAACCCGTTGTCTTAAAACGTGGTATGAGTGCCACGATTCATGAATGGATTATGGCGGCAGAATATATTGCATCTCACGGTAATCACAATATTATTCTTTGTGAGCGTGGGGTAAGAACTTTTGATACCTATACAAGAAATACGTTGGACTTGGCAGCAGTTCCGATTATGAAGGCAGAAACGGGCCTTCCGGTAATCGTCGATCCAAGCCATGGTACAGGGAAAAGAGAATTGATTGAACCGATGTCAAAAGCAGCACTTGCTTGTGGGGCGGATGGCTTGATGATAGAAGTGCATTACAAGCCTGAAGAGGCACTGTGTGACGGTCCACAATCCTTGGATTTAGACATGTACAAAGAATTTTATGAGAATGTAATGAAATAAAGTAAATAACGTTGAATACGTAAAAAGCACCTATCGGTTCAAACCGATAGGTGCTTTTGATTTTTCTTAATTAGTTTCCTCTAAAAAACTTTAAGTAGTCATTGTTCTTATCCATGTAGATAACCGTATCTTCATCGATTGTCTTTTCGTATGACTTAAGTGTTCTCCAGTACTCGTAGAAGGCTGGGTCTTTACTAAAGCCACCAGCGTAGATTTCAAGTGCTGTCGCATCCGCTTCACCGATGATCTTTTCAGATGTTTCAATTGATTCGGCGATGATTTCAGCAACTTTTCTATCTGTATCCGCTACAGTGTTTTGGAATAACTCCTGACCTTCAGATCTTTTCTGTTGAGCGATAGCCTCACGCTCAGCAACCATTTTCTTGTAAGTAGATTCGATATTTGAATCCGGTAAAATAGTTCTGTATACTTCGATGTCTCTTAGGATAATCCCTTTTGGAGCCATTTTTTCATTTAATTCATCTAAGGCAATATCAAGCGCACTATAAAGAGCATCTTTATCCGTTAAGAACTGTCTACTTGTTAAACTGTTTACTTTTTCAATAACAACAGCATAAGCAACTTCATCAATGTTTGCATTGGCTCTTTGAACAGTGCCAAGTGATGATCTAAATAAACCAGGATGAGAAATCTCCCATTGTGCAAACATGGAGATTTGATACTTGATTTTATCTCTTGTGTTGATTTGTGCTGAGTTAGAAATATAAGTAATCAACTTACTTGTGTCCTTTGTTACTTGTGTGATATAGGGAATTTTGAAGAATAAGCCTTTGTCTCTAACGATTTCTACATTTGAGAACTGCTTATCTAAATCATTTTGTTTTGTCGCTTCTTCATTGTTGACATCAACGATTACTTTTGTGATTTCACCAAATTGTCTTACAGTTGCCACTTCATCTTCTGCAACGATGTAGAAAAAGCTACTAGCACCTATAAGTAGGAAGAGCACAAGAAAAGCGATGATGCCACGCTGAGCCATTTTTTTAGCGTTCTTAGCCATTGCCTCAGCCTTCTGTTTCGTTTGTTCTTGAAAATCGTTGAAGTTAGGCCCATTGTTAGGATTTTGATTGTTGAAATTCATCTTATTGGCCTCCTTTCATAACGTCTGGATTTAGTGGTAAGTATTTAACTGTACCGCTACCATCCATATCAAGAATAAATTTTTGTGTCGACTTTTGTAAAATGGTTTCCATTGTTTCAATGTATAATCTTGTTTTTGTTACATCTTTAGATACTTTGTACTTTTCATATACCTGAATAAAGTTTTCAACGTCTCCTCTTGCTTGGGCAATTTTTTCAGCTTTGTAAGCTTCTGCCGATTGGATTCGTTGATAAGCCTCTGCTCTTGCAGCAGGTAATTTCTCATTTGTGTATTTTGCAGCCTTACTCACAAACTCGTCTTTTTCGTTTTCTGCGATGTTTACATCGTCATAGGCGAATTGAACTTTTTCTGGAAGCAATACATCGGTAAACTTAACTTCGACAATTGTGATACCAAGGCCGTAGCTATTTACCTTTTGAATAAGATCTGGAAGAATCTCAACGGCAATCGAGTCCTTGTTGATCAAGGCGTCCTCTAAATCTTTATTTTGCATATTTCTTCTTAAAACACTTTCGAAAGCAAGTCTTAGTGTTCCGATCTGATCGTCTACATTGTAGATATAATCAGCAGCATCTGTGATACGATACTGAATGATTGCACCGATGTTGACAAGGTACGAGCCCTTCGTCAGTACAATTTGTTCATCTTCTACATCTCTGTATGTTGGAGCATTTGTCGGTGTTGGTTCGTTGGCTGGTCTGTAACCGTATTGAACACTTCTGATTTCATTTGTTTTAATGATATATACTTTATCAACAAATGGTAATTTAAAATTCAAACCTGATTGTTCCACGACTGCGATCTTTTCTCCGAAACGTTGGATAACAGCTTGTTCTGCATTCTCAAGAATAAAGAAACTCTGCATCCCCGCTAAGGCTAAAAATGCTAGGACGAGGATAAAAACCATCGATTTTGAAAGTTTTCCTGCCATGTTCATTCCTCCTTAGATAATTGATGTTCTCTAGTGCTAATGATAAACCTTAATCCATTGTAACACAAACCTGTATATGTGTTTTTAATAGACTTTTAATAAATTGTAAAGTCTTAAGGGTTTTGTACCCGATTTCCAGTGGTATAATAACAATATTGGAGGAAGGGATGAATAATTTATCATTTTATGGCGATTTGCTGTGGGAGTTACGATATAGATATAGAGAACATCAGATTAAGGCATTGAGTGCACAGTTGGCATTTTTTCTGATTCTGTCGTTATTTCCTTTTTTGATATTTCTGCTGTCTCTATTTGGACGATTTTCTCTTGATCCTGAAATGGTCATAAGGATTGTTACAGAAATATTACCTATGGATTCGGCGGTCATTGTCTCTGAATACGTTGAAGGCATAGTACTGTTCGAGGAAACAGGATACATACCGATTGCTGCCTTAATAACATTATACACAGCTTCTAGAGGTGTAGAAGCGTTGACTTGTGCCTTTGATGTCGCTTATAGGGTGGATGAACAAAAGGGATTTGTTAAACAAAAGTTGTTTGGTGTTCTGTACACCTTGTTGTTTGTTGTAATGGTCATTATATTGACGGTATTACCTATTATGGGTGAGGAATTTTTATCGTTTGTAGGGCGTTTTTTACCGCTTTCTGTGGCATTTATTGAGCAGTTTGCTTTCCTGAGATGGTTTTTTATCGTTGGGGTGATTATATTGACAGTCCTATTGATGTACTGGATACTTCCGTCTAAAAAACTTAGGTTTAAGGATGTATGGAAGGGCGCGACATTTGCCATTGCCATGTGGCTATTGATGTCTTATGGTTTTTCATATTTTGTATCGAACTTTGGACGTTACTCCATCATATATGGATCCTTGGCTGCGGTCATCATCTTGATGATGTGGCTTTACTTTACAGGTATCGTGTTGATGATTGGTGCTGAGATCAATTCCATTCTGTTAGATGGATTTATTCATCGATATGAACATCGGGATAGCAAGGTGATTCAACATGTTATCGACAAAGCGAAAAGACGGCCTTAATAAATCAAAAAAATAAAGCAAAAGACCCCCTGATGTCATAAGATGTCAGGGGATCTTTTATATTTGGCGGCGCGCCCTGCTGGACCTGCCTAAGAGGCTGACAACCCTCGATGGTGGTCAGCACTTATTGCCGGCGTGGAAAGGACTTTCTCTCGTTATATTGATGGATGAACTTTTCGTATAGGCCGTTATAATCAATACCGCCTAGTTGAACAGAGGGTTTGATTTTTCCATGATAATCACTGCCGGCAGTCATAAGGAGATCATTGGACTTTGCCAGTTCAAAAAGTGTACGCGTCTCCAACGGGTAGTGGTAGGAAGAGAAGACTTCCAAACCATCTAGGCCATGTTGGATGAGTCCCTCAATAAGGTGAAAGTTTTCTCTAAATGTTATTCCGGGATGAGCAAGCACTGCTATGCCACGATTTAGATGGATCATGTCAATTATTTCATCTAAAGTGGGGTAAGACAATTGCTCATAACAGGATTTTCCTTTGCTGTAATAGTCCCAATAAAAATTAACCAATGGATTATCGGACCGTATCCCACCTTTTCGATAAGGAAGTAGAAGGGGATGACGTGGGTAATTTTTATGGTGCAAGAGCACTTCTGCAATATCCTCAGGAGTAATAACGGTACTATTCATGTAGTCAAAATCAGCAAGGCTTATATCAAAACCTAAACGTTGTGCTGCTAAGACTCGATTCTTTGATGCATTTACTTCAAGTTGATACTGTGCGTCGCATAGCGTTTTAACTGCTGGTATAACAGGAGATAGTCCATAAGCCAATAGGTGAAGAGGTGTATCACCATAGAGGCAATCGATCTCGATGCCTGGTATCAGCTGAATGCCTTTTGAAGCTGCATATTCTTTTGCATCGGTGTAGGCCGATGCGTGATTGTGGTCAGTAATCGAGATTATTTTTAACGCCTTTTCGACGCATTGGTCGATGAGTTCTCTTGGAGTAAATTCGCCATCTAGACTTAAGTTGCTATGCATATGCAAATCAATCATGTGAGCCCCCCCTTTGTAATGGCTATCAACCGCTCTGAGCAAAAAATGAGGAAACCAATGCTGATGCCAAGAATGATAGGGAAGAATCCGACAGTAGTATATTTGAGTACTGGTCCCCATAAGTGTGATAAAAAGGCACTTCCAATATAGGCAAATCCCATTTGGATACCGATGATCCGCTGTGAATTGTGTCGTCCAAATCGTATAGGTGTTTCGTGAAGCATTGACGGGAAAATCGGTGCCAAGCCTATACCGACAACAATAAATCCACTCATTAGGAGTGATTGGGATAAATTGCTGATAATCAACAATGTGCCCGTTAGCGCGGTCATCATGCCACCACGAATCAGTTGGGTGTTGTTGAGCCTAAATGACAGAAAACCTGACGTAAATCGGCCGATGGTGATACCACCATAGTAAAAACCAACCCAAGATGCAGCTGTTTCTACAGACAAGTGCCTTATTTGAACAAGAAATGTACTGCCCCAGAGTCCGATGGCATGTTCGACAGAACAGTATAGTAGGATTGTTACTAGTGCATATGGCAATCCGTTGATATTTCGTAGACGAAGGATGTCGCTACTTATATTATCCTGTTTTTCGAATTTGCTCGTGTGTTCACGAGTGACTGGTTTGTGCTTTTTCCATAATGGCAATGCCATAAATAGGACGAGCATTAATCCCAACTGGATGACGCCGACCGTTTTATAGCCTAGCCGCCAAGATCCGGACAGTACAATTGTCTGAGCCATAATCAGTGGACCGACAGTTGCACCGACACCCCAGAAGGAGTGGAGCCAGTTCATGTGGTGGGCTTTAAAGTGGAGTGCAACATAGTTGTTAAGGGCTGCATCAACAGAACCACCACCAAGACCGAGTGGAATGACCAATAAAATCAGCCATACAAATGATGGTGCGTAAGAAATGCCGAGTAAGGCTGTTCCAGTAAGGGCACAACTGATAAAAGTCGTTTTTCCCGTTCCAAGTTTGGTGATGACTCGACTGCTCATGAAACTTGAGACAATTGTTGCGCCGATTAGTGTCATGGAAACAATGCCGATGGCATCTACAGACATTAGCCATTCTGATTGCATCGTCGGCCAAGTGACGCCTAGTAATGAGTCTGGTAGCCCTAAACTGATAAAGGCCAAATAGATGACAGACAGCAGTAAAATTGTAGTCATAGTTTTTCCTTTCACCTAAGGTCGTGCGATTAGGTCAACCTTGCATTTTAACTGGTTCATTCCCAATTCAAGAAGACCGCGAAGATAACTTTCGTGGATATCTTCTTCAAAAATAAGTTTTGGTTGGTGAATAGCAGAAGAAAGTGTCTTCAAATTTTCCTCAACCATTCCTATAAGCGGATCTGACAATCGGTATCCAGAGAGTATAATCTTTTTCGGATTAATGACGCAGTTAATGCTTTGCACCATTCTAGAGATGTAATCAGCAAATTCCTGTTTCGTGTACTGGATATTTCTTTGGTCATTTCTGCTGGTGCCGATTGGCAAAAAGGATAATTCACCAGCAAAGTTTGAATGCCCTCTAAGAATCTGGTTGTGAATAATGATTCCGGCTCCAGGTGGATGGTCGACAGGGAAGTAAATGTAGACAATGTTATCATCAGCGCGGTGATGATGTTGCTGATGATAGCCGAATGCAGTTGCGTTCATATCATTTTCAACGATAACTTGAACAGCGTATTTTTTTTGAATATGTCCAGCGATGTTGGTGTGGCTGATGCGATCAAAGTCACACATGAAGAGACAACCATCTTTAACAACACCTGGTAATCCGAGGCTTAAAACTTTGATATTCGTGTATTTGCTGAATATAAGGGCGATAGTGCTGTCAATCTCGTTAAGGGTCATTTCTTTAACATCATTGATCGATTCTTCAAGAAGCTCACCAAGAAGGTTGCTTACACGCCAGAAAATCGTATAGTGGATACCTTCTTTTCGAGGGTAGAGAAGGGCTATTTGACCAAAATCTCCGTTGTATCGAAACCGTCGTGCTGGTCTGCCGCCTGTAGACGCACCATGGTCGACTTCTGTTACTTCACCGGTTTCTAGTAGCTCCTTTAGCACATTGCCGCAGGTTGCGACACTGAGTCCGGTAATTGTTGCGATATCATTCTTTGTACTTGTGTCGGTAGATTTTAGGTACTCACGGATACGTTCTTTGTTAATTTCTCTTAGGTTTGATGTATTTGCAGCTGTTTTAGACATTTTACCACCACTTTCGTTAAGTCTTATCATAAGTCTATTGTAAAATACAATATGGTGTTTTGTCAACTGATCAATACCTTGGCAAATACAAAAAGACCACCTAAACATAGGCGGTCTTTTCTAAGCAGTGATCTATTTAATATCTTCCTATCTTATGAACTCATTTCTTTTGACTTGTCGATACAAGCTGTCACAGATTCAATAACAGAAGATCTAAGACCTGTCTTTTCAAACATCTTAACAGCTTCAATCGTCGTGCCGCCAGGTGAACAAACCATGTCTTTAAGCGCACCAGGATGCATGCCCGTTTCCATTACCATTTTAGCAGAGCCATATACTGCTTGTGCGGCAAATGTATAGGCCTGTGGTCTCGGCATACCAGCAAGTACTGCAGCGTCAGCCATTGCTTCAATAAACATGAAGACGTAAGCTGGTGCTGAGCCACTAGCTCCGATAACCGCATCGATTAGGTACTCACCAACGATTTCAGTCTTTCCGAATCCTGAAAGCAAATTAAGAATCAGTGTTTTTTCATCATCTGAAATATTCTTGTTAGGACACATTGCCGTCATGCCTTCACCAACAAGAGCAGGCGTATTTGGCATTGTGCGGATAACTTTCATATCGGACCCTAAAATAGTTTCAACAAATCCGATAGAAATACCAGCAGCAATCGTAACGATGATTGTAGACGGTGTAATGACTTCTTTGATTTGTTCCAAAATGATGCCGTAGATGTTAGGCTTTACAGCCACAACGATGATTTCAGTGTTTTTAGCCAGCTCTACTGAATTTGTTGTTGTATGAATGCCTAATTCTTCGTTAGCAGCCTTTAAAGCAGCTTCATTTAAATCCGATACAATGATGTCAGTCGCCTTTAATTGACCTGAGTTGATGATACCGCCAATCATTGCTTTTCCCATGTTACCACAGCCGATAAAACCTAATTTGTTCATAAATGACCTCCATATTTTTAAGGCGAGTTGCCTATTAGTATCTTTATATCAGTATATCAAAAATCTGGGGAGATATTCTTTGTTAAGAACCTATCAATCCCCGTACAGTGTGAAAGCAAGGATATGATATCCTTGCTCTCTAGAGTAATACAATTATTCAAATTGTTGTTCTGTTCTATAAATGATTTCATCTTGTAATGCTTTGTCAAGATTGTTGAAGTGATCACTATAACCTGCTACACGAACGATCAAGTCGTTATAATCAGCTGGATTCTTTTGGGCATCCAATAATATTTGACGATCAATTACATTGAATTGAATATGGTGACCGTCCATCGAGAAGTATGACTTCACAAGAGAGCCCATATTATTAAGACCATTGTCGCCAGCAACGACTGACGGCGTAAATTTCTGATTTAGTAGTGTACCACCGGTACTTAAGTGATCCATTTTCGATGCTGATTTTATCATTGCTGTAGGACCGCTTGTATCAGCACCTCTCTCTGGAGAGATTCCTTCAGATACTGGATTTTGTGCCACACGACCATTTGGTAATGCATTGATAACAGAACCGAAGTATACGTGACATGTTGTCGGTAACATATCGATTCTATAAGAACCACCCTTTGCATTTGGACGACCTGTAACTTCATCTCTATAAGCAAAAAATACTTTTCTCATGATGTCATCTGCATAATCGTCGTCGTTCCCATACTTAGGTGTTTTGTTTTGAACAATGTTGTGTAATTTTTCATGACCGACAAAGTTGTCTTCAAGTGCAGCCATTAACTCCGACATTGTGAATTTTTCTTTTTCAAATACATTGTGTTTGATTGCTGCTAGTGAATCGGTAATTGTACCAATACCAACCCCTTGAATGTAGTTTGTATTGTATCTTGCACCACCGGCATTGTAATCTTTTGCTTTTCCAATACAGTCATCCGTTAAGATCGATAGGAAAGGTGATGGCATATATTCTGCGTAGATTTGTTCAATGACGTTGTTTCCTTGAACTTTGATATCTACGAAATGTTTGATTTGTTTTTTGTATGCTTCAAATAGTTCTTCGTATGACTTGAAATCTTCTGCGTGTCCAAGTTCTAAACCCAGTTGCTTCTTGGCAACAGGATCAAAACCATTGTGTAATGTGATTTCAAGGATTTTAGGTAAGTTGAAGTATCCAGTTAGGATATATGCTTCTTTACCATAACAGCCTGTTTCAACACAGCCACTTGTTCCACCTTGACGTGCATCTTCAATCGTTTTACCTGCGTTTAGTAACTCTTGGATAATGGCTTCTGTATTGTAGAATGCCGGTTGTCCCCAACCTTTTCTCGATACTTCACATGCGCGCTTAAGGAATGCGTCAGGTGTTTTTCTACTGATTTGAACATTTGAACTTGGTTGAAGTAATTTCATTTCATCCATTGTGTCAAGAATAAGATAGCTGACATCATTCACGCCATTTTGTCCTTGTTCTGTAACACCACCTGTGTTGATGTTGGCAAAGTCAGTGTATGTACCACTTTCCTTTAATGTAATGCCTACCTTTGGTGGTGCTGGTTGGTTATTGAACTTCACCCATAGACATTCTAGAACTTCTTGAGCCTTGTCTCTTGTGATACGGCCTTCTGCGATGTCTTTTTCGTAGAATGGGTTTAAGTGTTGATCCAGTCTACCAGGGCTGTAAGCATCCCAGTTATTTAGTTCAGATGTTACACCAACATGGGCAAACCAATACATTTGAACTGCTTGCATAAATGTTTGTGGCTTGTGCTTTGGCACCACGTCACAGTTAGCAGCAATCAATAACAATTCTTCTTTTCTTGTTGGATCTGATTCTTTTTCAGCAAGTTCTCTTGCATAAGCAGCATAACGTTCACCAAAAGCGATAATTCCGTCACAACAGATAGCCATTGCTTTTAATTGTTCATGTTTTGCATTTGCTTCAAGGTCGTTTAAGAAATCGATTTTAGCGATTTCACCTTCAATTCTATTTTTGAAATCTTGGAATCCGTTACGGTACATCTTACCATCTGCAACCGTATGACCTGGACTTCTTTGCTCCATAAATTCTGTGTAGATACCATTTTCATAACAGTCTCTCCACTGCTCAGTCATTGAATTAACTATTTTGTGACGAATAGAACGTTCTTCCCAGAAAGGAATGATTTCTTCGCCGTGAATTTTCTTGATATCGTCGCTTACCTTGAAGTAGATGCGTTCTCTTTCACTCATAACATCCAAGTCTTCTAAAGTATGACAACATAGCTCAGGGAATGTCGGCGTTGATTGTGGACCTTCGCCTTTTTCACCAACGATTAGTTCGCCGTCGTTAATGCATAGTTTCTTGTTTTCCATAATGTTTTTAAAAGCCAATGCTCTTAAAACGGGTGTAGAAACAGACCCTTGATATTTCTTGTACGTTTCTGTCATCAGCACCGCACGTTCAATACTGATGTGGGGCTCAGCTGTAACACTTTGTTCTCTTAATTTTTTAACCTTGTCCGTTGATCCTCTTTTGCTCATGAATTAACCTCCTATCACAATGTCTAAGTTTTTAGATGTGAATATTGATTTAAATTTATTGAGTTGCTCATCACTTGGAGCTGAAAAAGCCTCTTTGTCATAAGCAAGATTTAAGCGATCATATTTTCCTTCGCCGATTGAATGATATGGCAGTAGGTTGATTTGATCGACTTTAATATCATCTAGTAAGTCTATAATTTGATGAATATGCTCATTCGTCGCGTTGACACCAACAATTATCGGTAATCTTAAGAAGATGCGGGCGTTTTGCGCGCTAAGGTACTTTAGATTATCAACAATCAGTTTGTTGTCGACGTTTGTAAATTCTTTGTGCCCCTCAATATCAGTGTGTTTCAGGTCGTATAAAAACAGATCTACATATGGCAGTATACGCTCGAAATATTCTTGTGGTACATGTCCACAGGTATCCACTGTCGTATGAATTTTCTTGTCTTTTAGTCGTTTTAAAAAGCTTTCAACAAAATCAATTTGCATCAAACATTCGCCGCCAGATAAAGTCACCCCACCACCAGATTCTTCATAAAAGACTTGATCTTTTAATGCTTCTTTCAGTAGCTGATCGAGTGTATACGTGGTACCGGCAATTGATAATGCATTTTGTAGACACTCGTCAAGAATGTCCTCGTCACCATTAAATTGCTTATTGTCGATGGTGATCTTACCACTTTCAAAAGTAATTGACGCATCATCGCAATTTGAGGCGCATTCACCGCAACCAGTGCACTTTTCTTGATTATGTAGCAGTTCAGGTTTTACAGCGAGGCTTTCAGGATTATGACACCATGCACATCGAAGTGGGCACCCTTTAAAGAAGAAGGTTGTTCGTATACCGGGGCCATCGTGTACTGAAAACTTTTGAATGTTAAATAGAGTTGCTGTTAACATAGTTGTCACCTCGTTTTCTATGTTGTTTGCCTAAATGGGTTGTGAGAACTTACAACAAGAATTTTTACAACTCTGTTGGTGTAGTTCGCCCAGTTGTGATCAATTGTTGACGGGTAGTGCGCAATGTCACCAGGGTATAACTCCTTGCGTTCATGATCGATAAACAGTGTCAAGACACCTTCTACAACATAGACAAATTCTTCGCCGGCATGACCGTATTCCCCTATGGTCTCGTCAAATTGGCCAGGTAGTATTTCAATCAGACGGGGTAACATATCGCTGTGTTCAACCATCGTCGTCAGGTGATAATGAATATAATTGCTGTTTTCAACTTGGAAAACAGAACGCTCAAAACTACGTTGAACAAAGGTCCCACGTTCTTTTGGACTTTCAAAGAAATAAGTTAAATCAACATCTAAAATCTTTGCAATGTTTCCTAAGATATCGACTGCTATACTGCTCATGCCTCTTTCGAGTTGAGACAGAAAACCTGTTGACAATCCAGATGCATCGCTTAAATCTTTTAACGTCATTTTCTTTTCAGTTCGTAGTAATTTTATTTTTTCGCCAATTGCTTTATTCATCATATAATCTCACCTTTTGTTAAAGTTTTATCAGTTACACCTACATCATACAATAGACTAATGAAAATTTCTAGTACTATTTTTATGAAAATGAAACTTTTTTCATGAAAACAGTGCAAAAGTTAGATGAATCTCTATATGTCGTGAAAATGATACAGTTTACCTACTCGAAAATTCACGTACGTGAATTTTTGAGTTTGTGAAAATTAATTGCAAGTATTTTTAACTGTATTGACACGACAGCGGAAATATATGAGGCTTAAATAAATAGCTACATATATAAGGTGATTCTAGAGTGTCTAATAGAAGAGGAGAAGAAATGATTATACATATTGATGAAAAACTGTCGTTAAGGTTTGCAAAGCTTGGGGAGAAACGTGAGATATTTGAGCTGTTGATTGCACCGGAAATCCAGACCTTTATGTTCAGCGAAACATTTCCTGCGCCGACTTGGTCGGAATTTGATGAGGGAGAAGATGATGCTTATTACTCAGGTGAAGCCTCACGAATGGGAAGCTATTTACTGATTATTTATGAAGAGACTGTTATTGGTAGTGTGAGTTACACCTGTGAATATGAAAAAATACCTTTTGGGGAAATTGATATATGGCTAGGGAGTATGGTGTATACAGGAAAAGGAATCGGTGTAAAAGTCATTAAAGCGTTAATAAGCTTTGTACATGAGACATATGGAATAGAAACTTTCATTATCAGGCCTTGGAAAAAGAATGGACATGCCATAAAGGCCTATGAAAAATGTGGATTTGTGCGAGTGAATAATTTTGATGTGAGCCAGTATTACAGCGATAAGATGATGAGTGATTACGGTGCTGGAGATTACGGTGAGGAAACCCTAAACATGGTATTGAAGTTGTAAGCATGCGGAAAAGGCGATTAGCGAATTTCGGAGAGGCAAAAATAAGAGAAAGAATATGAGTTACGCAACATTGAAGATATTCGTATCAATGATGAAGTAAACTCATTATTCTCAAGAAGTATTTCCTTAGACCGATTTAACGGTATAACGTAAAAGTGTTTTTAGTTTTTCCGGAGTCACCTTGCGGAAATCGGATAAATAGATTTCCCTATGGTAAACACCGGCCTGTTCCAATTGATGTTTAACCATATAATCCTTCATGAGCTTAAAACTTCTTGGTTCATCATCATATGACCCAACGTGAAGGATCTGTAAGGATAGACCATCTTCAATCGTTTCGAAACGGACGGCATCAAGGAATTTATGAGGCTTCTTTTTCTGCACGATGGCCATTGCCTTTGCAGCAGTTTCTTCAGTAACAAAATCAGGCTGTCTAATCATTATCTTGTATTCCAGTGTTGATTTATCGATTGTGCCTGAACTTATATCTCCTGTCCAAATACCTTCTAGTGGATAGACTGTATAATCAAAATACCCTTCGGGTGTAAATCCGGATTTGGGCATCATCTTTACTGCATAGGCAAGGGAGTAAAGAACACCGATTTTTTCTGAGAATTCTTCTTCATTTGGATCGCCAACTCCTTCTATAGTAAAGAAGTTTTGTTTTTCAACGGTAAGTAGCCTAGGAGTTTCCTTGGTGCCGTATAATTTTTTTTCATGTTTACGCCATTCGTGTTTCAAAGTAGTCACGTCCTTTCACATATTGTTATTTTACCCAATAAATTATGACAACAGCATGTCATAGTTTTTTTTTATTTTTTTTGTTAGAATATTTATCAAGGAGGGGAATAGGATGAAATTACCAAATAAAGTAGATACAATTATTTTTGATGCAGGTGGCGTGTTGTTTTACATCAATGAGTACAGGAATGACATTATGAGAAGAGTGATGCTCTCTTTGGGATATGAGGATTCGGCTGTCGATCGTGCAATAGCTACAGGTAAGGATTTTGATACATATTATTTTAATCGTGGAAACGCGCTTCGCACCTGGAAAGATGAAAAAAAATGGTTGACGTTGCGATCGGATGTCATTGCAAAGGCATTGGATGACGATAATGAGGATTTACCTGATCGATTGAAGTACACGGCATTTGATACCCATCAGTACAAACTATTTAATGAGACAGTGGAAGTATTAGAGCGCTTGAAGGCATCATATAAATTGAGCGTAATTTCCAATGCGACGGCAAGCTTGGATTGGGCGTTTGATCATCTGGATATTCGCAAGTATTTTGACGAAGTGGTCATTTCGGCTTACGAAGAATGTGAAAAACCGGAGGCATTAATTTATGAGCGAACCTTGGAGAAGTTAGGGTGCTCAGCAAAACGATGCGTGTTCGTCGACGATTGCTTGGAAAACGTGAATGCAGCAGTGGCAATTGGTATGAGTGGCTATCATTTACAACGAGGTGATGGCATGACCTTATATCATTTTGAGGACATGTTAAAATAGATAGAGCGATACAACAACTAGGAGAATGAGTTTGGACGAATTTAAAATACTTGGTTTAATAAGATACTTTATAACGTTTTATCTCGCGTTGAAAATTTTACATTCAAGTAAATACAACGTTAAGGAAGTCTGCCCACATGGGGTGCTTCGTTGGTTATGTGTGATTTTACTTTTTGGTATAAACACATATTTAATGGTAAACTTGAATGAAGCAGGTGGATTTTCATTGATGAATATGTTCAATTCGATATTGCTGATAATAGGGATGAATGGAATGCTTTATTTTATGAATTTTTTTGCTTGGATTAATAAAGAAGGATAGGTGAAAACATGTCAGCTCCAATAAAGGACTTAATAACATTTGATGATTTAGGCAAGTTGGACATTCGTGTCGGCTTAATTGAGTCTATAGAAAATGTGGAAAAATCGAACAAGCTAATGAAGCTACAAGTGAATTTTGGCGGATTCAATCGTCAGATTTTAGCCGGAATACGGGGGGAAAGAGAAAACCCTCAAGAGCTTGTGGGACAACAAGCTCTTTTTGTTGTCAACCTTGCACCAAAGAAAATGGCTGGAGAAATGTCTGAAGGTATGTTATTTGACATCGGCTATGAAGATGGTATAACACCGGTACTTGCCCAACCAGAGAAACCAGTGCCTAATGGCGTAAGGGCTGGCTAATGAATTTACAACACTATATTAATGAAATAGGGATGACGATGGTCATCCTTTATTCAGTTGTGGCCCTGATGGTCTTTATAATACAGTATATGCTGTTTATTCAATCAACCGTTAAAATTAAAAAGTTCGCCATTGGACTGGGGATGTATCTATTTATTCATGGTGGTCTACTGTTTTATGTGAGTCGTACATATCCCGATATCAAGGCATTGGCCATTATTAAGACATGTTACTATATGGTGCTCGTGAACGTTCCAGTGTTACCGCTTATGGTTGTGCTGTCAAGTATTGTTCAGAGCTTGAGACAGCTTCGATTCGAACGGAGTTTGTCAAAGGGCTATAAGAGAACAACCTTAAAGACTTTAAAGACTCTTGGTGTGGTCATCCCCTTACATTGTCGTGCTAATGAATTGCAGCAAAATGAGATTGAGCAGTTAAAACATATTTACAGGGACTGTAAGAATGATGGTCAGTACCCACTTCAAGTGAGAATTAAGTATTGCAAGGCCTTGATTGCAGTCGGCATATCGAATATAAGTGTGCCACATACTTATGATATTACGGTGGATGTCTTGGCTTCTTCAGATGATGTATTAAAAGTGGCCCAAGGTGCCTTCGATGAAGCGAAAAAAATTATTAAACTCGCACCAAATGCTTGTGTGTTCAGCTGTAGAAAATATGCTGAGAATCTAGCCAAGTATTTGTTGACCTATCATCAGATAAAGTGTGATGATGGGGACGATTTGGACAGTTTTTCGACAGTCTTGTTTTTACTTAAAAAGCATCAAGTGATTGTTGATCAATCGGTATTGCGGCATTTTTACCACATTAAGCAAGTTGGCAATGATGCGGCCCATGGTCATTTATGTGATGAGAAAACAGCTACTGATATGGTGGAAGATGCAATAGCCATCGATCAGTGGTTTCGGGGAAATCATTTTTAATTCCTATTGACAAGGTAGGAAAGGAAGGTTATAATTTAACTGTAATTGAAAATCATTATCAATGAGAAATGAGTAATTAGACTTATTAATTATTGTACTTCCCGAAAAGTTTGGTTTTCAAACTGTTAGACATGTTAAGTTTCCTCAAAACAAACGTGAATAGTTTATAAAAAAAATTGTAAGTTCACCCCTTACAATTTTTTTGCTTTTTTGTTATTTTGGTAACGCTTTATTTTTTTCATCATCCATTAAAATAAGGGCAAGACGCTTGTTTAGATCGGCTTCAACAAGGAGTCTTGCAATCAAGGCTTTCTTATCATCCTCTTTGGTAAGGGTTGTTTCAAAATCTGTGTAGCGTGTTTTAAGTGCATTGATGTGCTCAAGTTCGAGGGTGTTGTAAATACTGAAGTATTCCTTGATTTTGTTGTTGCGCTCCTCAGGTGTGAAATTATGATTATCGTACAGGTCGAAGAATGCTTTGATGTCATTGATCGGCAGGATATTTTTCAGTTGATACACAAGGGTAAGCATCATGAGTTGCTCCTTTGTGTATTTTTTCTTGACTGGCGGATCGATTACTTTTGCTTTGACATAATTGTTGACCATCGTTTTCGTCATTATTTTCTCATCAGCGTCTCTCCTGAAATCGTTGAAGTACTCGTCGAATAGACTGAGTAGTTGATCCATATATAAAGGTATTTTTGGAATGTCGTCCAATGAAACGCCTTTGTAATTAAAAAAATTATCTAATTTATGCGTCATAAAGTATCTCCTTGCCAAATGTGTGGCTTCATTGATTTGAAAGTTACACATCTATTATACACCATAAGAGTTGTTAGAAACAATTCATGTAGTTTTTAAAACTATGTACTTTACAAATAGGTTTTAGAAGCGTATAGTGAAGGTGGATGTAGTATTGAATACTACATATGTAAATAGAAGGAGGGATTGAATTGTTTAAAATGAAAGAACCAGTAAATACGGTGACCCACTTGATTGGTGCCTTGCTTTCCATCGTGGCAATGGTATTTATGATTATAAAAGGCGTTGGCAATGGTAGCCTTATGCAGACAACTTCCGCTGTCGTCTTTGGTATCAGTCTAACAGCACTTTATACCGCATCAACTGTTTATCACTGGATACCAAGTTCGGAGAAACTACGCGGGATACTCAGACGTATAGATCATTCGATGATATACATACTCATTGCAGGAACGTACACTCCTGTCTGTTTGTTAGCCTTAAAAGGAAGACTTGGATGGACTTTGTTTGGTGTTATTTGGTCCTTGGCATTAATGGGTATCATCATGAAGCTAGTTTGGTTTAGTGCGCCGAGATGGCTTTATACATCCTTTTACTTCATTTTAGGATGGATGGCAATTTTCTTTATTGTCCCTTTATATAAAGCACTACCACTTCAAGGATTTGTATGGCTTCTAATCGGTGGATTGATGTACTCCATCGGAGCAGTTATTTATGGAACAAAATCAAAACGTATTCAACTGTCGGTATTTGGATTCCATGAGATATTCCATGTCTTCATATTGGCCGGAAGTTTTGCTCATGTGGTAATGGTTGAACGGTTTATTTTAATTTAGATTTATTGAATAAGAAAAACGTCCTCTTTCTGACAAAGCAGAAAGAGGACGTTTTAAGTTAATCTTACTCTTCGTCATCAATGGGTAGATTCCCAACAACAATACCAAACCAAGTGACCATTTCTTTTGCTTTGACAAGCTGCGCTTTTTCAGCAAGCCTTTGTGATGGGTGATTGCTCGTTAGAATTTGTACATAAGGTAGTTTGCCTATGGCACGTACCTTTCGCATGAGATCTATGGTGACCAAGTGCGCAAAATGTTGTTTTCTGTATTTTTCTTTTGTGAACATTATCCCCATGGTGTCATCCCGATGGATAATGACCCAAGAGGCTAATTCTCCATCAACTCGAATACATGAGGAAGGCCGGTCTTTGATATCCGTTTGGATTTGTCCAAGGGAATAGTCACCTTTGTATTCATAGTATTCATTGACTTCCTCTGCGTCTTTGGATGTGAGACAAGATACTCTAGGATCATTTTCAGGTAAGATCACACCTTCTGGCAGATAGTACACGTAACAATCGTTTCGCCAGTGTAATTTCACTTCTTTGGTCAATATATAATCGGCCAATCGTTGATCGATGCCAGTGAAGCCATAATAATCATCATTTTTACAGAAGGTTTGCATCAAATCATCTACAAAGCTGGTTTCATCGGTTACGACATACATAAAATACCCTTCAACACCAACGACACCTGTTGGTTTATCCAAATCGTCCACGTATAAGAGCAATTCCTCTGTGTGCTCGATGGCACCAAGTAGGTTATAAGCAATGAGCCCTTTTGAATAGAGAAAGTCCATAACAGTTGGGCTTGCATCTGTTTTGATTAATTGAGTCATATTAGACCTCCTTTGTCCGCCAAGTATTTTTTCTAAATGCTGCCATAATAAATACAGCTTCCACAACAACCGATAGTGCGATGGCAATCCATACACCATCAAGCCCCAGCTTTAATTGAATGGCCAGTATATACGCACAGCCCAATTTAAAGCCCACATTTGCGATGAGTGAACTGGTCATCGCAGGTTTTGTATCGCCGGCACCTTGAAGTACACCGCCGTATACCATCGGATAAACGACAAAAAATACGCCGCAATAAACAATACGTAAATAGCGCACCCCAATTGCAGTTACTTCAGGTGTACTTTTGAATAAGGCAAAAATAGGTTCGGGCAATAAGATGTATGGAATGATAAATAGCAACATGTTCAGGTAAGCCATATGAACGCCAGCTTTGACGATATCGTCTAGCGCGTCGTGGTCTCCTTCGCCTAATTTGTGACCAGTCAGTATGGACATGGAGACGGAGAGACCGGACAAGGCTATAAATGTATAATTAAATAACTGACCACCAATCCCGAAGGCAGCGGTACCGCTGTTCCCACCGACCATTGTAACCAGTCGAAACATTAATAGTCCTGTAATAGGTCTTGCGATGCCTTGAACACTTGCCCAACCACCAATTTTAAACATGCGTAGAAAGTGTTCTTTGGTCAAAGTCAAATGAGTGATGCAGTTTCTTATGTGACCATCATATACTCGTTTGATGACGAAATGACTCATGACAACCATTGCGATGGCCCGAGACAGAATCGTTGCATAAGCGGCCCCTGGAATCCCAAGGCCCAACGTAAAAATAAAAATAGGGTCAAGAATCATGTTGATGACGTTGGCACTCCCGAATACATAAAGCCCTGTTTTGGTATCGCCATGAGCCCTAAGAATTGTTTGAAAAGCAACATTGAAAAATGGTATGGGAAGCGTCATCATTACTAGCCGTGTATAGGGGGTTGCGAGGGCTGTGGTCTCCTTGGCACTGTTGAACAATAACTGAATCATTTTCCCTACGTTTGGTGTAAACAGCAGGCTGAGCAAACAACTCATCAACAAGGTAACAATCAAAATCTCGCCAGTTGATTTCTGTATGGCTTCATGATCCTGTTTTCCATAACTTCTTGCCAGTAGAGCCATTGCACCGGCTGAGATAAATAAGTTCAATGTAAATACAGTTCCGAATAAGTTGTTGCCAAGGATAACTGCTGCTGCGGAATCGGTGCCAAGCCAGGAAACGAAAATCATGTCCACCGTTCCTTGGAGAGTTTGAAAAATAACGCTGAGCATGATTGGTAGTGCGAGGGTAATGATTTTCTTATATGTATGCATAATATCTCCTCTAGCTTAAAACTTGATTTTGTGACAAATAGAACAGACGCCCGATGAGAGCGTCTGAGAAATGACTATCTCGATTCTATTATACAGGACCTAACATTTCGCATCAATAATGGTGCCGACATACTCTTCTGTGTCGGAGATTTCCTGTTGTGATGGAGGGATTTTGACTTGCTGCAACAGCTGATACAGTTTGTAAAACAGGCTGTTGCTGTGACCTATGAGGAAGTAAAAATCCTTGCGCCGCTTATTGGCGGCTTCTTCAAAAATACCATTATATATATAAAGCTCACCATCGACAAGAAGCTTGATGCCAATTGTAAACAATGGGTCGCTGTGACGCTGGAGTAAGGTGATAATACCTTCGGAAAAATTGGTATTGAAGCTTTTATCGAATTTCGAAAGAGATAAAATCGTGTGATTGTAGGAATAAATTAAATGTCTGACTTTGTCTATAAATTGATCATCTTGAAAATTAATGTTCTTCAAGTCATGCTCCAATGCTTGTTCATCTCTGTAAAAATGTTTGTATTCTTCCTTTTGCTCCTTAAGGCTTTCATAGTAAAGACGCAAACTCAACGATTGATTATTGGTCTCTCTATCTGAGGTTGCTTTTGTTTCGACTACTGGTGTGACATCTTCTTCGGGAATGGGTCTTGCTTTTTTGTATGTGCCTTTATAACTGGTATTTTTCTTTAAACGGACCATACTGCTGCCATAAATACTACTGATTTTTCTCATTCTATTCACCACCTTAACTCTCTTTGTATAGTTATCGGCAGATTTTATGTTTTTTTGAATAGAGTTCCCCTAGAAAGTGGTAATTGGGATTGATATTTCTGACGTCACGCATAAGCTTATGTTAAAATGGTATATATAACTATAGGAATAATTCAGGAGTGATAAAATGATTGATACTCGGTTAAATAAGATAATATCTTTATTAGAAACGAAAGCAATTGAGAACAATAAAATAAGTCGTACCGGCGGTTTGTTTGAAAAGGTAAACACCTATTTGATGTCCAATGATTTCAGGGAAGAATTAGGTCGTGTAATGGCGGCTTGTGATTTTAGTACACAACGAATTCTGACTTTGTTTATGCCATTGATTGAGGATGTAATCGGAACGACATTGTCGGCTTTTGATACATACTTGCACCAATATGCAGTCTCTGTTGTATTTCCTCATGCCGCAGAACTTGAGCATATAGAAGAGGCAAATCTGGCATGTGAGATATTTTTACCTTTTTTCAGTGTGTTTTGTGAATTGGAAAAAGAAAATGATCACAGTAAATGGGTGGCGAAATATCCGCTGGATTTACTGAGTGATCCAGAAGTAGAAGCACTTGAGGATCGGACCGAATATGACATGTTCGTCAATGCATATAAAAATGAGTTTATATACGAATTAATGAAAATAACCCAAGATGTCATAGGCTATAGCACTCTTGATCATGTTAGTGGTGTGCACTATCTAGCGGTGAAAATTGCCCGTCAAATCCAGCATACAGGACTGCCAATTGACCTTGGTAGAGTATCCGGTGCAGCGGCTGGACACGATATCGGTAAGTTTGGGTGTAAAGGGGAAGAAAAAAAACGTGTTGCTTATTACCATTATCACTACTCAGGTGAATGGTTCAATAAACACGACATTGTTTACATACGTAATGTGGCAATCAATCACTCGACCTGGGATTTAGAACTAGAAAACCTATCATTGGAATCCCTTGTATTAATCTACTGTGATTTCAGAGTGAAGGGCAATGAGAATAGGGAAATGACATTTTATACCTTGGAAGACTCTTTCAAGGTAATTCTAGACAAGCTGGACAATGTCGATGCGACCAAGGAAAGACGATACAGACGGGTATATGATAAGCTAAAGGACTTCGATGCCTTCTTGAAACAGCTTAAAATCAACGTCGATCCAGATAGTACCAGTGATCTGCCCCCTGGGTATGAACAAAAAAGAAAATACTATGCCTTGATGCAAGGTGATGAAATTATTGAAAATGCAAAGTTTGCCTCTATTGACCACAACATCAAACTGATGTATACCCTTAGGGATGAAAGTTCGTTAAATAAAATGCTTGAAAGTGCTAGGGATGTAAAAGACCAAAGTGCCTTGCGTGGTTATATTCAGGTTTTAGAGGAGTACTCTACCTATCTGACCCAAAAGCAGAAGTTGATTACGTTGAAGTTTCTATATGAACGGTTGGTTCTGCCAGAGGAGGATCTTCGAAGTGAATGTGCGTGGTTAATGGGTAGCATTATTGGTGATTTCGACGAGGAACGTCGCAAGGAAATTCCTAAGAGTGCGACGGTTGAAACCCCAATCATTAGTGGCGTTGATCTATTTAATAAATATTTAGGCGACTTATTGCATCCAGATCACAAAATGATCGAAAAACATCGACGTTGGATTAGTTACACCGCTGGAACGGTTGTGAAGTCATACTTCAAGAACCTTAAAGACGAGGATAAGCGTGAAGAATCCATCGATGCTGTCCTGAGTTTCTTTGATGCGAAACCAGATAAGGAATATGATTTATACTTGATGAACATGGTACGCAGTATGCCGTTAAAGGAATTTAGCAGTGATGAACAACTGCTTGTACGTCAATATCTATTTGAAAAAATTGAAAGTCCTGACTATTTAACGCGACTGACAGCTGCAGAAGTGGCCTATGAAATACTGGACAAGTTGGAAGAAAACATTATACGTGAGGAAATTATTCACGCCCATTTTGAAAGGCTCATAGAATTTGATTTGTCGACAGTCGAGAATTATAGTATCTACAGGATTTTAAGGAAAATTGGAACGGATACTGAAATGATTGAGTTCTTTAGGTCAAGGTCCGAAGTGACCGAACAAAAGATATCAGGCATATTCTTAAGCAACTTAAAATCGGCAACGGCTCCAATCGTTAAAAAGCTACAAATCGAAATGTTGTTGGAATATACGGCAACACGTGCCTATGACAATGCATTTTATACAGCGCTTCATTTTAGTAATCTCTTGAAAGTTAGTGCCTTATCCTTTGTTCGAAACGCTGCTGGAGAGGGACTGATCAAAATTGTGGATCGGCTTTCGACAGAACAGAAGAACGATATTGTGATTGAGTTGTTGCGAGCACTGGAAATGGAAAGTTATCAATTTACAAGATATATACCGCTGTTCCTAGGCCGATTAATACTGAAATTGCCAACAGTGGAGTTTGATGAGATCGTTGAGGAATTGGAAATCAGAATCAGAAAATCCAACCCCCAGATATCCATGCTGGTTGTAAAAACAGTCGGTGTGAGTGTCAGTTTTTATAGTCAGTATCAAAACAATTTTGAACCGACAGAAAATGGATATGAACAACGGTTAAGGCGTCTCATCGGTATTTTGTTCTGTGGATTTGTCAACTATGAACCCCGGGTAAATCAAACGGCATTCAGAGTGTTTGGCAAGTATATATTTTCTTCTTATGAGCTTGGACTCGAAGAAAAGAAACTGATATTTGATATGTCCTGTAAAAAAATACTGGAGTTGATGAACAATACCGATGAGTCTAAAGAACTTGTTTTTTTCAATAATTCCGCAGGGCTGATGCATATGTATCGCTTCATCGCCAACTATAATTTTGTCTCTGAGACGCCTTTACATTTTGAACGAAGCAAAAAAATTGCTTTTTTCCCGGGTGCTTTTGACCCGTTTACATTAAGTCACAAACAAATCGCCAAAGAAATCAGAAACTTAGGCTTCGAAGTTTATCTGGCAATTGATGAATTTTCGTGGTCAAAGCGTACACAACCGAATTTGATTCGTCGTGATATTGTGAAGATGTCAGTTGCCGATGAGATTGGCATTTATTCATTCCCAAGGGATTTGGCTGTTAATATTGCCAACCCAAAAGACATGAAAAAATTAAAGAAGTACTTTCCGAATACGCCGGTACACATTGTTGTTGGTAGTGACGTGATACAAAACGCCTCTGCTTATAAAGGAGAACCAAAGGAAGATTCTGTAGGAACTTTTCCGCATGTTGTGTTTGTCCGATGTGACGATCAATTAAGTGGTGGCAATAACACGTGTCATGTACCGGAAATGGAAAGGCTACATGAGGACAGCGTCTTGTTAACGCTACCGATTCAGTATGAACAGATATCATCGACGCAAATTCGTGATTACATCGATGAAAACCGAGATATATCGGATTTAATCGATCCACTTGTACAGCGGTATATTTATGAAAAGGGTCTGTATTTAAGAGAACCACAATACAAAGAAGTCATGACGACAAAAAGCTTTAATATTGGGGTCGTTGAAAACATATCGCTCAATTTAATAGAAGAACTGGCCCATGTTGTCCAAGGTGATTTTAGCGAGATATATACAAAGCTGAAAGAGATTTTTAGTGCTGATCGTAGCAGGGCATTAATTTTAAGAAGTGCCAGCGAGACAAAAGAAATCATAGGATTTTCAATTTTTCATTGGGTACGCTCAAGTGAGATTTTCAGTGAATTTGAAGATGCGGTAGTAACGGATTATATTAGAGACCATTCTGTTGGTCGTATCATTCATCTGGATGGAATCTACGTCAACAGAAATGCTGATAAGTATCATATCGAGCAGCAAGTGTTGACTGAGACGTTGGCATTCTGCTTGGCGAGAGATTACTCCTATGCTGTTTATACAGAAACATTATTTGGATTAATTAGCGAGAAGAAACGTCAAATCTTAACACTACAAGGATTTATACCGATTGAGGATACAACGATGGATATTTATTGTGTCAACATGACGGCGCCTTGTACGTTAAGTTTGGATTGTAAATCCATGTTCAAAGAACCTTTTAGAAATAACGAAAGGGTTTTGGAAGTTATAAAGGAAACACGTGAAAAACTTCAACAGGCATTGATAGAGTTATATCCAGGCAACTTAGTTCTTAGTTTTGATCGCAGTATGATTTATGAACATTTGATCAAGAAGATCTGCGATGAAAACAATATGCCGACGACGCCAATAAAACCAAGAGTGACCGGCGATTTGATGTGTATACCGTTTGGGGCCATTTTTAGACGATGGTTGTTACCGAACACAGTGACAAAATCGATGCATCTTGAAAAATACTTTGAACCGGATTTGGTGCAGCATGAAGTAAGAGCCTATCCTTATTATTTAGATGTTGAGAATCAAGTGAAAATACTAAAATCTTATAATAGACCGATTATCCTAGTGGATGACTTACTGAATAAAGGCTATCGTATAGAAGCGTTAGATCCTATTTTCAATAAACATAAACTTGAAATCAGAAAAGTGTTTGTTGGAATTCTATCAGGTCGTGGCAAAGCGATTATGGAAAAACAAAATCGAGAAGTAGACTCGGCTTATTTTATCCCGAGATTAAAAGTCTGGTTCAATGAAAGTAAGTTATATCCTTTTATTGGCGGTGATGCTTTATGGAGAGGGGAATTCCCGACACGTAACTTGATTCCGTCAATTAACTTGATATTGCCTTATAGTTCGATGGCCTATGTCAAAGGTGTCTCCAGAGAAAGTTTATACAAATTATCAAAGGTCTGCCTTGAGAATACTATTGAAATTCTGTCGGTACTTGAGGGTGAATATCAGCAGTATCACGAACGGATGTTAACGATTGGTCATTTAGGTGAAGTGCTGGTACAACCACGCTATCCTGATAAAGGTAGTGCCTTGAAGTTTGACATGAGCATGAAGCCAACTGATTATTTGGCAAACGATCTCGAACAATTAGAGCGTATGGAAATGATATTAATAGACTAGAGGAATGTGAGGAATGCATATGACATTAGAACAATTATTTCAACCAGTTGGTGAAGCGTTAGGCACAACTGTGATTCATCAACGGTCGGTTCCTAAAAAGGAAAAGTACACAGTGACCCTTCTAGGTCTTGGAGATGTCGGTGGCACCTTGTTAATTGGATTGAGACTCCTTGGAAGAGGACTCATTGAAGAAATAGGCATATATGATCTAAATGACGATAAATTAAAACGTTGGGAAATGGAATTGAATCAGATCATTGATCCTGCCGATGAGACCTTGCCACCCGTTCGAGTTATTACTCAGGAGGAATTGTTTGATGGGGATATGTTTATTTTTACGGCGAGTAAGTTTGTCCCACAAGTTGGTAGCGATGTTAAAGATGTAAGAATGGTGCAGTTTGAAAGTAACAAACAGATTGTCGAAATTTATGCCAAGCAGGCGAATGCCTTAAATTATGAGGGGATTTTTGCCGTTGTTTCTGATCCGGTAGATTTGTTATGTGCGGCTGTTCAGCGTGTCACACCCAATTTGTCTAAAGATCAGATCAGAGGGTATGGCCTAGGTGTCATGTACGGCAGGGCACGCTATTATGCAGAGCGGGAACAGATAGATTTTTCAGGAGGTCGTGCGTATGGTCCACATGGAAAAGGCCTTGTTGTTGCTGACAATATTTTAGAATATCACCAGGATCAGTCGGAGCGATTGACACAGTTGACCATAGAGGCAAATCTAAAGGTTCGCGATGCAGGGTTTAAACCGTATATTGCCCCTGCATTGTCATCAGGAGCGATATCCCTTATTCATACCCTTAGTGGTCAGTGGCATTACAGTGCTGTTGCTGTTGATGAGTATTACTTGGGCATTCGTAACCGCTTTATAAACGGCAATACAGAAGTGGAGTGTATACCAGAACATCCGGCATTAAAAGAAAAAATTGAGAAATCCGTTGAGGAGTTGAGAGCGATTTGGCGTTAGAATGTTTATATTTTGGTGCGAAAAACGAGTTTTTTCAGCGTATAGAATCGATTGTATCAACCAAGGCACATGCCTTAAAAGGTTCGGAGGAGCATGTTAAAAAAAGTGATGTCTTATATAGAGGTGTCCTGATCGTGCAACTAGATGAAATTGGTCAGTGTAATGAATTTTATAGTTGGTTGCTAGAAAAGAAACATTTGTCGGAGACTTATTTTGATAACAGTATTATTGGATTGATTGTTAAAAGTGACTCGGATTATTATACGAAGAAATTTTCATCAACCGCTATATTTTTAATGAATCAACTAGGCGCAAGAAGTTTGGGACATTCAGTAGTAGAGTTTATTGACGCCTATGCCAATCTTGCCAAGTGGCAAATAGCGGAAAACCTATCAAAAGAAGCAGTTATTGAGCTCATGATTCATCGACTCCTTGACCAGATGACAGAGTATAAAACAGATATAATAGGTCGTAGTCAACAGAAGCCGAAAGTTTTGGTACTACATGCAGGCACCCATGAAAAATCAAATACATTGGCTTTATGGCGAATGGTCAAAGAGCATATAAATTATGATGACATAGTGGAATTTCATGTGGAAGAGGGAACTGCAATCGACTGTTACGGGTGCAGTTTTGACACCTGCACTTATTATAGTCTCCATAAAAGTTGTTTTTATGGTGGTGTGATAACAGAGGAGTTGCTACCGCTCATTGAAGAAAGTGATGTTATCATTTGGATCTGTCCTAACTACAACGATGCCATTTCTGCAAAGTTGACGGCAGTAATCAATAGACTGACTGTGCTTTACAGGAGGTTGTCTTTCAAAGATAAAAAGATTTATTCCTTAATTGTTTCAGCCAATTCAGGGAGTGATTCCGTTGCCAGCCAGCTCATTGATGCGCTGGTGATCAATAAAGGATTCCAGTTGCCACCACGCTTTGCGCTTATGGCATTGGCATCCGAAGAGGGCAGTATTTATAAGGCTACTGGCATTGAGGAAAAGGCGAAAGCTTTTGCAGCTCAAATAATGGGTGAATGTTTGTAAGCTGCGACTATCGAGGTTGGATGCCTTTATATTTTGTTGTTATGTAAATTGCTACTGGCTGGATTTAAGAAAAAAATAATGGGAAGCCAATAGGCTTCCCATAACTTGTTGTCTTTCCTTACGGAAAGGCCTTTTTATAATGTTTTAAGCAGGCCTGTTGATACAGAAAGAAGTCTAGCTCTTAACTGCGTCATCCAATCCGGCTCGTTTTCAACTGCCTCTACGATTGAGCGCTTAATGCGCGTATACTTGTAGAGTACCACGAATTTATTTAAGATATGACGCTGCTCATCAGTCAATCGATGAGGGGTACTTTCTGATTCATATCCCTTTAAGAAGGCACTTTTAAATGCCGTCACCTGGTCATGTTCACATTCATCTTCAAGACTGGATAGGGCGTTCATAATGTCCAGTTCATACCAACCATATAGTGAATCATCAAAATCAATGACATATAGCTCACCGGTTTCGGATGACAGAATGATATTATCCAGTTCAAAATCATAATGGATCAAACCAAAGTGTTCAGATGCTGTTGGTAATGATGATAATTCCTGGTGTAGCCTCTGTGCGTGTTCAATTGCAATAGATTCTTCAGGAAGTCCCTTTAATACATCGATAATCCAGTTAAGACGATCAACTGCTGTTGGCCGAATTACTGTAGCGTCTATGGACTGACAGGCTTTATGCACTTGTCCTAATAGTTTTCCCTGACGATTAATAATGTCTTCAGTTAATTTGGTATTCTCTAGTGTATTACCCCTTATACCTTCAAATACAACACTATAGTAAGTTCCCCAAGAGGTCTCGCATGTTTTGACAAACTGACCTTCTTTTGAGGGGATGACTGCTGGTACGTTGACGCCTAAGTTTTTTAGATGCGTCAATAAGGCAACTTCGCCTTTCAAAGCCTCATAATCTTTTTCCTCATCTGGACTCATGCGCAAATACTGCAAACTCTCATCATTTTTAAAAGGATAAATAGCATTTGCTGATAGTCGAAAGTATTTGAATAAATCTAGTGAAGCGGGATCATAAGTCCAGTTGTCTAAACATGTTGTTGCCAATGCCTCGTTGTTGAATAAGTACTTTAATTTCATCATTGTGAATACACTCCGTTTCTAAAATTTTAGGCTACCTCCAATTTTATGACACGGTGTATGTTTATTCAGACGTTTCATGTCTATCACTCCCTTCGCTGATTTTGTTATGTCTCTATAACAGTATTCTAGAAGTATCGACGGTATCCTTTATTTTAGAACCACAATTTAAATTGCTCCTCGTTTTTCATGGACTTTACGATACTTTGTCTACTACCTGGAATATCACTGTAAATGCCTTTCAGCAGAGTCTTGATCTTTTCTCTAGTCGTATTTTTATCCATTGGACATGGACTTTTCGTTACTGGGATGCCCTCCTTGTTGACCGTACCGATAATATCCGCCTCTTTGACATTCATAAACGGACGGATGACTGATACTTCGCTACGAGAAAGGAATGCCTTATAATCCAATGTGCTGAGTTTGCCTGTATAGAACATGTTCATGAACATGGTTTCTATGGCGTCATCGCTGTGATGTCCAAGGGCGAGCACATTATAGCCTTCTTTGTTTAATAGTGTCATTAGTGCACCACGGCGCATATTTGCACAGAGTGCACAAGGATTCTTTTCCTCTCGGGCTTCAAAAACAATCTTTGCAATGTTGGTTTCCTCTATGAAAAGAGGCACCTCTAATAGTTCGCAAAATTCCTTCGTCTTTGTAAGGTCAAAGTTGTCGAATCCTAAATTTATTGTCGCTGCTGCCAGTTCATATTTAATCGGACTGAAGCGTTGGAATTTTTTTAGTGCATAGAGCAACACCATGCTGTCTTTACCACCAGAAAGTCCAACTGCTACTTTGTCGCCATCTTTGATCATGTCGTTTTCTTGAATGGTTCTTCTTAAGTTACCTAGTAATGATTTCATTTGTTCTCCTGTAAACATATGTTTATTTATGCTAAGCTTGTTACATCTCTATAATAATACCACGAAAAGCGACATTGCAATATAAATAAGGGTATGATATAGATGAAACACCATTTATTGGAGTGAGGTGAAGACATGAAAACATATGATGTTGTGATTATAGGTGCCGGTGCTGGTGGATTGACGGCTGCTTTTACGGCAAAAGGTTTTGGTAAATCTGTATTGATGATAGAAAAAGATAAAATAGGCGGCGAGTGTACATGGTCTGGTTGTATTCCCAGTAAGGCGTTAATCAACTATGCTAAGGAAATTCATACGGTCGGAAAACATGTACCGGATTTTGTAGTGGACAAATCAGCGCCATTAAAGCGTGTCAATGAAGTTGTTTTAAATGTCTATGAAGAAGAAACCCCAGAAAAAATGATGGCATGGGGGATTGATGTGATTGAGGGCGTAGCGACATTCATTGATCCGGACACAATTCGTGTTGGGGAGGATGCGATAAGGGGGAAGAAGTACATCATTGCAACGGGATCCAAACCTGTCTTGCCATCTGTAAAGGGTATTGAGTCAATCGGATTTCTAACTAATGAAAGTATTTTTCGATTAGAGGAACTGCCCAAGTCTCTTCTTATCATGGGTACAGGAGCAATCGGTATAGAGTTGGCTCAAGCGATGAACCGCCTGGGTGTTAAGGTGACCGTCGTTGGTCGGTCGAAAGGCATTCTTAGAAAAGAAGAAAAGGCATTGTCAAAACAATTGCAGGATTATCTAGAACAAGAAGGCGTCCAATTCGTCACGGGCATTACATTTAATCGATTTGAAGAAGTTGAGCAAGGGATACGGTTACATTATGATGAGAATGGCGTGGCTGCCACAATCGACAGTGAAAAAGTATTGGTGGCAACAGGCCGACAACCTTCTTTGGAGTTGCTTGATCTCGAAAAAGCGGGCATAGCGTATAATAAAAAAGGTATTGTCGTCAATGATAAATTGAAAACAACCAATCCCAAGGTTTATGCTGTCGGTGACGTTGTTGGGCCCTATCAATTTTCACATATGGCGAATGTGCAAGGCATCAAAGCAGTTCAAAATGCATTGTTGCCTATTGAACGATCAATTAACTATAAACATGTGGCCTGGTGTACCTTTACTGACCCAGAGCTTGCACGTGCTGGAATGACCGAAGTTGAAGCCAAAGATGCTTATGGAGATGTTCAAATCTACGAGTACGACTACAGTCAGCTTGACCGGGTCAAAACCAAGCCGGATACAGGCGGAATGATAAAGGTTATATTGGATAAGAGGGGTAAAGTTCTTGGTGCCTCCATATTGGGAGAACGTGCAGGAGAATTGATATCGGAAATTCAAGTGTTGAAAACCCTTGGGGTGCCATACAAGAAATTATTGAACGTGATTCATCCATATCCAACATATGGTGAAGCGCTTAATAAAATTAGCAAATCAGTCGCTGTAGATGCACTATTAAACAATCCAATTGTCAAGCTATTCAAAAAAGGGGATTAAGGATGCGTATGCTATTAAAAATATTGGGCCTGGCAATTATCGCCATAGCTATTATGATGATCATGAAGAATCTAAGGACACCAGCTGGGCTTGGTGTTCAAGATGGACGTCTTGCAGAAGTACCAGAAACACCAAATGGTGTTTCCACACAAACGTCTGTCACTGAGAAGAAAGTTGAAACGTTGCCATTTAGTGGGTCTATTGAAGAGAGCAAGTTCAAAATACTGGAAGCGGTGAAATCCTACGGTGGCGCTGAGGTTATCATTGAGGAAGAGGACTACTTATACATTATTTTTACAACTGGTACGATGAAGTTCAAAGATGACGCGGAGTTTTATTTTGATGCGAACACAAAGGAAATTCATTTTAGGTCTGCATCAAGAGTTGGAAAATCAGATTTGGGACTCAATAGAGAGCGGTATGATGCAATAAGACGATTGTATATGGAGTAATCGAAATTGACCATCGAGGTCAGTTGACTTATTGATGGCAATAAAATATTTGCTAGATTATTAATAAACTGGGTGTTGAATAGTAAACACCCAGTTTGTTTTGTTTTTACATACTAATGTGGTAAAAAATTTGCTAAAATTAGATGAAAGGTGTATGATTACCAGTAAATATTTACTAAATAATTAGTCTTGGTTCAAGAAAAATTACAATAGAAATCTAGTAAACTATAGGAGTTGGTTAAAATGGCTACGATTAAAGATATAGCCCAAAAGGCAGGTGTTTCTCCTGCGACGGTATCCAGAGTATTGAACTATGATGCATCTCTTTCTGTGTCGGATGAAAAGCGTCAACTGATTTTGGAAATTGCAGAAAAGCTGGACTACAGAACGCCGAGAAAACGAAAAAGCAAAGGGGCACATAAGCAACTACGTATTGCTCTGATACACTGGTATACTGTGAAACAGGAATTGGAAGACCCTTATTATATGTCTATTAGAATAGGGATAGAGCAGGCCTGTATGGAACATAAAATAGAAATTTTAAAAGTGTATGATCCAAAGAATTATGACTTTAATGATTTACATAGGGTGGATGGACTTATTGCGATTGGAAAATATGATGATGCACAAATCGATCAGTTTTATGAAGTGACCAAAAATATTGTGTTTGTCGATTCATCACCCAGAGAGCATCTTTTTGACAGCATTGTCATCGACTTTGAAAAAGCAGTGCTAAACGTCATAAAAACCTTGGTAAAACACGGTCACAAGCATATCGGTTACATCGGTGGCAGGGAGTATGTCGGTGAAACGAAGACGCCGCTTGGTGAACGACGAGAACTTATCTTCAGAGAATACATGGATTCGATTGGCATGATTGACAACGATGAAATTTACGTTGGGGCGTTTGTGGCGGAAAGTGGTTATCAATTAATGAAACAAGCCATTGAGCATTCTAAAGACTTGCCGACAGCTTTTTTCATAGCCAGTGATTCCATGGCAATTGGTGCCTTAAGAGCACTGCATGAAAAGAAATTAAAAGTCCCTGAACAGGTGAGTATTATTGGCTTTAACGACATTGCAACTTCTAAGTATACAGTGCCCCCACTTGCGACGGTACGCGTTCACAAAGAGTTTATGGGTGAGACTGCGGTTGAGCTTCTTATTGAGCGCATTATCAAGAAAAGAGAAATCTCAAAAAAGGTTATTATTCCAACAGAAATGGTACACAGGGAAAGCCTTGGTCGAAATTTTCAGTAAATTTAGCTTGACTATTAAGTAAATATTTACTAAACTAATAAGTGAAAACGTTATTTCGGTTTTCAAAAATCTAATTTAAGGGGTTGTTTATTAGTGAAAAAGTTACTTGTAGTTATACTGATGTTAGCGATGGTCGTTTCTATGGCGGCGTGTACTCCAAAAGAAGAAGCTGCAACAGATGATGGTATGCCTAAAGTAGGTGTAACGATTTACAAATTCGATGATAACTTTATGTCGTTTGTAAGACGTGCCATTGAAGGGAATGCAGAAGGTAAAGCGGACTTGATTCTGAATGATTCTCAGAACAGTCAAGCAACACAAAATGAACAAGTTGATATGATGATTTCTAAAGGTGTTAAGGCCTTAGCGATTAACTTAGTTGATCCTCAAGCTGCACCATCGATCATTAAAAAAGCTAAAGAAGCTGACCTACCTGTTATCTTCTTTAATAAAGAACCAAGCGCTGATGATTTAGCGAGTTATGATAAGACTTGGTACGTTGGTACAGCTTCAGCGGAAGCTGGCGTTATTCAAGGTGAAATGATGGCTGACATGTGGGCAGCCAATCCTGATTGGGATAGAAATGGCGATGGCGTTATGCAATATGTTTTGTTAAAAGGTGAGCCAGGACATCCTGATGCAGAAGCAAGAACGAAATTTGCAATTCTAACAGCTGAAGAAAAAGGCGTTAAAGTAGAGGAATTAGAACTTCAAACTGGTATGTGGGACTCTGTTAAGGGTAAAGAGTTAATGGATGCTTGGATTGCTAAGCATGGCGATAACATTGAGTTTGTTGTAGCAAACAATGATGGTATGGCACTTGGTGCGATTTCATCACTTAAAGGTGCTGGCTACTTTGATGGTGGAAAATATATGCCTGTAGTTGGTGTAGATGCTATTCCAGATGCATTAGAGCAAATTAAAAACGGTTATATGGCTGGTACAGTATTAAACGATGCAAAGAATCAAGGTCAAGCAACATTTGATTTAACAATGAATGCCGCAATGGGTAATGAAATCCTTGAAGGTACTGATTGGACACTTGATGACATGAAAGCAGTTCGTGTACCGTACGTAGCAGTAACTGAAGAGAATCTTGATTTTGCTGAAGAAGCTTATAAATAAGAAAATGATTTTTAAAAACTTCGAGATGCGCTAAAGCATCTCGTTTTTTTTTTCAGAGTAGCAATTTTAAGGAGAAGGAGGACCACATGCACAGCAATGAATATTTACTGGAGATGTTAGGCGTTTCCAAAGCTTTTCCAGGGGTACAAGCTTTAGATGGCGTCCACTTGCGTGTAAAAAAAGGTAGCGTCCATGCGTTGATGGGCGAAAATGGTGCAGGTAAATCCACGTTGATGAAATGCCTATTCGGCATATACACCATGGATGAGGGAAAAATATTATTAGATGGTCAAGAAGTTCAATTTAACAATTCTAGACATGCACTAGACAATGGTGTATCAATGGTTCATCAAGAGTTGAATCAGGTACAGACAACTCGGGTAATGGACAATATTTGGTTAGGTCGTTTTCCAAAGAAGGGCCTATTTATTGACGAAGAAAAAATGTTCTTAGAAACGAAAAAGATATTTGAAGAACTTGATATAAAAGTAGATCCAAGAGAAAAGGTAGAAAATCTGCCGGTATCAGAAAGTCAGATGATTGAAATTGCAAAGGCTGTTTCATATAATTCAAAGGTTATTGTAATGGATGAGCCAACGTCTTCTTTAACTGAAAAAGAAGTCGGACATTTATTTAAAATAATTAGATCGTTACAAAATCGTGGTGTTTCAGTTATATATATTTCTCATAAAATGGAGGAAATTGATCAAATAGCTGATGAAGTAACGGTCATGCGTGATGGTAAGTGGATTGACACGCGAGCGGTAAAGGATATCACAACGGATGAAATCATTAATTTAATGGTTGGGCGTGATCTCTCTAATCGTTTCCCGGAAAAGACCAATGTACCAGGGGAAGTTATTATGAGAGTCGATAATTTGACGGCTACGTATCAGCCGTCCATCCAAGGTATATCTTTTGAACTTAGAAAGGGTGAAATACTTGGTATTGCAGGTTTAGTAGGTGCGAAACGGACGGATTTGGTGGAAGCTATATTTGGGTGGCGACATCTGTCGGATGGCATCATCGAATTACATGATGTGCCGATATATAACCATTCGCCACATGACGCGATCAGAAATGGATTTGCCTTAGTAACTGAAGAAAGAAGGGCATCAGGAATCTTTGCAGGATTGGACATACAGTTTAATTCAATAATCTCCAATATTGATAAATATATAAATAAAATTGGTATTCTCAATGATGACGAAATGAAAAAGGATACAGGGTGGGTCGTTGACAGTATGCGCGTTAAGACGCCATCACAGCGGACAAAAATCATGTCTCTGTCAGGTGGAAATCAACAAAAGGTAATTGTAGGTCGTTGGTTGTTGACAGAACCTGAAATCCTATTGATGGATGAGCCAACAAGAGGAATCGATGTTGGTGCGAAATTTGAAATCTATCAATTGATGATTGAACTGGCAGAAAGAGAAAAAGCCGTAATTATGGTATCTTCTGAAATGGCAGAACTATTAGGCGTTACAGATAGAATACTGGTAATGAGTAACGGTCGATTGGCTGGTATTGTCAATACTAAGGAAACGACGCAAGAAGAAATTTTGAAGTTATCTGCATTATATTTATAGAATTTAGGAGGTTTATCCATGTCAAAAGTAAAACGACTCGAATCCAGAATGGAACGTTTAAAAAATATGAAAAAAGATGATGCGTTAGATTTTATGATGAATAATGCCATCTTTTTGGTTTTATTAGGACTTTTGGCGATTATCATCGTCATTTCACCAGATTTTGTATCAATACGGAACTTTAAAAATATTTTAGTCCAGTCTTCGACACGTATAATCATGGCCCTGGGTGTTGGTACGATTATCGTTACTAAAGGGACCGACCTTTCGTTAGGTCGTCAAGTGGGATTAGCGGCCGTTATCTCAGCATCTTTATTACAGGAGCCGGGTTATGCCTATAGAATGTATCCGGACTTGCCGCAGTTGAATATATTCATTCCGATTATTTTGGTTATGATGATTACTGCTGGCTTCAGTTTAATCAATGGTATAGTTGTTGCCAAGTTTAAAGTAGACCCATTTATAGCGACCCTTGGTATGATGGTTATCGTTTATGGTGTCAATTCCATTTATTATGATCGCCCGCCATATGGTGCACAGCCGATTGGTGGACTGGATCAGAAGTTTATGGATTTTGCCCAAGGCTCTTACAATGTTTTAGGGTTGTTCACAATTCCAAAGCTGCTAGTCTATGCCATGATCGTTATAGGAATTATGTGGATTTTATGGAATAAGACGAAGTTTGGTAAAAATATATTTGCCATTGGTGGCAATCAAGAAGCGGCAGTTGTTTCAGGTGTAAACGTAGTAAAGTATTTATTGCTGACTTACATGTTGGCGGGCATGTTATACGGACTGGGTGGTTCGTTGGAAGCAGCGAGAATCGGAACGGCGACAAATAATACTGGTAATATGTATGAACTGGATGCTATTTCAGCTTGTATCGTTGGTGGATTATCATTTACCGGTGGTATAGGAACTATTTCAGGTATTGTAACTGGTGTGCTGATATTCCAGGTAATAGCATACGGATTATCCTTTATTGGTGTGAATCCCTATCTGCAGTTTATTATCAAAGGTTTAATTATCATTACTGCAGTAGCAATCGATACACGTAAAACAATCAAGAAAAAGTAAATTATCGAAAGGAGTAGAACATGCGTAAAAAAATGATGCAAATTTTTGAGAATGTGTTTGGTAACATTGATAATTGTCGCTTGTTCTTTGCACCTGGTCGTGTCAATCTGATTGGTGAATATACGGATTTCAATGGTGGTCACGTATTGCCATGTGCCTTGACTATTGGAACCTATGCAGTTGTTAGACCACGAGCGGATAGGAAACTACGATTTTACTCAGAGAACTTTTCTGAACTAGGGATTATAGAAGCAACAACGGATGCTATTGATTATAAAGATGGTCATGATTGGGCAAATTATCCTAAGGGCGTTGTTGCAATCTTTAAACAGGCGGGTATAGATATAGAAAGAGGATTTGATATTGCTTTTTATGGTAATATTCCAAACGGTGCAGGCCTTTCCTCGAGTGCGTCCATTGAGATGCTAATGGCAGTTATTTTAAAAGCCTTCTATAATGCGACTTTTTCTATGGAGGAAATGGTGGCGCTGGCTCAAAAAACTGAAAATGAGTACATCGGTGTTAACTGTGGCATAATGGATCAGTTTGCTATTGGAAAGGGTAAAAAAGAACATGGCGTGCTATTGAATACATCAACGATGGCTTATCGTTATGCTCATTTGGATTTAGGTGAGTATGCCCTTGTCATCAGTAATACTAATAAAAGGCGTGGACTTGGAGACTCCAAGTATAATGAGCGGCGTGCTGAATGCGAACAGGCTCTTGCAGACTTAAATCAGGTGATGGACATCAACCATCTATGTGACATAGATATGTCCACTTTTGAAAAAAACAAAGAGGTCATCAATAACGAAGTGCATCTCAGACGTGCGCGACACGTTATTTCTGAAAATGAACGAACAATCAAAGCCCACGATGAGCTGAACAATGAACACATGGAAGCGTTTGGTGCTTTGATGAATGCGTCTCATGAGTCGTTAAAAAATGATTTTGAAGTAACTGGCATTGAACTGGATACGCTCGTAGAAATCGCTCAAAATTTTGAAGGTGTTATTGGATCGAGAATGACAGGCGCAGGCTTCGGTGGATGTACTGTTAGTTTGATGCATAAGGACTGTGTTCAGAAATTTATCGAGGGCGTTAACAGAGCGTACAAAGATGCGATTGGGTACGATGCGGATTTTTATGTTGTCGAAGCTGGCGATGGTGCTTGTGAACTCGTTGAATAAACATTAATAGATAGGTGAAGGTAGAGATGTCTTCGCCTATCTGTGTAGGAAGCTGGTCGCTAGGGACTGAACCTGATAATTGATGGAGGTATAATATGAAAATATTGGTGACAGGTGGTGCCGGGTATATTGGATCGCATGCTGTTGTTGGTTTAATGGATAAAGGGTATGACGTTGTTGTTATCGACAACTTACAGACAGGTTACAAGAAGGCTGTGCACAAATCGGCGGTATTTTATGAAGGTGATATAAGAGATACAGTATTTTTAGATAAGGTACTTGATAAAGAGGGCATTGACGGTGTTCTTCATTTTGCAGCAAATTCCTTAGTTGGCGAAAGTATGGAGCAACCGATTAAATATTATGACAACAATGTTTACGGAACACAAAAATTAGTTGAGGCTTTGATGGCGCATAACATCAATAAGTTGGTCTTTTCATCGACGGCGGCAACTTATGGTGAACCTGTAGCGGTACCAATTACTGAAGAACATCCGACGAGTCCAATCAATCCTTATGGGGAAACGAAGAGAGCCATGGAAAGATTAATACACTGGGCTGGAGAAGCCAGTGATTTAAAGTATATTTCGTTACGTTATTTCAATGTGGCTGGTGCACATTCAAGTGGAGAAATCGGTGAAAGTCATGAACCGGAGACGCATTTAATCCCTATTATTCTTCAGGTACCATTAAATCAACGAGAGTATTTAAGTGTGTTTGGAGATGACTACGATACGGAGGATGGTACCTGTATCAGAGATTATATTCATATAGAGGATTTGGTAGATGCACACATATTGGCCTTGGAAAAATTGCTAAATGGCGGTGAGAGTGGTATTTATAATTTGGGAACAGGAACAGGGTACTCGATTTATGAAATGGTGGAAGCGGCAAGACGGGTAACAGGACATCCAATTCCTCTTAAAGTCACGCCAAGACGTATTGGAGATCCAGCGGTTTTAGTAGCTTCAAGTCAAAAGGCTCAAAAGGAACTGGGCTGGTCGCCGCGCTACACACAAGTTGAAGATATTATAGAAAGCGCATGGCGCTTCTTTCAAAAATACCCTCACGGATTTAAGGAGCGAAATTAAGATGATCAATCAGTGGATACAATTGTTGGTGAGTTACGGTTATCAACAGGGATTATTAAAAAGCGAAGATGTTATTTACGCTATTAATCGAATTTGCACATATCTGGAGTTGGATCAGTATGAAGGAAGTTTTGACATTATAAGAGAGCCGATCGACCATATTGATCTTTTAAGCAATCTAACAGATTACGCATATGAAAAAGGACTTATTGAATCACCGAATCCACCTTTTAGTGATCTGTTTGATACCGGATTGATGGATATCATGATGCCACGGCCATCGGAAGTCATTCAAATGTTCAGAATCCTGTATAGTGAAGGTCCTGAGACAGCAACAAATTATTATTATAACTTATCGAAAGCCAGTCATTATATTCGGACTGACCGTATAAAGAAGAATATGCATTGGCAGGTGAATTCAGCTTATGGTGCCATTGATATCAGTGTAAATTTGTCAAAGCCGGAAAAAGATCCAAAGGCTATTGCCATGGGGCAACACCAAGTGGCATCGGCTTATCCTAAATGCTTGCTTTGTTATGAAAATGTGGGATACCAAGGTCATGTCAACCATCCAGCAAGACAGAACCATCGCGTAATCCCTCTGTCATTGCAAGGTGAACAGTGGTATTTTCAGTACTCGCCATATGTTTACTTTAATGAACACTCAATTGTATTTAAGTCAACCCATGATCCGATGAAGATTACGGAAAAAACATTTGAGCGCTTGCTGGACTTTGTAGACCAATTACCTCATTATTTTATTGGCTCTAATGCGGATCTTCCTATTGTAGGTGGATCGATGTTAAGTCATGATCACTACCAAAGTGGTTACGCCGTATTTCCAATGGAAAAGGCGACAACCATAGAGACTTTTAAATTGAACGCACATAAAGATATTGACGTTCAGTGGCTTAATTGGCCACTCACAGTTTTACGTTTAAGAAGTAAGTCGAGAGCTAGACTTGTAACTTGTGCGAATGAAATAACTGATATGTGGCGTAACCATAGCGATATAGATTGCGATATACACGCATCAACTGAGGATATACACGCATCAACTGAGGATATACCCCATAATACAGTGACGCCAATCGCTCGATTCAAGCAAAATATGTATGAATTGGACATCGTGCTGCGTAACAATCGTATATCAGCTAAACATCCGGATGGCCTCTTCCATCCTCATGTAGAAATTCATCCAGTAAAAAAAGAGAATATTGGTTTAATTGAAGTGATGGGTCTTGCTGTATTACCGAGCCGATTGAAAGACCAGATGAAAGACTTGGCTACTTCTCTTGAAATGGACACACCAATAGACGTATTAAAAGAAAATGGCCAGCTAGGTGACTTTAGTGAGTTGTATAAAGAAATGCGCCTGTTATATGAGAATAACGACGATGCGATAGCGTGTGTACATCAAGTTGTCGGAGAAACATTTGTCAAAGGGCTTGAGCATTCAGGTGTCTATAAATTGGATAAACGCGGCCATGGTGGCATGAAGCGATTTATCGCGGTATTGAATCAGTAGGAGGCGACATGTATTTAGGCGTAGATTATTATCCGGAACATTGGTCGAGAGATATGATTGATGAGGACTTAAAGAGAATAGTTGCCTCGGGTGCAAATACCATTCGTATCGGCGAATTTGCATGGCATATGATGGAACCGATTGAAGGGAAATATGATTTTTCATATTTTGACGAGATTATTGGTAAAGCAAAAGACTATGGATTATTCGTTATGTTTGGTACACCTACAGCAACATTTCCAGCGTGGCTAGCAAAAAAACACCCGACAATTTTGTCGGAGGATATAGCTGGGGGAAAGTATGTGTTTGGCGGACGCAGGCAATACTGTTTCAACAGTGACTCTTATAAAGAATATGCCAAACGAATTACTGGACGATTGGTAGACCACTATAAGAATGAAGCTCAAATCGTAGCTTGGCAGGTTGACAATGAGTTTGGTCATGAAGGCAGTGACTTATGCTTTTGTACGAGCTGTCATTGTGGATTCCAGCAATTCCTTAGAGACAAATACGACACAATAGATGAGTTGAATGAGACTTATGGCACTATCTTTTGGGGGCAAAGTTACAATGATTTTGATGAAATCCCTCTTCCTAAAAAAACGATAACAACCCATAATCCTTCGCTGCAATTGGATTGGGCCCGATTTAGATCTGAATCAATCAATGGGTTTGCTATCGAGTTAATAGATGTGATTAAGGAAAAAAGAGGGGCGCACCAAATAGTAACGCATAATTACTTCGGTGGTTTTTTTAATGTCCACTATGACCAGAACGTATTGAGTGAAGCCTTGGATGTGGTTGCCTATGACAACTATCCGGTTTGGGGTGGTCTGGAAGCACCTATCAGTCCAGGGCAAATTGCCATGACCCATGATTACATGCGTGGATTAAAACAAGAAAATTATTGGATTCTAGAAGAGTTGATGGGTGCCCAAGGACATACGGAAATAGGGTATTTGCCAAGGCCTGACCAAGGAAAGTTGTGGGCCTATCAAAGTATGGCAAAAGGGTGTACCTCTTTATTGTTCTTTAGATGGCGGACAATGACAAGAGGTGCAGAGCAGTTTTGTCTAGGGATACTAGACGCAAACAATAAAGACAATCAAAAGTTAAAAGAAATGACAGATTTCTTTGAGACTATTAAACAGTACAAAGAAATACTAGAAACACCGATTCAATCGGAAGTGGCTTTTTTATATGATTATGACAACCGTTGGTCTTGGGGAGCGCAAGCTCAAAGCAGCAGTTTTGACTATACTGATGAATTGTTGAGATTGTATGAAGCCTTCCATGAACACAACGTCCAGATGGATGTGATTTCCATAGCGAAAGACATTTCATCCTATAAGGTATTGGTACTTCCAGTCATGCAAATTATTGATGAAGTTTTGGCCAAGCGTCTTGAGGCCTATGTTGCACAGGGCGGACAAGTAATCTTCAGTTATAGGGCTGGAATCAAAGACAAAGACAATAATTTATATTTTGGTGAAGTGGCTCCATGCAAAATTAGTAAACTTTGCGGTATAGAAATTACAGCTTATGAATCACTGGGTAGTGGTCTTAAGGCACCGGTTGTGGCTGACAATAGCCTATCGATGGTTTATGAAGCAACTGTGTGGAGAGATTTGATTCAACCGATATCGGCAACGTCACTGTTTAGGTACAGTGATAGGCATTATGATATGTACAGTGCTGTAACGGTTAATCAATTTGGTGAAGGAAACGCCTATTATATAGGGTGCGGACTTGAGCCTGTTGCTATAAGTAGGTTGGTCAAAAAAGTGTTGGACCGTCACGCGATTTTCCATGAGGAATCCCCTAGTGGTGTAGAAATCGTTTATCGCGGTGGATCGCATAACTCAGTAAAAATGATCATGAATCATAATGATCATCAAGTGACGATGGATTCTGAGACTATTGCACCTTATGGTGTTTTGATAAAGAAGGTAGATATACATGAGTTATAGTTATTTTGGACGTTTAGAAGATGGGCGGGAGGTAGATGCCTATAGGCTAGTCAATGATTTAGGGATGGAAGTGACCATCTTGAATTATGGGGGCATCATTCAGTCTATGATTGTTCCGACCAGTACAGGCAGACGACAAGTCGTGTTAGGTTATGCATCCCTAGACGATTATGAAGTGAATCCCTCTTATCTCGGTGCGACAATAGGGAGATCAGCTGGCCGTATTGCCAAGGGTCAATTGACTATTGATGAGAAATGCTATCGATTACATGAGGATAACAAGGTATTGCTCCATGGTGGTCAGTACGGCTTCCACCAGCAGTTAATGGATGCACATTTTGTTGATATTCCTTTTGGTCAGCAGTTAAGACTATATTTTGTCGCAAAAGAGCAAATAGATGGGTTTCCAGGTGATGTTGAAATAGAGATAGTCTATCAATTGCTACGTCGTGAGAATACCTTGAAAGTGACTTATTGGGGATTTAGCCATGAAAAGACTTATTTGAACATGACGAATCATAGTTATTTTAATCTTTCTCAGGATGGCAAGACATCTGTAGGTGCGCATTCCTTGTCAATCAATGCGGATCGCTATGCGCCAATCGATAACTTATCGATACCAAAACCCTGGGTGTCGGTTGAAGACACTCCAATGGATTTTAGAAAACCAAAACGAGTTGATATAACTCTGGAATCACTAGATGAACAGATTGAGACAGCAAATGGAGTTGACCATCCATTTGCGTTGGACCGATGTGAGAATGTACATGGATTAGTGTTGGGTGCAACCTTGTTATCTCCCGATGAGCGCCTGCGTTTAGAAGTGTATACAACACAAGAGCATATCGTTGTATATTCAGGTAATTTCCTTGATGTAGGGGAAGTGCCAAGTGGTCAGCAATTTAAGAAGAACCAGGGCATTTGCTTCGAGACCCAAGAAAAGCCTAATCTGGTCAATGAAAATCCAAATCGGTGTTTTTGGACAGTGCCGGGGGCACCTTATCACGAAGAAATAAAGTATGTATTTCACAGTTTGTAGTAATTAGTTGTAATACACTAATGAACATTTCTGATTTCCTCTTATGTTAGAAGCACTCAATACCTCTTGAGTGCTTTTGGCATGTATCAATAGATTAATCATCTTTTAGTTCGCGAAATAGCTCATAGGCTTTTTTACGTGCTTCAACGAGGATGGTCTCACCGAGTTCTGTTGTCGTGTAGTATTTACGGATTTTTCCCTTGACGATTTTTTCTTCTTTTTCCAATAAGCCTTTCTGCGTCATATCTTTGAGGATTGGGTACAAAGTACCCGGGCTAATATCATACCCATGTTCGATGAGCTCCTCTATCATCCAGGCGCCATAAAAGGGCTCTTCCTTACCGTGATGTAAAATATGGATTTGAATAAAGCCTAAAAAGAATTTCCTTAAAATTTTATCTTGCATTGAGGTGACCTCCTAGTATATACTGTTGGTATCGAAAATTGATATCGGATTTCGATATCGATATTCGATGCTTTATTAATAATTGTACCACGAGTGGATGTATTACTCAAGAAAGGGTATATATGGTCCCAGAATGGAGTTGACGATGATAGAAGATGTTAAAACTAAAGTCTTTCTAAAAGATGTTTTTATTTGCTCTCTGGGCGCTTATGGCGGACCTGCCAGTCATTACGGTGTGTTTACAGATCAACTTGTAGAGAAGAAGGGGTATGTAAACGCAGAAGAGTTAGTAGAACTCATTGCGCTCTGTAGCATTTTACCAGGACCGACCAGTACCCAAACAATCGTATCCATTGGGTATAAAATGGGTGGACCTATGTTGGCTTTTTTAACGATGCTTGTATGGGCATTGCCTGTATTAACCATAATGACCTTGTTATCCTTTTTATATCAAGTGCTAGGTACTTTTAATATTTCTTCTGATACATTACGATTTATTGGCCCAATGGCAGTTGGATTTATTATTGTTGCAGCGATACGTATCGGGAAAAAAGTTGTTACAGATAAAATGACAGTGGCTTTGTTACTGCTTGGTGGCATTACGACCTACTTTATAAGGTCGCCGTGGATTTTCCCAACGACTTTGCTTGTTGGCGGTGCTATTAGTGTGCTTGTATCAAGTGAAAAGGATCTATGGAATCATGTGAAGTTGAATCCACCTTGGGCCTATTTTATTGCCTTTTCAGGTATTGCCATTGCTTCGTTAATTGCAACCTTAGTATGGCCCACGCCACTGGTAGAATTATTCGAAAGTTTCTATCGATATGGTTATTTGGTGTTTGGCGGTGGGCAAGTGGTTATTCCAGTGATGCATACGGAGCTGGTTCAACTCAAAGCCTTAATGACGAATCAGGAATTCTTGACAGGGTATGGGTTGGTGCAAGGATTGCCAGGACCAATGTTTAGTTTTAGTGCCTATGCTGGCGGTATGGCTGTCAGAGAGGGTGGTGTTTTAACACAAGTGCTTGGCAGTGTTGCAGGAGCTATAGGGATATTTTTACCAGGCCTGCTGCTGATTTATTTTGTATTTCCAGTCTGGGAAAACATGAAGAAAATCAAGGGGATCAAAGTGTCTCTAAAAGGCATCAATGCAGTTGCAGGCGGTCTGATTAGTGTGTCTGCCATTATATTGATGCAAAAGAGTGGGACGACCCTAGAGAATTTCTTAATCACTCTTGGTACGGCATTGTTGTTATGGACAAAAAAATTGCCGGCGCCTGTAATCGTTTTGATTGCCCTTGGAGCTGGTATCTTATTATAGGAAGTGGAGACGGATGATAGAATTTGACAGTATTAGAATTACTTTTGGTGGGAAACCACTGTTTCAAGAGTTCTCATTAAAAGTGCACAAGGGTGAAAAAGTATTGCTAAGTGCCCCATCAGGCAAAGGAAAATCGACTTTGATGAGGGCGCTTTTAGGATTTCAAGCAATAGATGACGGTGAGATTCGAGTTGATAATCGGATTCTTTCTAAAGAGACGATTTATCAAATAAGAACTCAGATTGCATATGTCAGTCAGGATGTTGAATTAGGCCAGGAAACAGCAGAGCTATTGATTGAGAGCGTTTTTAACTTTAAGGAAAATAGAAGGATTTCGCCCTCAAGAGAAATCTGTAAAACACTTGGAATGGACTTTGGGCTAGGAGAAGATTTCCTTAGTAAGAAAGTGAGTCAGTTTTCAGGTGGCGAGCGACAACGACTAGGATTGTTGATCTGTGTATTGTTGAAACGCCCTATTTGGATTCTCGATGAAATAACGTCAGGATTGGATAAGACTTTGAAAGAGCAAATTGTCAACAAGGTTCTTTCTGGTGAGGAGACTGTATTGATTACCTCGCATGACGATATTTGGTTGAACGATAAGCGTGTAAGGGTGGTGGAATGGTAATGGGCGCAGTTGATATAACTTGGATACAATTAGGGAGCTTGTTACTCTTGTTTCTACCCTTCTTTTGGTTGAATCGTCATATTGGATTAAATGTAAACAGGCGGGCGGTTATCGGCCTTATTAGAATGGTATTACAGCTAGGCGCTGTAGGATTCTTTTTAAGTACCCTATTTGAATATAACTATTGGGCGTATAACGTCCTATATATAGTCTTTATGATGGTTGTTGCCAGTATTTCTGCACTGAATAGTTGTGAATTGAATATTAGACGATTTCTTGGTCCTATCTTTTTAGGTTTTTTCATTCCAAACATTTTGCTATTGATGTATTTCAATCATTTTGTGGTTGGGATATCGAATATATTTACAGCGCAATACCTCATTCCTATTGGAGGAATGATTTTAGGCAACAGTTTAACTGGAAATGTGGTCGGACTAAATCAGTTCTATAAAAGCATCAAGGAACAGGAAAAGGAATATCTTTACTTTTTAAGTTTAAGCGGCAGGCGGCGTGAAGCGCTAATGCCACATTTTAGAAATGCAGTAAGGAGTGCCATCAATCCAACCTTGGCATCTATTGAGACGATTGGACTTGTAGCGTTGCCAGGAATGATGACAGGGCAAATGCTTGGTGGATCGGTACCCTTGACAGCTATCAAGTACCAAATGGCCATTAGTGCAACCATCTTGATTGCCCGTTATTTTAGTTGTTTGATGACGATAATATTGACCATGCCCAAGGCTTTTGATGACTACGATATGTTGGTGGATTTGAGATAAAAGTGAATTGTAAAAAAATAAGACCTCACGATTGTGAGGTCTTTAATTTTCGGTTGTTTCGATAGCTTTTAGCTGAAATGAAAAATCTTTACTTGTACGAACTCAATTCAATATCATCTAACCACACAGTTGCGTTTTCAGACGAAACAACAATTTCAAGTTTGTCGATTAGGTTACTACCACCAGATGCTTCAATCATCTCCCACAGATTCATTGCTGTAGGATTGTGTGTAACTGACTTAACAAATTTGACTGCCCCGTTGTTATAGCCAGTGAATTGAATTTTAACTGGTGCTGTACCATCAGTCGTCAACCACATTGAGATGATATAGTTATTATCGATAAAGATATCTTCTAATGTTACTTTTCCTTTGCCGCCATTGCCAGCAAGGTCCAGTTTAATGGATTTCGAACCACTACGCTTAACGTCGGTATCATACGACCCACTATCATCAAGGGTAATCGTATATTTGTTGAGCTTTTCATTTGCTTCGACATCGCCATCGGGATTAAGGACTTCATCAATGGTCCCTAGTTTAGGAACCGTGTACTCAAACTCTTCTGAGAATGGCTGACTCCATTGATCATGCTCATCTTGAACACGTAATGTCACTTTATAAGTACCGTCATTCTTTAAAATTAGTTCGATGTTGTAATTTTCTGTTGAGTTATAGAACTCTTTACCACCAGATTCAACTGTCCACTGTGCAACTTTGATGTTGTTGTCATCGCCATAAGCTGTACTCGTATTGTTGAAGACGATTTTTTCATCCTGCTCAATACGCTCAAAGGACGCCACTGGCGGAACTGGTGCTGGTTTGAAGAAAACGAATTTTGCAAAGAGCCCAATAATAAGTAGCAAAGCAATTAAGAATAGCCACATTGATCGTTTTTTACGATTTTCTTTTTCGGTTTCAGCAAAGATTTCATCTAAATCAGAATCCGTATAAGTAACGTCTTCCAATTCAATTGCTGGTTCATCCATTGCTACTGCTTCCGCTGCAACAACTTCTTCAACAGGTGCTTTCACCTCAGGCTCAGGCGCTGCTTCCGCCATAGTTGGCACTTCGCTTTCGTGAGTAGGTACTATCACTGGAGGCGTTTCCTCTATAGGTGGAGATGTATCCGCTGTAACAGGTTCCTCTACTGAAGGCGCCTCGTTAGCAGCTGGTGTACCCACCGGTGCGATGATTGGTGCCACAACTGGAGTAGCTTGTGTATTCTCAGGCTCTGTTTCACCGGAAAATGCTTTTTTTAGGCCATCGGAAAGTAGTGCAAGTGTTCCGTAGTTTTCTGGCGACTGTTTCAAGGTTTCTATAAAAGCAGGAATTGCTGATTGTCCATATGTACTTTCGCCTGCGGCGGATGGATTAAGTAGAATTTTTTCTAAAGTATCCGAAACCTTTTGAACGACACGATTAAATGTATGAGACTCCTTCAAAGAATCGTCGAAAATCAACAATTCGTTAAATACGAAGTCACCGTCATTTAGAATCAGTTGTTTATCTTCAGCAAATAGACTTAAAAAATATGGATCAAAAGAATCATAGTTTTTTAGGCGCTTCAGATATTCTGTCGCTAATGTCTTACGGTCTTCATCAGAAAGAGAAGTACTTTCGATGTAGTTAGACAAAGACATACCTTCGTTGTAATTTGTTGCAATTGTCAGATCTGTGTCAGTTTCTTCAAAGAAAGCAAGAGATTGTAGTGACGAAAATAAGTCACTGACAAATTTACTGTTCAAGTAATCTCCCTTGTTGAAGATATTGATCACGACAACATCATCTGGAGTGGCAATTTTAGTCCCCATGACGATTTTTTGATACGGGTTCTGCTCAAAGACTTCTAAAACATTGAACTTCTCTGAATAAGAATTGCTCATTGTATCAACCACCTTATATTAGATTAGATTAATGACCCAAACATTCGTAAATCAATTATATCAATACTATTATATAATAAATTTCACGAATAAAAAATAGCAAATCAACAGAAGTTTTTTGATAGAATAGAGAGAGTGAAAGAATTAGGAGGATTTTGATGCGATTATTGCATATTGCTGATATACATATAGGGACAAAGTTTGTTAACAAGCGGGCAGCGGTTCGACAGGTTTTGAAACAATCTGTAATGAATGCCTTTAAAAAAAGCATTGAATACGCAATTGATGAAGGTGTGGATGGTGTATTGATTGCAGGAGACTTATTTGACGGCGGTGAAGTGCCCTTCCATGGGGAAGTTGGTTTCTTGAAACTAATGGACCGAATAGAGGAGGCGAGGATTCATGTGTTTTATACGACGGGGAACCATGACCCCTATCGTCAAAATCAGTTGTTTAACCGATTGAAGGCCTATCAGTTTATTCACCCTTTCTACCGACCTGTTCCTGAAACTGTAACAGTTACCAGCGACAACGGAATTATTTATAAGGTAACCAGTGCAGGACATGATGGTGAAACGGTTCAGGAGAATATCATAAAGGATTTTCCTGTAAAGAGTGGCGACGTGCCACATGTGGGAATAGCCCATACAATGGTAGCCTCGATAAAAGAATCGGTGGATCACGGTGATTACATGCCGTGCAGTCTAGAGGATTTAAAGAGCAAAGGCTATGACTATTTTGCCCTAGGGCATATACACAAGAGATTAGTATTGGATGAGAGTAACCGCATTGGGTATTCGGGGAATATTCAAGGCAGGCATTATAAAGAGACTGGTCCAAAGGGTGGCGTATTGGTCGAAATAAATGACGACTCAATAAGGACAACCTTTGTGCCTTTTCATGAACTTGAATGGCATCAAGAGACTATCTCTTTGGATGAAGAAGATACCAGTGTATACGATGTCATTACAAAGATGAAGGGTATAATGTCCACAGTGGACTTCTCAAATAGGCAGTGGATAGGACGTTTTCAGCTAGAAGGATCAAGCCTTCTTTATCATAGTCTGCAAAAAAGTTCTGTCATCTGTGACCTGGAAGAAGAGATTTGTGAAGAATTAGGCGCCTTGGATATAAGAATCAAGAGCGACAAAGTGAGTCCATTAATCGATAGAGAGGAATTGAAGCGTAGTGAACATTTGTTGGGGTCTTTTCTTAATAGATTTGATGAGAATCCATCGTACTTTTCCCGTTATCTAGATACAGTCGATTTTATTTCCCATGAGGGGAAGACTAATAAAGAAGCATTCCTGAACAAGTCGTTGGCATCCCTTGACAAATTATTGATCGGAAAGATAAAAAAGTAGGTGGCAGATGAAGATCAAAGAAATAACATTGAAGAATTATGGCAAGTATAATAATCCCAATGCCCCTATCATCTTCGATAAAGGCATCAATGTCATATATGGCGAAAATGAAGCAGGGAAATCCACACTATTTAATGGATTGCTGACATTGCTGTACGGATTTAAACCAGCGACCAAAGAGAATCATCCATATTTGGGGTGGGGAGAAAATCAGTTGGAGATCAGAGGCGTTTTTGACGATGGCGAAAGAGACTATGCCGTCGAAAGAAAGTTGATGAGCGGTATTACTGGACGTATAACCATTGGAGAGACTGAAGAGAAGATACAAAATAGACCATTGCCTTTTGTTGCTGATATATCGAAGCAGACCTTTGAGTCAATTTATGCGTTAACGCTGCAAGAAATGGTTCAGATGTCCGAGACACCTTGGGCTGAAATAGAAGACCAATTAATTATTAATTATGGAATGGATGATATAAAAGCGCCTAGAGAAGTCATCAAAGAACTTGATGAGGAGATGAAAAAGTTGTTCAACCCGAGAGGGCAGGCGAAAAATACTCAGGTAAAACTCCTTGAAAAAGAGTTGAAAGCATTAAAAACAATTCGCACTTCAATTATCGGAAACCAACAAGCGGTTCTTGAGAAAGAAGAAACGTTGAAGGTGTTGGATGGGGAAATAGCATCGATGATTAGCGATGAAAAAATCTTGGAAGGTGAGGTCCAGTGGTGGCGAATCCATCAACCAATTGTAGAGCTGACCAATCAAGTAGAGCGTATTAAACAACAATCAGACGTTTTAGAGGCGGAATTGGGCACTGTTCCAAATAATCTATTGAATCATGACTCCATAGAGGCAACTTATTTAGCTTTAAAGAAGAAATTAGAAGGTTTAAATCAGAAGAAGGATGCAAATGACAAGGAAATACAGCCCTTAACAGAAGTCGAACAGAAGATGCTCGGTAATACAACCGAGATTCAACAGCTCATCAAACAACTACGTCAGCTAAGGCAGGAGCATGCGCTGAATATACAGCAAGAACAATTTGTTGATGAGAAACGTCAACAACTAGAGCGTCATTTATCTGATGTAATGAATCCCCTCACTGAGGAAAGCATTGTTAAAGTATCGCTTCTGAACTGCATGGTTTTAGAAGGTAAAGTAGAGACGATGATCCGGTTACAAAAGGAAAATAACACACTTGAAAAAGAACTTTACGCGTTGACGCTTAAACCGGTTCGGAAGTTACCACCCCAGATCATTGCAATGATCAGTCTTGTTGTTGGTATAGCAACATTTGTTGCAGGCATCATGATGGAAGTGGATATACTTAAATACGGTGCAGTCATCGCTATTTCATTTGGGGTGTTCAACTTGTTTGGGACAAATAAGCAGAACCGATCGAAGGATAAAGAGGCATTCGAATCAAAGATTCAATTCAATGAGCATAAAATAAGTGAGCAATTGTTGTTCATTCAAAAGGAAGCGGATTTCTTAGCGGTGACAAAGGAAAGTGTGGTAGAAAACGGTCAGCGTTTGCTAACGCTTTTACAAACTGCAAAGGATCTTGCTCATCAGTATATTAGGATTAAGAGAGCTCAAATAGAGAAAAGAGAGCGTAGTCATCGTGAGATGGAGGCAGTTGAAATCCAAGCAAAATCCTATGGCCTCAAGAATATGGTAGATGAGGCATGGCAAGCATTATTGGAAAATGCCATGAAGAAAAAGCGTCATAATGAAAGTGTTTTGATTGAAAGTAATAGACTAAAAGAAGAAATAGTGACATTGAGTCAGACCTGTGCAGAGGAAAAACGGTCACTTGGTGAGTTAGAAGCATACTTAAAAGAAGTTGGAGAGGGTGACGTGACTGCAACGGTCGATAAGGTCAAGAAATATTATCGTTTTCAGGAACGTCTCGGATTTTTAAAGGAGCAGTTGAGTTTAAAAGATCCATCGGGAGACATGGTTCGTGAGATTGATCAACGACATCAAGAATCTATAGACCAAGGAAGTCAAGAATCCATTGGGATTGAGCTACGAGAAGTACGTGAACGACTTGAGGCATTGAAACTAAAACGCAAGACCATTGAAACTGATTTAGAACATTTAGTAAGAGATACAGATATTTTTGATGTTGAGAGTCAGTTATTAGAAAAAAACGAGCAACTTGAAAACATCAAGGAAACTTATGATGAGTTAATGGTCCTACGAACGGTACTTGTAGCATATGATAAGGAGTATAGAGAAACCCATCAGCCAAATATACATCGCCGTACAGGAGTGTATTTCAACCAGATTACAAAAGGCAAGTATCCGAAAATATATAATGATGAAGCCCTTGGTAAAACAACATTGTTGATTCGCCACGACGGTGAAGATAAGGTAGCAGACGATGTATTGAGCCGAGGAACAAAAGATCAACTTTATCTAGCGTTACGGTTAGCATTAGTGGACGAGCTAGATAAAAATAAAACAAAGCGTCCGATATTCCTCGATGAAGTTTTTGTCAATTGGGATATGGAAAGACTGGAAGAAGGCTTAGAACTTCTGCAAACACTATCAAATGAACGCCAAATAATAATGTTTACTTGTCATAAATGGATGGTTGACAAGCTTAGACAGTATGGAAATCCTAATGTTGTTGTGTTATAAAAGCAAAAAATGTGGTATATATCCTTTATCAGGTTACTAAAGTTACAAAAGGTACAAAATCTTACTAAAGATTGACACTTTTTTATCAATCAAAGTAAACTGAGTATAGTAACGTTGAGGAGGATGATGTGAAAATGAAAAACAACAAAGTATTGTTACTAATGATGATGGTGGTATTAACGTTGGCATTGGCAGTTGGTTGTAGTCAACCAGCAGAAGAGCCAGCTGAAACACCAGCAGAAACACCAGCAGAGGCACCGGCTGAAGAGCCAGCAGAAGAACCGGCAGAAGAAGCAATGTATGCTGATGGTACATATTTTGCAATGGAAGATGAATTCAGTGCAAACTCTGGTTGGAAAAGTGCAGTGATCGTTGAAGTGAAAGACGGCAAAATCGCTGACATTAACTGGACTGCTGTAAGCAACAAAGGTGGTCTTGACAAGAAGGAAGCATCTAAAGCTGGTTTCTACCCAATGGTAGCGGCTGGTGGTGCTCAAGCAGAGTGGCATGAACAAGCAGCAAAGGTTGAGGAATACTTAATTGGAACTCAAGACCTTACTGCAATTACTTACAAAGATGATGAAGGTCATACGGATGCTATCTCTGGTGTATCAATTCATGTAAATGATTTTTATGCATTAGTTGAAAAAGCATTGGCTGCAGGACCTGCTGAAAGAGGCATGTACAAAGATGGCGGATACATGGCTGAAGCGGCTGAATTCGGCAATGGATGGAAGTATAATGTTTCAATCACAGTTTTATACGGAAATATTGTTTCTGTTAACTGGGATGCAGCAAACGAAGAAGATGCTGAGCTTACAAAGAAAACAGCATCGATGGAAGGAAATTATCCAATGGTAGAAAATGGTGGCGCAATTGCTCCATGGCATGAACAAGCAGCAAAAGTAGAGGCGCATTTACTAATGACGCAAGATCCTACTGATATTGCTTTAACTGATGACGAAGGTCACACAGATGCTATTGCAGGCGCAACAATCAAAGTTGGTAATTTCTTCGAATTAGCACAAGAAGCGTTAAAAGACGCTAAGTAAAATATAAAGGGCTGTCCTAGGACAGCCTCTTTTAAATCGCTTGGAGGCAGACATGAAGAAGATTTTTTTGATTTTAATCGTAGGAGTAGTCGCAGTATTTATAGCAGGATGTCAACCAAAGACACCTGAAACAACAGATGAGGTGTATTCAAAAACGAATTTTGTTCTTGGCACAGTTGTCACAGTAACACTTTATGACAATGGCTCGGACGAACTTTTGGACAAGGCTTTTGCGAGACTCTTAGAAATTGAAAATCTCATGTCAGCAAATTTGGACGCCAGTGAGATCGGTCGAATCAATTTAATGGCTGGTAAAGAGGCGGTGACTGTTTCGGAAGAGACTTTTAACGTCATTGAACAATCTCTTTATTATGGGGAGATATCAAAAGGATCATTTGATATAACTATGGAGCCCGTTGTAAAGCTATGGAAAATCGGCACTGATGAAGCCCGCGTACCAAGTGAGAGCGAACTGAATCAAGCATTGACCAAAGTTGATTATCGTCTGCTTGAACTAGACGAAGACAATAAAACTGTATTTTTACCTGAAGAGGGTATGGGACTAGACTTAGGCGGAATTGCCAAAGGCTATGCTGCTGACGAGCTAGTAAAACTTTTGGTAAATGAAGGTGTAAGCAGTGCGATGCTAAATTTAGGTGGCAATGTATTTGCACTGGGGTCTAAACTTGATGGCACTGATTGGAACATAGGTATTCAAAATCCTTTTGATGAACGGAATCAGTACTTTGGAATTGCGTCAATAAAGGACAAAACAGTTGTGACATCAGGACCATATGAACGTTATTTTGAGGAAAATGGTAAACGCTATCATCATATATTTAATACGACTACTGGCATGCCAGTTGAAAATGATATCGCATCGGTATCGGTTATTTCAAACACATCCATAGACGGTGATGCACTGTCTACTACTTTATTTGCACTTGGCGTTAAAGAGGGGATACAACTTGTTGAAACCTTAGACGGAGTAGAGTGCATATATGTTGACTATGATAAAAAGGTAACCGTTTCGTCGGGATTAAGAGAAGATTTCAGAATCGAGGATTCAACTTATACTCTTGTCCAATAACCAATGAACGGGGAAGGTGAGATAATGAAAGATAAGAAACATATAGTATTGCTAGGTGCAGGGTATGGTGGCATATTGACTGCAAAGAAACTAGCCAAGAAATTTAAGAAAAACGAAGATATTTCGATTACATTAATAGACAGACATCCGTATCATACGATGTTGACAGAACTACATGAAGTGGCAGCGGACCGTGTACCAGAAGATGCTATTCGTATAGAATTAAACAAAATATTCGCGGGTCGAAAAGTAGACGTCGTTTTAGACGAAATTGAAAACATCGACTTTGAACAAAAAACATTGATAGGTGCTAGTAAAAGTTATACATACGATTATTTAGTGCTTGGAACTGGATCAAAACCAGCATTTTATGGATGTAAAGGTGCGGAAGAAAACTGTTTGACTCTTTGGTCCTATGATGATGCACTCCGCATCAAATATCATATTTTGGATACTTTTAGAAGAGCTTCCAAAGAACACGACCCTGAAAAGCGCCGGCAATTGTTGACATTTGTGACAGTTGGTTGTGGCTTTACAGGCGTTGAAATGGCAGGTGAATTAGGCGAATGGTCAAGAAAGCTTTGTAAAGATTTCTATATTGATCCTGAGGACGTAACCATGTACATTATGGATATGCTACCGAAGGTGTTACCAATGCTGGACGATCGTCTAATCGATAAAACACAAAAGAGATTAAATAAATTAGGGGTTGAAATCCTCTTAAATTCAAATATAACAGAAGTAAAAGAAGATGGCGTATTAATCAATGGCTCAACATTTATTCCATCAGAAACGATTATTTGGGCAGCTGGTGTAGAAGGTAGTGACATTGCCAGTGGACTGGATATTGAAGTAACAAATCGAGGACGTGTAGAGACAGATGAATTCTTACGGTCGAAAGACAAAGAAGAAGTGTTTGTCGTAGGAGATAATATTTTCTTTATCCCTGAAGGGGAGGAGCGTCCTGTACCACAAATGGTTGAAAATGCTGAACATTCGGCTTCCACTGTTGCAAACAATGTTGCAGCGACAATTAATGGTGGTCAATTGAAGGCATACAAGCCAACATTCCATGGGATGATGGTTTGTATCGGTGGTGCGTATGGTGTTGCTCAGGTTCAAACTGGGAATAACGCCAAACCAATGAAGTTTTCAGGCTTCCTTGCCATGTTTATCAAACATTTCATCAATGTTATTTACTTCCTGCAGATTGCAGGATTCCATAAGACATGGGTGTACATGATGCATGAGTTCTTCCATGTGCCAGACAGAAGAAGTTTCCTAGGTGGACATTTCTCAAAGCGGTCGCCTAATTTCTGGGTTGTACCCCTACGAGTATTCCTTGGGTACCAATGGTTGATGCAAGGGATTCATAAATTACCGGGCGTTATTGCAGATCCAAGTAATATATTCTTGATTCCTGCAAAAGTAACAGCTGTTTCAGGTGCAAGTGCTGCTGAAACGGCAGAAGTTGTTGAACAAGCTGTAGAAGCAGTATCAAGTGCAACGCAAGCAGGTGCAGCGGAAGCCACAGCAGAAGTTGCTGAAGCCGCAAGTGCATGGGGTGCAGCTTTACCAGTACCTGAATTTATTCAAAACATCGTGAACTGGTCGATGGATTTAATGTTCTATACGCCAGATGGCGGCTTTACAGCAATGGCATCTGTATTCCAAACAGCTATGGTTGTCGGTGAAGTGATTGTTGGTTTATGTCTAATCGCTGGATTATTTACAGCTCTTGCATCAATCGGCTCGATTGCTATGGGTGGTATGATTTGGGCATCGGGTATGGCTCCCCCGGAAATGTTATGGTATATTGCAGGTAGCTTTGCAACAATCGGTGGTTCAGGTAGTACATTCGGATTTGATTATTATGTATACCCAGTGCTTAAGAAGTATTGGAAAAAAGTAAAAATAGCTAAAAAATGGTATTTATATACAGACTAAATTTTTAAAGAAATCGGTGAGAGAGATGAGTAAATTTTGGGTGTCCATTCCAGAAGTGTATAGTGAACTAGGGACAATTACAGATATTATCAAAGAGACGAATAAAGTCAGTGACCCTACCCTTCAAAAAAGTTTTGACTATCTATTTTCTTCTGGTGGGAAAATGCTTAGACCCGCATTTGTTCTAATTGGGAGTCAATTTGGAGAAACGAAAGATCAAAATACCATTCACCGTCTTGCTGCAGCTGTTGAAATATTACATTCAGCGACGCTTATTCACGATGATATTATTGATGAGGCCTTTCTAAGACGCAATCAAGAATCCATACAATCGAAGTATTCTAAGGAATATGCAGTTTATATGGGCGATTATCTTTTTAGTCAGTGTTTCATGATGCTTGCGGAGTACGAAGTATCTCCTAAAGTGATGAAGCATATGGCCAAGGGAATCAATGTTATCTGTCGTGGAGAAATGTTACAAAATGCCATGCGCTATGAACAGGATATTACAACAAGACAGTACCTAAAAATTATAACGGGGAAGACAGCAGCATTATTTGCTGCTAGTCTTGCCGTTGGTGCAAAAGAAGCTGGTGCAGATGATAAGTTGGCAAAACGCCTTGGTAGAATCGGTGGCCATGTCGGCATGGCATTCCAATTGATCGATGACTTACTGGATTACGAAGGTGATGTTGATACAATTGGTAAAGATGTTCAAGGGGACATTGCTAAAGGGTATTATAGTTTACCGATGATTAAAGCATTCAAAAGCGCATCGGGTCCTGAGATGAAGAGTATATTAAACAAGGCGGATATATCTGTTCCGGACGTTATGGCCCTTATTCAGTTTTCCAAAGACAGTGGCACGGTAGAAAGTACAAGAGTGATGGCAGAAAAATATACGCGTAAAGCATTAAAGGAAGTCGCATTATTACCAGAATGCCGAGGAAAAGAATTGTTGTTGGAGATCATTCCTAAGTTGCTACAACGTAAATATTAGGTGATATAATATGAAAAGGCTAGTATTATTGTTAATTGCAGTACTTATTCTTACAGGGTGTGAATCCAATAAGAAAGATTATATACCAGGGACTTATATCGGTATTGCTGAAGGGTATTTAAATACGGTGGAAGTATCGGTTACTGTCGATGAACACTATATATTGGAGATAGAGTTAATCCGTTCGGATGACCCTGAAATATTGATGGCGGCAGTTATGGAAGAGTTGCCGAGAAAGATCATCAAGCAGAATGGGACCGATGTAGAAAGTGTTTCTGGTGCAACATATACCAGCGAAAGTTTATTAGAAGCAATTGAAGCTGCGCTTGAGCAAGCTGAGAATAAAGAATAAGGAGGGTGGCTATTTTGAGATTACAATATAAAATAACACTCTTCTTTTCTATTGTTATAATTGGTGTTGTAGGCTTGCTTGCAGCTATGGTATTTCAAAATGTATCGGATACGATTGAAGATCAAATGGGGAACAACGCTATGGATATGGCTGTTACCGTGGCCTCTATACCACTTGTACAAGAGGGACTTGCAGGTGGGTATGATCAAGGTAGTATTCAAAATTATGTAGAAAGTTTCCGGGAAAGTACTCGGTTTCAATATATTATTGTAATGGATATGGAAGGGATACAATACAGTTATCCCTATGAAGCAGGTGTTGGCAAACATTATATTAATGGCGGAGAGAACAGGGTACTGAAGTTTGGAGAAACTTATTCTTCTGCCGACAGAAATGTGCTGATATCAGCAATTCGTGCATTTGCACCGATTTATCATAACGATGAACAAGTGGGTGCTGTCCTTGTTGGCTTGTTGACGGACCGAATCATTGAAGAAAATGAAGCCAATCGTAAGCAATTAGAGTTTTGGTTAGGCATCAGTCTTATTGTCGGCATCGTTGTAGCAGTAGGGCTCTCCATCAATATCAAGAATGCCATTTATGGACTTGAACCAAAGGAAATTGCAGTTCTCCTGAGTCAGCGGAACTTAATACTGGAAAGTATACACAGAGGTATTATTGCTGTGGATGTATCGGGACGGTTATTGTTATTTAATGATCCTGCAAAAAGAATATTCAATTTACCGGATGACGGAGAAGGTGAATTTATCTCGATTTACCACCAACGCTTTGGTGATGAATTACGGATGATTATGGACAGTGGCGATGTAATTTCCAATAAAACATTTAATATTGTTCCGGGACATGGTATTATTGTGTCTGCCAGCGTTATGAGAGATCCTGCTGGAGTAATAACAGGACTTGTAGCCAGTTTTGAGGAATTGACGGATGCCAAGGAAATGGCTGAAGCTCTTACAGGCTATCGTAGTATGATCAATGCTTTAAGAGCCCAAAATCATGAATTTATGAATAGGTTGCACACGATATCCGGTCTTGTCCAATTGGAGGAGTATTCAGAGGCAATCAATTATATAGATCATTTATCACAAGTACAAACATCTTTTTCGGGTATATTGAAAGACAAGATCAAAAATGCCCATCTGTCAGCCATTTTATTGGCCAAATACAATAAATTGACAGAAGCAAAAATTGAATTATTTGTAGATGAAAAGAGCAATCTTGAGGAGATACCAAGAGGCCTTACAGAAGATGAATTATGCTCGATTGTAGGGAATTTAATCGATAATAGCCATGAAGCGTTGATTGGCTGTGACACTCCAAAAGTAGCTGTACTTGTAGCTTCTACAGAAGAGGGATTGGTTATTGAAGTATCTGACAATGGACCTGGGATTCCTGAAAAAATTAAGGAACATATTTTTGAAGCCGGCGTTTCGACTAAAGGAGATAACAGAGGTATGGGACTTCATATTATCAAAGAGATTGTTGATATAGTTGATGGTGACATAGAGTTGATTGAAGAAGAAATGACAACATGGCATATTTACTTGCCAAATAGAGAAGGTAGGGGACAAAGATGATAAAAGTAATGATTGTAGAGGACGATCCAATGGTGCTTGATATCAATCAGAAATTCATATCAAAGCTTATTTATTGTCAAGTTGTTGCGGCTGCATCCTCCATAAAAGAAGCAGAGGCACATATTAGAAATAAGGATATAGATTTGGTTCTATTGGATGTATTTTTGCCTGACGGAAAAGGTATAGATTATTTGAAGTGGTTGCGTAGAGAGGAATTGGATACGGATGTCATATTGATTACTGCAGATAAAAGTGCCAAAACCGTTGAAGATGCATTTCGGTTTGGTGCAGTTGATTATTTAGTGAAACCCTTTAAGTTTGAGCGGTTGCAAGAAGTGTTGGCAGCTTATTTAGAGAAAAAGCAGTTGACTGAAATGATGGAACTCAACCAGTCACAGATAGATCAAATGAAACAACTTCAAAAAGAAGTATCGGTCGATCAACTGGATCATGCAGATAGCGCCATTAACATGACTTATCAAAAGATCATAACTTTTATCAAGGAAAGTGATGTGGACGGTATTACCGCACAAGATGTGGCCAAGTACTTAGGGGTTTCTAGGGTAACGGCCAGACGCTATTTAGAGTTGATGGAAAAGTCAAAAGTACTTAAGTTGGAACAAGTTTACGGTGGCATTGGACGACCTAAAAATGTGTACCAGTTAAGTAAGGAGAAATAGAAAGGTATGAGGCATTATGACCTTTAAATTATTATTGAAATTTGTTGAAATACAAACAAAAGTGGCGAGTATGTTTCCGGTGATTTTAGGAATTCTGTTTGCTGTTTATAGATATGGTGTTATGAATTTAAAAAACGTTGCATTAATGATATTCTCATTATTGTGTATTGATATGGCAACGACGGGGCTAAACAATCTGATGGACTATCGACGCGCAATCAAACGTAACGGCTACGGCTATGAAGTACATAATGTGCTAGGTGGTAAACAATTTAGTGAACAACAGGCGATAACGAGTGTTGTGGTACTGGTTATTTTTGCTGTAAGTAGTGGGATTTTACTAGCACTTAATACGGATTGGCTTGTGCTCCTTATTGGTATGGCCTCTTTTGGTGTCGCTATTTTTTATTCGTGGGGTCCACTTCCGATTTCCAGAACACCCCTTGGAGAAGCCTTTTCTGGTTTTTTTATGGGATTTGTAATCTTTTTCCTAGGCGTTTATATCAATATCTATGATCTAGGACATATCGTACTGCATTGGAATAAGATGCAATTACATTTTGTGCTGGATATCAAGGAAATATCAATTATAATATTGGCCTCGATACCTTTAATTGCCGGTATCGCCAATATTATGTTGGCAAACAATATATGTGATTTAGAAGACGACATGATCAATAAACGATACACTTTACCAAGTGTCATTGGAAGAAAAAATGCTTTGCGTGTTTTTGATGCCTTGTATATATCAGCTTATCTAAGTTGGGCAGTATTGATTGCATTCAGGTGGATTCCTTTTATGGGCATTATTGCACTACTGACAGCTATTCCTGTATATATCATGGTTCAACAATTTCATAAAGACCAGGATAAGGCAACAACTTTTGTGTTGGCTGTAAAATGTTTTGTATTGATGAGTACATCTTATGTGTTAACAATGGCAATGGGCATTGCGATAAAATACTTTTTTTAGTAGACTGATAGTACGAGGTGACCATTGATGAGCAAGAGAATTTCAGAAGAATTGGAATTTGAAAGAAATAGAATGGAACTATTGAAACAGATGAATGTAGATCTGAGTGACAAAAAGGTGTCCAATTATAAACGGTCGCCGTCACCAACAGAAGCAATTCATTCAGTGTCTTCAACAGGGAAGTATGCGTGGGAATATGAACTTGAGGATTATCGCAAACGTAAAGCTTACGAACGATTTTGTTTATTCGGTGCTTGTTGTGGAATCTTGAGTTTGATTGTTACTTTAGTCGTTAATTTTGAAAGAATTGTTACGTTGTTTAATTAAGAACAGAACGGAGAGCTTATGGATACAAAAGCCCAGGAAAATTTAGCTGTAGCTAAAAGAATATCCGTTGTTAGCATATTTTGGAATGTAATTTTATCTGTTATTAAGGTTATCGCAGGGATTTTAGGTAATTCAGGTGCGATGATTGCCGATGGTATACATTCCATATCTGATGTTGCGACAACGGTGTTGGCCTATTTAGGCGTAAAAATGGCTGCTAAGACAGCAGATGAGGATCATCCTTATGGTCACGAGAAAATAGAACCCGTTATGGGTAAGATGTTGGCAATCATACTCTTTGTCACAGCAGGCGGTATCATGTATGGTGGCGCCAAAGCGATCATGAGTGGCGATGTTGAAACACCAAAAGGAATCGCAATTTATGCAGCAGTGTTATCGATCATTATCAAAGAGTGGATGTTCCACTATACAATAAAAGGTGCAAGAAGAATAAACAGTGGTGCTTTAAAAGCGGATGCCTGGCACCATAGAACCGATGCACTCTCATCGGTTGGTTCACTTGTAGGTATTAGTGGTGCCATGATGGGCTACCCCTTACTTGATCCAATTGCCGGAGTTGCTATCGGACTGCTTGTTATGAAAGTTGCAGTTGATATTTACATCCAGTCGGTAAAAGAGCTAATTGATACAGCGGCGGCACCAGAAATTGTAGAAGCCTTGTCCAAGTGTATTTTATCAATTGAAGGCGTTAAAGGCATCGATGATCTTAAGACGCGGATGCATGCCTCACGGTATTATGTGGATGTTGAAATCAGTGTGGATGGACAGTTAACCTTACATGATGCCCATATTATTGCAGAACATGTTCATCATGTGATTGAAACGGATTTTGATGATGTGAAACATTGCATGGTCCATGTGAATCCCTACGAAGAGTAGTGTAAACGTTGAAAAATAAAGGTTTTTGACGGAATCGTCAAAAATCCGTCAAAAATAAATTTAAAAAATATTTGCGACTGCATCTTGAGCGTTCAGTCTCATTTCATCGGTGAAGTGGATATAAGTTCTTATGACGGTATCCATGGTATCACCGAGAAGTGCAGCAACGGTTTTAATGTCAACGCCGTTTGCCAACAGTAAAGTGGCATAGGTGTGGCGCAGATCATGATAGCGAAGACTGTAACCAGTCTTTTTTATGCGATAGTGTATTTGATTATAATAGGCGTTTTCCGAGAAGAGGCGGCCGCTTATATCAAGTGCACTGTTTTTTTTGTAGACTATTCAATTATTTGTGATTATGTTTACTGAACCCTATCACAAATGCCTACAGGGTAGTTGTCAGAATAGTGATTTGATTTGGGGGGATATATAAATTGATATGAATTGAGAAGTAACCTTGAGAGTGTATGCCTAAAGAAGCTAGAGAAATTGATATTTACATAATGAAAGGATGATGGCTTCTAAACCACATAAGCAATTACCAACAAAGTACTGTGACTTGGAAAATATCCGTATTGCCTACAATGAGTTTGGAGAAGGTCCAACATTATTGCTGCTTCATCCTAACTCTGTTAACAAGGATTACTGGTATCGACACCGAACAACATGGCTGTCAGACTATCGAACCATTGCAGTTGACACGCGTTGGCATGGTGAATCCATTCCGAAAGATCATGTCTTGAATTACGAAATAATTGGTAAAGACATTGTTGCCTTCTGTAAAAAGATGAATTTAAAAGGCTGTGCTGTTATGTTCTGGGCTATAGTGATGGTGGCATCACTTGCCTCTATTTGTCCGCCACTAAACCTGGATACTTCAGAAGTATAGCAGCTCTTTCACCAAATCTTAATTTCAGAGATACTCGCAACTCTTGGAAATGAGTCTTTTACAGTGTACATAGCGTAATCCGACTCCTTAGTATCTTTAGTAAAGGTATGAAGAGGTTGAGGCTTTGTGGTAGTGTAATATTTCAAGAAGAGTACTTTCCGAACATTTCATTTTCTGTTAGTCAGCTCTGTTTTAATCTTTACCAAGGGTTGGTCACCCCCGAGAAAACACTTCGATATCGTCTGGATTCTCTGCAATTGTTTCGGCAGTAAAATCAGCTAATTCGTTGATGGTTCTATTCTCGTACGATACTCCCATGTGGAACAAATGTTATGGCTTTGTCATGAATAGAGTTGGGTTAATGTAAACTTATTTGATTCAACTAGTTGTCCGAAAACGTTGAATGTTCTAAAAAATGTAACTTTTTCAATACAATTGAAAACAGTAGTGAAAGTGTGTTACACTCTCATATAGTGAAATGATTTAGGAAATCCTTTTTTAGGGGAGTTGTCTGTAATGCGTTTTGCTAATGACTAATATAAAGATGCAAAATTTGGAGGATTCAAACATGTTAAGAAAGAAATTATTAATCGCAGGTCTTGTTGTAACACTTGCTGCATTCACAGTAGGATGTACTGCTAAAGCAGAAGAAGCTACAGATGCAACAGTAGAAGCAACAGAAGTAGAAGCAGCAGAAGAAGCAACAGAAGAAGCAACAGAAGAAGCAACAGAAGAGGCAACTGAAGAAGCAACAGAAGAAGCTACTGAAGAAGCAACAGAAGAAGCAACAGAAGAAGCAACTGAAGAAGCAACTGAAGAAGCTACAGAAGAAGCTACAGAAGAAGTTGTTGCTGAATAATCGGACCATTTGATTATTAATAAAGTAAGGCAGAGATTTTAAGAATCTCTGCCTTTTTTTTCTTGGTGCGTCCCACTGGACGCTCCAAGAGGAGAACCTAAACTTTTAAGTTAGGTTCTTTTTTGTTGTGAAATCAAGTTTTTCGTATTTGATGAGGGTCTTAATTGATGGATGAAAACAACTTTTTACGTTATAAATTGATAAAAAATGGTATAAGTAAGTAAGGGATTCAATTGAGTATTTTGAAAGGTGGTTGGACTATGACGATAAAACCTAAAATATTAATTAGTAAATGTATTGAACATGGACACTGTCGATATGATGGCAGTATGATTAGCAGTGAGTTTGTGAAAAGGCTGAAGGGATATATCGATTTTGTGACCGTATGCCCTGAGGTTACAATAGGATTACCTGTACCTAGAGAGGCGATTAGGATTCTTTATAATGACAACGAAAAACGGTTGGTTTCTTCTATGACGGGCATTGATAGTACGGAAGAAATGGTTGAATTTGCTCATGCTTTCGCTAAAGGGCTTGTAAATCAGTCAATTACTGGTGCAATTCTAAAAAATAGGTCGCCGTCATGTGGCATCAAAGATGTCAAAATGTACCCCAGTATCGGGAAAGTTGCCTGTTCTCCTGTCAAAACCGCGGGCTTCTTTGGTAGTGCAGTTGTAGAATCAAATCCAGGATTACCTGTTGAAGATGAAGGGCGTTTAATGAACTATGATATAAGGGAACACTTTTTGACAAGAGTTTATACCCTTTCAAGATTCAACGAGGTGAAAGAAAAGGAGAAGATGTCTGAGCTTGTTAGATTTCAAAGCGAACATAAATATTTATTGTTGGCCTATCATCAAACCGAACAAAAAATATTGGGACAGATTGTTGCCAATCATAAGCAGTTAAAAATTGACCAGGTGTTGATCGACTATGAATCTCATCTAAAAAAAGCCTTGATGAAGCCTCTACGAAAGGGAAAAAACACCAATATGATTTTACATATGTTTGGCTATGTGTCTAAGGATTTGTCAGCTGATGAAAAGGCTTATTTCTTAGATCAATTGAGTTTGTATAACCTAAATAAAAAGCCATTGTCAGCTGTAATGGCAGTATTATATGGATGGGTCATTCGTTTTGATGTATCCTATTTAAAATCACAAAAGATATTTGAACCATATCCAATTGAAATACTAGATGTATTGGATTCTGGAAAAGGAGTAGTATAAGCGAGGTGATCTTATGGAGTCAATAGATAAGGAGTTACTTTATAAGGCGCTCATTAATGGAGCTGTCGTAGTGATGGAGAATAGCCTCCATCTTAATAGAATCAATGTTTTTCCCGTTGCTGATGGGGATACGGGGACTAACCTGTATTCACTGATGAATCACATTGTTATGAATGCAGAGATAAAATCATCCGTTAGAGAGACTTTAGAAGATGTGGCAGACTTAGCGATTGTAGGTGCCAAAGGGAATTCTGGATTGATTTTTGCTCAATATTTTTCAGGTGTTAGCCAAGTAAATGAAAAGAATGATGATATATCAGCATCCGATTTTGTTAAGGCGACAAAACGTGGCTTTGTCAATGCCTATGACGCAGTTGAGAACCCTGTTGAGGGGACGATACTGACAACGATGAGAATTTTTCATGAATCACTATCTCTTGGAATGAATAAGGGAATGTCCTTTTTTGAATTGTTGGAGGATTCTTATAACAGTGTGGAGGAAGCTGTCTTTAAAACAACAGAGCAATTAGTGGTTCTGAAGAAGGCGTCGGTCGTAGATTCAGGTGCCAAGGGCTTTGCATTTTTCCTCAAAGGCTTTATTGCTGGTCTTAAAGGAGAGGTAATAGACAAGCGGACGATAGAATACCTATCGATTCAAACGACAAAGTTAGCGGAGATACCCCATGATGAGACAAATATGTCCAAAGAAAGGTATTGCACTGAAGCGTTACTTGAAGGAGATGAAAAAGATAGAGACCAGCTAAAACAGGTACTTGCTACATATGGTGACTCTATTGTGATTGGAATGGCCGGGAATAAGGTTCGCTTACATATTCATACAGACTGCCCGAGTGCCTTATTTGAGTATTTATCCTCTAAGTATTTAATTTTGAACCAGAAAGTAGAAGACATGAAATGGCAGTATAAATTGTTACATCAACGAAAATATAACCGTGTACTAATCACTGATTCCATTGCAGATGTACCCTTGTCTCTACTCGATGCGGAACAAGTCGTAATAGTGCACTTAAATGTACTTGTAGGACGAGAAAACTATATTGATAAATTGACGATTACGAATAATCAACTCTTCAAAAGAGCCTTAACGCTTGACGTTCACCCAACATCTTCTCAACCGTCGGTAAAAAAAGTAGAGGACTTATATCGACAGTTGCTCGATCACCATGAGGAGGTTATTGTTATCTCGGTATCTAAAGCCTTAAGTGGCACTTATAATGTTATGCGTTTGGCGGCAAAGGCCTTTGAGGACAGAGTTAAGGTGATCGATTCAAAACAAAATTCAGTCGCTCAAGGACTACTTGTATATAAGAGCGTGCTGGGTTTACAACGATGGATTGGTTCAGCTCAGTTACAGGATCAGTTAAAAAGAGATATTGAAAAGAGTAAAATTCTGGTGTCAATACAGACACTAGACAATATGGTAGCATCAGGGAGACTGCCTTCCTTTGCTGGTAGGGTTGGAAAATGGATTGGTCTAAAACCCATCATAACCCTTGATGATGAGGGAAAGGGATCTATTGAAAAAGTAGTGTTCAATCATAAAAAATCATTGATAAAGATAGTAGAGCATCTTAGGAAAGTTAATAAGGAGAAAGGTATTGATATGTATGCAATTGCATATGTTGATGATAAGCATTTAGCTAAGGAATTATCAGGAAAAATTGAGTCGGTTTTAGGATTTCCATGTACGTATATTGTTGAAAGTTCATCTATTATAGCAGCTGGTGCTGGCAAAGGTGCTATTGCTGTTGCTTATATAACTTATTGAGGAGGCTCTTATGAATAATTATTTTGAGGTTGTAGGTGTTGTATTTGTTTTTTACCTAATATTATTTATAGCTGGGCAAATAAAAAGGAATAACTCTATTGTAGATATTTTTTGGGGATTTGGATTTGTTATTGCAGCGCTTTATGCTACTCTGTCAAATGGGCATTATTCGCCGATGGCTCTTGTGGTAACGGTCCTTGTGAGCATTTGGGGCATTCGACTGACTTATCATATTGCCAAAAGAAATGTAGGCAAGCCTGAAGATTTTCGTTATGTGAATTTTAGAAAGCAGTGGGGCGAACGGTGGGTCAAAACCAAGGCGTTTTTACATGTCTACATGCTTCAATTGGTGATGCTCCTATTGATTTCGTCAGCTTATCTCAATATCATATTAGTGAATCGACAAGAGGTTAGGAGTTTAGATTATATTGGAATTGTCATCTGGTGTATCGGGTTTTATTTTGAAGCTAGATCCGATTATGAGCTGAAAGTATTTAAAAAAAATCCATTAAATAAGGGGAAAATTATGACTAGTGGTTTGTTCAAGTACTCCCGCCATCCCAACTATTTTGGTGAGGCAACAATGTGGTGGGGGATTTTTATTATTGGATTATCTTCAAATGGTGGATTGCTTATCATAAGTCCTTTGACGATAACGATTTTAGTGAGATATGTGTCTGGTGTACCTATGCTAGAAAAGCATTATGAAAACAATGAACTCTTCCAAGCCTATGCAAAAAAAACCAGCGTGTTTATTCCTTGGTTGCCAAGAAAGTAGGATGATTTAATGATGTTTAAAAAGTTTTTTATAACGATAGGTGTATTCTTTTTAGTAGATATTTTTTGGTTGGCTTTCGTCGCAAAAAAATTATATCAAAAGCATTTGGGCTTTATCATGACAGATGAAGTGAATAAGACGGCCGCGGTTGTTTTTTATATGATTTTTATCCTAGGTATGATTGTATTTGTCATCAATCCAGCTTTGGCTAAGGATAGCTTGAAAACTGCCCTGTTACTTGGTATGTTTTTTGGTTTTGTCACCTATGCCACCTACGATTTGACCAATTTGGCTACCCTAAAGGATTGGCCGATTACGATAACTCTTATTGATATATGCTGGGGCACATTTCTGAGTGGTGCAGTTTCTACAATCAGCTATTTGATATTAAGATGACTTAGATGTTTCGACTGTCATATGCCCAATGAAGTAGCGCTTGTCGCTGTTTTTTTCTGCATTCCAAATGATAGGGTGCACAATTTTTCTTTATTGCACCAACATGTCGTCGCATTGCTTTCCAGCGCTTAATTTGGCGACTGTCTTCCTCTGGCAATCGACGCCCGTAATGATAGCGACAGTACCACTGAAACCACCCTCTAGGATCATCCGGATGAATCCATCCTTTAGATTGCCAGACGCTGAGAGGAAGCGAGGCATTTACCTGAAAAAAGTTGAGAGCAATATTCTTAGGACCTGATGCAAGCTTTGCGTTTTCAAACCAATCACTTGGATACTCGTCGGTACAGTCTGTCAAATATTTCCCTCCAAATACGCCTAATTCAAACATTTCTTTAGGCGTAAGTTCAGGATGAAAATCAGGGGCGAAATTTTCACCGATATCTTCTGTTAGATAATAAAAGCTTTGTTGCATTTTGTCGTTTACAATAATTTTCTTTAACATAAAACCTCCATTGAATAAATTAGAACAAACGATTTCAATAAACTAGGGTTTTAAGAAGAGTTGAACAAATAAGAGTCGTTTTCATCATTTCAAACGGACTGCCATAGGTCGTTTGAAATGATGAAATAGTTATTTTCTGCCATATCAACCGCCTTATCAATTGCTACGATTCCTAGTGAATCATGTGATATTAAGGCATTGAGCCCTTCTTTGTCACGTTCTACATTGGTTAAGCGTATAATTTCTTTGGAAAGCTGTGCGTGGTAGTTCTCTTCTAGTGCGTTGTCAACTGTTATGATAGACTCATTTGTCGTATCTGAAAAAGGTTTGTCCAATATATCAGAGGAAACGTCGTGTTTTTAAACAATCCTTCTTGTAGCGCTTCAGATACATTTTGTTCAGTCTATGGTGAGTGATTTCCGATTTTGAAGTATGTCTGTGTCACTTCTACAAAAGCCAGAGTTATGATACAGCAACTGATGATAAGTAAAACAATGCCCTTTCTCATAGGTTGCTCCTTTCGAACATATCAAATAGCGATGATTAGTCTTGTTCCAACGCCCTAATTCGATCCGTTACAGGAGGGTGAGAATAGGTTAATTTCACCAGTAGTGGATGAGGCGTCAGGTTAGAAAAATTTTCTCTGGAGAGTATTTTAAGGGCGCATATCATCGCTTCTTTATAGCCCGACTCAGCGGCAAATGCATCTGCTTTATACTCTGCCTTTCGGGAGTGGGCCGATAGTGGAATACTGAGCATCAATCCCAGTGGTTCCATTAGAATGCCAAATAAAATCATGGCAAAGCCCATGTGTGGTCCTACAAATCCAAAGGCCTTCGCAAAGCTTGTTGATGACAAAAAGAATGTCAGTATGCTTAGATAGAAGCCCATTTGTATCGTCGAAATAAAGAAATTCTGTAAGACGTCCTTGTGTTTAGCGTGACCAATTTCATGAGCCAAAACGCTGACGATTTCATCTGTGCTGCATTTTTCAATCAGGGTATCAAACAAGATGATGTGCTTGAATTTACCAAAACCAGAAAAGAATGCATTGAGCCTTGCAGACCGCTTTGAGGCATCCATAATACTGATTTCTTTGACGGTATAACCCGTTGTTTTGGCAAGTGCCTGTACACTGTCATATAGTTCCCCTTCTTCGAGAGGTGTCAGTTTGTTAAATAGCCTGATGAATACTTTCGTATAGAGTAAATTGATGGCTAGACTTACGCTGACAATCAACAGCCAGGCATACCCAAGAGCACGATTCCCCATTTTCATATAAAGGTAAAGGAGTGGATAAAGAAGTAATCCACCAAGGACAATAGTGAGCCCAATGGATTTTATTTGGTCTGTTACAAATGTCCTTGTCGTAGTCGTATTAAATCCGTAACGCTCTTCAATGTTGAACGTTCTGTAGAGCTTGAACCCAACGCCGAGAACATAGCTGATGACACCATAAAGAGCCAAAAACAGCATGGTGCTTATGATTGGGTTTCTTGTCCATTGTTCTGTAATTGATGCAATCTTAGGAAATAGACCTGCAAAGAGGAATACCAACAGAAGTATGGTATCGGTGACTTTGACAATGATGGAAAGCCTAAAAACTTCCATTGTGTAGTCTAACCACCTTGCATAATCCTTTTTGTCATAGACATCCGCTACATTATCAGGAATAGGTGAATGACGATGTCGATAATTTAAAATTGAAAGACTAAGGTCTATTGCAAACATAGTCAGTATAATGAAGATTGTAAGGGTGAACATAAGTGACCTCCTAGTGTTATGGGGATTTATTTAGGTTTTTTAAAGTCGATATAAACTTCATATTTGTACCCGACTGTTTCAAAGTGATTTTTCTTGTACATATCCTTGGCTGTATCCGCATTATCCGTTACAAGATATAGCTGATGAACATTATTTTTTTCAGTTTCCTCTAATAGGTATTTTAAGAACCGTGTCCCAAATCCTTGACGCTGATAGGCTTCGAGGATATCAAAATCCTCGAGTTTCGCAATGGCATCATGGATAAACAGTTCACAGTTTCCAATAGGTGTATTCTTATGATACCCAACATAAAGGCTTGTTTGCATAGTTTTATCACTATAGATTTCAACTTTACGACGGATTCGATCTTTTGCGAAATCGCCCATGTAGATTGTGTTGGCAGCTATATCCACGTCAATACCATCCTGTAGAACAGCTTTGCTCCTAGCAGGTAAGATGGTTAAATCTTCCCGAGGATGTAGTTTTTTCGAGGTAGCTGTGGGTGTCGCCATGTAAATAAACTCCAAAAATTCGATTTCATAGGGATACTCTTTAAAAAGAGACGTATCCAATTTAAAATCTGAAATAAAAAAAGCGGATGTATGCTTTTCCTGTTGTCGTCGTTTAACTTCGCTATCTATTGTATGTGGAAGTCTCTCTGATGCAATATCCTGTTTAATATAAGTAAAGTTATGATGGTCCATGCCTGTCAGCGATGGGTCACTAAAAACAATAAGGTCATTCGTTTCGGTGAATTGCGTAAATTCTTTTATGTAGGCAAGTTCTGCTGCTATAATTTGATTAATCATAGTCCCTCCTCGTTTCATGACGATAGTGATAGGATGCTTGTTATCATAAGTATAACAGATTTAGCTTTCTACGGCTGTTTGATGAAAGGTTCTTTTGATAAAGCATTTGATTGTTTGTGTTTGACTGTGCCAATGCGATAGACCGGGAAAGACTTGAAGAATTATCAAGCTTATTGGAATAGCCATATAAAAAGCACTTTTGAATTCGATAAACCATAGAATTCAAAAGTGCTTTTCTTGTCGGCGCGCCCTAGTGGATGTGCTAACCTTTTCTTGCTGGTGCAGTTGGTGCAGGTGCCTTGATGACAATTAGTTCGAGTTGCTCGTCATGCTTGTTGCCCACTTCCATTCTTGTGTCATATGGAATTTTTATGACACTACCAGCAGCATAAAGTACCACATCCTGGTCGCCAAGTTTCAGTGAAAGTTGCCCTCTTATAACGGTCATATAGACGTAGGTCGCATTGGCAAAATGAGGTGGTACACCTTCATCTTTATTGAAAATCATATGCATGTAATGAATCTGTTCATCACCGATTACCTTTTCTGTAAGTCTTTCCTCTTGTGTTGTTAATTTGAATACTTGTTCAATCATATGCTTTCCTCCTGTATTATCCATAATATTGTATTGCCTTTGTTGGGCATTTATCTATAGCCAATTGAATGGCCTCTATAGCGTCTTCTTGTATTGGTATCGCTTTAAGGACCCCTTTGTTATCCTGCATTTCAAAGAAGTCGGGTACAAGTCTTGTACAGATGCTACAGCCAATGCAGTAAGCAGATTTCACTTCGAGAAGTACTGTTGGATTTTTTTCTTGGTTTGTTGACTGAAGATCCTCTTTTTTGATAATGAATCCGCTGATATAGGCCATTGCCACAATGGCAAGAACCGTTAGAATCCATCTCGTTGTCATAAACTTAATGCCAAGGAACTTGGCTTCGTTGGCGAGCATGGGCACTTTGATAACAGCCCATGCGCTTAAAATGATAACGATGTTGACAGTGCTAGCCCCTTTCTTCAACAACATTTTACATATGGGAAAGGCTGCATAAATTGGACCGGCTGAAATGCTGCCAAGTACAAAGGATAAAACATTGCCTGTAATACCGGAGTGATCCCCAAGCTTGTTGGTAATGGTCTCTTTAGGAATCCAAGTTTCTATTGTAACGGTCAGTACAAAGATAACCGGCATAATCTGAAGCATTTCTTTTAGGTAATAGCCTGTGTTGTCAAAAGCTTTTATACCCTTATCAGGGGCAATCAACAACAAAGCGGTATAAAGAACAACAACTAAAAACATGAGTTTATTGTCTCTGATATGGTTTCTGAGTTTCACATCAACACCCCCATTCCAAGTGCTATGATAATGGCAAATACGAAGCTAAGTAAATTTCTTGTTACAGCAAATTTCAGACCAAATTCATTTTTTTCAAGTGGAAACGTAACGGCGCCGACCATGGTCAAGGTTGTTAAAAATGCAACTGCTGGAATAATACTGGCGCCAATATCAACAAAGGTCCCGACCAGTGGAAATGCCACAAAGGCTGGAATTAAGGTGACGCTTCCGACAATAGCCGCTCCGATACTGGATAAAAAAGTGTTTTGTCCACCAAGAAGCCTTTGTACTGCGTCAGGTGGAATAAAGGTTAAGATTAGTCCAATCAAAAATAGAATGGCAATTATTTCCCCGATCATATTTTTCATCATGCCATGGGTCTTATTCATGGAAGCGACTGTTCGCTTTTGATCTTTAATAAGTGAGCTTGTTATTAAAACAATCGAGATACCCCAAAATGTTAATGTAAACATATCCATATTAATAAAAACTCCTTTCGTAGAACCTTGATTTAATTTTATTATAGGTGTAAGCTATAAAAAAAAGAGTGACCGTGGTAACACTTGGAGAGAGGTGAAAATATGTCGGGACGTTATTTGAATGAAATTGTAAATACGCCAATACTGAGTGGCTTTACTAAGGAACAGATTCATCATTTTTTACTGAGTGGCAGCATGAAGGTTGTTACCCATAAAAAAGATGCCGTTATTCATTTGGATGGTGAAGTGTGCAATGTGTTAGAAATTGTCATTGATGGAAAAGTCGTTATTGACCGTATTGATGGCGATGGAAACCTGTTAACAATCACAGAGTTTGGTGACGGGGACATTCTAGGCGGGAATATTATGTTTTCAAGCAATCCAGTGTATCTGATGACCGTCACTGCCGTTGAAAACTGTGTATTTCTTGAGATCCCTAAAAAAGCACTGTTTGATATGCTTAGCAGCAATAAACTTTTTTTGAAGGCTTACTTGGAATTTGTATCAGATCTAACTACAGTTCTTGGCAATAAAATTCGGACGACTATTCATATCTCTTTAAGGAAAAAGATTATTCATTACTTAAAACAAGAGTATAAAGCACAACAATCCAGTGATATTGAATTGCAGCTCACTAAGAAGGCTTTGGCGGACCAGCTTGGGGTTCAGCGGACATCACTGTCAAGAGAATTAAAAAAAATGGAACGTGAGGGCTTGCTTTTGGTTGATAATCGTCACATTAAAATACTCCAGCAAGATATATTAATCTAGGTGTCTTGACAATACTTCGACATCGAAGTATAATACGACTATGAAAGCAGATAATACAATAACCATCATTGGAAAAATTAAAGATGCAGCTAACCAGCTGATTGTCAAAGAGCTAGAGGAAAGAGGCCATATGGGTCTTGCACCATCCCACGGAGATATTTTGTCGCTACTGATCATGAAGGGTGAATCGACAAAGACAGATATCGCCAATAGTATTAATAGAGAGCGATCTACGGTGACCACGCTCATAAAAAAATTGGAGAAATTGGGCTATATCAATTCACGTGTCAATGAAGCAGATGCCCGATCTACAATTGTTTCATTAACTGAAAAAGGACAGCTAATGAAAGAGGATTTCATTGATATTTCTGAAATGCTCTATAAAAGACAATATGCCGGCATGACAAAAAAACAAATCGATGACTTTAGAAAAGGTCTCTTAATGATGCACCAAAACTTTATGGATAAAAAATAGCACTTCGTGGTATTTTATCCATAAGTTTTTTTAGGAATATACTTCGATGTCGAAGTAAATAACAGAGGAGGAAATAAACATGAAAAAAGCGTTTCAATTAATAAGAGAGGTCAAATCTTCAGTGATCTCGACAGTGAAGGATGGGGTGCCTCATTCTAGGATAATTGACATTATGGACTATGACGAGGGTGGTGTGTATTTCATTACCATGACCTCTAAACCATTCTACCGCCAACTGATGGAGACGAAGAAAGTGGCGATTACCGTGATGGACAAGAATTACGTTCAAGTGCGAATTGTAGGAGAAGTTAAAGTTGTGGATCATGAAAAAGTAATGGATATTTTTGATAAAAATCCTGCCATGAAAGACTTGTTCCCTGATGAAGAAAAAATCTTTACACCATTTTATGTATATAAAGGCAAAGGTGAACTTTTTGATTTGAGCGGTCGTGAACGGAAGATGATCCGCGACCGTTTTGCTTTTGGTGGTGAAAGTGTAAATCAGGCAGGTTGTATGATTACAGACAAGTGTATTGAATGTGGTATTTGTAAGAAGGAATGTCCTTTTGATGCCATTGAAGAAGGCGCACCCTATAAAATTGATTCATCCTATTGTGATGAATGCGGCATTTGTTATAATGCTTGTCCAGTAAAAGCGATTGAACTGCCAAAAGGCCTATAAAAAATAATCAACTTTACACCAAACGTATGTTCGTATATAATAGAACTAGAAAGTGCAGAGGTGAGGAAACATGAAAGTAGTTGCAAAGCCTGTTGATATGATGGCTTGGTTTGAGGACGGTGGAGAGATTCATCCCATTCGGTTTAGATTGAAGAACGAGGATGACGAGCACCAAGTGATTAAAGTGGGGCGTATTTGCAGCAAGGCGTTGGAAAAGTTTGCCGGAAATCCAATGATGGTTTTCCGGTGTCAAAGTGAAATCAATGGACAGTTAAGACCTTATGAGTTGAAGTACGAGTTAGAAACTTGTCGTTGGATTCTATTCAAAATATGAAAAAAAGAATAAAAAAGTTTTTATTTATCTTTCATCGGGTATACATTTAACAAGAATATCCGGTGAGAGGGGGATTTTATTATGTCAGTTCATTTCTTTTATGATTACAAGGATGAGTTAATTAAAAAGTTAAAAGAGCATTATTCTGAGTCATTAGATGTGCAAGAGCAAGTAATGAAAGAAAGAAAACAAATTGATGAAGCGGTTCAACTAGTGGATAATTATTTTGATGAACTAGAAAGAGAGTTAAGAGATGTGTTCGTTGTTTCAAGCGGGGAAGTTAAGCTTGTAAGAAATGATGAGGCGTTGGTTCACTTCTCGATCAAGGATGGCTTTATTAAATTCATGAGGAAAGACAGATCACTTCAAGTTGTAATGGGATTTTACGTTCCAGAAGAAGGAGAAGTAGAAGCAAAGATTGTCGCTTATATTATTCCGGGTGAGAAGAAAGCGAAAATCAAGAAAGTTGGTAAAGTGCATAATGGTAGTACCTTTGATGAGAATTCATTAAACCATTTCATGAGAATGGCTTTTAAGGATATGTTCTTCAGCGAAGAAGATTTAAATGTGTCGGTAGATTAATAAAAAGACAAACCGCTATTAACAGTAACGTTGATAGCGGTTTTTTGCGTCTATAGAGTGTTATACCCTTCTTTTAATTGCATCATGAAAGTCTCGACGTTTTGACGAGGCGTCGCCAAGTTTACGCGCATAAAGCCGTTTCCTGCAGCCCCGAACATGACACCGGAATTAAGGGCGACTTTTACATTGTCAATAAAGAAACGCTGTAAGCCCTCTTGGGAAAGATTCAAGCGGCGACAATCTAGCCACATGAGATAAGTGCCTTGCATTTTGAAGGCTTTGATTATCGGCAAATGTTCGGATAAGTAAGTATTTACATAATCAATATTGCCTTGAATATAAGCCATTTGTTCTTTCAGCCAGTCATCTCCTTCTTCATAACAAGCGGTAAAAGCTTCAATACCAAAAACAGTCGGTGTGTCTACACCTATATCCCTTTTGAACTGCAAGAATTGTTCTCTCAAAACCGAATTTGCTATAACGGCAACTGAAGTCTCAAGACCAGCGACATTAAAGCTTTTACTCGGTGCATAACAGGTGATTGTACGGTTCATCAGGTCATCAGAAAGACTGGCAAATGGCGTATGGGTATAACCATCCAAAATAAGATCAGAATGAATTTCATCTGATAACACAAGGATATCTTTGCGTGTACAGATATCACCAAGCCTCATTAGCTCCTCTTTGGTCCATACGCGACCAATGGGATTATGAGGATTACAAAGAATAAGCATTTTTGTTTGACTATCAATGGCATTTTCAAAATGTTCAAAATCCATTTCATAGGAGTGCTCTTTTTCAATGAGCGGATTTTCAACAAGGATACGTCCATTGTTTTTAACAGAATTAAAAAATGGTGGGTAGACAGGCGATTGAATAATGATTTTGTCGCCAGGCCTTGTAAATGTTTGAATCGCAAAGTTCATGGCCGCGACGACACCAGGTGTTGTCGTAATCCATTCCTTTTTTAATTCAAGGGTATGGCGACGCTTTATCCAGTCGATAAAAGCGTCATAAAAGTCATCCGTACATGCAGTGTAGCCAAAAATACCGTGTTCAGCCCGTTTGACAAGACGATCGATGACTGCTTGAGGACATTTAAAATCGGAATCAGCGACCCACATACTGGTCAGGTCGCTATTGCCGTAATGCTCCTTTAACATATCCCATTTGATGGAATGTGTCCCTTTACGTTCAATTAGCGTATCGAAATTATGCATAAGACCCTCCTTAAATATGTAATAACATACTGTAAGTATGCAGGTGGGAATTTAATAGGTCAACATTATTTAATGTATTTGTTGTCTTATTATTCTGAAAACGAATGTGATATAATATGAATTGAGAGATAATTTATGGGGGTGTTTTATGAAAGATATTATGTTACGGTTTGTTTTTATTGTAATAACATTGGTCGCTATTTTTGGATTCACTTTCGCGACCAACCAAGTTATTGAAAGTGATATGTTGCATGCAGCTATCATCGCCCTATTTTCGACGGGAATTGCGTATGCGGTGGCGAAGTATTTTGTAAATGTACAGTCGAAGATGATCAGTGCCTATGCCAAGGAAGTGATTGATGGGAGTGTAACGGCTGAACCGGATCCTCGTATCAGCGTATCTAACAAGGTTGTCATTGAAGCAATCCAAACGTTAGACAAAGATGTCAAAAAAGTCATCGGAAAAATGCTGACAGCGACAGAGAAAATTACGGATCTGATTGAAAAATTAAAGGAAAGCAGTGATATCATTGCAGCATCGTCTGAAAACGTTGCAACAAATATTACGGAAATCGCACAGTCGATTGATCAAATTTCTACCGAATCAACAGAGACAATGTCCAGTGCCGAAAAAATGGTTGAAGATATACTTGGGTTATCATCTGTATCCCAAGAAAATCTAACAATGGCCGGTCGCATGAAAGACAATTTACATAAGAATGTGGAAAATACAGATGCTCTAATTGATGCCACCAATGATAGCTCCAAATCCAATCAATTGATTTCGAAAAAAGTCGTGAAGTTGAATAAGGACATGAAAGAAATTGAACAAATCGTTGAAATTATTAATGGTATCAGTGAACAAACCAATCTACTTGCATTAAATGCTTCAATTGAAGCAGCCAGAGCAGGAGAAACTGGTAAAGGATTTGCGGTTGTCGCAGAGGAAGTCAGAAAGCTGGCTGAGGAATCGGCAGTTTCAACTAATCAAATTAAAGAAATTATTATGAGTTTGAGTCAAGTATCCGGTGAAGTAACGGATTTGATTGAGGAGAGCTCTAAGATTATTGATAACAACTTGTCATTGGCCGAGGTTTCAACAGAGTCAAATGCAAAGATAACAGAAGACGTGAACACAACAATGGAATCGATGGATAACATCACGTCACTTTGTACTAAACAACAAGTGACAACAGAAGATGTTTTCAAACTTATTGGTGAAATTGCAGGACAGGCCCATAATGTAACGGCTAATTCAGAAGAAGCTGCGGCTCTAACCGAAGAGCAAGCGGCAAGCATTGAAGATGTATCTCAGTCGGTAGGAGATTTACACAAAACAGCCAGCGAGTTAAGTGCGATTGTTGATACCTATAAATCATCACTTAAAATGGATGGTCAAACAACAGAGCGCATTAAAAAAGCAGTACAAGTCATTGAACAGTATGTCAGCAATATATCCTTGTCGTCGGTTCGCGAGTTCAAGGGCCAACAATTACAAAGCTTGTTACGGAGTAATCCAAGTTTTGAATTTATCGGTGTAGCGGATACAAAGGGAATCGCCTTTGCATTTTCAATGGATGTTGGCACGGATACCATTGACATTGGTTACCGTACTCATTACAAAGAAGCGATGAAAGGCCAAACCTATGTAACAGAACCTTACATTTCAATGATCACGGATGAGTATTGTGTTTCGGTAGCAGTGCCGATCCACATTCAGGGAGCTGTTGAGGGCATCTTTATCACAGATGTTAAATTGAAATAGCGAAATGTTTGAAAATTCTAAAAGATTGCACGGGAAATATAATGTTTTCTGTACATTTTCCGTAATAAATAAGAACAGCATGCCTGTAGATAATAAGAGACACATGAGAATGCATTCTCATGTGTCTCTCATTATCTACAGGCATATTGCACGCCTAACGCGAGTAGAGCAATGCGAGGCATTGCTCGCTGTTCATCCGCTTAAAGATAACTTTTCATCATCGTATAATCGTCTGCACCAACGCCTCCAATAACAGGTGAAATCTTGGTGTGAAGAAACCTTCCTCTTGTGATGGCTGTTTTTCCAAAACGTTTACGAAGATCGTCTATAGCCTTGTCCAAAGTTTCGTCGCGTTCAATGGTAATGGGATCAAAAAAGGAGGTTTGTCGACTATTGTCTAGGTGTAAATCCGATAAGCGAACACCGATATGACGAATGGCATCTCCCTTCCAAAGCGCATCAAAAATTTGTTTGGAAATTTCATAAATCATTTGTGTGGAACATGTTTGGAAAGACAATTGACGCTGATGAGATACGTTATGAAATTCAGATGTTCGAAGAGATACAGAAATAAGACCACAGGTTCTACCCTTTTCTCTTAAACGCATGCCAACCATTTCTGAAATGGCGAGAAGATACATATAAGCAATTTCTCTACTGTCCACATCCTTTGGGGTGGTTGTAGAGTTCCCAATTCCTTTAATAGCATCTCGTTTTGTCGTCCAAAATCCAGAATCGTCAATACCGTTGGCAAAGCGCCATACCATGGCACCATGTTTTTTCAATTGAAACTCAATAAGGTGTCGATCAGCCTTGGCTAGATCTCCAATGGTATAAATGCCCATGCGATGGAGCTTTGGCTCTGTCGCTCGCCCAACCATAAAGAGGTCGCCTACAGGAAGAGGCCACATTTTTTCAGCCAACTCATGTTTAAAAAGGGTATGGACTCGGTTGGGTTTTTGAAAATCCGAGGCAACTTTTGCCAGTAATTTATTTTCAGAAACACCGACGTTAACAGTGAAGCCAAGCTCTCGGTGGATACGTTCACGAATTTCATGAGCTACCTCAATAGGCTCTTTTTCAAAACATTTCATATCGGAAAAGTTGAGAAAACATTCATCGATAGAAAAACGGTCCACTTGAGGCGAATAGTCTTTCAAAATATCTACAAGGGCTTTACTGCACTTCGTATAAAGGCCATAGGTCGGAGGAACAATCGTAAGCGTTGGGCATTTCTTCAAAGCAGACACCAAGGTTTCCGCCGTCTGGATTTTATACTTCTTTGCCGGTATGGATTTCGCAAGGATAATACCGCTCCGCTTTTTAGGATCGCCGCCAACGGCAGATGGAATGGTCCTCAAATCAATAGGGTTCCCTTGTTGTAATCTATAAACAGCTTCCCACGAAAGAAAAGCTGAATTCACGTCTACGTGAAAGACGATTTTAGACATACTGTTCACATCCTTAATAATGAGATATTGTCATTATATACGAACATACGTTCTGTGTAAAGTTTAATACTTTCATAATATTATTTCCTCCTAAAATTTGTTATTATCATAATGGACAGAAATTACTTTGGGGGGAATTATGAGAAGATCATTTACGACAATTGGTATTGGTATTTTGTCAATTATAGCAATGATGAACGTCATGTGTATGGTATTGACTTTTGTAACGAATGCCCGGGTAATGAATTGTGCTTTAGGTACTGTATTGATGCGAAATGGTCATTACTTGATTTTTACAGGACTTTCTATTGTAGGTATCATTATGTTGGCAAAACGTCATAAAACACCTATAGAAGAAGCAGAAGAACATAAATAATAGCCCATATGAACTCAGTCATCTTCACGAAAGTGAATCGGTGGCTGAGTTTTTTTAGTTAAAGGAAAAACATTGTTAGAGAATGTAGTTTCCGCTACTTTTTGTGTGAACCTTTTGTGACCGGAATATATATTTTCCGTAAAATCTATAACAAATGACAAAATTAAGTGTAAAATATGAGTGGAATGAGACAGACAATTAATGAACAAATGAGGTGATGATATGCAAATTGAGGGTATTGGCGAGTCTATTTTATTAAATGATGAAGTAGTGACAAGAAGGTTTCCATTTACGATTACCTATGTGGGTGAGCTGATTTATGAAGTTGTACGGATTATAGACGGCGTACCTTTATTTTGGAAAGAACATTTAGAGCGGATGATACAGTCACTCGATTTAATGAAGCAGGATGGCGCACGTATCGTTGGAGAAGTAGATAGTAAACTTCGTAACTTTATCAGTGGAAGTCATTTCAAAAATAACAACATCAAAATCATTATCGGAAATTTTGATGGACTAGCCTATGAATACATGGCTTACTATATTCCATCCTTTTATCCAGATGCGTCTTATTATGAACAAGGGGTTAAAGTCACGACCTTGAGCCACGAAAGACAAAATCCAAACGCAAAAGTTATCAATAATCAGTTGACTGAAACAGTAGCAAAAATACGTCGTGAACGACAGGTCTATGAGATAGCCCTTGTCAATAAGGATGGCGTTATCACAGAAGGAAGCCGGTCCAATCTATTCTTTTTAAAGGACCATTGCGTTCATGTATCTCAGGGGCATAAGATCCTTAAAGGAATTACCATGTTAAAAGTCATTGAGTTGCTTGGAGCGTTAGAGATTGATTATAAAGAAGACGATGTTCTAGAAAGTGAGTTGTTGACGTATGACGCTTGCTTTATGACCAGTACATCCAACAATGTATTACCAATAGATGTGATTGATGGACGACAATTTGATTCTGCTCACCATCCAGTTGTGAAAGCACTGGTAGATGCTTTTGCCAAGTTGATAAAAGCAGATCAAATACAGTATATAACAAATTATAAGGAGGCATTTTAATGACAACAGTAGTAGAGAAATTTTTAAAATATGTGGTAATGGATACACAATCAGATGAGGCGTCTGAAACATGTCCAAGTACAGCGAAGCAATTGGACTTAGGCAAAGTACTTGTAGAAGAGTTACAAGCAATGGGGATTGAGAATGCACATATGGATGACAACGGTTATGTGATGGCTGAAATTCCATCAAACCTTGATAAAGATATTCCTGCAATTGGCTTTATTGCACATATGGATACGGCACCAGATTTCAGTGGTAAAGACGTAAAGCCGACGATTACAGAAAACTATGACGGTGGGGACATTGTATTAAATGAGGAAATGAACATCGTGCTTTCTCCGAAGAATTTCCCAGAATTGCCTCAATACAAAGGAAAGACACTTATTACGACAGATGGTACAACTTTACTTGGTGCAGATAATAAAGCTGGGATTGCTGAAATCATGGCTTTTGCAGAATTTGTGATGAATACACCAGCTTATGAGCATGGCTCTATCAAAATAGGATTTACGCCAGATGAAGAAATCGGACGTGGTGCAGATTTATTTGATGTAAAGAAATTCGGTGCAGACTTTGCCTATACAATCGATGGTGGTGAAGTCGGCGAGTTGGAATACGAAAATTTCAATGCGGCTTCAGTTGATTTAATTGTGAATGGTATCAATATTCATCCAGGTAGCGCAAAGCATAAAATGAAAAATGCAGTGTTAATCGGTATGGAGTTGAATGGTTTATTGCCAGTATTTGAAATTCCAGGTTACACGGAAAAATATGAAGGGTTTTATCACCTAGACGAATTCACTGGGAATGTATCAAAAGTAGAAATGTTCTATATTATCAGAGATCATTCTAGAGAAAAATTTGAAGAGAAAAAAGAGTTAATGACAAAAGCAGTGCAATTTATCAATGACAAATATGGTGCTGGCACAGTTGAAATGAAGATGACAGATTCATATTACAATATGGAAGAAAAGATTTTACCGGTAATGCATATCGTTGAAACTGCAACTGAAGCAATGAAAATAGCTGATGTGGATCCTAAAATTATTGCTATCAGAGGTGGTACTGATGGTGCGCGATTATCTTACATGGGTCTTCCAACACCTAATATTTTTACAGGTGGGCATAATTTCCATGGTAAATTTGAGTACTGTGTTGTAGAATCAATGGAAAAGGCTGTCGAAGTAATGAAAAATGTCATTACACTGTACGCAACAAAATAAGACTTGTATCAGAAAGGGTAATTATGAGTAAAGAACAATTTATAAGAACACAACTATTGCTTGGAGAGGAAGGTATAGACCGTCTTCAAGGCAGTCATGTAATCGTGTTCGGTGTAGGAGGCGTAGGATCGTTTGCAGTGGAGGCACTTGCAAGAGCAGGCGTCGGTAAACTGACGATTGTGGATTTTGATGTGGTGGATGTCACGAACATAAACCGTCAATTGATCGCACTTCATTCAACTGTAGGAAAAGAAAAAGTCGCAGTACTAAAAGAACGTCTTGCAGACATCAATCCATCTCTTGTGGTCGAAGCTTGGGCAGAGAAAATTATGCCGGATACTGTAGAAGGATTTTTCCAGCAGAAGTATGATTACGTCATAGATGCCATTGATATGGTATCTTCTAAATTGGCACTTATTGAATTCTGTACATCTCATGACATTCCGATTATTTCATCTATGGGTACAGGCAATAAATTAGATCCATCAAAACTGACGGTTACAGATATTCATAAAACATCAACTTGTCCTTTGGCAAGAGTTATGCGTTATGAATTAAAAAAACGTGGTGTCAAAAAACTTGAAGTTGTGTATTCAACGGAAGCGCCATTAAAACCTATTCTACCGGAATCCCTGGATATGGGGGCAAAGAGAACGGTACCTGGAAGTACTTCTTTCGTACCGTCGTCAGCAGGTCTTTTACTGGCTTCAGTGGTCATTAGACGCCTGATAAATTCTTGATTATACTTACTGTTGATGATATAGTGAAGGGAGTAGAGTCGAATGGGGGTTAAGAATGAGCAAATATCTTAAAGTGCTAGTCATAACGGCAATTGTATTTATAGCAATGTCTGGAGAAGCGTATGCAGGTGTAGAAAATTATTTTGACTTAAATGTATATGAAGCAGGCGTAGAACACAATGACGTTAAAATTTTGCAACGTGCACTCATGATCGACGGGGTTTACACAGATACAGATGGTAAAGTAACAAATTATTTTGGGAAGAAAACAGAAATCGCCGTTAAAGATTTTCAAGAAAAACATGATCTTTATGCGGATGGGGTTGCAGGCAAGAAGACACTGGAAAAAATGGAGTCTCTTCATTTATTTTCGGTACTTGAAAAAAATCAGTACAAGCTCGGTATGGAAGGTGAAGAAATTCAATTTATTCAACGAGCACTGGCTGAAGAAGAGGTACTTGATATTGATGAATTTACACCATATTATGGTGCGCTGACAAAAGAAGCGGTTGTGAGGTTCCAAGAAAAATATGGACTTGTAGCGGATGGCGTTTTGGGCAGTGAATCTATTATCAAATTAAGTGACTTAGGCTATGTCTTAATCGAAGAGCGTGCAAAGACCAGTGAATTGGTTACGAGCGTTTTAGGCAACTTATCTTTAGATATGTATAAAAAAGGAATGTCACATTCAGATGTTATCACTCTTCAAAAAGCGTTAGAAAAAGAAGGTGTGTTCACGTATGATGAGTACACTGCGTTTTATGGCGATGTAACAGAGGACAGTGTGAAAAAATTCCAAGAAAAGTACGGCATTGAACCAGATGGTGTGGTTGGTCCAGGTACAATTGATCAATTAGAAGCCCTAGGCTACGTAAGTACCAATGTGGTTGTGAGTAGATCCAACGGTGAGAAACGATTTGGTGAGTATATTCGCTGGTCGGATATGCAAGAGCTTATTACAAAAGGAAAATCTGTATTTACAGTTCAGGATCTCTATACAGGGACAACTTTTAACGTGATTGCAGCTTATGGTGGCGTTCATGCAGATGTTGAGACATTAACTGCAGCAGACTCACAGATTGTAAAACAATTGTGGGGTGGCGATTATACATGGGTTAGACGTCCTGTGCTTGTGTATTTCGAAGGCAGAGTATTTGCTGCTTCTATGAATGGTATGCCGCATGCTGGTCTTGAAAACAAACCTGAAGGCGAGTATATATATAATCGTTCAGCAGGATTTGGGTATGGTTATAACTTTGATTCTATTAAAGGGAATCAAATTGATGGTCATTTCTGCTTACACTTTAGAGACAGTAAGCTTCACAGCAACAGAAAAGTAGATTCCAAGCATCAAGTAGCTGTCAGAGTAGCCGCTGGGATGGAATAGAATTGTAAGTTTAGAAAGCTAGAAAGACAACACAAATAATGATAAACTAACAAGGTAGGCATATAGCCTACCTTTTTATTTGCTGGCGCGCCCGACTGGACGTGCCTAAGAGGATATCCGACCTCGATGGTCGGTGGCATTTATTTGCCGCGCAAGTGGCTTGCTTGTGTTAAGAAAATTACTTGAAAGAAAGGGAATTACAATGTCAACACGTAAGATACCACTACTAGGTTTATTTATAGCAATAGCCCTTGTATTGCATATAGCAGAAGGCATGATGCCGCTGCCCTTTATTATCCCGGGTGCAAGATTAGGTCTTGCCAATATCTCCACGGTGATTGCACTGTATTTATTTGGGCCAAGGGATACATTCCTAATCATGGCGACGCGGATTACTATTGGGTCGATATTCGGTGCAGGATTCTCAGGTTTTTTATACAGTTTCACAGGCAGTGTGTTCAGTTTCATTGCCATGATTCTACTGATCAAACTTGCAGGAGATAAAATCACACCGATAGGTGTCAGTGCCACCGGTGCTTTTTTTCACAGTATTGGACAAATTATTGTCTCGATGATTATCCTCGGTACACCGCGAATGATCATCTATTTGCCAGCCTTATCCATTGTGTCGGTAGTCACAGGAAGCTTTATAGGACTGGTAGCCATGCATATTATCGGTCGACTGAATGTGTTGAAATTAAGCTTAGGGAAGTAAGTTAATGGATTTTTAAGTTTTTTTGTGTAGAATGGGTTATACATTAGATAAGTGAGGTAACCAAATGACACATAAAACATACGTAGCAGGGAAAGAGGCAATTAAAAAAGCGCTTATAAAAGCGGGTGCTATCGGTATAGCTGCTGGAGGATTCGTTGTTTTAGCGAATAGCAACAAAAGCGGCTATACAAGGATGACAGAAATAGTAATATTTACTGTTATCTCAATATTGTTTTTTGCAATCAGCTTCTTTACGGATAGTGGGATGCGGAGTTATGAAGTCCGTACAACAGAAGTTGGATTGAGCCGCACCAATTTTAAGGGGTGTTTTGATTATGAAATTAAGTGGACTGATATTGAACTTATTTTATTTGGGCAGGTACTTGATCGTTACAATAGATGGGACGTGTGGTTCGAAGGTATAGAAATACGCCACAAATCTGAGTTTGGAAGTCCTGATAAATCAGTCTATAAACTGGAACATATTATAAATGCAGAAGCTTTTATGGTAGACGTAAAAGAAATGTGTGCTCTCCACAATATCCAGTTTAGCGATGTTCGACCATCAGCCGATACCAATAGCGAAATGTAATAATAAAGAATGTTGAAACGTTCACAGATATAAAAACTCCCCAATTCTGACTCTCTGGATCAGGTGATGGGACTCAATAAATTCAGGAGCGCTTTAGCGAATAGTTATAACACACTGTTTGAGCGATAAGCGAGTTTGTGTTATAACCGCTAAAGTGGTAATGAATTTATATGAGTCCCACAGCTGAACAGCCAAGTTAGAATTGGGGAGTTTTACTTATTTCTAGTGGAGGTTTTGACATCTTACGTTATTAATTTGGTTGTATGGTTTGCATCTTCTCAATCAAGGCATCAATGACCCACTGCTCATTAATCTTGCCTCCAATAATATACAACGCAAAGTTGTCGGCAAGAATTTCTTCTGGATGGATGACGTAATCCGTATTTCTACCTGTATTTTTGTAAACCGTCGGAAGGTCGTATAGGTCCACTAAAACAGGTGCTCCATCTTGGTATTCAGGGGCTAGGATGCCTGCATCCAAAGTGACCGCTAACATTTTCATTTCCATCGTTTCAAAGAAAGAAATATTTCTTTCGAAATCATAAGGTTCACTTGAAAAGATAATAGGAATGAATAGCATTTCCTTGTCATTATAAGTATCGTTTACATAGTAGCGAACATCAGGTGCGTCCGGATTTGAAATCCGTAAATCCTCGATGTTCTCTGGATAATCTAAGCCTGCTGCAGCATTAAAGCCAATCAGTTCATAAAGATCGGCTCTGTAATTTGAATTATATCGTGTATAAACGTGGAAAAATTCATGAGCGATCAGGGCGTTAAAATTGGGACCGTTCATCATGAGCATATGCTCAGACAAAATGATATTTTCATCTCTTGTATAGGCTGCACCGCCTTCTTCTGTTCCATCAGTTTTGATGAATTTGATTTCGGCAGGAACGTTTAAGCCAAGAGGGCTGATTTTATTATTGATGATTTTTATGGCCGCTGCAATTCGTATTTGCTCATCAGCGGTAAAGTCCAATGTCTTATCCTGAAAAAAAGCCAACCGTTCTTGTTCGGTTAATACGCGGTCTGATTTGAATTTAGCAGCATAATCATATGCACTTAAAACTTGGATATAAGCATCCTCTTCAGATAAAGCGGTTGCTGCATTTTCGCTAGATAGAAAGACTGCTTTAATAACCTCTTCTACCTCAGCTTCTTCTAATACAGTAACGTCTTTGGAGACAGAGTCACCAGTATCTATCGGTGTTTCTTGCACGTGATTGGTAGTTTCTTCAGCAGCTGGTGCTAGTGTATTAGTGCAACCAGCCATAAGTGAAGCGACAATGAGTCCTATCAGGCTAAAGTGTATCAATCGTCTGTTCATGTAATTACTCCTTTGGGTCGATTTATTTTTTAGTGTTCACAGAACTCTGATAAACAATAATCAGACCTGCAACAATCAATACGATTGGGAACAGGTAATTAAAGTTCAATTTAAAGATTCCTGTGACTAGGAACAATAAACTCATCGACATCAAAATCATTGCAGTTATAAAATGCCCTCTGTTTTTTGTACCAAAGTGATAAAGTTCATAAAAACCAACGCCCACACCGAATGGGAAAATTGGCCATAAGACATCACTGAATTGCCAATGGGTTAATATGCTGAATAGAAAATAAACGCCATAAATCGTTAAAATAGCGCCTGGTACAAGCACGTTGGGATTATTGGCATGTCGACCGTTAAAATAGGACATATGAAAGACAACACCAGGAATAATCATAAATAGTGGCCAAATAAGTTCCATGTTGAATTCGAATATCTCCATATTGTTTAATAGCATGACACTGCCGATAACAAGTAATAAGACGCCTAAGGCACTATGGGAATTTTTCATTGTTACCCCTCTTTTCTTTTTGTATTAAAGTTTATAACCATCATATCATTTTTATATTAATTTACATGCTTCTACAGCCAGCTTTACATATCTTACCCTATAAGAATACGATGGAAGAATTAAGGGAGCATAAATAAAATATTAAAGAACAATTAAGAAGGGTCTGAAGTTATTAGAATTGGATTAAAAACATGGCAAAGTCATTGTATTCGAGAAAAACACGTATTAGAATGAGGGTAAGAAAACATGAGGAGGGGTTGAAATGACTAAACAGATTTATCGCTCGAGTCACAATTCTGTTATTGGTGGTGTATGTGGTGGTTTAGGAGAATATTTTAATATAGATCCAGTTATAATTCGAATTATTTGGTTACTGCTATTATTCTCTGGTGTTGGTTTCTTTGCTTATTTAATTGCATGGGTGATCATTCCTAGAAAACCTTATGACGATTATGTAGTGCTTGAAGATAAAGACACCGACAAAGACGAAGATGGAGGTGAATAAAATGAATAAGAAACTGTATCGTTCAAAAAGGAATGCCGTCATTGGCGGTGTTTGTGGCGGTATTGGTGAGTATTTTGATATAGACCCAGTGTTGGTTCGAATCATTTGGCTATTTGCCGTTTTTTCTGGCGTCGGTTTATTGGCCTATGTTTTATGTTGGGTATTGATTCCACAAAGGCCTAATTCTATGGCGATGGATAAAAAAGAGTATGAGGACGGCTATTACGATGAGTCTTACTATGAACAGCAGAATGAAAGAAAAGAGCGGTCAAAATTATTATTAGGGGCAGGTTTGATCATCATTGGTGGATTTTCACTGATGGAACGCTTTATGCCTTGGTTTGATTTTGATTTAATTTGGCCAGTTATGTTGATATTTGGTGGGTTTTATTTAATTTATCGGGAAAAGGATGATAATGATGAAGAATGATGGAAATTTTCTACTAGGATTGATTCTGATAGTGGTAGGCGGCTTGTGGGTCGCTGGCACAATGGGTCTCATTGAAATTTCCCTGCTTTATATGTTGTTTAGATTTTGGCCAGTGGCGCTCATAATAGCAGGACTGAACATTTTGTTCAAAGGAAACAAAATCGTATTATTACTATCTGTAGCCTTGTTTATAGGCGGCGGTATTTATTTAGCGCAAAGTGATATTTATGGACCAAAATTCTTTAATTGGGATTATCATTTTGATAATGGTGGACGCCGTGGCGATCAGATAGAACGGATGATAGACAGCTATGATTTAGAAGGCGTAGAAGAAGGCAGCTTGATTCTGAACTTAGGTGCTGGTGACATAAGGGTAGAAGCCAGTGATAATGAGATGTTTGAATTTAATGTGCCTGATTACAATTTGTCTTATACCAGTTTTACAGATAATGACTCAACCGAGCTAACTTTTGAGCATAAAAAAGGATTTGGTCCTATTGGATTCAACGATGATCAAGTGATGAAATTTGACTTTAAATTACCGATTGATGTCGTTTGGACATTGGATGTTGATGCCGGTGCAACGGATACAAGGTTAGATTTACAAGACTTAATGATGTCGAAAATAGATGTAGATACAGGTGCTAGTGATTGTCAACTGACACTTGGTGATTTAAGTGATTACACAAAAGTTGATATTGATACAGGTGTGAGTGATTTTAGACTGGATATAAAAGAAGGCGTTGGATTAAAAATAAAGTCAGATCAAGTGATTAGTGACAACAATTTTGATGAATTGGGTCTTCTTAAAATCGGTGGCTATTATCAGACAAAAGGGTATGACGAAGCAAGTAGTAAAGTTGAAGTGGATATTGATTCGGCCATATCAGATATAAGTATTTCTTTCTATAAATAAAAAGAAAATTTTAAAATATGTTATTGCAAGTCTAATTTAGGGAATACATACTATAGATAGAGTATGTATTCCCTTTCTTTTATTAGTAGAATGATCTGAGGTGATCACATGAAGTATAGAATAACCAATAATCACAATAAAAATGTCGGAGTCATAGATGGAACGATTGAAGACGTGCTTTGGTCAGCTGAAGTACATCAAGAAACTGTTGAGAAGGGGTTGGAACAAAGAGGACTTCGTTGTGGCAACGGTCACATATCAAAACTATTTATTTACCAGATCGAAGAAGGGGTTGGTGGTAATCCTAATTTGCCATCCATGTCTACTAAACGTATTACTTACGTCAACTACAATAATGGGTGGATTATCTTGAATAGACACTATGAAGACATGACTAAAGAGTTAGTGGCTTATTTAGAACGCCGGTTAAAAATATGTTTGATTCGTTAAAAGAATTATTATTGACAGATGATTGGACTATAGATATAATTAAGTTCATTAAGATACAGTCTATGAAAAAGAGGAGTAGACGACACCAACATTTAGAGAGGGAAATTCACCGGCTGAAAGATTTCCTATGAAGAGGGTTGTTGAAGGTAGCTTTTGAGACTTTGCACTGAACTAGCAGTAGGTGCAAACGGGTCATTCCGTTAACGATGTTAGAGTGCTGACACTGTCAGAACTAGGGTGGTACCGCGACTATTTCGTCCCTTGAGATGAAATGGTTTTTTTTATTTTTTGGGTTTTTCTTCGAAATCTGCTCAATTTCTACGTTGCTCAAGTTTTTTGAAACTCTTGCGTATAATATACGCGGCGACCTTCAAAAAACTTTCGCGCCTTGAACTTGAACAAATTTCTTCGAAAAAAGGTTTTTATTATAAAAATAGTGGGGTGACACATGTTAGAAATTAGACCGATTGAACCAAGAGATGCAAAAGATTGTCACGAAATGCGTATTATGCCGGGGGTTATGGAAACGACACTTGGGATACCCAGCATTCGATTGAGCAATGTTGAAAAATTTACAAGTGATGCAGATCCAGACAATCATGTGTTCGTTGCTGAGATGGATGGCAAAGTCGTCGGTATCGCTGGCCTACATACAAGTAAAGTCCTACGCAAGCGTCATACAGCATTTTTGGGGATATCCGTAAACAAAGCCTACCAAGGAAAAGGCATTGGCACAAAAATGATGGAAACACTAATCAATTTGTCGGATAACTGGTTGAAGTTGGTCCGTATAGAATTAACGGTGTTTAGTGATAATGAAAATGCAACAAAACTGTATGAGAAACATGGATTTGTTGTTGAAGGCATACAAAAATATGCAGCGGTTAAAGATGGTAAATACGCAGATATTACCATGATGGCACGCTACAACTTAAAGTAGAGAGGAAGAATAACAATGAGTAAAATTGAAATGGGTAAAACGTATAGCCCAAAAGAATTTGAAGATCGCATTTATGCGGACTGGGAAGAAAAAAAGTATTTCAGTGCAAATGTAAACAGTGAAAAGGAGCCTTATACTATTGTACTGCCTCCACCTAACATTACTGGACAATTACACATGGGTCATGCCCTTGACCAAACCTTGCAGGATATCTTAATTCGTTGGAAGCGTATGCAAGGCTATGAAGCGCTTTGGTTACCTGGAACAGACCATGCATCTATTGCAACAGAGGTTAAAGTAGTTGAGAAAATCAAGGCTGAAGAAGGTCTTTCTAAAGAAGAAGTTGGTCGTGAAGGATTCCTTGAACGTGCTTGGGCATGGAGAGAAGAATACGGTCATAGGATCGTTAATCAAATGAAAAAACTAGGTTCGTCATGTGACTGGGACAAGGAAAGATTTACACTAGACGAAGGCTGTTCGGATGCAGTAACAGAAGTATTTATCAACCTTTACGAAAAGGGATTGATCTATAGAGGCTTTAGACTGATCAACTGGTGTCCAGATTGTAAGACGACGCTTTCAGACGCCGAAGTGGAACATGAGGAAAAAGAAGGTAACTTCTGGCATGTTAAGTACTTTATCAAAGATTCAGACGAGTTCTTGGAAATTGCGACAACAAGACCAGAAACAATGCTTGGAGATACTGCCCTTGCAGTTCATCCAGAAGATGACAGATATAAGAAATTTATCGGAAAGACAGTAATCCTTCCAATTGTAGGAAGAGAAATTCCTGTAGTTGCAGATGATTATGTAGATATGGAACTTGGAACAGGGGCACTTAAGATTACACCAGCCCATGATCCAAATGACTTTGAAATTGGTAAGCGTCACGACTTAGAGCAAATCACCGTGATGAACGAAGATGCAACAATGGCAGACAACACTGGCAAATTTGCTGGTATGGATCGTTACGAGTGTAGAAAAGCCCTTGTTAAAGAATTAGAGGAAGGCGGCTTCTTAGTAGAAGTTAAGAAACATGATCATAACGTTGGGACATGTTACAGATGTCATACTGTAATTGAACCAAGATTATCAGACCAATGGTTTGTAGCGATGGAAGAACTAGCGAAGCCAGCGATTGAAGCACTTCATAAAAAAGATGTAAACTTTGTGCCAGATAGATTTTCTAAGATCTATTTACATTGGTTAGAAAATATTAGAGATTGGTGTATTTCTAGACAGTTATGGTGGGGTCATAGAATTCCTGCATACTACTGTGATGACTGTGGTGAGTTAATCGTATCAAAAGAAACACCGACTGGTTGTTCTAAGTGTCAATCGACAAACTTAAGACAAGACGAGGATGCCCTTGATACGTGGTTCAGTTCTGCATTATGGCCTTTCTCAACACTTGGATGGCCAAACAACACAGAAGAATTAAACTACTTCTATCCAACGAATGTTCTTGTAACAGGATACGATATTATCTTCTTCTGGGTAGTTAGAATGGTGTTCTCAGGCCTTGAGTGTATGGATGAATCACCGTTTGAACACGTATTTATCCATGGGCTTGTAAGAGATCCACAAGGTAGAAAGATGAGTAAGTCTTTAGGGAACGGTGTTGATCCGCTTGTAGTAATCGACAAGTATGGTGCTGATGCATTAAGATTTATGCTCGCAACTGGTAACAGTCCAGGAAATGATTTAAGATACCAAGAAGAAAGAGTAGAATCGAGTAGAAACTTTGCTAATAAATTATGGAATGCTTCAAGATTTGTATTAATGGGTCTTGAAATCGATGACTTCGATTTAGAAGGTGCCAAGTTAACCTTAGCAGATGAGTGGATTCTATCTAGATTAAATACAGTAACAGAAGAAATGACAACAAACCTGGATAAATTTGAATTAGGAATGGCAGCAAACAAAGCCTATGATTTTGTTTGGAATGAGTACTGTGACTGGTATATCGAACTTGCTAAGAACCGTTTATACGGTGAAGACAAAGAGGCGAAAGAAACTGTTCAAAAGGTTCTAGTGACAGTTCTTAAAGATATTCTTAAGTTATTACATCCGTTTATTCCATTTATTACAGAAGAAATCTGGCAACATATTCCTGGAACAGAAGGATCGGTAATTGTAGCTGAGTGGCCAACTGTTAAAGCGGATAGAACAAATGCTGCAAGTGAAGAAAAAATGGAAGCATTAATGACAGCTATCAGAAACATCAGAAACGTAAGAGCTGAAATGGAAGTTGTACCGTCGAGAAAAGCAAAATTACATGTACTAGCTGATGAGGACATTGCAACAATTTTTGGTGAAAATCCTGAATATTTACAAGCGCTTGCAAGTTGTTCAGACATCATCATCGAGTCAGATAGAAGCGAGATTCCTGAAGATGCAGTTTCTGTAGTAATTAACAGAGGGGAATTATTCTTACCACTTGCTGATCTAATTGATTTTGCTAAAGAAATCGAACGTCTGACAAAAGAACGTAAGAAGCTTGAAGGTGAAGTGATGCGTGTTGAAAAGAAACTAGCTAACGAAGGGTTCGTCAGTAAAGCACCTGAAAAACTTATTGAAGAAGAAAAAGCTAAGCAAGAAAAATACTCAGGCATGTTGAAAACAGTACTTGAGCGTATTGCTTCTATGGAAAGTAAATTATAATCTAAAAATCTTTAAAAACGAGGACAGAGTAATGGATTATGCAGCAGCATTAAATTATATACATGGGACCTATAAATTTGGTAGTAAGTTAGGGTTAGAGAATATCACCTGCTTGCTCGAAAAACTAGGGAATCCACAGGATGATCTTAAAGTAATACATGTAGCAGGAACCAATGGAAAGGGTTCAACCGTTTCGTTTATCAGTAAGATACTTGAAACGTCAGGATATAAGGTGGGGATTTTCACCTCACCTTTCCTTGAACGGTTTAATGAACGCATTCGCATCAATGATACACACATTCCAGATGGCGACTTAGGTCGCATTACCGGCATCGTTAAGGAGAAAGTGGATGCAATGCTTTTGGAAGGCCATGCCCATCCAACTGAGTTTGAAATTGTTACAGCGGTTGCTTTTGTATACTTCAAAGATGCGCAAGTTGATTATGTTGCACTTGAAGTTGGCCTTGGGGGGCGTATGGACTCTACAAATGTGGTGAAGAAGCCGATTATGACGGTGATAACACCTGTAGCTTTGGACCATACGGAATTTCTTGGCGACACACTTTATGCAGTTGCCGGTGAAAAAGCGGGGATCATGAAAGATGATGTTCCTTGTGTTATTTATCCGCAACACACTGAAGCGATGAAACGGATCGAAGAAGTTGCGACTGAGCGCAATGCATCATTGACAGTAGCTGATTTTTCCACATTGGAAATTCTTGAAACGACATTAGAAGGCACTGCTTTCACTTACCGAAATAATCGTTACGAGATTACATTATGTGGTGTACATCAAGTGAATAATGCAATTGTCGCCATGACGGTCGTAGAACAACTTGTGGACAACAACCTTTGTACAGTCACTCATCCACAGCTTCTAAAAGGCCTTGCGTCCACAAAGTGGGGTGGACGATTTGAGGTAATGTCACACGTGCCCCTTGTTATCATAGACGGAGCCCATAATTTACATGGTGCAACTGGACTTGATCGAGCTTTAGAAACCTACTTGGGCAATAAAAAATTAGGTGCGGTCATCGGCATTTTAGGTGACAAATCCTATGAGGCGATTATTGATTTGTTGGCGCCGAGACTGTCTCAAGTCGTTGTTACAGAGCCTGATAATCCAAGAGCTTTACCAATGGAGCAATTAGGGCAACTAATCGAAGGATATGATATTCCTGTTCAATATGAAAAGGATATTATAAACGCAGTTGATAAGGGTCTCGCATTGGAAGATGTTGATGGTCTGATTATATTTGGGTCCCTATATATGATTGGTGCTGTTCGCACATATCTTCATACTAAATGAAACTAAAAATCCGTCATCTCTTTACCGAGAAATGGCGGATTTTTTCTTAATACATAAAGGAAAATAAGGTATAATTAAAACAGATTAAAAACATTGAGGGTATTGATGAAAGAGTTTGAAAAGAGTTGGGGTGCTATAGAACCCGAGTATATTACAGAATTAAAAAGTGAGACGGCACTACTGAATATAAGGCGGACGAGACTGTTTTTAGAGTCTTTATTGGTGTTGCAATTAGTGACGTACGTCATATTGTTGCTGGTGTCTCAGGTAAGTGAGTCCTATGAACTTCAATACAATCATTCCTTGGGATTATTTTTTGCATTACTGCTATTTTCCATCGTTGACTATTTTATCGTGGTCAGACTGGACAAGTTGTTTTTAACCCGTCATATAACGACAAAAGCCGTTAGCATCAACACCTGGATAACTGTTGGTTTCTTCACGTCATGGAGTGCCTTGTTATCCGTGAACTCTGTTGCAGGCAATCCCATGCATCATCTGTTCTTGTTGTCATTGATGATTACAGCTTTTATTTTCTATATTGACAAAGAGCCTGAGGCAGTCATCTTTTCTGTGTCTATTGGGATTTATATGTTTGGTCATCTATTGTTATCCGATAAGGTCTTAGTGGCCATGGACTATTTGAATCTGGCAGTATTTTCAATGCTTGCATGGGTAATGTCACGGATGAATTATCAGAGTTATATCGATTTTTACAGAAACAAATGTGTGATCAACGACAAAAATAAATTGCTTCAGGAAATCAATGAGGACTTAACGACTGAGGTCATCGAAAAACAGGAAATATTACGTGCACTTGAAACTGCCAATACAACACTCCGAAAAATATCAGCAATTGATGAACTGACCAGTGTACCAAACCGTAGAAAACTAAATGAAGTTGTGACTTATGAATGGCGACGATCTCAAAGAGAACGTAATGATATCGCTATTTTTATGATGGATATAGATAATTTTAAGTTATACAATGACACTTATGGTCATGGCGCGGGAGATCTTGTTTTAAGACAGGTTGCAACGGTATTGAATCAATTCTCCATGCGTCCAACGGATTTCTTTGCTCGATACGGCGGAGAGGAGTTTACTTTCTTGGCCATTAATATGGATAGAGAGAATATTTTACATTTCGCCAATCGGATGCGCGCATCTGTAGAAGGCTTGAAAATTGTAAATGAAGGTTTGGAGGATAATGGTGTGGTTACTGTCAGCGTTGGTGCGACTCTTGCTAAACCTTACTGTGACGATTCGATACAAGGGGCTTTTGATAGGGCGGATATGGCCCTATACATGGGGAAAAGGGACGGCAAGAACACGATGCGGTTTGTGGATATAGACAACAAGGAAGCTTGTGAAATGAGAGGATAGGATGAGAAAAGAACTGAATAGAATAAAACCTATGCTTAAAAGTGTTATTAAGGCGATTAGTAGTGTTGTAAAAGTGGATATAACCATTACTGATGGCGCCCTGAATCGTATAGCGTCGACAGGACGTTATATTGAACTCTTTGATACAAGAATTGAACATGAGTCTGTTTTCGGTTATGTACTAGAGCATAAAAAACCTTTATTTGTAGACAATCCAAGAGAAAATGAAGTGTGCTTTTTATGCAAAAATAGAGAGTCGTGTAAGGAGTACGCAGAAGTATGTTGCCCTATTATTTTAGAGGGTGAAATCATTGGCATCATAGGGCTGGTCGCTTTTGATAAAGCACAAGAACAAGAGGTGCTCGGCAACAAGGAGCATCTGGTGGAATTTCTAGAAAGCATGGCCAGTTTAATTGCGAGTAAAATATCGGAGGAACGTCAAAGGGAGCAAATAATGCTTCAATCAAAGGAAGTAGATGTTCTTATTGATTATATAGATCGAGGGGTTGTTTCAGTTGATAGGGAAGGCAAAATCATCCGTTACAATCAAATTTCTGATGAATTTTTTGGGATACAAAAAAAGAAGATAAAAACTATCGCGCAAGTTATAGATAACTGCGATATGGCACTATTATTCAATCCAAGCCATATTGCTGGCAATCATTATTTTAATACAGGCATACCATCAAAAGCGACGGAATATGTTTATTCAGGCAAGCCTATTTTTTATGATAACCAGGTTGTCGAAGTGGTGTTGAGCTTTAGAAAAACTGAAAAAATGATTGATGAAGTTTATGAAGTGCTCGGTCAACCAATAAAAACAACATTTGAGGATATTCTCGGTGCTTCGGAGGCAATCGAGAGTGTAAAAGCAAGAGGAAAAAAGGCAGCAGGCAGTAGTTCGTCAGTTCTAATTCAAGGTGAAAGCGGTACTGGTAAAGAGTTGTTTGCCCGTGCGATCCATTATGAAAGCGGTCGTAGGAATCAAGTGTTCATTGCAATTAACTGTGCTGCAATACCAGAGAATTTACTTGAAAGTGAATTGTTCGGTTATGAGGAAGGGGCTTTTTCTGGTGCGAAAGTCGGCGGTAAACTTGGTAAATTTGAGTTAGCCGATAAAGGAACCTTGTTTTTAGATGAAATTGGAGATATGCCGATCCATCTTCAAGCGAAGTTGCTCCGAGTGCTTCAAGAACGTGTAGTGGAACGGGTTGGTGGAAAGCACGGCATACCGATTGACGTTAGAATCATCTCCGCGACGAACAAACCACTTGAACAATTGGTTCAAGAAGGTCGTTTTAGAGAGGATCTCTATTATCGATTAAATGTCATTCCATTAAACATACCATCACTGAATCAACGGCAAATGGATATACCGATATTGGTGGAATACTTTATCAAGTGGTTCAACAAACGGTTGAATAAAAACATCAATGGATGTACTGATGGCGTTTTGGCATTGTTGCAAAATTACCGATGGAAGGGTAATGTAAGAGAGCTTGAGAACATCATTGAGTACGGTGTTAATATGTGTAGTAGTCAATGGATTGACATTGGTGACTTACCTCAATCGATGAAGAGGGACGTTGAGGATAGTGTCAGTCGGCCAATCATGAAATTAAAAGATCTTGAAAAAATAGAACTTGAGCGTGCAATAAAGCTATACGGCAAACAAAAGGAAGGGGTTCAGTCGATATTAGAAGCGACGGGTCTAAGTCGTGCAACCTATTATAGAAAATTAAAAGAATACAATCTATAAGTCAGTCTCAATATGATACAAAATCTCATATTGAGACTTTATTTTCATAAAATCATTCTCAAAATGAGACTTTTTTAAAAGACATGCCCTAAAAGTGTTGGAAAAGCAATTGTGATGGAATTATCAATTTTGGCATCACTTTTGCAATAGATAAAGACAAGATAATTTAAGGAGGCGTGTCATGAAGAAAAATATGATTAGCTTATTGAAAAAAGAAGTCAAGCCAGCGATGGGGTGTACAGAACCAGTAGCGGTTGTTCTAGCAGGTGCGGTAGCGAGAGAAGCAGGTGGGCATACAGAGATTGAGCGAGTTGAATTAATTGTTAGTCCAAATTTATATAAAAACGGATTGGCAGTAGGTATCCCACAAACTGAGGAAGTGGGACTAGATGTGGCAGTTGCCATTGGTGCATTTGGTGGAAGCGCAGATAATGGACTTGAAGTGATGAAATCAGTTGACCAAAGTGCGGTCAAAAAAGCCTTAGAACTTGTAAATGCTGGACAGGTTCGTATTGATATCAAATCAACGGATGAAAAAATCTATATCGAAGCAGTTCTTTATTCGCAAGAAGGAAAAACAACTGCAATCATTAGACAGAAACATGATGATGTGTTCTTTGTTCAACACAATGAAGAAATAAAATTCCAAAAGGAACTTGTTGAAGCAGAAGCGTCATCGGAAGTAAATCCATTTTTTGAATTAACAATCAAGGAGATTGTAGAAGCAGTGGAGACGATGACTTTTGATGAGCTTGAATTTTTACTTGAAGGATTAGAAATGAACAACGCAGTTTCTAAGGAAGGACTTAACACAAGACTTGGACTAGGTGTTGGCTATTCTATAAAAGAAAATATCAGTAAAGGATTGTTGACAGAGGATTTACCAACGAAAGCGATGTATATGACTGCAGCCGCATCAGATGCAAGAATGTCAGGTATCACAATGCCGGTAATGAGTTCTAATGGTAGTGGAAATAACGGCTTAACGGCAATCATTCCATTAATTGCTTATAGAAATACCCATGAGGTGTCAGATGAGAAAATGGTTCAGGCTTTGGCGATGAGTCATTTGATTAATTGTTATATTAAAAACTTTATTGGTCGTTTATCGGCAATCTGTAGCTGTGGTGTATCGGCAGCGACTGGTGCAAGCTCTGCAATCACATGGTTAATGGGTGGCTCTGTTGAACAGATTGAAGGTACAATCCAGAATATGATTGGAAATATCAGTGGTATGATCTGTGATGGTGCAAAAAATGGGTGTGCAATGAAACTTGCGACAGCCGCTTCTACTGGTGTTCATGCAGCATTTATGGCGCAGTCGGGCTCTATTGTATCACCAAGAGACGGTATCGTCGGACGTACTGTAGAAGAAAGTATCCGTAACCTTGGGATTATAGGAGAGCAAGGGATGCGTGTGACGGACCTAGTTATTCTAGATGTCATGAAGCGTATGGAAAAAGAAGCATAATAAATAAAGTGATAAATTCTTTACACTTGTAATATCGTAGCATTTGCAAAAATGCGAAAAAGCGTCGTTACTCCCCTCAGAGACGACGCTTTTTTATACTTATTTTTCATCTTCGTTATTCAGTAAATTCACTAAATCGCCATATAAAAATTGGGCGTTTTTCTTCCAGTTTTCGCACATTCGTTTAGCGTGTTTGTTCGACGCCATTGTCAGTTTAATATCTGCAAGAATCAAGTGATTTTCTGTAATTTTAAGTTCGACTAAATATTCGGTGTCATCCAGTTTATGATAATCGGCTGTAATTTGTGTGTTGATGACGATAGATTTTTTCTTTTCCACAACGGCGTCATTGATGTTACGACGTATATTTTGTGGAATACGATCTTTAAAGAATTCAATGGAGTTTTTTCCGGATTCTGTTAACAGATAATAGAAATCCCCTTCACTATCGCTATATTCTAAAAAAGACGCTTCAACCAGCTCTGTTAAACATTGTTGAAGTGAAAAGTAATTGACAAAATCATTTTCGAGTATGAATTCCGTTAGTTGAACATTGGTTAATGGAACTGCAAATTGTTCCACTACTTGTAAGACTTTCAACTTATCTAGTGTTTTTTCACTAGAATGGTCTAAAAACATATAAACACCTACCATTCTTGATACTATACTATTATCACTGAAAACTAAGGAAAAATCTAGCTATTTATGAAAATTAACCACACTTTTTATAAAAATTATTGTATAGTAAAGAGTGTGTTGGGTTGCTAATGAAAAAACAGGAGGATGACATGAAAAAATTAAGCATAGTATTGGTATGTGTTTCTTTATTAGCTTTTAGTGGCTGTACGCCAAAAAGTGAAGTGGTGGAGGCAGAAGTACCTGTTGTTGAGGCAGTGGTAGAAGAGACTACAGATGAAACGACAGAAGACTCTAATGAAGTAAGTATAGAGGACCCGGTAGCAGAAGAACCAACTGAAGAACCAACTGAAGAACCAACTGAAGAACCAACGGTACCTGAAATAGATTTAAACGTTGTGAAGCCAAACGAGACGGGTGAGATAATGGTCGTTATGTATCATAGCCTTGGTAAAGCAAACAGTGCTTATATTAGAACAATTGACAGTTTTAAAGCAGATCTGGATAGATTACATGCAATGGGTTTTAGAGCTATTAGTTTAGAGGATTATGTAACAAATAATATAACTGTTCCGGCAGGGTATACGCCTGTTGTTTTAACTTTTGATGATGGGCATGTATCAAATTTCAATATGATTGAAGTGAATGGAGAAATGGTAGTTGATCCGGATTCTGTCGTGGGTATTTTAGAGGCATTCAATGAGGAACATCCAGACTTTGGTCTTGAAGCGACATTCTTCTTAAATGGGGGAACACCTTTCAAGCAAAAGGAGTTTATGGAGTATAAGTTAAACTATATTGTGGAAAAAGGCATGGACCTTGGGAATCATAGCACAGGCCATGAGCATTTACCTGAGTTGAACGCTGCGCAAATTCAAAAGACCTTAGGTGGAAACATTCAAGCGATTGAGGCAATTGTACCAAGCTATGAAGTAAAAGGACTTGCATTACCATTTGGTGAGCGTCCAAAAGATGAAGCTTTAAACGCTTTAGTGACGGCTGGCTCTTACGAAGGTGTGGCTTATGCACACAATGCAGTATTAAAAGTAGGTTGGAAGCCAGAAGTTGCCGCGATTCATAAGAAGTTTAACTTTGAACGTATCAACCGTGTACAAAGTGGTGACGGTGAGTATCAAATGACATTTTACTTAGACAATTACGAGAAAAATCCATCGAAGCGCTTTATCAGTGATGGAGATTCAATGACGGTTACAGTACCTGAAAGTAAAGTGGATACTGTTGATGAATCAAGACTTGGGGAAATGACTTTAAGAACGTATTAATTGGTTTCTTTTTGATAATGTTAATGATATAATGAGCAAAGACAATTTAAGATAAATAGGTGCCTCACGGCAGTGAGGATAATAGGGAAGTTTGGTGAAAGTCCAACGCAGCCCCTGCTACTGTAAACACTACTTTTTCTTTACGAATGTCACCTAGAGGGAAGACAAAGAAAAGGGTTAGATGTGTGAGCCAGGAAACCTGCCTATTTACGCGTGATAACTTCAGGGTGTAAGAAAAAGAGATGAAACTAGCCTGCGGGCTAGTTTTTTGTGTTGGAGGAGGCATATTTTGGAAAATAAAATGATTGATTATATTAAAGATCCAATGGGTATTGAGGTTAGGAGTTTTGAAATTATTGGCGAGGAAATGGCACCACACACATTTGATGAGAAGACTTTGCCAGTGGTAAAGAGAGTCATTCATACAACTGCGGATTTCGAATACGCTGATTTATTGGAATTTTCGGAAGGTGCAATTGAAAGTGGTATCAAAGCCCTTGCAGAAGGATCAGATATTTATGCGGATACGAATATGGTAATGGCAGGTATCAATAAAAGAAAACTTGGTGGATTTGGTGGTAAAATCTATAACTATGTCCATGAGGAAGCAGTATTTGCAGAAGCAAAAGAGCGTGGCGTGACACGATCGATGGTCAGCATTGAAAAAGCGGCAACAGAAGAAAATACACAAATTTACGCTATCGGAAATGCACCGACAGCCTTGTTTGTACTGATGGAACTGATTAGAGCTGGTAAAGTGAAACCGGCCCTTGTAATCGGTGTTCCAGTAGGGTTCGTTGGCGCAGAAGAATCCAAAGAAGAACTTAGAAAATTAGACATTCCATATATTGTTGTTAGGGGACGTAAAGGTGGTAGTCCAGTAGCAGCTACAATTATCAATGCGATGTTGTATCAAATTCCAGGTGTGACAAGAGACTAGGTGAAACCATGTTAGAACGATATATTGAGAGAAATGGAAAAAAATTGAGATATGGCTATACCACAGGATCATGTGCGGCAGCGGCCACAAAGGCAGCTTGTATTCATTTGGCCCAGGGCGAGGTGGACCAAGACGTGATTACGCCTCTAGAGGGTTTTGTCCAGTTAATGACACCTAAGGGATGGCTAATCGATATTCCATACATCGTGGAGTCTATAGGACCAGATGAAGTGACCTGCAGTGTAATTAAAGATTCGGGTGACGACATTGATGCGACAAAAGGAATGAAAGTCCATTCAACGGTTAGGCGACACACTGGAAATCCTTATAAGCTCTCAAATGGTGAAGGTGTCGGTACAGTTACAAAAGCTGGGTTATCTGTAGGCGTTGGCAAACCGGCCATCAACCCAGTGCCTCAGAAGATGATTGTGGAATCGGTAGAAGAAATTCTTGAATCCTGTGACGGTATTGAAGTGACTATCAGTGCACCCGAAGGGGTGGAAATCGCCAAGCGTACTTTCAATCCGAAACTAGGTGTTGTTGGAGGTATCTCAATCATTGGCACCAGCGGTATCGTTGAGCCCATGAGCGAAGAGGCGTTAATCGATACCTTGAAAGTGGAAGTATCCGTGCTGGCTAGTGCTGGTGTTGACACCTTACTCTTATCGCCCGGCAACTATGGTCGTGATTTTTCCATTGAACTGGGCATACCGACAGATCAAATGATCAAAACCAGTAATTTTATCGGTGCTATCTTAGATGAAGCTGAAAAGAAAGAAATAAAGCGTATTCTATGGGTTGGTCATATTGGCAAGATGGTCAAAGTGGCCGGGGGCATATTTCATACCCATAGCCGAATGGCTGATGGTCGGATGGAGATTCTAGCAGCTCATTTAGGCATGATAGGTGCACCTGCTGAGCTGATACAAGGTATTATGGAATCAACGACGACAGATGATGCAATCAGTAAAATAATTGATACAAAGTATATGCCTGTATTTAATCAGTTAGCGGAAAAAGTCAGTGAACGATCAATGCAGCGTGTTTTCGGAAATATAGAAATTGGAACAATATTGTTTTCAAATGCTTATGGATTATTAGGCATGGACGAAATCGGTAAGCAGTTGATGGAGAAACTTAAAAATGAGTAAATTTTATGTAGTTGGTATTGGCCCTGGGCATTCGGATTATCTATTGCCTAAGGCAAGGAAATTAATAGATTCTGCTGATGTGATTATTGGCGGCAAGCGAAACATTGCATCGGTTGGCTGCAAGGAGCAAGAGCTGGTTTATATCACTGCGGACTTGTCTTTGATTAAAGCGTATATCGATCAACACCATGAAACAAAGACTATTGTCATGATTGTCTCAGGCGATACGGGCTTTTACAGCATGCTAAGCTTTGTAAGACGTAATTATACTGAAGACTGCTATGAGGTGGTTCCAGGTATCAGCTCAATGCAGTATATGTTTTCGGCTATTCAGCAACCATGGCAAGACGCTTATGTTGGAAGCGTCCACGGGAGAGAACTGGATGTCGTTTCATTGGCGACGACGTATCAATTGACAGGCTTGTTGACAGATTATAAGAACACACCTGCGACTATTGCTCAGGATTTAACAGGAAAAGGTGATTATAAACTATTTGTAGGCGAACGATTGTCTTATGATGATGAAGTCATTACGGTAGGCACACCTGAAGAAATAGTGAAGAAATCATTTGATTCATTAAGCGTCGTGATTATAGAAAACTTGAACTGGGAGGTGTAAGTATGGCACTTGATTATAGATTGACATCGATTCCAGATGATGCATTTGTTAGAGGAAAAGTACCTATGACAAAAGAAGAGATAAGAACGATTACTATGAGCAAGCTAAGGCTTCATGAGGAGGCGGTTGTTCTTGATGTAGGTGCTGGTACTGGATCTTTATCTATTGAATGCGCATTCAAGGCTTCTAAGGGAAAAGTGTATGCCATTGAAAGAAATGAAGAGGGCGTAGAACTAATCCGTAAGAACAAAGTGGAGTTTGGTGTTGAAAATGTGGAGATTATTGCTGGATTGGCACCAGAAGCTTTACCGGAGGATGTTCAATTTGATAGCATGATTTTAGGTGGTACCGGTGGGAATATGACGCCGATCTTGGAGTATTGTAAAGAACATCTTAAGGACAAAGGGTGGATTGTTGCAAATATGATAACCCTTGAAAATATGAGTACATTTTTAGCGTATGCAAAAAATCACTTTAAACACGTAGAAGTGGTTCAAATAAATGTTTCAAAAAGTAAAATGCTTAAAGATATAACAATGATGATGGCACACAATCCAATTTTTATTATATCGGCACAAAAATAACGGAGGTAGTTTAGAAATGAAAGGTAAATTTTACGGAATAGGCGTCGGACCAGGAGATCCAGAATTAATTACATTAAAAGCAATCAGTGCTATTGAAGGCGCAGACGTATTGATCTGTCCAGATGCGGGCAATGGTAAAAAGAGTATTGCATTAGAAATTGGCGAAGCATATGTCAAGGATACGACTGAACGTGTTCCTATGACTTTCCCAATGGTTTATGATGAAGATGTTTTAAACAAATCGTGGGAAGAAAATGCAGTACAAATCGAAAGCTATATCAACCAAGGGAAGAATGTTGCTTTTATTACATTAGGTGATCCAGGCGTATTCAGTACATTTATGTATATTGTCCCTTTCCTAGTGAAAAAAGGTATTCAAATAGAAACAATTCCAGGTGTTACGTCGTTTAGTGCAGTTGCATCGACGATGAACCTTCCAATTTGTCTATGGGAAGAAACGTTTACAGTTGTTCCATTACAAAAGGATGTAGCATCTGCAAGAACTGCTATCGAAAATAGTGACAACGTTATTATAATGAAACCATCTTATGCGAATAAAGAGTTAGCGGAACTGTTAATCGAAAAAGGATTAGAAAAGAATTTTGTAATGATCAGCAAGGTTTCTACAAATACACAGAATATTGTTAGAGATATTAATGTTCTTAAAAATGAGAAAGTACCATATATGTCGACGATTATCGTAAAGAGAAAGGGAATCGAATAATGAAAAAAGTATATTTTATTGGCGCAGGCCCTGGTGATCCTAAGTTAATGACGCTAAGAGGAAAAGAATTAGTAGAATGTGCAGATGTACTTATCTATGCAGGTTCTCTTGTAAATAAAGAGGTGCTTCAGTGGAGAAAAGAGGCAGCTGAAGTACATAACAGTGCTTCGATGACGCTTGATGAAGTGATTGAAGTTATGGACAAAGGCTTAAATGAAAACAAGACAGTTGTTCGTGTGCATACAGGCGATCCTAGTATTTATGGGGCGATTCGCGAGCAGATGGATAGACTGGAAACAATGGGCGTTGAAAGCGAAGTTGTACCAGGCGTTAGCTCATTTGTTGCATCAGCAGCAGCTATCAAAAAGGAATTTACATTACCGTCGATAAGTCAAACGGTTATTTGTACGAGATTAGAAGGTCGTACGCCGGTACCTGAAGCAGAAGCTTTAGAAAAATTAGCAAGTCATCAGGCATCAATGGCTATTTTCTTATCGGTTCAAATGATTGATAAAGTTGTTGAACGGTTAACGGTACATTACCCAGTAACTACACCTGTAGCAGTTGTACAAAGAGCAACGTGGGAAGACCAAAAAATTGTAATGGGGACACTAGAAACTATTGCAAAACAAGTTAAAGAAGAAAACATTACGAAGACAGCACAAATTTTAGTTGGGGATTTCTTAGGAGATCAATACGAATTGTCGTTGTTATATGATAAATCATTTAGTCACGAATACAGAACGGCTAAAAAGTAAGACCTACTAAAGGGTTACAGGAGGTTCTATGTCCATTAGTATCTTTTCGATCACTAAAGGTGGTTATGAACAAGCCAAGGCGATAAGCAAAGGATTTCCACATGCCGAAGTTTATGCTTCTTCGAAAGTGGGACAAGTTCCTCATCGCTTGATCGACGGCAATTTCAAACAATTGGTGACTGAGGCATTTGAACGAGATTCGGCACTTGTTTTTGTGATGGCTACTGGGATTGTTGTACGGACAATTGCACCATTATTAAGGCATAAAGCGACAGATCCAGCTGTGGTTGTCATTGATGAAAAAGGCAAGCATGTCATTAGTTTATTGTCAGGTCATATCGGTGGTGGAAATGCCCTTGCCCATGAAATTGCAGACTATATCGGTGGCGAAGCGGTCATAACAACTTCATCAGATGTACAAAACAAAATAGCAGTGGATGTATTGGCGATGAAAAACGACCTCGTCATTGACTCAATGAAAGACGCTACGCGATTTGCCAGTGATGTTGTGAATGACGAACCCTTGCAATTGATTACGGATGGCAAACTCAGGCTTGCGTTGGATGAACAGTGGACTGTAGTTCTCTTGGACTCATTAGAACCGTTTCAAGAACAGGTGAACCGCCTGCGGCAACCGCTGGCGCATACCTTGTTAATATGCAACAGATTTGTGCAGACACCTGTGACCTTACGACTGATACCGAAAAATATTGTTCTTGGTATAGGGTGTCGTAGAGGAATGGAAGAACAAAGAATTTTAACAGCCATTGAAGAAGCGTTGATCAAAGTAGGTTTGGATTCAAGAAGCGTGAAAAAAATTGGAACCGTAGATGTTAAAGCTGATGAAATTGGTCTAATTAAGGCAGCAAAAACATTACAATTACCATTAGAAATTATCACAAGAGATGCCATTGTACCAGTACAGGATCAATTTGAAGGATCGGATTTTGTCGAAAAAACAATTGGCGTACGCGCGGTTTCTGAACCAGCGGCAATGCTGGCATCAAACAAAGAAGGACGCTTTTTAATGAAGAAAACTTCTTATGATGGCATTACAATAGCAATATGGGAGGAAATTTATGAAATCAGGTAAAATACATGTCATTGGAATTGGTCCAGGATTACTGGATTATATGACACCGAGAGCAAAAGAAGCAATTGCAGCGTCAGATGTTGTAGTAGGCTATAAATTATATTTAGATTTGATTGATGATTTAATCAAAAATAAGTCGACAGATTTTACAGGCATGAAGCGTGAAGTTGAAAGATGCACACGCGTTGTAGAACTTGCTAGAGAAGGGAAGACAGTTTCACTTGTCAGCAGTGGAGATGCAGGGGTTTATGGTATGGCAGGTATCTTATTGGAACTTGCTGATGACGGCATGGATGTTGAAGTGATTCCTGGCGTTACTGCTGCAAATGCCGCTGCGGCATCACTTGGTGCGCCTCTGATGCATGACTATGTAACGATCAGTTTAAGTGACTTGTTGACAGAGTGGTCATTGATCCAAAAGAGATTACACTGTGCGGGTGAAGGAGATTTTGTTGTATCTATCTATAATCCAAGAAGTAAGGGTCGTCAAAATCAAATCGTAGAAGCAAGAGATATTTTATTAAAATACAAATCGGCAGAAACGCCTGTCGGCATTGTGCGTAACGCAAAACGTGAAGGTGAGGAAATTACAATTTCAACACTTGGTGACATGATGAACGAAAACATCGATATGGTGACGATGGTGATTATTGGAAACTCGATGACTTATGTCAAAGATGGTCGTATGGTAACACCAAGAGGCTACCATATATGATTCTAGTTATGTCTGGCACTAAAGATGGTCGAGATTTAATTCAAGCTTTATCAACTTTGCCTTGTGACATAATAGCAACAACGACAACTGAGTACGGTGGATCATTGATTGAACAGTCGGATACTCTTCGTGTAATTGACCATCCGCTCAATATAGAGGCTCTTGTTGAAACGATTCAGCAAAACGATATAAAGATTCTTGTGGATGCGACACATCCTTATGCGACGAATGCTTCAGAAAATGCTATGACAGCAGCAGGGGACACCGATATTGAATATGTTCGTTATGAACGAGAGGATCTTCCAATTAAAAATGGGCAGTGGTTTTCATCATACGACGCAATTATCGAGTATTTAAATAGTAAAACAGGTAACGTGTTATTGACCATTGGGGCCAACAATTTGGAAATATTTGCACAACACATGGAAAAAGAGCGCTTGTTCGCAAGGATACTACCAATGAGTAAGATCATTGCAAAATGTGAAAGTTATGGATTAAGTCCGAAAAACATTATTGGTGTTCAAGGTCCTTTTACAGCAACTTATAACGAAGCGATGATTGATGCATATGATATAAAGTTTATGGTTTCCAAAGCAACTGCTAAAACAGGAGGCTTTGACCAAAAGATTATGGCAGCAGAAAGTAAAGGGATTGAGCTATTGATACTAGAGCGGCCAAGGATTGAATATACAACCGCATTTTCTTCAATAGAGGAAGTTGCCGATCATGTTGAAAACTTTTTGAAACACATTGACAGGGTAACATAAAGTCCTTAAAATAAGAGTAACAACTATTTGGAGGGTGTAATGAGTATAGAGAATAAAGTGAGAGAAGTTGTTCTTTCAAAACAAGAAATTGCAACACGTGTATCAGAATTAGGGAAAGTTCTTTCAGAAGACTATAAAGATAAAAATTTATTAGCTATTTCTTTATTAAAGGGTAGTTTTGTATTTGCAGCAGACTTAGTAAGAGAAATTAAGATTCCTGTACGTATTGAGTTTATGACAACATCGAGTTATGGTGATGGTGAAGAGACAACTGGTGTCTTAAAGGTTGTTCAAGATATCAAAGATGCTTCGTTAGAAGGCTATGATGTATTAATCGTAGATGATATCACAGATTCAGCGATTACAATGACTGGTGTTATCGAACACATCAAAAAGAAAAATCCAGCATCTATCAAAAGTGTTGTTCTTTTAGACAAGCCGTCTAGAAGAAAAGTGGAATATGAAGCGGATTATATTGGATTTGAAATTCCGGACAAGTTTATTGTTGGGTACGGCTTAAACTATGGTGATTACTTCAGAAATGAAGATCACGTATTTGCCTTTGTAGATCCTAAATAATAAATACTTGAAATGCGATTGTGTCTGTGTTAAACTAGGATGCAATTATATAGAAGCAATACTATGATCAGAAGAGTAGGTTACGGGACGATTTATAGCGAGTTAAGGATGGTGTAAGCTTAACAATCTAAGTAAGTGAAGAGAATCTGTGAGTTGTTAGCTGAACTGTAGTAGGTTAACTGGTTAAACCCTCCACTATCGGGGAAAGAGTGAGTACTTCGGTACTAATTAGAGTGGTAACGCGATTATATGGTCGTCTCTTCGTTAGAAGAGACGACCTTTTTATATTTAAGGAGGAGTAAAAATGATCGATTTTAAACAAGAAATCGCTGAGTTATTGTCAGGTGTTATTGATGACTTAACAGCAGAAGAACTTTATCAAATGATAGAGTACCCAAAATATTCAGAGATGGGGGATTTTGCATTCCCTTGCTTTAGATTGGCAAAAATATTCAGAAAAGCACCAAACATGATCGCTGATGAATTAGTTGAAAAACTAGGTGCGTCTGCGAATTATGAAAAGATCGAAGCAGTATCAGGTTATGTTAACTTTATGGTAAATAAAGGTGTTTTTGCAAAGACGGTTATTGAAGATGTATTAAAGGAAAAAGAAACGTACGGCTCAGACACAGTTGGTGAAGGGAAAAACATTATCGTTGAATACTCATCGACAAATATTGCGAAGCCTTTCCATATGGGTCACATCAGAAGTACGATGATTGGGGAATCTCTTAATAGAATTTATAAATTCTTGGGATACAATACAACATCGATCAACCATTTAGGTGACTATGGTACACAATTTGGTAAATTGATCGTTGCCTTTAAACTTTGGGGAGACAGAGGTGCGATTGAGGCAAATCCTATTCCTGAGCTATTAAAGATTTATGTTAAATTCCATGAGGAAGCGGAAGCGAAGCCTGAACTTGAAGATGAAGCAAGAGGCTGGTTCACGAAGCTCGAAAACAATGATGCAGAAGCATATGAATTGTGGAGTTGGTTCAGAGAAGTCAGTTTAAAAGAATTCAACCGTGTATACGATATGTTAGGTGTTCATTTTGATTCATTTGCAGGAGAAAGTTTCTACTCGGACAAGATGCCAGCGGTACTTGCTGAAATGAGAGAAAAGAATATCATGGTGAAGTCAGAAGGAGCAGAAATTGTTGACCTAGAAGAACATAACATGCCACCAGCTCTTATTACAAAGAAAGATGGATCGACACTTTATATCACAAGAGATTTAGCGGCAGCTTTCTATAGAAAGAAGCACTACAACTTTGATAAGAACATTTATGTTGTTGGAAATCAACAAAAACTTCACTTCCAACAGTGGATGAAGATTATAGAACTTATGGGTTATGATTGGGCAAAGGACTGTGTACACGTAGACTTCGGTCTGGTAGGCCTTGAAGAAGGAACATTATCAACTCGAAGCGGTCGTGTCGTATTCTTAGAGGATGTTCTTAACAAAGCGGTTGCTCAAACGAAGTCGATTATCGAAGAAAAGAACCCTAATTTAGAAAATAAAGATGATGTTGCAAAGGCAGTCGGCGTTGGAGCAGTAGTATTTCAAGAATTGTCGAGCAATAGAATCAAAGATTATACATTCTCACTTGAAAAGACGCTATCGTTTGAAGGGGAGACAGGTCCGTATGTTCAATACACACATGCAAGAGCTTGTAGTATTTTAAGAAAAGCGGATGTAGACTATACAACTGACGTAGACTACAGCTTATTAAACGATGACGTGACGAAAGACGTCGTGAGATTAGTAAGCAAGTTCAACGAAATGGTCATTCTGTCGCATGAAAAGAACGAACCATCAGTAGTAGCAAGATATGCAGTAGACGTAGCACAAAGCTTTAACAGATTCTATCATGATCATCCAATCATTACAGAAGACAAAGCGATGACAAAAGCAAGAGTGGCCTTAGTTGCTGTAGTCGCACAAACAATTAAAAACGCATTAAAACTTGTTTGTCTTCAAGCACCAGAAAAGATGTAAGAATGATAAGGTGTTGCATTAGCAAAGCCTAGACAATATTAAAACGCCATGGCTCTGATACTTAAATCAGAGACATGGCGTTTTAATGTCAGATGAATTTAATGATGTATATTAACTAAACAAAAAACAACGACATCAAAAATTGATGTCGTCTTTTAAAACGTCTGGATCTTTCTTGTAGTAGACACGTTCCGAATGTCCTTTGATATCTTTGATGATTTCAAGGACGTTATAAACGCCGTCGCTTAACTTATCCAAATCTTCAGATTCGATATTGTAGTATAAATACAAATCTTCAAAGATGCGAACAAGTTTAGAAATCTTGTTGTCAATTTCAATAAAGTTGACGAAATTTTTGCTGTTCATAGCATTTTTAAATTGTTCCAAATCTACTTTAATGGTATCGACAATATCCTCTTCGTTATCAAAATCACCTATTGCCATCGAGTAGGGTTTGATTCGCTCAAGAAAATATGTATTATCAGGATTTAAATGATAAATATAAGATAACTTCACATTGTCATTCAGGATAAACTTCACATAGAACATTATTCCTTGAATATCTAATACTCTTGCACCTAACTTCTTTAATTCTTCTTTGCAAATTTGATGTCGAATCAGCCTCGAGGACATAATTGCCATAAAATCCCCTCCATTTTATAGTATAGTAATATTTTTATTCGAAAAATTGTAAGCCATATAATAAATTAATTATATCATAACGCGTCTAATATGTGCTTATACACAATATATTTCCAAAAAAAAATTTTTTAATCTAAATGAGAGAAAAAACTTTGGAACTGTCTTTTGTGGTATAATTTGAAAGTACCTATACAGTAGGTGAAGATTGGATGAGAGGATATATATGAACGTATTAGTAACAACATTAAATTCAAAATTTATTCACACTGCACTGAGTGTGCGCTACTTAAAAAGATATTATGATGCCTACAAAGGATCATTAGAGACGACGGTTGAGTTTCAGGAGTTTACGATTAATCACCAGCTTGATGATGTCGTTGAGGAAATAGTATTCGGATATTATGATGTCGTCGCTTTTTCTTGTTATATATGGAATATAGAGCAAACAATCAAAATCGCAGAAACTTTAAAAAAGATACAGCCGTCTATTAGAATATTATTTGGAGGACCTGAGGTAACACATGAGACTGAACTTCTAATGGAGCAGACAGAGGCTATCGATTATGTACTTGTCGGAGAAGGTGAGGAAAGCTTTCTGCAGTTTGTACGATCAGCGGAAAAAAAGGAATCTTTATCAACGGTCAATGGCCTATTCTATAGGAGTGAGTTTGGTGTACAACAGACACCATTCAATCCCGCAGCAAATGAGATCATCACAGATCGCCTACCTTTTCCATACGACTCTTTTGAAGGCCTTGATCACAAGATTCTTTATTATGAAAGCTCGAGGGGATGCCCTTACAATTGCAAATATTGTTTGTCATCAACAATTCAAGGAGTACGCTATTTCCCAATGGAAAAAGTGAAGAATGACTTAATGACCTTTATCAACAACCGAGTGATGCAAGTTAAGTTTGTAGATCGTACCTTCAATGCGGATCGTGAACGTGCCTTAAATATCATGCGCTTTATTCACGAAAACGATAATGGTTATACGAATTTTCATGTTGAAATTACAGCTTCGTTATTGGACGAGGCGACGTTGTCATTTCTTGAAACTGTTAGACCGGAGTTGTTCCAGTTTGAGGTAGGTGTCCAAAGTACGAATAAGGAAACACTAAAAGAGATTGATCGAAATATACCTTTTGAAAAAGTTAAGGAAAGCTGTGATCGGATAAAGTCATTTGAGAATACACACTTACATTTAGATTTAATCGCTGGATTGCCGTACGAAGGATTTGACTCCTTCATGCAATCAATGAATGATTTGTTTACGATTCGACCTGAGAAAATCCAGTTAGGATTCTTAAAACTGTTAAAGGGTGCACAGTTGCGTATCAATGCAGATAAATACGGTATGGTCTATAGAGATTACCCACCTTATGAAGTGTTAAAGACTAAGTGGCTGACTTATGAGGAATTGATAACATTAAAACATATGGAAGACTTGCTGGATCATTATTATAATAGCGGTAAGTTCAAGTATGCCATGGCTTATCTGGTAAAAGTGTCAGGTAAAAGTTTTTCAGGAATTTTATATGAGATGTGTCGTATTTGGGAAAATAATAAGTGGTTTGCTGACAAACATTCATTAATGGAATTATACAAACGACTTTATGCATATGGTGAAAATGTTGCAAATGTGGATGATAACTTCTTTAAAGAGTTGTTGCGTTTCGACTTTTTACGTTATAATAGAAAAAAAGGTGATGCCTTCTTTGGTGTCATGCTTCCGGAGAGTTTCAAAAATAGTTGTCATGAATTCTTGCGTGTAGAGGAAAATATTGAACGTTACCTACCAAGATTCCAGAATACACCTGCGAAGACGATTATCAAGCAAGTACATTTTGAACCATTTTCGTACAATATGGTTCAAGCGATTCAGGGTGATTTTGAGCAAGTGTCAAAGATGGACACTGTTATTCTATTTGACTATAAAAATAGAAATAAAATATTTGAAAACTACGAATTTTATGAAGTGGTATTGGAGGGCTAGAAATGAGCGTATTGCAAGATTTACTAATCACCAATAAACGGGTGTTAGCTAAGACGATTCCAGCACTAAAGAACAATCCGATGTTACTTGTTGTCGGTGTACCATATGGGGCTGTGTTTATACTAGGGACGATTATAGCTGGAATGGCAGGATTTTTCGGTGGGATCATTATGATTATCTTACAAAGTGCGATTGCATCTGATTACTTGTCGTTGATCAATAAGATTATACATGGTCATCGTGTAAGCACCAACGACATTAGAGGTGGTTTCAAGACTTATCTGTCATCGGTGTGGTCGTTGTTGTTTTTGCTGTACTTTATTAATTTGGCATTAGGTATGTTCTTAGGACCTCTTAACATGGCGACAGGTGGATTACTATTCTTAATTATAAATATGTTTGTTTATATAATGTTTAGTGCGATGCCTGAAGTTATTTATCAAAAGTACTTGGATAGAGGTGATATGGTTATCTATGGCATCAATTTTGTCAAAGAAAATGCAATTCAATGGATATTGCCAAATTTGTTTCTTATGGCAGTGATTTATGGGGTATATAGTGGATTGTTAAGTGTTATATCACCGATATTTGGATTTGGTATGACTGGAGTGGCGTTAAGCTCGGTACTTTCAATCATCGTTACACAAGGATTGATTGCTTTTGCCATGTTATATAGAGGATTTTTATTTGATATATTAAGCAATAGCACAATGCGTAAAAGACTATTTATGAGACATATGTATAAGGACTAGGTGATGACGTGAAAAGAATATTGATCCATGCAAATTATAAAAAAGAGTCATTGGAAGCACGCAAAATATTAGAAAAATCAATTCGTAAAAATGGATTAAAGCTGTCAAAAGAAAATCCAGACCTGATTTTATGTATTGGTGGAGATGGTACGATGTTAAGTGCAATCCGTAAGTATAGAGAATTAAATGTGCCCTTTGTCGGGTTGAACACTGGAACGTTAGGATTTCTTCCAGGCATCGACTTAAAAGATATTGACACGGTTGCAGAAAAACTTAAAGATGGTGCTTATCACGTTGAGGAGTATCCGCTTTTAAAGGTATACTGTACTACAATCCGAGGTGAAAGTATTACTGGATTTGCATTTAATGAAGTGTTGATTAAACATGTTTCCCCAAGATTGATGGAAGCAAAGGTTTATATCAACGATAAGCCATTCAACTATTTTACGGGAGATGGATTTATTGTTTCCACTCCGATAGGAACGACGGGCTATGCAATATGGGCGGGTGGTGTAGCAACGCATTCAAGTATCAAAGCATTTCAGATTACGCCGCTTCATCCAAACGACAATAGTATTAACAGACCAATGAAAACATCGATGGTTGTGCCGCTTGAAACAAAAGTCGACATGAATATTGTAAAAGCAGAAAAACGCAAGGTCATAGTAGCTTGTGATGGAATAAAAGTATCGAATGATTATATATCGGATATTCAAGTACGTGCCTCTCATGAGGAGATTAAAATACTTCGATTAAATGAGCATGATTACTTTGAATTATATAGAACGAAAATTATAGATAAACAAATTAAGAGAAGTTTTTAGTGGAGGAAGATTATGGCGAACGTCATAGATGAATTTTTAAGAAGTAAAGCTGAAGAACTGGTTTTTGTGGAATTGCAACCAGGCAAAACTATTGAAGTTGCTGGTGTTTCGTTAACGTCAGAAATACCGTTGCCGATTCTCGTAAAGGATATGTCCAATCAAGTGTCCCAAGGGTCGGATGTTGATTTCTCGATCGTATCATTTGTAGAAGGTATGATACGTATTATCGGGATTGATAGTGAATTTAAACACAGAGCAGTGTATATTGAATTTTTAAAGGCTTATAGTGAAGATCTTTACAAAGGCGTTTTAACAAAGGGATTTGAATCTGTTAATAGAGAACTGATGAGTGAGGCTTTAATCTATTTTAGAGCAGCTTATACACTTGCACCAGATCGTGTAGATGCACTTTACAATTACGCCCGATGTTTAGAGGATATAGCTGTTAATGATGATAAAGTATATAGTGGATTTTCAGAAGAAGCTTTTAAACTGTTTTCTGAAATGAAGGAACTGTATCCAGATCATTATTTGAGCTACTTCCATTTAGGATTCCATTACTCAAATAGTCATGACTACGGTCATGCAAGGGAATTATGGTCGAGAGCATTAAATCTTAACATAACAGATGATATCAAGAAGGAATTGGTTAAGTTACTTAAGGACAATGATGCCAAGATGAGTTTTGAAAAAGGATATCAATACATTGTAGATGGCCATTCGGAAGAGGGACTTGAGTTGCTGTTGCCTCTAGAAGATGAATATGATGACTGGTGGAACTTGTTGTTCTTTATTGGTTTGGCGTATAGACAGCTAGAGCGGTATGAAGATGCAATTGAGTATTTTGAAAAGACGTTAACATACAATACTGGTCATGTTGATACCATGAATGAAATTGGAATCTGTCTGATGAGTATTGGTGTATATGAAGAAGCGGAACGTTATTTTAAAGAAGCTTTGAAAGCTGATATAAATAATCACGAACTCTTATGTAATCTTGGGATTGTTTATTTGAACCAAGGAAATATCGATGAAGCGGAGTCTTATTTAACGCGTGCATTTGAGGTTAATCCTGAAGATGAAATCACCAATTCGTGGATAAGTTATCTAAAGGAGTTACAAAATAAACTCAATAATTAAATAATTCATTGAACCTACTGTGTTTTTTATGTAAAATGATAGTGGGTTCTTTATTTTTTTGAACCGTTCAAAAAAATTAACAAATTCAAATATTGAATGTAATAAAGGAGTGAGTTGATGGTTAAAAATCTGAATGATCTATTGGAAGCAGCTAAAAGTCAACAAACAATGAGGCTTGTTGTGGCAGCCGCTCAAGATGATGATGTGCTAATTGCAGTATGCAAGGCAGCGCAGGAAGGTATCATTACACCGATTCTTGTTGGTGATGTAGAAGGCATCAAAAAAATTGCAGTCGACAATAACCTTGATATCTCGTCATATGAAATTGTTGAAGCAGCTGAATTGGAAGATGCAGCAAAGAAATCAGTAGCTATTGTAAAAGAAGGCAATGGTGATTTTATTATGAAAGGACTAATTGATACATCTATTTTATTAAAGGCGATTGTAAATAGAGAAGATGGACTAAGAACAGAAAATCTAATTAGTCATGTAATGATTTATGATGTACCCAATTACCACAAGATGATTATGCTTACAGACGGTGGAATGAATATTGCTCCGACTTTAGAGGATAAGAAAAGTATCATCAACAATTCAGTAATTGTTGGGAATGCTCTTGGCATAGAAACGATTAAAGTGGCGTGCTTAGCGGCTAAAGAAAAAGTGCATCCAAAAATGCAGGCGACAGTAGATGCGCAGGCACTTGCTGAAATGGGCAAAGAAGGCACATTTGGTAAGAACGTCATCGTAGAAGGACCGCTGGCGTTTGACTTGGCTATTTCAAAAGAAGCAGCTGAACACAAAGGATTTAAATCTGAAATTGCAGGGGATACAGATATCTTAATGGTACCGACAATTGAAATGGGGAATGGTATAGGAAAGACTATGACTTATTTCGGTAACGCAGCATCTGCAGGCGTAATTATGGGGGCTAAAGTTCCTGTTGTGTTAGTATCAAGAGCTGATTCATATGAAGCGAAACTTAATTCTATTGCACTCGGTAGTGTTGTAGCTGCAAACAACTCACTAGAATAATTGTACTTGGGGAAACTCAAGTAAAACAATATCATCAAATTAAAACAACAATAGAGGAGGGCGAACTAGAGAAAAATGGTTCCCCCTCCTCTATTGTTGTATGAGGAGTACGATATCTAGCTGATCTTTTGTGCAAATAGACCATATAATTTGGTGTATCTACTGGTTTGTTATGAGGTGTTGTAATTAAATTACAAAGGTGTGTTAAAAGTACACAAGGGGAAACAAAGGGTGGTAAGTGTTTAAAATACAAGATTGGTACTGTTGGACAGTGTGATGAATGATGAGTGTTTGAAATAAGAAACATTGATTTCTTTAGATATATTTTACATATAAAAACAGAAAGCCTCATGTTATGATGGGTTTGTTAAGAAAATGAGGTGTAAACAAATGAATAAGACATTTGAATTAAATCCGATCCTTGGTGGCGTAATTTACTCGTCATTATTTGGTTTTTCATTTATGTTTGTAAAAATAGGATTAGAGGGCGTAGGTGATGCATTTCATTTACTGGCATTAAGATTTTTAATGGCATTCCTCTTTATTGAAGCATTGAAACGCTTTGGAATTATTAGAGTTAATTTCTTTGACAAGAATATTGTACCGGTATTATTCCTTTCGTTGCTACAACCAATTATCTATTTTGTGTTTGAAGCAGTTGGTATTGCAATGACATCTTCCTCACAAGCGGGGATTATGATTGCATTTTTACCAATAATGACAATGATATTAGCAAAATTCGTATTGAATGAACATACAACACAAAAACAAATGATGTTTATATTATTATCATTATCAGGTGTAATGTTTGTTAATATAAATAGTTTTTCAGCAGGTGTAAGCTTAAATGGGATACTGGCACTATTTATAGCTGTATTATCCGCTTCCCTGTTCTCGGTTTATTCGAGAAAATATTCAACACAGTTCTCTCCAACAGAAATCACTTATGTGATGATGGTATCTGGAGCACTTGTGTTTAATGGAATTGAAGTGTTTAGACGAATGAGTAGTGGAACAATGTCAACTTACTTTTCACCACTTGCAGACGCAAGTACATTGTTTGCAATTGCATTTTTAGCGATATTTGCATCGGTGTTAGTCTTTATTACTTTAAATTATGTATTGAGTAAAGTTGAGGCCTCGAAGATATCAGTGTTCTCCAACTTTACAACATTTATTGCAATCTGTGCTGGGGTTCTTATTATGAAAGAACCATTTACACTAAACCACGCTATAGGAAGTGCATTGATCATTATCGGTGTATGGGGTGTAAACAGCAAGCTTGCCACAACTTAGTTTCTATATGATTTCTATAGAATATGCACACTCAACCTAACGAACTGTTTCCCCAAGCAGTTCGTGTGAAAAACACCGGTGACCCCCGGTGTTTTTTTCCGTGATAAGCAAGAACAGCGGCAATAGACAAAAGGACCGACCCATGAGAGAGGATTTTCTCATGGGTCGGTCCTTTTGTCTATTGCCATTGGCGCAGCAACGCGAGCCAACAATTCGAAGAATTGTTGGCTGTTCTAGACCTTGATAATGAGGAAATAAGCAACGCGAGCCAAACAATTCGAAGAATTCTCGCTTGTTCTTGCCATCCAATCAAAGAGAAGATTGCAGAAAGACGACAAATTATTTAAGCTATTCATAGGTAATTAGCAATATTCTTATGATGCGAATGTCATTTTATTAGGAATAAAGACAGGCGTAAGACGACCATCAATGGCCTTTTGATGCAATTAGATTGGTAGTTTATATTAAATTATTCAAAAAAGATTGGTATAGTCATGTCAAATGAAGTATATTATCACTGTACTCATTGAAGGACAGACTCATAAAATCACGCTAATTAGCTAATTTATTACGTGTATGTCAGTGGCTGTTCATGTATAAAAACCTGTTTCTTCTTATAAATAGGAATAAGGAAAAACTATGTGAGTTTTTAGAAAATTTGAACTTTAAAAAAGCTGTTGACACTGGTATTGTGAGGTGTTAGTATATAGAAGTCGCCGATAACAGCGACACACAAAATCGAATAAAAGCTAACTGTTGGAGATGACAAATTGATGAAGAGAGTTGGTTCTTTTATAAGATAAATATTGAGTTAAATCGATGTGAAAACAATCGAAAAAAACTTAAAAAACTTTTAAAAAAAGTATTGACTTCAACAAACGATTCATGGTATTATAAATGAGTCGCCAGCTGAGACACAGCGGTTGACAAAGTCGAAAAACTGGACATTGAAAATTGAATAGTGTAAGAATTAAAATTAACACAAACGTTAATAGAAATACAAGAAACATAACTTATGTTTCCTGAAATTCCTAAGCGTAAAGTGAAATTAAAGATAACAAACGCAAACAACAAAGTTAGTGAAATTTTGTTTTGAGTGGATTGGCTGTTTCGGCAGTTGGTCAAAATAGGAAAAACTTTTATTTAAGAGTTTGATCCTGGCTCAGGATGAACGCTGGCGGCGTGCCTAACACATGCAAGTCGAGCGAGAAGGTTATGATAGATTCTTCGGATGATAGATTAACTGGAAAGCGGCGGACGGGTGAGTAACGCGTGGGTAACCTGCCCCATACACAGGGATAGCCATTGGAAACGATGATTAATACCTGATAACACATTTGAATCGCATGATTCGAATGTCAAAGATTTATCGGTATGGGATGGACCCGCGTCTGATTAGCTAGTTGGTAAGGTAACGGCTTACCAAGGCGACGATCAGTAGCCGACCTGAGAGGGTGATCGGCCACACTGGAACTGAGACACGGTCCAGACTCCTACGGGAGGCAGCAGTGGGGAATATTGCACAATGGGCGCAAGCCTGATGCAGCAACGCCGCGTGAGCGATGAAGGCCTTCGGGTCGTAAAGCTCTGTCCTAAGGGAAGAATCAATGACGGTACCTAAGGAGGAAGCCCCGGCTAACTACGTGCCAGCAGCCGCGGTAATACGTAGGGGGCAAGCGTTATCCGGAATCACTGGGCGTAAAGGGTGCGTAGGTGGTTTGACAAGTCAGAAGTGAAAGGCATTGGCTCAACCAATGTAAGCTTTTGAAACTGTCAAACTTGAGTGCAGGAGAGGAAAGTGGAATTCCTAGTGTAGAGGTGAAATTCGTAGATATTAGGAGGAACACCAGTGGCGAAGGCGACTTACTGGACTGATACTGACGCTGAGGTACGAAAGCGTGGGGAGCGAACAGGATTAGATACCCTGGTAGTCCACGCCGTAAACGATGAATACTAGGTGTCGGGGGTCGAACCTCGGTGCCGCAGCTAACGCATTAAGTATTCCGCCTGGGGAGTACGCACGCAAGTGTGAAACTCAAAGGAATTGACGGGGACCCGCACAAGCAGCGGAGCATGTGGTTTAATTCGAAGCAACGCGAAGAACCTTACCAAGTCTTGACATCCTCATGACCATCATTTAACCATGATCTCCCTTCGGGGCGTGAGTGACAGGTGGTGCATGGTTGTCGTCAGCTCGTGTCGTGAGATGTTGGGTTAAGTCCCGCAACGAGCGCAACCCTTGTCTTTAGTTGTCATCAAGTAATGTTGGACCCTCTAGAGAGACTGCCGGTGATAAACCGGAGGAAGGTGGGGATGACGTCAAATCATCATGCCCCTTATGATTTGGGCTACACACGTGCTACAATGGTCGGTACAACAGGCAGTGAAAGGGTAACCTGGAACGAATCCTCTAAAGCCGATCTCAGTTCGGATTGTGGGCTGCAACTCGCCCACATGAAGTTGGAGTTGCTAGTAATCGTGGATCAGAATGCCGCGGTGAATGCGTTCCCGGGTCTTGTACACACCGCCCGTCACACCATGGAAGTTGGGGGCGCCCGAAGCCAGTGATCCAACCGTAAGGAGGAAGCTGTCGAAGGTGAAACCAATGACTAGGGTGAAGTCGTAACAAGGTAGCCGTATCGGAAGGTGCGGCTGGATCACCTCCTTTCTAAGGA